>Ga0209941_1000024_pt1 | contig 369442 bp, 340 predicted proteins | sample ThiBiot_300_plan_FD_183945 | JGI IMG/M metagenome (GOLD analysis project Ga0209941, IMG submission 183945) | Wastewater bioreactor microbial communities from Cape Town, South Africa - Thiocy_solids_1 (SPAdes) | ecosystem: Engineered > Bioremediation > Thiocyanate > Unclassified | place: South...
ATGGACGCCGGCTTCCAGCATCTGACGCATGGTGACTTGTGCCATGGGGTGTCGCTCCGATTGTCGGTTCCCTCGAGAAGGAACCTGGGGGTTGGGACCTCCACGCATCCCCGGCTTCGACCGCGACTGGCCCGATCTTGATGGTGGGCAAGGCGCGGCACCCCGAAGGCGGTGCCGATGCGTGTGTGGCGTTGGTTTGGGTGTTGTACCGCGGAGGGTTACAATTCCCGTTCGCTTTGCGCTGGCCACTGCAGATATCGAGCTGTGGGGCCTGCAAAACTCCGAAATTGTAGCCGGTACGCCGGCAGTGCGGCAAGTCGCTGGATTTATTTGGCTTTTGCCGCCACATGAGTGGAACCGATGGCCATTACCCTGAAATCCCCGCAAGACCTCGAAGGCATGCGCGTCGCCGGCAAGCTGGCCGCCGAAGTGCTGGCGATGCTCAAGGACTACGTCAAACCCGGCGTCACCACCGAAGAGCTGGACCGGCGTGCCTACGAGCACATCGTCAACGTGCAGAAGGCGATCCCCGCCAATGTCGGCTACCACGGCTTCCCCAAGACCCTGTGCGCCTCGGTCAACCACGTGATCTGCCACGGCATCCCGAACGAGGGCAAGGTGCTCAAGGATGGCGACATCGTCAACCTCGACGTTACCGTGATCAAGGATGGCTGGCACGGCGATACCAGTCGCATGTACATCGCCGGCACCCCGTCGGTGCTGGCCAGGCGGCTGGTCGACACCACCTTCGAGGCGATGATGCGCGGGATCGAGGCGGTGCGCCCGGGCGCCACGCTGGGCGACGTCGGCCATGCGATCCAGCAGCATGCCGAGGCGGCCGGTTTCAGCGTCGTGAAGGAGTATTGCGGCCACGGCATCGGCAAGATCTACCACGACGAGCCGCAAGTGCTGCACTACGGCAAGCCGGGTACCGGCATCGAACTGAAGAAGGGCATGACCTTCACGATCGAGCCGATGATCAACGCCGGCAAGCCGCAGACCCGCCAGTTGCCCGATGGCTGGACCGTCGTGACCAAGGACCACTCGCTGTCGGCGCAGTGGGAGCACACCATCGCGGTAACCGACGACGGCTTCGAGATCCTCACGGCGTGGCCGGATGCGTGAAGCGGTAGCGAGTGCCGAGGAGTGAGCGGGAGTCAGGCGCGCGGCGCTGGCGCCGAATGCCATGGAGACATGGCAGACTGTTTTCTCTCACTCCTCTCCACTCGTTTCCCGCTCCCATGAATTCAGCGCTTCCCCCTTTGCCGCGCCTGCCGGTGGCGGTGCCCCGTTCGGGTGTCTCCACCGAGGCAAGGCGTGCGCTGCGGCAGTTGCTGGGTGATGTCGATCGGGCGCTGGCCACCGCGTTCCGCGACGGCGCCGATGCCAGCGTGCTGGCACGTCGTCGCGGCGAGTCGGTGGCGCGTGTCGTCGCCCACGTGTGGATGGCCTGCCTGGGCGAGGTCGCTGGCACCGCATTGTTCGCGGTCGGCGGTTTCGGCCGCGGCCTGCTGTTCCCCTGCTCCGACGTGGACCTGCTGGCCCTGGCGGAGGCACCGGAGCCGGCGCGCCTGCGCGCCCTCGAACAGTGCTTCGCCACCTTGTGGGACATCGGCCTGAAGGTCGGTCACGCCGTGCGTGATCCGGCCCAGTGCCGCGCGCTCGCGGCCCGGGACGCCAGCGTGTTCACCAGCCTGCTGGATGCGCGTCGGCTGGCGGGAGATCCGGAAATGGAAGGCGTTTTGCGCGCGATCGTCGATGATCCGGCGCTGTGGCCGCCACGCGAGTACCTGGCCGCGCGGCTGGCCGAACGCAACGCGCGCCATGCGCGTTACGACGACACCGCCTACAACCTCGAGCCGAATCTGAAGGACGGCCCCGGCGGCCTGCGCACGCTCGATTCGCTGCGCTGGATGGGGCGACGGCTGGCGCACGCCAATGATCTCGCCGACATGGTCACCGAGGGCCTGCTCGACCCGGCGGAACAGTCGGTGCTGGAGGAGTCCGAGGCGACCCTGCGCCGCTATCGCTATGCGCTGCACCTGGAGGCCGGGCGCGCCGAGGAGCGGCTGCTGTTCGACTACCAGCGGGCGCTGGCCGAACGACTGGGCTTCGAGGACGAACACGCCAAGAACCTGGGCGTCGAGCAATTCATGCAGGGCTACTACCGCGCGGCCAGCCAGGTGGAGCGGCTGGGCGTGCAGGTGGCCGAACGGTTCGAGGAAATGCTGGAGGCGCCCGGCGAGGCATTGCCGGTGGGCGAGGCGTTCGTGCGCTACGGCACGCGGCTGGCGGCGATCGACCCGCAGCTGTTCATGCGCCGTCCGGCCGCGCTGGTGGAGATCTTCATCGCCCGGCTGGACCAGCCGGGGGTGGTCGGCTTCACCGCCGATTCCATGCGCCGCATCCATCAGGCCACCGCCGTGCATGGCGATGCTCTGGCCGACGATCGCGAGGTGCTGGCCGCCTTCCTGCGACTGCTGCGTCGCGGCGCGCCGGCGGTGGAGGCGTTGTGGCGGATGAACCGGCACGGCCTGCTGGCGGCGATCCTGCCCGCGTTCGGCAAGGTGTTCGGGCGCATGCAGTACGACCTGTTCCATGTCTACACGGTCGACGAACATACCTTGCGCGTGCTGCGCAACCTGGCGCGGTTCGCCGACCCGGCGGCGCAACGCGAGTTCGCACTGGGCTGCGAGATATGGGCCAGCCTGCCCACGCCAGAAGTGCTGCTGCTGGCGGGCCTGTTCCACGACATCGCGAAGGGGCGCGGTGGCGATCACTCGCTGCTGGGCGAGGAGGATGCGCGAGCCTTCTGCAGCCGTCTGGGGCTGCCGCCCGCCGATGTCGAGCGCGTCGCCTGGCTGGTGCGCCATCATCTGCTGATGAGCACCACGGCGCAACGTCAGGACATCACCGACCCGGACGTGGTGCACCGTTTCGCCGAGGTGGTCGACAACCGCGAGCAACTGGGGCAGCTCTACCTGCTCACCGTGGCGGACATCATCGGCACCAGTCCGCGCCTGTGGAACGGCTGGAAGGACCGCCTATTGGCCGACCTCTACACCGGGACCCGCTATGCATTGCGCAGCGATGTCCAGTTGCCCCGCGATATCGGCCAGCGCGTGCGCGACTGTTCCGAATACGCACTGGCGCTGCTGCTGGACCAGGGGTTTGCCGAGGCCGACGTGATCCGCGTATGGGCCGACTTCCCCCAACTCAGTTTCCTGCGCCACCGGCCGGAGCAGATCGCGTGGCAGACCGCTGCCATCCTGCAGGCCGATGGAGCGGTGCCGCTGGTGGCGGTGCATCCACTGTCGGTGCGCGGCAGCACCGAGCTGTTCGTCTGCACGCCCGACCGGGATGGCCTGTTCGCCACGGTGACCGCCGTGCTGGATCGTCTGCGCTTCTCGGTGATGGAGGCGCGCATCCTCAGTTCGTCGACCGGCATGGCACTGGACACCTTTCTATTGCTCGATGCAGACAGCCAGCAGCCGGTCAGCGCGGCCCGCGCCCAGGAATTGCAGCAACGGCTGCAGCGCGCACTGGCGCAGTCGGCGGGCGTGCAGCCGAGCAAGCGCGGCATGTCGCGCCATCAGAAGCATTTCCAGATGACCCCGCGGATCAGCTTCCACGCCGCCGGCGACCGGACCCAACTGGCGCTGGTCGGCACCGATCGGCCCGGCCTGCTGGCCGCGGTGGCCCAGGTGATGTCGAGCACCGGGGTGCGCGTGCACGACGCCCGCATCGCCACGTTCGGCGAGCGCGTCGAGGACTTCTTCCAGCTCACCGACCGGCATGACGAGCCGCTCGATGCAGGCATCCAGCAACGGTTGCTGCAGGCCCTGCTGGAACGCATGGGGCCCGCATCGGCCTGAGCGGCGGGGCCGCGTTATCATGCCCCTCGCTGCATGCCGCAGCGGCCATCCGTTTCCGTCATGACCTACCTGCTGATCAAGTCGCTGCACCTGCTGTTCGTGATCGCCTGGATGGCCACGGTGTTCTATCTGCCGCGGATCCTGGTGAACCTGGCCGAAAGCGCCGGCGAACCCGTGGTGCAGGCGCGATTGCAGCTGATGGGACGACGCCTGTACAAATTCGGCCACAACATGTTCGGCCTCGCCTTCGTGTTCGGCCTGACCCTGTGGCAGGGTTGGCGGGTGTTTCCGCAAAGCTTGCCGAACGTCGCCTCGGGCATGCACTGGATCGACGCCAAGCTGACCCTGGTGGCGCTGCTGCTGGCGTATTTCATCTGGGCTGGCCGCATGCTCAAGAACAACGCGAAGGGCGCGGCGCTGCCGTCATCGAAGGCCCTGCGCTGGCTCAACGAACTGCCGGTGCTGCTGCTGCTGGCTGTGATCTGGCTGGTGCTCGCCAAGCCGTTCTGAGCAGGAGTGAGTGGAGAGGAGTGAGCAGTGAGAGTTGCTTCGACCCGGCTCTTCTCTCACTCCTCACTCCTCCTCACTCATTCCTCGCGCCCTGGTATTCCCGATACCACTCGGCAAATTTCGCCACGCCATCCTCGATCGAGGTGCTCGGCGCATAGCCCACGTCGCGGCGCAGCGCCGACACGTCGGCCCAGGTGTCGGGCACGTCGCCGGGCTGCATCGGCAGCAGGCGTTTTTCCACGCTGCGCCCCAGGTTCTGTTCCAGCAGTTCGATGAAACGCAGCAGCTGCACCGGCTGGTCGTTGCCGATGTTGTAGACGCGATAGGGCGCGTTCGACGTACCCGGATTCGGCAGCTCGGCGTCGTAGGCGGGGTCGGGCGTGGCCGGCTGATCCAGCGTGCGGATCACGCCTTCCACGATGTCGTCGATATAGGTGAAGTCGCGGCTGTGGTGGCCATGGTTGAACACGTCGATCGGCTCGCCGCGGCTGATCCGGTCGGCGAACAGGATCGGCGACATGTCCGGCCGACCCCACGGGCCATACACGGTGAAGAAGCGCAGGCCGGTGGTCGGGATGCCGTACAGATGGCTGTACGTGTGCGCCATCAGCTCGTTCGCCTTTTTGCTGGCGGCATACAGGCTGACCGGGTGATCGACCGCATCCTCCACCGCGAACGGCAGTTTGCGGTTGGCGCCGTAGACCGAGCTGGAGGAGGCGTAGACCAGGTGCTCGACGCCGCCGTGGCGACAGCCTTCGAGAATGTTGACGAAACCGGCCAGGTTGCTTTGCACGTAAGCGCGCGGGTTGACGATCGAATAGCGCACGCCGGCCTGGGCGGCCAGGTTCACCACGCGCTGCGGCTTGAAGTCGGCAAACGCCTGATCCACCGCCTCGGCATCGGCCAGTTCGGCGCGCTGGTGGCTGTAGTTGGGGTGGTCGATGAAACGGGCCAGGCGCGCTTCCTTCAGTGCCGGGTCGTAGTAGCTGTTGTGGTTGTCGAAGCCGTGGACCACGTCGCCGCGTGCCAGCAGGCGCTGGGCCAGGGCGGCGCCAATGAAGCCGGCGGTGCCGGTAACCAGGATGCGCATGGAAAGTCCTCGGAAGATCGGGCTGCATTCTATCGCGCACCTCGCGCGCGCCGCCCCGAAAGCGGAGGATTGACAGCCGATTTGGGCTAAACTAGCGTTTCTGCAATCCACAAGATCAAGGTGGCCCGCGTCACGCCGGCCGAGTGTGCGACATGGCAACTACCCGCTGCTCCTGCTGACCCCGCCACGCCTTGTGCTTTTTGAAGAAGGGCGGATGCCCTTTTTTGCTTTTCAGAGAACGCTTCCCATGATCGAGATCACGCTACCCGACGGCAGCAAGCGGCCGTTCGACCATCCCGTCACCGTGCAGGACGTGGCCGCCTCGATTGGCGCCGGCCTGGCCAAGGCGACCCTGGCCGGCAAGGTCGACGGCAAGCTGGTCGATGCCAGCTTCCCGATCGAACACGACGCCAGCCTGCAGATCATCACCGAGAAAAGTCCCGAGGCGCTGGAGATCCTGCGCCATTCGACCGCCCACCTGATGGGGCAGGCGGTGCAGCGGCTGTTCCCGGGCGCGCAGGTCACCATCGGTCCGGTGATCGACAACGGCTTCTACTACGACTTCGCCTACGAGCGCCCGTTCACCCCGGACGACCTGCCGAAGATCGAGGCGGAGATGCACAAGCTCGTCGCCGAGCAGTTGCCGGTGACCCGCAGCGTGAAGTCACGCGACGAGGCGGTGGCGTTCTTCCGCGGCCTGGGTGAGAACTACAAGGCCGAGATCATCGAAGGCATTCCGGCCGACCAGGACCTGTCGCTGTATTCACAGGGCGAGTTCACCGACCTCTGCCGCGGCCCGCACGTGCCGAACACCGGCAAGCTGCACTCGTTCAAGCTGATGAAGGTGGCCGGCGCGTACTGGCGTGGCGATTCCAGCAACGCGATGCTCAGCCGCATCTACGGCACCGCCTGGCTCAACGACAAGGATCTGAAGGCCTACCTGTTCCAGCTGGAAGAAGCCGAGAAGCGCGACCATCGCAAGATCGGCAAGCAGCTCGACCTGTTCCACCAGCAGGAGGAAAGCCCCGGCATGGTGTTCTGGCACCCGAACGGCTGGGCGATCTGGCAGCAGGTCGAGCAGTACATGCGCGGCGTGTACAAGAAGAGCGGCTACCAGGAGGTGCGTTGCCCGATGGTGCTGGACGTGTCGCTGTGGAAGCGCTCGGGCCATTGGGACAACTACGCCGAGAACATGTTCTTCACCGAGTCGGAGAAGCACACCTTCGCGCTGAAGCCGATGAACTGCCCCGGCCACGTGCAGGTGTTCAACACCGGCCTGCACAGCTACCGCGAGCTGCCGATCCGCTACGGCGAGTTTGGCGGCTGCCATCGCAACGAGCCGTCCGGCGCGCTGCACGGCATCATGCGCGTGCGCGCGTTCACCCAGGACGACGGCCACATCTTCTGCACGCCCGAGCAGGTCGAGGCGGAGGTCACCGCGTTCCATCTGCAGGCAATGAAGGTCTATGCCGACTTCGGCTTCACCGACCTGGCGATCAAGCTGGCGCTGCGCCCCGAAAAGCGAATCGGCTCGGACGAATTCTGGGATCGCACCGAGGAAATGCTGCGCAATGCGCTGCGTGCCGCGGGCGTGGCGTGGGAGGAGCTGCCGGGTGAGGGTGCGTTCTACGCGCCAAAGATCGAGTACCACCTGAAGGACTCGATCGGTCGCGCCTGGCAGGTCGGCACCATGCAGGTCGATTTCATGATGCCGGAGCGGCTGGACGCCGAATACGTCGACGAACACTCGCACAAGCGGCATCCGGTGATGCTGCACCGGGCCATCGTGGGTTCGATGGAGCGCTTCATCGGCATCCTGATCGAGCACCACGCCGGTCTGCTGCCGGCCTGGCTGGCGCCGGTGCAGGCGGTGGTGTTCAATATCACCGACGCGCAGGCCGATTATGTCCGCGAAGTCACGCAAACCCTTGTCGACAAAGGTTTCCGGGTACAATCGGATTTGCGCAACGAGAAAGTCGGCTATAAAATCCGCGAACATACGATGCAGAAAGTGCCGTACCTGCTCGTGGTCGGTGACCGCGAGAAAGAAACGGGGTCGGTTTCTGTGCGTACCCGTTCCGGTGAGGACCTGGGCAGCATGAAGCTGGCCGATTTCATCGAGCGACTGGAGACCGAAACCCGGCGCTGAGCGAAAACGCTCAGCCCTGGCGGTCAGTGACATTACTTCTTCTGGAGGATCGTGGTATCGCAACCACCGACAACAAGGGCAATCGTCGTAACCTGGAAATCCGTGTGCCGCGGGTGCGTGTCATTGGTGCCGATGCGGAACAGCTTGGCATCCTGACCCGTGACGAGGCACTGGCGCTGGCGCAGGAAGCCGGCATGGATCTGGTCGAGATCCAGCCCAACGGCGATCCGCCGGTCTGCCGCATCATGGATTACGGCAAGTTCAAGTTCGAAGCCCAGAAGAAGGCGCAAGCCGCCAAGAAGAAGCAGAAGCAGGTCGAGATCAAGGAAGTGAAGTTCCGTCCGGTCACGGACGTGGGCGACTACCAGATCAAGCTGCGCAACATGCTCCGCTTCCTGGAAGAGGGCGACAAGGTCAAGGTCACCATCCGCTTCCGCGGTCGCGAGATGTCGCACCAGGATCTGGGCCAGAACCTGGCCAAGAAGATCCAGGAAGACATCGGCGAGAACGGCCAGGTCGAGTCCTTCCCGCGTCTGGAAGGCCGCCAGATGGTCATGATGATCGGGCCCAAGAAGAAATAGGCTGCTTGCCTTTGTGGAGGGGCGCTGGCGGGGGATGCTCTTTTCCGTATCTCCCGGAGCAGGCGCTTTGGGGGGGCGAGCCCCGAACCCTCACCTCAATCCTCTCCCGAAGGGAGAGGAGGCAAAGGCGGAAAGCGCTTTTATTGGTTTGGAGCGGGGAGAGGAGGCCATGGTCAGCACTTCGTGCTGGTATTTGGCTTTTTGAACCCGTATGATCACGGGTTCGACCCGCCTGGATGGGTCGTGCACCGATCATGGCAGGACGGAAAGCGTGGCTCTCGGGGTCACCGCCAGATCAGTCAGAAACCGGGACGTCCACATCGGAGTCGTCCCACTCAAGGAGCATTCCATGCCCAAGATCAAGACCAACCGGGCGGCTGCGAAGCGTTTTCGCAAGACCGCATCGGGCAAGATCAAGTGCGGTCACGCGTTCAAGTCGCACATCCTGACCAAGAAGTCGACCAAGCAGAAGCGTGGTCTCCGTGCACCGAACCACCTGAAGGCGTGTGATGCGCCCGGCGTGGCTCGCATGCTGCCCTACTTGTAAGGAGATAGACCATGGCTCGTGTAAAGCGTGGCGTCACCGCCCGTCGTCGTCACAAGAAAATCATCGGCCGCGCGAAAGGTTACTACAATGCCCGTCGCAAGGTCTTCCGCGTAGCCAACCAGGCCGTCATCAAGGCTGGCCAGTACGCGTACATCGGCCGCAAGCAGCGCAAGCGCCAGTTCCGTGCCCTGTGGATCGTGCGTATCAACGCCGCCGCTCGCATGTTCGGCCTTTCCTACAGCCGCCTCATCAATGGCCTCTCCAAGGCCGGCATTACGGTGGACCGCAAGGTTCTCGCCGATATCGCCGTGCACGACATCAAGGCTTTTGGTGTGATCGCCGAAAAAGCAAAGGCCAGTCTGGCTGCTTGATCGTCGGGCGCTCCTGCGTCAGCACGATATGATGTAAAGCAAGCGGGGAGGAGGCCACAGCCTCCTCCCCGTTTTCGTTTGGATAAAGGTTTTTTGCGGTTGCCTCCTCCCCACCTTGGGAGAGGACCGAGGTGAGGGTACGGGTACTTGCCCTGACTTCAACCGGAGCGTGCTCCGGTCAGGCGACAACGCAAGAGTGGCTCCTCAACCCACCCTCTCCCTGAAAGGGGGAGTGGAAGCAGCGAGAAGTGCATCACTATGGACGATCTGGACAGCCGCGCTGCAAAAGCGCTGATGGATATCGACAAGGCCGACACGCTGGATGCGCTCGAGGGGCTGCGCGTGGGCCTGCTGGGCAAGAGCGGCATCGTCACCGCTGCGCTGAAGACGCTCGGTGCACTGGCGCCGGACGAGCGCAAGGCGCGCGGCGCCGAGGTGAACCGGGTCAAGGAGCAGTTGGCCGATGCGCTGGCGGTGCGCAAGCGGGTGCTGGAGCAGGCCGAGCTGGAACGTCGGCTCGCCTCCGAGAAGCTCGACATCAGCCTGCCCGGGCGCGACGGCGAGCGCGGCGGCATCCACCCGATCACCCGCGCGCTGGAACGCATCAGCGCGATCTTCGCGCGACTGGGCTACCAGCGTGCCGACGGTCCGGAGATCGAGGACGACTGGCACAACTTCGAGGCGCTGAACTTCCCGCCGCACCATCCGGCGCGCGCCATGCACGACACCTTCTACTTCGGCGACGGCCGCCTGCTGCGCACGCACACCTCGCCGGTGCAGATCCGCTCGATGGCCGGTCGCCAACCGCCGATCCGGATCATCGCGCCGGGCAAGGTCTATCGCAGCGATTCGGACCAGACCCATTCGCCGATGTTCCACCAGATCGAGGGATTGCTGATCGATGAAACCTCCAGTTTCGCCGACCTCAAGGGCACGCTGGCCGAATTCATCCGTGCATTCTTCGAGCGCGATTTCGAGATGCGCTTCCGTCCCAGCTACTTCCCGTTCACCGAGCCGTCGGCCGAGGTGGACATCCGCTGGGACGCCGAGGATGGCTCGACGCGCTGGCTGGAGGTGCTGGGCTGCGGCATGGTCCACCCGAACGTGCTGAAGAACTGCGGCATCGACCCGGAGCGTTATACCGGCTTCGCCTTCGGCCTCGGCGTGGAGCGCTTCGCGATGCTGCGCTACGGCGTTTCCGACCTGCGGGCGTTCTTCGACAACGATCTGCGGTTCCTCAGGCAGTTTGCCTGAGAAGTGAATCGGGAATAGGGAATTGGGAATGGTAAAGGCAGCGGCCTGCGATCTTCCGATTCCCCATTCCCTACTCCCCATTCCCGGACTTCAAACATGAAATTCTCCGAAAACTGGCTGCGCGAACTGGTGGATGTGCAGGCTGACCGAGCCGAACTGGCCCATGCATTGACCATGGCCGGTCTGGAAGTGGAAGAGCTCACGCCGCTGGGCGACGACCTGGCAGGCGTGGTGGTGGCTGAGATCGTCGCCGCGGAAAAGCATCCCGAGGCGGATCGCCTGCAGGTCTGCAAGGTGGAGGCGGGGCAGGGCGAGCCGCTGCAGATCGTCTGCGGCGCGCCGAATGCGCGCGTGGGCATCAAGGTGCCGCTGGCGATGGTCGGTGCGAAGCTGCCCGGCGACATTTCCATCAAGGCGGCGAAACTGCGTGGCGTCGAATCGTCCGGCATGCTGTGCTCGGCGAAGGAGCTGGGCATCGATGCCGATGCGTCGGGCTTGCTGGAGCTGCCGCTGGACGCACCGATTGGCCAGCCATTGGCGGATTACCTGGGACTGCCTGACGCCAGCTTCGAGCTGAAGCTCACCCCGAACCGTCCGGACTGCCTCGGCCTGGTCGGTCTGGCCCATGACGTGGCCGCTCTTTTCGGGAGCGCCGTGAAGGTGCCGGCTCAGGTCAGCGCGCCGGTCACCAGCGAAGCGCGCCGTGGCATCCGCCTGGAGGCCGGCAAGGATGCGCCGCGCTACCTCGGTCGCATCATCGAAGGCATCGACCCGGCCGCGCGCACGCCGTTGTGGCTGGCCGAGCGCCTGCGCCGTGCCGGCCTGCGTCCGATCAGCGCGGTGGTCGACGTCACCAACTACGTGATGCTGGAACTGGGCCAGCCGATGCACGCGTTCGACAATGAGGCACTCGAAGGCGACATCGTGGTGCGCCACGCCCGCGCAGGCGAGACGCTGAAAATCCTCGATGGCAGCGAGGCGAAGCTCGATCCGGGTTTCGTGCTGATCGCCGACGAGGCGAAGGGTCTGGCGGTGGCTGGCGTGATGGGCGGCCACGATTCGCGGGTCACCGACACCACGGTCGACATTTTCCTGGAATCCGCGCACTTCGCGCCGGCCGCCATCATGGGCCGCGCGCGCAAGCTGGGCCTGCACACCGATGCCTCGCACCGCTTCGAGCGCGGCGTCGACCCGGAGTTGCCGCGGCGTGCGCTGGAACGTGCCAGCGAACTGCTGCTGGCGATCGCCGGCGGCAAGGCCGGGCCGGTGCTGGTGGCGGAGAACCTGGCCGACCTGCCGACGCCGGCGGCGGTGACCTTGCGCCGTGCGCGCCTGCAACGCGTGCTGGGTGTCGCGGTGGCCGATGCCGAGGTCGCGCGCATCTTCACCGCCCTGGGCATGCAGGTGGTGACGGTAGCCGCAGGCTGGCAGGTCACCGCGCCGAGCAGCCGCTTCGACATCGAGCGCGAGGAGGATCTGGTCGAGGAAGTCGCCCGGATCTTCGGCTACGACAACATCCCCACGGCCACGCCGGCTGGCGCGCTGACCCTGGCGGTCGAGCCGGAGGCAAGGATCAACGAGCTGGCCTTGCGCGAGCAACTGGCCGCTCGCGGCTATCACGAAGCGGTCAACCTGTCCTTCGTGGCGGCCGAGCTGCTGGCAAGCTGGGGTTTCCGCCAGAACCTGGTGCCGCTGGCCAACCCGCTGTCCGCCGACCTTGCGGTGATGCGGCCATCGCTGCTGCCCGGGTTGATCGAGGCCTTGCGCCACAATCGGGCACGCCAACAGGAGCGGGTGCGCCTGTTCGAAGTCGCGCGGGTGTTTGCCGCCGGCGATCCTCCGCTCGAAACTCCCAGCCTGGCCATCGTGGCCTGTGGCAACGCGCGTGCCGAGCAATGGGGCGAGCCGTCGCGGGCACTGGATTTCCATGACCTCAAGGGCGACCTCGACGCCCTGATCGCCTGGGGTGGCGAGCCGCAGCGCTGGTCGGTGCATGCCGACGGCCTGCCGGACTGGCTGCATCCCGGACGCGCTGCCCGGGTGGCCCGCGATGGCGAGACGGTGGGGTATCTCGGCGCGTTGCACCCGCAACTGGCCAGGACGCTGGACCTGGGTGCTGACGTGCACGTGCTGGAACTGGCGCTGGAGCCCGTGCTGCAACGCCGCGTGCCGCAGGCGCGAGCGGTGCCACGCTTCCCGCTGGTGCGTCGCGACATCGCGATCGACGTGCCGGAAACGGCACCCTGGTCACAGATCGGGCAGGTGGTTCGCAGCACGCTGGGCGAGCGGCTGAAGGAACTGCGGCTGTTTGACCGTTACAGCGGCAAGGGGGTCGAAGCAGGCCGAAAAAGTCTCGCTATGGGCTTGATTTTGCAGGACGCTTCACGCACCCTTACTGACGACGACGCGGACCGTTGCGTACGAGAAGCGATAGCTGCGTTGGAGCAAACATGCAAGGCGAAGTTGCGAGGATGAGATGGCGCTGACCAAGGCGGAAATGGCCGAGCGGCTATTCCTCGATGTGGGCCTCAACAAGCGTGAGGCGAAGGAATTCGTGGACGCCTATTTCGAGGTGGTTCGCGGAGCGCTGGAAAACGGCGAGCAGGTGAAGTTGTCCGGTTTCGGCAATTTCGACCTGCGCCTGAAGAACCAGCGACCAGGGCGCAATCCCAAGACCGGCGAGGAGATTCCGATCTCCGCCCGCCGCGTGGTGACGTTCCGACCGGGACAGAAACTCAAGGTAAGAGTCGAGGGCTATGCTGGATCAAGGGAATAACACCGAACTGCCTGCCATCCCGGCCAAGCGCTACTTCACCATCGGTGAAGTCGGCGAGTTGTGCGGTGTGAAGCCCCACGTCCTGCGCTACTGGGAGCAGGAGTTTCCGGCCCTCAACCCGGTCAAGCGTCGCGGCAATCGTCGCTACTACCAGCGCCACGACGTGCTGATGATCCGCCAGATCCGCTCGCTGTTGTATGACGAGGGTTTCACCATCACCGGCGCGCGCGCGCGGCTGGAGGGCCCGCAGGCCCGGATGGAAGCAAGCATGTCGCACCAGATCGTGCGTCAGGTGCGGATGGAGCTGGAAGAAGTTCTGACCCTGCTGCGTCGCTGAAGGCTTCCGAACATGCCGTGCAAGCTGCTAGACTTGCCAGCTTGCCGTTTCGTCGGGGCGTAGCGCAGCCTGGTAGCGCATCTGCCTGGGGGGCAGAGGGTCGTCGGTTCGAATCCGGCCGCCCCGACCAATTGGCAAGAAATTAAAAAAGCGCCCTTGGGCGCTTTTTTGTTGGGAACGGGGAACGGGGAACGGCAGAGCATCGCCGCTTCGCATCTGTTCCCCATTCCCTGTTCCCCGTTCCCCGCCTCACTCAATACAGCACCCGGCTGCGCAAGGTGCCCGGAATCGCGGCCAATTGCGACTTCAGCTGGTTGGCCTGTGCCTCGTCGGCGCTGACGTCGATCACCACGTAGCCCACTTCGCTGTCGGTCTGCAGGAACTGGGCGTCGATGTTGATGTTGCCGGCCGAGAACAGCTCGTTGATCCGCGACAGCGTGCCCGGCACGTTGCGGTGGATGTGCAGCAGGCGGCGGCTGTGCGGATGTTCGGGCAGGGTGACTTCGGGGAAGTTCACCGCCGACAGGGTCGAGCCGTTGTCGCTGTAGCGGACCAGCTTGCTGGCCACCTCGATGCCGATGTTGTCCTGGGCCTCCAGCGTGCTGCCACCGATGTGCGGGGTCAGGATCACGTTGTCCATGCCCAGCAGCGGCGACACGAACGGGTCATCGTTGCCCTTCGGTTCGACCGGGAACACGTCTACCGCGGCGCCGGCCAGGTGGCCGTCGCGCAGCGCCGCGGCCAGCGCGTCGATATCCACCACGCTGCCCCGCGAGGCGTTGATCAGCATTGCGCCCGCGCGCATCCTCGCCAGCTGTTCCTGGCGGATCATCAGCTGCGTGGCCGGGGTTTCCGGCACGTGCAGGGTGACCACGTCGGAACGCTCGAGCAGGTCGTCCAGGCTGGCTACGGCACGGGCGTTGCCCAGCGACAGCTTGGTCTCGATGTCGTGGAAGATCACCCGCATGCCCAGGCTTTCGGCCAGCACGCCGACCTGGGTACCGATGTGGCCGTAGCCGACGATGCCCAGCACCTTGTCGCGTGTTTCGTAGCTGCCGCTGGCCGACTTGGACCAGCCGCCACGATGGCACTGCGCATTCTTCTGCGGAATGCCGCGCAGCAGCATGATGGCCTCGGCAATCACCAGCTCGGCCACGCTGCGGGTATTGGAGTAGGGCGCATTGAACACCGGCACGCCGGCCCTGCGTGCGGCGCCCAGGTCCACCTGGTTGGTGCCGATGCAGAAGCAGCCCACGGCGATCAGCCGCTTGGCGTGGCCAAGCATCTCGTCGGTCAGCTGGGTGCGTGAGCGGATGCCGACGATGTGCGCGTCGCTGATGCGTTGTCTCAGCTCGGCTTCCGGCAGCGACTTCGCATGCAGTTCGACCTGGCTGTAGCCCGCCCGATGAAACACGTCGACCGCACTGGCGCTGACCCCTTCCAGCAGCAATACCTTGATGTCCTGGCGGGGGTAGGAAGTCTGCATGGTTCGTTCCCTGGGAGTGAGAGGCGGGTCAGGCCAGAGTAGGCGAGGATTTGCGGCACCGCAACACTGGACTCGCCAGCGTGCGGCTGGCAGTCTTTGCGGACACTTGGAGCCGAAGCATGTCCGATCCCCGTCTTGCCGACCTGTCATGTCGTCTGCCCGAGCTGCGCCTGCTCACGGCCGCAGGCGACCTCGAACATTACGGACGCGACTGGACCCGCCGCTGGACTCCCGCCCCCCTGGCGATCGCCTTGCCGGCCACGGTGGACGAGGTGCAGGTGATCGTGCGCTGGGCGAACGAGCATGCCGTGGCGATCGTGCCTTCGGGCGGGCGCACCGGTCTTTCCGGTGGCGCGGTGGCGGCGAACGGGGAGCTGGTGCTGAGCCTGGAACGGATGAACCGGGTGCTGGATTTCAACGCGGTCGATCGCACGCTGACCGTGCAGGGGGGCATGATCCTGCAGCAGGTGCAGGAGACGGCGCGGGGGCACGGCCTGTTGTATCCGGTCGATTTCGCCGCCCGCGGATCGTGTTCGATCGGCGGCAACATCGCCACCAATGCCGGTGGCATCCGGGTGATCCGGCATGGCAACACCCGCGAGTGGGTCGCCGGGTTGAAGGTGGTGACCGGCGGCGGCGACCTGCTCGAACTCAACCGCGGCCTGGTCAAGAATTCCAGCGGCTACGATTTTCGCCAGCTTTTGATCGGTTCGGAAGGCACTCTGGGCATCGTGGTGGAGGCGACGCTGAAGCTGACCGATCCGCCGCTGCCGTCACAGGTGATGCTGCTGGCGCTGCCGGACATGGATGCGCTGATGGAAGTGTTCGCCCTGTTCCGCGCGCAGCTGTCCCTGCAGGCGTTCGAGTTCTTCACCGACCAGGCACTGCAGCACGTGCTGGCGCACGGGGCGCAGCGGGCGATCGATGGCGAGCACCCGTATTACGTGGTCACCGAGTTTGATGCCGTCGACGAACAGCAACGGGAAGCCGCGCTGGGCGTGTTCGGGCAGGCGCTGGAGCGGGGCTGGGTCAGCGATGGCGTGATCGCCCAGAGCGAGGCCCAGGCGGCTGCGTTGTGGCGCCTGCGCGAGGGGATTACCGAAAGCCTGGCGCCGCGACGGCCGTACAAGAACGACGTGTCGGTGCGCATCAGCGCGGTGCCGGGTTTCCTGTGCGAGATGCAGGCCTTGCTGGCGAACGAATACCCGGGCATCGAGGTGATCTGGTTCGGCCACATCGGCGACGGCAACCTGCACATCAACGTGCTGCGGCCACACGACCTGGACGAGCCGGCCTTTCTTGCCCGCTGCGAGAAAGTCACCCGGCTGCTGGCGAACACCCTGCATTGCCACGGCGGCAGCATCTCGGCCGAACACGGCATCGGCCTAGTCAAGCGGGCCTATCTCGAAAGCACCCGCAGTGCGGCGGAAATCGCCCTGATGCGGGGCGTGCGCAAGGTGTTCGACCCACGGGGCATCCTCAACCCCGGCAAGCTGTTCACCGAGAGTTCGTGAGTTTTCGGGCTCCCGCAGGCACCGGTTCAAGGCTCAAACTGCGCCCATGCTAATCTCGACGGCTGTTCGTTGATCACGAGGAGCCCTCATGCCGTCGCCGCTGCTGCGTTCGCTGTATCCCGAAATCGAGCCGTTCGACAGCGGCATGCTGCGGGTGTCGCCGCTGCACACCTTGTACTACGAGCAGAGCGGCAATCCGAACGGCAAGCCGGTGGTGTTCCTGCATGGCGGCCCGGGCGGCGGCACGAATCCGAAATGCCGGCGCTTCTTCGATCCGGCGATCTACCGCATCGTGCTGTTCGACCAGCGCGGCTGCGGCAAGTCGACGCCGCATGCCGAGCTCACCGACAACACCACCTGGGACCTGGTCGCCGACATCGAGCGCGTGCGCGAGCACCTGGGCATCGATCGCTGGCAGGTGTTCGGCGGATCGTGGGGTTCGACCCTGGCGCTGGCCTATGCGCAGACGCATCCGGACAAGGTCACCGAGCTGGTGCTGCGCGGCATCTTCATGCTGCGCCGCGCCGAGCTGGAATGGTTCTACCAGAGGGGCTGCGACGCGCTGTACCCGGACGCGTGGGAAACCTATCTCGCCGCGATACCCGAAGTCGAACGCGGCGACCTGATGAGCGCCTACCATCGTCGCCTGACCAGCGAGGACGCGAAGATCCGTACGGACGCGGCGCGTGCGTGGTCGGTATGGGAGGGCGCCACCAGCTTCCTGTGGCAGGACAAGTCGCATATCGAATCCAGTGCCGAGGACGAATTCGCGCTGGCGTTCGCCCGCATCGAATGCCACTACTTCGTCAATGGCGGCTTCTTCGAGCACGACGACCAGCTGCTGCGCAACGTCGACCGCATCCGCAACATCCCGGCGGTGATCGTGCAGGGGCGCTACGACGTGGTCTGTCCGCTGCGCAGCGCCTGGGACCTGCACCGTGCCTGGCCGGAGGCCGAGCTGCACATCGTGCAGGACGCCGGCCATTCCGCGTTCGAGCCGGGCATCCTGCACGAACTGGTGGAGGCGACCGACCGCTTTGGAAGTTGAGCGCCATCGGCGCTCCTCATCTTTTCCTCTCCCCACCGGGGAGGGGGCAGGGTGAGGGTCGGGCTGGCGAAAAGGTGATCGAAGTTTTCTTGGCAACCCAAAGCCGACGGGCGGTGCCGGCCCCACCCGGGCGGGCGGGTCAGTCGTTCGCCGGCAGCTGCTTGGTGCCGAAGATCTTGTCGCCAGCGTCGCCGAGGCCGGGCAGGATGTAACCGTTCTCGTTGAGGCGCTGATCGATCGAGGCGGTGTAGATCTCGATGTCAGGATGGGCGGCGGTGATGCGATCCAGGCCTTCCGGCGCGGCGACCAGGAACAGTCCCTTGATGCGCCTGCAGCCAGCGGCTTTCAGCATGTCGACGGTGGCGACCAGGGTGCCGGCGGTGGCCAGCATCGGATCGACGATCAGCGCAATGCGCTCGTCCATGCGCCCGGTGAGCTTCTCGTAGTAGGTGACCGGCTTCAGTGTCTGCTCGTCGCGCTGCAGGCCGACCACGCTGACCTTGGCCGCGGGGATCAGGTCGAGCACGCCCGGCAGCATGCCCAGGCCGGCGCGCAGGATCGGGACGATGGTGATCTTGCGGCCCTTGATCCGGTGAACCTTGATCGGACCGGCCCAGCCCTCGATCTCTTCCTCGACGGTTTCCAGGTCCTTGGTGGCCTCGTAGGTCAGCAGGGCGGCGACTTCGGAGGCCAGTTCGCGGAATTCCTTGGTACTGATGCCGGCACGGCGCATCAGGCCCAGCTTGTGCTGGATCAGCGGGTGGCGGACTTCGACGATCTTCATGGGCAGAGGCTTCACTGGCGGGCGCGTGGCGCAACAACCAGTGAGCTTAGCGAAGCGCCGCTGCCCACGCACGCATGCTGCGCGGGCAACGGCCGGGCAGGCGTCAGTGCGTGGAGGGTGCGGCGTTGCCCTTCAGGCAACTGCTCATGAAGGTCTTGCGCTCGGCACCCTTGAGCGCCTTGGTCTTGGCGTCGGCGTTGCAGGTCTTCATCTTTTCCTGCTGGGCTGCCTTGGCCGACGGCGTGGCCGCCGTGCTGTGGCCCTTGAGGCACGAACTCATGAAGGCCTTGCGTTCGTCTCCCTTCTTGCCGGTGGCCTGCTTGTTGCAGTCCGCCATGCGCTGCTGTTGCGCGGTGCGTGGCTTGGCCGGCGCGGCGGTGCCCGCTTGCGGCGTGGCGGCGAAGGTGGCGCCGGCGAAGGCGAAGGCAGCACTGATTGCGAGCAGACGTAGTGACATCGACATCGTTGAGTCCTCCCTGGGTAACCGGCTGCTGCCGGCCCGGGCAGTCTAGGCAGGAGATACCTTCCGCGTCTGCAGGCAAGATCTTGCGTGCATGAAGTATTCAGCTGAAGCGCCATGTCGTGCCTGGCCGGCGCCAGCGTGGGCGGATGGCTGCGTCCGTCCACAAAAGACGAGGCCGCGCCGGACAAGCCGGCGCGGCCTCGAAGTTCCACGGAAAGTGCGCTCAGGCGGCTTCGGCCTTGGCCTTGCGCGGTCCTTCCAGCAGTGCCTTGCGCACGTGGGACACGATCAGGTCGATCTCCGCGCTGGTCACCTTGAAATGCGGGGTGAAGCGCAGCGAGTTGGTGCCGCCGTGGATCACGCCGACGCCGTGCTCGCGCATGTATTCCTCGGTCGAGTCGGCGCCGTAGCACTTGTACTCGGGCGCCAGCTCGCAGGAGAACAGCAGGCCGGTGCCCTGCACCTTGGTGATCAGGCCGCCCAGTTCGTTCTTCAGCGCATTGAGCTTGTCCACGAATTCCTTGCCGCGCTCGCGGATGTTGCTGCGCACCTCGTCGCTGAGCTCGCCCAGGGTGGCCAGCGCCACGTCGAGCGCCCGGGGGTTGGCGGTCATGGTGTTGCCGTAGATGCCCTTGCGGTACAGCCCGGCGGTGTGTTCGGTGACGGCCAGCACCGACAGCGGATACTGCCCGGCGTTGAGCGCCTTGGAGAAGGTCTCCATGTCCGGCGGCGGCAGACCCTCGAAGCCGGGGTAGTCGACGAAGGACAGCACGCCATGGGCGCGCAGGCCGGCCTGGATCGAGTCGATCAGCAACAGGCTGCCATGGGCGGAGGTGAGTTCGCGTGCCGCCTTGTAGAACTCGGCGGTCACCGCGCGGCCAGGGTCGCCTTCGCCCATCACCGGCTCCAGGAACATCGCCTCGATGAACCAGCCATGCTTGTCGGCATCGGCGAAAGCTGCTTCAAGCTGGGCCACGTCGTATGGCGCCACCGTGATCACGCTGTCCTCGTGACGGTAGCTAGCCAGGTTCTGCTGGTAAGCCTTGCGGCTGGAATCGGAGTACAGCGCCGGCTTTTCGGTGCGGCCGTGGAAGGCGCCCTTCACCGCCAGGCGCTTGATCGTGCGGCCGGCATAACGACCGCCTTCGTCGGTCATCGCCTTGGCGTTGACGTCCGCGATGCGGCAGGCCAGGGTGACCGACTCGGAACCGGAGTTGAGGCACATGTAGCTCGTGTACGGGCTGCCGCCGCGGCTGCGGCCGAGTTCCCTGTCCAGCGCCCTGGTGAACTGCAACTGCGCCACGCTGGGCGACATCACGTTGGCCATCACCTGCGGGCGGCCCAGCGCAGCGAGAATCGCCGCGTCGTTGTGGCCGAAACCGAGCATGCCGTAGCCGCCGTTGTCGTGCACCACGGCACCCTTCAGGGTGACGATCCACGGGCCGCGGGCCGCGGCCGGCAGGTAGGGGTTGATCGCGTCATCGGGATAGAAGTTGACGAAGCCCGCCTGCGCCTGGGCCAGCTGTTCGGTTTCGTCCAGCTTGAGGAAGTCGGCCAGATCGGCACGCAGTTCATGATGGCGGGCGACCGCTTCGGCAATCGCCTGGACCAGCAGCGGATCGTTCGCCGCCATGCGTTCGATGCTGGCGTCGTCCAGGCCGGTGGTACGCGGCTTGCCGCCGAAATCGCGCAGTTCGCGCAGCTGGTTGATCACACCCATGATGAATCCTCCGTAGCTCCGCCGGGCGGCACGCATGGCCGGATGGCGGATTGGTGAATGCGTGGCGAAAAACGCGAGCGTCTGCGTTTTTCCAATGACTTCAGTCGTTTGAGATCGCCGCACGGGGGCTTTCAGGGCGGCCTTATCCCTCACAGGATACCTTGGCCGCTCAGCCGCCGTAACCCCCGGGGCCAGGTGACGGCTGTCATCCCGGATGGCTGACGAGGGCGACTGCCGCCAGCCGGCGGCGGCGCGCAGCATGCATGGCACTGGAGGATTTCCCATGCCGCATGCCGAAAAACCGACCGCCCGCCTCGCCGGCGCCGTCAAACGTTATGGCTCGCTCACCGCGCTGGACGGTGCCGAGCTGCAGGTTCATCCGGGCGAGCTGCTGGCCCTGCTTGGCCCCAATGGCGCCGGCAAGACCACCGCCATCGCCTTGCTGCTGGGCCTGGTCCGCGCCGACGCCGGCAGCGTGCAACTGTTCGGCGAGGACCCGCAGTCGATCGAGCCACGCCGCCGCATCGGCGTGATGCTGCAGCACGCCGAGCTGCCGCCGACGCTGCGCGTGGGCGAGTTGCTGCGACTCACCGCCAGCTACTACCCGAACCCCCGCTCGCTGCAGGAATCGGCTGCGCTGGCAGGCATCGGCGACCTGCTCCGGCGTCCTTACGCGAAACTTTCCGGCGGCCAGCAGCGGCGCGTGCAGTTTGCGCTGGCGTTGTGCGGCCGGCCCGAGCTGCTGTTCCTGGACGAGCCCACCGTGGGCATGGACATCGATGCGCGACAGAAGCTGTGGGCGGCGATCCGCCAGCTGATCGATGAAGGCTGCGCGGTGCTGCTGACCACGCACTACCTGGAGGAAGCCGAGGCGCTGGCCGACCGGGTCTGCGTGATGTCGCACGGCAAGGTCATCCACGAGGGCACGGTGGAAACGCTGCGTGCCCGGGTCGCGCAGAAGCGCATCCGCTGCCGCACCACGCTGCCGGCCGAGCTGATCCGCGACTGGCCCGGGATCGGCGAGGTCCGCCAGGAAAACGGCCGCACCTACATCGTCACCGCCGAAGCGGAGCCGGTGGTGCGGCGCCTGCTGGAAGCCGATCCGCAGCTCGGCGAGCTGGAGGTGCAGCGCGCCGGTCTGGCCGAGGCGTTCACCGAACTGACCCGCGATGCCGACGAGGCATCGACCAATCCGCAGCGCGAGGCCGCCTGAAATGGACATCGTGATGACTGAAGCACCTGTTTCGTTCCCCGCCACCATGCCGCGCCGCCGCGTGCTTGGCGCGTATCTGGAGGAGGCGCGCAGCGAATGTCTGCGCTACATGCGCAGCCCGAGTTTCATGCTGCCGATCATGCTGTTCCCGGCGATGTTCTACCTGCTGTTCGGGGTGTTGATGGCCAAGTCCAACGGCGCCGATGCGGCGCGCTATCTGCTGGCCAGCTATGGCGTGTTCGGCGTGATGAGCCCGGGGCTGTTCGGCTTCGGCGTATCGCTGGCGCTGGAACGCGACAGCGGCCTGCTGACCTTCAAGCGCGCGCTGCCGATGCCGCCCGGCGCCTACCTGATCGGCAAGATGATCATGGCGATGGCCGCTGCCGCCGGGGTAGTCGTGTTGCTGCTGGCGATGGCTCTCACCCTGGGCCACGTGACGCTGGCCGCGTCGCAGGCCGCCGCGTTGCTCCTGGTCGGGGTGCTGGGCGTGCTGCCGTTCTGCGCTCTCGGCATGTTCGTGGGCACGCTGTTCAAGGGGCAGGGCGCGCCGGGCGTGCTGCAACTGGTCTACCTGCCGATGTCGTTCATGTCCGGCCTTTGGTTCCCGCTGCCGATGCTGCCGAAGTTCCTGCAGCAGATCGCGCCGATCTGGCCGAGCTATCACCTGGACATGCTGGCGCTGGCCGCCGTGGGCATGAACACGCAGCCTCTGCTGGGCCACGTGCTGGTTTTGCTGGCGTTCGCCGCGGGCTTCCTGCTGCTGGCGGCGCGGCGCCTGCGCCGGCACGGTTGAAGTAGCATGCAGGGCAGCCCGCATTTTCAGCGAAGCACCACGCCATGATCCCCGCCTTCATCGCCCGATGGTTCGTTCCGGCCCCGGATTCCGCCGTGGCCGAGGATTTGCGACGCGGCAAGTCGCCGTGGGCCGACAGCGTGCACCTGCTGTGGTCGCTGTGGATCTTCATCACGCCGATGTTCGATCACGGCCTGCGTGGCTACACGCTGACCTGGCTGCTGTTCACGCTGGTCTCGTATCCGGTGTTCCTGCTGTTGTTTGCCAAGCTGCAGCTGGCTTCGCGGCGGACCGCCCATTTCTATGCCTGGGGCATGGCGGTGCTGTGCTTCGCCCTGTTGCGCTGGTATCCCAGCGGCCTGAGCTATTTCGTCTACGCCTGCGTCATGCTCAGTCATTGCGACAGGAGGCAGTTCCGGAACTATGTCCTTCAGGTGCTGGCGATCAACGCGATCTACGTGGCACTGGCCTGGTGGATCGGCTACCCGTCCGTCTTGATGGTGATCATGCCGGTCACCGTGTTCGTGATCTGCATCATCGTCACCGTCGAGCAGCTCCACAAGGAAAAGGATGCCGCGCTCAGTCTTTCCCATGACGAAGTGCGCCGGCTTGCCGCCACCGCGGAGCGCGAGCGGATCGGCCGCGACCTGCACGACCTGCTGGGCCACACGCTGTCGCTGATCACGCTGAAGCTGGAGTTGTCGCGCAAGCTGTTCGACCGCGACGTCGAGGCGGCCAGGCGCGAAGTGGAGGAGGCCGAGAAGGTCGCCCGGCACGCGCTGGCCGAAGTGCGCAGCGCCGTCACCGGCATCCGCGCCACCGACCTGGCGGCGGAACTCGCGTCGGCGCGACTGCTGCTGGAATCGTCGCGTGTGCACCTGGAATACAACGCCCCGTCGATCGACATGCCGGCCGAGATCGAGCGCGGCCTCTCGCTGCTGCTGCGCGAGGCGGTGACCAATATTGCCCGGCATGCGGCAGCCAGCTGCGTGCAGATCGAGCTGCGACGCGAACACGCGGCCGTCTGCATGCAGGTCAGCGACAACGGTCGCGGTGGCATCGCCGCCGATGGCAACGGCATCAGCGGCATGCGCGAGCGCGTGCGCGCCCTGGGTGGAACCCTGGAGGTGCAATCGCCGCTCGGCGGCGGCACGCAGTTGCGGGTGGTCGTGCCGGTGCCCGTGCTGCGTCTGGTCGAGCCGCCGCGCGCGCCACCGGCGGCCACGCCGGCGCAGACCAGCTCAGGTTATCCTGCGGCCTGATCGGCCACCGCGCCGGTTTTCCCTTTCGTACAGACAGGCAAACCCATGATTCGTGTGTTGCTGGCCGAAGACCAGGCGATGGTGCGCGGCGCGCTTTCGGCCCTGCTCAAGCTGGAGTCGGATATCGACGTGCTCGGTTCGGCGGCAGACGGCGAGGCGGCCTGGCGCGACATCCAGAAGCACAAGCCCGACGTGCTGGTCACCGACATCGAGATGCCCGGCCTGACCGGGCTGGAGCTGGCCCAGCGCATCCAGCGGCAGGAGTTGCCGATCAAGGTGGTCATCGTCACCACCTTCGCCCGTCCCGGTTTCCTGCGCCGCGCGCTGGACGCCGGCGTGTCCGGTTATCTGCTGAAGGATGCGCCGGCCGAGAACCTTGCCGAGGCACTGCGCACCGTGCATCGCGGCGGTCGCGCGATCGACCCGCAACTGGCATTGGAAGCGTGGTCGGAAGCCGATCCGCTGAACGATCGCGAGCGCCAGGTATTGCGCCTGGCCGGTGAAGGGCAATCGGCCGGCGACATCGCCGCGCAATTGAATCTGTCGCATGGCACCGTGCGCAATTATCTTTCCGAGGCGATCGGCAAACTCGGCGTGGCCAATCGCATCGAGGCTTATCGACTGGCACGGCAAAAAGGCTGGTTATAGGAATTATTCGGGTATTCGACAAAATCGCTTGCGCTTCAAAAATAATCCGCGTATTGTTCGCGTCCTTCGCCGCCGTGGCGATAATCCGATGAAGAAACTTTCCATGTCATTCCGTCTCGTTCCCACAAACAAGCCATGCATGTCGCGCGACTATCGCGACGCAGGCCTGTTTGCGCGCGATGAAAGGCACGACCTGGCAACCGCTTTCCGATAATCGACTGATCCCCTCGCGGAGATCGGTCACCCCGATCTCCCGAGGCAACGCGAACGCCCTCGGGTCGCCATACCCGGGGGTGTTTTGTTTTGGCGTTCGCCGGGGATGCGCATGCATCGAACCACCTTGCAGGAATCCGCTACGCCCTGAAGCATCCGGCTCGTGCAGCCGAGGCAGGGGCACGGCTGCAGACCGGCGCATGTGCGCTGCGTCCCGATGCTTCGGCGCGGGCTGTGTGCGGATCGGATTCCACACGAACAGGGTCTTCACGACCCGTACGAATGCCCGGTTGGCGACAGCCGGGCATACGGAACATCAGCCACAAGGGCTTTCAGCGGCGCGGGTTCCCAAGACCCGCCCGGTGCGCGCGGCTCTGCCGGCAGCGTATGCCGGGGCCTGCGGGGAGATGTTCCGCGATGACGTTGGCTCAGTGGTAGAGCGGCAGCGAAAGCTGCAGGTCGCCGGTTCGAATCCGGCACGTCAGCCACTGGATAGCTCAGATGGGTAGAGCATCGGTCTCATAAGCCGAGTGTCGCGGGTTCGACTCCCGCTCCAAAACCATGACCTGTCACGTCATGACACCAGGAACGAAAGTTCCGACCAGGAAACGCCTCGTGTGGAACGCGGCACGCCCGTCAGGGATGAGGGCGGACCGAGTGACGCAGCGAGGATCGAGCCGGGCCGGCCCCCTGAAGGCGGACGGTCGGTCGTCGAACGACATCGCGGCAAGGCATCGCCGTGATCAGCCGATGACCGACTCTCTTCCGAAGCGTGCGGGCGTCGCTGGATCAATCGTCGGGAGGCGTTTCCGCCTTTTTCAATAAAGCTTGCGGTTATTGAAGATAATCGCCTGTTTATCCCGGAAGGGAGGGGTGATTGCATCCCTAAGTAAATCACGGACCGCATCGATCCGGCGGCCCTGATTCATTCAATGCGGATCGAAACAAGGAATATCGACAAGGAGTATCGCCATGTTCTGGCTCAAGCAAATCGTGATCGGCGACGGCGAACGCGGTCTGCTGTATCGCAACCGTCGTTTCGAGCGTGTGCTGTCGCCGGGTGTCCATCGCCTGTTCGACCCGCGCAAGCGCATCGCCGTGACGGCGCACAACCTCACCCGCCCGGAATACGCCGGCAGCGATGCCGAGGTGTTGATGGCGCAGATGGACGGCCCGCTGGCCGAGTGCTTCCTGGTGGCCGACATCGGCACCGACCAGGTCGGTCTGGTGCTGAAGAACGGCAAGCTGGAAGACGTGCTGGCGCCGGGTACGCGCAAGCTGTACTGGAAGGGCATCGTGCCGGTCGAGGTGCAGGCGGTCTCGCTGGTGGAAACGCTGGAGATCGATGCGCGCGTGGCCAGTCGTCTGCGTCAGCTGGGCGTGCTCGGCAAGGTGGCGGTGACGGTGGACGTGCCGGTGGAATCGACGGGCCTGCTGTTCGTCGACAACAAGCTGGTGCGCACGCTGGCGCCGGGTGCCTGGGCGTTCTGGAATTTCCGGAAGAACGTGGCGGCGGAGGTGATCGAGCTGCGCGTGCAGTCGCTGGAAGTGTCGGGCCAGGAACTGCTGACCCGCGACAAGGTGAGCCTGCGGGTGAACCTGGCCGCCAGCCTGCGCGTGACCGATCCGGTCGCCGCGCGCACGAAGGTGGCCAAGTACGGCGACTACCTCTATCGCGAGCTGCAGTACGGCTTGCGCAAGGCGGTCTCCGGCAAGACGCTGGACGAGCTGCTGGGCGACAAGGCCTCGCTGGATGCGGACATCTTCGCCTACGTGCGCGGCCGTGTCGTCGAGCTGGGCATCGAGGTGCTCGGCGTGGGCGTCAAGGACGTGATCCTGCCGGGCGAGATGAAGGACATCCTCAACAGCGTGGTGCAGGCGGAGAAGGCGGCCCAGGCCAACGTGATCCGCCGGCGCGAGGAGGCGAACGCCACCCGTTCGCTGCTCAACACCGCGCGGCTGATCGAGGAAAGTCCGGTGCTGATGCGTCTGAAGGAGCTGGAAGCGCTGGAGAAGGTCACCGAGAAGATCGACAAGCTGACCGTGTTCGGCGGCCTGGACGGCGTGCTGAACCAGTTGGTGAGTTTGAAGGCATAAATTCGTGCGAAGCATCCCGCTCTTTCGCTCGTCAACCCGGCGCAGGCCGGGAGCCGGCGACTCAAGGCACTGGATTCCAGCTTGCGCTGGAATGACGGTGAGGGGTGGCGATGCTTTCGCACCATTCAAAGGCAAGAAATCATGAGCAACCAACAGTACGAACTGCTGCACGCCGAAGGCAGCGCCACGCCGATCAAGGGCTGGGTGCACGGCGTGCCGCTGGAAGATTCGGCGAAGCAGCAACTGCGCAACATCGCCACGCTGCCGTTCGTCGGCCCGTGGGTCGCGGTGATGCCGGACGTGCATCTGGGCAAGGGCGCCACGGTGGGTTCGGTGGTGCCGACGCGTGGCGCGATCATCCCGGCCGCGGTCGGCGTGGACATCGGCTGCGGCATGGCCGCGGTGCGGACCACGCTGCGCGCCAGCGACCTGCCGGACAACCTGGCCCAGCTGCGTTCCAGCATCGAGCGCGGCGTGCCGGTCGGCAACGGCCGTGGCGGCGAGCATGGCAAGCCGTCGGACAGCATCCACTCGATGCTGGTCGAATCCCGGCTGGCCGAGCGGCTGGAGGCGATCAAGGCGAAGCACCGCAAGATCCGCACCGACAAGGTCGACCGGCAGCTCGGCACGCTTGGCGGCGGCAACCACTTCATCGAGGTCTGCCTCGACGAATCGGGCGCGGTGTGGGTGATGCTGCACTCCGGTTCGCGCGGCACCGGCAACCTGATCGGCAGCTACTTCATCCAGCGGGCGCGCGAGGAGCTGGCGCAGCGCGTGCTGGGCTTCGACCTGCCGGACAAGGACCTCGCGTTCTTCATGGAAGGCGAACCGCTGTTCGACGACTACGTCGAAGCGGTGTCCTGGGCGCAGGATTACGCCCGGGCCAACCGCGAGGCGATGATGGCGCGGGTGCTGGCCGAGATGCGCCACCGGCTGCCGAAGTTCCAACTGGAACAGATGGCGGTGAACTGCCACCACAACTACGTGCAGAAGGAGACGCACGGTGGCGAGGAACTGCTGGTGACCCGCAAGGGCGCGGTGAGCGCCCGCGCCGGCGAGCTGGGCATCATCCCCGGCAGCATGGGCACGTGCAGCTACATCGTGCGTGGCAAGGGCAGTCCGGACAGTTTCCACAGCTGCAGCCACGGCGCGGGCCGGGTGATGAGCCGCACCGCGGCGCGCCAGCAGATCACCCTGGCCCAGCATCGGGAGGCCACTGCCCATGTCGAATGCCGCAAGGACGCGGCGGTGATCGACGAGTCGCCGGCGGCGTACAAGTCGATCGAGGCGGTGATGGCCGCGCAGACCGACCTGGTCGAGGTGGTGCACACGCTGCGTCAGGTGCTGTGCGTGAAGGGATGAGCCCGGGCGCCGCTCCGCGAGGAGCGGCGTTTTTTTGCAGGCGTGCCCCGGCGCGTCCGCTGCGGGATAATGCTCCGTTTCCCGATGCCGGCCACACCTGCCTTGAAGAAGTCCGATTTCGATTTTGAGCTGCCGCCCGAGCTGATCGCCCAAGCTCCGCTGCCCGAGCGCTCGGCCAGCCGGATGCTGCTGCTCGACGTGGCGGCGCAGTCGCGGGAAGACCGCATGTTCCGCGAACTGCCGGATTTCCTGCGGCCGGGCGACCTGCTGGTGTTCAACGACACCCGTGTGCTGCCGGCGCGGCTGTACGGGCGCAAGGACAGCGGCGGCGCGGTGGAGATCCTGATCGAGCGGGTCACCGGTGCACACGAGGCCACGGTGCAGCTCGGCGTCAGCAAGAAGCCGAAAGAGGGCGGCCGGATCGAACTGGCCGACGGCAGCCATGCGGTGGTGCTGGGCCGCGACGAGGGCTTCTTCCGGCTGCGTTTCGAGGCACCGGAACCGCTGGAAAAATTGCTGCTGAAACTGGGCGAGATGCCGCTGCCGCCGTACATCGAGCGGCACGCCGACGCCAGTGACATGGAGCGCTACCAGACCGTGTTCGCCCGCGAGCCCGGCGCGGTGGCGGCGCCGACCGCGGGCCTGCACTTCGACGAGGCGACCCTGGCCCGGCTGCGCGAGCGGGGCGTCGAGTTCGGTTACGTCACCCTGCACGTGGGCGCGGGCACGTTCCAGCCGGTGCGTGCGGATGACCTGAAAGACCATCACATGCATACCGAGTGGCTCAACGTCGGGGCGCACCTGATCGGCCAGATCCGCCGCACCCGCGCGAACGGCGGGCGGGTGATCGCGGTGGGCACCACCGTGGTGCGCGCGCTGGAAAGCGCCAGCAAGGACGGCGAACTGCATCCGTTCGCCGGCGAGACGCAGATCTTCATCTTTCCCGGCTACCGCTTCAGCAGCATCGACGGCCTGCTCACCAACTTCCACCTGCCGCAGTCGACCCTGCTGATGCTGGTGTCGGCACTGGCCGGGCGCGAGTACATGCTCGACGCGTATCGCCACGCGGTGGAGCAGCGGTACCGGTTCTTCTCGTATGGCGATTCGATGCTGATCCTGCCGAAGGGCGTCTAAACCCGCGATAATGGCCGGATGACTTCCCTCCAGTTCAACGTTCACGCCACTGACGGCGCCGCCCGCCGCGGCCGCCTGACTTTCGCCCGTGGCACCATCGAGACCCCGGCCTTCATGCCGGTGGGCACCTACGGTTCGGTCAAGGCGATGACCCCGCGCGACGTCACCGAGACCGGTGCCGAGATCATCCTGGGCAACACGTTCCACCTGTTCCTGCGGCCGGGGCTGGAGATCGTCGAGAAGTTCGGCGGGCTGCACCGCTTCATCGGCTGGAACAAGCCGATCCTCACCGACTCCGGCGGCTTCCAGGTGTTCTCGCTGGCGCACAAGCGCAAGATCACCGAGGAAGGCGTGACGTTCGCCTCGCCGGTGGACGGTTCGAAGGTGTTCCTGTCGCCGGAAGTGTCGATGCAGATCCAGAAGACCCTGGATTCGGACATCGCGATGATCTTCGACGAGTGCACGCCGTATCCGGCCACCGAGAAGGTGGCGTCCGACTCGATGGAACTCTCGCTGCGCTGGGCCGCGCGTTCGCGCCGCGCCTTCGACGATTTGAAGAATCCCAACTCGCTGTTCGGCATCGTGCAGGGCAGCGTCTACGAGAACCTGCGCCGGCGCTCGGCGGCGGGCCTGATCGACATCGGCTTCGACGGTTACGCGGTCGGCGGCCTGGCGGTGGGCGAGCCGGAGGCCGAACGCAACCACGCGCTGGATTTCACCGTGCCGCTGCTGCCGGTGGACAAGCCGCGCTATCTGATGGGTGTGGGCCGGCCGGAGGACATCGTCGAGGCGGTGCGCCGCGGTATCGACATGTTCGATTGCGTGATGCCCACCCGCAACGCCCGCAACGGCTTCCTGTTCACCGCCGAGGGCACGCTGCGCATCCGCAACGCCAAGTACGCCACCGACACGGCGGTGATCGAGGAAGGCTGCGACTGCTACAGCTGCAGCAACGGCTTCAGCCGCGCCTACCTGCGCCATCTTGACCGCTGCAACGAGATCCTCGGCAGCCAGCTGGCCACCATGCACAACCTGCGCTATTACCAGCGGCTGATGGCCGGGCTGCGCGAGGCGATCGCCGGACAGGCTTTGCAAGCGTTCGTGGCGGAGTTCTACGCCCGTCGCCGGGTAGCCGGGACGGGGTCAGGGTCACTTTTCGCAGGCGAAAAGTGACCCTGACCCCTTGAAGGACCCCTCGCGGCCGCTGCCGTGCACGCTCCGGGGGTGCATGGCATAATCGGGAATCTTTTCCCAGGCGTTCTGTCGAAAACCTCGACAACGCCCAGACTTGCGAGACAGACCCATGAGTTTTCCGATCTCCCCCGTGCTGGCCCAGGCCGCGGCTCCGCAGCCCGCCGGCGGCGGCATGTCCATGATCATCATGATGGTGGTGCTGTTCGGCCTGATGTATTTCATGATGATCCGTCCGCAGGCGAAGCGGCAGAAGGAGCATCGTGCACTGATCGCCGGCCTGGCCAAGGGCGACGAAGTGGTCACCAACGGCGGCATCGCCGGACGGGTGGACGAAGTGGGCGAGACCTTCATCACCGTCGAGATCGCCAGCAACGTCAAGGTGAAGGTGCAGAAGGGCGCGGTGCAGCAGGTGTTGCCCAAGGGCTCGCTGAAATCCGTCTGAAGAAGTACCGGACGCCGCCAGGGGGCCTGGGCGGCGACTTGCAACGTGGCCATTCCCGATTGTTGCTACCGCCGCGGCCTGGTGCCGCGGCTTTGATGGATGCAAGGCATGAGTGATTTTCCTCGCTGGAAGTACGCGCTGGTCGCGCTGGTGATGTTGTGCGGCGTGATCTACGCGCTGCCGAACGCCTTCCCGCCGGTGCCGGCGGTACAGGTCACCGCGAACCGCGATGCGCCGCCGATCAACACCGCCTTCCAGCAGAAGGTGGAAGCCGGGCTGAGGGCGAAGAAGATCGCCGTGAACGAGGTCTTCGTGGAAGGCGACCACCTGCTGGTGACGTTCGCCAACTCCGACGTGCAGAAGACCGGCTCCGACGAGATCAAGGCCTTGGTGGGCGACGGCTACACGGTCGCGTTCAAGCTGCAGTCCAATGTGCCGCACTGGCTGGGCGTGATCGGTGCCCGCTCGATGCCGCTGGGCCTGGACTTGCAAGGTGGCGTGCACTTCCTGATGCAGGTCGACCAGAAGGACGTCATCGAGAAGCAGGAAAACAGCTACGCCGATGACGTGCGCAGCCTGTTGCGCCAGAAGAACATCCGCTACGAGTCGGTCACCCGCAGCGCGGTCAATGGCCAGGGCATCTCGGTGATCCTGCGCTCGGCCGACGACCGCAAGACCGCGTCCGACGCGATCGCCAACGAATACACCGACCTCAACGTGTCCGACGGCGCCAGCACCGGCGACCGCTTCATGCTGAAGGTGACGGTCAAGCCGGAAAAACTGCGCGAACTGGCCCGCGGTGCGATCACCCAGAACCTGGGCACGCTGCGCAACCGCATCAACGCGCTTGGCGTGTCCGAGCCGCTGATCCAGCAGCAGGGCGACAGCCGCATCGTGGTCGAGCTGGCCGGCGTGCAGGACCCGACCGAAGCGAAGAAACTGATCGGCGCGGTGGCTACCCTGCAGTACCGCCCCGGCATCGGCCAGCCTGGCGATGCGCGTGCGGTGGAAGCGGCGCGCACCGGCAACATCCCGCCGGATGCCAACCTGTATTACATGCGTGGCGACAACCGCCCGGTGCTGGTCAGCAAGCAGATCATCGTGACCGGCAACCAGCTGATCGACGCCTCTTCCGGCATCGACCAGAACAGCGGCACGCCGAAGGTCGACGTGACCCTGAACGCCGCCGGCGCCCGCAAGATGGGCGACTTCACCAACGCCAATGTCGGCAAGCCGATGGCGGTGGTGTACGTGGAGCAGGTCTACGAGACCAAGGTCGTCGACGGCAAGGAAGTGCGCGTGCCCAAGATCACCGAGACGGTGATCAACGACGCGACCATCCAGGGCGCCTTCAGCAAGCAGTTCCAGACCAGCGGCCTGGGCAGTCCGAAAGAGGCATCCGACCTGGCCCTGCTGCTCAAGGGCGGCGCGCTGGCCGCACCGATGGACATCGTCGAGGAAGGCGTGATCGGCGCCAGCCTCGGCCAGGACAACATCGACAAGGGCTTCAAGGCGGTGCTGCTGGGCCTGGCGCTGGTGCTGCTGGCCGCGGCGATCTACTACAAGCTGTTCGGCCTGGTGGCGGACATCGCGCTGTTTTTCAACCTGGTGATCCTGGTGGCGGTGATGTCGCTGATCGGCGTCACCCTGACCATGCCCGGCGTGGCCGGCATCGTGCTGACCCTGGGCATGGCGATCGATGCGAACGTGCTGATCTGCGAACGCGTGCGTGAGGAACTGCGCAACGGCTCCAGTCCGCACGCCTCGATCCGCGCCGGTTACGAGAAGGCCTGGTCGACCATTCTGGATGCGAACGTCACCCACCTGATCGCGGCGCTGGCACTGACCACGATGGGTACCGGTGCGATCAAGGGCTTCGGTGTGACCCTGCTGATCGGCATCCTGACTTCGCTGTTCACCTCGGTGACGTTGACGCACGCGTTCACCGCGGCGATCCACGGTCATCGCAAGCTCAAGACGCTGTCGGTCTAAGGAATCCCCATGGAAATTTTCAATCACGACAGCAATATCCACTTCCTGGGGATGCGCAAGTACACCGTGGCCATCGCCATCTTCCTGATGGTGGCCTCGATTGGCCTGATTGCGTTCAAGGGCCTCAACTACGGCCTGGACTTCACCGGCGGCGTGTCGATGGTCGTCGACTACGGACAGTCGGTGGAAATCGCCGATGTGCGTGGCGCGCTGGAGAAGGGCGGCATCCACAACGCGATGGTGCAGAGCCTGGGCGGTACCCGTGAGGTGTCGATCCGTCTGCAGCCCAAGGACGATCCCGGCGCCGTCGATGCCGCCGGCAAGTTCAACCTCGACAAGATCGCCGCCGACGTGCTCAAGGTGCTGCACGTGAGCCGCCCGGACGCGAAGCTGAAGAGCCGCGACTACGTCAGCGCCCAGGTCGGCCAGGAACTGCGCAGCGACGGCACGGTGGCCGCCGTGTTCGTGATCCTCGGCATCATGGCCTACCTGTGGATCCGCTTCGAGCGTCGCTTCGCGATTGCCGCGGTGGCCACCGAAGTCCATGACACCCTGGTCACCCTGGGCATCCTGGCGCTGGTCCAGCGCGAGTTCGACATGACCGTGCTGGCCTCGGTGCTGGCGGTGATCGGCTACTCGATCAACGACAAGGTGGTGGTGTTCGACCGCATCCGCGAACTGTTCCGCCTGGCGCGCAAGGCCGAGCCGGAGGAGATCCTCAACCGCTCGATCAACAACACGCTGTCGCGCACCATCATCACCTCGCTGTTCACCGGCATCACCATGGGCGCGCTGTACTTCTTCGGCGGCACCGCGGTGCACGGCTTCGCCGTCACCATGCTGATCGGCATCGTGGTCGGCACGCTGTCCTCGATCTTCGTCGCCAGCCCGATCCTGCTGTGGCTGGGCGTGTCGAAGAAGGACCTGATGCCGGTGACCAAGGAAAACCCCGAGCTGGCGCGGCGTCCCTGAAGCAACCACCGCTCGCGTTGCGAGCGATTCCAAATGGTCTTCCCCTGCATGCAGGGGAAGATGCCCGCAGGCAGATGGGGTAGCTCCCAGTCGAAGCGAGATCCGCTTTCTTCACGTGCCCGCAGGGCAGCCGAACGAAAACGGCCCGGTGCAATCCGGGCCGTTTTTTTTGCATGAGACGCGCCTCACCTTACCCCCGTAACCCGTCCTCCAGCTCCGCCAGTCGCTGCGGCGTGCCCACATCGGTCCACGCGCCCCGATGATGCGTACCGTCGATCTGCCCCCGCGCCATCGCCTTCTCCAGCAGCGGCCGCAGCCTGAATCGTGGCGGCTTCGCATCGGCGCCCGCTGCGGCGCCGACCGCCCCGGCCCAGTCGTCCAGCAACTCGCGGCGGAACACGCCGATGCCGCTGTAGGTCAGCCGGGGTTCGCCGTCGCCGTGCACTTGTCCCGTCGCATCCAGCCGGAAGTCGCCGCCGGGATGATGGGCGGGATTGTCGGTCAACAGCAGATGCGCAAGGCCGCGAGGTTCGGCGGGCAGCCGGCCGAAGTCGGCGTCGCACCACACGTCGCCGCTCACCACCAGGAACGGCTCGCTGCCCAGCAGTGGCAGCGCATTCAGCATGCCGCCACCGGTTTCCAGCGGTATCGGCCCTTCGTAGGCGTAGCGGATGCGCAGGCCCCAGCGCGAGCCGTCGCCCAGGGCCTCGGGAAACTGTTCGGCCAGATGCGAGGTGTTGATCACCACGTAGTTCACGCCGGCGGCGGCGAGCTTCTCCAGATGCCACGCGATCAGCGGCTTGCCGCCGACGCGGAGCAGCGGCTTGGGCGTGTGGTCGGTCAACGGGCGCATGCGCTCGCCGAGGCCGGCGGCAAAGATCAGCGCGTGCCTCATGCCGCTGTCGCCTGGCGCAGGTCGCGTGCGCCGACCTGGCGTTGCAGGAAGGCCACGAAGTCGGCCAGCTCGGGGTAACGCGCCGCCACCTCGATCACGTAGTCGTAGACGCGGGGCAGGTCGTCGAGATAGCCGGACTTGCCGTCGCGGTAGTACAGCCGGCAGAAGATGCCCAGCACCTTGATGTGCCGCTGCAGGCCGATCAGGTCGAACCAGCGCAAAAAGCGTTCGCGACTGACCGCCGGTTCGATCAGGCCGGCGCCGAGCAGGCGCAGGCGATGGCCTTCGGCCCAGGCCTCGACCCGCGCGCGGTCCCACGCGATGTAGCAGTCGCGCAGCAGCGAGGCGAGGTCGTAGGTGATCGGCCCGTGCAGTGCGCCCTGGAAGTCGATGATGCCCGGGTTGTCATGCGCGGTGATCAGCAGGTTGCGGCTGTGGTAGTCGCGATGCACGAAGCAGCGCGGCTGCTCCAGCGCGCTTTTCAGCAGCACGGTGAAGGCCGATTCCAGCACGTCCCATTCCTCGCATTCGGGCGTGCAGCCGAGGTGCCGGCGCAGGAACCACTCCGGCATGATCTCCAGTTCGCGTTGCAGGAAGGCGTGGTCGTACGCAGGCAGGCCGTTCGTGTCCGCCTCGCGCTGCATGCGCAGCAAAGCTTCCAGCGCGTCGCCATACAGCGCGTCCGCCGTGCCCTCGTTCAACGCGGGCAGGTAGAGCCGCGAGCCGAGATCCTCGATCAGCAGCAGGCCCTGTTCGAGGTCGTGCGCCCGCACCTGTGGCACGTGCAGCCCGGCGGCGGACAGGCGGGCGCCGATTTCCAGCCACGGGCGCGGGTCCTCCTGCGCCGGCGGCGAATCCATCACGATCCAGCTCTGGCCGGCATGCCGGGTGCGCCAGTAGCTGCGGAAGCTGGCGTCGGCCGAGGCGGGTTCGAGGGTCAGCGAGGCATCGTCCAGGACGCTTCGGGTCCAGGCGAGACGGGTGGTGGCGCGGTCGGCGATCAGGGTCATGGCAACGCTGGGCTACGGGAGAATTCCAGCTTAGCGATCCGCTGCCGTCGTGACGAGACGGCAGGGCTTTATTGACCGCGATGGCTCTAATCAGTACCATTTCAGTCCTGATTCAAACCCGTTCCGAGCGCCCCATGCTCCGCGTCAGCCGACTGACCGATTACGCCACCGTGGTGATGACCTGCATCGCTGCGCACCCGACCGAGGTGCTGAGCGCGGTGCAGATCGCCGACGAGACGCGGCTGGAGCTGCCCACCGTGAGCAAGTTGCTGAAGGCGCTGGGCCACGCCGCCCTGGTCGAATCGTTCCGCGGCGTCAATGGCGGCTACCGGCTGGCGCGTGCCGCCGCCGACATTTCGCTGGTCGAGATCGTCGAGGCGATCGAGGGCCCGATCGGCATGACCGAATGCAGCATGGCCGAAGGCCAGTGCGACCGCGAGGCGCAATGTGGCGTGCGCGGCAGCTGGCAACTGGTCAACAACGTGCTGGACAACGCGCTGCGCGCGGTCAGCCTGGCCGACATGCTGAAGCCGCAACCGCCGCGGCCGTCGCGACGGATCGCCTCCGTGGCCATCAGCGACATCGCGATGCCGGCCAAATCCCGCCGGGTCACCACCGAATGAACGAGATCATGAACGAGCAGAGCAGCACCGCCACCGCGTTGCGCGACAACGCCGCCGTTGCCGAGGCACTGGGCCGCAGCTACAGCGCCGGCTTCGTCACCCAGATCGAGATGACCGGCCTGCCGCCCGGCCTGGACGAGGACACCGTGCGCGCGATCTCGGCGGTCAAGGGCGAACCGGAGTGGATGACGAACTGGCGGCTGGACGCGTTTCGCCATTGGCAGACCATGCCCAAACCCGACTGGGCCAAGCTCAACATCGATCCGATCGATTACCAGGCGATCAGCTACTACGCCGCGCCCAAGAAGCAGCCCAAGTCGCTGGACGAGGTCGACCCGGCCCTGCTGGAAACCTACGAGAAGCTGGGCATTCCGCTGCACGAGCGCGCCGCGCTGGCCGGCGTGGCGGTGGATGCGGTGTTCGACTCGGTCTCGGTCGGCACCACCTTCCGCAAGCAGCTGGCCGACGCCGGCGTGCTGTTCTGCTCGATGAGCGAGGCGATCCGCGAGTATCCCGGGATCGTGCAGAAATACCTGGGCAGCGTGGTGCCCACCGGCGACAACTTCTTCGCGGCGCTGAACTCGGCGGTGTTCTCCGACGGCAGCTTCGTGTTCATTCCGAAAGGCGTGCGCTGCCCGATGGAACTGAGCACGTATTTCCGCATCAACGCGCAGAACACCGGCCAGTTCGAGCGCACCCTGATCGTGGCCGAGGAAGGCGCCCACGTGTCCTATCTCGAAGGCTGCACCGCGCCCAAGCGCGACGAGAACCAGCTGCACGCGGCGGTGGTCGAGCTGGTGGCACTGGAGAAGGCGCAGATCAAGTATTCCACCGTGCAGAACTGGTACCCCGGCGACGAGAACGGCGTGGGCGGCATCTACAACTTCGTGACCAAGCGCGGCGACTGCCGCGGCGACGATTCGAAGATCAGCTGGACCCAGGTCGAAACCGGTTCGGCGATCACCTGGAAATACCCGTCCGTGGTGTTGCGCGGCGATCGTTCGGTGGGCGAGTTCTACTCCGTCGCGTTGACCCATCACTTCCAGCAAGCCGATACCGGCACCAAGATGATCCACCTCGGCAAGCACACCAAGTCGAAGATCGTCTCCAAGGGCATCAGCGCCGGTCGTAGCTCCAACAGCTACCGCGGCCTGGTGAAGATGGAGAAGGGCGCCGAAGGCGCGCGCAACTACACCCAGTGCGACAGCCTGCTGATCGGCAAGCAGTGCGGCGCCCACACCTTCCCGTACATGGAAGTGAAGAATCCCAGCGCCATCGTCGAGCACGAAGCGACCACCTCGAAGATTTCCGACGAGCAGATGTTCTACTGCCGCAGCCGCGGCATCGCCGAGGAAGACGCCGTGTCGATGATCGTCGACGGCTTCTGCAAGCAGGTTTTCCGCGAGCTGCCGATGGAGTTCGCGGTGGAGGCGAAGAAGCTGCTTGAGGTGTCGCTGGAAGGTGCGGTGGGTTAGAGCAGGGAATCGGGAGTAGGGAATAGTAGAAGCCCCGTTCCCGCTCCCTTGCAGACTGCCGCGTTGCCTGCCTTTTCCATTCCCCATTCCCCATTCCCGGCTCAAAACCATGCTGATAATCGAAAACCTGCACGCCCGCGTCGAGGGCAAGGAAATCCTCAAGGGGCTCAGCCTCACCGTGAACGCGGGCGAGGTGCACGCGATCATGGGGCCGAACGGTGCGGGCAAGTCCACCCTGGGCAATGTGCTGTCCGGGCGCGACGGCTACGAGGTGACGGCGGGCACGGTGAGCTACAACGGCATCGACCTGCTGGCGCTGGAACCGGAGGCGCGGGCGGCGGCCGGCGTGTTCCTGGCGTTTCAGTACCCGGTGGAGATTCCCGGCGTCAACAACACCTATTTCCTGCGCGCGGCACTCAATGCGCAGCGCAAGCAGCGCGGCGAGAAGGAGCTCGATTCGATGGCCTTCCTCAAGCTGGTGCGCGAGAAGCTGAAGGTGATGCAGATCTCCGACGAGCTGCTGCACCGTGCCGTCAACGAAGGTTTTTCCGGTGGCGAGAAGAAGCGCAACGAGATCTTCCAGATGGCGGTGCTGGAGCCGCAGCTGGCGATCCTCGACGAGACCGACTCGGGCCTGGACATCGACGCGCTGAAGCAGGTGGCGCAGGGCGTCAACACGCTGCGCTCGCCCGGGCGCGCGTTCCTGATGATCACCCACTACCAGCGCCTGCTCGACTACGTGGTGCCGGATTTCGTGCACGTGCTGGCCGACGGCCGCATCGTCGAGAGCGGTGACAAGTCGCTGGCGCTGCGGCTGGAAGAACAGGGCTACGCCGGGGTGAGGCACGGAGCGGTGGCATGACCCAGCCGGCCACCTTGCCCCTGGTCGAGTCGTTGCTCGACGCGCCGCTGCCGGCCAGCGGCATTGCCTGGCTGGATGCCGCGCGGCAGGAAAGTCGCGACGCGTTCGCCAGCGCCGGCCTGCCAGATACCCGGGTCGAGGCGTGGAAGTACACCGCCTTGCGCGGCCTGGCCCAGCGCCGCTTCGCCCACGGCGACGCGGCCGCGTCCAGCCGCGCCGTCGCTCCTTCGCTGCTGGCCCTGCCCGGTGTCGAGGGCGCGCGACTGCTCTTCGTCAACGGCGTGTTCCGCGCCGACCTGTCGACGCTGGACGCGCTGCCCGCCGGGCTCACCCTGCAGCCGCTGTCGCGCGTGCTGAAAGACGACGCCGAGCCATTGCGCTTTGCCTGGTCGCGATCCGCCACCCGGGCGGAGGCGCACGGCGCCGCCGATGCCTTCGCGCGGATCAATGCCGCCAGCGCCGCCGACGGCATGGTGCTGCGCGTGGCCGCCCGCGCCACGATCGCGGCGCCGGTGCAGCTGGTCTTCATCGGTGCGGACGGCGAGGGGGAACTGGCCTGGCATGCGCGCAACCTGATCGAGCTGGGCGAGGGCGCGTCGTTCACCCTGATCGAGCAGCACCTCGGCGACGGCGGTCAGGCGCAACTGGCCACCTTCGTCAGCGACATCCACGTGGGCGCGGGCGCGAAGCTGCATCACGTCACGCTGCAGAACGCGGCGTCGGCGGCGAACCTGATCCGGCACAGCCACCTGCGCCTGCAGGCGCGCAGCGAAGCGACCCTGCACGTGGTCGAGCTGGGCGGCGCCCTGGTGCGCCACGACCTGCAGGTCGAACTGCTGGGCGACGGGGCGAAGCTGCACACGCGCGGCGTATTCATGCCGCACGGACGCCAGCACATCGATACCCAGCTGGCGATCCGCCACCAGGCGCTGAACACCGCCTCCAGCTCGAACTGGCGCGGCGTGGCCAACGATCGTGCCCGTGGCGTGTTCCGCGGCGCCATCGTGGTGGCGCCTGGCGCCGACGGCAGCGACGCCAGCCTCAGCAACAAGAATCTGCTGCTGTCGGCGGGTGCCGAGATCGACACCAAGCCCGAACTGGAGATCTACGCCGACGAAGTGCAGGCCGCCCACGGCGCCACGGTCGGCCAGCTCGACGAGCGTTCGCTGTTCTATTTGCGCTCGCGCGGCATCCCGCTGGCCGAGGCGCGCGCGCTGCTGACCGCCGCGTTCTGCCGTGCCATGCTGGATGACCTGCCGAACCCCGAACTGCGCGAACACCTGGCCAGCCTGCTGATCGCACAATTGCCGGAATGATGTTTATCTCCTCCCTCTGCCTGCAGGGGGAGGCTGGGAGGGGGTAGTGCTCTCGCGGCAAAGAGCAACCCCATCCCAACCCTCCCCTGCAGGCAGGGAGGGAGCCAACCGGATTCCCTTGAATGAACACCACAGCCAGCCCCGCCACCGTCTTCGACATCCAGCGCATCCGCGCGGACTTCCCGCTGCTGTCGCGCACGGTGCATGGCAAGCCGCTGGTGTATTTCGACAACGCGAACACCAGCCAGAAACCGTTGCCGGTGATCGAGGCGATGAACGAGCACTACCGCGAGCACAACGCCAACGTGTCGCGCGCGGTGCACCAGCTGGGCGAGGAAGCCACCGCGGCGTACGAGGGCGCACGCGACAAGCTGGCGCGCTTCATCAACGCGCCATCCCGCAACGAGCTGGTGCTCACCTCCGGCACCACCCAGGCCACCAACCTGGTCGCCTACAGCTATGCCCTGCCGCGGCTGCAGCCGGGCGACGCGATCCTCACCACGGTGATGGAGCACCACGCCAATATCGTGCCGTGGCAGCTGGTCGCCCAGCGCAGCGGCGCCACGGTGAAGGCGGCGCCGATCGACCAGCGCGGCGAGCTGATCCTCGAGCAGTACATCGCCATGCTGACGCCGGAAGTGAAGCTGGCCTGCGTCACCCAGGTTTCCAACGTGCTGGGCACGGTCAACCCGGTGCGCGAGATCGCCCGCGAGTGCAGGAAGCGGGGTATCGCGCTGCTGGTGGACGGTTCGCAGGCGGTACCGCACCGGCCGGTCGACGTGCAGGCGCTGGGTTGCGACTTCTATGCGCTGACCGGGCACAAGATGCTTGGCCCCACCGGCACCGGCGCGCTGTGGGCTCGGCGCGAGCATCTCGATGCGATGCCGCCGTTCTTCGGTGGCGGCGAGATGATCCGCGAGGTGCGTTTCGACGGCACCAGCTTCGCCGAGGCGCCGCACAAGTTCGAGGCGGGCACGCCGAACATCGCCGGCTTCGTGGGCCTGTCCGCCGCGATCGACTACTACGAGTCGGTGGGCTTCGAAGCGATCCATGCGTGGGAACAGCAGTTGCTGGCCTACGCCACCGAACGCCTGCGCGAGATTCCCGGCCTGCGCATCATCGGCGAGGCGGCCGAGAAGGAGCCGGTGATCTCGTTCCTGATCGACGGCACCCAGGCGACCGACCTGGCCACCTTGCTGGACCTGCAGGGCGTGGCGGTGCGTTCCGGCCACCACTGCGCGCATCCGCTGATGCAGTTCTTCGGCGTGCCTTCCACCCTGCGTGCCTCGCTGGCGTTCTACAACACGCGCGAGGAAGTCGATGCCTTCATCGTGGCCCTGCTCAAGGTGCGCAAGCTGCTGATGTGAAACGGCCGGCTTTTCGTGGCCGCAAGCATGGCTCTTCCGGCCCGCGCAAGGCATCATGGTCGGCAGCTTTCCCTGTGTAGTCCACCCATGCTTGCCTTCCTGCCTTCCGTGCTGCGCATCCCGCTGGCGATGCTGCTGCTCCTGCTGAATATCCTGTTGCACGTGCTGCCGCTGTTCGCCCTTGCGCTGCTCAAGGTGGTCATTCCGCTTGGCTTCGTGCGCCGCCCGCTTTCGCGCGCGCTGGTGCTGATCGCGGAAAGCTGGATCGGCGTCAACAACGTCCTGTTCGGCGTGTTCACCCGCATCCGCTGGCAGGTCGAGGGGCTGGAAGGGCTGCACCACGACCGGAGCTACCTGGTGCTGAGCAACCACCAGAGCTGGGTCGACATTCCAGTGCTGCAGAAGGTGTTCAACCGGCGCATTCCGTTCATGCGCTTCTTCCTGAAGCAGGAACTGATCTGGGTGCCGCTGCTGGGCCAGGCGTGGTGGGCGCTGGATTTCCCCTTCATGAAACGCTACTCGCGGCAGACCTTGCTGCGTCATCCCGAATTGCAGGGCAAGGATCGCGAGGCGACCCGCAAGGCCTGCGAGAAATTCCGGCACATGCCGGTGTCGGTGATGAATTTTGCCGAGGGCACGCGCTTCACGCCGGCCAAGCACGACGCGCAGTCGTCCCCTTATCAGTACCTGCTGCGGCCCAAGGCCGGCGGCGTGGCCTTCGTGCTCGACGCGATGGGCGAGGCCCTGCAAGCGATCGTCGACGTCACCATCGTCTATCCGGAAGGCCCGTGCACGATGATGGACCTGATCGCCGGGCGCGTGCACGACATTCGCGTGCATGTGCGCGAGCGTGCGATCGAAGCCGGCCTGATCGGCAGCTACGACGAGGACGCGGCCTTCCGTGGCCGGGTCAAGGCGTGGATGAATGGCCTGTGGAGCGACAAGGACGCCCAGGCCGCTCGCATGCAATCGGCCGCCGCCGGCACGACCAAGGGAGACTGACATGCGCATCCTGATCGTGGGTGCCGGCGCCACCGGCGGCTACTTCGGCGGACGCCTGCTGCAGCACGGACGCGACGTGACCTTCCTGGTGCGCGAAGCCCGGGCGCGGCAGCTGGCGCAGCACGGCCTGGTGATCCGCAGCGCCACCGGCGACGCCGAGCTGCCGGCGCCGCCCACGCTGACCACCGGCGAGCTGCGCGATCCGTTCGACCTGATCGTGCTCGGCTGCAAGGCGTACGGGCTGGAACAGGCGATGGCCGACATCGCCCCGGCGGTCGGGCCGCGGACGGCGATCCTGCCGCTGCTCAACGGCATGCGCCAACTGGACCTGCTGGACGCGAAATTCGGCGTCGAACACGTGCTGGGCGGCCAGTGCGTGATCTCCGCCACGCTCGATGCGCACGGCGCGGTGCAGCACCTCAACACGCTGCACGGGCTCACCTTCGGCGAGCGCGACGGCAGCGCCTCGCCGCGGATGCAGGCCATCACCGAAGCCCTCGCCGACGCGGGCTTCGACTCGCGTCCCAGCAGCAACGTGGTGCGGGAGATGTGGGACAAGTGGATCTTTCTCGCCACGCTGGCCGGCATCACCTGCCTGCTGCGCGGCGCGGTCGGCGAGATCGTCGCCGCTCCCGGCGGTCGCGGGGCGACGCTGGCCCTGCTGGAGGAATGCCGCGCGGTGGCGGAGCGGGCAGGGCATGCGCCCGGCGAACGCGTGCTGGAACGGGCCCGCGGCATCCTCACCGATCCGGCGTCGACGCTGGCCGCCTCGATGCTGCGCGACCTGCAGCACGGCCATCCGATCGAGGCCGACCACGTGATCGGCGACATGCTGGCACGTGCCGAGCGCGCCGGCGGCGAGGCTTCGTTGCTGGCCGTCGTCTACGCGCATCTGAAGGTCTACGAAGCGGGGCGCAAGCCGGACGCGTCTGCCTGAGCGGCAGGCTGTTGCAGATCATGGTGGAGGCGCCGGGCCACGCACTATGATTCGCGCATGACCGAACAGACGCTTCCCGTTTTCCGCCAGGCATCGAGTGCCGATGTCGACACCATCGTGGCCTTGGTCGAATCAGCCTATCGCGGCGAATCCGGCCTGCGCGGCTGGACCACCGAATCGCACCTGCTCGACGGCCGGCGCACCGATGCGGCCGACGTCGGCGTGCTGATCGGACGCCCCGACAGTCGCATCCTGCTCGCCGAATGCGATGGCCGGATCAAGGCCAGCTGCCACATCGAGCGCCAGGGCGACGCCGGCTATTTCGGCATGTTCGCGGTCGACCCCGGCGGGCAGGGCAGCGGCTTGGGCAAGCAGGTGCTGGCGGAGGCCGAACGGATCGCGCAAGAGGAGTGGCACTGCCGTGCGATGCGCATGACGGTGATCGTGCAGCGCGAGGAACTGATCGCCTGGTACGGCCGTCGCGGTTACCGCCGCACCGGCGAATACCAGCCGTTCCCCTATGGCGACGAGCGCTTCGGCATTCCCCGTCGCGACGACTTGCGCTTCGAGGTGCTGCGCAAGGACTTCGACGAGGTGGCGGCATGAATGGCTGGGTGAAAGTCGGCACCCGCAGCGACTTCCTGCCGGGCGAATACAAGGTGGTATGGGACGGTGACACGCCGATCGCGGTGTACAACATCGACGGCGCACTGTACGCGGTCGAGGACACCTGCACCCACGACGGTGGCGACCTGGCTGGCGGCGAAGTGTTCGGCTTCGAAGTGGAATGTCCGCGCCACGGCGCCCGCTTCGACCTGCGCACCGGCGCCGTGACCAAGCCGCCGGCGTACGAGCCGATCGCCAGCTTCCCCGTGCGCGAGGAAGACGGCGCGATCTGGACCCGCGACGACCGCTGATCCGCTGGCTTCCGCTGCCTCCGCGTGGCGACTGCCCGGGGCATGCGATCACGGCCCGGCATCTTCTTCCGCGCCACCGGACAAGCTGACCCAAGCCTTTCGCAAGCCAGTTGTTGCATAGTCACGCAGGTTCGGACGCGACATCGCGCTTCGGCCTTCACGTCGCGACATGCAGGGAGATCCGGTGCACATCATCCTGGTGGAAGACGATCCCCAACTGGGCGCGGCGATCCAGCGCGCCCTGGAGCGCCTGGCCTACACGGTCAGCTGGCTGCGCAACGGTCGCGAGGCCCTGATTGCGCTGCGCGACGAAACGGCGGACCTGGTGCTGCTCGATCTCGGGTTGCCCGGCATGGACGGCCTGGACGTGCTGGTGGAGACGCGCCGTGCGCACGTGAGCACGCCGATGATCGTGATGACGGCCCGCGACGGCCTGCAGGCCCGCGTGCACGGACTGGATGCCGGGGCGGACGACTATCTGATCAAGCCGTTCCATCTGGACGAGCTGTGCGCGAGGATCCGCTCATTGAGCCGGCGCGCGCAGGGACTGGCGGTCAATCGCATCGAGATCGGAGCGCTGGCGCTCGACCTGGGCACGTCGCAGGTGACATTTCGGGGTGAGCTTGTCGAGCTGACTCGCCGCGAATTTGCCCTGCTGCAGATCCTGATGGAGCGCGCCGGCAAGCTGGTGCGCCGCGAAAGCCTGGTCAACTCGCTGTATGGCCTGGACAACGTGGTGGGCGACAACGCACTGGAGGTGCTGGTGCATACGTTGCGCAAGAAGCTCAGCTACGACACCGTCCGCACGGTGCGCGGATTCGGCTACATGATCCCGCGGGAGGTCGAATGATCCGGTCGAGCCTGCGTGGCCGGCTACGCTGGCTGATCATCCTGGTGATGGTCGCCGTACTGTTGCCGCTGGCGGTGCTCAGCTTCCAGCGCACCATGCAGGAGGTCAACGAACTTTCCGACGGCCGGCTGGCGCAATCGGCCCGCACGCTGCAGGTTCTCATCGGGGAGGAGGGCGCCGAAGCGCTTGACGGTGGCGATCAGGACGACAAGCTGATGCCGATCGAGGTGCCCGAGGCGCCGGCCGTGCAGCGACACCGGTATTCGTTCGAATCCGAAGTCGGCTTTCAGGTGTTCGACACTTCCGGCAGATCGATCATGGCTACCGCGAATCTCGCCGCGTTGCCTCCTCCCGGCGCCGGGGACGCAAATTTCCGGGACATCGATGCCGGCGGCTATCGCTGGCGCCTGTTCACCCTCCGGGACGAAACGCATGGCGTGGTGATCCGCACCGGCGAACGCTACGACAGCCGTCACGACATCCTGCGTGCGTTGTGGTTCGACCATGCCCTCTCCCTGCTGATCGGCCTGCCGCTGCTGGGGTTGCTGGTGGGCTGGGCGGTCAAGCGCGGGCTGCGACCGCTGGAGTCGTTGACCGACGCGCTGGGCTCGCGTGCGCTGGGCAGCCGCGAGCCGATCGTGCTGGAACAGGCGCCGCTGGAATTGCAGCCCGTGCTCGACGCATTGAACGGACAGTTGCAGCGCCTCGCCGATGCACTGGAACGCGAGCACCGCTTCAGCGCCGATGTCGCGCACGAGCTGCGCACGCCACTGGCCTCGATCATGCTGAACATCGAGAGCGCCACGGCCACCGGTGATCCCGACGAGGCCGCCACCAGCCTGGCCGGCGCAAGACACAACGTGGCCGCGCTGGCCAGGCGCGTCGAACAGTTGCTGGTGCTGGCCCGGCTGGAGTCCGGCGCGGCGCTGGAACAGCGCCGGTCGATCGACCTTGTCGGCGTCGCCATCGACGTGATCGAGGAGCTGACGCCGGTGATTGCCGAGTGCGGCGCGGAGCTGGGTTTCATCCATGACAGCCAGGCAGCGTGGGTGCTCGGCCACGAGGCGGCGCTTGGCGCACTGTTGCGCAATCTCATCGAGAACGCCATGCGCCATGTGCCGGTCGGCGGCCAGGTACAGCTGTCGCTGTCGCAGGACGCCCGGTTCACCACCATCGAGGTGGCCGACGACGGGCCGGGCATCCCTCTGGAACGGCGTGCCGCCGTATTCGCCCGTTTCCATCGCGAAGCCACCGGCCGCGGCGAGGGCTACGGCCTGGGATTGTCGATCGTGCAACGGGCGGCCGAGCTGCATGGCGCCAGCATCGATCTGCTCGATTCGCCGTTCGGCCGCGGGCTGCGGGTGAAGGTGAGCATTCCGCGCAGCAGCTGACCCGCTGGACGAGCTCGTCCAGCGGATGTTCCCCGTTCCCGCGGCGAGCAGGCCCGCCGGATCGAAGCGCGGCGTGATCGACGATGATCCTGCCGGGTGCCGCGTTGGGCCCTGTCAGGCCCCGGCCGGGAGGGCCAGGCATGGTCGGAGCCTGTTCGGCGAAGCTGTCCGTTTCCGCACGACGTGACACGGTGGTCGCGGCGCCCACTTCCTGCCGGCGTGCGCCCGGCGTGTGCCGGTTAACCCGATACTCACGAGCCGATAAGCGTGCTGAAAGCGACACGCTTCATGCTGCTGTCATGACCGTTCCCGATACCGTCCGTTCCCTCGTTGCCACGCCGCTGCCGGCTGCCGACTCCACCAAACCCGTTTCATGGGATGCGCGGGGACGGGCGTGGGCGGCCTCGATCCTGCGCCGCAGGTTTCGTCGGGTCGGCCGCGCCTTGTGCGAGCCCGGCGGCTTGCCGCCAACCGGCATCCACCGGGTGCTGGTGTGCCGGCCAAACCATCGGCTTGGCAACAGCGTGCTGATCAGTCCGCTGATCGCGGAAATCGAGGCGCTCTATCCCGGTGCTGAAATCGACATCCTGGGCAGCTACGCCAGCGAATGCCTGTATGCCCATCGATTCAGCGTCCGCACGGTGTTCGCGCTGCCGGCGAAGATCGCCCGTCATCCGTGGTTGTCGGCAGGCGTGCTGCGTGCACTGCGGCGATGCCGGTACGATCTCGCGATCGATGCCTGCAACGGATCGCAGTCCGGCCGCATCGCACTGGCCCTGGCGCAGGCCCGCTACAAGCTGGGATTTCCCGACCCGACCTTGAATCCCGCATCGGCGTGGCATGCGCTGAGCTGGCCCGATCACCTGGCGCATCGCGGCGTGTTCCTGCTGCGGCAGGCCTGTGCCCGGGCGTCGCGGCCGGACTATCCGCCACTCAATCTCGACCTGGCGCCCGATGAAAGGCTCGCGGCGGCCCGGGTCATGGCCAGGCTGTGCGATGGCTCGCGCGCACGCGGCGGGGCAACGGTGGCGATCTTCCCCAACGCGACCGGCGCCAAGTGCTATGGCGAGGACTGGTGGCAACGTTTCGTGGATACCTTCGAGTCGCTGTGCCCAAAGGTCAGGCTGGTGGATCTGCTGGCAGCGCACGGGCGCTCGCAACTGGGTTCGCGGCTGACGCCGTTCTATTCGCAGAACCTGCGCCGGCTGGCCGCGATGACGGCCTGCATGGATGGCGTCATCAGCGCCGACTGCGGCGTCATGCACCTGGCTGCCGCCAGCGGAACACCCACGCTGGGCCTGTTCTCGGTCACCGACCCGGCCAAGTACGCACCCTACGGTGGCGCCAGTGCTGCGCTGGACACGCGCGGGATGGATGCGGTGGCCGCCGCAACGGCGGCCGCGCAGTGGTGCAGCCGTCTGTTGCCGCGACAGGGTTCGGAGTCACTTCCCGCCTGCGGAAAGTGACGCCCACCCTTCGCGTATCCGGCGATCAGTGCTGCCCGACCACCAGGACGCCGAAGCTGTCCGGCACCATCGCGTGCCGGCCATTCGGCTGCAGCGTGCTGCCGAAGCTCGCGGCGGACAGGTAGAGCCGGTGCAGCTTCGGGTCCAGCGCCAGCGTGCGTGCGCTGGTCCGGGTGGGGATGGTCGCCGCGACGCTGAAGTGATCCGCACCGTCTTCGTGCACGGCGGTGATCGTGCCGCTTTCGCCGTTGGCGCTGTAGATCATCGACTGCGCGGCGTCGAACACCACGGCATCCGGGCCGTCGCCGATCGGCACGATCGCGACCTGGTGGCCGTCGAGCGCATCGGTGATGGCCATCTTCCGGTTGTCGCACACCGAGAACAGGCGATGGCGGCTGACGTCGATGGCCAGGCCGCTGGGTGATTCGCACGGCGACAACTGCCACACATGCAGCAACTTGCTGCTGGCGGTATCGATCTGCACCAGTTCGGACCGGTCCTCGATGTTCGCGTAGACGTGGCCTGCGCCATCGGAAACGGCGAACTCGGGTTTGCCGGGCAAGCCGATCGTGGCGACTACGGCGCCCTTCGCCGGATCGATCACGCTGGCCGTGCGACTCCTGCCGTTGAAGGTCAGCACATGGTGCGAGGGTGGGTCGTAGACGATGGCGTCGGGGTTCTCGCCGGTGCCGCTGATGGTCGCCAGCGTCCTGAAACTGCCCAGGTCGAATTCGGTCACTGACGCGTTCCTGCCATTGCTGGTGAAACCGCGCTGCAAATCGTCGGCGATCGCGATGCCATGCACGCCGGCTGTACCGGCAATCGTGCCGATCTGCTTCTGTTGGTCGACATCGATCACCAGCACGCGATCGCCGCGGCTGACGAACAGGTGCCGGTGCGGCGCGTCGAAACTGAGGTAGTCCCAACCGCCCGGGCCACCCAGCGACAGGGTCGACAGCAGCCGCGGCGCAGCTGACGGCGAGGCGGCGTGGCCGGCCGCCGGAATGGCCAACAGCAACAGCGAGGCGGGCAGGAGGGAGCGAAGCAGCTTTTGCATGGCGGTCACCTTGGGTGGGGAGCGGGAATCAGCCGGTGGGCGCGGGCGCGGTGGAAGCTGGAGGTGTCGCCTTGCCGCGGCGATGCAGCAGCGCGTACAGCACCGGCATCACCAGCAGCACCAGCGGCAGTTGCAGCAGCATGCCGGCGATGATCGCCACCGCCAGCGGCTGCTGCATCTGCGAACCCTGGCCGAGCGCCAGCGCCAGCGGCAACAGGGTCAGGATCGCGGCGAGGGTCGACATCAGGATCGGCCGGGTGCGGTGCGTGCCGGCGTCGTGCAGGGCGTCGTGCAGGGCGAGCTCGCGCTGCGCATCGTCCAGCTCCGAGAAGTAGAAGATCGCCACCTCGGTGACGATGCCGACGATCATCGTCATGCCCATCATCGAGGAGATGTTCAGCTCGATGCCGGTCAGCCACAGCCCGACGAAAATGCCGGGCAGGGCCAGCAACGGCATCGCCATGATCGCCAGCGCCACGCGAAAGCTCTCGTACAGGAACAGCAGCAGGGTGAACACCAGCGCGATCGCGGCCAGCATCACGATGGTCAATCCGCGGAAGGCCTGCTGCTGTTGCTGGTAGACACCGCCGAGCTGATAGAACATGCCCTTCGGCAGCAGGCCCGGTTGCGCCAGCACATGCTTCACGTCGCCGATCACCGCGCCGAGGCTGCGCCCGCTGATGCGTCCGGTCACCGCCACCATGCGCTTGAGGTTGTCGCGGGTGATTTCCGGCTGGCCCTGCACCTGCTTCAGCGTGGCCACTTGCGACAGCGGAAACAGATGGCCATCCGCGGCGCGGATCGGCAGCGCCGCCACCTGTTCGAGCCGCTGGTGCGCACCGTCCGGCAGGCGCACCCGCACGCCGACCACCTTGCCGTCCACCGGCAGTTGCGCGGCGACGGTGCCGTCGATCGCGGCGGCGACCTGGTCGGTGACCGCGGCGGGATCGAGCCCCTGCAGCGCGGCCCTGGCCGGATCGACCTGCACGGTCAGCGCGTCACCCGCCGGGTTGATGCCATCGAGCACGCCGACCACGCCGGTGATCTTGCCGATGGCCGCAGCCACCTTCGTGGCGGTGGCATTCAGCTGTTCCGGGTCGTCGCCGTACAGCTGCACCTCGATCGGTTGCGGCACCGCCACCAGGTCGCCGATCAGGTCCTCCATCAATTGCGCCAGGTCGATGTCGAGCCCTGGCACCTGCGCTTCCACCGCCGTGCGCACCTGGGTCATCACCTCTTCGGTCGAGGGTCGCGAACCACTCTTCAGGCGCACGAAGAAATCGCCCTGGTTCGCCTCGGTGAGGCCGCCGCCCAGTTGCAGGCCGGTGCGCCGCGAGTAGGTGTCGACGTGGGGATTGGCGCGGATGATCGTCTCGACCTGGTTGAGCAGGCGATTGGTTTCCCGCAGCGAGGTGCCGGGTCTGGACAGGTAGTCGAGGATGAAGCCGCCTTCGTCCATCTTCGGCATGAAGCCGGTGTTCACCCGGGTAAAGGCGAAGACGCCCACCAGCAACAACGGCAGCACCAGCAGCAGTGTGAGCACGGGTCGCCTGAGCCAGCGATCCAGTAGATGGTGGTAGCCGTCCATCATCCGCGTGGTGAAACGCGACGGCGGATGCTCGACCAGGTGACGGCGGTCGAGGAAGCGTTCGGCCAGCAGCGGCACGGCCACCCACGTCAGCAACCAGGAAATGATCAGCGCGCTGGCCATGGTCAGCGACAACGCCTTGAAGAACGCACCGGTGACGCCGGTGAGGAAGGCCAGCGGCAGGAAGATCACCACGGTAGCTGCACTGGAACCGGTCAGCGGGCGGGTGAACTCCCACGCCGCCCCGGCGATGCGCTCATGCACGTGGCCTTCGCCCTGGTGGAGCCGCCGCATGATGTGTTCGAGCATCACGATCACGTCATCGATGATCAGCCCGACCGCCGCGGCCATGCCGCCCAGGGTCATCATGTTGAAGCTCATGCCGAGCACGCGCAGCAGCAGTACGGTGATCGCCAGCACCGCCGGCACCACGATCAGGGCGATCAGGATCACCCGCGTGTTGCGCAGGAACACGAACAGCACCAGCGCGGCCAGCACGATGCCGATCAGGATCGCGTCGCGCACGCTGCTGGCCGCACCGGTGACCAGGCGGGTCTGGTCGTACCAGTTGGCGACCTTCACGCCCGCCGGCATCTGCGGGGCGAACTCGGCCAGGCGCTGCTTCACGTCGCCGGCAATCTGCACGCTGTTGCCGGCTGGCTGCTGGTAGACCTGCAGCAGCACGGCGTCCTGTCCGTCGGCGTTGACCCGGACCCACTGCGGCACGTGGCTCAGGCTGAGGCGCGCCACGTCGCCCAGCCGCACCATGCCACCCGGACCCGCGCGCAGCACGATGTGGCGCAAGCTGTCGAGGCTCTTCGGCTGGTTGTCGGCCAGCAGCAGGTAGAGCTTGTAGTGATCGGAAACCCGCCCCATCGCCTGGATCGTGGCGGCGTGACTCACTGCGGCCGACACCTCGGCCAGGCTCAGGTCCAGCGCGCGCAGCTTGCCCGGATCGACGTCCACATGGAACTCGGCCACCTCGCCGCCCTGCACGTCGACGTGGGCGACGCCGGCGATGCCGCTGAGCAACGGCCGCAACTGGTATTCGGCCAAGTCGTGCAGTGCCGCGGGCGACTGCGTGTGCGAGCGCAGGCTGTAGGCCAGGACGGGAAAGGTGGTCGGGTCCATGCGCCGGGTCGACATCTGGGTGCCGGCCGGCAGTTGCGGCAACACCTGGCTCGCGGCGCCGTTGACCTCCTGCAGCGCAGCGGCCATGTCCGCGCCCCAGTCGAAGCTGATCGCGATGTCCGCGCTGCCGCGGCTGGTGGTGGAGCGCACGTCGCGCACGCCGCGCACCCGCCGCACGGCTTCCTCCACCGGCGTGGTCACCTCGATCGCCATCTGGTCGGCCGGGCGGTCGCCCGCGTCGAGGGTCAGCTGCACCCGCGGGAAAGCCACGTTGGGGAACAGCGCCACCGGCATCAGGAAGGCGCTGGCGATGCCGCCGAGTGCCAGCATCAGGGCGAGGAACAGCAGTGAGCGCCGGTGCCGCTGCATCCATGCGGTGAGACTCACTTGGCCGACTCCCGCACCGCATCGCCGTCGTTGAGTTCGTACACGCCGAACACGACGACCTTCGCCCTTGCGTCGAGCGGGCCGTCCACGCCGACCGGATCGCCTTGTGCACTGCGCAGTTTCACGTCGACCCGCTTGGCATGGCCTTGCTCGACCTGGAACAGGTAATCGCCGTGGTCGTCATGCAGCACGGCGGCGCGCGGCACCGACCAGGCGTTGAGATCCTCGGTGCGGATCTGTGCATCCAGCGGCGCGCCGGCAACCAGGCTGGCGCTGGCGGTGGCCGGCAACTCGACCTGGGCGTCCAGCAGACGGGTCTGCGGATCGATCGCCTGAGCGACCATGCGCAGTGTGCCGATGAAAGTTTCCCGCGCGCCGTATACCGGCTGCAGCTGCACCGGCATGCCCGGCTGCAGCCGCGCGGCATCGTCCGGCTGCACGCCGAGCACGGCCAGCAGCGCGTGCGTGGGCGTGAAGCCGAGCAGGGGCGCGTTCGCGGCCACCCGTTCGCCCAATCCGACCTGCAGACCGGTGACCACGCCATCGGCCGGTGCGTCGACGGTTTCGCTGGCCGCTCCGCCACCCAGCGCGCGCTGAGCATCGAGCGCCGACTGCGCATCGGCCAGTGCCTTGCGCGCCGTCGCCAGTTGCGATTGCGTGGCCAGTCGCTGGGCGGCCAATTGTTCGGTGCGCCTGAGCTCCCCGCTAGCCAGGGCCAACGCGGTCTGCGCTTGCTGAAAGGCGCTGCGCGCCGCCGGGTCCGGGGCGATCGTCAGCAGTGGCTGGCCGCGCTTCACGGTCTGTCCCGCCGACACCTGCAGCGCGGTGACCTGGCCGCCGTGGGCGAGGCTGATCGAGCGGGCATGCCGGGGGTCGCCGGCCGCGCTGCCCCAGGCTTCGATGCTGTCGTGGAAGGTCTGCCGGGTGGGCGTGGCCGTGGTCACCAGGACTTCGCCAGCGGCGGCGGTGGCTTCGTCTTCGTCCGGCGTGGTCTTGCCGCAGCCGGACAACAGGCCAGAAAGAATGGCCATGCCAAGAACGGAAATGATGACGGAACGATTCATGGCGGAGATGCTTGTGTGGAGGCGGGTGGAGTGGCAGCCAGATCGGTGTTGCCCAGCAGCGCTTCCAGCGCGATCGACTGTCTGGCGCGCTCCAGTTGCGCGCTCAGCAGGTCGAGGTCGGCGCTGAGCGCGCTGCCGCGTATCGCCAGGTAGGTGGGCCAGTCCAGCGTGCCGGCCTGCCAGGCCTGTTCGGCGGACACGCGTGCCTGATCCAGCCGCCGTGCGTGCGCGGCGAGGGTGACGAGCTGAGCGTCGAGCGTGGCGAGGTCGCTGCTGATCCGCTGCATGTCGCTGCGCGTGCCCAGCACCCGTGCTGTGTAGTCGTCATGCAGTTGCTGGCGGGTGGCGCGCTCGATCGCGATGTTGCCGCGGTTGCGGTCGAACAGCGGCAGGGTGATGCCGATGCCGAGGCCGTTGGTGTACACCGCACTGGTGTCCCGCGCGGTGTTGAAGCCGATGTTCAATGCGGGAAACTGGGCCAGGATTGCGCTGCGCAACCTGGCCTGCTGCGACTGGTAACCGGCCTGCAGGGCCAGCAGGTCCGGCCGTCGCCGAGGCAGGTCGTCGAACGCCGCCCGCACCTGTTCCGGGGTGGGCTGGCCGAGCCAGGGTGCGCCGACCAGGTCGAGCTTCGCCGTCGGTGCCAGCCCCAGCAGCAGGTGCAGGTCGGCCCGCGCCTGATGCAGGGCAATCGTCGTATCGGCCAGCCGCTGGTGCACGTCGGCCTCGGCATTGAGCCCGGCGCTGGCACTGTCGTAGGTGAGGTTGCCCGCATCCAGCGCGCTGCGGATATGGCCAGTGACCGTGGCGAGGGCGGTTTGCTCCTGCTCCAGTCGTGCCCGCTGCGCGCGCATGCTCAACACCTGATCGAACAGCAGTCGCGCCTGCGCCACGGTCTGCCACTCGGCCCACAGCAGGTCGAGGTTGACCTGGCTGGCCTGGCTACTTGCCGCGGCCTTGCGCGAGGAGCGCGTCAACAGAGCGGTGATGTCCTCGCTCAGCCCCAAGCTGTAGGCCGTGCTCAGGCCGGCGCCCGAATGACGTGGGAAATCTGCCGACAATGCCAGCTGCGGGTCGGGCAGCAGGCCGGCGGCGAAGGCCTGCGCCCGCGCGATGCCCAGCTCGTCGCGCTTGATGCGCAGTTGGGGGCTGTTGGCCACGGCCAGCATCGCCACCTCGGCGACGTCGAGGCCATCGGCGGCGTCAAAGCGATGCGTCGACAGCGCCGGCAGCGGCATGTTCGAGGTCGGCGCCGCCAGCCCTGCCACGTCGGCCGCACCGGCACCGCTGTCCAGCGGCAGGTCGGCATAGGTGGCGCAGCCGGACAGGCCCAGTGCCGTGGCGAGCATCAGGCCGACCCATCGCTCAACCCGGCGCGCGCGATCGTTGCGCACGCGCGCGGGATCTGCGGTGGCGCGGTGTCTGTCTCGCATCACTTGAAATGGTGGATGAAGCCGACCTGGAAGCCGCCTGGCAGCCAGCCGACGATCAGCGGCGACTTCCGGTGCGAGGCCCACAGGCCCACGCCGGTGCCGACCGCCGCACCCACCAGGACATCGCTCTGCCAGTGGCCGCGGGTCTTCACCCTGGCGATGGCGTCATAGACCGGCAGCAAGGCCAGCGCGTAGACCGCCGGGTGATCCTGGCCGTAATTCACCATGAACGGCGTGACCGCTGCCGAGACTGCCGCCACCTCGCCACTCGGAAAACTCTGTGCGTGGCTGCCGGCAAAGAAGCGGTCGGGGTTGCTGGTCTGCGAGGGACGTTCGCGCTGGAACGCCAGCTTCAGTCCCTCGGTGCCGAGGCTGGTGACCGCCAGCGCATCCACCGAGCGCCAGAAGGTGTCGCCCAGCTTGTCCTGATCGCCAAACACCAGTGCGCCGCCAACCACCGTGGTGATCGTGCCGTACATCAGCACGTTCTGGTTCGAGCGCTTCCAGATGCCGCTGTTGTCGTAGTGGACGCGATGATCGATGCCCAGCGGTCCACCGGAAGCGAAGGCGCCGCCGGGGGCGAGGAGGGCAAGGCACAACAGGAGCGATGACAGGGTGCGCATGTCTTTTTCCTCGCCAGGCCGACACAGCTGGCTTGCACCTGCCAAAGCTACGCAGGCCGGCTTTCGGTTTGCTTAGAGACCGGTTTCGCGCGTGTCGCGGCTGGAAAGGCGCTGGAAAGGCGGGCTGCCTAAGCTGCGCAGCCATTGCTGCTGATGCGAGTTCGCGATGCGCGTGCCTGGCTGGACCATCCTGTGTGATTTCGACGGCACCATTTCCGTCGAGGACGTGATCGACTCGCTGCTCGATCGCTTCGGCCGGCCCGGCTGGGAGGTTCTGGAGCAGGACTGGCGCGCCGGCCGCATCGGATCGCGCGAATGCATGGCCGGCCAGGTCGACCTGCTGCAGATGACCCGCGCCGAACTGGATGCACACCTGGCCGGGATCTGGATCGATCACGCGTTCCCGGGCTTCGTGGCGAAGGCGCGCGAGCTAGGCGTGCCGATCCGCGTGGTCAGCGATGGACTCGACCATGCGATCCAGCAGATTCTCGCGCGTTACGGCCTGGACCATCTGCCAGTGGCGGCGAACCACCTGGCGCCGGCGCGACCGCCGAAGCAGTGGCAACTGACCTCGCCATTCCAGGCCGAGGGTTGTCGCAGCGGCACCTGCAAATGCGCCTGCGTGGCGCAGGCACGCGAAGGCGGCGCGAAGACCTTGCTGATCGGTGACGGCGCCTCCGACTTCTGCGCGGCCGATCGCGTGGACTTCGTGTTCGCCAAGCATCGACTGATCGAACATTGCCGCGCCGCTGGCATTCCCTACGTGCCGATCACCGGCTTCGAGGACGCCCTCGACCTGTTGCCCCGGCTGCTCGACGGCAGCCTGGCCAGCCATGCGGTTCCCGCGCTGGCCACCACTTCCCACTGACCCCGGATTCCCCCATGAATGCTTTCGACAAGAACACCTCGGTGGTGATCGACGACGCGCAGCTGCTCGCCGACGAGGCGAAATACAGCTCGTTCGGCGACACCGTCCATTATGTCGACCCGCCGAAGATCTTCCGTACCTGCGAAGGCAGCTACATGGTCGACAGCGCCGGCACGCCGTTCCTCGACCTGCAGATGTGGTACTCGGCGGTCAATTTCGGCTACGGCAACAAGCGCCTCAACAACGTGCTGAAGAGCCAGATCGACCTGCTGCCCCAGGTGGCCAGCCAGTACCTGCACCAGAGCCGCATCGAGCTGGCGAAGACGGTGGCGCTGGATGCCAAGAAGAAGTTCGGTCTCGACGGCCGCGTGCACTTCAACGTCGGCGGCGCGCAGGCGATCGAGGATTCGCTGAAGATCGTGCGCAACGCGCGCAACGGCAAGAGCCTGATGTTCGCCTTCGAGGGCGGCTACCACGGCCGCACCCTGGGCGCCTCATCGATCACGTCGAGCTACCGCTACCGCCGCCGCTTCGGCCACTTCGGCGAGCGTGCGATGTTCCTGCCGTTCCCGTACCCGTTCCGTCGTCCCAAGGGCATGACCGCGGAGGAATACTCGGACAGCTGCGTCAACCAGTTCGCCCGCCTGTTCGAAACCGAATACAACGGCGTGTGGGACCCCAAGACCAACCAGTGCGAATACGCCGCGTTCTACGTCGAGCCGATCCAGGGCACCGGCGGCTACGTGATCCCGCCGCCGGGCTTCTTCAAGGGCCTGAAAAAAGTGCTCGACCAGTACGGCATCCTGATGGTCTCCGACGAGATCCAGATGGGCTTCTGGCGCACCGGCAAGCTGTGGTCGATCGAAAACTTCGGCGTGACGCCGGACATCGTGGTGTTCGGCAAGGCGCTCACCAACGGCCTCAACCCGCTGTCCGGCCTGTGGGCGCGCGAGGAACTGATCAACCCCACCGTGTTCCCGCCCGGTTCGACCCACAGTACCTTCAACTCCAACCCGCTTGGCACCTCGCTCGGCCTCGAAGTCATCAAGATGGGTTACGAGCTGGACTACGAGACCACCGTCCCGAAGAAGGGCGCGCACTTCCTCGACGGCCTGCGCGAGCTGCAGAAGAAGCACAAGGAAATCGGCGACGTCGACGGCCTGGGGTTGGCGCTGCGCGCCGAGATCTGCACCGACGACGGCTTCACCCCGAACAAGGCGCTGCTCGACAGGATGGTCGACATCGGTCTGGCAGGTGACCTCACGCACAACGGCAAGAAAATCGGCCTGGTGCTCGACGTGGGCGGCTGGTACAAGAACGTGATCACCTTCGCACCGTCGCTGGACATCACGCACGAGGAGATTGATCTGGCGATGAGCCTGCTGGATCAGCTGCTGACGAAGGCCAAGAAGGGCTGATACTCGCAGTGTGGATCGAAGGCCCGGCGGGTGACTGCCGGGCCTTCTCATGTCCGCGACTTTCTTCCTCTCCCCGTCATGTCCGCGAGACGCTTTTCAGCAGCCGAAGGCTGGTCAGGCAGGCATCGCACTTCGGCCTATGCGTCTGCGCCAAACACACCAACAGCGCGCGCCTCTGTAGGAGCGCACCCTCTGCGGGATGTTCTTGCTGCTGGTGGATTCAGAGTCAAGAGCGGTCGATCGCCTACGGCGACCGAGTCACTTTTCTCTTGCGTGGCCAAGAGAAAAGTAACCAAAAGAGAAGGCCACCCCGCTTGGCGCTTGCCGGGCATCCTGCCCGGCAAGTCCGTGAGCCGGGGCCGGGCTTTTCGAGCGGGCATCCTGCCCGCGCGAAAAGGCGAGTCCATCCATGGACTCGCCCGCTGCGCGGCCTGTCGACCCCGACTCACCGCCGCGCAAGGGACCCCGGGTAGAGCAGCGGGCCATCCTGGCCCGCACTTTTCAGAAAAAGCGGGAGCAAAGCCAAAACACCACGCGCGGCCTGTCATGTTCCTTCACAAGAGCAAGAAGTGAAGGGCCAATTGCTGATCGACCGCTTGTGATCTGAGGTGAACGTTCGAAAGTGCACTCTGACCCGGGTTTCGACCCGGGTTTCGACCCGGGTTTCCGGCCGCACAGGGGCCCCGGATAGAGCAGCGCGCCATCCTGGCCCGCACTCGGTGCGCAACCGTTGCGCGGTTGCGAGAGCTGGGCGCGGCGGACAAAGGGAGCGTCTTCTATCGGCAATAGCAGACACTAAGATAGTCACCCTGACGCCGATTCTCCCTGTCCCAGTTTTCCTGCACTTGATGCATCAGGTTGGAACAGGCAGCATCCCTGCCAGCTCGCGCCGAGTGGGTCTGGTCTACAGGTCGACTCAATCGCTATGCAGGAGCAAGCCACCGGTGTTACCACTCCTCGGTCAAATCATCCGGCTCCTCAAAAGCATCCGGTTGCGCCCCCACGATCCCACGCAGCGGCCCTCCTCGCAGTTTGGCGCCGGGAAGCCCTCCATATTCAGATTCTCGATGGGCATCGGTCTCAACTGGTGGTACAGCGCTGATACCTTTTTGCACAGGAAAGCGTGACAGCGCTGCTGATCCAACACTCTCCGGATTTTTGCGACTGCGATCTGCAGACGGTTTCCGACGTGGTGATGCGAACCTTGCACGAGATCTGCGTTGATCCGGCTGTATTCAACACCGACGAAGTAGTCTTTGCGCGGCATCCGACCCTGTTCGATTGCATCAGCGTGCCGGTGCCACAATGTGCCGCCTCAATCCTTGCCGAGATGGAGAAAAATCTCCGTGCGGCGATTGGGCGGTGTTGTACGGTCTACGCCGTTCCACGGCTTTTCTCAACAAGCTTCCGCCTGCGGGACGTCGGCATTCACGTCATCGCCAAACAAGATACGGACGCGTGGCAGGGCCTGGTTGACGAGGGCTTTATGTTCAATGGCTGGAGGCCGGAGGATCCGCGGCCTGGCTTACGCAAGGATCGAACCTTTTCTCCGAACGGCAACTTCGAGTCCGTGCTCGTGGCCGACAGTCATGGCACCAAAAAGGGAACGAGATTCAGCAGCGTGCTCAAGTTCAGGGCACTTCTCGCCGTGACGCTCGCAGTCGTGACGGAGCGTAGGGAACATCCTTATTTCAAATCCGCTGCCGACCCGCTGGGGTTCTGCGCTCAGTTTCCACATGAGTCCAATCCCGACAAGACTCTGAACAGGAGCGATTGTGGCCCATTGATCCCCTACTACGTGGACGATATCCCCGTCGGCGCAGTTGAGATCACGGCAATCCGCGACTGGTATGCCAAATGCGCCCAATGTGGCCCGGACACGAAGAACCGGATCGAGAAGGCCGCACACTTCCTCAATCTAGGCATGAACGCAGACGGCTCCGAAGCTTACGTCAATTACTTTGTCACCTTGGATGCATTATTTGGGCAGCGCGGCTCGGTTGAGGCCTCAATTCTGGCAGGACTAAACACGCTTGGATTAGACGCCAGACAGATCGAGAAGGCTCGATGGCTCTTTGAACTACGCAGTGAGATCGTGCATGGCGGAAGCCGCTACATTGAGGAGTGGCCCAAGTACGCTAAATATTCCCGGCACTTCCGCACAAAGCCGATGCGCGACGTTCAGACGCTCGCGCATTTGTCAATCTTACGGGCACCGCAAGTACTGGCTTGACCGCTGCTCGACTCCTAAACGGGGCAAAGTGTCTTTTGACGTCCGTTTTGGGTCGCAAGCGGTCGATCAGCAATTGACTCTGCAACTCTTGCCCTTGTGAAGGAACATGACAGTCCGCGTGCGGTGTTGCGCCTTTGCTCCGGCCTTTTCTGAAAGTGCGGGCCAGGATGGCCCGCTGCTCTACCCGGGGCCCCTGTGCGGCGGTGAGGCGGGGTCGACAGGCCGCGCAGCGGGCGAGTCCATGGATGGACTCGCCTTTTCGCGCGGGCAGGAGCCCGCTCGAAAAGCCCGGCCCCGGCTCACGGACTTGCCGGGCAGGATGCCCGGCAAGCGCCAAGCGGGGTGCTCTTTCTCTTTGGTTACTTTCTCTTTGAGCACGCAAAGAGAAAGTGACTCGGGCGCCCGAAGGGCGCACGAAACCGCTTTAAATGCTGCAGTGATGCCTCTACTGGCAGGTGCTTCGACTTCGCTTGCTGTCGCAAGCTACGCTCAGCGTGAACGGTTTTTTTGGCGGACGGAGCTTCTGCTGAAGGGCGGGGAAGGCACTGGATTCCTGCTTTCGCAGGAATGACGAGCAAAGACGGAGGCGCCCCGATCGCCGCACCCCTGATCACGGGGCCCGCTTCAACGCCAGCACCGCATTCAACCCGCCGAACGCGAACGAGTTGGAGATCGCGGCACGCACCGGCATCTCGCGCGCCACGTTCGGCACGTAGTCCAGGTCGCAGGCCGGGTCGACCTGGTCCAGGTTGGCAGTGGGCGGCACCACGCCATCGCGCAGCGCGCCGATCACGGCGACCAGTTCGAGTGCGCCGGAGGCGCCCAGGGCGTGGCCGTGCATCGACTTGGTGGAGGACACCGCGAGGCGGTCGGCGTGCGCGCCGAAGGCGAGGCGGATCGCCTTCGTCTCGGTGACGTCGTTGGCCTGGGTGCCGGTGCCGTGGGCGTTGATGTAGTCGACGTCCTGCGGGGCGAGACCGGCATCGGCCAGCGCCTGGCGCATCGCTGCGGAGGAGCCTTCCGCGCTGGGCATCACGATGTCGGTGGCGTCGGCGCTCATGCCGCTGCCGGCCAGCTCGGCGAGAATGGTGGCGCCGCGCGCGCGCGCGTGTTCCAGCGACTCCAGCACGAAGATGCCGGCGCCTTCGCCGAGCACCAGGCCGCGGCGGTTCGCGCTGAACGGGCGGCAGGTGTCGTCGGCCAGCACGCGCATCGCTTCCCATGCGCGCATCGCGCCGTAGGTGAGGCAGGCTTCGGTGCCGCCGGTGACGGCCGCGTCGACCATGCCGTAACGGATCATCTGCGCGGCCTGGATGATCGCGTGGTTGGCCGACGCGCAGGCGCTGGCCACGGCGAAGGTGGGGCCACGCAAGCCATGGGCGATGCTGATCTGGCTGGCCGAGGCGTTGGTCATCAGCCGGACGATCGTCAGCGGATGGGTGCGCTGGGCGTTCTCCGCATACAGCCGGCGGCTCTGCTCGTTCTGGGTGGTTTCACCACCGACGCCGGTGCCGACCACCACCGCGGTGCGCAGGCCGAGCGCGGACTGGCCGAAATCGATGCCGGATTGCCCGATCGCCTCGCTTGCCGCGTGCAGCGCGAATTCCGATGTGCGGTCGAGCAGCGGCAGGGTGCGTTCGTCGATGTTCGCGGCGGGGTCGAAGTCTGCCGGCACCTGGGCGGCGATCTTCAGCTTCAGCCGGTCGGCATCCGGATGACGCAAGGGGCCGATCCCGCTGCGACCCTCGCGCAGACCTTGCCACAAGGCTTCGGCGCCGATGCCCAGCGCGCTGATCGCGCCCATGCCGGTGATCACCACCCGTTGCAACGATGGCGTGGACATCAGGCGTCGCCTTCGCTGCCGGCGGCCTTGTCGTCGAACGCCTTCTGCACCGCGTCGACCAGGCTTTGCGCGGTATCGGTACCGAAGTTGGCGCCTTGCTGGTCGGGGAAGTTGATGTTGAATTGTTCCTCGATGTCGAAGATCAGCTCGATCGCCTCCAGCGAGGCGATGCCCAGGTCCTTCAGGGTCGACTCGGGCTTCACGTTGGCCACGTCGGTCTTGGCCTGCTTGGCGATGATCTCGAACACTTGCTGCTGGATCGTTGCGGTCATGGGATGTCCTCGGGTGGCAGGCACGATGGAAGGCTCGCGCAAGGTGCCCCGTGCAAACTGCGCCGGCACAGTCTAGGTACCCTCGCTTACGCATGCCTTTCATCGCACAACTGGAGCCGGACGCGTTGCTGGCGGCGTTCATGCGGGAGCCGCCGGCCGGCTTCGCGGTGGATCATTCGCCGCAGGGCATGCCGGCGTTCGTGGCGCCGTTCGATCTGCTGACCACGGCCGACGACACACTGCGCCGCCGCATGGAAGCGTTGCCGCTTTACCGCCACTGGCGCCGGCTGCTGCGCTGGCGCACCCGCTTTGCCGGCGCCACCGTGACCGAATATGCGCCGCTGCCGCCGGCGGTTTCCCCCGCCGCGCTGGCGCATGGGCTGAAGGCGGCGTACGGGCGTGAATGCCGGCTGCTGATCGTGAAGGACATCGCGCAGGACTCGCCGTTGCTGGATGCCGCCGGCAATGCGCATGCGCGTGCGTTCGCCAGCGCCTGCGAGGCCGAGGGCTTCGTGCTGCTGGAAGGCCAGGCGCTGGCCTGGGTACCGATCGACTTCGCCTCGAACGACGAGTATCTGGCCCGGTTGTCCGCTGGCCGGCGCAAGAACATCAGGCGCAAGTTGCGCTCGCTGGCGGATCTCGACATCGAGGCGGTGCCGACCGGGGACGGGCGCTTCGATGACGAGGCCACCCTGACGGCTTTCCACGCGCTGTTCGACAACGTGTACGCGCAGAGCGAAACCCATTTCGACCGGCTCACGGCACCGTTCTTCCGCGCGCTGCTGCAGGACGCCGACAGCGGCGGCGTGGTCTTCGTCTACCGTCACGCCGGGCAGGTGATCGGCTGGAATCTCTGTTACGCATACGCCGGCAAGCTGATCGACAAGTACATCGGCTTCGCCTACCCCGAGGCGCGCGAGCACAACCTGTACTTCGTCAGCTGGATGCACAACCTCGACTACGCGCGCCGACGCGGACTCACGCATTACGTGGCCGGCTGGACCGACCCCGAGGTGAAGTCCTTCCTGGGCGCCAGCATGACCTTCACCCGCCACGCGGTGTACGCGCGCAATCCGCTGTTGCGCGGCTTGCTGCGTCGCCTCGGCAATCATTTCGAAGGCGATCGTCCATGGCAGTTGCCGAAGGATGCCGCCGATGACTGAGATCGCCAACCGCCCGGTGGTGCTCGACATCGACGCATCGGTGGGCCCGCTGCGCGACCGCCTGGTGCTGCCGCTGGCGCGCTGGCAGGAGTCGCTTCGCTTCGCCAGTTCGCTTTCGACCATGCGGCGGTTTGCGATGGTGCTGGACGAGTTGCTGCCGGCCGATCACGGCACCGTGTTCCTGGGCAGCGGCGACTTCCATCACCTGAGCTGGCCGCTGATCGCACGGCTGCCGCAGGAAAAGCCCTTTCAGGTCGTCGTGCTGGACAATCACCCGGACAACATGCGCTTCCCGTTCGGCGTGCATTGCGGTTCGTGGGTGCGCAAGGTGGCGCTGCTGCCGCAGGTGGATCACGTGCATGTGCTCGGCATCACCTCGACCGACATCGGCGCGGCGCACGCGTGGGAAAACTGCCTGGCGCCGCTGCGTGGCGGCAAGCTGAGCTACTGGAGCATCGGCGTGGATACGGCCTGGTCGCGCCGACTAGGCCTGGCGCAGGCCTTCCGCAACTTCGATACCCCCGCCGCGATGGTCGATGCCTTCGTCGAGCTGCAACGCTCGCAGACCATGCCGAGCTACCTGTCGATCGACAAGGACGTGTTTGCACCCGAGGTGGCACACACCAACTGGGACCAGGGCCAGCTGCTGACCGATCATGCAGTGGAGCTGATCGGCAGCCTGCAGCACGGCCTTGTCGGCAGCGACATCAATGGCGAGGTTTCGCACTATCGCTACCGCAGCTGGTGGAAACGCCGGCTGTCGGCGATGGATGCGCAGCCGGCAATCGACCCCGCGCAACTCGTCGGCTGGCAGGCGCAGCAGCACGCGCTGAACCTGCGGCTGCTGGACGCCATCTCGGCCGCATCCGCCTGAGTTCAGGCCAGCACTGCTTCCAGCGTGCGGCAGATCGTTTCGAAGTCCTCGTCATCCAGCCATGGACTGTTGCTGACGGTGAGGCTGCGTGCGGCGAAATCGCGGGCGTGCGGCACGTCCTGCGCGGCGACCATTTCTTCGAGATAGGCGTAGTCGGGCAGGGCATGGATGAACAGGCGGCTGACGCCGTAACCGGATGACCACAGCTGTGCCAGCACCGCGTCGCGGTGTTGCCGATCGGGCAGCAGCAGCAGCAGGAACGGCCAGGTTCCCTGCGCATCGGGCGGATCGTCCAGTACCCGCACGCCCGGGATGCGGCGCAGACGCGGCAGGCGACGCTGCGCCTGTGCGGACAACTGGTCGAGAAACGCCGGCAGGCGAATGGCGGCGTGCGCGCCCACGTCCTGGCGCCAGCGGCCGACCCGATGCAGCGGAATCGTCAGCGGGAAATCATCACCCACCGCGGCGACCGGATCACCGCGGCGCAACGCGCGCCGCAACGGACGGCCGTACGCCAGTCGCAGTCCGCCCGGGCGGTACAACGCGGCGTAGCCCAGCAATTCGATGCAACGCCGCCATTCCGTGCCGATGCGGTTCGGCACGATGCGTGCTGCGGTGGCCGCCAGTCGCTCGCGCAGTTCCGGTTCCCGCGCCAGCAGCAGGCCGCCTTCGTAAATCGACAACCCCTTGCCGGCGGCCAGGCTGAAGAATCCGATGTCGCCGGTCATGCCGACACTGCCGCCATCGCGTCGTGCGCCCAGCGCCTGGGCGGCATCCTCGATCACCCGGGCGCCGACGTTGCGGGCAACGGCAAGCGCATCACCGACATCGGCGACGCGGCCGGCAAGATGGGTGGGGATGATCGCCAGCGTGCGTTCGTCGCAGGCCGCGCGCAGGGCGATCGGGTCCATGTCGTGGTGACCGGGGCGCAGATCGCACAGCTGCAGTTCGAGCCCGGCGGCGTGCACCGCGATGGCGACCAGGGGACAGGTGAAGGCGGGTACGACCACGCGCCGGCGCGTCGGTTGCAACGCACTCAGCGTGGTCAGCGCGATCAGCAGGCAGGCGGTGCCGGAACACTCCAGTTGCAGTGGTGGCGTGCCCAGGTGTGCGGCGATATCGGCGGCCAGCGTCGGCGCGCCGGGTCGCAGGTCGCCCGGCCGCAGCGGCAGTCCGGCGGTGGGCGGCAGTTCGTGGCGGCGACGAGGCGGCATGGGCGCAGCGCTCAGACCCGTGCCGGCGCAGGCTCGTCGTCGGGCGGCTGCTCGCGGCTTTCGGCCAGGCCCAGGCAGACGATGCCGGCGATGATGGCGATGGCGCCGAGCACGCGCGCGACCGTGAGGTGTTCGTCGAACAGCCAGATCGACAGCAGCATCACCGACACCACTTCCAGGTGCGAGGCGGCAAACGCGGGCCCGATCGGCGCGTGCTTGAGCAAGGCCATCCAGGTGAAGAACGCGCCGACGTAACCGACCACCGCGCCGTAGATCCACGGCTGGCCGAACACGCGCAACAGCCACGCGACGCTGGCCTGCACCGGCAGCGCCTGGCTGCCGGCGACCTTGAAGCTGATCTGCGCCAGCGTGTCGAAGGCCATCAGCAGCAGGAAGCCGAACAGGTAGAAGCGCCTCATCCGCCGAGCCCCACGATCGCCACGCCCAGCGTCACCAGGGCGATGCCGATGACGCGCAGGCGGGTCAGTTTCTCGCCGAACAGCAGGCGACCGGCAAGCATGATCGCCACGATGTTGATCGAGCCCAGCAGCACGCCTTCGGACAGCGGGATCAGCGACAGGAAGGCGATCCACACCAGGAACTCGACGGCGTAGCAGCCGATGCCGAGCCACAGCCACGGCCGCGCCGCCATGTGCTTCCAGCGGGCGAGGCCATCGCCGGCGTCGCTGTCGCCGGCAGCGGCCTTGAAGGCGAGCTGGCCAGTCGTGTCCAGCACGATGTTGAGCAGCCAGAGGCCGACGACCAGGGTGGAAAGGGAGCCGGTCACGGGCCGGCTCAGGCGGCGATGCGCCCGGCATTGCCGGCGGTCACGACGCGGTCGAAGAAGGCGGCCGAATGTTCAATCAGGGTGCGCCGCTCCCTGTCGATGGTGATCATGTGGTAGCTGTCTTCGAGCAACAACAGCTCGGTGGGCGCGTTGACGCCGCGCACCACCAGTTCGGCGTTGCGCACGCTGGCCACGTCGTCATCGCTGGCATGCGCCACCAGGCACGGCGCGTTCACCTGTGGCAGTCGGCGCCGCACATCGGCGGCCAGTCCATACATTTCGGCCAGCGAATACCAGGGGTTGCCGGGCAGGCCGGCAGCGGCGCTGTCGCCGCTGAGCATCGCCGTGCTGACCTGGGCACGCAGCCGCTCGTCGCGGATGCCGTAGGGTGGCTGCTCCATGAAGCTGCGGTGGCGGCCGATGCCGAGCCTTTTCAGCAGCGGCAGCAGGAACGACAGCCGCGCCATGTGCGGAATGCTCCAGCCGTCGTAACGGAAGGTGGCGCCGTAGACGCCGACGCCGGAAACCTGTGCGGGCCGATCCGCGGCCAGCTTCAGCGCCAGCAGCGCGCCCATCGACAGCCCGCCGACGAACAGGTGGTCGACCTTGCCGAGCAGGTCGTCGGCCGCCGCTTCCACGCTGGCGTACCAGTCGCGCCAGCCGGTGGCGAGCAGGTCGTCGGCGTTGCCGCAGTGGCCGGCCAGCTGCATGCCGTGCACCGTGAAGCCGGCCTTGTGCAGTCCCTTGCCGAGCAGCCGCATTTCCATCGGCGTGCCGGTGAGGCCGTGGATCAGCAACACGCCGCTGCGGCCACCTTCGAAGAAGAACTCGGTTTGCTGGATCACGCGGTTGTCCTGCGGTGTGTGCGGCGAGTGGAGGCGTGTCCGCCGTGCGTGCCGGAGGGCAGCGTGGCAGAACGCGGTTTCCTCAGTCTTTCGATGGCGCCCCGGTGGTGGCCGGGGCGGCGCCGAAGCGCACGATCACCCGCTGGCCGATGCGCAGCGTCTGCGGCTTGTCGAAGGCGAGCACGCACTCCACGGTGCGTGCACTGGCGCGGATCTGCGGATCGTTCTCGAGCTGGGCCGGGCCGTAGACTTCGCCGATGCGCAGCACGTGGGCGCGCCACGGGGCCTGCCGATCCGCGCTGTCGGCCACGATTTCGGCCGGCATGCCGGGCCGGATCGCGCCGACGAAACTTTCGTTGAGTTCCGCGCGGACGATCCGCGGCTTGTGCGGCAACAGCACGAACAGCGGCGGCGAGGCGGGCGACATGCCGGCACCGGGCTGCGCCGATACGCGGATCACCTCGGCATCGAACGGGGCGAACAGGCTGCGCTGCTTCACCTCGTAGCGGGCCTGCTCCAGCTTCTGGCTGGCGATGTCGATGGCGGCATGGTTGGCCTGCCGGTCGGCGTCGAGCAGGGCGGCGGCCTCGCGCGCATCGTCCGCGCTCTGCCCGTCGCCGGCACCGGCGGCGACGGCCTGGGCGAGGCGTTGCGCCCGTTGTCTTGCCGCGGCCAGCTTGATGCGGAGCAGGGTCGCCTGCGCCTGCGCCTGTTCCAGTTCTGCCTGGGCGGCCGCCACGGCGAGCCGGGCCGACTCGCTGTCCAGCGTGGCCAGCAACTGTCCCTGCCTGACCTGTTCGCCCTCGCGCACCGCCACGCTGGCGAGGATGCCTTCGCGTGGCATGCCCAGATTCAGCAGGCCGCCTTCGATGTCGACGCGGCCGCGGGCGACCGCCGCATAGGCGGGCGTGGCCTGGCTGGTGGCCGCCGGCGGTGCATCGGCGGCGGAGCAGCCGGCGAGCAGGGCGGCGATGGCGAACGCGGGGCCGCGGCAGCGCGTTCGCCAGGGCCACGGCCGTGATGAGGAAGGAGCGGGCGGCTTCATGATGGAGTTCCCCGGGAATCGGAAAGTGGCGCCTGGTTGCGCCGGTCGCTGAGGATGCGGCCGTCTTCCATCGCCAGCACGCGATCGGCGTGGACGACCAGGCGCGGGTCGTGGCTGACGCACAGCACCGTGGTGCCGTGGGAGTGCGCGATGCGGTGCAGCAGGTCGATGATGATCTGGCCGTTGGCGGCATCGAGCGCGCTGGTCGGCTCGTCGGCGAACAGCAGCTCCGGTTGCTTGGCCAGCGCGCGGGCGATCGCCACGCGCTGCTTCTCGCCACCGGACAGCTCGGACGGGCGCAGCCGCATGCGCTGCCCCAGGCCGACTTCCTCCAGCGATTGCCGGGCGCGCCGACGTGCCTCGTCGCGGGTGAGGCCCATGTGGTTCAGCGGCAGCTCGACCTGCTCGAACGCGGAGAGCGCGGGGAACAGGTTGAAGCCCTGGAAGACGAAGCCGGTGTGTTGCAGGCGGAAGCGTTCCAGCGCGCGCAGGTCGAGCTGGCCCAGTTCGCTGCCCAGCGCGCGGACCTGCCCGCCATCGACTTGCTGCAGCCCGCTGAGGATCGCCAGCAAGGTGCTCTTGCCGCAGCCCGAGGGGCCCGAGATCAGGGTCAGTTCGGCCGCCTCGATGGCCAGGCTGAGTCGATCGAGCACCTGGGTGCGCTGGTGGCCGGAGACGAAGGCCTTGCTGACCTCGACGGCCTGCAGGGCGGGCCGTCGCGCCGGTTCGATGAGGTTGCCGGAATGCATCGTGTTCATCTCAGCAAGGTGGCCGGATCGGCGCGCCTCAGGCTGCGCATCGCGGCCAGTCCGGACACGGCGGCCAGACCCATCACCAGGATGATGCAGGCCAGCGCCGAGGGCGCGTTCAACACCACCGGGACATCCTGGCTGCGCGCCAGCAGCAGCAGCACGATGCCCAGCACGCTGGCGCCGAGCAAGCCGAGTGCGCCGACCCAGAACGCCTGTTCCAGCACCACCTTGCGCAAGGCGCCCACGCCGACGCCGAGCGCATTGAGGGTGGCGTATTCGCGGATCGAGCCGTTGACGGCGGCGACCAGGGTCTGGCTGGTGATCGCGGCGCCGACCAGGAACACGATGCCGGCCAGGAACATCACGCCGGCGCCGGCGCCGGTATCGAACAGCCAGTAACGCACGGACCGTTGCGCAAAGTCGCTGGCACTCCAGGTCGTGTACGGGCCGAACGACGTGGCGCCGCGCAGGCGCGCGGCCACGGTGGCGGCCCGGGCCGGGTCACGCAGGCTGGCGACCAGGTAGGTCGGGCCGTTGTCGGTGACGTCGTTGTCGAGTCGTCGGGCGGTGTCCAGCGAGCACAGCACGTTGACGCCGCCCAGCGCGCGCAGGCCGGTGCCGATCCCGACCACGCGCACGCGCTGGCCGTTGATGGTCGCGCTCTGGCCGATGCCGATGCCCAGCTGATCCAGCGCCGAGCGATCAACGATGATGGCGTCGGGTTCGACCAGCCGGGCGCGCAGGGTAGGCGACAGGACCTTGGAGAACATCAGCCCGTCGGCCGCCGGATCGATGCCGGAGACAAACACCGATGCGCCACCGGTCTCGCGTGGCCCGCGCCAGTCGCCATCGACCCACAGATACGGTTCGACCCGCAGCACCTGCGGGTCCATCAACAGGCGCGACTGGAGGTCGGCGTCGATCGAACGCCCCAGGCCGACGCTCTGGGTGCCCGGGTAACCCACCCAGACGTCGGCCGACGAACCGGTGACGTAGAGACTGGTGCTGCCGAAGATGCCCAGCACCAGGGCGATCTGCAGCAGTTGCAGCAAGCCCGCGAAGCCGACCGCCAGCATCGCCGGCAGGAAGCGCCGCCATTCGTAGACCAGGGTCTTGCGGGCCAGGGCGACCATCAGTGGCGCGCTCCGGACCCGGCATCGGCCTGGCCGGTTGCAACGGTCTCATCCGGGTCGCCGGCAGCTGGCAAGGGTGCGCCGCCGAGTGCCTTGAACAGGGCGACGTAGGCAAGGTCGTGTCCGGCTCGTGCCTCGGTCAGGTCGAGTGCGGCCTGGTCGACGGCGAGCTGGCTCCCGTTGCGATCGAGCGGGCCGGCCAGTCGCAGGCTCGCCCGTTTGCCGGTGGCCTGATCGACCCGTTGCAGCGCCTGCCAGGCCTGCAGGCTGTGCTGCTCGCGCTGGCGTTGCTGTTGCATGCTGCCGAGCGCGGTTTCCACCTCGGCCACGCCTTGCAGCACCGCTTGCCGGTAGGCCAGCACGCGGGCTTTCAACTGGTGATCCCTGGCGTGCTCGGCGGCAAGGCGAATGCCCCAGTCGAACAGCGGGATGCTGACCTCCGGTCCATACGAGTCGATCGCGTTCGGCGTGCTGCTTTTCCGGTGGTTGTTGTCGATGTCGGTGGACCAGTTGATCGAGCCGCCGAGGCCGACGCGGGGAAACCGGTCGGCGTGGGCCGTTGCCAGCTCGCCGGCGGCGGTCAGCACGTCGGCTTCGGCACGGGCGATCTCCGGCCGGCTGCGCAGCAGTTCGGCCGGCGTGGCGTCGAGGTTCCACGGGCCCAGTTCGGGTATCGGGCCGATTTTCAGCCAGGCAGGATCGGGATGGTTCTGGCCGAGCAGCACCGCCAGCTGCCATGCGCTGGCATTGATCGCCTCGCGCGGCGCGACGAGTGCCGACTCGGCCTGGTCGAGGGCCGCCTGTGCGCGGTCTGTCGCGTCGGGCGGGGCAAGCTGGAGCTGCTGTCGCGTTCGCACCAGTTGCAGGGCGTGCCGGCGCGACTGGCTGATCCGCAGCAACAGTTGCTCCTGCTGCTGGGCGGTACGCAGGCTGATCCACTGCCGCACGACTTCGGCCACCAGGCTCACGCGGGCGCCGCGCAGGTCGGCGACGCCGGCGTCGAGCTGCCCCTGCGCTTCGCGGCGGGTTCCTTCGGCGCGGCCGAACAGGCCGAGTTCCCAGCTGGCGTCGAAGCCGACCAGGAAATAGGAGGCGCTGGCGTCGGGATCGATCACGTCGTTGGTGCTGGCACGCAACGCGGGCAGGTAGCGTGCGCCCGAACGCGCGTGCATCACGCGCACGGCACGCAGGCGTTCGACGGCCTGCGCCAGGTCGAGGTTGGAGGCCAGCGCACGCTCGACCAGGGTGTCGAGCGCGGGATCGTTGAAGTTGCGCCACCAGCCATGCAGGTCGGTGGGCTGCGCCGCGTTGCCGGCGAGCCGATGCTGCCATTGCGCGGGTATCGGCGGCCTCAGCTTCGGCAACGGCGCCGCGCAACCGGCGAGCAGGGTGAGCACGGCGGCGCACGACCAGAGATGCCAGCGCGGGTTCCATGCTGCCTTGTGGAATCGAAATGGCACGGCGCGCTGACTCTTCGGGAGGGTTGCGTGGAATACCTGATTGTGGCCGGGGAATCTTTCTTCCCCCTTTGCAACGACGGCGGGCGGGGGGCTTACGCGGAATCGTCGTGGCGATCCTGGTCGCCCGACGATGGCGGGCGTGGCGCGTCGAGTGGCGGGAAGCACACCTCCACGCGCAAGCCGTGCGGCGCGATCAGGCTGCAGGTCAGGCGAGCCTGGTGTCGTTCGGCGATGCGCTGGACGATCGCCAGCCCCAGTCCGCTGCCTTCCTCGTTGTTCCCGGCGGCACGGAAGAAGCGTTCGCTCAGGCGCGGCAGCAGTTCGGCCGGCACGCCGGGGCCGTTGTCCTCGACGCTGAGGCAGCAGCTGCCATCGGCGTGTCCGCCCAGCTTGACCGTGACCACGCTGCCGCGGCCGGCATAACGCATCGCGTTGTCGATCAGGTTGTCCAGCAGGTCGCCGAGGCTGGCCGCATCGCCGATGATCGGCCACGTTCCCGGGGCGCCTTCGTAACCGAGATCCACGCCCGCGCGGATCGCCTCGTGCACGCGCTGGGCCACGGTATCGGGAACCAGTCGGGCCAGGTCGAGCAGGCGGCTTTCTCCGGTATCCAGCGAGGGCGCCTGGGCCCGGGTCAGCGCCAGCAGCTGTGCCGAGGTGCGCGCGGCGCGCCGGGTCAATTGCTGGATGTGTTGCAGGGCCTCGTTCACCGCTTCGGGGCGGGATTCTGCCAGCGCGTGTTCGACGTGCAGGCTGAGCCCGGTCAACGGCGTGCGCAACTGGTGTGCGGCATCGGCGATGAAGCGGTCATGCAACGCCAGCATGTTGCGCAGGCGTCCGAACAGGGCATCGATGGTTCGGGTCAGCGGCTGGATCTCGGCAGGCACGTCGACGGCATCGATCGGGCTCAATTCATGACTGCGCGCGGCCAGCCGCGCGGTCAGCGGCTCCAGCACGCGCAGGCCGCGACCCACGCCGAACCAGACTACCGAGAGCACGCAGACGATCAACAGCGTCTGCATCACCGTGGCCATCAGCAGGATGTCGCGCGCCTGCTCGTGTCGGTCGTGCAGGGTTTCGGCAAAGGTGACGACCAGGCTGTCGCCAGGCTCCCGGGTCGCCTCGATCTGCATGGCGGCCGCGCGCAGCGGACGCTTCGCCAGTCGGGTGTCGTAAAGGATCGGCCGCGCATCGATCGGCGGCATCTGCGTCGGCTGCGGCAGCGTTCCATTGCCGGCCAGCAGGCCGTGCAGGCGGCTGCGCACGCTGAAGTAGCTGCGGCCATCCGGATCGTATTCCAGCAGGAACCGCGCCTGCGGCGACAACTCGTCGCCCGGTTGCAGGTTGCCGACCATCATCGCCAGGCTCTGCGTGTCCTCGCGCAGATCCTGGTCGTGGACGCGGTTGGAGTAGGTAAGGGCGACGCCGTAGCTCAACAGTGCATCCAGCACCAGCAGGACGCCCATCGGAACGAGCAGCAGCAACAGCAGGCGTCGCCGCAGGCTGGGGCGCGGGGAGCGCGTGGGGGGCGATGTCATGAGGAGGTGATCCGGGCCTCGTTCACTTCTTCCAGCAGGTAACCCAGCCCCCGGATGGTGCGCACGCTGGTGCCGCTGTCACGCAGTTTGCGGCGCAGGCGATGGATGGCGATGTCCAGGCCGTTGTCGGTCAGTTCCTGATCCCAGTTGCACAACGCGGCCACCAGCTGTGCCCGGCTGGTCACCCGGTCGGCGCGCAACGCAAGCGCCTCCAGCAGACCGAATTCGCGGGCGGTCAGGTCCAGCGGAGTCTGTTCGATCCAGGCGCGATGGCCGGGCAGGTCCACGCGCAACCGGCCCAGCTGCAGTTCCGGCTTGCCCTGGCTGCTGGCGCGGCGCAGCAGTGCGCGCACCCGCGCTTCGAACTCGGCCAGTTCGAAGGGCTTCACCAGGTAATCGTCGGCGCCGAGGTCGAGCACGCGGATGCGCTCGGCCAGACCATCGCGTGCGGTGACTACCAGCACCGGCATGCTGGTGCCGCGGTTGCGCAACCGCCTGAGCACCTCGCTGCCGTCCAGCGCGGGCAGGCCCAGGTCCAGCACCAGCAGGTCGTACTCGTAGTCGCGCAGGGCTGCGTCGGCCAGGTTGCCGCGCGCAGCGTGGTCTACCGCGTGGCCGCCATGATGCAGGGACGCACAGATGCCTTCCGCGATGGAGGAGTCGTCTTCGGCCAGGAGAATCCGCATGGGTGACTCCAGAGTGGGCGGCGGGCTGCGGCGTGTTGCGCTTCCCGTAGTTGCGATTGATTCTTGTTTACTAAATAATGTCGACCATCCGGAAGCCCGCAACGCGGGCATCCACGCCCTTCCAGACCTTGCCCGCTCGCCGCAGTTCCCGGCCGAGAGGCAAGCGCGAACACGGATAACCATGGGTCAGCTACAGGCAAACGCCGAATCGATGCTTCCGCAGCGCCGCGCGTTCTGGATGCGGCAGCTGCACCAGTGGCACTGGATCAGTTCGGCGCTGTGCCTGGTCGGCCTGCTGCTGTTCGCGCTGACCGGGATCACGCTGAACCATGCGCGGCAGATCGAGGCCACGCCGCGGGTGACCCATCGCAACCTCGCGTTGCCCCCGGAGCTGCGTGTTGCGGTTGATGGCGATGACGCGCGCAAGGCCGCGCTGCCGACGGCGGTGGCTGCGTGGCTCGACGATCAGTTGCAGGCGCACGTGGCCGGCCGCGCGGCGGAGTGGTCGGCGGACGAGGTCTACCTGTCGCTGCCGCGCCCCGGCGGTGACGGCTGGCTCAGCATCGGCCGCGCCAGCGGCGCCGTCGAATACGAACTGACCCGGCGCGGCGCGATCGCCTACCTCAACGACCTGCACAAGGGACGCAACGCGGGCGCGGCGTGGAGCTGGTTCCTCGACGTGTTCGCGCTGGCCTGCCTGGTGTTCGCGCTCACCGGCCTGTTCCTGCTGAAACTCCACGCCGCGCGGCGCACCTCGACCTGGCCGCTGGTGAGCCTGGGTCTGGTGCTGCCGGTGGTGCTGGCGCTGCTCTTCATCCATTGAACGGAATTCCCGCGATGCGTCGTCTGCTGCTTTGCTGTTTCGCCCTGGCCCTGGCCACGCCGCTGGTCGCGGCCGAGCTGAACCTCACCGTGCAGATTCCCGAGCAGAAGGTGGCCGAGTACCACCGGCCGTACACCGCGATCTGGATCGAGCGCGCCGACCGCAGCGTGGCTGCCCAGCTGGCCGTGTGGTACGCGCAGAAGGACAGCAAGGAGGGTGCCGGCAACAAGTGGCTGCCCGACCTGCGCCAGTGGTGGCGCCGCGGAGGTCGCGAGCTGGCGTTGCCGGTGGATGGCGTCTCCGGCGCCACCCGGCCCGCCGGGCAGCACCAGTTGAACTTCGTCGACGGACAGGCGCCGCTGGGCACGCTGGCTGCGGGTGATTACGTGCTGGTGGTGGAGGCCGCCCGCGAAGTCGGTGGGCGCGAAGTGGTGCGTGTGCCGTTCACCTGGCCGGGTGCCACCACGCAGCACCTGACCGCGCGGGGCAGCAGCGAACTCGGCGCGGTCAGCCTCGACATCAACCCGTGAATCCGTTCCCGAATTGTCCGGAGTGAACATGCACAAGCGCACCCTGAAATGGATCGTCCTGGCCGCGGCGATCGCCGCGCCGCTGGCCGTGCAGGCGCACAAGATGTGGCTGCTGCCGTCGGCCACCAATGTCGCCGGCGCCGATCCGTGGGTCACCGTGGATGCGGCGATCTCGAACGACCTGTTCCATCCCGACCACCACGCGGCGTCGCTGGAGCAGCTGGTGATCACCGCGCCGGACGGCCAGACGGCCAAACCGGCGAATGAGGCCGTCGGCAAATATCGCAGCGTGTTCGACCTGCAACTGGACCAGCAGGGCACGTACAAGCTGGCATTGGTCAGCAGCGGCCTGTCTGCCAGCTACGAGCTGGACGGCCAGAAAAGGCGCTGGCGGGGCGAGGCCGACGAACTGCGCTCGGCCATCCCCGGGGCGGCGAAGAACCTGCAGGTGACGGCGTCCAGCAACCGGGTGGAAACCTTCATCAGCAACGGCAAGCCGAACGACACCGCGCTGAAACCCACCGGGCAGGGCCTGGAACTGGTGCCGGTCACCCGTGTCACCGACCTGGTCGCCGGCGAGCCGGCCACGTTCCAGTTGCTGCTGGACGGCAAGCCGGCCGGCAACCTCAAGGTTAGCGCGATCGCCGGCGCCACCCGCTACCGCAACGCGCAGGACGCGATCACCGCGCAGACCGGCAGCGACGGCAAGTTCCGGCTGACCTGGCCGCATGCGGGGATGTACTGGATCAACGCCACGACGCAGGACGACAACAGCGGCAGCAAGTTCGCCAGAAAGCGCCGCCTGTCGTATACGGCGACGCTCGAAGTGCTGCCCGAGTAAGCAGGATGTCGTTGCTGCGTCTGGCCGTCTGTTTGATCTTCTTGACCGTCGCCGCGCCGGTGGCGGCGCAGCTGCAGCGCCTGGACGGCCAGACCATGGGCACCACCTGGTCGGTGCAGCTGGCGCTGCCGCCCGCCCAATCGGCGGAACAGGTGCGGCGGGGCATCCAGGCCGAACTGGATCGCGTGGACGGCCAGATGAGCACGTACCGGCCGCAGTCGGAGCTGTCGCGTTTCAATCGTGCGCCGGCCGGCAGCTGGCAGGCCTTGCCGCCGGAGTTCTTCGAGGTCCTGCAGCATGCGTTGCAGCTGGCCAAGGACAGCGATGGCGCGTACGACCCGACCGTGGGGCCGCTGGTGAACCTGTGGGGTTTCGGCCCCGACCAGCGGCCGCGGCAACCGCCGACGGTTGCGGCGATCGAGCAGGCGAAGGCGCGGGTCGGCTGGTGGAAGCTGAGGCTCGACCCGGTCGGTCATCGGGCATGGCAGCCGGGCGGGGTCTGCGTGGATCTTTCTGCGGTGGCCAAGGGTTACGGCGTGGACCAGGTTGGCCGCTACCTGCAGCGGATCGGTGCGACGAGGTGGCTGGTCGAGGTCGGTGGCGAACTGAAGGCACGCGGCCGCAAGCCGGATGGCATGCCATGGCGGGTCGGCATCGAGCGGCCCGATGCGGCAGCCGGCGCGGTGAGCGCCGCCGACGAACTGGTACGCACGATCGAACTGGACGACCGCGCGGTCGCCACCTCGGGCGACTATCGCCACGTGTTCGAGGACGACGGACGGTTCTATTCGCACCACATCGATCCGCGCAGCGGTTGGCCGGTGCCGCACGAGGTGGCGTCGGTCAGTGTGCTGGCGAACGAGTGCATGCAGGCCGATCCGCTGGGCACCATGCTCAGCGTGCTCGGCGCCGAGCACGGCATGGCCTACGCCCGCGAACATGGCCTGGCCGTGCTGATGATCGTGCGCACCGCGCAGGGTTTCGAGCAGCGCATGTCGCCGGCGTTCGCGGCGGAGTTGCGCCGATGAAACCGGTCGACGCGATCACCGCACGGCGCACGCTGCTCGGCAACGCGATCCTGCTGGGCGGCTTCGGCCTGCTTGCCGCGCTGTTGCTGTTGCTGCATGTGGATGGCCTGCACTGGCGCGATCCGGGTGGCGAGCGCTGGCTCGATGCCGCGCTGGTGCTGCTGGCATGGCTGGGCCTGCTCGGCTGGCTGCGTCATCGGCCGGCGGTGGCACCGCGCAAGCCCGCGAAGATGCTGGACATGGCGGCTGGCCAGGCCACCACGGCGGCCGAGCGCGCCGCCGTCATCCCGCAGGCGGCTGCGGACACCACGGTGCGGGTGATCTACGCCAGCCAGACCGGCTTCGCCGAACAACTGGCGCGGCAGACCCTGCAAAGCCTGCAGGCAGCCGGCATGGCGGCGCGACTGGACGGCATTGACGGTGTCACCATCGAGGATCTGCATCGCGCCAGCCGCGTGCTGTTCGTGGCCAGCACCACCGGCGACGGCGAACCGCCCGACATGGCGCTGGCGTTCAGCCGCCAGGTCATGTCGCAAGCGCAGACGCTGGCTGGCCTGCGCTACGGCCTGCTGGCGCTGGGTGACAGTGACTACGAGGAGTTCTGCGGCTTCGGTCGGCAGCTGCAGCGCTGGTTGCAGGCCAGCGGCGCACAGGCCCTGTTCGATCAGGTCGAAGTGGACAGCGAGGACGAGGCCAGCCTGCGCCACTGGCAGCATCACTTGTCGTGGCTGTCCGGCGTCAATGATCTGCCCGACTGGCAGGCGCCGAAGTACCAGCGCTGGCAACTGGTCGAGCGCCGCCTGATGAATCCCGGCAGTGTGGGCGATCCCTGTTTCCACCTGGCATTGCAGCCGCTGCAGGGCAGTGCCAGCTGGCAGGCTGGTGACCTGGTCGAGATCGGCCCCTGCCATCCGGCCGAACGGGTGGCGGCATGGCTGTCGGCACGGTCGTTGGATGGCCGCGTGCCGGTGTCGTACCGCAGGCAGCGGCAGCCGCTGGCCGAACTGCTGGCGCGTTGCCGCCTGCCCGAAGCGGACGAAGTCGACGGGCTGGATGAAGAGGCGGTGGCCGCATTGCTGCAGTGGCTGCCGCATCGCGAGTATTCGATCGCCTCGCTGCCGGACGATGGTGCGATCCACCTGCTGGTGCGCCAGATGCGCGGCCGCGGCGGTTACCTCGGGCTCGGTTCGGGCTGGCTGACCGGGCATGCGCCGATCGGGGCCGAGATCGCCCTGCGCGTGCGCGGCAACGGCAACTTCCATCCACCGCAGAATGGGCGGCCGATGATCCTGATCGGCAACGGCACCGGGCTGGCGGCATTGCGCGCCTTGCTGAAGGCGCGCATCGCTGGCGGGCACCGGCGCAACTGGCTGCTGTTCGGCGAACGGCAGCGGGCGCACGACTTCCTCTACCGCGAAGAGATCGAACGCTGGTTCGCGCAGGGCTGGATCGAGCGCGCGGATTTCGCGTGGTCGCGCGACCAGGCCGAGCGCATCCACGTGCAGCAGCGACTGCGCGAGGCGGCCGATGACTTGCTGGCATGGGTCGACGCGGGTGCGGCGATCTACGTCTGCGGTAGCCTCGACGGTCTCGCGCCCGGTGTCGACGCGGTACTGCACGAGGTGCTGGGCGTGGCGCGGGTCGACCAGTTGCGCCAGCACGGACTTTATCGGCGCGACGTCTACTGAAGCCTCCGTTGCCCGCGGCAGGAACTTTCGCTTGCCGCGCATGACCTATGGCCTATGCCCCGTTTCCCTGACGGGCGCAATCTGTGGGGATTGTCCAGGGGAGTGGCAAACATGCGGCGAATTGCACGCAAGTGGGGGTATTTGTGTGCCGTGACCTTGTCGGTCGCGGCATGTCCGGTCATGGCGCAGACGCCTGCGTCTGCCAGCACGACGGCCAGCGCGCCGGCCGGTCAGGTGATGGCTCCGGCCAGTGCCGGCGCAGTTGCCGCCGACATTCCGTTCGTCTCGGCGGATGCGGCGAACTTCCAGGTGCCCAGCGCGCCCGACGCGTGGGGTGGCCCGCGCGGCGATCATCCGGCCACGCTGTCCGACCAGGTGGTGGGCTACACCATCCAGGCCACGCTGGACCCGGCCAGGCACACGGTCGACGCGAAGCAGACGATGACCTGGCGCAACCGCAGCAACCAGCCCGTCAGCAAGATCTACCTGCACCTGTACCTCAACGCGTTCGAAGGCCCGGGCAGCACGTTCTTCACCGAGCGGCGCCTGTTCTCCGGCAGCGGCCACTCGCGCGGCAACGCCGACCTGAAGAAGGGCGAGTGGGGCTACATCGAGTTGAACAAGGTGCAGCACGGCGGCCAGAACGTGAGCTGGCGTTTCGTGCAGCCCGACGGCGGCCCGAAGACCGACAGGACGGTGGTCGAGCTCGACCTGCCGCAGGCGGTGCCGGCGCAGGGCACGCTGAGCCTGGACATCGACTTCCACGACCAGCTGCCGCGCGTGGTCGAGCGCACCGGCTGGTTCGGTGACTTCCATCTGGTCGGCCAGTGGTTCCCGAAGATCGCGGTGCTGGAATTGCCCGGTGAGCGCGGTGCCACGGCGCCGCGCTGGAACGCGCACGAGTTCCATTTCCACAGCGAGTTCTATGCCGACTACGGCAACTACGACGTCCAGCTGACCGTGCCGAAGGGCTACACCGTGGGCGCGGTGGGTGAGGAGCAGGGCACGCCGGTCGAGAGCGGCGGCAAGGTCACCCACCACTTCGTGCAGACCGATGTGGAGGACTTCGCCTGGGTCGCTGCGCCTGGCTACAAGGTGCAGCGCACCAGCTGGACCGGGCCGGGCAGCCCCAAGGTCGACGTGCAGGTGATCTATCCGCCCGAATACGAGGCGAGCGCGCAACCGGTGCTGAAGGCCACCACCGATTCGCTGACCTATTTCTCCGACACGCTGGGCCCGTATCCGTACAGGACGATCACCGCCGTGGTGCCGCCGTACAACGCGGGCGAGGCGGGCGGCATGGAATATCCGACCTTCTTCACCGCTGAGGGTTACGACAAGGTCACGCCCGACACGCTGACCCAGTATGCGATCGACTTCGTCACCATCCACGAGTTCGGCCATGGCTATTTCATGGGCCTGCTCGGCTCGAACGAATTCGAGGAGCCGATGCTCGACGAGGGCATGAACCAGTACTGGGACGATCGCATGCTGGTCGATCGCAAGCAGGACATCTGGGTCACCACGCCGCTGCTGAGCAAGCTGGGTTTTGCACCGCAGCTGACCCCGTTCGAAGCCGAGCGGCTGTCCGGTGTCGTCGGCATCGGCGTGCCGGCCGATTCGCTCGACTCCAACTCATGGGACCGCATGTCCAGCAACAGCTACGGGTCGGTGTACGCGCGTACCGCGGCGACCATGCGCACGCTGGAAAACCTGCTCGGTCACGAGGTGATGGGCAAGGCAATGAAGCTGTACTATGAGCGCTGGAAGTTCCGCCACCCCGACGCCGCGGACCTGCGCGATGCGCTGGCCGAGGGTTCGGGCCAGCCCGAGCTGGTGCATGCGATCTTCGCCTCGCAGGTCTACGGCACCGACAAGGTCGACGCCAGCGTGGTCTCGATCGACAACGAGGAGCAGGTGCCGCGCACCGGTACCGTGATCCGCGACGGCAAGCGCGTCACCCTCTCCGCGAAGGACGTCGACAAGCAGATCGACGACGCCCGCGCGGCCTGGGACAAGGCCCACAAGGACGCCAGGCACGGCGGGCCGTATCCGTGGCTGTCGACGATCACGGTGCGCCGCACCGGTGCGGCGGTGCCGCGCACGGTATTGGTGAAGTTCGCCGACGACAGCAGCGAGACGGTGAAGTGGGATGACGCCAGTCGCTGGAAGCGGATCAGCTTCACCAGGCCGGTCAAGGCGGTGTCGGCCACGGTGGACCCCGACCGGAAGATCGTGCTGGATGCCAATTCGCTCAATGACAGTCGGACGATCAAGGCCGATGGCGCAGCCTCGCGCCGCTGGAGTGCGGATGTCGCCTCCTTCTTTCAGACTTTCTACGCCTTGATGGGGACGCTGTGATGAAGACCGGACGCATTTCACGCCGCGTGGATTCGGCCGCCCTGATGCGCGCGCCGTTCGCCGCCATGCAGTGGCGGTTGCTGCTGCTTTGGGTATTGCTGCTGCTGTTGCCGACGGCGGTGGTCAGCCTGCCGATCTGGCGCGCGCTGAGCAGCGTGCTGGATCATTCGATCCATGCGCAGGAGTGGGCGACACGCTTCAACGGCAGCATGTTCAGTGACGTCATGACGGCACTGAACATGTCCAACTGGTTCGGCGGCATCGCCTTGCTGGGCATGTTGCTGACCGCCCTGCTGTCGCCATTCCTCACCGGCATGGTGGTGGGCACCGGCCGCGCGGGTCGCACGCTGGGCTTCAGTCATCTGCTCCAGTGCGGCATCGTCGAATACGGCCGCATGTTCCGCCTGATGCTGTGGTCGATCCTGCCCTACGTGGTGATGGGCGCCCTGATCGGCGTGGCGATGCACATGGCCGACGACGTCGGCGACAAGGCCGTCCTGCAGTCGCAGGCCGACCGGGCCTCGCACCTGGCGCTATTCGTCGCCGGCGTGCTGTTCGTGCTGGCCCAGTCGATCGTCGAGTCCAGCCGCGCGGCGTTCATCGCGGACAGCGGGCTGCGTTCGGCCACCCGCGCCCTGGGTCGCGGCTTCATGCAGTTGCTGCGTCGTCCGCTCAGCACCTTGCTCAGCTATCTGCTGATCAGCGTGATCGGCTACGCGATCGCCGTGGCGATCGGCATCGGGCGGGTGAACACGCCTGCGGTGGGCGTGGCCGGACTGGTCATGGCCGTGCTGCTGGCCCAGCTGGTGGTGCTGGTGATCGGCTGGATGCGGGTGGCGCGCCTGTTCGCGCTGGCCGAGGTGGCCCGCTCGCTGGTCTCGTCGCGCTCGACCGGCGGGTTGCCGCCGGCGCTTTGATGAGGGGGCGGCGGAGGGCGGTCACGCCCTCCGCCATTTGTTGGCGCTGGTTTTCCGGCGCGCCCGCGCGGAGCCGGGTCGCGGAGCTCAGCCGTAGGCCCGGCGCGGCTCGCGATGCGGCGGGTAGTAGGCAAACACGTGGCTGTGGCTGCCGTAGAAGTCCATGTCTTCGATGTGCTCGCCGCCCAGCCGCTCGGCGACCCGGTCCGAAGCTTCGTTGCCGATGCGCACCAGGCTGATCACCCGCTGCGCGTGCAGCTGGTTCCAGGCGAATTCCAGCACCGCCGTGCCCGCCTCGGTGGCGTAGCCGTGGTGGCGGTGTTCGGGCTTGAGCATCCAGCCCATTTCCAGGTCGGGCCAACCGTCGGGATACATCAGGCCGGCGCGGCCGATGAACTCGCCGGTGGCCTTCAATTCCAGCGCCCACATGCCGCAGCCGCGCAGTTGCCAGTGGCCCAGCAGCATGGCCAGCGAGCGCCAGGCATTGGTGCGGTCCAGTGGCTGGCCGTCGCCGATCCAGCGGGTGCTGGCAGGGTCGGCCAGCATCGAGGCGTAGTCGTCGAAATGACGTTCGGTCAGCGCAGTCAGGCGCAAACGCGCCGTTTCAATGGTTGGGATATCAAACATCACGATCAGCGGTGGGCGGCAACCAGCAGTTCGGCCAGTGCATGAGTGCTGCTGGCGAGGCTTTCTTGCCAGGACAATCCGGTGATTGTCTCACCTGTGACCGAATCGACAAAATCCTCGGCCTGGCCCGGCGGCAGCAGGTGCCGGTAGTCCACCGTGATCTCGGTCCCCGGCGGGAGCTCGGCCAGGGCAAACACGAAGCCCAGGTGCCACAACCCGTTGGGCGCGAAGCTGTGGTTGATGTAGCACTCGTCGGGCCAGTCCGGCGACAGCGTGTAGCGATCCTCGAACCAGCGGGCGCTGGCGTGGAACTGCGCGCGCAACTCCGCCGAGGCCATGATGTCGGCGTAGCGGAAGGTCTGCGTGATGGCGTCCGGTGCGGTGATGATGCTGCCCGCGGCCACCGTTTCGTCGAGGAACAGCCCGTTGCCAGCGCCGTGGATGGCCGAAGCGGCAATGTGATAGCGCGGCAGGATCATGACCGGGATGGCGGTGAGCTGGGCGCGCGAGTGTAACGCAAGCGGCGCGGCCCGCCATGGACCGCGCCGCCGACGCCGGCCCTGCCGGGGCCGCTTATTTCTCGCTCGCGGCCTTCCTGCTCTTGTGGGCGGGTTTGGCGGGCGCGTCGGCCTGGGCGACCGCCTCGGGCGTGTCTCCCGCCTCCAGCTGGATCGCGCTGCGATTGCGCTCGATCGTGGCCTTGCCGATGCCCTTGACGTGCTTGAGGTCGTCGGCCTTCTTGAACGGGCCGTGCGCCTCGCGCCAGGCCACGATGGCCTCGGCCTTGGCCTGGCCGATGCCGTCCAGCGACTTGGCGATGGTGGCCGCATCCGCCTGGTTGATGTTGACCGGGGTGGCCGCCAGCAGCAGGCCGGGCAGGGCGAGCGTCAGCGCGAGCGCAACAGCGACGAGTTTGTTGAACATGGGCTTTCTCCTTGGGCGGTGGTCACGGCATCCGTGTGCCGTCGGCGAACTATCCCGCCGCCGCCCGGCCTCGCACAGTCGGAAGCGCGGCAGGCCGCGCGTGCGTGGTCGTCGTGCGCCCGTGTGGGGCGCGGCCCGTCGGTTGTCGGTGCGACGGAAGCGCGCTGGTACAATGGCGCACTTGTCTGCCTGCTGGAGTGATACCGATGGATACTGCCCGCCTCTCGCGTTTTGTCAGTGGCCTCTGGGACGACGAGATCGTGCCGCAGCTGGTGGAATACATCCGCATTCCCAACAAGTCGCCGATGTTCGACAAGGACTGGGTGGCACACGGCTACATGGATGCGGCGGTGAAGCTGATGGAAACCTGGGCGCGCTCCAAGCTGGGCCAACTGCCGGGTGCCACGCTGGAAGTGGTGCGGCTGGAAGGGCGCACGCCGCTGATCTACATCGAAGTGCCGGGCACCGGCGACGACACCGTGATGTTGTACGGCCATCTGGACAAGCAGCCGGAGATGACCGGCTGGGCCGAGGGCCTCGGCCCGTGGACGCCGGTGATCAAGGGCGACAAGCTGTATGGCCGCGGTGGCGCCGACGACGGCTACGCGATCTTCGGCTCGCTGGCCGCGCTGCTCGCGCTGCACGAGCAGGGCATTCCCCACGCGCGCTGCGTGGTGATGATCGAGGCCTGCGAGGAATCGGGCAGTTACGACCTGCCGTTCTACGTCGACCACCTGGCCGAGCGCATCGGCAGCCCGTCGCTGGTGGTCTGCCTGGATTCGGGCTGTGGCAACTATGATCAGCTGTGGCTGACCACCTCGCTGCGTGGCATGACCGGCGGCAACCTCAGCGTGCAGGTGCTGGAAGAAGGCGTGCACTCGGGTGACGCCTCCGGCGTGGTGCCGTCCAGCTTCCGCATCCTGCGCGAGTTGCTGTCGCGGCTGGAGGATCCGGCCACCGGCACGATCAAGCCGAAGGAGCTGTACGTCGACATCCCGCAGCAGCGCATCGACCAGGCCAAGCTTTCGGCCGAGGTGCTGGGCGACGACATCTACGACAAGTTCCCCTGGGTCGACGGCATGCAGCCGGTCACCAAGGACCTGGCCGAGCTGGTGCTCAACCGCACCTGGCGTCCGCAGCTGGCGGTCACCGGCATCGGCGGCATCCCGCCGCTGGAAAGCGCCGGCAACGTGCTGCGTCCGTTCACCTCGGTGAAACTGAGCCTGCGCGTGCCGCCCACGCTGAGCGGTGCCAAGGCCGGCGAGTTCGTCAAGCAGCTGCTGGAGAAGGACCCGCCATACGGCGCCAAGGTCACGTTCACCCTGGAAAAGGATGGCTCGGGCTGGAACGCGCCGGCGCTGTCGCCGTGGCTGGAACAGGCGGTCAGCGACGCCTCGCAGAACCACTTCGGCGCACCGGCCACCTACATGGGCGAGGGTGGCAGCATCCCGTTCATGGGCATGCTGGGCGAGAAATTCCCCCAGGCGCAGTTCCTGATCACCGGCGTGCTGGGGCCGCATTCCAACGCCCATGGTCCGAACGAGTTCCTGCACATCCCCACCGGCAAGAAGGTCAGCATGGTGGTGGCCGAGGTGGTGGCGAAGCACTTCGCGCAAGGCTGAGAGCGAGGAGTGAGAGGAGAGGGGTGAGGAGTGGGAGAAGGCCGCGTCACGCTTCGCTCCTCTCTCGCTCCTTGCTCCTCATTTCTCACTCCTTTCCCGCGGAGTCCGCAAGATGCCTACCCCCTCCCACCTCGCCGCCAACTGGTCCGACATCCGCCGCCGGGTGGATGAGGCCTGCCGTGCCGCCGGGCGCGACCCGGCCGAGGTCGACGTCCTCCCGGTCAGCAAGACCTTTGGCCCGGAGCTGATCCGGGCCGGCGTGGCGTTGGGCATGCACCGCTTCGGCGAGAACAAGGTGCAGGAGATCCGCGACAAGTCGCCGCTGCTGGCCGACTGCGGCATCGACTGGGTGATGATCGGCCACCTGCAGACCAACAAGGCGAAAGACGTGGCGCGACTGGCCAGCGAAGTGCAGTCGCTGGACCGGCTGGAACTGGCCGAGGCACTGGATCGGCGGCTGCAGCACGAGGGCCGCGGCATCGACGTGCTGGTGCAGGTGAAGACCTCCGTCGAACCCAGCAAATACGGTCTCCCGCCTGAACAGCTGGCCGACTTCCTGAACGCCTTGCGCGGCTATCACAGCTTGCGCGTCCGTGGCCTGATGACCCTGGCCATCCACTCCGTCGACGCTGACGAGGTACGGGCCTGCTTCCGGCTGCTGCGCGAGCTGCGCGACCGCTCCATGCTGCAAGGCCATGATATTCCACGGTTATCCATGGGGATGAGCGGTGATTTCGGACTGGCCATCGCCGAAGGGGCGACTGAGGTGCGGATCGGCACGGCGATCTTCGGCCAGCGCTCCTATCCGGACTCGCACTACTGGCCCGAAGCCGGCGCCTGAGCCATTATTTCAATAGAAATCATTGGCTTGCATAAAGTGTGCGCGCTATCCCGATTTTTCGGAACGGCAGAGTTCAGTTAACCTCAATCCAACATCTGCACGCCATCTTCTTGTTAAGTTCACTCCATCGTCACGTCGTCGGCACCTGCTGCGCGGCCAATCCTGTGAACAACAAGGGATTTTTCCCAGCATGTCCTTCAAGCACCTGACTGCCGCCACCGCGCTCCTTTCCGTGCTGCTGGTTTCCGCTCCGCTTCAAGCGAAGTCCCTTGCTCCCCTCGCCGTCGTTGCCGGCCAGACCGCCACGGCGGCTCCCGCCGTGCTCGATGATGCCGCGATCGCGCGCGTCAGCGCACCGCTGCTGGGGCAGTTGCCGGTCTTCAATCCGACGGCCGGGCTGGCCCAGGCCGTGGTCCCCGACGCCGGCGCCATGATCGCCGTGAAGGCCGCCGTTGCCGCCGACACCGGCGAGCAGAGCGACGCCGCTGCCAGGGTCAGCGCCAACATCACCGACCTGCGCAAGTCGTTGCTGGTCGTGGCGATGGGCCTGCGCGACACCCGTTACGTCCGCGGTGGTCGCGACCCGTCCACCGGCTTCGACTGCAGCGGTTTCGTGCGTTACGTGTTCGCCCATGCGGTGGGCATGCAGCTGCCGCGCAACTCGGCCTCGCAGTTCCTGGCCGGCCTCAAGGTCAAGCGGGCCGACATGCAGCCGGGCGACCTGGTGTTTTTCCGTACGCACGGCAAGCGCGCCATTTCGCACGTGGGCATCTACATCTCGAACGGCCGCTTCATCCACTCGCCGGCCACCGGCAAGTCGGTGGAGATCTCCAGCCTGAAGGAAGGCTACTGGGCCAAGCGCTTCGCCGGCGCCAAGCGCCCGGAAGCGATGGCGCAGGTGGCCGACAAGGGCTGAGCGCGGCCGCACACGTTTTCCGTGGAGCCGCCGCGAGGCGGCTTTTTTCTGCCTGCCGTGGCTGAACGAAAGCGGCGAGGCGCGGTCATCAAGCGAAGCCACCCACGCCTTGCCAAGGCACTCTCCGGAACCTGTTGATGCCTTTTGACCTGCCGCCCGTGACCCGCAACCTGCTGATCGCCAACGTCGCGGTGTTCCTGCTGCAGCAGGTGATGGGGCAGGCGTTGCTGATGAACTTCGCGCTGTGGCCCCTGGGCTCGGGCCTGTTCGGGGCGTGGCAGATCGTCACCAGCGCGTTCATGCATGGCAGCCTCGCCCACATCGCGTTCAACATGATCGCGCTGTACATGTTCGGCGGCACCATCGAGCGCACGTTCGGCGCACGCAATTTCACCATCTACTACTTCGTCTGCGCGATCTCCGCCTCGCTGTTGCAGCTGGCCGTGCTGTGGTTCTTTCCGGGCCAGGTCGGCCCCACGCTGGGCGCGTCGGGCGCGATCTTCGGCCTGCTGCTGGCGTTCGGCATGCTGTATCCGCAGGAGAAGGTGATGCTGATCTTCCTGCCGATCCCGATGCCGGCGTGGCTGTTCGTGAGCCTGTACGCGGCCGCGGAGCTGACCATGGGCGTGACCGGCATCGAGCCGGGCGTCGCCCACTTCGCCCACCTCGGCGGCATGCTGGGCGGCATCGTGCTGATCCAGTACTGGCGCGGGCGGCTGCCGTGGAAGCCGCGGCGACGCCTGCTGCGCTGAGCGGTGAAGCAGCCCTGCGAGGTTCGGGCAGGGGCCGGTGTCAGCGCAGGGCGAGGAAGTCCGCGCTGACCACGAAGCGTACGGCGTCCAGGCGCAGCCGTGACTGCGGCAGGGCGCCCAGCAGTTCGGAGCGTTCGGCGACGACCGCGGCGATTTCCGCCTCGCTGACCGACGGATTGACCGCACGCAGCGCCAGCAGCCGCGACAGCTCGGCATCCAGCGTCGTGGTGGCCAGGTCGGTGGCTTCCTCGATCCGTGTCTTTGCCTGCACGCCGGCCAGTGCCTCGGCGCGCTCCAGCATCGGCGGCACCAGCTTGCCCAGGAACTTGCGGTAGCGCACCACCTCGATGTTGCGGTCGCCCGCCTTGCGCAGCGCGATGTCGCTGGGCTCGAAATCGGCGCGTTCGGCGAGCCGGGTGTCCACCGTGACCACGATCGGCAGGATCGGCAGGAAGCGCTCGGCGTCGAGCCGGCGATCGGCGACGCACTCGAGCAGGAACACCGCCTGCAGCAGCGCGCTGCGCGGCGGCAGCGCATCGTCGACCATGAACGCGGCGTTGCCCTGCTCGCCGGACAGCGCAAGGTCCATCGCGCCGGCGACCAGCGGGTGGTCGAGCCGCAACAGCGGCAGTTCCTCGCGGGCCAGCGCCACGTCGCGCACGAAGGTGACCGATTGCGGACCGTCGGCGAAACCGGGCAGGGCATCGGTGGACAGGTATTGCGGATCGAGCAGCAGGACCTGACCGCCCAGCTCCTCCGGATGGATGCCGAACGCTTCCAGCAGGCGCTGCACAAAGGCGTCGCGGGCGGGGTCATGGTCTTCGCGGGCGAACGCCTGTTGCAGTTCGTCGGCGTGCAGGTCGCGGGTGGCGGCCAGTTCCAGCAGGTGGTCGCGGCCGCCGCGGATCAGCTCGGCCATCTGTTCATGGCTGGCATGGGTTTCGGCCAGCAGGGCGTCCAGTTCCTGGTCGCGGTTGTCGTCGCCGCGGGCGTGCTCGTCGGCCAGCCGGGTCAGCAGCTCGCCGTAGCGGCGCAGCAGTTCGCGGCCGTCGGCCGGGCTCATGCGGAACGCGTCGACGCCTTCGTCGTACCAGCGGGCCAGCACGTGCTGGGCGCTGTCGGCCACGGCCAGGATGTGGATGTTGATGTCGTGTTTCTGGCCGATGCGGTCGAGCCGACCGATGCGCTGTTCGAGCAGGTCGGGGTCCAGCGGCAGGTCCCACAGGATCAGTCGATGCGCGAACTGGAAGTTGCGTCCCTCCGAGCCGATCTCCGAACACAGCAGCAATCGCGCGCCGTCAGGCTGGGCGAAGTAGGCGGCGTTGCGGTCGCGCTGGATGATGCCGAGGCCTTCGTGGAAGCGCGCCACGCCGACGCCGCTGCGGGTGCGCAGCACTTCTTCCAGCGCCAGCACCTTGGCCTGGCTGCGGCAGATCAGCAGGAACTTGTCCTGCGGGTGCTGCTCCAGCAGGCCGATCAGCGCATCCACCCGCGGGTCGGCGCTGTAGTCGATCTCGATCAGCGCCGGCGGCTGCAGGATGTCGGCATGGAACTCGGCCAGCAGCGACTGGCGCGTGCTTTCGTCCACCGTGTCCGCGTCCAGCAGGTGCCATTCGGGCAAGCGCTTCGGGAAGCCGCCCACGCCGGCGCGGTTGTTGCGGAACATCGCGCGGCCGGTGCCGTGGCGATCGATCAGCGCGGCGAGCAGTTCGCGGGCGTTGGCCGGTTTGGTCGAATCGGCGAGTTGTGCGGTGAGTGCGGCGTCACCGTGGAAGGCGTCGGCGAGGGTGGCGCGCTGCAGGTCGTCCAGCGGCTCGCCGTCGAGCAGCCGGTCGGCGATCTTCGACAGCGCCTGGTAGGTATCGGCCTCGGCCAGATAGCCGTCCAGATCGTGGTAACGCTGGGGGTCGAGCAGGCGCAGGCGGGCGAAATGGCCGCTGCGGCCGAGCTGTTCGGGGGTGGCGGTGAGCAGGATCACGCCGGGAATCGCCGCGGCCAGTCGCTCCACCATCGTGTAGCGCGGGCTGGCCGCTTCCGGCGACCACGCCAGGTGATGGGCTTCGTCCACCACCAGCAGGTCCCACGGCGCTTCCAGCAATTGCTTCGCGTATTTCGGCGAGCTTTCCAGGAAGCCGAAGTCGGCGATCACCAGTTGCTCGTCCTCGAACGGATTGCCGGCGTCGCCGGCCTGTTCGAGTGCCTCGCAGCGCTCCTCGTCGTAGATCGCGAAGCTGAGGTTGAAGCGGCGCAGCATCTCGACGAACCACTGGTAGACTAGGGTGTCGGGCAACAGCAGCAGCACCCGCGAGGCGCGGCCGGTGGCGAGCTGGCGCGCGATGATCATGCCCGCCTCGATGGTCTTGCCCAGGCCGACCTCGTCGGCCAGCAGCACGCGGGGCGGCCGACGGGCGGAGGCAATCCCGGCCACGCGCAGCTGGTGCGGCACCAGTCCGATCCGCGCCGCGCCCAGGCCCCACATCGGCGAACGGCGCGCCTCGGCGCGCCGCTTCAGACCTTCCAGGCGCAGCTCGAAGTGCGCCACGGTGTCGGTGCGGCCGCCGATCAGGCGGTCGTCGGCCTGGCTCACGCTCTGCTCGTCGTCGAGCTGACCTTCCTCCAGTTCGCGCCCTTCGCCCCGATAGATCAGCAGTTCATCGCGGATCTCCACCCGCTCGACCAGGAACGCGATGCCCTTGCCGGCCACGCGCTGGCCGGCGCGGAACTCGGCGCGCAGCAGCGGCGCCGAATCCATCGCGTAGGGGCGCAGCACCCCGGCCTTGGCGAACAGCACCTGCACGCCGCGTCCCTCGACGCGCAGTACGGTGCCGAGGCCGAGCTCGGGTTCGGCGGAGGAGATCCAGCGTTGACCAGGAACAAACATGTTTCAGCCGCGTTTTGCAGGGGGTCGACAATTATCCGCTCCGCGGCGCGCGGTGGGAACCGTTGTCTGCAGTCGGCCCGGCTCAGCGCCTGTGAAGAACACCACTTCCTGTGGTTTTCTTCTATCGCATGTCCGGTACATGCCCGGACGTGCTCACGCGAATCAGTCACTTGTGACTGCTCCGCGACCGGCCGTCCGTGGCCGGCCTGAGAGGTTGAAAAACTCAACCTCTCAGGTCTCCGACCACTGCCGCAGCAGGTTGTGGTAGACCCCGGTCAGTTGCAGCACCGTCGCCGGGTCGGCCGCCGTCTGCGTCAGGCGCTGGATCGAGCTGTCCAGTTCGAACAGCAGGCGACGGCGGCTGTCGTCGCGAACCAGGCTTTGCACCCAGAAGAACGAGGCCACCCGCGCGCCGCGGGTCACCGGGGTGACCCGGTGCAGGCTGCTCGACGGGTAGACGATCAGGTCACCGGCCGGCAGCTTCACTTCGTGCTCTCCGTAGGTGTCGTTGACGATCAGTTCGCCGCCGTCGTACTCGTCCGGCCCGCTGAGGAACAGCGTGCAGGACACGTCGCTGCGCAGCTGCGCGTCGGCGGACAGCGCCATCACCGCGCCGTCGACGTGGTAGCCGTATTCGCCGCCGCCTTCGTAACGGTTGAAGCGCGGCGGCAGGGTGCGCAGCGGCAGGGCTGCCGCGTGATAGAGCGGGTTCTTCGCCAGCGCCGCCAGCACCAGCTGGCCCAGTTGCAGGCGCAGTGGCGAGGCGTCGGGCAGCTGCAGGTTGCGCTTGACCTTTGCCCCCTGCACGCCGACGGTCTCGCGGCCGTCGGTCCACGCGGCCGCATCCAGCTCGGCGCGAATCCGGGCGACCTGCGCGGGATCGAGTACCTCAGGGATGTGCAGCAGCATGAAGCACCTTGGACCTGGGCGGGAAGCCGAGGATCAGAAACGGATGTTGGCAGTGAGCATCGCCGCGCGCGGCGTGCCCGGGGTGTAACGGTAGCCGCTCTTGTTGATCGCCGCGACGTAGTCCTTGTCGAACAGGTTGTACAGGTTCAACTGCAGGTCGAAATGCCGGTTGACCGGATAGCTGGCCATCGCGTCGAACACCCAGTACGCCTCGGTGAAGGCGGGCGTGCCGATCGCGCCGTCGGTGCCGCGCTTCATTTTGCCGGCATAACGGGCACCGCCGCCGATGGTGAGGTTGAACGGCAGGTGCCAGGTGGTCCAGGCGGTGAACGCGCTCTTCGGCGTATAGGCCAGGTCGCTGGAACCGTCGTTGGCGACGGCCTTGCCGCTGATCACCCTGGCGTCCATGGTGGTGTAGCCGGCGCTGACCGCCCAGTTGTCGGTGAGCTTGCCGACCATGCTCAGCTCGATGCCCTGCACGCGTTTTTCGCCGACCTGGTAATACTGCAGGTCGACCGGGTCCTGCACCAGGTCGTTGGTGACGGTGGTGCGGTACAGCGCGCCGGTCAGCAGCAGTCTTTCGTCGAGCAGGTCCCACTTGCTGCCCAGCTCGACGGTGCGGGCCTTCTGCGGATCGAAGTCGGGGTTGTCGGCGCTGTTGGCCGAACCGCTCAGGGTCAGCGTGTTGCCGCCCGGCGGCTCCTGCGACACGGCGAAGTTCGCATAGATGCTGCCATTGGCGGCCGGCTTGTACAGCACGCCGAGCTTGTAGCTGGGCAGGTTGCCGGACTTGTCGGCGTCCACGCCCGGCAGCACGCTGCCGGCGGGCAGGGTGCCGCAGGCCGGGGCGTTGCGCGAGCCGCAGACCACCATGCTGTCAAAGTCGGTCTGGTAGTGATCCAGGCGCAGGCCGGCATTGACCTGCCACTGCTCGTTGAACTTCAGCGTGTCGAACAGGTAGGCCGCTTCGGTATCGGTCTGGCCATGCGTGTCGGCGCCGTTGCCGCCGTAGAGCAGCCCGCTGACGTCGGCCTCCGGGTGGTAAAGATTCGCGGCGGGCCAGGCGCTGCCGGCCAGCGTGGCCATGCCGATGGTGTCGGCCTTTTCGCGGCTCAGCTCGATGCCGGCGCTGAGGTCGTGCGTGACGCTGCCGGTGTCGAAGCTGGCGGTGAGGTTGGTCTGGTTGGTGACGATGCGGTTGGTCTGGTTCTTGTACGTCGGCAGGCTGCGCGCGATGGACCAGGTCGAGGGATCGGCGGCGTCCGGGGTCAGCAGGTTGGCGGCGTCGCCCCGGAACGAGGTCAGCAGGTAATCCTGGTGGGTGCGGCCCCAGCGCGTGGTGTTGTGCAGGGCGACGTCGGTCGAGAAGTCGTGCTCGACGATGACGGTGAACATGTCCGCCTTGACGTCGTCATGGTCGGAGGTGGTGCCGTAGAAGTTCGACGGATCGACCATCGGCGCGTCGGCGAGGAACGGCCGGGTGGCATCCGGGCTGCTGTAACCGGGCAGGCCCAGGGTCGGCACGCCGCCGTCGGGCAGGTTGTTCTGCTGCACGTGCAGGAAGTCGATGTAGACCCGGGTCGGCGTCTTCAGGCCGAACGCCAGCGACGGCGCGACGCCCCAGCGGTTCGCTTCGACCTTGTCGCGCCCCGGCGAGCCGCTGTCCTGGCCCATCAGGTTGAGGCGGAACGCGGAGGTGGCGCCCAGGGTCTGGTTCCAGTCGGCGGTGGCGCGGCGGTGCTGGCTGCTGCCGTAGCCGATCGATCCGGAGATGCCGTCGCCCAGTTGCGGCTGCTTGCTGGCCAGGTTGACCGAGCCGGTGGGCGCGGTGCGGCCGTAGTCGGTGCCGGCCGGACCCTTGGTCACTTCCACCTGTTCGATGTTGAACACGTCGCGCGAGATCGAGCCGAGGTCGCGCACGCCGTCCACGAAGATGCTGCCCGAGGTGTCGAACCCGCGCATGTAGATGCTGTCGCCGGTGTTCGTGCTGCCGTTCTCGCCGACGTAGAAAGTGCCCACGCCCGGGCTGTTGCGCAGCGCTTCGGTCAGTGTGGTGGCGCCCTGCTGCTGGATCAGCTCCTTGGTGATCACGCTGATGGTCTGCGTGGTGTCCAGCAGCGGCTGGGTGTATTTCGGCGAGGACAGCTTGTCGACGCGGTAGTCGTTGCCGGTGACCGCTTCCACCTGCACGCCGGGCAGGCTCTTGGCCTGCGCCACTTGCGCGGTGGTGAAGCCAGCGGGCGCGCTGTCCGTGGCGGCCGCGGGGACAGCCAGCGCCAGACCGGTGAACAGGGTTGCCGCCTTCAGCGCGCTCGTCGTCGGGGCCTGCCGCTGCGAGGCGACGGGATGCTTGCGCGATTTGATCGGTGTCATGAGGGCTCCATGGGTGAACGGGACTTGCATGGGGACAGGGCCTGGCGGGTCTGGCGCATGCAAAGCTCTTGCATTGGCTGGATGCAGGTTTCGAGGCCAGCCGAACGCGCACCGAAGTCAATCAGCGTGCGTCGTGTCGTCCGACGGGGACCAGCCTGGAAGTGGCGGAACATTCCGGCTTGCTGCGCGAATGCGCTGGCGGCCGGGGAAGGCGCCTAAGATACTTTAATGAGAATGATTTGCAATACCTGGTGAGTCCGTGCAGGCCATTTCGCACCGGGATGACGGGCGCGCCCCATGAAAAAAGGCCCCGCATTCGCATGCGGGGCCTTCGTTTCAAGCCGCGATGGACTGCGGCCGGTGTCGATAGGGCATTACCAGATCTTCACCTGCTTGTCGGCCGGGGCCACCATCGCGTCGCCGCTCTTGCACTGGAACGCGCTGGCGAAGGTCGGCATGTTGGACGGTGCGCCCATCGCGCGGAACTTCATCGGCGAGTGCGGATCGGCATTCAGATAGACCATCTGCGCCTTCTCGCGGATATCGCCGCGCCACACGCGGGCCCAGTTCAGGAAGAAGCGCTGGTCCTGGGTGTAGCCCTCGATCTTCGAGGCCGCTTCGGCCGGGTTCTTCTTCAGCGCGGTCTGCAGCGCGTCATAGGCGATGTTGAGGCCACCCAGGTCGGCGATGTTCTCGCCCAGGGTCAGCTTGCCGTTGACGTGCAGCTCGGGGTGGTCAGCCAGCGGCACGTAGCCGTTGAACTGGTCGACCAGCTTGCCGGTGCGGGCCTCGAACTGCTTCTTGTCCGCGTCGCTCCACCAGTTGAGGTTGTTGCCGTCGCCGTCGAACTGGCTGCCCTGGTCGTCGAAGCCATGGCTGGCTTCGTGGCCGATCACCGCACCGATGCCGCCGTAGTTGATCGCGTCATCCGCCTTGGCATCGAAGAACGGCGGCTGCAGGATCGCGGCCGGGAAGTTGATCGTGTTGTCGGTGGGGTTGTAGTACGCGTTGACCGTCTGCGGGGTCATGCCCCAGTCCTGGCGGTCGGTCGGCTTGCCGATCTTGGCGATGTCGTACTCGTAGTTGAACTTGCTGGCCGCCTGCATGTTGGCGTAGTAGTTGTCCTTGGTGATGGTCAGGCCATCCCAGTTGCGCCAGGTTTCCGGATAGCCGATCTTCGGCAGGAATTTCGACCACTTGTCCAGCGCCTTGGTCTTGGTTTCCGCGCTCATCCAGTCGAGGTTCTCGATGCGCGTCTTCAGCGCGTCACGCACATTGGTGACCAGCTCTTCGGCGCGGGTCTTCGCCTCGGGGGTGAAGTACTTGGCCACGTACAGCTGGCCCAGGGCCTGGCCCATCGCGCCGTTGACCGAACCCAGCGAACGCTTCCACTGCGGCTGCTGCTCCGGCTGGCCGCGCAGGGTCTTGCCGTAGAAATCGAACTGCGCATCGACGAACGGTTCGGACAGGGCGGCGGCCGAGTTGGAGATCGTGCGGGCCTTCAGGTACGCCTTCCATTCGTCCATCGGCGCGCTGGCGACCAGCTTGTCGAACTCGGCGAAGAACTTCGGCTGCGACAGCGAGAAGCCCTTGTCGATGGTGACGCCCTGCGCCTTGAAGAACGCATTCCAGTCGAAGTGCGGGGTGACCTTGTTCGCTTCGGCCACGGTCACGAAGTGGTACTGGTTCTCCGGCTTGCGCATCTCCACCCGCGGGATCGAGTGCTGCGCCAGGTCGGTCTCGAACTTCATCGCCAGCGCGGCCTGCTTGCCGGCATCGGCGGCGCTGCTGCCGGTCATCTCGAACAGCTTGGCGAGGTATTTGACGTAGGCGTCGCGGACATCCTTGTTCTTCGCGTCGGTGTAGTAGTCCGGCGTGGGCAGGCCCAGGCCGCTCTGCTCGGTGTAGGCGATCTGGATCTTGGCATTCTTGAAGTCGGCGCCCGAGCCGAAGTTGAACACCGCGCCATCGCCCTTGGCGAAGGACTGGTTCAGCCAGGTCGAGAGATCCCTGTTGGTCTTCAGCGCGTCGATGCCGGCCAGGTCGGCCTTGATCGGCTCGAAGCCGGCCTTGTTGCGCGCGTCCATGTCCATGCTGGAGTGGTACAGCCAGCCGATCTTCTGCTCGATCGATCCGGCCTTGGCGCTGTCGGCGTTCTTTTCCGCGTCGTCCACCAGCTGGTGCTGGTCGGCCAGGCTCTTCTCGTGCAGCACGCTGAAGGCTCCCCACACGGTCTGGTCGGCCGGGATCGGGTTGGCCTTGACCCACTTCGCGTTGACGAAGGCGTTGAAGTCCTGGCAGGCCAGCGCGCTGTCGCCCAGTTCGCTGACGTCGAAGATGCTCTTGCCGAGGTCGGTCGCGGCGGTGGTGCTGGCCGCTGCCGGCGCGGAACTGGCCGGCGCCGGCGCGTTGTCGGCGGCGTCGTGCTTGCCGCAGGCGGCCAGCGCCAGGCTGACGGCGAGCGCCAGTGCCACGGGCTTCAGATACTGCTTGGTCATGGATGTCCCTTGTAGGTGGTGGTGAGTGTGCTTGTCTGGCCGCGTCGCTGGTCCCCCCGGACGCGGACGCATGCCCATCCACGCTAGGCCAAACGTCATGGGCCAGACAGTGTCAAAGGTCAGGGGCTGCGGCCGGCAAGGAAAAGGCCCCGCATCTGCATGCGGGACCCTTGGGGTTGCGTCAGGTCGCGATGCATCGCGACCTGGGTGACCGCCGGATTACCAGATCTTCACCTGCTTGTCGTCGCCGCGCACCATTGCGTCGCCGGGCTTGCACTGGAACGCGGTGGCGAACGCCGGCATGTTCGACGGCGCACCGATCGCGCGCAGCGAGGCCGGTGCGTGCGGATCGGTGTTCAGGCGCAGCAGCGCCTGCTTCTCGCGGATGTTGCCGCGCCACACGCGGGCCCAGTTGAGGAAGAAGCGCTGGTCCTCGGTGTAGCCGTCGATCTTCTTGCCCGCTTCCTCCGGGTGCTGCTTCAGGGCTGCCTGCAGTGCGTCGTAGGCCACGTTGAGGCCGCCCAGGTCGGCGATGTTCTCGCCCAGGGTCAGCTTGCCGTTGACGTGCGCGTCCGGCTGGTCCTTGATCGGCGTGTAGTCGTTGAACTGCTGCACCAGCTTGGCGGTGCGGGCGTCGAACTTGGCACGGTCGGCCTCGCTCCACCAGTTGACGTTGTTGCCGGCGCCGTCGAACTGGCTGCCTTCGTCGTCGAAGCCGTGGCTGGCCTCGTGGCCGATCACCGCGCCGATGCCGCCGTAGTTGATCGCGTCGTCGGCTTTGGCGTCGAAGAACGGCGGCTGCAGGATCGCGGCCGGGAAGTTGATCGTGTTGTCGGTGGGGTTGTAGTACGCGTTGACCGTCTGCGGGGTCATGCCCCATTCCTTGCGGTCGGTCGGCTTGCCGATCTTGGCGATGTCGTACTCGTAGTTGAACTTGCCGGCCGCTTCGAGGTTGGCGTAGTAGTTGTCAGGCACGATCGTGAGGCCGGTCCAGTCGCGCCACTTGTCCGGGTAGCCGATCTTGGGCAGGAAGGTGTCCCACTTGGCGATCGCCTTGGCCTTGGTCTCGTCGCTCATCCAGTCGAGGTTCTGGATGCGTGCCTTCAGCGCGTTGCGCACGTTGGTCACCAGTTCCTCGGCGCGGCTCTTCGCTTCGGGGGTGAACTCGGTCTTGACGTACAGCTCGCCCAGCGCCATGCCCATCGAGCCGTTGACCGCGCCCAGCACCTGCTTCCAGCGCGGCTTCTGCTCCGGCTGGCCGGACAGCGTCTTGCCGTAGAAGGCGAACTTGTTGTCGCGGAAATTCTTGCTCAGCGCGTCGGAGGCGTCATCGATGGTGTGGAAGCGCAGGTAGGCCTGCCACTGGCTGATCGGCGCGCTGGCCAGCAGCTTGTCGAACTCGGCGAAGAACTTCGGCTGCGACAGCGAGAAGCCCTTGTCGATGGTCACGCCCTGGGCCTTGAAGAAGTTCTCCCAGCTGAAGTGCGGGGTGACCTTGTCCGCTTCGGCGACGCTGACGAAGTGGTACTGGTTTTCCGGCGTGCGCAGCTCGACCGGCGCCAGCGAGGCGGCGGCCAGCTTGGTCTCGAACGCCATCACTTCATCGGCCTGCTTCTTCGCGTCGGCGGCGGAGACGCCGGTCAGCTGCAGCGTCTTGGCGATGTAGTCGAGGTAGGCCTTGCGCAGGTCGGCCTGCTTCGGGTCGGTGTAGTAATCCTTGGTCGGCAGTCCCAGGCCCGCCTGGAAGGTGTAGCCGATCTGGGTTTCGGCGTGCTTGAAGTCCGCGCCGGAGCCGAACTGGAACACCTGCATGTCGCCGCCGGCGAAGCTCTTGTCGAGGTATCCGGCCACGTCCTTGCCGTTCTTCAGCTGGTCGATCGCGGCCAGCTTCGGCTTGATCGGATCGAAGCCGGCCTTGTCGATGGCGGCCTCGTCCATGCCGGACTTGTACAGGTTGCCGATCTTCTGCTCGATCGAGCCGGCGGCGGCCTGGTCGGCGCCCTTGGCGGCGTCCTCGACGATCTTGTGCTGGGTGTTCAGGCTGTCCTCGGCCAGCTTGTCGAACGCGCCCCAGCGGGTGCGGTCGGCCGGGATCGGGTTGGCGGCCACCCACTGGCTGTTGACGAAGCCGTTGAAGTCGGCGCAGGCGTTGATCTTCGGATCCAGTTCGCTGACGTCGAAGATGCTCTTGCCGAGGTCGGCTGCCGCGGTGGTGGCGGCTGCGGCGGGCGCGCTGGTGCTGGCGGCCGGTGCCGGCGCCGAGTCCTGCTTGCCGCAGGCGGTCAGGGCGAGCGCCACGCTGATCGCCAGCGCGATGGGCTTCAGATACTGCTTGGTCATGGATATCCCTCTGTTTGGATGGATGCCGGCGGTGGCCGGGGAGCTTTCATGATCGTGCCCCCGCGTTCCCCCCGGCGGCCGTCAAGACCGCCGACGCTAGGCCAAACGTCATGGGCGATACAGTGTCATAGGTCAGGGGTGGGCAGGGGAAGCCTGGCCCGGCAGTGCCCCGAGCTGCGCCGGGTCCAGCCGCAGCACCGGGTAGGCGCCCACCTGCTGGTCGGCATACCAGGGCGAGCGCCGGTAGAACCAGTTCAGGCGGGCGTAGCTGTCGGCGGCGAAGGCGGGGTCGTCGTGCAGCTTCTGCTCGAACGCGGCCTTCAGCGCCGGGTCCTTCGCGATCATTTCGCGCGCCAGCTTTTCCAGCACGCGCGGTTCGCCGTATTCCTTGGCTTCGAAGACCGCATCGAGCTCACCCCATTGCAGCAGCGAATCGGGTGCCTGCGGCTCGAGCAGGTTGATCGCCACGTTGGCCGCCCGCTGGTTCATCGGCACGATCACCGAACCAGCCGGCAGGGTGGCTTCGCGCAACACCGAATGCAGCTTGAAGTCGCGCAGCATCACGTGCCCTTCGAACGACTTGTTCGCCCACTGCGGATCATCCAGCTGATAACCCGTGGCGCGGATCGTGATCGGCGCGCTGGTGCGCCGGTAGACGATGCCGTGCGCGTCGAGCCGGTCGATGATCCGTGTCCACTGCGCGGGCACCACGTAGGCCGCCGGCGGCGTCACGGAAATGGCGGGCAGCAGGCCATTCCGGTTCGGGATGGTGTAAGTCTCGGGGTGGCTCGGGTCGTAGTGGATCCATTCGCTGTTGGAGATGTCGCTGTGGCTCAGCGTGAACGCGAAACCCTTCAGCGTGTACGGCGTGGATTGCGGATCGGGCCGGAAGGTGAGCGGCACCACGGCTTCGGCGTTGCCCGCGCGGGCGACGGTATCGGCATCGGCCTTCGCGGTGGCGGCCAGCAGGGCGGCGGGATGGCGGTTGACCTGCTCCAGCATCAGCTCGACCAGGTCGTACACCGCGTGCACGCGGTTCGCGTAGGGTTTCAGCATGTGCGTTTCGATCAGCAGCGCCGGCCGGTTCTGCAGCGCCGCGTAGCCGGTGGAAAAGCGCGGTCCCGAACCGAAGTTCACGATGCCCTGGCGTGGATCGGTGCCGTTCTTGAACTCCAGGTAGATCGAGGCGAGGTGGCCGCGCTTCTCGTACGCCGGCAGCGCGTGCCTGACGATCGCGTCCTGCTGCCACTGGCTCACCGCCGGGTCGAGCTTGTGCGGGTCCTCGGTGTACCAGGTGAGGTCGTACTGGTAGTCCGCGCCGTCGGTGGTGTGCACGTCGATCAGGAAATCCGGCAGCCACTGCTGCCACAGCTTCAGCCACGCGCGCATTTCCGGCGCGTCGGCCTTGACGTAGTCGCGGTTGAGGTTGAGGTACTGCGACTGGCCGCGAAAGCCCATGCTGGCCGGGCCGTTCTGGTTGATGCGGTGGTACGGGCTGGAATTCTCGTGGCCATCCACGCTGAACACCGGGATGTAGACCAGCACCAGGTGATCGAGCACGTGCGGATACTTCTTCGTGATCGCGATATCGCGCAGCAGCATCAGCCCGGCATCCTTGCCCTCGATCTCGCCCGGGTGGATGCCCGCCTGCACCAGCACCACCGGCTTGTGCGCGGCGCGTGCGGCAGCCGGGTCGAACGTGCCGTCGGCGCTGGCGATCACCACCGTCATTGGCCGGCCCTCCGGCGTGGTACCAAACGTTTCCACGCGGATCATGCCGGGCGTCGCCTGCTGCAGCCGCTGCAGATAGTCCAGCGTGTCGGCGTAGCTCGGCGTGGTGCGGAACTGCGCGGCTTCGGCCGGTGTGGTCCAGTCGGTGCCGGTGGCGCGGGCGCCGCAAGCTGCTGCGCCGAGCAGGACGAAAGCCAGCACGTGGCGAAGATTCATGCGTGCGGCTCCGGGGTGTCCTGGCGCAACTGGGGCGGCGAGGCCGGCAAGGTGTCGGGTGCCACCGCGCCGCCGGAAATGATGAAGGCCATCGCCTGGTCCATGGTCCAGTCGGTCGGCGTCAGTTCGTCCACCGGCACCAGTTCCAGATAGCCACCGGTGGGATTGGGCGTGGTCGGTATATAGACGGCCGCCATCTCCCGACCGCTGCCTTCCTCGATCATCACCCGGGTGACGAAACCGACCACCTTCATGCCGCGACGGGGAAAGTCGATCAGCACCACCCGCTGCATGCCGCTGGGCTTGTTCTGCAGCACCGCCATCAGCTTCTTGGTGCCGCCGTAGATCGTCTGCACCAGCGGAATGCGCGCCAGCAGTCCATCGAACGCCGTGAGGAAGCGCTGGCCGATCACCCGGTTTGCAATGAAGCCCAGCAGGTACAGCGCCACCAGCGTGATCACCAGCGCAAGAATGAAGTTGAGCCATTCCATGTTCAGTGATTCGGCCGTGCGCGGCGCCACCAGCGCCAGTGTGCCGAGCAACCCCGCCACCAGCGGCGCGCCGATGCCGGCCAGCATCCCGAGGATGAACTTGAACACCAGCCAGGTCACCCACAGCGGGATGAAGGTGAGCAGGCCTGTGAGCAGGTAGCGCTTGACGCGAAACGGTCGCATGGGGTGATGGTCCGGGATGCGGGGGATGCCCGCATTGTAGGTGGGGGCGAGTCGCCGCGTCGCCGGTCGGTAACGGGCGCACCCTGTGCGCGATGCCTTTGCTTTGCTTGCCTGCGGCGCTAAGAGCAAAAGCTTTCGTCTGCCTACGGCAGCCGAGCCACCTTTCTCTGAGTGGCCAGAGAAACGTGGCCCAAAGAGAGGCCACCCCGCTTCCGCGCCTTGCGGACATCCTGTCCGCAAGGTTCGCGAGTCGGGGCCGGGCTTTTCGACAGCACATCCATGTGCTGGCGAAAAGGCATCGGCATCCATGCCGATGCCCGCTACGCGGCCTGTCGACCCCGCCTCGCCGCTGCAGAGGGGCCCCGGGTAGAGCGACGCGCATCCTGCGCGTACTTTTCAGAAGAGCCGGATCAAGAGCAGAGCTGCGGCAACCCGGAGCTTTTGCTTTTCAGCTTCATCACCGAGTGCGCGCTGGGAGCGCGCTGCTTTACCCGGGGCCCCTATGGCGCGGCGGGTGGGCGGAGGAAAGGCCCCGCAGGGGTGGCCGGCAGGGATGCCGGCCAGTTCGACGTCAGTCCAGGGATGGACTGTCGGCGAACCCCCGGAGCCCGCCCGCGCACCTGGAGGGCAGGATGCCCGGAAGGCGCGCGATCGGGGTGGCCTTCTCTTTGGGTTACTTTTCTCTTGGCCACACAAGAGAAAAGTGACTCGGTCGCCGAAGGCGATCGACCGCTCTGCACTTGAGCTCCTGTTTTAAGGCGGTCTACGCAAGGGAAAGAGACGCGCCCTCCATAGAAGAACGAAAGCTCCTGCTTCACCGCTTTTGACCCCGGAAAATCCCACAAGACAAAAAAATGGCCGCTGCGCGCAGCGCGCAGCGCCAGACGCCAGCGCGAAATCGCGAGTGCCGTGCATCAACGCCCACCAGCACGAAGGCGCGACCAGCGCGTGCGATCCGTTAGGCTATGCGCCAGCATCACCCAGCCACATTCACACCGCCAAGGAATGCCCATGTCGAACGCCACTCCCCGAAATCAGTCTGCGTTGGCCATCGTTGCCGTCGCCGTGTTCTTTGCCGCGCTAGTCTGCGGCCAGCCCCTAGCCGGCCTCGTCGGTGTCACGATCGCCTTGGTGGGCATGGCGTGGCGGCGGCAGCCGGCGCATCGCAAGGGCGGCACCGCGCTGGTCTTCGGCGGCTTCGTGTTCGCGCTGGTGGCGATGATGTTCAACGTGGGCTACCAGTTGGGCAAGGACATGGCCCATCGCGACCAGATGCGGGAAACGGCCGCGCAGACCCTCCCGCACTGAGCGCGCGTCCGACCGGGGCGACGCCGCTTCATTGAAACAGGCGCTGCTGGCCCGATCAGGACCGTGACGACGCGCGGATGACGAGGTCACGAGGTCGAGGCACCCACCACCGCGCGACGAAGCACTGCCGCGAGCACCCGCAGCAGACTGACGCAGGCGCCGACGGCAGGGATCGCGCGCAGGCATTCGAGCCTGGCGCCCGCGCCGATCCGTATGTGCCGGCCGCGCACATGCCCGGTGGAAACACGATGTCCCAGTCATCCCCCCTCGTTGCGTGGCGGCAAGCCGCCGTGATTTTCTTCGCGGCCGTGCGAATCATGGGATGAACAAGGGGAAGATCAGCATCCATGACGGCCAGACCACACCAGCAACGCTTCGAATCACTGCTGCACGAACATCGCCGGATCGTGTTCAAGGTCGCCGGCCTGTACAGCCGCAGCGCCGCCGACCGCGATGACCTGGTGCAGGAGATCAGCGCGCAACTGTGGCGCTCGTTCGGCAGTTATGACGAGGCGCGCGCGAAGTTCTCCACCTGGATGTACCGCATCGCGCTGAACGTGGCGATCTCGCAGGCGCGGCGCGAGCGCTGGTCGGAATCCGACCGTTTCGAGCCGCTGGAAACGCATCACCTGGAGACGGTCGGCGGGGGCGAGGGCATCGCCGAACCGGACGAACGGCTGACCGCGCTGTACGCCTTCATCGGCCAGCTCGATCCACTCAATCGCGCGCTGATCCTGCTGTACCTGGAAGACCGCAACTACACCGAGATGGCCGAGATCCTCGGCATCAGCGAAACCAACGTGGCGACCAAGATCAGCCGCATCAAGCAGAAACTGCGCGGCCAGATGACCGCTGCACAAACCACCGGAGCATGACGATGGAACTGGATGAACTGAAGCAGGCGTGGGCACGCATGGAAGTCCGCCAGGAAGGCATGGAGGCCCTGTTGCGCCAGGATTTCCGCGAGCGCCGGATGGAGAAGTCGCGCGCTTCGCTGCGTCGCACGCTGTGCTGGCTGGGGCTGGAAGTGGTCGGCTGGATCGTCTTCGTGGTGTGGGTGGCCTCGTTCTGGGTGGCGCACCGGAACGTGCCGCATTTCCTGGTGATGGGTTTGTTGCTGCACGTGTATGGCGTTGCCGCGATCTGGTCGTGTGCCACGCAACTGTTCCTGCTGGCGCGGATCTACCTGTTCGATGCGCCGGTGCTGGTCTTGCAGCGGTGGCTGGCGCAGCTTCGGCGGTTCCGCGTCTACAGTACGCTGGGACTCGGCCTGCCATGGTGGTGCCTGTGGTTGCTGGTGCCGCTGGTGGCGATCGCGGACTTTGCCGGCGTGGATCTCTACGCGGCGGGCGCGTCCTGGATCTGGGCGAACATGGCTGTGGGACTGCTCGGGATCGCCCTCAGTGTGTGGCTGGCGCGTCGCGTGGCAGGGCGACCGATCCGCTCGCCGTTCCTGCAGCGCATCGTCGATGACATGAGTGGCCGCAACCTGCTCGGTGCGTCGCGCCAGCTGGACGAAATCGCGCGCTTCGAGCAGGCGTGACGGTTCGCACGGTCACCGCGCCTTCGGTTTCAGCCGCACGTAGATCTGCTTGCGTACCACCGCGATGACCTTGCCTGACGCGGTGGTCACCTCGGTCTCGAACCAGCGCAGTACCTTCTCGCCGCCGGCGGCGGCCGCGCGCAGTTCATCGACCACGCCGGGTTCGAGCTTGAAGTGGGCGTAGACGTCTTCGTAGCCCGGCGCCACGAAGTCGATCGTGCCGGCCTTGTCCCACACGTAGTAGTCGCTGCCCAGCTGGTGCATCGCCAGCAGCATCCAGAACGGATCGACCATCGCGAACAGGTTGCCGCCGAACTGGCTCTTCACGTAATTGCGATTCCACGGCCGCAGCCGCAGCACCACCTTCGCCTCGGTGTAGTCGTCGCTGAGCGACTGCAGGCGGATCGCGTTGAACAGGAACGGCGGCCACAGGTTGAGCAGGCGGCGGAAGGTGGAGGCGCGCATGGGGATTCGTCGGATGCCGGGGGAATGACGAATCTTACATGAGCATACGGTGGCGTACGGAATGGCATGCCTTGCCTCGCGCCGCCTTGCTCCTCCCCCTGCTTGCCCGGAGGGCGAGCAGGGGGAGGTCGGGAGGGGGTGCTTCAGTGCTCGGGGATTTGAAAACCAGGAGCGAGAGCGACCCCACCCCAGCCCTCCCCTGCAGGCAGGGGAGGGAGCAGGTGGCCTTGTGGCGGGTGGAATGCTCTGGCGTTCCCCGTTCCCCAACAATCAGAACAACAGCGATGCCATCTTCCGCCGGTAGCGGCTGACCAGCTCGGCGTCGTCGAGGGTGGCGAAGGCCGCCAGCAGGCGCTTCCTGCCCTGGCCGTCGTTCCAGTCGCGCGCCTTCTGCAGGATCAGCAGGAACTGGTCGAGCCCGCTGGCGGCGTCGCCTTCGAGCAGCAGTCGCACGCCGAGTTGATCGTGGGCTTCCCAGTCCTCGGCGTTGGCTTGCAGGCGCTGCAGCAGCGCCGCCCGTTCCGGCGCGTCCTTTAGCGAATGGGCCAGCTCCAGTTCGCTGCGCAGGCGCACGGCGCGCGCGTCGGTGGCGAGGTTGGCGGGCAACGCGGCGAGTTCCGCTTCGGCCGCGTCGATCTGGCCGTTGCGCATCAGCGCCACGGCCAGGTCCAGTTTCAGTTCGGGCTTGTTCGGCTCGGCGGCGATCGCCTGCTGCAGGCGGTTCACGGCCTGGGCGGGTTCCTCGGCGGTGGCGGCGGCTTCATTGCCCGCCGCTGCTTCCAGCGGCTGCACGTGGCGCAGCAGGAATTCGCGCAACTGGCCTTCGGGCAGGGCGCCGGCGAAACCGTCGAGCACCTGGCCATCCTTCACCAGCATCACGGTGGGGATGCTCTTGATGCCGAACATGCCGGCCAGCTCCTGCTGGCTGTCCACGTCGACCTTGCCCAGCCGGAACGCGCCGTTGAATTCGGCGGCGAGCTTTTCCAGCATCGGGCCCAGCGTCTTGCACGGTTCGCACCAGGTGGCCCAGAAGTCGACCAGGATCGGCGTGCTCAGCGAGGCCTGCAGCACGTCGGCTTCGAAGGTCTGCTGGTCCACGTCGAAGACGTGGGAAACGGTGGCAGCATCGGTCACGGGAAACTCCAGCTTGGTGAATGTCGGTTCAGATCAGGGCTCCCGCGCAGCATATCAAGCAGCGCGTTCACGCCAGATTTGCGAGAATCCACGGACTGTCACGCCGAAGCAAGGCACCGGTTGCATGGGCAAGGCCTTTCCAGAAAAGCTGCTGATCTGCGAGCACTGCGACACGGTCTATCGCCGGCGCGTGCTGGAGCGTGGGGAAGTGGCGCGCTGCGCGCTGTGCGCCGCAGAGCTGGAGCGCTACCACCTGCTGAGCGTGAACGCGATGCTGGCGCTGATCCTGACCGCGGCGATCGTGTTCGTGCAGGCCAACCTGTGGCCGATCGTGACCCTGGGTCTGAGCGGCCAGCACAGCAGCACCACCTTGTGGGGCGTGATCCTGGCGATGTGGCGCGAGCATTCGCAGGTCGTCTCGGTGCTGGTGGCCGCCACGCTGTTCTTCTTCCCCTTGCTGAAAATGTCCCTGCTGGGCTGGCTGCTGTGGTTTGCCCGCGGCGGTCGCCGCGCGCCGGGTTTCGTGCCGCTGATGGTGATCCTGCACCGGCTGGGCCCGTGGACGATGAGCGAGGTGTTCGTGCTCGGCGCGCTGGTGGCGATCGTCAAGGCGCACACCTATTTCGACGTCACCGCCGATCCGGGCATCTACGCCTACGCGGCGCTGACCCTGCTGATCACCATCTTCGCGGGCGTGGACCTGCGCCAGTTGTGGGACGAGGACCTGGAGCCGGCCGCATGAGCGCCCTGCCGCGCGCCGCCGAGCTGGGGCTGATCGCCTGCACCGTATGCGGGCTGGTGTGCCGCAACGTGCCGGGCGACGCGCAGCTGGATGGCGACGGCGTGGACGACGCGATGGCCTGCCCACGCTGCGCCAGCACGCTGCGCCGGCGCAAGCCGGACAGCTTCGCGCGGACCTGGGCGCTGCTGATCGCCGCGTTCCTGATGTACATCCCGGCCAACGTGCTGCCGATCATGCGCACCGCCAGCCTCAACGACATCGACGACAACACCATCATCAGCGGCGTGGTGGAGTTGTGGCGGGCCGGCTCGCCGAACCTGGCGGTGATCGTGTTCACCGCCAGCATCGTGGTGCCGGTGCTGAAGTTCCTTGCCCTCAGCGTGTTGCTGGTGAGCAGCCAGCGGGGCAGCGGCTGGGCCCGGCTGCAGCGTGCGAAGCTGTACCGGCTGGTCGAGCTGATCGGCTACTGGTCGATGCTGGACGTGTTCGTGGTGGCGCTGCTGACGGCGCTGGTGCGCTTCAGCGTGCTGAGCCTGGTGGAACCGCTGCCGGGCGTGATCTTTTTCGGGCTGACCGTGGTGCTGACCATGTTTGCCTCGATGAGTTTTGACCCCCGCCTGATCTGGGACGGCAAGGATTCAGATGACTGACGAAAAACAGAGCGAATCGGCGCAAACCGGTCAGGCGGCGTTGCCACGCCCGGTGGTGAAGCGGCGCCGCTTCAATGCCTCGCTGATCTGGCTGATTCCGGCACTGGCCGCCGTGGTCGGCCTGTCACTGGTGGTCAGCAACTGGCTGCAGGCCGGCCCGCACGTGGTGATCAGTTTCCAGAGCGCCGAAGGGCTGGAAGCGGGCAAGACCCCGGTGAAGTACAAGAACGTGGTGATCGGCCGGGTCAGCAAGATCCACCTCAGCGGCGACCGCAGCCACGTGCTGGTCAACGTGGCGCTGGAGAAGAGCGCCGAGGGTTTCGCCACCGCCGACACCCGTTTCTGGGTGGTGCGCCCGCGCATCGGGCTGGGCGGGGTGTCCGGCATCGACACCTTGCTGTCCGGCGCGTTCATCGGCGCCGACGTCGGCGACTCGACCGAGTACAAGGACGAATTCAAGGGCCTGGAGATCCCGCCGCCGGTGACCCACGGCGCGCCCGGCCGCAGCTTCGTCCTGCACAGCGACGACCTGGGTTCGCTGGACATCGGTTCACCGATCTATTACCGGCGCATCCAGGTGGGTCGGGTGGTGTCCTACCAGCTGGACAAGGACGGCAAGGGCGTCTCGCTGCAGATCTTCATCGACGGTCCGAACGACCGCTTCGTCACCCGTTCCTCGCGCTTCTGGAATGCCAGCGGCGTGGACGTGTCGCTGGGTGCGAACGGACTGACCCTCAACACCCAGTCGCTGGCCACCGTGCTGGCCGGCGGCGTGGCTTTCCAGGACCCGCCCGGCCCGCACGACGGCACGCCGGCGCCGGAAGACAACGCCTTCAAGCTGTTCGGCGACCAGGCCACCGCGATGGCGCCGCCGGATGGCACACCGCACTACATCCGCATGCGCTTCGAGCAGTCGGTGCGTGGCCTGGCGGTCGATGCGCCGGTGGAGTTCCTCGGCATCAACATCGGCAAGGTGGTGTCGGTGCGGCTGGATTACGACGAGCAGAAGCAGCGCTTCCCGGTGGTGGTGGGTGCGGTGATCTATCCGCAACGACTCGGCGCGGCCTACGACAAGCTGGAGGCGCTGGCCCGGGAGCGCGGGGAGAATCCCGACCTCTCGCAGATGATCGGCCGGCTGGTCGATCACGGCCTGCGCGCCCAGGCGCGCACCGGCAACCTGCTTACCGGGCAGTTGTATGTGGCGCTGGACTTCGTGCCGAAGACGCCGAAGGTGGCGTTCGACCCGAGCGCGAAACCGCTGACCCTGCCGACCGTGCCGGGCAGCTTCGACAAGCTGCAGGAGCAGCTGGCCGAGATCGTCGACAAGCTCGACAAGATCCCGTTCGACAGCATCGGCAAGAACCTGGACCAGACCCTGGCCGGGCTCAACACCACGATCGGGAAGGTCAACGGCGAGACCCTGCCGGCGGTGAAGGACACCCTGCACGGCGTGCAGCAGACCATGGGCACGGCCAACGATGCGCTGGCCAGTGATTCGCCGCTGCAGCAGAACCTGGGCGCCACGCTGGAACAGGTGCAGCGCATGGCCCGCTCGCTGCGCGTGCTGACCGATTACCTGGGCGGCCATCCGGAGTCGCTGATCCGCGGCCGGCGTCCGGACCCGGCGCCGTCGGTCCCGAAAACCACCGCCCCGAACACCACCGTCCCGGCGCCGCAGCCGGCAGGGAGCAAGCCATGATCCGTCGCGTCACGCAGGTTTCAGCCACGCTGGCGGCGGCCCTGCTGCTGGCCGCCTGCGCCTCCGCACCGCTGCATTACTACACCCTGGTGGCGCCGGCCGATGCGGGTGCGCCGCCCCCGGCCGCCGGGTCGCTGCCGTTCGAGCTGCTGCCGGTGGGCATCCCCGCCCAGGTCGACCAGCCGCAACTGGTCGTGCGCGAGGGTGCCGAGGGCATGGCCGTGCTTGGCAGCGAACGCTGGATCGCGCCGCTGGGCGACGAAGTGCGCAGTGCGCTGGCCGCTGACCTGGCGCGCGAACTGCACAGCCAGGATGTCAGCGGCATGCCGGCCGGCAGCCAGCCGCTGCTGCGGATCAAGCTGGACCTGCGCCGGTTCGATTCGCAGCCCGGCGGCCAGGCGCTGATCGAAGGCGGGTGGAGCGTGCGCCTGCTGCACGGCGGGCAAGCGGCCACGCTGTCGTGCACCAGCCTGGTCAGCGAGCCGGTGGGGGCGGGCTATCCGGCGCTGGTTCAAGGCCACCAGCGGGCGATCGCCCGCATCGCGGCGCAGATCGCCACGGCCGGGCGTGCGCTGGGCGCGGGGCAGGTCGCGGCGTGCCCGCAGGAATAGCGTCCCAGCTTGGCGGCCGGCCCGCGCTGGGCTAGTCTGACCAGTTCCCTCGGGCCGGCTTTCGCCGGTCCGCATCAATCGCATATGGCAGCATGATCATGCAGGACACCCAAGCCCCGACCACCCCCGAGCAGGACGAAGCCGGATACCGCCCGCAGGCCGTGGAGGCCGCCGCCCAGCGCTACTGGACCGCGCAGCGCGCGTACGAAGTGGTCGAGGACGACTCGCGGCCGAAGTTCTACTGCCTGTCGATGCTGCCGTACCCCTCCGGCGCGCTGCACATGGGCCACGTGCGCAACTACACCATCGGCGACGTGATCAGCCGCTACCAGCGCATGCAGGGCAAGAACGTGCTGCAGCCGATGGGCTGGGACGCGTTCGGCCTGCCCGCCGAGAACGCCGCGATCAAGAACAGGACCGCGCCGGCCAAGTGGACCTACGCCAACATCGACCACATGCGCAGCCAGCTGAAGTCGCTGGGCTACGCGATCGACTGGACCCGCGAGTTCGCCACTTGCCGGCCGGACTATTACCGCTGGGAACAGCTGATGTTCACCCGCCTGCTGAAGAAGGGCATGGCGTACCGCAAGAACGCGGTGGTGAACTGGGACCCGATCGACCAGACCGTGCTGGCCAACGAGCAGGTCGTCGACGGCCGCGGCTGGCGCTCGGGCGCGGTGGTGGAGAAGCGCGAGATCCCGCAGTGGTTCCTGAAGATCACCGACTACGCGCCCGAATTGCTGGACGGCCTGGACACGTTGCCGGGCTGGCCCGACGCGGTGAAGACCATGCAGCGCAACTGGCTGGGTCGCAGCGAGGGCCTGGAAATCCGCTTCGACGTCAATGACGACGAGGCGCCGGTCGAACCGATCACGGTATTCACCACCCGGCCGGACACGCTGATGGGCGTGACCTTCCTGTCGATCGCCGCCGAGCACCCGCTGGCCCAGTACGCGGCGCTGGCGCGTCCGGTGCTGGCCGAGTTCATCGCCGGCCTGCGCCAGGGCGGCGTCTCCGAAGCGGAAATGGAGACCCAGGAAAAGCGCGGCATGGACACCGGCCTGCGTGCCGTCCACCCGATCACCGGCGAGGCGCTGCCGGTGTACGTGGCGAACTTCGTGCTGATGAACTACGGCACCGGCGCGGTGATGGCGGTGCCCGGCCACGACCAGCGCGACTGGGAATTCGCCAAGCGCTACAGCCTGCCGATCAGGATGGTGGTGGTCGACCGCAGCGTGCTCGACGCGGTGCGCGAAATCGGCCACGACCTGTCCCTTGGCGTCGGTGCCGATCCGATGCGCGCGGCGCTCGGTGGCGGCGATACCGATGCCTACGATACGAAGTCCGCGGTGCAGGTCATCGAGGATTTCGAGCAGCGGGTGATGGAGCAGTGCGCCTTCACCGAGCGCGGCATCCTGGTGAATTCCGGCGAGTACGATGGCCTCGACTTCCAGCAGGCGCTGGACGCGCTGGCCAGGCGCTTCGAGGCCGAGGGCCGCGGCCAGCGCCGGGTCAACTTCCGCCTGCGCGACTGGGGCGTCAGCCGCCAGCGCTACTGGGGCTGCCCGATCCCGGTGATCTATTGTCCCAAGTGCGAAGCGGTGCCGGTGCCGGAAGACCAGCTGCCGGTGGTGCTGCCCGAGGACGTGGCGTTCAGCGGCGTGCAGTCGCCGATCAAGGCCGACCCGGAATGGCGCAAGACCACCTGCCCGCAATGCGGCGGCCCGGCCGAACGCGAGACCGACACGTTCGACACCTTCATGGAGTCGAGCTGGTACTACGCGCGCTACACCAGCCCCGGCGCGAATGCGCAGATCGACGAGCGCGCCAACTACTGGCTGCCGGTCGACCAGTACGTCGGCGGCATCGAACACGCGATCATGCATCTGCTGTACTTCCGCTTCTATCACAAGCTGCTGCGCGACGCGGGCATGGTGCATTCGGACGAGCCGGCGCAGAACCTGCTGTGCCAGGGCATGGTGATCGCCGAGACGTTCTACCGCGACAACGCCGATGGCTCGAAGGACTGGATCAATCCGGCCGATGTCGAGATCCAGCGCGACGACAAGGCGCGCGTGATCGGTGCGGTACTCAAGGCCGATGGCGAGCCGGTGAAGATCGGTGGCACCGAGAAGATGTCGAAGTCGAAGAACAACGGCATCGACCCGCAGACCATGGTGGACAAGTACGGCGCCGACACCGTGCGCCTGTTCTCGATGTTCGCCGCGCCGCCGGAACAGTCGCTGGAATGGAGCGAGGCCGGCGTCGAGGGCATGGCCCGCTTCCTCAAGCGGTTGTGGCGTGAAGTGACCACGCATGCCGGGAACCCGGATCATCCTGAAACGAACCCGGCCACGCTGGACGCCGGCCAGAAAGCCCTGCGCCGCCAGCTGCACGAAACCATCCAGAAGGTCAGTGACGATTTCGGTCGCCGCCACGCGTTCAACACCGCAATCGCGGCGCTGATGGAACTGCTCAATGCGCTAGGCAAGTTCGCCGACCAGAGTGACCAGGGCCGCGCCGTGCGCCACGAGGCGCTGGAGGCGATGGTGCTGCTGCTGAACCCGGTGGTGCCGCACGTCAGTCACGCGCTGTGGCAGGTGCTGGGTCATCCCGAAAGCGTGCTGGAGGACCAGCCGTGGCCGCGGGTCGATCCGGCCGCGCTGGTGCGCGACACGCTGACGCTGGCGGTGCAGGTCAACGGCAAATTGCGCGCTACCATCGAGGTCGCCGCCGGCGCCTCGAAGGAAGACGCCGAGGCCATGGCGCTGGCGCAGCCGCAAGTGGCCCATTTCCTGGAAGGCCTGACCGTGCGCAAGGTGATCGTGGTGCCCGGCAAGATCGTCAACATCGTCGCAGGATGAACTTCATGAAAACCGCTCGCCTGTTCCAGCTCGCGTCGCTGCTGGCCACCACGCTGGCGCTGTCCGCCTGCGGCTTCCACCTGCGCGAAAACGCGAACCTGCCCGCGCAGATGCAGCGCATGCACGTCACCGTCAACGGCGGTGGCGAACTCGAGCGCCGGCTGACCCGTGCGCTGGAAACCTCGGACGTCACGATCGAGGATGCCGCCGGCCCGGGCATCGCCGAGCTGCGCGTGCCGACGGCCCGGTTCAGCACCGAGACGCTGAGCGCCGGCGGTTACGTGCGGATCACCGAGTACGCGGTGCGCTATCACGTCGAGTTCGACGTGACCGATGCGGACGGCCATCCGCTGCTGCCGGTCCAGCGCATCGACATGTCGCGCGAGTACAGCTACGACGCCAGCAATACCGTCGGCAACGAATCGCAGGTGCAGGAGCTGCAGCGCAGCCTCAATGACGACATGGTGCAGGCGATCCTGTTCCGCCTGCAGGCGGCCAGCAAGCACCAGCTGGCCGAGCCGGCCAGCGCCGCCAGCACGCACTGATGCCGCTCAACCCCGGTCAGTGGCAGAAGGCGCTGGCGGGCGACAGCCTGCAGCCGGTCTACCTGCTGGCCGGCGAGCAGTTGCTGGTGCTCGAAGCTGCCGACGCCCTGCGCGCGCAGGCGCGCCGGCTCGGCTATGGCGAGCGCGAGGTGCTCGAGGTTGGCCAGCACTTCGACTGGAACGACCTGGCCCGTTCCGGCGCGGCGATGTCGCTGTTCGCCAGTCGGCGGCTGATCGATCTGCGCCTGCCCACCGGCCGTCCCGGCATCGAGGGCGCGAAGGCGATCACCGCGTTCTGCGCCGATCCGCCGCCGGACGTCACCTTGCTGATCACCGCTATGGAGTGGAGCAACAAGCACGACGGCGCCTGGAGCAGGAAGCTCGACGCCAGCGGCACGATGGTGGTGTTCAACGCGCCGCGACCGAACGAATGGGCCAGCTGGATCACCGCACGGCTGGCTGCGCGCAACCTGTCCGCCACGCCTGACGCGGTGGCCCTGCTGGCGGAGCGCGTCGAGGGCAATCTGCTGGCCGCCGCGCAGGAAATCGACAAGCTCGCGGTGCTGCACGGCGAAGGCCGCATCGACGCCGCCGAGATGGAGAACCTGGTCGCCGACAGCGCCCGCTACGACGTGTTCAAGCTCACCGATGCGGCCTTCCTGGGTGACGGCGCCCGCGCGCTACGCATCCTGGCCGGGTTGCGCTCGGAAGGCGACGAGCTGCTGGCGCTGATGGGCTGGCTGGTCAATCAGCTGCAGCTCGCCCTGCGCCTGGCCAATGCATCGGACCTGGCTGCCCAGTTCCGCGCCGAACACCTGTGGCAGGCGCGCGAGAACCTGTTCCGCCAGGCGCTGCGCCGCGCGCCCCGCGAACACTGGCTGCAATGCCTGGCGCGCGCCTCGCGCATCGACCGCATGGTCAAGGGCCGCGAGCAGGGCAATCCGTGGCAGGAGGCCGAACGGCTGATCGCGGTACTGGCGGAGCCGCGGGCTGCCAGGGCGCTGGCGTGACCCTCGCGATCTTCGGCGGCACCTTCGATCCGGTGCACCTGGGTCATCTCAGCGTGGCATGGGAAGCGGCCGAACTGCTCGACGCCGAAGTGCGCCTGATGCCGGCCAGCGTGCCGCCGCATCGCGCCGCGCCGATGGCCTCGGCGATGCAGAGGGTGGCGATCCTGCGTGCGGCGCTGCATGGCCAGTCGAGGCTCACCCTGGACACGCGCGAGCTGGATCGCGCCGGCCCTTCGTACACCATCGACACCCTGCACGAGTTGCGTGCGGAGCAGGGCGAGCGGCCGCTGGTGCTGCTGGTCGGTGCCGATGCCTTCGCCAACCTGGCCAGCTGGCATCGCTGGCGCGAACTGTTCGCGGTGGCCCATGTCGGCGTGCTGAGCCGGCCCGGCGTATCGGCCAGCTTGCCGGTTGAACTGGAAGACGAGGTGGCAGGCAGGCGCGTCGTCGACGCCGCGGATGTGCGCGGCGCGCCGGCCGGCAAGGTCATCGAACTGGCGGTGACGCCGCTGGAGATCTCCGCCACCCGCATCCGCGAGTTGCTGGCCGCCGGTCGCGATCCGCGTTACCTGCTGCCGGCCGGGCTGTTCGACGAACCCGCCCTGCTGGCCCCTTACCGGGCCTGATCCGCCCATACGCTGTTGGCGTCACCGCTGCGGCTGCGCCGTGACGCCGCACGTGCCAGCGAGGCGAAGCCCGCCGCCAGCGCCAGCGCGCCCAGGTCGATCGCCAGCAACGCGCCGTGACCAGCCGCGGCGCTGCGCCAGAACCACCCGCCGGTGACGAGGCCGTGGGCCAGCGGAACCAGGGCGGTGACGATCGCGGCCAGCCACAACAATTCCCGGGCAGCACGCAGGGGCGCGCGCCGCGCTGCCCAGGCCACGCACAGCGCCCAGCTGCCTAAGCAGATCCAGCGTTCGCCGGCATCGACGCGCCAGCCCAGTGCAGGCAGCAGTTGCGCCGCCACGAACGCCGCGGAGATCGCCACGCAGACGCCGATGCACACGCCGACGGTGGCGCGCGCCATGATGATCGAGGAGCGCCCCTGTTCGGCTTGTCGCCGCTTGCGCCGCGACTCGATCCACAACAGGTTGCCGGAATAGAACAGGAAGGCACCGCCCAGGCCCAGCAGGAAATACAGCCATCGCACCACGACATTGCCGTAGTCGCCGAAGTGCAGCGCGTAGACCGCGGACAGCACCGCGTGGTTGGCGTCGCGCGAACCGGGCAGCTGGGTGGCCAGCACGGCGCCGCTGGTGGCATCCAGCGCCACCGCGCCGGCACCGAGTCCGCGCGGCGAAGTGCCGGTGATCTCGACCACGGCATGGGCATCGCCGGCATGGGCGAGCTTCAGATAGCCGGGCACGAAATCGGCGACGCCATGTTCCGCCGCCACCGCGATCGCGCGCGCGTGCCAGCTTGCCAGTGGCGACAGCGGCCGGGAAACATCCGTCTTCTGCATGTTCGGCGCGGTGTCCATCGCAGCGGTCGACGCGGCCATCAGCTTGCCGTCGTGGACCAGCGGATTCAGCGCCAGCATCAGCACGAACAGCAGGCACAGCAGCGCGCCGGTGACCGCGAACACGATGTGGAACGGCAGGCTCAGCACGCCGATCACGTTGTGTGCGTCCTGCCAGAAGCGCTTGAGGTTGCGCCCCGGGCGCAGCGCGAACAGATCCTTGAACAGCCGCGGCAGATGGATCACGAAACCCGACACCAGCGCGACGCCGTACAGCAGGCTGACCAGTCCCATCAGCCAGGTGCCGACCAGCGGCAGACCCAGCGTGTAATGCAGTTCGTTGACCAGCTCGGGCAGGCTGGCGCCCGGCGGGGTCGGGCTACCGGCCAGTTGCTGCGGGGTGGCGAATTGCCAGACGCCCTGCGCGTCCTGCCAGTACGCGGTGGGCTCGGCCAGCTCGTAGCCGGGGAATGTCATGCCCAGGTGTTCGCGTGCTTCCGGGTGGCGCGCCAGCACCTGGTCGAGCAGTTGTTGCGCATCGTCCAGTGAGGCGGTGGCGGCAAGCTGCGGGCTCGCCCATTGCTGCAGCGAGTGATGGAACACGGTGATCGCGCCGGCATAGAACGCCACGAACAGCGCGAAGCCCGCCAGCATGCCCACCCACGAATGCAGGGTGGTGAAGGTGCGCAAGGTGGCCGGTTTCAATTTCATCGTGACATGCTCAGCCGACCCAACCCGATGCTTGCAGCAGACGCAGCAGGCTCAAGCCCGCCACGGCCGCGATGCCCAGGCAGAGCCACGCGCGCCGTCCGCTGGAGAACCGCAGCGCGGCGCAGACGATACCGATCCACAGCGGGAAGAACGCCAACAGGCCGACCATGATGGTCGATTCCCACCTGCCGGGCAGCAGCCAGCTGACCAGCCCGAGCAGCGCGGCGGCGAGGAAGAAACCCGGCACGATGCCGGCGCCGAGCCGCGCCCACATCAGCACGTTTTCCCGCAGTGGCGGCGGATCATGCCTTGTCGTCCGCCGTGGTGTCGGCATCCGGACTGCCGATCAACAGGGCCAGGTACGGTTGCGCGACCAGCACCAGCATCAGGCTGGCGAGCGTGGCGCCGAGGCCGGCGGCGACGCCGAACAGCTGCGCCCAGGCAAGCAGGGACGCCAGCGCGAGCAGCGTGCCGATCAGCCGTGCGCTGCGCGGCCGGCCGCGCAGTACGCGCCACATACAGTGTGGCGAGCCGGCGTACAACGCGACGGCGGACAGTGCCGCCATCGCGAAGGCCACCACGCCGAGCCAGGCCGTCATGCGCTTACCAGCGGTAACGCGCGCTGGCGGTGACCGTGCGCTCGTAGCCGTAGTAGCACCACGCGGCGCTGTTGCAGGCCGAGACGTAGGTCTTGTCGGTGAGGTTGCTGACGTTCAACTGCAGTCGCCAGCCCGCGGTGTCGTAGTGCACGGCCGCGTCGAGCAAGGTGTACGACGGCGTCTTCCAGTCGTTGTAGATGTCGCCGTAGTGCTCGCCCACGTAGCGCGCGCCACCGCCGAAACCGAGGCCGGCCAGCGCTCCGCCCACGATGGTGTAGTCGGCGCCCAGCGAGGCCTGCTGCTTCGGCAGCAGCGCGATCTGCCTGCCCAGCGAGGGCAGGTCGTTGCTGCGTGTCACTTCCGAATCGCTGTACGTGTAATCGCCATACACGCTGAGGTTGCGGCCGATGTTCCAGCGGCCTTCCAGCTCCACGCCGCGCAGGCGCGTTTCACCCTGCTGCACCTGGTACAGCGTGTGATTCGGATCGACCGTCAGCGAGTCGTGCTGGATGATCCGGTAGAGGGATGCACTGAGCAGGCCACTGCCGCCGGCCGGCTGGTATTTCAGGCCCGCTTCGTACTGGTCGCCGGTGGTCGGGCTGAACGCCTTGCCGGCGAAGTCGGTGCCCACGGTGGGCTGGAACGAATGCGACCACGAGACGTATGGCGCCAGGCCGCTGTCGAACAGGTAGTTGACGCCGACGCGGCCGGAGAATGCGTCGTCGGTCTGGCCCGTGCCGGTGCCGCCGATCAGGTTGTCGGTGTCGGTTTTCACGTGATCCTGGCGACCGCCGAGGGTGATGCCCCAGCGACCCAGCCTGATCTGGTCCTGCAGATAGACGCCCAATTGCGTTTGCGTCTGCAGCGTGTGGCTGGTGTACGCGGGCACCGTCACCGGGCTGCCGTAGACCGGGTCGAACACGTCCAGTCCACCCACGTTGAAGTCGAACGCCGAGGCGTAGTCGTCCTTTGCGCGGCGATAGTCGACGCCGGCCAGCACGATGTGCTGCACGCTGCCCGCGTCGAAGGTGTACTGCAGGTTGTTGTCGACGCCGAAGGTCTTCGTGTGGTTCTCGTTCGGGAACAGGTAGCGCAGCAGGGTGCGACCGTCGCCGAGCAGGCCGAACGCGCCCACGTTGCCGCCGTTATTGTCCACGTCGGCCTTGCCGTAGCGCAGGTTCTGGTTGAAGGCCAGGCCGCTGGCGAAGTCGTGGTGGAACTCGTAGCCGATCGAGGCCAGCGTCTTGTCGTAATCATTCTGACCCGGCTCGCCGGTGAAGCGACTGCGCGGGATCTTGCCGTTGGGGCTGGGCAGCAGGGTGCCTTCGGCGGGCAGGAAGCCACCGCCGGACGCGGTCGCGGATTTCTGGAAGTGCGACAGCACGGTCAGCGAGGTGCTGTTGTCGGGCTTCCAGGTCAGCGCCGGCGCCAGGTAATAACGATCGTCCTTGATGTGGTCGACCATGGTGTCGCTGTTGCGGGCCAGGCCCGTGAGCCGGTACAGCAGCGTGCCTGAATCATTCAGCGGGCCGCCGAAGTCGAACGTGCCCTGGCGCAGGTCGAAGCTGCCGATTTCCACGCCCACCTCATGCAGCGGCTGTTCGGTCGGTCGCTTGCTGACCATGTTGACCATGCCGCCCGGCGGCATCGCGCCGTAGACCACGGACGAGGGGCCCTTCAGCACCTCCAGCCGCTCCAGCCCGTACGGCTCGATGCGGGTGATGCCGGTGCCCGAGCCTTCGGCCAGCGCCAGCCCATCCATGTAGCGCGCGGGGGTGAAGCCGCGCACCAGCAGCCAGTCGCTGCGCGAGTCGGGGCCGTAGCCGCCGCCCTGGGCGCCGGCGGTGTACCACACCGCTTCCTCGATGCCCTGGATGCCACGCTGGCTCATCTGTTCATCGGTGATCACCGACACCGACTGCGGTATCTCGATGATCGGCGTATCGGTCTTGGTCACCGAGTTGCTGTCTTTGGCGATCGGCGCGGTGACCTGCACGCCTTCCAGCGTGGTCGCGGCGTTCTGTTGCGCGTCGCCGCCGGTGTTCGTGGCGGCCGGTGTGTCGGCGGCATGGGCGGAGACGCCGAAGCTGACCAGCGTCGCCAGCCATGCCATGCGGATCGCGTGCGGCAGCGCGGAGCGGTGGCGCGGAGCGGTGCTCGCCACGGACGAAGAGGGGATCGATGACATCGGAAGCCTTGTGAGCAGGTTGGCGGGAAGCGGCTGCACGCGTCGAGGCGGGCCGGGATGTCGACCCGGTCGCCATCGCGCGATGGCTGTGTTCCTGCACCGGATGGCGACAGGCGCGCATCGACCGCCACGCCATGCCAGGGAATCATCAGGTGAGAATGATTCTTATTGTAGGAGTGGCCGGCTTGCCCGGCAACCGATGCCGCGCCGTTGCCCCGCGGCGCAATGCCGCGGGGCAACGTGGCTCCTCAGCCGGACAACTGCGCGCTCACGTCGTTGATCGAATCGCGGATGCGCTTGCTGAAGACCGAGTCGTCGTGGTGGATCAGCAGCAGGTGTTCAGTGGCGCGGGTCATCGCCACGTAGAGCAGGCGGGCTTCGTCGGCTTCGCTCTGGCCTTCCTTTGGCAGGCCGCCGATGCCGGGGATGATCACGAACGGGAACTCCAGGCCCTTGCTGGAGTGCATGGTGACCAGCTTCACGCTGTCCTCGACCACGAACAGCGTCTGCTTGCCGGCGTTGTCGGCCAGCCGGCTGGGGATGTCCAGGCGCTTGAGCACTTCGTGCAATTTCTCGCCTTCCCACTGGTTGCGATAGATTACCGCCATCTCCGAATACGGACGGCCGTGCGCGTGCTCGTCGCGCAGCCGCGCGATCAGCACGTCCATCTGCGCGCGGGCGGTGTCGGTGCGCACCAGCTCGGGCACGGCGCCGCGGCGGCCGGCGCTTTCCGGCGCGATCAGCGGCACGCCGTCGCCGTCGGCATCGTCGAGGCGCGCGGCCAGCAGGTCCTTGGCGAAGGCGCGCGCCACCGAGAGGATTTCCAGTGTGTTGCGGTAGTTGAGCTTGAGGATGGTGGTGCGGCCCTGGGCCTGCACGCCGAGGCTTTTCCAGCTGATCTTGCGGCGATTCGGGTTGCCGTAGATGTTCTGCGCGTCGTCGTACAGCACCAGCAGCGAATTGGTGGCCGGGTCGATCATCTGCACGATCAGCTTGTACCAGTCCGGCTCGAAGTCGTGGCCTTCGTCGACCAGCACCGCGCCGTACTGGGCGCGCGGAATCTGGCCGCGATCGACGCCGGCGATCACCGCCGGCGGCAGCGCCTCGATGAAGGCCTTGCCGCTGCCTGCCGGCAGCGGCTCGTTGTACGCCACCAGCATCTTGCGGCACCACTTGTGGAAGTTGTAGACCTGCACCTTCTCGCCCAGGCCGCGTTCGCCGATCAGCTGTTCCAGCCGCGCGGCGAGCGTCCTGTTGTAGCAGAGCACCAGGATCGGCTTGGTCATCTCACGCGCCAGCTGCATGGCGCGGAAGCCCAGGATCATCGTCTTGCCCGAGCCGGCCACGCCGTGGATCACGCGATGCTCGCCGCCCAGCGAACGCGCCAGTTGCTCCTGCTGCCCGTCCATCACCTTGATCAGGTCGGGAATCTCCAGCGGACGCACCGCGGCATCGGTGGGGCCGAACAGGCCGAACTGGCCGCTGCCGGCCTCCACCCGCAGTTCGGGGAACAGGTGCCAGCGCACGCGATCGATCTGGGGCAGGGTCATGGTCACCGGAAACACCTGGGGGAACATCGCCCACAGCCGCTCCTGGAACGCTTCGGCGTCGACCGTCTCGTACAACTCGTCGCGACAGAGCACCAGATGTTCGGGCAGCACCTCGCCCAGCGCACCTTCCTCGAATTGCTTGCGGGTGATGTTGGCCAGCACCACGCCCCAGCCCCACGGCATGATCAACTTGCCCGCGTAGCGCGAGCCTTCCGGGTAACGCAGCGCCGGATCGCGTTCCAGCACCACGCCGATCTCCAGCGCATACGCGCGCGCCTGCAGCAGCGGGCTGGTTTCCTTGATCAGGCCGCGCTCGGTGACCAGGGTGAACTGGGTGCTGTCGGCATGGCGGATGGTGTCGGCCTTCCAGTCCTTCACCTCCAGCACCAGCAGGCCTCGGCGCGGATGGAAAATCACGAAGTCCGGATGGCGCTGTTTCAATCCGACCGGTACGTCGTACCACAGCAGGTAGTCGTCCTCGAGTTTCTGCTCGAGCCGCTCGGAGACGCGCTTCTCGCCGCCGGTCATCCGCGGCAGGCAGCTGTTGCGGGTGGGGATGAGTGATGCCACGGGCGCACCTGACTGACGTATCCAGGTGACGTTAGCCGATAGCGTGGAAGTGTCAATCCTGCATCGTCGGCCGCGGCCGCTCGACGTTCGCGCCATCGCCGGGGCGCTTCCCGGTGGCCGTGGCGGAGCTGGCAAGTCAGCGAGCTTGCAATGAGGCGGCGCAGCACGCCCGCCAGCAGGCAGTCGGGGATATCCGGATCATTCCGCGCGTACGGCGGGGTCACGATGTCGCGCGCCGGCAAGCGGCATATCGAGCCATCCACTCATGTCCGGATTCGCCCGCTTCGATCGAGTCCTTGTCCGCCCGTGAATGCCTGTCGTGCCTTGGGCATTCCCGTTCGACGGCGAGGCTTGGTCAGCGACGGGCGATGCGTGCGGCAGCGGACATCCCAGGGCTGCGGTGTTTCGGACGCTCAATCATGCGAGGGCGACGTCGGCGGTTGCCAGTCGTGCCTCGGTGTCAGACATCGATTGCCAGCAGCGATCGCCGGCATACCGCCAGGCCATCCGGCCCCGCTCATCCAGTGCAAAGAGATGCATCCAGCGGTGCTCAAACAGCGAGCGCAGATTGCCGTGACGTTCGAGGATGGCGCTGATGGCCTCGCGCGGCGCATCCACCAGTACCGACAAGCGCCGTGGCTGGTGCATCAGCCGTTCGCCGTCGTGCACCGATTGCCACGGTAGTCCCGCACGCAGCAGGCCGCCGTTGCCTTCCACCACGCCGATGCCGCCGGTGACGTTGTGCAGCAGTTTGTTGCCGGCACCGAACAAGGTCGGTGCCACGCTGGAACCGTAGTATTGCAAGCTGATCCAGCTGGCGACGACGACCGGTGCAGTGAGGATCATTTCCAGTACGCCGAAGCCTTCGTCCTGCTGCCATTCGTACTCATGCAGGAACGCGCGCCCGCCAAGGTCACGCGTGGCTGTGCGCCGGCGCGGAGCGACGATGAAGGACTGGCATCCAGCCAGCGCCCACTCGGGGCGTACCTCGGACCAGTCGCTGGCGCGTCGAAAGACATCTTCGCCCCTGGCGGCACCGGGCAGGCGCAGCATGCGCTCGCTGCGCGCGAACCGGCCTGCGGCGGCCATCCAGCAGTTCGCCTGGGCGAGATCGGCGGCATGCGCACTGGATGGATGATCCGTGTCGTACAGGACCACGGTGTCCGTGGTGCTGACATGCAACGCGCCCACGAACAGCGTATCCGCTGGAATCGCGATGCCGCGCGAGGCCAGCCCCGCACGGACGTCCGGATCGTTGAGCAGGCCGGCCATCAAGCGCGCGTTGACGTCTCCGGCATGGCCGCCGCAGGCGCCACAGTCGAGCCCGCTGCCATGTGGATTGTTGACCACCTCGGCGCCATGCCCGGCGAGCACGACCAGCCGCGCAAAGTTTCGGGTCAGCGACATCGCGCGCAGCGCCCCGGCCGCTGCGGCAACACGTGCTTCGAGGTCTGGCGCGGACTCGATCCGTGGCATCGGTTCGCCAGGTTTCCTGGCATGCCCGAAGCCGAGCCCGTCGCGCAGCAGCTTGCCGATGTAGAGCGGGCCGGTGGCTTCGACGAAGGCAAACGACGAGATCGCCGCCAGCTTGAAACGCCCCCAGGCGCGGGTGGCCCGATGGTCGATGCGTCGATCCCGATCGCGCTGTGCGGTGTGGTCGTCCGCGGCGCCCGCGCAGCTTTTCCATTGATGGTGCAGCAATGCCGGCAGGCGCGCTTCCGCCACGTCGGAAGCAAACCGCCGGTGGGCTACGCCGATGCCGAAGAAACCTGCCATTCCCAGCGTCTGGATCCGCGGATCGACGCGTTCCAGCGCGCGCCGGAATACCTCGGATCGCACGTCGATGCAGAACGCCATCTGCAGCGGTGCGCGACCTGGCGAGGACACGGCGATGTCGCGCGACAGCTCGACCGCCAACTGGCGTTGTCCCGCGCGCTCGAACGCTTCCTGCAGGACGGCGTCGATCAGGTCGTCGCGCGTCGGGGCGAGTGGCTCGGCGTACGCCGAGATCGCCGCGTGCCAGTCCGGCTCGATGGCGGCGGCATGTTGTCGCCACAGCGCCACTTCCCATGCCAGCCGGATCGCCAGCAGGTCGGTCACGGTACGGTCGCTGCCACCGGCCAGTTCGGCCTGCCATTGTCGGTAGCGCGCCATCTGCGACCAGCCGCCAAGACTGACCAGCAAGCGGTGGAAATAGCTCTCCAGCGCGGCGTCGCCGAGGCCCAGATCGGCGACGCCCGCGGCGATGGCCTTTTCGGCGGTCTCCGGAAGCCGCGAAACCTGACTGGCGAAACCTTTCAGTCCGGCGATCTCGGGTGTCAGGTCCAGGCTGGCGAAGGCACGCCAGGCTTCATAGGCGTTGCGTCCCCGGGGTGCTGACCACAAGGCCTGGCCCTGGTCGAAATAGCCGGCTGCCCAATGGCTGATGCGTGCGGCGACGATTCCGGGCCAGTCGCTGCCGCTGGCGGCGCTGGCCAAGGCTGCGACCGTGGGATGCGCGCCGAGGATCCGCGAGTCCATCGATGCGCTCGCTTTCAGTTGCGCCAGGTTTTCGATGGCGGGGATTGTCGGAGCCGCTTTCCACGCGGCGGCAAGGTCGGCATCGCTGATCTCGCCGGCGCGCATGCGTTCGGCATACCAGCGACGCGGCATGGTGCTGCGCACGCCGGCCGCGCGCCTGAGGCGCACGGAGGTCATCGCCAGTGTTTCATCGACATGACCCAGATACGGGTTCACCGCGACGCTGGTGGCCAGTGGCCATAACGGTGGAATCAATCGGGCCGCACGTTGCGCCGCGTCGTGAACGGACGCGGCGGCGGTCGACTGATCGGGGCAGACGGACATCAGCATGGCGGAGTTCCTGGCGCAGGGATTCACGGGGCTTTGCGGGTGGACCAGCCGCCAAGCAGCCGCTCGAAGGCTGCATTGACGTAGAGGCCGTTCGACAGGTGCACGCGCAAGCCGCGGGCAGCGGGATGCCCGGCCCATAGCGGCAGCAGTGCCTGTGCCACCGCGACTGCACCGAAACTGAGGATCGCCAGCATCATCAAGGTCCAGGCGAGCCGATCGGGCGCAGGTGTGGCGGGCAGGGTGCCGGCGGCAAGCCAGCCGGCCGTGACTTGCAGGCTGAAGTAGCCGATGGCGGCGGCCGTGGACCAGAGCACGGTCTTGCGGGTGAGCGAGCGGGGCGCGGCGTCGGCCAGGCCCTGGGCCAGCAGGTAGGCCACCCCGAAGATCAGGATCGCGCCCAGTGCCAGCGCCTGTGGCGACTCGTGCTGCATGCCGAACAGCCGTCCAGACGCCGTGCCGATCAGCGCGTAGATGGTGATGGCCAGCACGAAGGCGCGGCCCACGGCAGCACCGTCGGGCACCGCGACCGGCCCGGGTCGGCGGGTGGTGGCGACCTGCTCGACGGCGCCGCCGGAGGAGAGGAACGAGTGTGCCTTGTACAGCGAATGCGCGACGATGTGCAGCAAGGCCAGCGAGAACAGCGCCAGCCCGCATTGCAGCGTCATGAAGCCCATTTGCGCCACCGTCGACCAGGCCAGCGAAGTCTTCACCGCCGGCTGGGTCAGCATCACCAGTGCGCCAAAGATCGCGGTGAAGCCGCCCACCATCGCCAGCACGGCCAGCACGCCCGGGGCCAGCAACATCACGTCGGCGAAACGGATCAGCAGAAAGCCGCCGGCATTGATGACGCCTGCGTGCAGCAAGGCGGAAACCGGGGTGGGCGCCTCCATCACCTCGGTCAGCCATCCATGGGTGGGAAATTGTGCCGATTTGAGCAGGGCGGCCACGGCCAGCGCCGCGGCGGCCAGCGTCACGAGTACGGGCCTGTCGCCGGTGCGGGCCGCGGCGTTGATGACGGCGATGTCGGTGCTGCCATAGCCATGGGCAAGCAGGCCGGCGGCGAGCACCAGCGCCCCCGCGCCGATGCTGGAAAACAGCAGCTTCTTCCGCGCGGCGCGTCGGGCGGCATCACGCTCGGCGTAGAACAGCAGCAGTTGGCGCAGCGCGACACTGACGGCGATCCAGGCGAGCACCAGCTGGATCAGGTTGCCGGCGCCGACCAGCAGCAGGACCGCCGCCAACGCCGCGCATAGCCAGCCGGTGAAGGCGCCCTGGCGCGCTTCGCCATCGAGGTAGTTGCGGGTATAGCGCGCCACGATCCAGCCGACGAAGCCGACCAGCAGCAGCATGCTGGCGCTCACCACGTCGAGGCGTGCCGACAGGCCGATGCCGTGGCTGCCGATGAGCATGCTGTCGCCCGGCCCCTTCATGACCAGCAGCACCACTGAGGCCAGTGCGATCAGCAGGGCCAGCAGGGCGCCAAGCTCGGCGACTTGCGGCACGAGAAGCGGACGTCGTCCCGGTCGCACGGCCGAGAAAACCGCTGCAAGCAACAACGGCAGCGGTGCAGTCAGCGGAAGCAGATAGAGCGACAAGGCAGATCTCCGGTCAGGGTTTCGCTGGCGACACGGTAACGGCCGAATCGCCAGTATGAAAATTCATTGTTTGACGGATTTGATTCGATATAAACGAACGATGCCGCAGCGTCGAGGCAGGCCGATGCGGCCCGGGTTGCTCAGTGCCATCCGGGAAGGCGAACGTCAGGACGCCAGCACTAGTCCGTGCCACCCTCGAATACGCGGCCGTCGCCGAGGCCTGCCGCGCGCAGCAGACGATCGCGCAACGCAATGCCGAGCCCTTCGTCCGGCGGCGTCACCACCACCAGCACGTCCAGCGCCAGCGCATCGGCCTCGCGCAGCCGTGCGTACAGTCGCCGGGCCTGTTCCTCACTTGCCGATCCCAGCGACAGCCAGGTGACGTCGGCAGGCAGGCGGGTTGGCGGTTGTGCCGAGAGCACGCCTGCACGGGCGCCGCGCCGGCGCCATGCTTCCACTACACCGGCGAGCTCCGTCGGCGTGGTCAGCACCACTTTGGCGCGGGGTGCGTAGTGCGAGGTCATCGCGCCGGGACGTCGGACCTCGGGCGCCAGCCTGGCTACGGGCGCCAGGCCGGTGGCCCGCTGCAAATCATCGGCGGTAATCCGACCGGGTCGCAGGATGCGCGGGCCTGCCTCCGGGAAGTCGACGATGGTTGACTCGATGCCAACCTGGCATGGACCGCCGTCGAGCACGACATCGACCGCGTCGCCCAGTTCCGCCAGGACGTGCTGCGCCGTGGTGGGGCTGACTCGCCCGTGGCGATTGGCCGAAGGTGCGGCGACACCATCGCCGAACTTTTCGAGGACGGCGAGCGCCAGCGGGTGGGCCGGAATGCGCAGCGCCACCGTATCCAGTCCGCCGGTGACCTGGTCAGGCACGCCGGGCAGGCGTGGCAGCACCAGGGTCAATGGTCCGGGCCAGAACGCTTCGGCGAGGCGCCATGCTGCTGACGGCACCTCGCGCGACCATTGCGCAATCTGGTCGCGGTGACGGATATGCACGATCAGCGGATGATCGACGGGGCGGCGCTTGGCCGAAAAGATTTCCGCCAGCGCGTCGGCATTGCGTGCGTCGGCGCCCAGGCCATAGACGGTTTCCGTGGGCAGGCCGATCAGGCCGCCCGCGCGTAGAACGCGGGCGGCGCGTTCGACGTCGGTAGTCAGCCGGGCCTCGTGCCGGTTCAAGAACGGGCCACCGGCAGGTGGCCGGTCCATCGGGCGGCCGCGCGGGAAGCACGCTTTCCCATGGCAGCGGATGAGGAGCGGTTGGGCGAGGGGCTCGGTGGCAAGGCGGTTCTCCGGGACGCGGCGTTGCTGGCAGCAGCTTAGCCACTTCCAGGTCCTGAAAAAAATTCATTGTCTGCTTGATCATGTTCGCTAAAATCGAACGTCATGAGTGCACTGAACTACAGCCATCTGCGCTACTTCTGGGCGGTCGCCCACGACGGCAATCTGACCCGTACGGCGGCGCGCCTCAACGTGACGCAGTCGGTGCTGTCCGTGCAGATCCGCAAGCTGGAAGAGCGGCTGGGGCATGCGCTGTTCGAGCGGCGGGGTCGGCAACTGCATCTCACTGAGGTGGGCCGCATCACGCTGGATCACGCCGATGCCATCTTCGCCACCGGCGAGGAACTGCTGGGCACCTTGCGCGATGCCGGTGCCAGTCGGCGCGCGCTGCGTGTAGGTGCCCAGGCCACGTTGTCGCGCAACTTCCAGATGGAGTTCCTGCAGCCCGTGCTGGGCCGGCCGGACATCGAGCTGATCGTCCGCTCGGGGCAGCCGGGCGAACTGCTCGCCTCATTGCAGTCGTTGAGTCTGGACATCGTGCTGATCAACCAGCCGCCGGCGCGCGATGCGCTCACGCCGTTTGTCTCCCATCGGCTGGCCGAACGGGCGGTCAGCCTGATCGGCACGCCCAAACGATTCCGCAAGCCATGCAGTCTGGCCGAGCGCTTGCAAAAGCATCCGGTGATTTTGCCGACCCGCGAGACCAGCATACGAACCGGCTTCGATGCGCTGGTGGATCGCCTCGGCGTGCGGCCCCACATTGTTGCCGAGGTGGACGACATGGCGATGATGCGCCTGCTGGCGCGCGAGGACATCGGTCTTGCCGTGTTGCCGGCGATCGTGGTGAAAGACGAAATCGGCGCCGGCACGCTGGTGGAGGGCGATCCGCTCAAGGGCATCACGGAAGCCTTCTATGCGGTGACCATGGACCGGCGATACCCCAATCCGCTGTTGCGCGAGTTGATCCAGCACGAGCGGACGCTGTCCCGGCAGAACGAGCGGGCTCCGCACGGCGCCGGCCAGGAGCGTGGGCGCTAGAAACCGAGCGAGCGAGGCAAAACCACGCTGCCGCAGCCGCTCGCGTTCTTACCGCCCACGCTCCTGGGGCCAGTGCTGCAACCATTCCGGGGCGACGCCCATGCGTCGACAGGCGTGGCTGGCGATGCCGTCACGCAGTGCGGCACGGAACACGGGCGCCACGGACCACAAGGCGCCTGCCGCCAGACGGGCGCGGCGCTGCTGACGCAAGGAGCGCCCCAGCATCGCGATCGCCCAGTCCGGCAGCAAGGCGCTGCCGGCCAGCAGGAACAGGTCGCGCGACAGTCCTGCGGCCGGCACCGGCAGGCGCACTTCGCCAAGCAGGCCGAGCACCACGCGCGAGCGCCCGGTATAGGCCAGTTCCGGCTGGATACGCCTGAAATAGCCGGCAACCTCGTGTTCGCTGGCCGGTACCCCGCGCGCCCCCAGCGCCTCGGCGATACGGCGTACCTCGTCGTAATAGCGATCCGCTGCGCCGGCCGGCATCGTGATGTGGCTGTAGCGACGATAGCCCTGCAGGAAGCAATACGCTTCGCTGACGTGCACCCAGGTCAGCAGGTCGGGGTCGTTGGCGCTGTATGGACGACCATCCTCGCCGTGGCCGGTGATGTGGCCGTGGATCATCCGCACGTGTTCGATCAGCGCCTCGGCCTGCGCGCGCGGCGCGTAGGTGGTGCCGCCGACGAAGGCGGTGGTGCGGCGCAGCCGGCCGACCAGGTCGTCGCGGAAGTTGGAGTGATCCCACACCCCGGCCAGGGCCTGCGGATGCAGGGTCTGCAGGGTCAGCGCCGCAAGGCCGCCCGCCAGCATGCCGGGGAAGTCCGAATGCACGCGCCAGGTGGCGCTGTCCGGCCCGAACAGGCCCGGATCGCCGTGCGGATGGTCGTAGTCGAGGCTGCCGGTGTCGGCGCGCGGAAATGCGCGCAGCACCCAGTGGCGGATCGGTTGGCGGAGCACGTCGATGGGCGATGGCATGCGCCCAGTCTATCGTCTGGATGACGGGAAGTTTGATTTGGACGTCCATTGTGTTATCAATGACGCCATGCATTCCGCCACCGCCCGCCTGTTCTTCTGGTTTTACGGCTATCCGAAGCCAACGGCGGCGGCGCGGGCGCGATCGTTTTGAACTGATCGACACAACCTCACCGAACCGCCAGCCTCCCTGGCGGTTTTTTTTCGGCCGCCTCCCGGGAACCCACCAGGAGCACCGCCGCCATGCACACCACCGACGACCTGCGCATCCGCGCACTCACCCGCCTCAGCACGCCGGCCGAGGTCATGCGCGACTGCGCCGCCACGGCGCCGGCGATCGCCACGGTGGAAGCGGCGCGACAGGCGCTGCACGGCATCATCGGCGGCAGTGACGACCGCCTGGCCGTGGTGATCGGGCCGTGTTCGATCCATGACCCGAAGGCAGCGCTGGAGTACGCCGGGCGACTCGCGCCGCTGCGCCGTGAACTCGGCGACGCGCTGGAAATCGTGATGCGGGTGTACTTCGAGAAGCCACGCACCACGGTGGGCTGGAAGGGCCTGATCAACGACCCCGACCTGGACGGCAGCTTCCGCATCGACAAGGGCCTGCGCATCGCTCGCGTCCTGCTGCGCGACATCAACGCACTGGGCGTGCCGGCCGGCTGCGAATTCCTGGACATGATCACGCCGCAGTACATCGCCGACCTGGTGGCCTGGGGCGCGGTCGGTGCGCGCACCACGGAAAGCCAGGTGCACCGCGAACTGGCGTCGGGACTGTCCTGCCCGGTGGGTTTCAAGAACGGCACCGACGGCAATGTGCGGATCGCGGTGGATGCGGTGCAGGCAGCGGCCCAACCCCACCACTTCATGGCCGTCACCAAGGAAGGCCAGGCCGCGATCGCCAGCACCAGCGGCAACACCGACTGCCACGTCATCCTGCGCGGCGGCAGGCAGCCGAACTACGACGAGGCGAGCGTGGAGGCCGCCTGCGCCTCCATCGGCAAGGCCGGCTTGCCCGCCCGCGTGATGATCGACGTCAGCCACGCCAACAGCGGCAAGTTGCCGGAGAACCAGCCGAAGGTGATCGATGACCTCGCCCAGCGCATGGCCACCGGCGAACGGCGCATCCTCGGCGTGATGGTGGAAAGCCATCTGGTCGGTGGCCGCCAGGAACTGCTTGTCGGGCAGCCGCTGCGTTACGGCCAGAGCATCACCGACGGCTGCATCGACTGGGACACCTCGGTCGGCGTGCTGACGACGCTGGCACAGGCCGTGCGCCAGCGTCGCCAGCACGAGGCGTCCGCTGCCACGGCGGATGCCATGGCGGCGGCCTGAGTCGCGCGTCAGAGCAGGCGCGCCTCCAGCGTGATCTTTGCATTGAGCACCTTGGATACCGGGCAACCCTGTTTGGTCTCCTCGGTGATGCGCTTGAACGCGCCCGCTTCCGCGCCGGGCACGCGAGCCTCGCAGTCGAGGTGGACGGCGGTGATCGAAAAGCCGTCGCCATCCTTGTCCAGCGTCACCACGGCTCGGGTGTCGATGCTGTCGGCGGTCAGTCCGGCGTTGCCCAGGCCCAGCGACAGCGCCATCGAATAGCAGGCGGCATGCGCCGCGGCGATCAGTTCCTCCGGATTGGTGCCGGGGCCGCTCTCGAAGCGGGACGTGAATCCGTATGGCGCTTCGCGCAGGGCGGCGGTCTCGGTCGAGATCGTGCCCTGGCCATCCTTGATGCCACCGGACCAGTGGGCGGATGCGGATTTCTTCATGGCATGCTCCTGTGCGGCTGTGGGGTGAAGGCCGACTGTGCGCCCCCGGCCATGCAACTGGCGCGAACGAAGTCGGTGCGGCGCTTCACGCGAGGTTGCCGTGGGCGCCGTACCATCGCCGTTTGCGCCCCATCAGGAACCGCCATGTCCTGCGTCATCCGCCACGACCGTGCCGCCCACCGTTTCCAGACCGAGGTGGAGGGTGTGCCCTGCGTGCTCGACTACCTGCTCGCCGCCGGCGTGATGACCATCACCCATACCGGCGTGCCGGCCGAAGTGGGTGGCCGCGGAATTGCGGCGGCGCTGGTCCAGACCGCGATGGACACGGCGCGCAGCGAGGGCTGGAAAGTCGTCCCGGCCTGCTCCTATGCTGCCGCATGGATGCAACGCCACCCCGACTACGCCGACCTGCTGGCCTGATCCCGCGCTGGCGGGCCGCGTCGTGAGCGGGCGTTCCGTGCCGGACAAGGTGGAAAAGTCGCGTGGGCGCGCATCGCGCGGCTGGCGCCCATGGGGATTCGCCCGGGGCCGCCCGCGAACGATCGGTTCGATGCTGGTTTTCGTGGTGACGGTTGCCGTGTTGCTGGTCAGTGGCATGCCGCTGACCAACGCCGTATTGCTGGCCTTCGATCTCGCCGCGATGATCTTCCTGGGCGTGATGCTCCATCTGTTCAACCAGTCGACGCCGGACACGATGCGCAGCCAGGCGCAGGCGATCGACACCGGTCGCTGGGGCGTGCTGCTGGGTGGGGTGCTGCTGTCGGGTGTGGTGCTGGGTGCACTGGGCATGGAGCTGCATGCGGCACGCAGCGGTGGCGTGCTGGCGCTGGGGGTGGGCGTGCTCAGCGTGATCCTCAGCTGGCTGTTCCTCAACGTGATGTTCGCGATCCACTACGCGCATGGCTACTACGGCGATGTCGGCACGCAGCATGCCGGCCTGGAGTTTCCCCACACGCCCGACCCGGACTACTGGGATTTCGCCTATTTCTCGATCGTGATCGGCATGACCTTCCAGGTCTCCGACGTGCAGATCACCAGCAACTACCTGCGCCGCGTGGCGCTGATGCACAGCGTGATCGCATTCTTCTTCAACGTGTTCATCATCGCGATCACGGTGAACATCGTGGCCGGGCAGGGCGGCTGAGCAGGCCAGGTAACCTGGGCGCAAGTCATGGCGAATGAAGGGACGGGGCGGCCCGACCGTTCCATCCCTTTTCGAGGAATGACCGATGAATGCACGCCTTGCCCTTGTTCTCGCCGCCGCCATGAACTGCGGCCTCGCCACCAGTGCCGCGTTCGCCCAGGACGCGATGGCTGCCAGCGCCAGCACCGCGATGTCGCACGACGCCATGTCGAAAGATGCGATGAAGCAGGATTCGATGAAAATGGGCGCCATGAAGCACGATGCGATGAAGCGCGGCTCGATGAAGCACGGTTTGATGAAGCATGACTCGATGAAGCACGGTTCGATGAAAGGGGAGGCGATGAAGGAGGACGCGATGAGCTCCGGCGGCTGACCGGCACCGCCGACGGCGCATCGCGCGGCGACGTTCCGTCGGCGGCTTCAGTTGCCGTGGATGGCGGTGGATACTTGGCCATCCTTCCCGCAGGCCACCCCCATGAGCGCGTCGTTCGCCAGTCGGCTCGGCATCGAGCATCCGCTGATCCAGGCGCCCATGGCCGGATCGACGTCACCTGCACTGGTTGCGGCGGTGTCGAACGCCGGTGCGCTGGGTTCGCTGGGCGCCGGCTACCTGGAACCGCAGGCGATCCTCGATCAGGCCGCGGAGATCCGTGCGCTGGGCGACCGCCCATATGCGATCGGCCTGTTCGTCTTGCCGGATGAATTCGAGGCCGACATGGCGGCGGTGACGCGAGCGCGCGAACAGCTCGACGCGCTGATGATCCACGAAGGGCTCGATGTCCGCACCTCCGTGCCCGCGCGCTGGGCGCCGCGATTCTCCGACCAGTTCGCCGCTCTGTGCGAGGCGCGTCCAGCGGTGGCCAGTTTCGCCTTCGGGGTGGTCGGCCCCGCGCAGATGCGCGAGCTGCGGCAGCGCGACATCTACGTGATCGGCACCGCCACCACGGTGGCCGAGGCGCGCGCCTGGGTCGAGGCGGGCGCGGACGCGGTTTCGATGCAGGGAGCCGAGGCGGGTGGTCATCGCGGCAGCTTCCTGCATGACGCGGAGGACGCGATGATCGGTCTGTTCGCATTATTGCCGCTCACCGTGCGCGCGCTGGCGGCCAGCGGCCGGGAGGTGCCGGTGATCGCCGCTGGCGGCATCATGGATGGTCGCGGCATGCTGGCGGCCGAGGCGCTGGGCGCGGCCGCCAGCCAGCTGGGCACCGCCTTCCTGACCTGCCCGGAATGCCCGGCGGCTACGGCGTGGAAGCAGGATCTGCCAGGGGTTGAAGAACACCGGGTCACCACCATCCGCGGCTTCTCCGGCCGCGCCGCCCGCGGCCTGCGCAACCGTTTTGTCGAGGCGATGCCGGCGGCGGCCCAGGGCCTGCCATATCCGATCCTCAACGCGCTCACCGCGCCGCTGCGTCGCGCCGCCGCTGCGGCGGGCCGTGGCGACCTGTTGTCCGAATGGTGCGGCCAGGCCGCCGCCCTGGTCCGTCCGCAACCCGCCGCCGAACTGGTCGCGCGACTGATGCACGAGTACCGGCTGGCGCGGCGTTCCCTGGCGCATTGATCGGCGGACAGGGAGGGCCCTGGCCGCGTTGAGGTGCCGCCGTGGCAGGGCGGTTATACTGCGCCCGCGCCATCCTGCGCTGCGACTCCGCACCGAGGCCCATCCTCTTGAGCACTGCCCGTACCAACAAGTCCGTCACCACGGCCACCCTGCGCAAGTCGGTCATCGACGCGCTGGAAGAACTGAAAGCCAAGGACGTGCGCGAGATCGACGTCCGCGGCAAGACCTCCATCGCCGACCTGCTGGTCATCGCGTCGGGCACCTCCGCCCGCCACGTCAAGTCGATTGCCGACGAAGTGGCCAAGTTCGCCAAGAAGGCCGGCGTGATGCCGCTGGGCGTGGAAGGCGAAACCGAGGGCGAGTGGGTGCTGGTCGACCTGGGCGACGTGATCGTCCACGTCATGCTGCCGCGCATCCGCGAGTTCTATGGCCTGGAGCGGCTGTGGACGGTGGGCGACCACGGTCACGAAAGCGAGACTGGCGGCGAAGCCGCACAGGCAGGCTGAGCCGCCGCGTCGATGCGCGCGCGCCTGATCGCCGTCGGTGAACGCATGCCCGGCTGGGTGGCCGAGGGCTTTGCCGAGTACCGCAAGCGGCTTTCGCACGACCTGCCGCTGGATCTGGTTGAGCTGAAACCCGGCACCCGCGGCAAGGGCCGCGACGATGCACGGGCGATCCAGGACGAAGGCGCGGCGATCCTCGCCGCCCTGCCGCACGACATCCATGTGGTCGCGCTGGACGGCCGCGGCAAGACCTGGTCCAGCGAAGAGCTGGCTGCGCAACTGGAGAAGTGGCGCATGGCCGGGCGCGACCTGGCCTTCCTGATCGGCGGTCCCGATGGCCACGCGCCCGAGGTATTGCAACGCGCCGACCAGCGCTGGTCGCTCGGGCCGCTCACCCTGCCGCACATGCTGGTGCGGCTGGTGCTGGCCGAGCAGCTGTATCGTGCGACCACGATCATGAGCGGCCACCCCTATCATCGGGCTTGATGCTTCCAAGGAGCGCGCGCGTATGTCCTTTTCCGTCCGTCCGGCAACCCGTTCCGATCTCGATGCGCTGGTGCCATTGTTCGATGGCTATCGGCAGTTCTACGGCCAGCCGTCCGATTCGGCGGGCGCCTGCGAGTTCCTGGCGGCGCGGCTTGCCCGCCATGAGTCGCTGATCCTGCTGGCCTGCGATGAACGCGGCGAAGGGCTTGGTTTCACCCAGTTGTATCCACTGTTTTCCTCGGTGCGCATGGTGCGCACCTGGCTGCTCAACGACCTGTTCGTGAGCGCGTCGGCGCGCCGACGCGGCGTGGCGGCGGCATTGCTGCGCGCGGCGGCGGACCAGGCGCGCGCGCTGGGGGCAGCCAGTCTGTCGCTGTCCACCGCGCTGGACAATGCCCCGGCGCAAGCGCTCTACGAATCACTGGGCTGGCGGCGTGACTCGCAGTTCTGCGAGTACGGGCTGACCCTCTGACTTTCCCCGCATCCGTCGGACTTCGCATGCTGTATCTCGCCTCGCAATCGCCACGCCGCCGTCAGTTGCTGGAGCAGTTGGGCGTGGCCTTTGCGGTGATCGATGTCGAGGTGCCCGAGCAGCGCGAACCGGGTGAAACACCGCAGGACTACGTGAGCCGGGTCGCTCGCGACAAGGCCCGTGCCGGCGTGGCGGCGCTGACGGATGCATCATCGGCGTGGGTGCTGGGCGCGGACACCGAGGTGGTGCTGGACGACGAGGTGTTCGGCAAGCCTCGCGATGCCGCGGATGCGGCCGCGATGCTGCGGCGGCTCTCCGGTCGCACGCATACGGTGATTTCGACGCTGTGGCTGGTTGGCGGGCAGGGCGAGTACCGGGAGGAATGCCTTTCCCGGGTGCGGTTTGGCGCGCTGGATGATGGGCTGATCCAGGCTTACGTGGCCAGCGGCGAGCCGTTCGGCAAGGCCGGCGCCTATGCCATCCAGGGACGCGCGGGGGCCATGGTCGAGCATCTGGCCGGCAGCTATTCCGGGGTGATGGGGCTGCCGCTGTTCGAAACGGCGCGATTGCTGCGTCGTGGTGGTATCAGCCCGTCGCCCTGACGGCGATGAACCAGCCGACGACGGCCAGCAGATTGTTGATGCCGTGTGCCAGCACGCCGGGCCAGATCGACTTTGAACCCAGGCGCAGGACCGCCAGCAGCACGGCCAGCAGCAGCAGGTTCGGCAGCGCATACCACTGGTAATCCAGCCCCGGCAGATGGATCAGCGCAAATGCCAGAGAACTGAGCGCCACCGCCAGGCCGGCACGGCAATGCCTCATCAGGGCCGACAGCAACACGCCGCGAAACAGCAGTTCCTCCACGACCGGCCCCACGCCGACCACCACCAGCACCAGCAGGATGCGCGATGCCAGCGGAGTCCGCGCGCCGATCTGCTCGATGTCCTGGGTCACCGGATGGCCATGCGCCAGCCACTGCGTCAGCAGCGAGCCGATCCACGGCAGCAACAGGCCGGTGGCGATGGCCAGTGCGAAGAACCAGGTCCGGCTGGGCGCAACGAAACCCAGCCCCGGCGGCTGACCCGTCGACCACCACGCGCCCCACTGCCGATGCGCCAGCCACAGGGTCAGTGGTGCGGCCACGCCCAGCGAGACGATCGCCAGCCAGGCCTGCATGCCTGGCCGGGCGAGGGTGGTACCGACGGCAACTTCCAGGCCGGTCGCCGGGTGATCGAACATCGCGGCGAACATGGCTACCAGCGCAAACGCGAATCCGGCCAGCAATTGCAGCGCAAAGTAGCCCGCGATGATGCCTGCCGCGCCACCCAGGCCCGGTGGCAGTCGATATTTCGTGCTGGAGGGCAGGGCGGGTGGCCGGGGTGTCTGGGTACCACTGACTTCCATGCGTTGATCATGCCTGCGGGATGCGGGTGAAGGCGCGGCGCGCGCCTCGAGGTGTCACCCGCCGAACAGGTCTTCACCCATGCCGGGAGCGTGCGTGGGCCACGGCTTGCAGCGCGGGGTCATGCCGCTACTATGCCAAACAGCAGAAGCTTGCGTCACCAGTGGCTACAGGGGGTGTGATGGCTATCGACTTCGGCAGGACGGCCGCTGACTACGCGCGCCATCGGGCAGGGTTCCCCGAAATCTTCTTCGATCGCCTGCTCAGCGACGGCTGCGTCCATTCCGGTGACGTCGTACTGGATCTGGGTACGGGCACCGGTACGGTGGCCCGCGGGCTGGCCTTGCGCGGCTGCGAGGTCACCGGCCTGGATCATTCCGCTCCGCTGCTGGCGCAAGCCGCGGAGCTGGATCGCGCCGCGGGTGTGCAGGTGAAACAGGTCAGGGCCAGGGTCGAGAACGCCGACTTCGCACCGGCTTCGTTCGACGTGATGACGGCCGGACAATGCTGGCACTGGTTCGAGCGCGCCCGCAGCGCCGCGCTGGTGCGCAAGTGGCTGCGGCCCGGCGGTCGTTTCGTGATCGCGCATTTCGACTGGGTACCGCCGAACGGCAACATGGTGCAGGACACCGAGCGCCTGATCCTTGCCTACAACGCGGGCTGGACCATGCACAGCGGCAGTGGCCTTTATCCGGCATAGCTCAAGGACCTGGCCGAAGCCGGCTTCAGCGACCTGCGCACCTGGTCGCTGGACGTGGAGGTTTCCTACAGCCACGCGGACTGGCGGGGGCGCATCCGCGCCAGTGCCGGCATCGGTGCCAGCCTGGACGAAACAAGAGTCCAGCGCTTCGATGCCGAGCTGGCCGCGTTGCTGGCCGCGCGTCACGCCGGCGAGCCGATGGCGGTGCCGCATCGTCTGTGGGTATTGAGCGGCACCGCTCCGGGTTTGCTCGGCTGACTTCAGCCGACCATCATCGCGCGGGCCACGCCGATGCAGGCCATCACCAGTGCCGCAGCCCAGCCCAGCATGCTCACCAGATAACCCGGTCCGCGCTTGCCGGCGTCGCGCAGATAGGCCAGGGCATACCACACGCGGCCAGCCAACCAGACCAGGCCCGCGATGCCGGCCCATCCGGTGAAGCCGTAGTGAGCCGCCAGCCACAGCGTCGGCAGGAACATCACCGTGGCCTCCAGCGTGTTCATCTGTACCCGATAGGCCCGCTCGAAGGCCGGGTCGCCGGTGGTCGCGGGTGCCTTGACGCCGTACTTGCCGCGGGCGTGGCCAACCGCCCACATGGTGCCGAACATCAGCAATACGGTGAGCAGGGTAACCAGGGCGGGCAGATGGGTCATGCTGAAATCCTCACGAAGGGTGGCCTACTTTAGCCGTGATGTCCGACGTGGCGCGATGCGCGGCAGCGCGCTATCGTCGCCAGACAGCGCCGAGGCGCACGTACCAGCACTGCGGGGGATCTATGGATTGGCGAAAGGGCGGCAGCAGCAACAATGTCGAGATCGACAGTGGTGGCGGTGGTGGCGGCCGGCGCTTCGGCGGCGGTCGTGGCATGGGCCTGGGCACCATCGTGGTGCTGGCGCTGATCGGCTGGATCTTCTTCAAGAACCCGATGGCTTTGCTGGACCAGGGCAGCATCCAGCCCGGCGCCGGCAGCCAGACCGGCGTGCCGGCCCAGGTCGATCCCGAGCAGAAGGATTTCGTCAGCGCCGTATTGCATTCCACCGAGCAGAGCTGGGGCGAGATCTTTCGCGAACACGGCGCCACCTATGTCGAGCCGAAACTGCACCTGTTCAGCGGCGGCGTGAGCACGGCCTGCGGCAGCGCCAGCACGGCGGTGGGCCCGTTCTATTGCCCGGGTGACCAGAAGGTCTACCTGGACGTGGCGTTCTTCCAGCAACTGCAGGACGAACTGCATTCCTCCGGCGACTTCGCCCGCGCGTACGTGATTGCGCACGAGGTCGGCCATCACGTGCAGAAGCTGACCGGCGTGTTCGACAAGGTCGACCAGGCCCGGCGCCAGGGCGCCCCGATGGATGGCGCCGACGGCCTGTCAGTGCGACAGGAACTGCAGGCGGACTGCTATGCCGGCGTGTGGGCCAACCACAGCCAGCGGGAGTTGAACTGGCTGCAGCCGGGTGACATCGAATCGGCGCTCAACGCCGCCAGCCACATCGGCGACGACACCTTGCAGCAGCAGGCGCAAGGCCGCGTGCGTCCGGACACCTTCACCCACGGCACCTCGGCCCAGCGCGTGAAGTGGTTCAAGACCGGCTTCGCCAGCGGCGACATGGCCCGGTGCAACACCTTCGCCGGAGAGCCCTGAAGCAAGCAAGCGCTCGACCTTGAGGTCGAGCGCTCTCCGTCTACCTCCCCTGCAAGCAGGGGAGGGCAAGGGTGGGGTCGCTCTTGCCGCACGGCCTCCCGCAAAAAGGGGGAGCGAGGCGACATCGCTCCCCCACTCCCCAGCCGCGTCCCCGCGCACTAAAATCCGCTCCCTGCGCGCCTCGGGGCGCCCCTGGTCGGTTCGATGGATCATCCCTGCCTGCGTTGCGGTGCCTGCTGCGCGTTCTATCGCGTGGCCTTCCATTGGTCGGAAGCGGAGGCGTTCCTCGGCGGCTGCGTGCCGCCCGAGCTGACCGAGAAACTTGATCCGCACCGGCTGGCCATGCGCGGCACCAACGCTGCGCAGATACGCTGCGTGGCGCTGCAGGGCGTGGTGGGCGAGGCCGCCCATTGCGGCATCTATCCGCAACGACCGTCGGTATGCCGCGAAGTGCAGCCGTCATGGGAGTTCGGCGCGGTCAGCCCGCAATGCGACAAGGCGCGGCTGGCCCATGGCCTGCCCGTGCTGACGCCCGAAGACTGGCTCGACCCGTTCGACGCCGGCGAACCGCCGCTGCCGCAGAGCGCCTGAGTGAAGGCTTGAACCTCCTGTCGTCCCGACGAAAGCCGGGATCGAGTGTCACGCTGGACCCATTGCCGGCGCGGTATTCCGCTCCTCGCCGGAACGACGAAGCGGATGTTCTCAGGGAGTCCCTGGCGCGTCGCTGCCGTTCGTGCGCTGGCGCAGCTCCTGCGCGAATTGGCGCAGGGTGGCCGGATCGACGTCGGACACCACGACGTAGTGCATGCCGTCCTCGATCCAGCGCAGCACGGTATAGCCTTGCTGCCGCGATTCGCGCAGGGCGGCGGAGGCGTCGGGCGTGGCGGCCGGCCACTGGTACACGCTGATCAGGTGCAGCTGCCGGCGGTACACCAGTGCCGCGACGCTGCGCCCGTTCAGCGCATCGAGGCGGCCGCCAGCCAGCGGGAAGCCGGCGCCGGCCAGGTCCACCACGCGTGGCGAGAAGTCCAGCTTGCCGTCAAACCACGGCTTCACCGTGTGCTGGTTGGTCGAGGCCACGTCCATCAGATGCTGCGGCTGCAGCGCGCGCAGATGGCTGGAGACGGCGTCGTCGACCAGGGCGGCGCCGGCCCCGCGGCGCTGCTGTACGGTGTAGAACAGCGGCGTGGCCAGCAGCAGCGCAGCGGCGAAGCCTGCTGCCGCGGCCCAGACGGTGGACGTGCGCCGCGGACGGAGTGCCGCTGGCGGCGCGGCGTCGTCGTGTCGCGGCGTCCAGCGTTCGTGCAGTGCTGCCGGCGCGCGCCGGTACAGGTCCAGCTGCGCCAGCGCCAGCGCGCGGCGCAGCCGTTCGTGTTCGCGAGCGCGGGCGGCGCAGGCGGCGCAGCCTTGCAGGTGGTCGGCCATCGCCGCGCTCTGCGCGACGTCGAGTTCGTCGTCCAGCCAGGCGTGCAGCAGCAGTCCGGTGTCAGCGCAAATCATGATGGCTGGCCTCTCCGACGCAATGGGTCAATTCGAGTTTCAGCCGCACGCGGGCGCGGGCGAGCCGGGACATCACCGTGCCGATCCTCTGGCCGGTGATGGCGGCGATCTCCTTGTAGGAGCACTCCTCCAGCTCGCGCAGCACGATGGCCTCGCGCCACGGTGGCGGCAGCCGTTCCAGTGCCTGCCGCAGCAAGCCAACGTCGACCGCAAGGAGGGTCAGCGCCTCCGGCGAGGCCTGCTCGTCGGAGAGTACGTGGACATCCTCGTCCAGCGGTTCGAGCAGATGTCCCGGCGGCGTCCTGGTGCGCATTGTGAAGTACGTGTTGCGCACGATGGCGAGCAGCCACACGCGCGCGTCGCCACCGCGGAAGCTGTCGAAGTAGCGCAGGGCGCGCAGCATCGCCTCCTGCACCACGTCCTGCGCATCGGCGTCGTCGCGGGCCAGCCAGCGCGCGAGGTTCCAGGCGGCGTCCAGCCACGGCAACACCACCGCTTCGAAGCGCGCGCCGATGGCGGGCTGCGGTGGCGGGGATGCGGCTGGCGCTTCGTTGGGCATGTAAAGAGTTACCGCGCTGCCGGCGACTTTATTCCCGGCCCGGAAAAAGCGGAATAGGCCGCCGAGGCGCGCGGTAATCCATGGCGAAGGGCGCCTTCCGTGCCCGCCTTGGAGCGAACGAACATGTCAGACCAGCAAGACAACGAGAACCCGGGTCGCCGCCGGTTCATGGAGTGCATGGCCTGGGCCGGCGCCGGCACGCTGCTGCTGATGAAGGGGGGCGTGCTGCACGCGCGCAGCCTGGGGGACGATGCGGGCGGGGCGATGAAGGACGCCACCTTCAGCTTTGTCCAGGTCAGCGATTCGCATATCGGTTTCCGCTTTGCGCCGAACCCGGACCCGGTCTCGACGCTGCGCGCCGCGTTGGCCCAGGCCGACGCGCTGCCGGCCAGGCCGGACTTCCTGCTGCATACCGGCGACATCACGCATCTGTCGCGGCCGGATCAGTTCGCCGTGGCGGCCGGGCTGATGCAGGAATCGCGCGTCGGCCGCGGCAAGGTGTGCTACGTGCCAGGCGAGCATGACGTGATCGGCGACAACGGCGCCGAGTTCTTCCGCCGCTTCGGCGAGCGGCAGCAGGCGGGCGGCTGGTACAGCTTCGATCATCGAGGCGTGCACTTCGTGGGCCTGATCAACGTGCTGAACCTGAAGGCCGGCGGGCTGGGTCATCTCGGCGCCGAGCAGCTCGCGTGGCTGAAGAAGGATCTGGCGCCGCTGTCCGCCGAGACACCGATACTGGTGTTCGCGCACATGCCGATGTGGTCGTTGTACCCGGCGTGGGGCTGGGGCACCGAAGACAGCCTGGAGGCGATGGGCTACCTGCGCCGCTTCGGCTCGGTCAGCGTGCTCAACGGTCACATCCACCAGATCCAGCAAAAGGTGGAAGGCAACATCACGTTCTATACCGCGCGCTCGACCGCCTATCCGCAGCCGGCACCGGGCGTGGGGCCGGCTCCGGGGCCGTTGAAGATGATGGCGCCGGGCGCGCTGCACAGCTACCTCGGCATCCGCAACGTGCGGCATGTGCAGGGCGGGCACGTCCTGGCCGTCACCGAGGAGGTGATGCCATGAGCCGGCTTGCCTGCGCGATGTGCCTGCTGCTGGCCCTGAGCGGTGGCGCGGCGATCGCTGCCGAGGTCACGGCGAATCATGCGGCGACGAAGCAGATCGAGATCCGCAACTTCATGTTCGCGCCGAACACGCTCACCGTCCCGGCGGGTTCCAGGGTGACGTGGATCAACCGCGACGAGGAGCCGCACACCGTGGTCAGCGCAAACGGGCAGTTTGCGCCGTCGAAGGCGCTGGACAGCAACGACCGTTACGTGACCACGTTCAGCAAGCCGGGCACCTACGTGTACTACTGCACGGTGCACCCGTTCATGACCGGCACGGTCGTCGTGAAGTGACGGCGGGCGGGCCGCTGCCGACGCGGCGGGTATCCCCGGTCCGCGCTCAGCCGAGCATCGGCAGGCCCAGGCCGAAACGCAGCGGATCGAGCAGGGCGCCGTAATGCTCCGCGCGTGCCGTGTCGCGACGCAACGGCTGGCGCACCTGCGCCGCGCTGGCCGTGCGCACGTTGCGCGAGGCGCGATGGTAGTCGAGGCAGTCCGGGTCGAACGGCAGGTCGCAGAACGTCAGCAGCGCGCGGATCTCGTCTTCCGGTGTGGCCAGCAAGGCCTCGTAGCGCTGGATGCGGATGCGCTGCGGCGCCGCTGCCTGCCAGGCGCCCATGATCCGTTCGTAGTCGCGGACATAGGCGGCGATGTCGGTCAGCGTGCAGGCGAAGTGCGGCAACTTGTAGAACTGCTGCTTGTAGCAGGACCAGCCTGCTTCCAGCGCATCGCGGCGGGCGTCGATGACCGGGGCGCCCGGCAGCATCGCGCCCAGCACGCCGGCCAGCAGCCAGTTCGACGGCAGCTTGTCGGTATGCCGGGGCTTGTGTCGGCGCCAGCGGGCGGTGAGCTCCAGATAGCGCCGGCCCAGTCGTTGCCAGTCGTCCGCACCGGCCTCGTCGATCCATTGCAGCAGGGGTTTCCGGCGCCGCGCGGATTCCTCGCCGAGCACCTGTTCCAGTTCGGTGAGCTCGCTGGCGCCTTCCACCTCGGGATGGGCGGCGAGGATCTGCTCGAACAGGGTCGACCCCGAGCGTGGCAAGCCCACGATGAAGATCACTTCACGCCCGAGGCCCGCGTCGATGGGCGGCGGCAGCCGCCGGGATGCCGCAAGCAGGGCCTCGGCGTGGGCATGGAAGGCGGACGCCTGCCACGGCCTGATCTCGCGCAGTTCGGCGTTGGCGCGATTCAGCGCGTGGAAGGCCTCCTCGTAGCGTTCCTGGTCCTCGCAGACCTTGCCCAGCGCGAAACCCATCGCGATGCGATCGGCCGGGGCGATGCCGGGCTGTCGCATGGCGGCGCCCAGCTGTTCGCGATCCGCGTCCGACAGCGGCCGCGTCTTCATGTTTGCCAGTCCGCGCCAGGCATCGCCGCAGGCCGGATGCAGGGCCAGCGCGGCGCGGTAGCGTGCATCGGCTTCGTCGAAGCGTCCGGCGTGGACCAGGGCATCGCCGAGCAGGATCAGCGCCGGCAGGAAATCCGCCGCCAACGCATGCGCCTGCTGCAGCGCCTCGATCGCGGCGTCGGTGTCGCCATGCAACTGCAGGTTTCGGCCCAGGTTGAACCACGGCATCGGCGCAGCCGGCGCCAGCGCGCAGGCTTGCCGCCAGCTGGCGAACGCCGCCTCCATGTCTCCGCGTGCCTGCTGCACCCCGCCCAGGTCCGACCAGGCCAGCGCATAGTCGGGCCATCGCGCCAGCACCTGCTGCAGGCAGGCCTGCGCCTCGTCCTGGCGTTGCGCGCGGGTGTGCAGGATGGCGTACAGGCGCAAGGCCTCGGGATGTTCCGGGGCGAGTTCGAGGGTCGTGTCCAGCGCCACGCGCGCCGGCGCTTCGGCGCCATCGCGAATGGCGCGCGCGGCCGCCTGCAACTGTTGCAAGGCCGCCGGCGACAGGCCATCGATGCGCGGCTCGGAGCCGCTGGGCGGTTGCTGTTCGGCGTTGCGGCTCGGCATGCGACGGGTTCGCGGTGGCGATGATCCGTCGATGTTACGTGGTCGCGCCGCCGCTTATCGAGCGGCGCGACCCGAAGCGCCTACTTGCGCTTTGGCGGCTTGCCGCCGGCGGGGCGTGGCTTGAAGCCGCCGGGCTTCCTGGGACCGCCCGGCTTGTGGGACGGCGGCGCGCTGGTGCCGGTGTCGGTGCCATCCCACTCGTGGATGCGCAACTGCTGCTGCACCACCCAGACCTTCTTCAGGTGCTCGAACACTTCCTTGGGCATGCCGTCGGGCAGGTCGATCAGGCTGTAGTGGTCGCGGATGCTGAGGCGGCCGATGTACTGGCTTTCCAGGCCGGCCTCGTTGGCGATCGCGCCCACGATGTTGCCCGGCTTCACGCCATGCTCGTGACCTACCTCGATGCGATAGGTGCGCTTGCCTTCCTCGGTGGCGTGTGCGCGCACCGGGCGCTGGCCGAACTCGCGCGGCGGGGTGCGGTCATGGGCGCCGTGCTCGCGCGGGCGATGTTCGGCGGGCCTGGATTCGTGCGCCGACGGGTGGCTGGCAGCCCCGGCTTCGCGTGCGTGGGGCGGACGGCGTTCGCTGCTGCGCTCGCGCGGCGCGGCGCGTTCGACCCGCTCGCGCGAGGCCGGTTCGTACTTCTCGCGCTTGGGCGGCGGCGAGAGCAGCAGCGGCTGGTCGCCCTGGGCGATGCGCGCCAGCGCGGCGGCAATCTCGATCGCCGGCACGTTGTGTTCCTGCTCGTACTGCTCGATCAGTTTCTGGAATTCGCCGAGATCATCCTGCGCCAGCATGTCGGTGATGCGCTGCTTGAACTTGCCGATGCGCACGTCGTTGACCACCTCGACCGACGGCAGCTGCATCTGCTCGATCGGCTGGCGGGTGGCGCGCTCGATCGCGTGCAGCATGCCGCGCTCGCGCGGGCTGACGAACAGGATCGCCTCGCCGTTGCGCCCGGCGCGGCCGGTGCGGCCGATCCGGTGCACGTAGCTTTCGGTGTCGTACGGAATGTCGTAATTGAACACGTGGCTGATCCGCTCCACGTCGAGGCCGCGCGCGGCCACGTCGGTGGCGACCAGGATGTCGAGCTTGCCGTCCTTGAGCTGCTGGATCACCCGCTCGCGCTGCGGCTGGGCGATGTCGCCGTTGATCGCGGCGGCGGCCAGGCCGCGCGCCTGCAGCTTGCCGGCCAGCTCCTCGGTGGCCTGCTTGGTGCGCGCGAAGATGATCATCGCGTCGAACGGTTCGGCTTCGAGGATGCGGGTCAGCGCATCGAGCTTGTGCATGCCGCTGACGAACCAGTAGCGCTGGTGGATGTTCGCCGCGGTGGTGGTGGAGGACTTGATGGTGACCTCGACCGGCTCCTTCAGGTGCCGCTGGGCGATCTTGCGGATCACCGTGGGCATGGTCGCCGAGAACAGCGCGACCTGGCGCTGCGGCGGCGTCGCCTGCAGCACCTTCTCGACGTCGTCGATGAAGCCCATGCGCAGCATCTCGTCGGCTTCGTCGAGCACCAGGTACTTCAGCTCCGACAGGTCCAGCGTGCCCTTGTCCAGATGGTCGATGACGCGGCCGGGCGTGCCGACCACGACGTGCACGCCGCGCTTGAGCGAGTGCAGCTGCGGGCCGTAACTCTGCCCGCCGTAGATCGGCAGCACCTGCAGCCCGCGCATGTGGGTGGCGTATTTCTGGAACGCTTCGGCCACCTGGATGGCCAATTCGCGCGTAGGCGCCAGCACCAGCGCCTGCGGCTTGCCGGGCTTCAGGTCGATGCGCGAGAGGATCGGCAGCGCGAACGCGGCAGTCTTGCCGGTGCCGGTCTGCGCCTGTCCGAGCACGTCGCGCCCTTCCATCAGTGGGGGAATGGTCGCGGCCTGGATCGGCGAGGGCGACTCGTAGCCGACATCGGTCAGTGCGCGCAGGACGTCGGGATGCAGCTCAAGCGCGCCAAAGCCGGACGGGACCGGGGCGTTGTCGGAAACGGGGGATGACATGGGGGGATACCTCTAAAACAGAAAGTGGTCGGGAAGGCGACGCACAAGGCGTGCATTCTACCAGTGCGGAGCATTGTTGAAGCTGGCGCCAGTCGACTGCGGGCCTGGAAGCTGCGGCTATGCTTGGTCGACGACTGAAGGACGATGAACATGTTTGAGACGATTTCCGAACAGCGACTGCACGGCGGTGTACAAGGCTTCTATCGCCATCACTCCGAAACCTGCGGCGGACCGATGCGCTTCGCGGTCTACCAGCCACCACAGGCGGCTGATGGGCCGTGTCCGGTGCTGTACTTCCTCGCCGGGCTGACCTGCACCGAGGAGACCGCCACGATCAAGGCCGGCGCGCAACGCCTGGCTGCCGAACTGGGCCTGGTGCTGGTGATGCCCGATACCAGTCCGCGCAACACCGGTTTCGAAGGCGCCACCGGCGACTGGGAATTCGGCGAAGGCGCGGGTTTCTACCTCGATGCCACCCAGGCGCCCTGGTCGTCCCGCTTCCGCATGCACAGCTACGTGGTCCGCGAACTGCCCGAGCTGATCGCCGCCCGGTTCCCGGTCGATGCCTCGCGCAGCGGCATTTGCGGGCATTCCATGGGCGGACTCGGTGCGCTGGTCATCGCCTTGCGGCATCCGTCTCGGTACCGTTCGGTGTCGGCCTTCGCCCCGATCGTGGCGCCCAGCCAGGTGCCTTGGGGACACAAGGCGCTGCCGCACTACCTGGGCGACAATCGCGACAGCTGGGCAGAATACGATCCCTGCGAACTGGTGCGACAACAGACCTTTCCCGGAACCATCCTGATCGATCAGGGCGAAGCCGATGGCTTCCTCGAAACCCAGCTGAAACCCGAGCTGTTCGACCAGGCCTGCGCTGAAGCGGACCAGTCGCTGCTGTTGCGCCGGCATGCCGGCTACGATCACAGCTACTGGTTCATCGGCAGCTTCATCGACGACCATCTGCGCCACCATGCGGCGGCGCTTGGCCTGTCGTAGCGGCTCGCGAGCGGACCCCTACGGGTTCAGGCCTTGGCCGCCGGACGCGAGTTCGAACGGCGGCGCTGGTTGCCGGCAGCATGGTCACCGCGGCCCTGGGGCGCGTAGCCGTTCGGTCGCGCTGCACCGGCGGGCTTGCCCTGACGCGGCGCGCGCTGCTGCTGACGCTGACCACCGCCACCCTGCTTGGGACGTGGCGCGCCGGCGTCCAGGCGCAGCGGTGCGGAGGGCTCGTAACCGGTCACCGCGGTGATCGCGATGTCCTGCTTGAGCAGCTTGCGGATGTCGAACAGCAGGCCGGACTCGTCATGGCTGACCAGCGACAGCGCCAGGCCTTCCATGCCGGCGCGCCCGGTGCGGCCGATGCGATGCACGTAATCCTCGGCCACCGACGGCAGATCGAAGTTGATCACGATCGGCAACTGCTCGATGTCGATGCCGCGGGCGGCGATGTCGGTGGCGACCATCACCGTGACGCGGCCGCTCTTGAAGTCGCTGAGCGCACGGGTGCGGGCGTTCTGGCTCTTGTTGCCGTGGATCGCGGCACTGCGCAGGCCGGAGGCGTTGAGGAAGGTCACCAGCTTGTCGGCGCCGTGCTTGGTGCGGCTGAACACCAGGGTCTGGCGGCGGCTGTCCTGCGACAGCACGTGCAGCAGCAGGTCGCGCTTGCGCGAGGCGTCGACCGGATGCACCTGGTGGCTGACCAGGGTGGTCACGGTGTTTGGCGCGGAGACCGAGATCTCCTTCGGGTTGTGCATGAACTCCATCGCCAGCGTCTTGATCGCCGGCGCGAAGGTGGCCGAGAACAACAGGGTCTGGCGGCGCTTCGGCACCGACTGCAGGATGCGCTTCAGCGCCGGCAGGAAGCCCATGTCCAGCATGCGGTCGGCTTCGTCGAGGATCAGCGTTTCCACCGCGGACAGATCCAGCGTGCGCTGCTGCATGTGGTCGATCAGGCGGCCGGGGGTGGCGATGACGATGTCGACGCCGCGACGCAGCGCGTTGATCTGCGGGCCCATGCCGACGCCACCGAAGATGGTGGTGGCGCTGATCTGGATGAACTTGCTGTAGTCACGGATGTTCTCGTGGATCTGCGCCGCGAGTTCGCGGGTCGGCGTGAGGATCAGCGCACGCGGGCGCCGGGTCATCGTCTGGCCGCTGGTGGACAGCTTCTGCAACAGGGGCAGCGCGAACGCCGCGGTCTTGCCGGTGCCGGTCTGGGCGGCAGCAAGCAGGTCGTGACCTTCCAGCACGGACGGGATCGCCGCGGCCTGGATCGGGGTGGGCTGGGTGTAGCCGTAATCGGCAAGCGCACGCAACAACGCGGGCGCAAGGCCCAGCGAATCGAAAGACATGGAACACTCCTGAGCAACCCGGAGTGTTCATACCGTGTTGCAGACTAAGGGAAAGGGGCGACGGTGTGTCGCAACGTTCGTGGGGGCGAACGCGGACCGGAGTATAGCCGATACATCGGCGCCGTGCGCGCGGACCGTTCGTGAAACTGAACGGCCAGCCGATCAGGCCCGGGTCCGGCGCGCCACGATCAGGTAGCTGTTGAACGGCGTGCGGCCACGCAAGGGTTCGATGCGCACATCGAGTCCGGCGTCTTCCAGGGGCGCCCGCAGCTCGCTGGCGCTGGGATAGTGCTGCGGGCCGCCGGGAATCCAGCCCGACGCGTGCAGGAAGAACTCCTCGATGCGGGTGGCGTGAAACCGCCAGTTCCGTTCGCGCAGCACGTTGCGGATGATCAGGCGACCGTCCGGGGCAAGATGGCGCGCGGCCGAACGCAGCAGGTCGGACTGGCGGGAGGCGGGCAGGTAGTGCAGCACGTCCAGCACGGTGACGTCACCCTGCACCGACGGCAGCTCGGCCGCGTCGGCGTGTTGCAGTTCCATCAGGTCTTCCAGTCCGCCGCGCTGGGCGGCGAGCCGGCCGGAGGCGATCTTGCGCGGATCGTGGTCCAGCCCGAAGTAGCGCCGCTTCCGGCCCTGGGTGTTCAGATACTGTCCGAGCAGGCCGATGCCGCAACCGATGTCCAGCAGGGGCAGCGAACTTTCGTCCAGCAGCGCCGCGGTGGCGGCGTAGACCGGGTCGCCGGCCAGCTTGCCGCGTACATAGCCACGCTGGATGACGTTGTCATAACGGCTTGCGATGCGCTGGCGGCTGCGATGATCCATCCGGGTCCCGCGTCTGGAGAGGTTCCTGCAGCCTAAGACATCCGCGCGATGCAGGCCATGCGGGCCGATTCTGCCCGTTTGGCCGTCTACCGGCATAGGATGGCGGCCAGTCCACGATCCGCTCCTGACCCGGCGAGGCCACGATGTCACTGCTTGCACCCCTGCGTGAACTCGATTCCACCCAACGCCATACCGTGCTGGCAAGTTTCCTCGGCTGGACGCTGGATGCCTTCGACTACTTCCTGCTGACCTTCGTGATCGTCACGGTGGCGAAGGAGTTCGAGGTGGCCACGACGCAGGTGATCTATGCGCTGTTCCTGACCCTGGCCGCGCGGCCACTGGGCGCCTTGCTGTTCGGGCGACTGGCCGATCGCTTCGGACGACGCCCGATCCTGATGCTGGACGTGGTGCTGTTTTCGGTGTTCGAGCTGGCCACCGCGTTTGCGACCTCCCTCACCATGTTGCTGGTGCTGCGTTTCCTGTTCGGGGTCGCGATGGGCGGCGAATGGGGCATCGGCGCATCGCTCGCGATGGAGTCGATCCCGGCGAAGGCGCGCGGGGCCGTGTCCGGCCTGCTGCAGAGTGGCTACCCGTGCGGGTTTTTCCTGGCGGCCCTGGCGAACTGGCTGCTGGTGGATCACATCGGCTGGCGCGGGCTGTTCGTGGTCGGCGCGATTCCGGCCTTGCTGGTGCTGTACATCCGGCGCAAGGTGCCGGAATCGACGGTATGGCAGGCGGGCCAGAGCACCGGTCGTCGCCCCGGCCTGCTCGAATCCATGAAGGGGCACTGGAAGCTGGCGATCTATCTGATGCTGCTGATGATGGCGTTCAACATGTTCAGCCACGGCTCTCAGGACCTCTATCACACCTTCGAGGAATCCAGCCTGCATCTGCCGACGGGTTCGACCGCGGCCTTCGTGCTGGTGGCCCTGCTCAACCTCGGTGCCCTGGTCGGCGGACTCTACTTCGGTGCGCTTTCGGAGCGGATCGGTCGGCGCAAGGCGATGATGATCGCGGCCCTGCTGGCGATTCCGGTGATCCCGCTGTGGATGCATGGCGGTTCGCTGATCCTGCTCGGACTGGGTGCCTTCCTGATCCAGGTGTGGTGCAGGGCGCCTGGGGCGTGGTGCCGAGCCATCTCAACGAGCTGTCGCCGGCTCTGGTGCGGGGCACCTTGCCCGGTTTCGCCTACCAGATGGGCAACCTGCTGGCGGCGGTCACCGCAACCGCGCAGAACTGGCTGGCGCAGCGGCATGGCGGGGACTTCGCGTTCGCCATGTCGTGGTGGATGGTCGGGGTCGCCCTGCTGCTGGCGCTGCTGCTGTGGCTGGGGCCGGAGGCGCGCGGGGTGGGGCTTGCCGCCGAGTCCTGAGGCCGGTGGCCATCCCGCCGCTGATGGGCTGCTAGAATCCACGGTTTGATCCCATCGACGAGACGCGCAATGAAGGCTGGCAAGGACAAGGTCATCGCAATCCACTACACGCTGACCGTGGATGGCGAGAAGGTGGAAAGCTCGCATGACCGCGATGAACAGTTGTGGATACTGCTGGGCCACGGCCAGCTGATTCCGGGCCTGGAAACCGCGCTTGAAGGCCGCGAAGCGGGCGACACGCTGTCGGTGGACGTGGCTCCCGCCGATGCCTACGGCGAGCGTCAGGAAGGCCAGATCCAGCGCATGTCGAAGAAGTATTTTCCGCAGGCAAACCGCCTCAAGCCGGGCATGACCACCGTGCTCAGCCTCAAGGAAGGCGGCCAGCGCGCGGTGACCGTGCACAAGGTCGGCATGAGCGCGATCGATGTGGACCTGAATCACCCGATGGCCGGCAAGACCCTGCATTTCGACGTCACGGTTGGCGAAGTGCGCGATGCCACCGAAGAAGAGGTCCAGCACGGTCACGCCCACGCGCCGGGCAGTGCGGAGCACTGACCGGCGCGTCAAAAAGCCAAAGTAAAACGGCGCCCATGGGCGCCGTTTTTCGTTCGCCCTCTCCCCTCCCAGGGGAGAGTTGGAGTGGGGTCGTCACGGTCTACCCGAAACCCTCTCCCCAACACTCAATCCAGCACCCGCCTCCCATAGGCAAAGTGATCGCCCCAGTACGGCCCGTCGATGTCGTCCAGCCGCACCGTGCCGCCGCTGTTCGGTGCATGCACGAAGCGTCCCTTGCCCACGTACACGCCGACATGGCTGATCGCGCCGCCGATGTCGAAGAACACCAGGTCGCCGCTGGCCAGCTGAGTCATCTTGCGCACCTTCCTGCCGTCCGCTGCCATCTCGTGGGAGGTGCGCGGCAGCTTGATGCCGGTGGCCGTGCGGTAGATGTAGTCGACCAGACCACTGCAGTCGAACCCGCCCGCCGGCGTGTTGCCGCCCCAGCGATACGGCGTGCCGACGAGTCCGATCGCGCGGAACAGGATGTCGTTCGCCTCGCCGGCGCTGGCCGCCGAGGGCGCGCGCGGCGGCAGGTCGGCCAATGCAGAGTGCGAGGTCCTGTAGGCGGGTTGCGGTCGGCGTGGATTGCCGGAGCAGGCGGCCAACGCGGCTATCGCCATGATCGGCAAGGCAAGATGCGCAGCTCGTGAGAGCGTGCGTGAGGCGACATGGCTGGCGGCGGGCTGCGTACTCACAAGACAACCTCGGCAGGGATGTGCCGAGGTTATCAATTCAATAATTCACATGCAAATCAAAAGGATTTTCAGCTTTTTGAATTTCGTTTCTCAGCTTCAACCCTGTTTGGGCCATCGGTGAGAGGGTCCAGCATGAATTTCACGGGTACGCGTGCATAGCCTTCGACCGGCTGGCCATTCTTCATCTTCGGGTTGAAACGCCATTGCCTCGCCGCATGTGTTGCCGCCGCGATGAGGTCGCCGGACACCGTGCTGCTGTACTGCGGATCGTAGGTGATGCTGCCCACCGTGCCATCGGCATGAACCATGACCTTGAGCACGACCGTGCCTTGTTCGTGGTTCTTGATCGATGCGGCCGGATACCGCGGTTGCATGTTCACGTTGTGGGCGACGTCCGAGGACGCACTCTGGGCGGCTGCCGCAGTGGACTGGGCCTGTGCGACCAGGGCGCAGCCCGCCATCAGCGCAGCCAGTCCGAAGTAGCCGAGGCGGCGGCGCAGGGCACCGGGTCGATGACGCTGGATCATGATGAGTCGCTCCTTCAGTTGTGGCTCGGCGAGCCAGGGAATCAAGGCCGGCACGGGCGAGCTGCCGACACTGTGCATGAGGACATTTGCATAGCCGGATTCGTCCTGCGGCGCCAGGCGCAGCACCCGTGCATCACATGCGAGTTCCTGATCGAGCCGGAACCTCGGCAAGGCGAGCCAGGCCAGCGGGTGAAACCACAGCAGGGCCGAGGCGATTTCGGCGAGCAGGTTCCACAGCACATCGCCGTGGTGCAGGTGGGCCAGTTCATGGCGCAGGATCAGGTGCCGTTCGGCCGCGCTAAAGCGCTGCATGAAATCCGCCGGCAGCAGCAGCAACGTACGCCCTGCCGACAACAGCAGGGCCGGGCCGGCCGGGTGCAGTCGCAGGCGGGAAGAGTCGAGTGCATTCATGTCCTGCCGCAGCGCTTTGAGCATGGAGTCGGGCAGGCGACGGCTTTGTCGATGCAGGTGAATGACCTGCGCGAGAAGTCGCAGCAGGCACACCGCGGTGCCGGCCAGCCATGTTGGGTACAGCCATGAGGCGTTGGATCCCGGCTGGAACGATGCAGCCAGACCGGTGTCCGGGCCGGGGATCACCTGCAAGGTCGGCAGCGTGATCCAGGTAATCGGTGCCGCGGGCAGCCAGGGAAGACAGGCCAACAATGGCGGAAGCAGCCATAGCAACAACGCAGGGTCGGCACCGAATGCCCGGCGCAATGGACGGCGTGCCAGCAATACGAAAACCCACCGGCCGTCGTCAGGAGCAGGGAGCGTAGTAGGGTCGCATCCATGTCAGTGCTCCTTCTTCTCGATCGCATCGAGCAGCTTGCGCAACTCGGCGATGTCTTTCGCGCCAAGTTTTTCATGGGCGCTGAAATGGACCAGCAGCGGCGAAAGTCGGCCACCAAACACCCGGTCGAGCAGGCTGCGGCTTTCCTGGGATTGCCATTGCTCGCGCGTCAGCGTGGGCGAATAGAGATAGCGCCGACCGTCCTTTTGCGCGCTTGCCGCGCCCTTGCCCAGCAAGCGGTTGAGCAGGGTGCGGATGGTCTTCTCGTGCCAGTCGCTGTCCTTCTGCAGTTCGGCCACGATGTCTTCGGAGCTTTGCGGCGCCTTGCGCCACAACACTTCCATCACCCGGCTTTCGGCTTCGCTGATCGGAGGAAATGATCGGGTCATGGCGCCTCCTTTGGATTACGCTTGTAGTTCAAAATAGACTACATGCGTAATCCTGGTGGCGCAAGTGCTTCCCGCGGGCCTCTTCGGATCGAAAACCCACAATCTCTCAGTGCCTTTCCACGGTGATGATCTCTGTGGTCAAGGTCTGTCCATTGAGGCCCCAGGCGCGCAGCCGGTAGCGTCCGGGATGCAGGTACAGCCTCGACACAACTTCGCCTTGCATGAACGCGTAGCGATCGGCGGGGATCGCCGCGTCCGGTTCGTCTAGAACCAGGGCGTCGATCACGCAGGGGAGCGTCACCTTGCACAGCGAGGAGTGAATGGGGTACGGCACGCGATCATTTTCCTGGGCCAGCCAGTCGGGACGCAGCCTGACGATCGGATCCGGCAGCATGGGGTGGTCGCGATCGGATCCGTGCACGTTCGAGGTCGGTCGATAGATGCCGCTTTCGTCAAAGCGGTGGGTGCCAGGGGGCAGCAGTACATTCGCGTCATACGCGTCCGGGTTGTCACTCCAGGGTTTGCCGGCTGTGCGGTTGATCAGGACGATGGGGCCCGAAGAGGGAAAGGCCCTGACCAGTTGTCGATAGGCGTCATCCTCGGAAGGGATCTGCTCGCGAAACCGGGTCTGATCGATGGACAGTGGCTCGATGCCAGTCAACTGTTGCAGACGGGCCGCCATCGGCTGGGTGTTGCCAAGACGACCCTTCGCCTTGTCGATATGCGCATAGCCTGCATGCACCAGGATTTTCGCGGACGGATCCCGGGCGAACGTCCTTCGGTACAGGTTGTCGGCCTGCCTGGACTCCCGATCGGTCTGCGAGCTGGCATCCACGTCATAGGGGATCAGGGTGTAGCCCAGGCGAATCGCCGTCCGGACGATTTCGCCGTAAGTCGGCTCATGCAGGTATTGCGTTCCGCTGTCCTCAGTGGGGTAGCCGCGCTGCATTAGCTGTGTATCCTTGTCCGACAGGGCCTCGATGGCCAGGTAGTCGAAGCCGAGCGCGCGCAGGCGCGGCAGCAGGGCCAGCGTCAGCAACCGGGTATGGGCGTCGTGATGTGCCTCGTTCACCATCACCAGGCGACGATCCCTAGCCATGCCGGTGATGGCATCCACGGCATCCGTGGAAGTCCAGTCGGTCGGCGTCGGCAAGCTGGCATCCGCCGGAATGTGGCTCTTCAACGGAAAGTCGAACAGGGCCTCGTTGTAAAGGCCCAGCTCGTTCTCGACCGACGCAAACATCTGCAGTGCCAGCTGTTGGTCCGCCTTCGGGAGCTTCGACGTTTCTTTCAGCAGGTACATGTAGCGCGCCAGGTCGTTGGGCTGTTGCTGGGCCTCGCGGAACATCGTGCTGGCAGCCGGGCTGAAATTCTGCGCGGAGGAAGGCGCAGCCAGTGACATGGCAGCGCAAAACGTCACCGACGCGATACGGGAAGACATCCGGTTCGGCATGGCGGAACCCTCGGGGGATGACCCATGGGCAGCCTGCTCCCGAAGCTGTCATCAGGCAAGTACCCGACAGGGTCGAAGGGCGTGACGCCCCGGTACGCTTCCGGGGATATTTCCTCCGTCACAGGAACAAGCGGCGCCGGAAGGCATGGGTACAATGCCCGGATGACGACTTTCACCTTGCAGCCCGGCCGCGTGCCGCTGTTGATCAGCCTGCCGCACGACGGCTTCTTCATTCCTGCCGATATCGCGGAGCGGATGCATCCTGCCGCGCGGCGATCGCCGGATACGGATTGGCATGTGGCGCGACTGTACGAGCCGCTGGCGCAGGCGCTGGGCGCCAGCGTGCTGAAACCGCAGGCATCCCGTTACGTGGTTGACCTGAACCGTCCTGCCGATGGCCATGCCCTGTACCCGGGGCAGCGCGAGACCGGGCTGGTGTCGACCATCGGCTTCGATGGCGAGGCACTCTATCGTGACGGGCTGGAGCCGGATCAGGACGAAGTGCGGCGCCGAATCGACGAATACTGGCGGCCTTATCACCAGGCCCTGGCGCAGGAACTGGACCGGTTGTGCAACGAGCATGGTCGGGCGGTGCTGTGGGAAGGACATTCCATCCGCAGCCGGGTGCCCATGCTGTTCGAGGGGCGCTTGCCGGATTTCAACCTCGGCACGGCGAGCGGTGCGAGCTGCACGCCAGCCCTGCAGGAACGCCTGCAGTCCTGCCTGGCGTCACAGTCACGCTTCAGTTTTGCGGTCAACGGGCGCTTCAAGGGCGGCTACATTACCCGCCATTACGGTGCGCCGGAGACGGGCGTGCAGGCGGTGCAACTGGAACTGGCCCAGCTCAACTACATGGACGAAGACAGCTTCGCCTACGACGAGGCCAGGGCATCGTCGGTGCAGGAACTGATCGGGCTGTTGCTGCAGACCTGCCTGGCCTGACGGAGCGCTTGCGCCGGGCGAACACGCTGCTGCGGATCAGCGCGGCTCGGCGGGAAGGGCGGCCACGCACTTTAGCTCGATCGCGATCGGCGTCGGCAGGGCCACGATGCCGACGGTGGTGCGGCAGGCATCCACGCCGGCGAAGCATTCCGCATACAGCCGGTTGTAGGTCGCGAAGTCGCGCTGCATGTCGGTGAGGAACACGGTGATGTCGACCAGGTCCGTCCACGCGGCGCCGCTGGCTTCCAGCACGGCTCGCACATTGGCGAACACCTGCCGGCATTGCGCCTCGATGTCGTAGTCGACCAGCCGGCCGTCGGCGTCGAGCACGTTGCCGGGAATCGCGTTGCTGCCGGGCTGGCGCGGCCCCACGCCGGACAGGAACAGCAGGTTGCCGACCCGCCGTGCGTGCGGATATGCGCCCACCGGCGCGGGGGCTGCGTCGGTGCGAATGCCTGTGTCGCTCATGCGCCGCCTTCCCAGCGCCGCGTCAGTTCGGTGATCGCCTGGTGATAGGCGTCGGGCAATTGCTCGCGGCCACGCACGTCGAGGCCCAGGTCGTGGATATGGCCGTTGTCCAGGCCGTAGATCCACGCATGCACGGCCAGCGGCTGGCCGCGTTCCCATGCTTCGCGAACCACCGTGGTGTGGCATACGTTGAGTGCCTGCTCCAGCGCGTTCAGCTCGCACAGGTGGGCATGGCGCATCGCGAATGACTGGGCCGGGTCGAGCTTGTCGGCGTGCTTCATGGCGATGTCGGTGATGTGCCGCAACCAGTTGTCGATCAGACCCAGCCGGCTTTCCTTCAGCACCGCCCCCACGCCGCCGCAACCATAGTGGCCCACCACCAGGATGTGTTTCACCTGCAGGACATCGACCGCGAACTGGATGGTGCTGAGCGCGTTGAGGTCGGTGTGCACCACCACGTTGGCCACGTTGCGGTGCACGAAAATCTCGCCCGGCGGCAGGTCGACGATCTGGGTCGCTGGCACGCGCGAATCCGAGCAGCCGATCCACAGGTAGCGCGGCGCCTGCTGCTGCGACAACTGTTCGAAAAAGGTCGGGTCCTGCGCGGTGACCTGATCGGCCCAGCGTCGGTTGTTGGCAAGCAGGTCTTTCAGTGAATTCATCGGGACTCCATGGGTGGGACCGACGCGTCCTGGCGAGGTACGGGAGGCGCGCCATAGGCGATGCAGATGTTTTTCGGCTCGGTGAAGAAATGCAGCGCCTCGCTGCCACCCTCGCGACCGACTCCGGATTGCTTGACGCCGCCGAACGGCGTGCGCAGGTCGCGCAACAGCCAGCAGTTGATCCAGACGATGCCGAATTCGAGCTGGCCGGCCATGCGATGGGCGCGGGACAGGTCCTGCGTCCACAACGAGGCGGCCAGGCCGTAGCGGCTGTCGTTGGCGATCGCCAGCGCCTCGGCTTCGTCCTCGAAGGGAATCAGGCACACCACCGGGCCGAAGATTTCCTGCTGGTTGGTCTGCGCCGCCGAAGGCAGGCCCTCGATCACCGTCGGGGCGATGAACCAGCCGTCGGCGCAGCGCCCGGGCAGGGTGAGCGCGCCGCCACCGCAAAGGATCTGGCCGCCCTCGTGGCGAGCCTGTTCGATGCAGCCGAGCACCTTGTCGTGGTGCGCCTGCGAAACCATCGCGCCGAGGTCACTGTCGGCCGCATCCGGATCGCCCACGCGCAAGGCTCGTACCCTGGCCAGGTAGCGCTGGCGGAAAACGTCGTAGATCGATTTCTGCACCAGCAGCCGCGAGCCGCACAGGCAGATCTCGCCCTGGTTGGCGAAGCCCGAGCGCACGATGGTGTCGAGGTTCGCGTCGGAAAGCTCGGCATCGGCGAACACGATCGCGGGGTTCTTGCCGCCCATTTCCAGCGACAGCTTCTTGAACTGCGCGGCGGCGATGCCGGCGATCCGCGCCCCGGTGGCCGTACTGCCGGTGAAGGAGACGGCCTTGACCGCGGGATGTTCGACGATCGCCTGGCCCACGTCCGGGCCGCTGCCGTGCACGATGTTCAGCACGCCTGCCGGAAAACCGGCTTCGATGCTCAGTTCACCTAGCAGGGCGGCCGTGCACGGCGTGACTTCCGAGGGCTTGGCCACCACCGTGTTGCCGGCGGCCAGGGCCGGCGCGATCTTCCAGGTGAACAGGTACAACGGCAGGTTCCACGGACTGATGCAGCCGACCACGCCCAGCGGCTGGCGCAAGGTGTAGTTGACTGCGCCGCTGCCGGGCGCGCCGGTTTCCATCGCGTGCGATTCGCTGCCCCAGCCGATGATCGCCGCGGCGAAATGGCGGAGGTTGCTGACGGCACGGGGAATGTCCAGTCGGCGCGCCAGGCTCAGTGGCTTGCCGCTGTCGCGCGACTCCAGCGCGGCAAATTCTTCCAGTCGCGCCGCGATCAGGTCGGCCAGCCGCTGCAGGTGATGCGCGCGCTGATCGATCGGCGTGCTTGCCCATGCGGGCGCCGCGCGGCGGGCCGCTTCCACCGCGGCAGCGACGTCGCCGGCGTCCGAGGCGGGGCATTGCATGAAGACCGAACCGGTGGCGGGTTCGTGCACGTCGAGCCAGGTATCGCGGTGCGACGCCTGCAGGCGTCCGTCGATCAGATTGGCTAGGCGCGGTATGGACATCCGCAGCAGTCTAGAACCAGCCGGCGATGATTGCACCGGACGCCGGCGTATGCGCGACGTCCCGGGCGACCCGGTGGCTCAACTCAAGGCGCGGGTGCGACCGCCGTCCACGGCGATGCTGACGCCGTTGACGTAGGCGGCAGCCGGGGTGCACAGGAACGCGATCACCGCCGCCACCTCGCTGGCCTCGCCGAAGCGCCGGGCCGGAATGGTGGCGATCAGGCCTTGGGCAACTTCGTCTTCGCTCTGACCACTGGCCGCAGCTTTGGCGCCCAGCAGGCTGTCCAGCCGATCGGTGCGGGTGTAGCCAGGCAGTACGTTGTTGACGGTGATGCCATCGGCGGCCAGTTCGCCGGATAGGGTCTTGGCCCAGCCCGCCACCGCGGCGCGCACGGTGTTGGATACGCCCAGTCCCGCGATCGGTTCCTTCACCGAGGTGGAGATCACGTTGACGATGCGGCCATAGCCGCTCCCGCGCATGCCGGGCAGCAGTGCCTGCAGCAAGGTCTGCCCGGCCAGCAGGTGTTGGCGGAACGCGGTCTCGAAAGCCGTGTTGGTCGCGCTGCTGGCCAGGCCGCCCGGCGGGCCGCCGCTGTTGTTGATCAGGATGTGCACGGCTGAGGCGCTGGCAACTTCCGTGGCGGCGGTCTGCAAGGCGGCGGTATCCAGCATGTCGACGCTGCGCCATTGATGCCGCTGCCCCTCATGGTTGCGCGGCAATTGCGCGGCGAGCTGTTCGAGCATGTCGACCGACCGCGCCAGCAGGGTGACGCTGGCGCCCAGTTCGGCCAGCTCGATTGCGGTCGCGCGACCAATGCCTTGCGAGGCGCCGCAGACCAGCGCGTGGCGTCCACCCAGATCCAGTTGCATGATCATTCTCCGCGAGTCAGTGCAGCCACAGGCGCATCGCCAGCGCGCCGAGCCAGCAGGCCCAGCCCAGCCACTGGCTGTATCGCCAGATCGCCCGCCAGCGGTTGATCGCCACATCGCCAAGCGCGGGCAGCGCCGGCGAGCGCAGCACCTGCTGCATGCTGGCCCAGGTGCGAAAGCCCGAGAGGCGGCCGCCGGCGGCGTCGGTGATGACGTGCCAATGCTGCGGGTAGCGCTGGCGCAGGAGTGCGGCGACGCGAAACGGGGCTACGTACGACAGCACGAACAGGCCGACGCCGCAGGCCAGCAGGCCGAGATAGAGGATGATCATGGCGGGCTGCTGTGGCGACTGGCGTTGTCGCTGCCGGCCCAGGGCAGGGGCAGGGCGGTACGCAAGGTGTTCAGCACGCCATCGCCCTTCGCGGCCTTCTTGCACACCGCGTTGTCGAGCGCTTTCTCATACGTCTTGTTCATCAGGCCGACCCACAGGGTGCCGTCCGGGCCGTGCGGAATGCTGAAGCTGCCGGTGGAGTTCATCTGCAGCGAGGCGGCGGTCGAGGTGGAAATCGAGGCGGGCGACTGCTCCCAATAGGTCTTGCCGGATTGCTGCTCGGCCGAGCTGTAGACCAGCAGGTAGCGCGCCTTCGCGTTGTCGATCTTCAGACTGCCGAACGCACCGGTGGTTTCGTCGCTCCAGCCCATGTGTTCGCACAGGCCGATGTCTTCCGAACGCAGCGGCTGGAACGCCTCGTCCAGCAGCACGGCGGTGGGCGCGAACAGATAGCTGGCGTGCAGCCAGCGGCCGTTCAATTCCGATTTCAACGCGACCTGGTAGGGCAGCTTCACGCCGATCGGCAAACGGAAGGCCAGAAAGTAGCTCTGCGTGCCGTTGAGATTGGCGACCATGCTGCCGCTGCCCAGCACGAACTTCTGCGGTTCCCACGGCAACATGCTGCGGTAGGAGAAATCGGCAAAGCTGCTGCAGCAGGGGCTGGCCTGCATCAGTTGCGCCTGCGCCAGCTTCAGCGCGTCGCCGGTGTTCTCCGACGGCGGGCGCAGATTGGGCGGCAGCAGGGACTTGGGCGTGTGGCAGCCGCCCAGCAGGACGCTGAAAAACAGTGCGGCGATGAGGGCGGGGAGTCGAAGCTGCATGGCGAGGGTTTGCTCAGAATTCCGCCGTGCCGGCGGCGCGGGGGTAGGGGATGGCATCGCGGATGTTGGCCAGGCCGCAGATGTAGACCAGCAGGCGCTCGAAACCGAGGCCGAAGCCGGCATGCGGCACCGTGCCATAGCGGCGCAGGTCGCGATACCAGCCGTAGCTGGCCGGGTCCAGGCCGAACTGCACCATGCGACGATCGAGGTAGTCGAGTCGTTCCTCGCGCTGGCTGCCGCCGATGATCTCGCCGATGCCCGGCGCCAGCACGTCCATCGCCGCCACGGTTTTCTCGTCGTCGTTCAGGCGCATGTAGAAAGCCTTGATCGCCTCGGGGTAGTTCATTACGACCACCGGGCGGCCGATATGTTTCTCGGCCAGGTAGCGCTCGTGCTCGGTCTGCAGGTCGATGCCCCAGGCAACCGGGTATTCGAATTTCTCCCCCGATTTCTTCAGGATCTCGATCGCATCGGTGTAGTCGATGCGTTCAAATGGCTTGGCGATGAACGCTTCCATCCGGCTGATCGCGTCCGGCTGCACGCGTTCGGCGAAGAACGCCATGTCATCGGCGCGTTCGTCCAGCACGGCCTTGAAGATCGCCTTGAGGAAGGCTTCGGCGCAGTCCGCGTCGGCGGTGAGGTCGGCGAAGGCGATCTCCGGCTCGACCATCCAGAACTCGGCCAGATGGCGCGCGGTGTTGGAATTTTCGGCGCGGAAGGTGGGGCCGAAGGTATAGACCTTGCTCATCGCCAGGCAGTACGCCTCGACGTTGAGCTGGCCGGACACGGTGAGGAACGCCTCGCGGCCGAAGAAATCCTTGCGGAAGTCGATCTTGCCCTCGGGCGTGCGCGGCAGATTGGCCAGGTCCAGGGTGGACAGCCGGAACATGTCGCCGGCGCCTTCGGCGTCGGAGGTGGTGATGATCGGCGTGTTGATCCAGAAGAAACCCTGCTCGGTGAGATGGCGATGGATCGCCGTCATCATCGTGTGTCGCACCCGGGTCACCGCGCCGAACAGGTTGGTGCGCGGACGCAGGTGGGCAACCTCGCGCAGGAACTCCATCGAATGCTGCTTGGGCTGGATCGGGTAGGTTTCCGGGTCGTCGACCAGGCCGGTGACGATCACCTCGTCCGCCTGCACCTCGAAGCTCTGGCCCTTGCCCTGCGAAGCAACCAGGGTGCCGCTGACGATCACGCCGGCGCCGGCAGTGAGGTGCTTCACCTCGCTTTCGTAGTTGCCCAGGGTCGCCGGGACCACCGCCTGGATCGGATCGAAGCAGGAGCCGTCGGTGACGTTGACGAAGGACAGGCCGGCCTTGGAATCGCGGCGCGTGCGCACCCAGCCACGCACGGTCACCGTGCTGCCGGCTTCGAGCTTGCCGGAAAGAGCCTGCTTCACACTGACCACGGCCATCGGTTGAAACTCCTGCTGCCACGCCGCATCTGGACGTGTAATGGGTGAGTGCTCCCTCCACGGCGGCGCCTGGGAGCAAACCGTCATGATAATGTAGCTGCCGCCCGTGCTGCGACTTTCCGGGTCATCTCCGAGGTTCGATCTGCCACCATGAGCATCACCATCACTTCCGCCGCCAACGAGCGCATGCGCCACTTCCTGGCGGCTACGCCGACCGCTGCCGGTGTGCGCTTCGGCGTCAAGCGCACCGGCTGCTCCGGCTTCGCCTACGTGGTGGACCTGGCCGAGTCGATGGGCGAGGGGGATCGCGTGGTCGAGGTCGACGGCCTGCCGCTGATCGTCGACGACAAGAGTCTGGCGCTGGTCGACGGCACCGTGATCGACTTCCAGCGGCAGGGCCTGAATGCCAGCTTCGTGTTCCACAACCCGAACGCCACCGGCGCCTGCGGCTGTGGCGAGAGCTTCACGGTCAGCTGAGACAGGCCAGGGGCTGCGCCTGACTGGCGGGTTCCCGCGCCGCGCCCGGCGCCAGCCCTGTTTCATCAATGACTTGCACGGGCCTCCGTCGGCACCGTACAATTCCGCTTCTGTCCGCACCCCAACCGGTGCCGGCAGGACACTTGCCTCACCGCAACGGCGGGAGGCTGCGAGGCCGCAAGGCCGCATCCACAAGGAGTCAACCCACAATGACCCTGCGTCATTACGAAGTTGTGTTCATGGTCCATCCGGACCAGAGCGAGCAGGTCCCCGCGATGCTCGAGCGCTACAAGGCGCTGATCGAGACCGACGGCGGCAAGATCCACCGCCTGGAAGACTGGGGCCGCCGTCAGCTGGCCTATCCGATCGTCAACCTGGCCAAGGCACATTACGTGCTGCTCAACATCGAAGTCAGCCAGAACGCGCTGAACGAGCTGGAGTCGGGCTTCCGCTTCAACGACGCCGTGCTGCGCCATCTGGTGGTCCGTCGTGACGAGGCCGACATCGAGCCGTCCTTCATCCTGAAGTCGAAGGAAAAGGATGACGCCAAGTCCACCCGTCGTCGCGACGACGAGGGTGATGGCGAAGGCCGCGGCGGTCGTGACGACCGCGACAACGATCGCGACAGCGACGACTGATCAGGAGCACAGCCATGTCCAAGTTTTTCCGCCGCCGCAAGTTCTGCCGCTTCACTGCCGAAGACGTGAAGGAGATCGACTACAAGGATCTCAACACCCTGCGCCAGTACGTCACCGAGAACGGCAAGATCGTGCCGAGCCGCATCACCGGCACCAAGGCGCGCTACCAGCGCCAGCTGGCCACCGCGATCAAGCGCGCCCGCTTCCTGTCGCTGCTGCCGTACACCGACAACCACGACGTCTAAGACACGTCAGGGGTGGGGAACAGGGAACGGGGAGCGTTGGCATCGCGCCAGCCTTTCCGTCCGCTGATTCCCGCTCCCCGCTCTTCGGACACCCGTCCTCTGGCTGCGCCGGGCCACACCGGCGCTAACGAAAAGAGAAGCATCATGGAACTCATTCTTCTGCAGAAAGTCCGCAACCTCGGCACGCTCGGTGACAAGGTCACCGTGAAGCCGGGCTACGGCCGCAACTTCCTCCTGCCGCAGGGCAAGGCCGTTCGCGTCAACGCCGCCAACCTGGCTGCGTTCGAGCAGCGTCGTGCCGAATACGAAGCCAAGGCCAACACCGCCTTGTCCGAGGCCGAGGCACGCAAGGCCAAGCTGGCCGACGCGTCGGTGACGATCACCGCGCACGCCAGTGCCGAAGGCAAGCTGTTCGGTTCGGTCGGCCCGCGTGACATCGCCGAGGCGCTGACCACCGCAGGTCACGAAGTTCACAAGAACGAAGTGATCCTGGGCGAAGGTCCGCTGCGCAACACCGGCGAATTCGACGTCGTGATCAGCCTGCATGCCGACGTCCAGACCACCGCCAAGGTGATCGTGGTCGGCGACAAGTAAGTTCCGGATCATCGGACAGGCACCGGGCGCCGCGAGGCGCCCGTTTGCTTTTGAGGGGCAGGGAGTCGGAACGGGCAATGGGGAATGGCGACAGCCAGACCGCCGTGGCTCCTTGGCTCTTTCCGAACCGCCGATCCCCGCCCTCCAGCCTTATCCCCATCCATCCCCAGCTTATCCACAGACTTGTTGTCTCGACGGGCGAGACGCCGCCGCGCATGATGGTGTCGGTATGAGCAGCCACGAAGCGTCGGCGCATTGCAGGCCGCCCGTGGGGCAATTCTCCTGAGGTCAGTCCATGTCTTTCGTGCCCGAACGCAAACCTTCCTCTCCGGCCATCGAGGCGTTGCGGGTGCCGCCGCATTCCATCGATGCCGAGCAGGCGGTGCTGGGCGGCCTGATGCTGGCGCCGGACGCGCTGGACAAGGTGGCCGACCGGCTGGCCGAGGATGATTTCTATCGCAAGGACCACCGGCTGATCTGGCGTGCGATCAACGAACTGGCGAACAAGGGCATGCCGTGCGACGCGGTGACCCTGGGTGACTGGTTCGAGAGCAATGGCCTGGCCGAGATGGTCGGCGGCGCCGGCTACCTGATCGAGCTGGCCAACAGCACGCCCAGCGCGGCCAACATCGCGGCCTATGCCGAGATCGTGCGCGAGAAGTCGGTGATGCGCCAGTTGATCGACGCGGGCACCTCGATCACCGAGGACGGCTACCGGCCCGAAGGCAAGAGCGTGCAGGAAGTGCTGGAAAGCGCCGAGCAGCGGGTGTTCCACATCGCCGAATCCGGCGCACGGGGCAAGAAGGATTCCGTCTCGATGCGCGAGGCGGTGAAGGACGCGTTCCGCCTGCTCACCGAGCGCTACGAGAACCGCGGTCAGCTCACCGGCATTTCCACCGGCTTCGTCGATCTGGACAACCTCACTTCCGGACTGCAACCGTCGGATCTGATCATCGTGGCGGCGCGCCCCTCGATGGGCAAGACCGCGTTCTCCGTGAATATCGCCGAGGCCGCCGCAATGCGCGGCAAGAAGGCGGTAGTGATCTTCTCGATGGAAATGTCCTCGTCGCAGCTGGCGTTCCGCCTGATTTCGTCGGTCGGACGCATCCACCAGCAGCACCTGCGCAACGGCACGCTGGAGGAGGAGGACTGGCCGCGCGTCTCCAACGCGATCGCCCTGTTGTCCGAGGCCAAGATCTTCATCGACGACACGCCCGGTCTGTCGCCGGTGGAACTGCGCTCGCGCGCGCGCCGTCTGCACCGCGAGCACGGCGGGCTGGGCCTGATCGTGATCGATTACCTGCAGCTGATGCAGGTGCCCGGCAACAAGGAGAATCGCGCCACCGAAATTTCAGAAATTTCGCGTTCACTGAAGGGACTTGCCAAGGAGCTGAACGTGCCGGTGATCGCCCTGTCGCAGTTGAACCGCTCGCTGGAACAGCGAGCGGACAAGCGTCCGATGATGTCCGACCTGCGCGAATCGGGCGCCATCGAGCAGGACGCCGACGTGATCATGTTCATCTACCGCGACGAGTACTACAACAAGGAATCGCCGGACAAGGGCATGGCCGAGATCATCATCGGCAAGCAGCGCAACGGCCCCACCGATACCTGCAAGCTGACCTTCCTCGGTCACTACACCAAGTTCGAGAACTACGCGCCGGACTCGTTCGTCGGTTCATTCGATTGATGCTGCGGTTCCGTCCACGATGAGCCGCGCCACCGTTGCCACCATCCATCTCGGTGCCTTGCGTCACAACCTGGCGCGGCTGAAGGCGCTGGCTGCGCCGGCGCAGGTGATGGCCGTGGTCAAGGCCGATGCCTACGGGCATGGACTGGAACGGGTCGCACGTGCGCTCGACAGCGAGGCCGATGCCTTCGCCGTGGCGGCGCTCGGTGATGGCCTGCGCCTGCGCGCTGCCGGACACCGCCAGCGCATCGTGGTGCTGTCCGGTCCGGACAGCGCCAGTGACATCGCCGAGATGCAGCGGCTCCAGCTGGATGCGGCGATCCATCATGACGTCCAGTTGCAGTGGCTGGCCGGGGCCGACGTCGCGCGCGGACGCCTGCGCGTCTGGTTGAAGGTCGACAGTGGCATGCACCGGCTCGGCTTCGCGCCCGCACGGGTGGCTGAGGTGCACGCGCGGCTGGCCTCGATGACGGGCGTCGATCCACAGATCGGGCTGCTGACCCACTTCTCCGACTCTGAAGTGTTCGGTGGCGGGCAGACGGCAGCCCAGGTCGCGTGTTTCAACCGGGCCACGCAGATGTTCGGCGGCCCACGTTCGCTGTCCAATTCCGCCGCCGTGCTCGGCTGGCCCGAGGCGCGCGGTGACTGGGTGCGTACGGGCGGCCTGCTTTACGGCTTGTCCGTCGTGGAAGGCAGCAGCGGCGAAGACTTCGGCTTCCGTCCCGCCATGACGCTCTCCACGCGATTGATTGCGATCAACCGCATCGGCAAGGGCGAGCGCATTGGCTACAACGGCACCTGGACCTGTCCGGAAGACATGCCGATCGGCGTCGCCGCCGTCGGCTACGGCGATGGCTACCCGCGCAGTGCCGCCGCGGGCACGCCGGTACTGGTCGGTGATCGACGGGTGCCGCTGATCGGCCGCGTCTCGATGGACCTGATCACCCTGGACCTGCGCAGCGTGCCGGGGGCGAAGATCGGTGATCGCGTGGTGCTGTGGGGACCGGAGCTGCCGGTGGAAATCATCGCCGCGCAATCGGCCACGATTTCCTATGACCTCACCTGCGGCATGACGCGCCGGGTGCTGTTCGTCGAAGACGAGCATTGATCGATCGGTCCGCGTTCGAAGACGAAGGCTGACAGCGTGGCGCGCGTTGCCGTCTCGCGGTTTGCGATGGCCGCAGGCTAAGCTTCCCGCATCGCATCCCGCTGGAAAACTTTCATGGCCAAGGCCAAGACCGCCTACGTCTGCACCGAATGCGGCGCCGAGCACAGCAAGTGGCAGGGCCAATGCATCGAGTGCGGGGTGTGGAACACGCTCAGTGCGATCGTGCTGGAGCCGGCCACGGCGGGCAAGTCGTCGGTGGGTGCGCAGCGTTCCAGCTATGCCGGCGCTGCTGCCGGCTCGCCGAAGATCACGCCGTTGACGGAGGTGATGTCGACCACCGAGGCGCGCACGCTGACCGGCATCGGCGAACTCGACCGCGTATTGGGCGGCGGGCTGGTGCAGGGTTCAGTGGTGCTGATCGGCGGCGATCCCGGCATCGGCAAATCGACCCTGTTGCTGCAGGTGCTGGGTACCCTGGGCCTGCAGTTGCCCAGCGTCTACGTCACCGGCGAGGAATCGCTGGCGCAGGTCGCCTCGCGGGCGCAACGCCTGGGCCTGTCGCTGGACCCCTTGCGGGCGCTGGCCGAGACCTGCATCGAACGCATCCTCGAGCAGGCGATGACGACCCGGCCGAAGGTACTGGTGATCGATTCGATCCAGACCATCTGGACCGAGCTGCTCACCGCGGCACCCGGCTCGGTGTCGCAGGTGCGCGAGTCCGCGGCCAAGCTCACCCGCTTCGCCAAGGAGACCGGCACGTCGGTGTTCCTGGTCGGTCACGTCACCAAGGAGGGCGGCATCGCCGGCCCCCGCGTGCTCGAGCACATGGTCGATGCGGTGCTGTACTTCGAGGGCGAATCGGGCAGCCGCTTCCGCGTGCTGCGCGCGTTCAAGAACCGCTTCGGCGCGGTCAACGAACTGGGCGTGTTCGCGATGTCGGACAAGGGCCTGCGCGAGGTGCCCAACCCGTCGGCGATCTTCCTGTCCTCGCATGCGGGGCCGACCTCGGGCAGCGCGGTGATGGTCACCCGCGAAGGCACCCGGCCACTGCTGGTCGAGGTGCAGGCGCTGGTGGACCAGTCCTCGCTGGGCAATCCGCGCCGGGTCACGCTGGGACTGGAGCAGAACCGCCTGGCGATGCTGCTGGCCGTGCTGCATCGGCACGGCGGCGTGGCCGCGTACGACCAGGACGTGTTCGTCAACGTGGTGGGCGGCATCCGCGTGCAGGAAACCGCGGCCGACCTGCCGGTGCTGCTGGCGGTGTTGTCCAGCTTGCGCGATCGGCCGTTGCCCGAGCACATGATCACGTTCGGCGAGGTGGGACTGTCTGGCGAGATCCGCCCGGTGCCCAATGGCGAGGAACGCCTGAAGGAGGCGGCGCATCACGGATTCAGGCGTGCCATCGTGCCGAAGGCCAACACGCCGAAGAACGGCAGGGTCGGCGAGATGGAGGTGGTGGGTGTGGAGCGTCTGAGCGAGGCGATCGACGCCTGCCGTTGAGCGCGGTCTATACCGGGCGGTGCAACACCAGCTCCAGCACCGCCTTGCTGCCGAAGAACGCCAATCCCAGCACGGCCATGCCGATCAGGGTCAGGTTCACCGCGCGCGAGCCGCGCCAGCCATGCCGCCAGCGTCCGTAAAGCAGCACGCCGAAGACCAGCCACGCCACGATGGACAACACGGTCTTGTGCACCAGGTGCTGGCCGAACAGGTTGTCGACGAACAGCACGCCGGTCAGCAGGGTCAGCGAAAGCAGCACGAAGCCGGCGCTGATCAGGCGGAACAGCAGGGTTTCGGTCAGCGTCAGCGGCGGTAGTGCGCGCAACCAGCGGCCGAACTGGCGATGCCGCAAGGCCCGTTCCTGGATGGCCAGCAGGATCGCCAGCACGGCGGCGATCGACAGCACGCCGAAGGCGACCAGCGCCACCGTGACATGCAGCTTGATCTGCCAGTCCATCGACTGCGGCAGGGTGGGCGGGGCCAGGAAGCTGTCCACTGCCACCAGGGCGGCGGTAAGCGGAAACACGATGACGCCCAGCGCGGCGACCGGGCGCGAGGCATTAACCAGCAAGGTCAGCGCCGAGACGACGAAGGCGACCAGGGACAGGGCGGCGAAGAAATGCAGGTCCAGCGCACCCCGGTGAATGCCGAGCAGGATGCCGGCATGCAGCAACACGGCCACCCCGGCCAGGCCAAGTGCCAACCGGTTCAGCGGCTGGCCGCTGCCCAGCAGCGGACGGGCGAGCACCCCCGCCGCGGCGAGGTAGAGCACGATGGCGATCAGTGCAAGCAGGTGTGTGGTCATAGCCCGGCAGTGTCGCACAGGCCCTTGCCGGCTTGCATGCCAAGCTGGTCGCCGCGTCCGTTATAATCGGCCCTTTCCCGTTTGCCGGTTCCGCCATGTTCGAGTCACTCAGCCAACGTCTTTCCACCACCGTCAACCGCCTGCGTGGCCGCGGCCGGCTGACCGAGGAGAACATCCGCGAAGCGCTGCGCGAAGTGCGCATCGCGCTGCTTGAGGCGGACGTGGCGCTGCCGGTGGTGCAGGCGCTGATCCAGCGGATCAAGGTGCGCGCGGTCGGTCAGGACGTGGTCAAGAGCCTGTCGCCGGGCCAGGCGCTGATCAAGGTGGTCAGCGACGAGCTGACGGTGGTGATGGGAGCGGCCAACAGCGAGCTGAATCTGGCCCAGCAGCCTCCGGCGGTGGTCCTGATGGCTGGCCTGCAGGGCGCCGGCAAGACCACCACGGTGGCGAAGCTGGCGCGGCTGCTGACCGAGCGCAAGAAGAAAAAGGTGATGGTGGTCAGCTGCGACGTCTACCGTCCGGCGGCGATCGAGCAGTTGCGGACGCTGGCTGAGCAGGTCGGGGTGAAGTTCTTCCCGTCCGAGGCGGGTCAGGACCCGGTGGCCATCGCGAAGGCCGCCGTGGCCGCGGCGCGCCGCGAAGTGGTCGACGTGCTGATCGTCGACACCGCCGGTCGCCTGCACGTGGACGAGGCGATGATGGCCGAGATCAAGGCCTTGCATGCCGCGATCACCCCGATCGAGACCTTGTTCGTGGTCGACTCGATGACCGGCCAGGATGCTGCCAACACGGCCAAGGCATTCAATGAGGCGCTGCCGCTGACCGGCGTGGTGCTGACCAAGACCGACGGCGATGCCCGCGGCGGTGCGGCGCTGTCGGTGCGCTACGTCACCGGCAAGCCGATCAAGTTCCTGGGCGCCGGCGAAAAGAGCGACGCGCTGGAACCGTTCCATCCCGATCGCCTTGCCCAGCGCATCCTCGGCATGGGCGACGTGCTGTCGCTGGTCGAGGAAGTCGAGCGCAAGGTCGATCAGGACAAGGCGCAGAAGCTCGCCCAGAAGGTGATGAAGGGCAAGCGCTTCGACCTGAACGACATGAAGGACCAGCTGGAGCAGATGGGCAACATGGGCGGCCTGGCCGGCCTGATGGACAAGCTGCCTGGCGTTTCCAGCCTGCCGGACAGCGTCAAGTCCAAGGTCAACGACGGCGAGATGAACAAGATGATCGCCATCATCAATTCGATGACCAAGAAGGAACGCCGTCATCCCGATCTGCTGAACGGCTCCCGTCGCGCCCGCGTGGCGCGGGGGTCCGGCACCCAGCCGGCCGACGTCAACCGGGTGCTGAAGCAGTACATGCAGATGGAAAAAATGATGTCCAAGCTGTCCAAGGGCGGCACCAAGGGCCTGATGCGCCAGATGCGCGGGGCCATGAAGGGCATGGGCGGCATGGGCGGCGGTCTGCCTCCGATGCGCTGAGGGCGGGAAGTGAGTGAAGAGGAGTTAGAAACGAGAGAAGTGCGCCGAAGCTGCTGCTTTCTCTCTCTTCTCACTCCTCTCCACTCACCTTTGCCCCAAAACTCTTCCCTTTTCCCGAAAAACCGCTAAAATGCCCCGTTTACCGCGCACGGCTCTCGTGTGCCTGCCGCCGGTTCGGCAATTCTGGAGTTTTACCATGGTCAAGATTCGTCTTTCGCGCGGTGGCGCCAAGGGCCGTCCGTTCTACCACGTCGTCGTGACCGATCAGCGCAACAAGCGCGACGGCCGCAACATCGAGAGCGTCGGTTATTACAACCCGGTTGCGTCGGGCAAGGACAAGCGCCTTGAGCTGAACGTCGAGCGCGTGAAGGAATGGGTTGGCAAGGGCGCCCAGCTGACCGACAAGGTCGCTGCCCTGGTCAAGGAAGCCGGCAAGCAGCAGGCTGCCTGAACGTGACCACGGCCGGTCGACGCGTCCTGATCGGGCGCATCGTCGGCCTGTATGGCGTGCAGGGCTGGCTCAAGATCGAATCCTGGGCCGAGCCGCGCATGCGGATCTTCGACTACCAGCCGTGGCTGCTCGGTGCAGCGCCCGGTGCGGAGCTGGAGATCACCGGAGCGAAGGGTCGCCTCCAGGGCAAGGGCATGGTGGCCCAGTTGCCCGGGATCGACGACCGGGAAAAGGCGGCGGCGCTGATCGGTACCGACATCCATGTCGCCCGTGAGCAGCTGCCCCCTCCGGCGAAAGACGAGTATTACTGGGTCGATCTCGAGGGACTCGAGGTCGTCACCACGCAGGATGTGCAGCTGGGGCGGGTGAGTCACCTGTTCGCCACGGGTGCCAACGATGTGGTGGTGGTCCGGGACGGTGCGCGCGAGCGCCTGATTCCCTTCATCCAGGGTTCGTATGTGCGTTCGGTGGACTTGTCCGCAGGGCGCATGGTGGTGGACTGGGATCCCGAATTCTGACGTCGCCGTTTTTTGCGGACCAAAGGATCAAGGATCATGCGCATCGACGTCGTCAGCCTGTTTCCCGACTTCGTGCGCCAGTGTGCCGAGGTCGGTGTGGTGGGCCGCGCGCAGCAGCGCAAGCTGCTCCAGGTGGAAACCTGGAATCCGCGCGACCATGCCACCGACAGGCATCGCAGCGTGGACAGCAGCTCGTATGGCGGCGGTCCGGGCATGGTGATGATGATCGAGCCCTTGCGCGCGACCTTGCAGGCCATGCGTGGGGCGGCACCGGAGCCGGTGCATCTGGTTTATCTCAGTCCGCAGGGAGCGCGGCTGACGCAGGGCAGGGTGGAGGCGCTGGCGAAACTGCCGCGCATCGGCCTGCTCTGTGGGCGTTATGAAGGTGTGGACGAGCGTCTGCTGGCGTACGAGGTCGACGAGGAACTTTCCATCGGCGATTATGTGCTGTCCGGCGGCGAGCTCGCCGCGGCGGTGATCATCGACGCGGTGGGGCGCTTGCAGGATGGCGCGTTGAACGACGCGGCATCGGCCGAGCAGGATTCATTCTCGAATGGATTGCTCGATTGCCCGCACTATGCAAAACCGGTGCAGGATGCACTGGGTTCGGTACCGGAAGTGTTGCTGTCCGGTGACCATGCGGCGATTGCCCGCTGGCGCCTCAAGCAATCGCTGGGACGGACCTGGTTGCGCCGCCCGGACTTGTTGTCACGGCATGGACTGGATGCAGTTTCCCGGGCCTTGCTGGATGAATTCCGTCGTGAACATTCCCTGCGGGGACAACCACGGCAAGACGATGCGGCCGAATGACCGCAACATTGCTTTCGATTTAAGTGAACCGACAGGTGCGCCATGAACAAGATCATTGAACAGTTTGAATCCGAGCAGATCACCCGCCAGCTGCCGGAATTCGGCCCCGGCGACACCGTAGTCGTGAACGTCAAGGTGAAGGAAGGCAATCGCGAGCGCGTGCAGGCTTTCGAGGGCATCGTCATCGCCCGCCGCAGCCGCGGCCTGCATTCGGCCTTCACCGTGCGCAAGATCTCGCACGGCACCGGCGTGGAGCGGGTGTTCCAGGCGCACAGCCCGGCCATCGACTCGGTGTCGGTCAAGCGCAAGGGCAAGGTTCGCGGCGCCAAGCTGTATTACCTGCGCGGCCTGGAAGGCAAGGCTGCGCGCATCAAGGAAGACGTGGCCGCCGCCGCTGCCGCCAAGGCGAACGCCAAGGCCGCTGCTGCCGCCGCCGCCGCCGAGTAATTCCGGCACTGCGCGGTTGCGCATGAAAAACCCGCGGATCACTCCGCGGGTTTTTTGTTGCCTGCCGTCTGCGCGGGCTCGCCGGGCGCCGCGGTGAGCGCCAGCATCAGTCCAGCCGCTGCGGGATCTGCAGGAAGTTGCCCTGCACGAAGTCCACCCCACAGGCGAACAGCAGCGAGGTGCTGGTCGCGTCCTCGACCCATTCGGCAATCGTCTGGCGCTTCAATTCGTGAGCCTGCTGGCAGATCTCGGTGATCTTCTTCTGGCTTTCCGGATGCTGCGGCAGATCGGCCATGTAGCTGCGGTCGATCTTCAGATAGTCCGCATCGATGTGGTTGAGCAACTGGAACGAGTTGAGGCCTGAACCGAACTGCTCCAGTGCAAAGCGTCCGCCGATCTTCTTCCAGCCCTTGAGGAACTCCTGCGCCGGGCGCAGCAGGGTCATGATCTTGCTTTCCGTCATCTCCAGCACCAGCTGACCGCGCTTCAGCCCCGCCTGTCCCAGCCGCTGGCCCAGCCATGGCAGCAGGCTTTCATCCTGCAGCGAGGCGGCCGTGAGCTTGACGAAGAAGGTGGTCTGCTGGCCCTGCTTTTCGCGTTGCTGCAGGGCCGTGATGGCCTGGTCGAGCACCCAGCGGTCGATGGCTGCGGTGAGGTTGTGCTTTTCGGCGATCGGCATGAAGAAGCCAGGCAGCACCTCGCCCTGCGGCCCGTTCATGCGCAGCAGGATCTCGGAATACTCGCCCTCGACGTCCTGCAGGCTGATCGTCTGCTGGTGATACAGCACCAGTCCCTCCCCGGTCAGCGCCTTCTGCAGCAGTTCCAGCCAGTGACGATCCTTTTCCGCATCCGCCTTCTCGCGTGCCGCCGGGTCGTGCAGCTCCACCTGGCTGCCACCCAGGCTCTGCGCCGTGCGCAAGGCATGGCTGGCCTGGTTGAGCAGCGATTCCGCGTTGGCGTTCTTCTCGCCGAGCAGGCTGCCGCCCACGCTGGCGGTGACCGTGATCGAACGGCTGCCGGCGTCGAAGATCTCGCTGCTGATGCTGTGTTGCAGCTTGGCGATCCACTCGCGGACATCGTCGTCGGTGCGTGAATCGAGCATCACGCCCAGGGTGTGTTCGGCCAGCATGCCGGCCACGTCGTCCGCTCCCAGCAGCATGCGGATGCGGTCGGCGAAGCCGGACAGCAGCTCGTCGGCCTTGCCCAGGCCGATGCCGCTGACCAGCGAGGCCCAGTTGTCCGGTTCGATCAGCAGCAGTGACTGCCCCTTCTTGCCCTTGGCTGCGGCGGTGACCGCATCGTCTACCTGCGCCAGCATGTGCGAGCGGTTGTACAGCCCGGTCACCGGGTCGCGCTGCAGCTGCTCCATCACGGCGGGGTCGACCATCTGGCGGCGGAACACGATCTGCAGGCAGCGCTCGCCCTCGAACGTGGCGGGGGTGAACTCGACCGTGGCGTCGAAGCGGGTCTCGTCGGCGCGGCGCGCACGCAGGGTGAGCTGCGCGGGGAACTTGCCCTGGTGCGCCTGCCCCTTGAGCAGCGCCTTCATCTCGTCGGCGTTCGCCGCGTCGACCATGTCCAGCAGCGGCAGGCCGAGCAGGTCGTCGAAGCTGTCGTAGCCGAAGGTGTCCAGATAGGACTGGTTGGCACGCACGTGCATGCCTTCGTGGACATAGGCGATCGCATCGGTGGATGAGTCCAGCAGGGCGTCGCAGCGGCGCTCGGTCTCGCGCAGCGCGGTGTGCAGCCAGCGAACCTGGCGGCGCGTCTGCAGGGCATCGAACTCGCGCTTGAGCACGGCGATCAGCTGCTTCGGATGGTTTCGCGAGGCGACCCCGCGGGCGCCATGCACGAACAGGTCGGCGACCTGTTCGCTTTCCATCTCGTTGACCAGGGCCAGCAGCGAAAAGTCGCGTCCATACGCGTCCAGCACCTTCATCGCCTCGTCCAGGCTGATCGTGGTGACGGCCGGGTCGAACATCACCAGATCCGGCTCCAGCTCGTTCACCGCCGCCTGCATCTGCTCGACATTGGTGGCGCGTGCGGGCCGCACGGCGATGCCGCTGTTGCGCAGCAGGCTGATGATCTGTTCGGCCTCTTCGAGCGAGCTTTCGACGAAGAGAATCTTGATGACGTATTCTTTTTTCATGGGGCGTGCGGCAGTCCGGTGATCATCGCGGGCGGTTCGGGGGTCGGACATGGCCCTCTTCGGCCATTCGTGTTTGTAACGGATTCCGCCTGCAGCCGCCAGCAGGAAGCAGCGTAAAGGTGACGGCGGCGGGCTTCACAGGGGGCGTTTGGACGTATCGCCGCCCACTTCGCGGACCAGCCGCGGCACCAGGTAGCCGGGAAGTCGCGCGCGCAGGGACTCCATCAACGCGAGGGCGCGGGAATCGTTGACCTCGAAATGGGCGGCCCCCTGCACGCGGTCGAGCTGGTGCAGGTAGTACGGCAGCACGCCGGCGGCAAACACCCGCTCGGACAGGGCGGCCAGTGCGTCCGCGTCGTCATTGACCCCGCGCAGCAACACCGACTGGTTGAGCAGGGTGGCGCCGGCCGCCTTCAGTCGGGCACAGGCCGCATCGACGGTGGCGTCGAATTCGTTGGCATGGTTGGCGTGCAGCACCACCACTTTCTGCAGCGGCAGGGCACCAAGCCAGCTCACGAATTCGTCGTCGATCCGTTCGGGTAGCACCACCGGAAGGCGGGTATGGATGCGCAGGCGGATCACCTGGGGCAGCTCGACCAGGCCGTCGCCAAGTTCGTTCAGCTTGTGGGTGGCCAGCGCCAGCGGATCGCCGCCGGACAGGATCAGTTCGCGAATCGACGGGTCGGCCCGGAGCCGGGCCAGGGCGTCCCGCCATTGCGAGGCGGCGGCGATCTCCTCGCCATAGGGAAAGTGGCGGCGGAAGCAGTAGCGGCAATTCACCGCACAGCTGCCGCTGGCGATCAGCAGGGCGCGGCCGTCGTACTTGTGCAGGAAGCCCTGACCGGCTCTCGATGCCATGTCGCCCACCGCGTCGGCCGTATAGCCCTCGACCTGGTCGTGTTCGGCCCGTTGCGGCAGCACCTGCAGCAGCAGGGGGTCGGTCGGGTCGTTGCGGCGCATCCGCGCCACGAAACCGCGTGGAACCCGCAAGGCGAAACCGGCGTCGTCCGCCGGCAGCAGATCGGTGCGGTGCCCCAGGCCGACCGCCCGCAACAGCTCGCCGGAGTCGGTAATGGCATCCCGCCACAGTTCGCGCCAGCCGGCTGCGGCGGACGATAGGCGGGAATGGGGGCTTGCGGTTATCATGTCGGGCCTTGGATCGGGCAGTGACGCCCGTGACAGACACCCATTTTAGCCGCCCCTCGGGCGAAAACGACTCCGGAGCAGATAGCGCATGGCGACCCTTGGCCTCAACGACGTCAAAACGGGCAAGAAGATCCTTCACAACGGCGATCCCTGGATCATCACCGAAGCGGACTTCATCAAGCCCGGCAAGGGTCAGGCGTTCACCCGCATCCGCATCCGCAACCTGAAGGACGGCCGCACCACCGAGCAGACGCTGAAGTCCAGCGATTCGTTCGAGGAAGCGGACGCCACCGACACCGACATGCAGCTGTCCTTCATCGACGGCATCGGCAAGGACAAGGTGTGGCACTTCATGAACATGGAGACCTTCGAGATGGTGCCGGCCTCGCTGGCCGCCATGGGCGATGCGTGGAAGTGGCTGAAGGGCGAGGAGGAGTGCGTGGTCACCCTGTTCAACGGCGGCATCGTCGCGGTGCAGGCGCCGAAGTTCGTCGAGCTGAAGATCGTCGAGACCGATCCGGGCGTGCGCGGTGACACCTCGGGCGGCGGCGGCAAGCCGGCCACGCTGGAAACGGGAGCCGTGGTGCGCGTGCCGCTGTTCGTCAACCAGGATGAAGTCATCAAGGTCGATACCCGCACCGGCGAATACGACAGCCGCGTCAAGTGAGTGACGGGAGCCTGGTGCTCCCGTCGCTGGTCAAGGCGGACATGCCCACCGGCATGACCGACAACGCGAATGGGGCGGGCGCCGCAAGGTGTGCCGCCCCATGTCGTATTCAACAGCAGCCGCTGCATGGAGCAGAACGTATGAGCCAGTCCCATCCGCAACCCGTCGACCTGGTCATCGAGGCACGCTGGGTGGTGCCGGTCGAGCCGCATGCGGTGGTGCTGGAGGATCACGCGGTGGCGGTCGACGGCGACCGCATCGTGGCCTTGCTGCCGATTGCTGACGCCCGCGCGGCCTACGCGCCGCGCGAGCGCGTGGAACTGACCGAACACGCGTTGATCCCCGGCCTGGTCAACAGCCACACGCACAATCCGATGACCCTGCTGCGTGGCTTGGCCGACGACCTGCCGCTGATGGTGTGGCTGCAGCAGCACATCTGGCCGGCCGAGGCCAAGGTGATCGGGCCGGAGTTCGTGCGCGACGGCGTCGAGCTGGCGGTGGCCGAGATGCTGCGCGGCGGCACCACCTGCGCCAACGAAAATTACTTTTTCCCCGACGTGATCGGCGCCACCTACCGCAAGCTGGGTTTCCGCGCGGTGGTCGGCCTGCCGGTGATCGAGTTTCCCACCGCCTGGGCGAAAACCCAGGACGAATACTTCGAGCGCGCCGGCGAAGTGCATGACAGCTTCCGCGGCGACAGCCTGCTGACCACCGCGTTCGTGCCGCATGCGCCCTACACGGTGTCGGACGAAAGCTTCGAGCGGATCCGCGTGCTGGCCGACCAGCTCGACATCCCGGTCCACCTGCACACCCACGAAACCGCGCAGGAGGTGGAGGACGAAAAGGCCAAGAGCGGGCTGCGACCATTCCAGCGCCTGCAGAAGCTGGGCCTGGTCAACGACCGGCTGGTCGCGGTGCACATGACCCAGCTGACCGAGGGCGAGATCGCCGCCTGCGCGGCCGCCGGCGTGTCGGTGGTGCACTGCCCGGAGTCGAACCTCAAGCTGGCGTCCGGCTTCTGCCCCGCCGAGAAGCTGCGCGCCGCGGGCGTCAACGTGGCGATCGGCACCGATGGCTGCGCTTCCAACAACGACCTGGACATGTTCGGCGAAATGCGTACCGCGGCCCTGCTGGCCAAGGCAGTCGCCGGCGATGCCGCCGCGTTCGATGCGGCCTTCGCGCTGCGCGCAGCCACGCTCAACGGCGCCAGGGCGATCGGGCTGGAAGCGAAGATCGGCTCGATCGAGGTGGGCAAGCAGGCGGACTTGGCCGCCGTGCGACTGAGCGACCTGGAGACCCAACCGATGTTCCACGTGATCTCGCAGCTGGTCTATGCGACGGGCCGGCACCAGGTCAGCGACGTGTGGATTGCCGGCGTGCGCAAGCTCGCCGGGCGCGAACTGGTGGGCATGGACACCGGAGCGATCCTGGCCCGCACGCGCGCCTGGCGCGAGCGCATTGCTTCGGCTTGAGGGAGACCTTCCATGAACCGCTACCTGATCCTGTTGATGCGCCGCCCCCATCTCGACCCTGCCGTGCTGCCGCTGCATCGGGCGTATCTGGAGGGCCTGCGCGAACAGGGGCAGGTCGAGCTTTACGGCGGCTTCGGCGACAAGTCCGGCGGCGCCTACGTGTTGCGCGCCGGTGACCTGGCGCAGGCGACGGCCATCGCGCACAACGACCCGGCGCACATCAGCGGCGGTTGGGACATCACCGTGCATGAATGGCTGACCTGAATCCTGGCACTCGTCCGTGAGCACAGGAATCCGGGCCGGCCTCGCCGGGTCGCACTCTTCAACAAACCCATCCCCATCGTGGATTCGAACATGACCACCACCAATGTCAGCCCCGAGGAAATCGCCCGTTTCGACAGCCTGGCGGCGCGCTGGTGGGACCCGGACGGCGAGTCGCGGCCGTTGCACGATCTCAACCCGGTGCGCGCGGCGTACATTGCCGCGCGCACCGACCTGCGTGACGCGAAGGTGGCCGATGTCGGCTGCGGTGGCGGCCTGCTCAGCGAAGCGCTGGCGCGCGCCGGTGCCCGGGTCACCGGCATCGACCTGGGCAGCAAGGTCATCGACGTGGCGAAGCTGCACCTGTACGAATCGGAGCTGAGCGTGGATTACCACGTGCAGTCCTCGGCCGAACTGGCGGCAGTCGAAGCAGGGAGTTTCGACGCGGTGTGCTGCATGGAGCTGATCGAGCACGTGCCGGACCCCGAAGCCCTGGTCAGCGACCTCGCCGCGATGCTGAAACCGGGGGCGCGCCTGTTCATGTCCACCATCAACCGCACCCCGGCCGCGTTCGGCGCGGCCATCGTCGGGGCGGAATACGTGATGCGCATGTTGCCGCGCGGCACCCACCACTACGCCCAGTTCCTGAAACCGTCCGAACTGGGCCGGCTGCTGCGTCATGCCGGGCTGGAACTGGAGGATGTTTCCGGACTGGGCTACAACCCGTTCACGCGCAAGGCGTGGCTGGGCAGGATCACCGCGGTCAATTACGTGCTGTGCGCACGCAAGCCGGCATGAGCCGTCCGCTCCCGGAAGACGTTCAGGGCGTGCTGTTCGATCTGGACGGCACCCTGCTCGACAGTGCGCCGGACCTGTACGCGGCACTGCTCGCCCAGTGCACGGAGGAAGGTGCGACCCCGCCGCCTTACGCACCGGTGCGCGAGGTGGTGTCGCGCGGCGCGCGTGCCGTGCTGCGCTGCGCATTCGCCGAACGCGGCGAGGATGGCGTGCTGGCCCTGGTGCCCCGTTACCTGGAGCTCTACCGGCAGGTCATGGCCCGGCAGACCCGCGCCTTCGAAGGCGTGGACGACTTGCTGGCGCGGATCGAGGCGCGAGGCTTGCGCTGGGGCATCGTCACCAACAAGGCCGCCTTCCTCACCGATGAGCTGGTGCGACGCATCGGCTGGAACGAGCGGGCCAGCGCCGTGATTTCCGGCGATACCCTGCCGGTGAAGAAGCCCGATCCGGCGCCGGTGCTGCTGGCCTGCGAACGGGCGGGGCTGACGCCGGCACGCTGCCTGTTCGTCGGCGACGATCAGCGTGACATCGCCGCCGGTGCCGCGGCCGGCCTGTACACGGTGGCGGTGAGCTGGGGCTATCTCGATGGCGGCGATCCGCATGGCTGGGGCGCCGACGCGGTGCTGGACCATCCGGCCGAACTGGCGGCATTGCTGCAACTGGAATCGAGCGTCGCATGATCGAGCTGGTCGAACAGAGTGCGGTACTGCAGGGCTTCATCGACAAGTGGCTGGCGGTGCAGCCGCAGCAGCGGATCGCCCTGGCGTTTGTCGACGGCCGCCGTTACCCGGGCCATGTCGCGCTGGCCGCGCTCGAACAGGAACTGCTGGGCGCCGCCTACGGCATCCGCGAACCGCAGGTCGCCGCGGCCAAGCTCAACTGGTGGGCCGAGGAGCTGGCCGGTGCCGCGGCCAGCGGCGGCCGTCATCCGCTGAGCCAGGTGCTGTTCGACGATGAGCGGGCGCACGCCATCGCCAGCGAACTGTGGCTGGCGCCGGTCATCGCGGCCATGGCACAACTGGAGCAGGGCACGGCTGCGGACTTCACGGCGCAGATCGCCGCGGCGATGCCCCTGCATGGCGCGCTGGCGGCGCTGGAAACGGCCTGGTGGTATGGCGCGTCGGCGTCGGCCGAGCGGGCCGCCCGGGTCGCCGTGCTGAATCACCTGCTGCATGCGCTGCTGCGGCTGGATGCCGATGCCGAGCGCGACCGCCTGCCGCTGCCGATGGCGCGGCTGGCGCGACACGGCCTGGATCGCACGCAACTGCGCAGCGCCAGCACCGCGAGGCAGCAGGCGATCCAGGCGCAACTGGACGACCTGCTGGACAGCTGGCGCGTGTCGACGACACTCAGTGGTCCGCTCAGCGTATTTCGCTCACTGGAGTCCCGCCACGCCAGCAGGCTGGCACGGCGCGCCGTGCGCTCCGGCGATGCGCTGGCCACGCTGCAGGCCGGCCAGCCGCGCACCGGGCTGTCGACCACCTTGCAGGCGTGGCAGGCAGCACGCGCGTGGCAGCGCCAGCGGCCGTAATTCGTTCAAGACGCAGCGTTTCCCCCGCGCCACTATTGCGCCGCGGGCTGCGTGCCCCAAGATTGCTTGCCTCACCGGCGAGTTGCTTCGCCGAGATCAGGACCCGCCATGCCGAACCAGGAAAATACCGCCCGTCTGCTGCCCGACGTTGCCGTCCATGCACAGCCCCATCTGGCCGGCGCGCTGGACTGGGTCGGCATGGCCGACATCCAGGTGCCGGTGCTGTTCGACGCCGGCGACGGCCAGCCGCAGCGTGCCAGCGCGCGGGTGGGCGCCTTCGTCAACCTGAAGCGGCCCGACAAGCGCGGCATCCACATGTCGCGGCTGTACCTGCAGGTCGAGCAGGCGCTGAGCACGCAGGCGCTGGGTGCCGACATGCTGCACGCGCTGCTGCGCGGCTTCCTCGATTCGCACGGCGACCTGTCCGACCGCGCCTGCCTCAGCATCCGCTTCGAACATCTGGTGCGTCGCCCCGCACTGAAGAGCGCCAACAGTGGCTGGCGCGCCTATCCGGTCTGCATCGAAGCCAGCCTCACCGGTGACGAGTTCCTGCTCGAATTCGGCACCGAGGTGATCTACTCCTCGACCTGTCCGGCATCCGCCGCCTTGTCACGCCAGTTGATCCAGGACCAGTTCGCCACCGACTTCACCGCAGATCAGCCGCTCGACCATGCCGCCGTGCTGGCCTGGCTGGGCAGCGAGAAGGGCATCGTGGCCACGCCACACGCCCAGCGCAGCGTGGCGCGTCTGCGCGTGCGTCCCGTGCCGGGTGCCGGCTTCCACCTGGTCGGCCTGATCGATGGCGTCGAGCACGCGCTGGGCACCCCGGTGCAGACGGCCGTGAAGCGCGAGGACGAGCAGGCCTTCGCGCTGGCCAACGGCGGCAACCTGATGTTTTGCGAAGACGCCGCGCGGCGCATCCAGAAGTCCCTCGATGCGGATGCCACGCTCAGCGACTTCCATATCCGCGTGGAGCACCAGGAAAGCCTGCACCCGCATGATGCGGTGGCCTATGCCAGCAAGGGCGTGGAAGGTGGCTACGGCTCCGCGCCGTGACTGACGGCTGCTGCAGGCGTCGCGCAGCGTCGCCCGCTCACTGCGTGTCGACGGAATCTCCCTGGTGCCGGCAGCGGGAGAAATGAAAGTGCTCGGGCACCGGATCATCGCCGCCGTCGCATAGCGGCTGGCAGCGCAGCAGCCGCCAGCCGGTCAGCAGGCTGCCCCGCCAAGGGCCGAAGCGCGTGACGGCAATCCGTGCATAATCGGAACAACTGGGGTGGAAGCGGCAGCGCGGGCCGAGCAGGGGGCTGAGCCAGCGCTTGTACAAATGCAGCAACCACAGTATGAATCGGCTTGGGATATTCACGGTGCCGGAACGGCCTGCATCGGGTAGTGGTACAAGTATTCCAGAAGCAGGCTTGCTGGTGCAGGATACATGGGCTATAACACCCGGCCGCCACGGCCACCAACGGTGAAGGGATATGGCGAAAACGACGCGTAGTTCGACCGCCGCCAAGGCGCAGAAAGCCGGGGCTTCGTCTGGAAGCAAGGCCGGCAAGTCGACAGTTGCAGGCAAGGGAGCGACCGTGAAGAACGCGAGCAGGACACCGGCCAGGGTGGCGTCGAAGGCCGCGGCCAAGACCAAGCCAAAGGCCGCAGCCAAACCCGCAAGCAAGCCGGCGGTGAAGAAAGCCGCGTCGAAAAAAGTGCTCGGCAAGCCCGTCGCCAAGTCATCCGCCGCCAAGTCGCCGGCCAGCAAGTCGCCGATGAAGAAGTCCGCCCCGGTCAAGGCTGCCGCCACGAAGAAAGTTGCCACCAAGGGCGCCACGAAGAAGGCTGCCGTGAAGAAGGCGCCACCCGCCAAGGTCGTCGCGAAGAAGCCTGCCGCCGGCAAGGTGGTCGCGAAGAATGGCAAGGCTGCCGCAGGCAAGGCCCGCAGCGCAGCCACCAAGCCGGCCAAGGTGGTCGCCAAGCCGGCCGTGGTGACAAAGCCTGCGGCGAAGCCGGCAGCCAAGCCAGCAGCCAAGCCGGCCCCGAAAACGATCCAGCCCGCTGAAAAGGCGATCGCGAAGCCGGCACCGGTAGCCGCCGCAAAACACGTATCCCCGGCACCCGCCAGCACCCTGTTCAAGGGCAAGGTGGCGAGTGCAACCGCCATGGTGACACCGCGTGCGGAAGCCGCTGCGCCCCATGCCTCTTCCTCCAAGAAACAGAAAACGTCGTCTTCAATGAATAAACTTGCTGCAAAAAAACTCGATAACGGCATTACCCAGGAAGACGGGCGATACGCACTGTCCTCCACCACCAACATCAGCTTGCCCAAGGGTTACCGCCCCTCGCCCGACGAGGAGTACATGAACCCGATGCATCTGGCGTACTTCCGCAACAAGCTGCGCGACTGGCGCGACCAGCTCGTCGAGGAGTCGCGTCAGACCATGGACAACCTGCGCGAGGAAGTTCGCGACGTCGGTGACGAGGCCGAGCGCGCCACCCGCGAAACCGAGAACTCGCTGGAACTGCGCACGCGTGACCGCTACCGCAAGCTGATTTCCAAGATCGACAAGGCGCTGCGCCGGATCGAGGAAGGCAGCTACGGTTTCTGCGAAGAGACCGACGAGGAGATCGGCGTCGATCGTCTCGATGCGCGACCGATCGCCACCTTGTCGCTGGATGCGCAGGAGCGTCGCGAGCACCTGCAGAAGCAGATGGGCGACTGAGGGCTGTGCCTTTGCGCTCATCCTGAGCGCAAAGATCAAACCGGCATCCAGGCTGGACGCTTCAAAAAAAGCCCCGCTTCGAGCGGGGCTTTTTGCGAGAAGTGAGTGGAGAGGAGTGAGAGAAGGCAACGGCGTCTCGCGCTCCGGCTTTTCTCTCCTTTATCACTCCTCTTTACTCACTCCTGGCCCGCCATCGCCTTGGCGTATTCCTTCAGTTTCGTCAGCGTTGCGGCCAGGCCGTTCGAGCGCGTGGGCGACAGGTGCTTGGCCAGGCCGATGGAGCCGATGAAGCTGGGTTCGGTGGCGAGGATCTCGGCCGCCGGACGGTCGGAATAGACGCGCAGCAGCAGGGCGAGCAGGCCGGACACGATCGCCGAATCGCTGGCTGCCTCGAAGTGCACGTTCGCGGCATCACCGGAAGGCACCAGCCACACCATCGACTGGCAGCCGTGCACGCGGTAGACGTCGTTCCTGTGCGCCTCGGGAAAGTCCGGCAACTGCTTGCCGAGGTCGATCAGGTACTGGTAGCGCTCGGTCCAGTCGCCGAAGAAGGCGAACTCCTCGGCGATCTGCTGCTGCGCCTGCTCGGCGCCGGTGCTGGCAATGGCATTCATCCGGGCATTATCGCGCGCACCGGGGCGGGAAATGAAATCCGTGGCATCGGCGGCCCGATGCATCAGGCCTTGACGATGCTCCAGCGGGTGCCCTGGGCGCCGTCCTCGATGGCGATGCCGAGCGCGGCAAGTTCGTCGCGAATCGCATCGGCCCGGGCGAAGTCGCGCGAGGCGCGGGCGGCGCGGCGCTGTTCGAGCAGGTCCTCGATGCGCGCCTCGTCGATCGCCTCGTCGCCGCGCCGGAACCATGCTTCCGGCGACTGTTGCAGCAGGCCGAGCAAGGCAGCGCCACCGAGCAGCGCGGCCTTGGCCTCGGCACTCCCGGACTGACGCGCGGCATCAGCCAGCACGGACAGTTCGGCCAGCGCCTGCGGCGTGTTGAGGTCATCGCACAACGCGGCCTCGATCCGCGGCGGCACCGGCAGCTCGCCCGCCGGCAACACCACGTCGGCCAGGTCGCGCAGCACGCGATACCAGCCATCGAGCGTGCTGGTGGCCTGCTGGATGGCCGCTTCGGACCAGTCCAGCGGCTGTCGGTAATGGCCGCTCAACAGGCGCAGCCGCAGGGCTTCGGCCGGATGCAGCTTGAGCAGTTCGTGCAGCAGCAGCACGTTGCCCAGCGACTTGGACATCTTGCGACCGTCGAACGTCAGCATGCCGTTGTGCATCCACCAGCGTGCGAACAGCTTGCCGCCGTGGGCGCAGGTCGACTGCGCCACCTCGTTCTCGTGGTGGGGAAACAGCAGGTCGACGCCACCGGCGTGGATGTCGATCGTCTCGCCCAGGTGCGCAGCGCTCATCGCCGAGCACTCGATGTGCCAGCCGGGACGGCCGCGACCCCAGGGGCTGTCCCAACCCGGCAGTTCGGGGGTGGATGGTTTCCACAGCACGAAGTCGCCGGCATTGCGCTTGTACGGCGCCACTTCCACCCGCGCGCCGGCGATCAGTTCATCGGGATCGCGGCCGGACAGCTTGCCGTAATCGGCGAACGAACCGACGTCGAACAGCACGTGACCCTCGGCGGCATAGGCATGGCCACCGTCGATCAGCGCCTCGATCATGGTGACGATCTGCGCGATATGGGTGGTGGCGTGCGGTTCGATGTCGGGCGGCGCCACGCCGAGCCCGGCCATGTCGTCGCGATAGGCCTGGGCGAAGCGGTTGGTGATCGCGTCGATCTGCACGCCCTGTTGCTGCGCGGCGGCGTTGATCTTGTCGTCCACGTCGGTGATGTTGCGGGCATACACGACGTGGGGATAATGCCGCCGCAGCAGGCGCACCAGCACGTCGAACACCACCGGTCCGCGCGCGTTGCCGATGTGAACGTAGTTGTAGACGGTGGGGCCGCACAGATACATCGTCACGCGCTCGGGGTCGAGCGGGGCAAACGGTTCGGCGCGACGGGTCAGGCTGTTGTAGAGCGATATCGGCATGGTGGAGTCCGCGGCATGGGCCGTCCGGGCAGGGGTTCGGCCAGCCAGGCATCTTAACAAGGTGTAAGTGGCCGAGTCGCGCAAGCGCCCCGGTGGCTGATTCTAAGGGTGTATTCAGCGTGAATTTGCTGCAATGGCCCCCAGAACGCGCACCTGCGCGATTGACGCTCAAGTAATCGGGAGGTCGTGATGACCAAGCTGTGGATATCCGCGCTCGCACTCGCCCTGGCGGCGGGCGGCGCTTGTGCGCAGGATGTGCGTTACGCGAACTCCGGCACGGATGACAATGCCCATTACGGCTGGGCCGATGTGTTGCGCGCCGATCCGGTGCAGGGCGTGACCCGCACCGAAGTGCCGCGGCAGGAATGCTACGAGCAGCCGGTGGTGCGCCATGAAGGCGGCAACAGCACCGCGGGCACCGTGCTCGGCGCCGTGATCGGCGGCGTGCTGGGCAATACCGTGGGCAAGGGCGACGGGCGCAAGGCTGCCACCGTGGCCGGCGCCGTGGCTGGTGGCGCGATCGGCAACCGGGCCAACCGTGGCCGCGACTACGAAACCACCCAGACCCAGTGCCGCGAGGTCAGTTCGGTCAGCGAGCAGCGCAGGATCATCGGCTACGACGTGGAGTACCGCTATCGCGGCGAGGTCTACACCTCGCGCCTGAGCTACGACCCCGGCGAGCGCCTGCGCGTCCGGGTGCGGGTCGATCCAGCCGACTGACCATCCGTCAGCCACGCCGCCAGCTGTTGGCGGCGTGGCTTTTCGGTACACCCGAATTTTCTGTTGCATGGCAGCGAAATTGCCGGCATGATGCCCGGCATTCACCCGGAATCCTCATGTCGACAGCCGTCTATACCGCCACCGTACTGACCAGCGCCCGCGCGGCCGCTGGCATGACGTCGCGTGCGCGCCGACCGTTGCATGGATACTCGGCCGGGTAGGCAGTCGCACGCGTTTCAAGGTGCATCGACGACGAAACCCGGCCTCTGCGCCGGGTTTTTTGTTTTGATCAAAAGCTGGTCGGCCATTGCGCCGGGTTTTCCGTTTCGGGTTGTACTTCGCGCGGGTCCAACGCAACGCCCCGTCCACCCATGGCCGGACTCTTCAAACAAGAGCATTCACTCATGACCATCAGGCACTTCCTCACCACCCAGGACTACAGCCGCGCCGAGATCGACGCCTTGCTGGAGCAGGCTGCCGCCTTCAAGCGGGATCGGCTTGGCCCGCAGCTCGCCGGCAAGTCGATCGCCTTGCTGTTCTTCAATCCGTCGATGCGCACCCGCACCAGCTTCGAGCTGGGTGCATTCCAGCTGGGTGGGCACGCCATCGTGCTGGCGCCGGGCAAGGACGCGTGGCCGATCGAGTTCGAGGTGGGCAGCGTGATGGATGGCGACACCGAGGAGCACATCGCCGAGGTGGCGCGGGTGTTGTCCCGCTACGTCGACCTGATCGCGGTGCGCGCCTTCCCGAAGTTCCAGGACTGGACGGTGGACCGGCAGGACAAGGTGATCAAGGCGTTCGCCCAGTACGCCACGGTGCCGGTGATCAACATGGAGACCATCACCCACCCCTGCCAGGAGCTGGCCCACGCGCTGGCGATGAAGGAGCACCTGGGCGACCTCACCAGGAAGAAGTACGTGCTCACCTGGACCTACCATCCGAAGCCGCTGAACACCGCGGTGGCGAACTCCGCGCTGCTGATCGCCACCAAGATGGGCATGGACGTGACCCTGCTGTGCCCCACGCCCGACTACGTGCTGGACGAGCGCTACATGGCGTTTGGCCGTCTGAACGCCGAGCAGAACGGCGGTTCGTTGAAGGTCAGCCACGACATCGAGGAGGCCTACGCCGGTGCCGACGTGGTCTATGCCAAGAGCTGGGGCGCGTTGCCGTTCTTCGGCCAGTGGGACAAGGAGAAGCCGATCCGCGAGGCGAACAGGCACTTCATCGTCGACGAGGCGAAGATGGCGCTGACCAACCACGGCCTGTTCAGCCATTGCCTGCCGCTGCGCCGGAACATCAAGGCCACCGACGCGGTGATGGATGCACCGTACTGCATCGCCATCGACGAGGCCGAGAACCGCCTGCACGTGCAGAAGGCGGTGATGGCGTCACTGATCGGGCAGGGCTGAGCCGGCATGTACACGCCGAAGCATTTCCATGAAACGCGGATCGAGCTCCTGCACGGGCTGATCCGCGCGTACCCGTTCGCTGCCGTGGTGACCCGCGGAAGCGGTGGGCTGGCCGCCAATCACCTGCCGTTCGAGCTGGTCGATGGCATGCTGCATGGTCATGTCGCTCGCGGCAACGAGCTGGCACAGCAGGACGGCGCCGAGGTACTGCTGATCTTCCAGGGGCCGGATGGATACATCAGCCCGAACTGGTATCCGAGCAAGCACGAGACCGGGCGCGAGGTGCCGACGTGGAACTACGCCGTGGTGCACGTGCATGGTCGCTTGAACGTGATCGATGACGCGGCCTGGTTGCGTCGGCTGCTGGAGACGCTGACCGACCGCCATGAGGCGGGTCAGCCCCAACCGTGGAAGGTCGGTGACGCGCCGGAAGACCACGTCGAAAAATCGCTGCGCGCCATCGTCGGTCTGGAAGTCGGCATCGACCGCATCGAAGGCAAGTTCAAGCTGAGCCAGAACCATCCCGCCCGCAATCGTGCCGGCGTGATCGCCGGCCTGCGCGAGCGCGACGGCGATGGCGACGTGGAACTGGTCGCACTGATGACTCGACAGGAGCCAACGCCGTGAATCACCAGCATCACTATCGCGTCGACGTGGAATGGACCGGCAACCTCGGCACGGGCACCGACGGCTACCGCAACTACAGTCGCGACCATGCCATCCGCATCGCGGGCAAGGCCGAGCTGGCCGGCTCGGCCGATCCGACCTTTCGCGGCGACGCCACCCGGCACAATCCGGAAGACATGCTGGTCACCGCATTGTCCACCTGCCACATGCTGTCCTACCTGCACATGGCCACCGTGGCCGGCGTGGTGGTGACCGCTTACACCGACGCCGCCGAAGGCACGATGGCCACCGAAGGTGACGGCGGCCGCTTCGTCGAAGTGGTGCTGCGTCCCTTGGTGACGATCAGCGCTGCCAGCGATCCGGCCAAGGCCGAGGCCGCGCACGAAGCGGCGCACCACGCCTGCTTCATTGCCAACTCCGTGAATTTCCCGGTGCGCTGCGAGCCGCGCATCGTCGTGGAGCAGGGAATGGCGAATCGGGAATAGGGAATCGTCAAAAACAGTCCTTCGCACTCTGCTCGTTGCGCTTCACCCATACCTTCAGGATTACCACCATGTCGAATGCTCCCACCATTTCCGATTCCCCATTCCCCGTTCCCTCCAACGGAGAAGGCAAGGACATCGTCCTCGCCTTCTCCGGCGGCCTCGACACCAGCTTCTGCGTGCCCTACCTGCAGGAGCGCGGCTGGGCCGTGCACACCGTGTTCGCCGACACCGGCGGCGTCGACGCCGATGAGCGGGCCTTCATCGAGGCCCGCGCGAAGGAACTGGGCGTGGCCAGCCACGTCACCATCGACGGTGGTCCGGCGATCTGGGCGGGCTTCGTCAAGCCGTTCGTGTGGGCGGGCGAGGGCTACCAGGGCCAGTACCCGCTGCTGGTCTCCGATCGCTACCTGATCGTCGAAGCCGCGCTGAAGCGCGCCGCTGAACTGGGCACGAAGGCGATCGCGCACGGCTGCACCGGCATGGGCAACGACCAGGTGCGTTTCGACCTGGCGGTGAAGGCGCTGGGTGATTACCAGATCGTGGCGCCGATCCGCGAGATCCAGAAGGAACACACGCAGACCCGCGCCTACGAGCAGAAGTACCTGGAGGAGCGCGGCTTCGGCGTACGCGCCAAGCAGCAGGCCTACACCATCAACGAGAACCTGCTGGGCCTGACCATGTCCGGCGGCGAGATCGACCAGTGGCAGGCGCCCGGTGCCGGCGCGGTGGGCTGGTGCAAGCCGCGCGCAGAATGGCCGTCCAAACCGCTGCAGGTGAAGATCGGTTTCGTGGGCGGCGAAGCGGTGACGCTGGATGGCGAGAAGATCGCCGGACATGCCATGCTGGCGAAGCTGAACCATCTGTTCGCCCAGTACGGCGTGGGTCGTGGTCTCTACACCGGCGACACCACCATCGGCCTGAAGGGCCGCATCATCTTCGAGGCACCGGGCCTCACCGCCCTGCTAGCCGCGCACCGCGCGCTGGAAGAGGCGGTGCTCAGCAAGCAGCAGAACCGCTTCAAGCCCGAGGTGGCGCGCAAGTGGGTGGAACTGGTCTACGAAGGCTTCTTCCACGACCCGCTGAAGGCCGACCTGGAAGCGTTCCTGGCCTCCAGCCAGTCCACCGTCAACGGCACGGTGACGCTGGAGACGAACGGCGGCAGCGTGGGCGCGGTCGCCGTCGAGTCGAAGCACATCCTCAACGCCAAGGGCGCCACCTACGCCCAGTCGGCCGACTGGGGCGTGGAGGAAGCCGAGGGCTTCATCAAGCTGTTCGGCATGAGCAGCACGCTGTGGGCCGAGGTCAATCGCGGATGAGTGCGCTGCTGGACGCCACGCTGGAGCATCTGAAAGCGCTGGTCGGTTTCGACACGCGCAATCCGCCGCGCGCGATCGACACCGGCGGCATCTTCGACTACCTGCGCGCGCAGCTGCCCGGCTTTTCGGTGACGGTGACCGACTTCGGCGCCGGTGCGGTGGCGCTGCATGCGGTGCGCGGCGAGCCGAAATACCTGTTCAACGTGCATCTGGACACGGTGCCTGACTCGCCGGCGTGGACGGCCGATCCGCATGCGTTGCGGGTGACCGCGGATCGCGCGATCGGCCTCGGCGCCTGCGACATCAAGGGTGCGGCCGCGGCGTTGCTGGCGGTGGCGAATGCCGGTGATGGCGACATGGCGTTGCTGTTCAGCACGGATGAAGAGGCCAACGATCCGCGCTGCATCGCCGGCTTCCTGCGCGATGCGCATGCCTACGAAGCGGTGATCGTGGCCGAGCCGACCAGGGGCGAGGCGGTGCTGGCGCATCGCGGCATCCAGTCGGTGCTGATGCGGTTTGCCGGCCACGCCGGGCATGCCTCGGGCGAGCAGCAGCCCAGCGACAGCGCGTTGCACCAGGCGATGCGCTGGGGCAATGCGGCGCTGGATTTCGTGGCGGCGCAGTCGCACGAGCGCTTCGGCGGACTCACCGGCCTGCGCTTCAACATCGGCCGGGTCGAGGGCGGCATCAAGGCAAACATGATCGCGCCCGCGGCGGAAGTGCGCTTCGGTTTCCGTGCGCTGCCAACGATGGACCCGGACCAGTTGCTGGCGCGCTTCCGCACGCTGGTCGAGCCGCAGCCGGTGGAGTTCACCGAAACCTTCCGCGGCGCCTCGCTGCCCGCCGGCGACACGGCGAACGCCGAGGCGAACCGGCTGGTCGCACGCGATCTCGCCGACGAGCTGGGCATTCCGGTGGGCAACGCGGTGGACTTCTGGACCGAGGCGGCGCTGTTTTCCGCTGCCGGCTACACCGCCTTCGTCTACGGCCCCGGCGACATCGCCCAGGCACACAGCGCCGATGAGTGGGTCGCGCTGGATCAGTTGCAGCATTACGCAGAGGTCATTCACCGGATCGTGGACAGCAAAATCGCATGAGCACAGGCAACCACACCCGCAAGACCATCGTGCGCCTGCTTTCGAGCATGGGCAGTGCGAAGGAAATCCAGCAATACCTCAAGCGCTTCTCCGAGGTCGACGCCAAGCGCTTCGCCGTGGTCAAGGTGGGCGGCGCGGTGTTGCGCGACGAGCTGGCCGACCTCGCCTCGTCGCTGACCTTCCTGCAGCAGGTGGGGCTGACCCCGATCGTGCTGCATGGCGCCGGTCCGCAACTGGATGAGGAGCTGGCCGCTGCCGGCATCGAGAAGCAGACGATCAACGGCCTGCGTGTGACCTCGCCGAAGGCACTGGGCATCGTGCGCCGCGTGTTCATGCAGCAGAACCTGAAGCTGGTGGAAGCGTTGCAGTCGATGGATACCCGCGCCACCGCGGTGCCGTCGGGGGTGTTCCTGGCCAGCTACCTGGATCGCGACACCTACGGCATGGTCGGCAAGGTCGACAGCATCAACCTGGCGCCGATCGAGGCCAGCCTGCGCGCGAATTCGATCCCGGTGATCGCCAGCCTCGGCGAGACCGACGAGGGACAGATCCTCAACGTCAACGCCGACGTCGCCGCGAACGAACTGGTACGCATGCTGCAGCCGTACAAGATCGTGTTCCTCACCGGCACCGGCGGACTGCTCGACGAGCACGGCAAGCTGATCGACTCGATCAATCTGTCGACCGAGTTCGACCACCTGATGGCGCAGCCGTGGATCAACGGCGGCATGCGCCTGAAGATCGAGCAGATCGCCGACCTGCTGGCCGATTTGCCGTTGACGTCATCGGTGTCGATCACCCGTCCGGCGGAACTGGCCAAGGAACTGTTCACCCACAAGGGTTCCGGCACCCTGGTCCGGCGCGGCGAGAAAGTGCTGACGTTCGACTCGTGGGACGGCATCGACCTGCCACGCATGCGCACGCTGATCGAATCGAGTTTCGGCCGTGCCCTGGTGCCCGATTACTTCGAGCGCACGAAGCCGCTTCGCATCTACGTCAGCGAGAACTACCGCGCCGCGATGATCCTCACCGAAGAGGACGGCTTGCCGTACCTGGACAAGTTCGCCGTGCTCGATGACGCCCAGGGCGAAGGCCTGGGCCGGGCGGTGTGGCAGGTGATGCGCGAGGAAAATCCGCGCTTGTTCTGGCGTTCGCGCCACGGCAACCAGGTCAACATTTTCTACTACGCCGAGTCGGACGGCTGCATCAAGCAGCCGCGCTGGAAGGTGTTCTGGTACGGCATCGAGGACCTCGACACGATTTTCCGCTGCGTGGCGCATTGCGCGCAGCGCCAGCCGACACTGGTGGATTGAGCAAGACCAACTCCCTCCCCTGCATGCAGGGGAGGGCTGGGGTGGGGTCGCTCTTGATCTTGCTGTGAAGATCAAAAGCCTCACCCCCTCCCGACCTCCCCCTGCCATGCAGGGGGAGGAGAAAGAAGCATCGCAGGAGTGGATCGGTGACACACGACAAGAAAACCATCGGCATCGTCGGCGCGCGGGGCCACACCGGCACCGAGCTGATCCGCCTGATCGCGGCGCACCCGGCGCTGGAGCTGAGCTTTGTCTCCTCGCGCGAGCTGGACGGCCAGCGCGTCGACGCCCACGTGCCCGAGTATCGCGGCGAACTGCGTTACAGCGCGCCGGCACACGAGGACCTGCCGAAGCTCGGTGCCGACGTGGTGATCCTGGCCCTGCCCAACGGCAAGGCGGCGGCCTGCGTGGAGGCGTTCGACCAGGCCGGTGTCGATCCGATCATCCTCGACCTCTCCGCCGACTATCGCTTCGACAAGCGCTGGTATTACGGCCTGCCCGAACTCGCCCGCGACCAGTGGCGGGGCGAGCGGCGCATCAGCAACCCCGGTTGCTACGCCACCGCGATGCAGCTTTCCATCGCGCCACTGAAGGATCTGCTGGCAGCCCCGCCGGTATGCTTCGGCGTGTCCGGCTACTCCGGCGCGGGCACCACGCCGTCCGACAAGAACGATCCGGAAAAGCTGCGCGACAACCTGATGCCGTATGCACTTACCGGCCACATGCACGAGAAGGAGGCTTCCTTTCAGCTCGGCGTGCCGGTGGAATTCATGCCGCACGTGGCGCCGCACTTCCGCGGCCTCACCGTCACCAGCAACCTGTACCTCAGCCGTCAGCTGAAGCGCGAGGAAGTGCTGCAGCGCTTTCATGCTACCTACGCGGGCGAGAGGCTGGTCACCGTCCTGGACGATGCGCCGTGGGTCAGCCGCATCGCCCACCAGCACCACGCCGAGATCGGCGGCTTCGCGATGTCGACCGACGGCAAGCGGGTAGTCGTGGTGGCCACGCTGGACAACCTGCTGAAGGGCGCCGCCACGCAAGCCATGCAGAACATCAACCGCGCGATCGGCGTGGATGAATACACCGCCATCCCGCTGCAACAGGACACTTCACGATGACTCAGCCGTTGTGGCAAAAATCCGGCATCCGGATCGACGCGAAGATCATGAAGTTCCTCGCCGGCGACGACGTGTTGCTCGATCGCGAGTTCTTCCTGCACGACATCACCGCCAGCAAGGCGCACGTGGAAGGCTTGGCCAATATCGGCGTGGTCAGCGCCGACGAGGCCGCGGCGCTGAAGCGCGAGCTGGATGCGCTGGCGGTGGATTTCGCCAGTGGCGCGTTCGTGCTGGACGAGCGTTTCGAGGACGGCCACTCGGCGATCGAGGCACGCCTCACCGAGCGCCTGGGCGACGCCGGTCGCCGCGTGCATACCGGCCGCAGCCGCAACGACCAGATCCTGGTTGCCACGCGATTGTGGTTGAAGGACAAGCTGGTCGCGCTTGAAGCGCATTGCCGCGCGATCGCCGAAGTCTGCCTCGATCGCGCCTCGCAGCCGGCCGTGCCGCTGCCGGGTTACACCCACCTGCAGCGCGCGGTGGTGTCTTCCACGGCGATGTGGTTTGCCGGCTTCGCCGAAGGCTTCATCGACAATGCCCTGCGTGCGCGGCAGACGCTGGGGCTGATCGACGCCAACCCGCTCGGCACTGCAGCCGGTTACGGCGTGAACCTGAGGCTCGACCGCGAGCACACCACGCAGGCGCTGGGATTCGCCCGCATGCAGGTCAGCCCGATCTACGCCCAGCTGTCGCGCGGCAAGTTCGAGATGGCGGTGCTGGAGGCGATCGGCGGCGCGCTGCTCGACCTGCGCCGGCTGGCCTGGGACCTGTCGCTGTTCACCACCGCCGAGTTTGACTTCGTCAAGCTGCCGTCCGAGTACACCACCGGCAGCTCGATCATGCCGAACAAGCGCAACCCAGACGTGATCGAGCTGCTGCGCGCCAGCTATGCCAGCGTGGCCGCCGCGCGCACCGAGATCGAACAATTGCTGTCGCTGCCTTCCGGCTACCAGCGCGATCTGCAGTTCTCCAAGGGCTCGATCTTCCACGGCGTGCGCCACGGCCTGATGGCGCTGGAACTGGTGCCTGACTTGCTGGCGCGATTCGCCTGGAACGAAGCGGCCATGCGCGCGGCGATCGAACCGGCGATGTACGCCACCGACGTGGCGATCGAGCAGGCCGCCGCCGGCGTGCCGTTCCGCGACGCGTATCGCGCCGCGGCGGAAGCGGCTGCATCCGCGGGACAAGGGCGCACGCCGGAAGGCAGCCTCGACGCGCGTGTGTCGCCCGGCGCCGGCAACGACCTGCGGCTGGACGAACTGCACGCGCGATTGCGCGCGCTCGACGACTGACACGGAGACGTGGGCATGGCGGCGATCGACACGAAGAGCACGCGAATCCATTTGCCCGTACAGGTGTTGCCGCCGTGGCGCCGCGCCGTGCTGAAGGTGGGCAGCAACCTGCTTGCCGCCGATGGTGGCGGCCTCACGCCGCGCTACGCCGAAGCGCTGGCGGGTTTCATCGCGGCCAGTCATGCCGATGGCCGTGAAGTGGTGCTGGTGTCTTCCGGTGCGGTGGCGGCGGGACGGGCGTTGTTGCGGCAGCATGCGAGCGACAGTGGCGGGTTGGTCGCGCGGCAGGCGCTGGCGGCGCTGGGGCAGGCGCCGATGATCGCGCTGTGGCAGTCGTTGTCCGCGCGGCCGGTGGCGCAGGTGCTGCTGACCCACGACGACCTGCGCAACCGCCGTCGTTACCTCAACGCACGCGCCACGCTGCGCGAGCTGCTGCAGCTTGGCGTGCTGCCGGTGATCAACGAGAACGATACCGTGTCGGTGGACGAGCTGAAGCTTGGCGACAACGACAACCTCGCCGCGATCGTGGCGGCGCTGGTCGACGCCGACCTGTTGCTGATCGCCTCCGACGTCGATGCGCTGTACAGCGCCGACCCGCGCCGCGACCCGGCCGCCACGCCGATCACGCATGTGGCCGCGCTGACGCCGCAGATCCTGGCGATGGCCGGCGACAGCGGCAGCGTGGTCGGCACCGGCGGCATGCGCACGAAACTGGAAGCCGCGACCAAGGCTGCGGCCGCTGGCATTGCCACCGTGCTGTTCAGCGGTCGCGAGGCGGCCACCGTGCAGGCGCTGCGCGACGGCCAGTTGCGCGGCACCCTGATCGCCGCGTCGTCGAGCCGGATGCAGGCACGCAAATACTGGTTGCGCCATGCCCCGGCGGCCAGCGGACGGGTTCGCGTCGACGCGGGCGCGGCGCGCGCACTAGCCGGCGGTCGCGTCTCGCTGTTGCCCGGCGGCGTGCTGGATGCGCAGGGCGAGTTCCATCGCGGCGACCTGGTCGAGATCGTCGATGCCGACGGCCGCGCCATCGCACGCGGCATCAGCCAGTACGGCGCCGCCGAGGTGCGTCGACTGGCCGGCCGGCACAGCCGCGAGATCGACGGGGTGCTCGGCTACAGCTACGGCGACGAAGTGGTGCATCGCGACGACCTCATCACCATGGACAGCCCGGTCGCGCCGGGCCAGGAGATCAGCGCATGAGCACGATCAGGGAGCAGGCGCTGGCCTGTCGCGATGCCGCCCAGGTCGTCGCCGCGCTGGACAGCGATGCGAAGCGGGCCCTGCTGCGCGACATGGCCGGCGCACTGGAAGCACGTTCGGCCGACGTGCTGCGGGCCAATGCGCGCGACATGCAGGCTGCTGCCGACAAGGGCGTGCAGGGTGCGATGCTCGACCGCCTGCGGCTGGACGAGGCGCGCATCGCCGGCATCGCCAGCGCGCTGCGCGAGGTGGCCGAGCTGCCCGATCCGGTTGGCGTGACGACCCGCCGCGAGACGCGGTCGAACGGCCTGTCGATCGAGCGCGTACGCATCCCGCTCGGCGTGATCGCGATGATCTACGAGGCGCGCCCCAACGTCACCGCCGACGCCGCTGCGCTGTGCCTGATGGCGGGCAACGCGGTGATCCTGCGCGGTGGTTCCGAGGCGATCCATTCCAACACCGCGATCGCCGCCGCGTTGAAGTCCGCCCTGGAAGCGCACGGTGTGCCTTCTGCCGCGCTGACCCTGGTCGAGGACCTGCGCCGCGAGACGATGGTGGAATTGCTGCAGCTCGTCGACATCGTCGACCTCGCGATCCCGCGCGGCGGCGAAGGTCTGATCCGCTTCGTGGCCGAGCACGCGCGCGTGCCGGTGATCAAGCACTACAAGGGCGTCTGCCATCTGTACGTGGATCGAGCCGCCGATCCCGAGCTCGCCTTGAACCTGCTGATCGACGGCAAGACCTCACGTCCCGGCGTGTGCAATGCGCTGGAAACCCTGCTGGTTCATCGTGCTGTCGCCGCCAGCTTCCTGCCGCGCGCGGCGCAGGCCTTGCGCCAACGTGGCGTCGAACTGCGCGGCGACGAGGCCAGTCGCGCCCTGGTACCCGACATCCAGCCCGCGACCGACGACGACTACGCCGCCGAATTCCTGGACCTGATCCTGGCGGTGCGCGTGGTCGACGATCTCGATGCAGCGATCGCACACATCCGCCGTTACGGTTCGGACCACACCGAAGTCATCGCCACCGCCGACGAAGCGGCTGCGCTACGTTTCGTGCAGGCGATTCGTTCCGCCGTGGTGATGGTCAACGCCTCCTCGCGTTTCAGCGATGGTGGCGAGCTGGGCCTCGGCGCCGAGATCGGCATTTCCACCACTCGCCTGCACGCCTATGGCCCGATGGGCGCCGAGGCGCTCACGGTGGAGCGCTTCGTGGTGCGCGGGGAAGGGCAGGTGAGGCATCCGCAGAGCCGGATCTGAACGAGGGCGCTCAGCCTTCCAGATGTCCCTGCTTGCCCAGATCGCCGGGTTCGTCGTCGAGCATGCCGCGGGCGAAGTCGAAGGCCCGTGCGATGAAATTGCCTTCTGCTTCCCAGTAGTTCGCATCGCGCACCCGCACGCGCAGGACCATCAGGTTCGGATCGTCTCTCCCTTCCGGGAAGAAGACCTTCTGCACCGGTGACCACAATTCGCCGATGGTGTCCTCGTCGCGATCCATGCGCGCCCGCCCCCGCACCGAAACATAGCGCGCTTCGCCCGGATGCGCATACGCGAGGTTCACTTCCGCGTCGTCGGTAAGTTCCTCGACCTTGTGGCTGTTGGCGGCGGTGAAGAAGATGATCTCGCCGTTGGCATCGATCTTCAGCGTCTGCAGCGGACGGCTGACCAGCGAGCCGTCCGCTGCATGCGTGGTCATCATCGCCACCTCGATGTCATCGATCATCTCGCCCAGCTTGTACAGGTCGCTGTCACGCGGTGCTTCGTTCTTCATGAGGTTTCCTGCCGGTTGAAAACCGCATCATCAACGGGCAGGGCTCAATATCCGATGAAATCGACGTGCAGCCAGTGGCAACTGGGTGATGCGCCGCGAGTCGGAGTCAGCCGGTTCGATGCCACTGGCCGACCGCCTCCGCAAACGCCAGGCAATCCGCGAACCGGTTGTACAGCGGCGCGGGAGAGATGCGGATGACGTCGGGTTCGCGCCAGTCGCCGATGATGCCGTTGGCCATCAGGTGTTCGAACAGGGCGCGGCCCTGTTCGCGGCCGGCGATGACGCGGATGGAGAGCTGGGCACCGCGGCGGTCGGGTTCGGCGGGAGTCACCACTTGCAGCACGTCGGCGAGCCGGGTCTGTACCAGCCACTCGAGGTAGCCGGTGAGCTGCAGGGATTTTTCGCGCAGTGCCGCGATGCCGGCGCGGCGGAAAATTTCCAGCGATACGCGCAGCGGGGCCAACGCGAGGATCGGCGGGTTGGAGAGCTGCCAGCCGTCGGCGCCGATGGTGGGCTGGAACTCGGGGCCCATCTGGAAACGGGTGGTCTTGTCGTGGCCCCACCAGCCGGCGAAGCGCGGCAGCACGGCGGTGGCGTGGCGTTCGTGCACGAAGGCGCCGCCGACGGCGCCGGGGCCGCTGTTGAGATATTTGTAGCTGCACCAGATCGCGAAGTCGGCGCCGCTGTCGTGCAATTGCAGTGGCAGGTTGCCGACGGCGTGGGCGAGATCGAAGCCGACCACGCAACCATGCTTGTGCCCCAGTGCGGTGATCACCTCGATGTCGAACGCCTGGCCGGTGCGGTATTGCACGCCGGGCAGCATCACCAGGGCGATGCGCGAGCCGTGTTCGGCCAGCGCGCGTTCGATCGCGGCGAGCGAGGTGGTGCCGTTTGGTTCGTCGGGCTGCAGCTCGATCAGCGCGGTGGCCGGGTCGAAGCCGTGGAAGCGGATCTGCGATTCCACCGCGTAACGGTCGGTGGGAAACGCGCCGCCCTCGATCAGGATCGCCGGGCGCTCGGCGGTGGGGCGGTAGAAGCTGACCATCATCAGGTGCAGGTTCACGCCCAGGGTGTTCATCGCCACCACTTCGACGGGTAGCGCGCCGACCACGGCGGCGAGGTCGTCGCGCACGAACTCGTGGTAGTCCATCCACGGCAGGCGGCCCTTGAAGTGGCCTTCCACGCCCAGCTCGCCCCAGTAGTCCAGTTCCGCGTTGACTGCTTCGCGTACCGCGCGTGGCTGCAGGCCCAGCGAGTTGCCGCAGAAATAGGTGCTGTCGCGACCTTCGTGCGGCGGGATCAGGAATTCGTCGCGGAATGCGCGCAGCGGATCGGCGGCGTCGCGGGCGTTGGCCCAGTCGTGGGTGGCTTCGAACGTGACGGACATCGGGATTCTCTTGGAGTCGGAGCCTCCGGCTGCTTTCAGGGGAGGTCGGGTGAGGCGAGGAGCCAGAGCGACCCCACCCCAACCCTCCCCTGCGTTGCAGGGGAGGGAGCGGTACGAGTTACTTCAATTGCGCGGCGAGGGCGGCGCAGCCCTTGTCGAAATCGGCTTTCCAGGCGGCGCCGGCCTGGGTTTCGCTGGGGCGCATGCAGCGCAGCTGGATGGCGTGGCCGTTCTTGAACCAGTAGTGCTCGGTGTAGCTGAAGGCGGTGCCGTTTTCCTGCGCGGTGTAGATGTTGCTGTTGGGACCGGGCGGCGTGTCGGCGACCTTGTAACCGGGCAGCGCCATCGCCTTGGCGGTGGCTTCGCTGCGGTACTGGTTGAAGCTGTTGACGTCGGCGACCTGCTTCACCGTGACGGTGACGCGGGCGAGGCTGTTCTTGCCGGTGGGCGAGGGGTCGGGCACCTGGAATACGTGGGCTTCGGGGTCGCCCTGGGTTTCCATGATGCCCAGCCAGCTGTCGGGCGTGCTGAAGGTGACGGTGCCGTCGGCCATGCTGACGTCGGTGGCGTGCACGCCCGTGGCAAGCAGGGTGGCGGCGAACGCGATGGCGAGGATGGTGCTGCGCAGGAGGTTCATGCGGATGCCTTCGAAAGGGAATCGGGAGCGAAGCGATGGAGAGGCAGGCCCAGCCATTCCAGCGCGGTGCCGTGGAACAGCCGCGCGCGGTCGGTGTCGTCCAGGCCCAGCGCCTCGATGCCGCTGCCGGGTTCCTGCTCCCCCAGCGGGAAAGGATAGTCGGTGCCCAGCATCACCTGGTGTGCACCGGTCACATCCAGCAGGTAACGCAGCGCCTGATCGTCGTGCACGCAGGAGTCGAAATAGAAGCGCTTGAGGTATTCGCGGGGGTTGCGCGGGTTGTCGGTGGCGACCAGGTCCGGGCGCATCTTGAAGCCGTGCTCGATGCGGCCGATGGTGGAAGGGAAGCTGCCGCCGCCGTGGGCCAGCATCACGCGCAGTTTCGGCAGGCGTTCCAGTACGCCGCCGAAGGCCAGGCAGCAGGCGGCGCGCGATTGCTCGGCCGGCATGCCGACCAGCCACGGCATCCAGTATTTGGGCATGCTGGCCATGCCCATCATGTCCCACGGGTGCACCAGGATCGCCGCGCCGAGGTCGGCGGCGGCCTCGAAGAAGGGAAACAGCTCGGGCGCGTCCAGGTTCCAGTCGCCACAGTGCGAGCCGATCTGCACGCCCTGCAGGCCCAGCTCGTCGATGCAGCGTTCCAGTTCGCGGATGGCCAGGTCCGGGGCCTGCAGCGGTACCGTGCCGATGCCGGCGTAATGGCGCGGGTAGTCACGGCACAGCCCGGCCATGTGGTTGTTCAGATGGCGATGCAGTTCCAGTGCCTGGTGGCCCGGTGCCCAGTACGAAAACAGCACCGGCACGGTGGAGATCACCTGCACGTCGACGCCGAAGCGGGCGTAGTCGTCGATGCGGGTCTGCGGGTCGAAGGCCGAATCCCAGACTTCGCGGAAGAAGCGGCTGTCCTTGTAGATGCGGTGTCGCCCGTCGGTATGGGTCATCACCGGAAAGCGGTCGTCGCCGTACTTGGCGGCCAGGTTCGGCCAGTCGCGGGGCAGGATGTGCGCGTGGGTATCGATCTTGAGCATCCGCGCAGTGTAAAACCTCTGCGCCGCGGCGTCGCGCCGCAGTGCGGAGGCGCGTGGCGGGATGGTTTACGGTGCGGGCACGCCGTCGGAGCGGCTGCGGTTCATCACGTGGGCCAGGGTGTTGATGTTGTCCACCAAGCGGTCGCTGATCCGCGCCAGCAGGTCGGCGGCGACGCGGTCGTCGCTTTCCCGCACCGAACCGACCAGGGCGCGCTGCATGGCGCGCAGGTCGGGCAGGGCATCGGCCGCACGCTGTTCGCGCAGTGCGTTGGCGAGGTCCCGCAGGTTGCCGGCAGCCTGCTCGACGAAGCGGCCCAGGGCAGTCTGGTCCAGGGGGGAGAGATCGTCGAGGGTGGCCTCCAGCGTCATCGCGGTGCGCGCCAGCCGGTTGCCGTTGGCGAACAGCGCGCGTGCCAGCGCCAGCAGTTCGGGCGGCGTGGCCGGTTCGGTGCGCATGCGGTCGATCGAGGCCTGCGCGTTGGTGCGGGCGGTGCGCGCCGCGGTGCGCGTGTCGCGATGGGTGGCAGTCTGCGCGGGTTGCGCCAACGCGTGCAGGTAGCTGGCGTAGGCATCCAGCATCACCGCCAGCGCAGCACGGGCGCGACCGCGCTCCCAGGTCGGCCACGCCACGTAGGCGAGCAAGGCCATGCCGCAACCCAGGGCGGTGTTGATCACCCGGTCCGACACCGCCAGGCCGGGATTGACTCCCTCGAACGACAGCAGGATCACCACGGTGCCGGTCAGCGTCGCCACCGCGATGCCGTAGTGGGCGCCGGCGAGATAGCGGAAGGCCATGCACAGCACCGCCATCAGGGCCAGGTGCGCCCACGGCTCGTCGGGCGTGATGTGCAGCAGCACCGTGGTCAGCACCAGGCCCAGCACGGTGCCGAGCACGCGCAGCAGGCCGAAATTGAAGGTGGCGGCGAAGTCGGGCCGCAGCACGATCGCCGCGGTCATCGGCAGCCAGTAGCCGTGCGGCAACTGCAGCAGACGCGAGACCCACAAGGCGACGCTGAGGCAGACCGCCATCCGCACGGCATGCCGGAACGCCACCGAGCGCGGGGTGAGGCTGGCGCGCAAGGTGGCCAGGGCCGAGCTGCTGCGCAAGGCCTTCGGCAGGCGGGTTTCCGCCGCGCTGGCACGCAGCTCGCCGCGGCTGCCGGCCCAGTCGGCGTTGCGCACGGCGGCGGCCAGCTGGCCGGCCAGCGCATGGATGTGCGCGGCGAGTCCGTGCAGCGTGCCACCGCCATCGAGCAGCGCCTGCTCGCTGGCGCGCAAGGTCTGCAGTGCACGACCGGCCTGCTCGGGCGACTCGCCCTGTTCCAGCGCGGTGGCAATGGCCGCCAGCACTCGCGCGGCGTCGTCGCGGAACAGGTCGTGGATTGCCGGGTCCGCGTGCAACTCGCTCATCGCGGTGAGTTCCAGCCGGATCCGCTCGGCCAGTTCCAGCAACACGCCGAAGGCCTCCATCGCGCGGCCATGAGCGCGGTGGCGACCCAGCAGGGTCTGCTGCAGCGTGGTCATCGCCTCGGTCAGCGCCGGCACCTCGGCGTCGTCGTGGTTCTGTTGCCGGGCCAGCGCGGCGAGACCGCTGTAGACATTGGCCAGTGCCAGACGCTCCGGCCAGTAGCGCTGCAGCGGCCATGCGGCCAGCGAAAACGAGGTCAGCAGCAAGCCACCGGCGAAGATCAGGGCGGCGCCGCCAAGGGCGTGCTCCAGCGAGGTCGGCGTGGAGGCGGTGATCACCAGCAGGATCATGCTGGTCATGCCGACCCGCGCGGTATCGGTGCCGAACACCACCAGCAACCCGCCAAAAAAGCCGCAGGCGGCCGTGGCGATCAGGATGGGCAACAGCTGGCCGCCGATCAGGAAGCCGACCAGCGCGGCGAGCCCGGCCGCCAGCGACGCCAGCAGCAGCTGGCGCATGCGCTGGCGATACGGCCCCGGCTGGTCGGAGAACATCGTGTCCAGCGCACCGGCGGCCACGCCCAGGCCGATCTGCGGATAGCCGGTGGCCATGCCCACGGCCAGCGGCAGCACCACCGCCGCGGTATTGCGCACCACCACCCGCCACGGCACGTCCGGCCGCTTGATGACGGTGAGGCTTTCGATCGCATGGGCGCGTAGCGAATAACCGCTGGAGGGCATGGATATCGGGTCGCGGTGACGTCGGAAGGTTGATTCTGCACTACGCGGGCGCAGGTCGTGGCGGGCAGCCGCTCAGCCGTCCGCTCCGGTGTCCGCTGGCATGCCGTCTTCATCGAAAGCGCCCAGCCGCTCGCTGATGCGTGGATCGCTGCGGTAGCGCTTGCGCAGTGTCTTGAGCTCGTGCGGCAATGCGTTGCAGCGCAGCTCGTCCATCCGGCGATTGACCTCGACATCGCGCGCGGAGCCATCACCGCCGAACTCGCCCGCGAAATGCAGGCAGCTTTCGCTGCGTTCGATGAACTTCGTCACCGGTCGGGGCCAGTCCGTATCGCCCGCACTGGCGGGCAACACGGAAGCCGCCTGGATGACCAGCGCGGCGAACAGCAGGGCAAGCCTGCTGCCTGGCCCGCCCCGGTTCGTCGGCATCAGCAGACTCAGGCGCGCCCGGCGAACTCGCCGGTGAGCGTGTTCACCCACACCTTCTCGTCGTTGCTGATGTACTCGGGCACCTGCACCTCGATGCCGGTGTTGAGCTTCGCCGGCTTGTTGCGCTTGGTGGCGCTGGAACCCTTCATTTCCGGGGCCGTGTCGACCACGGTCAGCACGATGCTGGTGGGCACCTGTAGGCCGACCGGCGCGTCGTCGATCACCTGCACGTAATAGCCTTCGGTGTCCTCGACGATGTAGCCGGCGTTGTCGCCGACCAGTTCGGGCGAGAGCAGGTACTGGGTGTAGTCCTCCGCGTCCATGAAGACGAACGCGTCGCCATCCATGTACGAGAAGTTCGCCGCGCGGCGAACCAGATCCATCTCGCGCAACTCGTCATCGGCACGCAGGCTGAGATCGAACTTGCGTGCGCCGGGGATCGAATACAGGGTGAAGCGGAAGGTGACGTTGCCGCCACGCGCGCTGGGCGAGCTGCGCTCGATGTCACGCACCTGGTAGACGGTGCCGTCGTGCTCGACCACGTTGCCTTTCTTGACGTCGGAAGCTTTCATAAGTCAGGAGTGAGTTCAGAGGAGTGAGAAGTGAGAGAAGAGCAAAGGCGTGTGGTGAAGCGGCATGAGGCGAGTTCTCTCTCACTCCTCTCCACTCACTCCTCGCTTATTTGGGTTGCAGCCGCACTGCGCCATCCAGCCGGATCGTCTCGCCATTGATATAGCGATTGCCCAGGATGAAGGCGACGGTGCTGGCGTATTCGTTGGGCTGGCCCAGGCGCGAGGGGAACGGGATCGAGGCGGACAGCGACTGCTGCACGGACTCGGGCATGCCGTCGACCATCGGGGTCCAGAAGATGCCCGGGGCGATGGTCGCCACGCGGATGCCGAAGCGGGCCAGTTCGCGCGCCATCGGCAGGGTCATGCCGACCACGCCGCCTTTCGAGGCCGAGTAGGCGGCCTGGCCGATCTGGCCTTCGTAGGCGGCGACGGAGGCGGTGTTGATGATCACGCCGCGCTCGCCGTCCTCGCCGGCCTCGTTGTTCTGCATCAGCGCGGCGCCGGCCTTGGCCACGTTGAAGCTGCCGACCAGGTTCACCATCACCGTGCCGGAGAAGGTGGCCAGCGGCATCGCGCCTTCCTTGCCCAGCACGCGGCCCGCGCCCAGGATGCCGGCGCAGTTGATCACCACGTTGAGCCCGCCCATCGCGTGGTGCGCGGCGGCGACGTTGGTGGCCACGCCGTCCTCGGAGGTGACGTCGGTGCGGAAGAAGCGCGCGGCGTCACCCAGTTCCTTCGCGGCCGCCTGGCCCTTGTCCTCGTTGACGTCGAACAGCGCGACCTGGCCGCCGTGGGCGACGAAATGCTGCGCTACCGCATGGCCGAGGCCGGAAGCCCCGCCGGTGATGATTGCCTTGACCTGATCGAGCTGCATGGGAAATCCTTGCTACCAGTGCCGAAAAACCGCCATGGTAGCCGACCGGCGCCTGCGACTGCAGGCTGAACATCAAAGCCTGTCGCGACAGGGGATTCACGCGGCGTTGGGGTGACTCCGGCCATGTTGGCGTCGAACCGCCAGGCAGGTCTTTCCGTAGTCGTCACGACGGTTCTTTCCAACCAACGCAAGGGCGCAACCATGAACATGAAAAAGCTGCTGAGTCTTTCTGTGGCATGTGGCGTGGGGCTGATGCTGGCCAGCGGCTCCGTGCTGGCACAGGATCACGGCCGGGGTCACGGCCATGGCCACGATCGCGACCGACATGGCTACAACGACCATCGCGGCCATGATCACGGTCATTACTCGAACTGGCGCGACCGCGGCCGCCACGAAGGCTGGTACCGACGCGGTGGCTACCTGCCGGTGGAATACCGCACCCGTTACGTGGTGACCGACTGGCGTCACGACCGTCTGCGTCCGCCGCCCCGCGGCTACCACTGGGTGCGCAGCGACAACGGTGACTTCCTGCTGGTGGCGATCGCCACCGGAGCGATCGTTGATTTGCTGCTCAACCAGTAAGCCGGTTCGTTCGTGATGCATGAAGGCGTGCCCGCTGTCGCGGGCACGCCTTTTTTGTGGCGGTACCGCTCCTAAGCGCTTCGGCCCTGGTCTTCCAGCAGCGAATGCAACGGCGCCGACGGAAGCCGGGGAAACGGCGTGACGGCGATGGGCGGATTCGCCGCAGGCTGCAGCTCCTTCTGCCACACGCCCACGTCCCACCATTGCCCCAGCTTGTAACCGCACTGGCGCCACACGCCGGCGGCAGTGAAACCCATCGACTCGTGCATCGCCACGCTGGCCGTGCCGGGCAGGGTGATCACGCCGACGGCCTGGGTGATGCCCTGCAGGCGCATCACGTCCAGCAGCACGCCGTAGAGCTTGCGGGCGATGCCACGGCGGTGTGCGTCGGCGCGCACGTAGATCGAGGTCTCGGCGATCCAGTCGTAGGCGGCGCGTTCGCGGAAACGGCCGGCGTAGGCGTAGGCCAGCACGTCGCCGGCTTCTTCCCAGACCAGCCACGGATAGTGTTCGAGGCGTGCGCGGATGCGTTCGCGCATGGCCTCCACGCCGGGCAGTGCGGTTTCGAAGGTGGCCACGCCGTCGCGGACCGACGGCGCGTAGATCGTGTGGATGGCGGCGGCGTCTTCGTCGCGGGCGGTGCGGATCATCGAACGGTAGCCCTCAGCACTTTTCGTACTTCCAGTTGCGTTTCCTGCCTTCGGCCAGCCACTCCAGTGTGGTGGCGAGGCGTTTCTGGCGCGTCGCGTCGGTTTTTGCTTCGACGATCCAGTCGACGTACTCGCGCTGCGCGCCGGGACCGAAGCCTTCGTACGTCTTGCGGGCCGCCGCGTGCTTCTTTTGCGCGAGCAGCGCGGCCAGGTCCTCCGGCAAGGTCGGCGCGGGCTTCGCGGCGGCCTTCGGACGCGCCTTCTTCACGCCCGCTTCGTTCAATGCCATCGCCTTTTTCAAGAAGGTGGCGAGCTGCCTGTCCGCAGGCAGATCCTCCAGCGAAGCGAGCTTGCCGAACTGCCCCATGCCGTCCTCGTCGCTGCCGCCGGTGACTTCCTTCGACAGCCAGAAACCGAAGCTGCAGTGCTGCTTGAACGCGGCCATCATGCACATCGGTGCGGCCTTGTAGCTGAAAAACGGCATGCCCCACTTGATGCCTTCCTCCACCTCGGGACAGGCGGTGTGCACGCGTTCGCGCAGGTGCTCCAGGATCGGCCGGGCGAACTCGGCGGATTTCGCGATATAGGCACCGATGCGCGGATCGTGGTTCGACATGGCTCACCTCACAGGTCGCGGATGAAGAAGCGGTCGCAACTGAAATGCCCGGTGCCGCCCATCGGCGCGCACAACGCGGTGAAGCCGCTGCGCTTGTACAGCGCCTGCGCTGCGTCCATGCCGGTCAGTGTTTCCAGGTAGCAACGGCGGAAGCCGTGCGCGCGGGCCGCGTCGAGGCAGCGCTGCATCATCGCCGTGCCGGCGCCGATGCCGCGCGCGGCGGGGAGGAAATACATCTTGCGCAGTTCGCACACGTCGGGCTCGGCGTTCTGCAGGGGCGCCACGCCGCCGCCGCCGATCACCGTGCCGTCGCGCTCGACCACGAAGTAGCTGCTGCGAGGTTGCGCGTAGGATTCGTACATCGAGTCCACCTCGGCGTCGTGGATCGCGAAGCCGGGGCCGTCGGCGCCGAACTCGGGCATCACGGCGCGGATGATCGCGGCCATGGCCGCGTTGTCGCTGGATTCGATGGGGCGGATCAGGAACGTGTCGGTCATGGGGTCGCTGCGGGAGTCAGATAGGGGAGACCGGCCTTCATCACGAAAACCGGGTGTTGCAGGGCGTCGATCTGCGTGCTTGGATCACCGCTGAACGCCGCGAGATCGGCAGCCAGGCCGGGCGCGATGCGACCGAAACGCTGCGACTGGCGCAAGATCTTCGCCGCCACGTCGGTGGCCGCGTGCAATGCCTGCGCAGGGGTCATGCCGTCGGCCACCATCGCCGCCGGTTCGCGCCAGTTCTCGCCGTGGCGGAACACGCCCACGTCGCTGCCGTTGCCGATCGTGACGCCCAGCTTCAGGGCGCTGCGGAAGGCCTGTTCGGCTTCGCGCATGCGCTCGGTCGGCTCACTCTTGCCCGGCACGTAGTGCTGGAAATATTCGGCGGTGGACTCGACCGCGGTGAGCGTGGGCTCGTAGGCGGTGCCATGTTGCTTCATCAGCTTGAAGGTGGCCTCGCTGGCGCCGTAGCCGTGTTCCACGCTGTCCACGCCGGCGTCCACCGCCATCCGCACGCCGGCGTCGCTGGCGGCGTGCACGGCCACCGGGCGGCCGATCTGGTGCGCGGTGTCGACCAGCGCCTTCAGCTCGGCGGGAGTGAAGGTGGGTGCGGTGGCGCCGTCCGGGCCGACGCGGTAGTCGCCGTAGATCTTGATCCAATCGGCCCCGCGCGCGGCCTGTTCGCGCATCGCCGCCATCGCCTGGTCGACGCCGCTGACCTCCTGCGCGCCGCCGGGCAGGGTGATGTCCGGACGGAAGCCACGTGGGCCGGGACCGTAGCTGGCGGTGGCGACGATCGCGCGGGTGGCCACGAACAATCGCGGGCCGGGGATCAGGCCTTCCTCGATCGCGCGCTTCACCGAGACATCGGCAAAGCCGGCGCCTTCGGTGCCCAGGTCGCGCAACGTGGTGAAGCCGGCGAGCAAGGTGTCGCGCGCGTGTCTTGCCGCCAGCAGCGTGCGGTAGTCCTGCGGTTCGGTCAGCACCTGATCGTTCCAGAGTGTCTCGTTGTACGGATGCAGGAACAGGTGCGAGTGCAGGTCGATCAGTCCCGGTGTGAGCGTGGCGCCGGGCAGTTCGACGCGACGGGCGTCGGCGGGCGCGTGGATCGAGCCGGCCGGGCCGACCGCGGCGATGATGCCGTCATGCACCAGCACGGCCCAGCCTGCGTGCACGACATCGCCGTCGGCGGTCCAGACACGTTCGGGCAGCAGCAACCAGTCGCCCTTCGGCGTGGCGGCACCGGCGGACAGGCTGCAGGACAGGATCAGCACTGCCGCCGCCGTCCGCCACCAGGTCATCAGGCTCGTGCGCATCGCTTCATCTCGTCGACCGAAAGCCGATGATAGTGATCGCGATCGGGATTTCGCGAGTGGCTCAGGCCACGGCCGTCCGCGCGCGGGTGACCCGGCTGGCGGTGTCCTTGTGCAACTGCGCGGCGAGCCAGGCGCCGGTGGCGACCAGCAGGTCGAGGTCGATGCCGGTCTCGATGCCCATGCCGTGCAGCATGTAGACCACGTCCTCGCTGGCCACGTTGCCGGTGGCGCCCTTCGCGTAGGGGCAGCCGCCGGTGCCGGAGACGGCGCTGTCGACCACGCGCACGCCTTCCTCAAGGCAGGCCAGGATGTTCGCCAGCGCCTGGCCGTAGGTGTCGTGGAAGTGCACGGCGAGCGCCGCCATCGGCACCTCCTGCGCCACCGCGTGCAGCATCGCGCGTGCCCTGGCCGGGGTGCCGACGCCGATGGTGTCGCCCAGCGAGATTTCATGGCAGCCCAGTTCGTGCAGGCGACGCGCCACGCGCACCACGTCGCTGACCGGTACCTCGCCCTGGTACGGGCAGCCGAGCACGGTGGAGACGTAGCCGCGTACCTGCACGCCGTCGGCCCGGGCCTGTTCCATCACCGGGATGAAGCGTTCGATGGATTCGTCGATCGAGGCGTTGATGTTCTTGCGGTTGAACGCTTCCGATGCGGCGGTGAACACGGCGATCTCGGTGGCGCCGACTTCGCGCGCCCGCGCGTAGCCTTGCAGGTTCGGCACCAGCACCGGGTAGCTCACGCCTGGCAGCTTGCGGATGCGGGTGAACACCTCGGCGGCGTCGGCCAGTTGCGGCACCCATTTCGGGCTGACGAAACTGGTCGCCTCGATGGACTTGAGGCCAGTGGCGGAGAGCCGGTCGATCAGCGCGACCTTCACCTCGGCCGGCAGCAGGGTCTTCTCGTTCTGCAGGCCGTCGCGGGCGCCGACTTCGACGATGCGGACGTGGTTGGAGGTGTTCATGAAAAAGCTCCGGAGGACATCATTTCCCTTCTCCCCTCGGCGACTATAAGGAGTCCCCTTGTGGGTGAGAAGGTGCCCCGAAGGGGCGGATGAGGGTGCGAGGTCGAAGTGAACTCCCTGGCCTGCCCGAACCCTCACCCCAACCCCTCTCCCGAGGGGAGAGGGGCTTTAAAGCTCAGTCGGCAAAGCGGACCAGCACGGCGTCGGCTTCGACAAACTCGCCCTGCGTGGCGTTGATGCTCTCGATGGTGCCGGCGCGCGGTGCCTTCAAGGCGAGTTCCATCTTCATCGCTTCCATCACCAGCAGTTCCTGGCCCTGCTCGACCGTGTCGCCGGCGTTGGCTTTCACCAGCACGATGCGGCCCGGCATCGGGGCGATGATCTGGTTGCCGCCGGCGGCGTCGGTCGCTTCCCAGGCGAAGGCGGCGGCGCGGCTGAAGCTGTAGCGCTGGCCGTGGGCGTCATGCAGCAGCACGTGGGCGGCATCGACACGCAGCGGCACACGCTGTGACTCGCCGGCAAAGCGGGCGCTGAGACCGTCGTCGAGCAGACGCGCGCCACGCACTTCGCAGGCGGCTGCGCCGCGGCGCAGCTGGTAGTTGCCGGCGTGGCCGTGGGCGTCGATGTCGTAGCGCTGTTCGCGCCAGGTCAGCGCCACGATGCGCTTGCCGGCGTGGCCGATGCGCCAGGCGTCGGCGCGGGCCCAGGGCGAATGCGGGTCGGTCGCGTTGCCCCTGATGCTGGCTTCGTCGTGGAGCAGGACAGCGGTGGCGGCGGCGAACAGCACGGTGTCGCCCGGCACCACGTCGCCGACCAGGAACTCTTCAAGGTGGCGATCGAGATATCCGGTATCGATGTTGCCTTCGACCACGACGGGATGGCGCACCAGCCGCTCGAGGAAGCCGATGTTGGATTTCGGGCCGATGATCTCGCTGGCGGCCAGCGCTTCGCGCATGCGCTGCAGGGCTTTCGGGCGGTCCTCATCCCACACGATCAGCTTGGCGATCATCGGGTCGTAGAAGATCGTCACCGTGTCGCCCTCGATCACGCCGCCGTCGAGGCGCACGTGCTGCGAAGGACTCGGCAGGCGCAGCGTCTGCAGCTTGCCGGAGCCGGGCAGGAAATTCTGGTCAGGGTCTTCGGCGTACAGGCGCACTTCGATCGCGTGGCCCCGCGAAACCACGTCTTGCTGGGCCAGCGGCAGCGGTTCGCCATCGGCGATGCGCAACTGCCACTCGACCAGGTCCACGCCGTGGGTCAGCTCGGTGACCGGGTGCTCGACCTGCAGCCGCGTGTTCATTTCCATGAAGTGGAAATCGCCCGCGGGGCCGACGATGAATTCCACCGTGCCGGCGCCCACGTAGTTCACCGCGCGGGCGGCGGCCACCGCAGCGGCGCCCATGTCGGCGCGCTTTTCCGGGGTGAGGAAGGGCGAGGGCGTTTCCTCCAGCACCTTCTGGTAGCGGCGTTGCGCGGAGCATTCGCGCTCACCGAGGTGGATGATGTTGCCGTGGCGGTCGCCGAAGATCTGGAACTCGATGTGGCGCGGGTGTTCCACATAACGCTCCAGCAGCATCGAGGCGTCGCCGAAGGCGGCCTGCGCCACGCGTTGGGCGGTGGCCAGCGCCTCGGGGAATTCGGCGTCCGAGCGCACGATCTGCATGCCCTTGCCGCCGCCGCCTGCCGAGGGCTTGATGATCAGCGGATAGCCGACCTGGTGCGCCTGTTCGGCGAGGAAGGCGTTGTCCTGCTGGTCGCCGCTGTAGCCGGGTACCAGCGGCACGTCATGCCTGGCCATCAGCTGCTTGGCGGCGGCTTTCGACCCCATCGCCTCGATGCTTTCGGGGTCCGGACCGATGAACACGATGCCGGCGTCCCTGCAGGCGCGCGAGAAGGCGGTGTTCTCCGACAGGAAGCCGTAGCCGGGATGGATCCCCTGGGCGCCGCTGTTCTTCGCCGCATCGAGAATGGCGTCGATGCGCAGGTAGGAATCAGCCGGCAGCGGACCGCCGATCGGCCACGCCTCGTCGGCCAGCCGCACATGCTGCGCGTCCTGGTCCGCCTCCGAATACACCGCGATGGTGTGGATGCCGAGGCGGCAGCAGGTGCGGATCACGCGGCAGGCGATCTCGCCGCGGTTGGCTATCAGTACACGTTCGAACATGCGAGTCCCTGGAAGCGTTCGTGTCGATGCAAAGCGTCTAAAACTAGCAGATCGCGGCGCGCTTACGGTTGCGCCACCCATGCCGGCGCGCGCTTGTCGAGGAAGGCGCCCAGCCCGTGCTGGCCTTCGGGAGAGACGCGCAGGCGGGCGATCAGTGCGGCGTTTTCGGTATCGATGCGTTCGGCTTCGGCCGGATCGGCGCCGCCGATGCGCAAGGCCAGCTGCTTGGCCTCGCGCTGGGCCAGCGGACCGGCCTTGGCCAGGAAATGCAGCTGGCGCTCGATCGCCTCGTCGAGTTCGCTGCCGGTCGACACCGCATGCAGCAGGCCGATCCGGTGCGCCTCGGCGGCGTCGAAGACCTCGCCGCTGACGAACAGCCGGCGTGCCTCGCGCAGGCCGATCGCGGCGATCACGTAGGGCGAGATCACTGCCGGCACCAGGCCCAGCTTCACTTCGGACAGCGCGAACTTGGCGGTGTCCACGCCGATCGCGATGTCGCAGCAGGCGACCAGGCCCACGCCACCGCCATACGCGGCGCCGTTGACCCGCGCGATGGTCGGCTTGGACAGGAACTGCAGGTTGCGCATCAGCCGCGCCAGGCGCAGCGAATCCTCGCGGTTTTCCTGTTCGCTGGCGCCGGCCATGCCGCGCATCCAGTTCAGGTCGGCGCCGGCGGAGAAACAGCTGCCGCTGCCGGTGAGCACCACCGCGCGCACGGCCGGATCGGCGTCGGCCCGGGCCAGCGCCTCGGTCAGCGCGGCGATCAGCGCGTCGTCGAACGCGTTGTGGATCTGCGGGCGGTTCAGCGTGAGCCAGGCGACCGCGCCGCGGCGTTCGCTGAGGATGGAATCGGTCATCAGGTCGTCCCCGCAAATAACGCGATGATAAACGTTGTCGCAGGGGTGGCCCGGGGTGCTGCAGCCGTATCGACAAAAGGACTACAATGCGAATTGTTCTTATTTGAGATTTTCGCCCGTGCGTCTGTCCGAATTGCCCAAGGGTGCCCCCGCCGTGGTCGACCGCGTGCACGATGCGCATGCGGCCGATCCGATCGCGCAGCGCTTGCGCGACCTGGGCTTTGTCGATGGCGAGCCGGTGCGGGTGGTGGCGGTGGGGCCGATGGGTGGCGATCCGGTGCTGATCCAGATCGGTTTCACCCGCTTCGCGCTGCGCAAGGCCGAGGCCAGCCGGGTCAGCGTGCGCAGCGAGGCGGCGGCATGAGCGCGTCGACCCTGCGCATTGCCCTGGTCGGCAATCCCAACTGCGGCAAGACGGCCCTGTTCAACCTGCTCACCGGCGGCCGGCAGAAGGTGGCGAACTATGCCGGCGTCACCGTGGAGCGCAAGGAAGGGCGCTTCACCGCGCCGTCCGGCCGGGTGCTGCAGATCCTGGATCTGCCGGGCACCTACAGCCTGGACGCGAACAGTCCGGACGAGATGATCACCCGCGACGTCTGCGCGGGCAATTATCCGGGCGAGGCGGTGCCGGACCTGATCGTCTGCGTGGCCGACGCCACCAACCTGCGCCTGCACCTGCGCTTCGTGCTGGAGGTGAAGCGCCTCGGCCGCCCGGTGGTGCTGGCGCTGAACATGATGGATACCGCACGCCAGCGCGGCATCGTGATCGACGTGCCCGAATTGCAGCGTCGGCTCGGCCTGCCCGTGGTCGAAACGGTCGCGGTGAAGCGCGGCGGCGCGCAGGCGCTGATCGAGCGGGTCGATGGCGAGGTTCCCGCGGCCGCGCCGGTGCAGCCCGATGACGCGGCCAGCCGCGCCGACCTGCACGCGCAGGTGCGCGAACTGCTGGCGGCCACGGTGACGATGCCGCGCGCCACTGCCGCGATCGACGACACGCTGGACCGCTGGGCGCTGCATCCGGTGTTCGGCCTGGCGATTCTTGCGGTGGTGATGTTCCTGGTGTTCCAGGCGGTGTACTCGATCGGCAAGCCGATGACCGACGCGATCGCCGACGGCTTCGACTGGATGGGCGGACACGCCGCCACCCTGATGCCGGCGGGGCCGCTGCAGAGTCTGGTCACCGATGGCCTGTTCGGCGGCTTGGGCACGGTGCTGGGTTTCCTGCCGGAAATCCTGGTGCTGTTCCTGTTCATCATCGTGCTGGAGGAGTCGGGCTACCTGCCGCGCGCCGCGTTCCTGCTGGATCGGCTGATGCTGTCGGTGGGGCTGACCGGCCGCTCGTTCATCCCGCTGCTGTCCAGCTTCGCCTGCGCGATTCCCGGCATCATGGGTACGCGCAGCATCACCGATCCGCGCGACCGGCTCACCACCATCCTGATCGCGCCGCTGATGACCTGTTCGGCGCGGCTGCCGGTGTATGCGCTGCTGATCGGCGCGTTCATCCCGATCCGCTACGTGTTCGGCGTGTTCAACCTGCAAGGCGTGGTGCTGTTCACCTTGTATCTGGCGGGCATTCTCGGCGCGATGCTGGTGGGCTGGGTGATGAAGCACATCCGCCGCGACAAGAGCGAGCACGCGCTGATGATGGAGCTGCCCTCGTACCGCGTGCCGAAGCTGCGCGACGTGGCGATCGGCCTGTACGAGCGCGGCATGATCTTCCTGAAGCGGCTGACCGGCGTGATCCTGGGCCTGACCGTGCTGATGTGGTTCCTGTCGACCTTCCCCGGTGCGCCGGAAGGCGCGACCCGACCGGCGATCGAATACAGCTTCGCGGGTTACATCGGGCGCGGCCTGCAGTACATCTTTGCGCCGATCGGCTTCAACTGGCAGATCAGCCTGGCGCTGATCCCGGCCTTCGCCGCCCGCGAAACCGCGGTGGCCGCGCTGGCCACGGTCTACCTGGTCGGCGGCGAGGCGGCCGGCGGGTTGGGTCATGCGCTGGCCGGACAGATCTCGCTGGCCAGCGCGCTGTCGCTGCTGGTGTGGTTCGCATATGCGCCGCAGTGCATGTCCACGCTGGCGATCATCAAGCGCGAAACCGATTCCTGGCGCAACGTGGCGATCTCGTTCGGCTACATGTTCGTGATGGCCTATACCGCGTCGTTCATCGTCTACCAGGTGGCGAGGGCGCTCGCATGAGGACGCGTCCATGAGTGCCGGTCTGCTGCTGCAGTACGTGGTGATCGGCCTGGCCGTGCTGGCCAGTGTGTGGATCGTGCTGCGCAAGCTGGCCCGGAAAACCACCAATCGCTGGATGGCTGCCGCGTCGATCCACTTCAGCCAGCCCGGTCGTGGCGCCCTGGTGCGGGCGTTCGGCCGCCGCCTGCAGCCGAAGGAAGCCACCGGCGACTGCAGCGACGGCTGCAGTACCTGCGGCGCCTGCGGGCCAAAGCCGCCAGCCGCGGCGCATCCGGGCGAGCCGATGCCGCTGGAGTTTCGCCCGCGGCAGTGACGCGTTTGGCGTCTTGCTCCCTCCCCCGCGAGCAGGGGAGGGTTGGGGTGGGGTCGCTCTTCGCCAAAGTCAAAAGCGAACCCCCTCCCAACCTCCCCCTGCGCGCAGGGGGAGGAGCCAGCACTGGGGACCGGGCACGAAAAAGCCGGCTTGCGCCGGCTTCTCGTGCAACGTGGATCGCGCCCCGGCTTACGCCAGTTCGCGGATCTTCGCGTTGAGGCGGCTCTTGTGGCGGGCGGCCTTGTTCTTGTGGATCAGGCCGCGGGCGGCGTAGCGGTCCATCACCGGCTGGGCGGCGGTGAAGGCGGCAACGGCGGCTGCCTTGTCCTTGGCCTCGATGGCCTTGACGACCTTCTTCAGGGCGGTGCGGACCATGGAACGTGCGCTGATGTTGCGCAGGCGGCGCTGTTCGGACTGGCGCGCGCGCTTCTTCGCGGACTTGATGTTGGCCAAGGTAGAACTCCGGAATGCAGGGTTGAGGTTGGAAAAAGACGCCAATTATGCGGGCGATTCGCCGATGCGTCAATCATTTACGCCGCCGGAATGGGCCGGCGGGGGCGTGTCGCCATCGAGGTGTCGCCATTCTGCCATATCCGGGCTGTCATCCGGCCCGCACGGGCTGTCAGACTGTGCGCCCTGCGCGATCGGCGCCCCAGGCAGAAACCAGGCACTCATGAAGTCACCCAGCATGCTCCGCGGACTGCTCTCGTTCAGCAGCATGACGATGATTTCGCGGGTACTGGGCCTGGTGCGCGACATCTCGATGAGCCACGTGTTCGGCGCCACGGTCGCCACCGACGCGTTCGTGGTGGCGTTCCGCATCCCCAACTTCATGCGCCGGCTGTTCGCCGAAGGGTCGTTCTCCACCGCCTTCGTGCCGGTTTTCACCGAGGTGAAGGAAACCGGCAGTCACGATGACCTGAAGCGACTGATGGCGACCGTGGCCGGCACCCTTGGCGGCGTGCTGCTGATGGTGACGGCGCTGGGGCTGATCTTCGCGCCGCAGCTGGCCACCGCCTTCATCCCCGGCGCGCTGGACCAGCCGCACAAGTTCGACCTGACCACCGAACTGGTGCGCTGGATGTTCCCGTTCCTGCTGTTCGTGTCGCTGACCGCGCTGGCCGGCGGTGCGCTGAACAGCTTCCATCGCTTCGCGATGCCGGCGCTGGCGCCGGTCATCCTCAATGTCTGCATGATCGTGGCGGCGCTGTGGATCGCGCCGCACCTGCATGTGCCGATCCTGGCGATGGGCTGGGCGGTGCTGCTGGCCGGCGTGCTGCAGTTGCTGTTCCTGCTGCCGGCCCTGCGCAAGCTGGACCTGCTGGTGCTGCCGCGCTGGGGCTGGCGCCATCCGCAGGTCAGGAAAATCATGCGGCTGATGGTGCCCACGTTGTTCGGCTCGTCGGTGGCCCAGATCAACCTGCTGCTGGACACCATCGTGGTGTCGCTGCTGGTGACCGGGTCGCAGACCTGGCTGTGGCAGTCGACACGCTTCCTCGAACTGCCGCTGGGCGTGTTCGGCGTGGCGCTGGGCACGGTGATCCTGCCGTCGCTGTCGCGTCACCACGTGGGCACCGATCGGGCCGGATTTTCGAAGGCGCTGGACTGGGGGCTGCGCATCACGCTGCTGATCGCGGTGCCGGCGGCGATCGCGCTGGCGCTGCTGGCCGAACCGCTGGTGGCCACGCTGTTCCAGAACGGCCAGTACACCGCCTTCGACACCCGCATGACCGCCGCCGCCGTGCTGGCGCTCAGCTGCGGCCTGCCGGCCTATGCGCTGGTCAAGGTGGTGCTGCCGGCGTTCTACTCGCGCCAGGACACCCGCACGCCGGTGAAGGCAGGCGTGGCGTCGCTGGTGATCAACATGATCTTCAACGGCTTGCTGATCGCGTTGTTCTTCGAGCTGTGGGCGCCGGCATCGGTGAAGCAGGGCAGCTGGCTGGACGGCATCGCCCAGGTGCCCGGCCTGCACGTGGGCCTGGCGCTGGCCAGTGCGCTGGCCAGCTACGTGAACTTCATGCTGCTGTGGCGCTGGCTCAAGCGCGCCGGCGTGTACCAGCGACAGCCCGGCTGGGCGCGGCACTGGCTGCGGCTGGGCTCGTCCTGTCTGGCGATGGCCGCGGTGCTGCTGCTGGGACGCTGGCTGTGGCCGGAATGGGTGCACGGCGTCGCGGTGGCCACCCGGCTGTGGCGCCTGGCCGTGCTGGTGGTCGCGGGGGCGGGCACTTATGTCGCGGTGCTGTTTGCCGGCGGCTTCCGCCTGCGCGATCTGCGCGGGGCGTGAACCGCGCCCGCGCGATTATCGGCAGGCGTCCGGCCGTTATACTCGAGCGATGATGAAACTTTCCAGGGATGTCGCGGGCCCTTGCCTGACGCCGCGCGGCAGCGTGATGGCGGTCGGTGCATTCGATGGCCTGCACCGTGGCCACCAGGCCTTGCTGGCGCAGGTGCGCGAACGTGCGCAGGCGCTTGGCTGCAACCCCGTGGTGGTCAGCTTCGAGCCGCTGCCCCGGGCGTTCTTCTCGCCAGAACCGGTGCCGCGACTGTCCAGCGTGCGCGAAAAACTTCGCGGCTTTGCCGCCGCTGGCATGGAGCAGGCCCTGCTGCTGCGCTTCAACCGGGCGCTGACCGCGATGTCGGCCGAGGATTTCGTGCGGCGGGTGCTGGTCGAGCGCCTGGCTGCGCGCGAGGTCTGGGTGGGTGGCGACTTCCGCTTTGGCCACAAGCGCGGCGGCGACGTGGCCTTGCTGGAGCGCATGGGCGCCGAACTGGGCTTCAGCGCCTGCACCATGCCGGTGATCCAGCTGGAGGGCGAACGGGTTTCCGCCAGCCGCGTGCGCGCCCTGCTGGCCGCGGGCGATTTCGCCGGCGCCGAGCCACTGCTGGGTCGTCCGTTCGTGATCGACGGCAAGGTCGAATACGGCAACCAGCTCGGCCGCACGCTGGGCTATCCCACCGCCAACATCCATCTGCAACAGCGGGTCAGCCCGATCCAGGGCATCTTCGCGGTGCGCGTGGGCCTGGGCGAGAGCGAGTGCAGCTGGCCCGGTGTGGCCAGCCTCGGCGTGCGCCCCACGGTGAACCAGGTCAGCCAGCCGCTGCTGGAAGTGCATCTGTTCGATTTCGACGGCGACCTGTACGGCCAGCGCATGGCGGTGGAGTTCGTCGCCAAGCTGCGCGACGAGCAGAAGTTCGACGGGCTGGAGACGCTGAAGGCACAGATGGCGCTGGACTCGCGCCAAGCGCGCGAGCTGCTGGGCATGAACCCGCGCCTGGTCGGTCCGTGAGGCGGCTTCCGGCAGGCGCCGGTATCGTTTAACTTTGAACTCTTTGTCCGCGCTGGCGGACGGCAACGCTTCCATTACGGCACCCAGGCAATGACCCACGATTACAAGAGCACGATCAACCTGCCGCAGACGGACTTTCCGATGCGCGGCGATTTGCCGAAGCGCGAGCCGGGCTGGCTGGCCGAGTGGGAGCGGGTGGGGCGCTACGCGCAGATCCAGCAGAAGACCGCGCACCGCGACAGCGTGTTCGTGCTGCATGACGGCCCGCCGTACGCGAACGGCCCGATCCACATCGGCCATGCGGTGAACAAGATCCTCAAGGACATCGTGGTCAAGTCCAAGCTGCTGGCCGGTCAGCGCGCACCCTACGTGCCGGGCTGGGACTGCCACGGCCTGCCGATCGAGATCGCCGTGGAGAAGAAGTTCGGCAAGCCGGGCGACAAGCTCGATGCGGCGGCGTTCCGGCAGAAGTGCCGCGAATACGCCGCCGAGCAGGTCGACACCCAGCGCAACGACTTCAAGCGCCTGGGCGTGCTGGGCGACTGGGAGCACCCGTACCGCTCGATGGATTTCCGCTTCGAGGCCGATATGCTGCGTGCGCTGGCGCGGATCGTTTCCAACGGCCACGTGCTGCGGGGCGCCAAGCCGGTGTACTGGTGCTTCGACTGCGCCTCGGCGCTGGCCGAGGCGGAGATCGAATACGCCGACAAGGTCTCGCCCGCCGTCGACGTGGCGTATGACGCGCTGGATGCGAAGGCGCTGGCGAAGAAGTTCGGCGTGGAGGCCGGTGACGCCATCGTGGCCATCCCGATCTGGACCACCACGCCGTGGACGCTGCCGGAAAGCCAGGCGGTGTCGCTGGGTGCCGGGCTGGAATACGCGCTGATCGAAGGCCCGCAACGCGATGGCCGGCGCGTGCTGCTGGTGGTCGCCAGCGCGCTGGCTGACAAGGCCGCGCAGCGCTACGGGCTGGAACAGGCCGGCGTGCTCGGTCATGCCGAAGGCAAGGCGCTGGAAGGCAGCAAGCTGCAGCACCCGTTCTACCCGCGCGAAGTGCCGGTGATCCTGGGCGACCACGTGTCGGCCGACGACGGCACCGGCGCCGTGCACACCTCGCCCGATCACGGCGTGGAGGATTTCGTGGTGGCCCGCGAGTACGGCATCGGCCTGCTCAACTACATCGAACCGCGCGGCACCTATCGCATCGACACACCGCAAGCGGACAGCCTCGCGCTGGGCGGCATGCACATCTGGAAGGCCAACGAGGCGCTGGTCGACCTGCTGCGCCAGCGTGGCGTGCTGCTGGCGTTCTCGAAGATCGAGCACAGCTACCCGCACTGCTGGCGGCACAAGACGCCGGTGATCTACCGCACCACGCCGCAGTGGTTCATCTCGATGGAGCAGCAGGACCTGCGCCAGACGGCGCTCACCTCGATCAAGTCCGTGCGCTGGGTGCCGGGCTGGGGCGAGGAGCGCATCGCCGGCATGGTCGCCGGGCGGCCGGACTGGTGCATCTCGCGCCAGCGCACCTGGGGCGTGCCGATCGCGCTGTTCGTGCACAAGGCGACGCAGGAAGCGCATCCGCATTCGGTCGAATTGCTGGAGCAGGTCGCACAGAAGGTGGAGCAGGGCGGCATCGATGCCTGGTTCACCCTGGATGCGGCCGAGCTGCTTGGCGACGACGCGCAGGATTACGAGAAAGTCACCGACGTGCTCGATGTCTGGTTCGACTCCGGCGTCACCCACTACACCGTGATCGACCAGCGTCCCGAACTGCAGCAGGGCGTGGCCACGCATTACAAGGTGATGTACCTGGAAGGTTCCGACCAGCATCGCGGCTGGTTCCAGTCGTCCCTGCTGACCTCGGCGGCGATCCACGGCCGCGCGCCCTACAACGAAGTGCTGACCCATGGCTTCGCGGTCGACGCGAACGGCCGCAAGATGTCCAAGTCGCTGGGCAACGTGGTGGCGCCGCAGAAGGTGATGGACACGCTGGGTGCCGACGTGCTGCGTCTGTGGGTGGCCTCGGCCGACTACCGCAACGAGATGACCGTCTCCGACGAGATCCTGAAGCGCGTCTCCGACAGCTACCGGCGCATCCGCAACACCGCCCGTTTCCTGCTCGGCAACCTCGACGGTTTCGATCCGGCCACGCACCTGCTGCCGGTGGCGGACAGCCTGCTGCTCGACCAGTGGGCCGTGCAGCAGGCGCATGACGTGCAGCAGGCGGTGACCGCCGCGTACGAGCGCAACGACTATCCGGACGTCATCGCGCGCATCCAGAATTTCTGCACCAACGAACTGGGCGCGCTGTACCTGGACATCACCAAGGACCGGCTCTACACCATGCCCACCGACAGCCGCGGCCGGCGCAGCGCGCAAAGTGCGATGTACCGCATCGCCGAGGCGCTGGTGCGCTGGCTGGCACCGGTGCTGAGCTTCACCGCCGAGGAAATCTGGCAGCAGTTGCCGGGCGAGCGCGGTGACAGCGTGCTGTTCGAAACCTGGTACGACGGCCTGAGCGCGGCCCAGGCTTCGCCGGAACAGCGGCGCTGGTGGACCGACCTGCTGGCGATCCGCGATGCCTCCTCGCGCGTGCTTGAGGGCATGCGCAAGGCCGAGCAGATCGGCGCGGCGCTGGAGGCGAAGCTGGTGGTCCACGCCGACGCGGCGCTTTCGACCCGCTACGCCGAAGCCGCCGACGAGTTGCGCTTCTTCTTCATCACCTCCGACTTCACCCTGGCCCCGCTCGCCCCGCGTGCGGACGACGCGGTGAAGGTGGAGCTGGAAGGCGCCGAAGCCTGGGTTTCCGCCAGTGTCAGCGGCGCGGCGAAATGCGTGCGCTGCTGGCACCGCCGTGACGACGTGGGCAGCCACGCCGCGCATCCGGAACTGTGCGACCGCTGCATCAGCAACATCGAAGGGCCGGGCGAGGATCGCCGCTGGTTCTGATTTGCGCTATGCCTCCCTCCCCTGCGCAGCAGGGGAGGGCCGGGGCGGGGTCGCTCTTGATCTGAATCTCGCAAGATCAAAAGCACCCCCTCCCAACCTCCCCCTGCGTTGCAGGGGGAGGAGCCATTCCCAAGCGAGTTTCCGTAGATGATCAGCAAACCCAACGCCCTCCCTTGGCTCTGGCTGTCCGCCGCGGTCATCGGACTGGATCAATTGAGCAAATGGTGGGCGCTGCATGCGCTGCAGCCGATGGGCGTGCCGCACCCGGTGATTCCCGGTTTCCTCAACTGGACGCTGGCCTTCAACAAGGGCGCCGCCTTCAGCTTCCTGGCCAGCAGCGCGGGCTGGCAGCGCTGGTTCTTCGTGGTGCTGGCGCTGGTGATCAGCGCGGTGCTGGTGACCTGGCTGGCGCGCACGCCACGGCGCGACTGGCGCACCAGCCTGCCGCTGGCGCTGATCGTGGGCGGCGCGATCGGCAACCTGATCGACCGGCTGCACGCCGCGCAGGTCACCGACTTCATCCACGTCTACTTCCGCCAGTGGGATTACCCGGTGTTCAACCTGGCCGATTGCGGCATCACGGTGGGCGCGGTGATGCTGGTCGCGTTCGGCCTGTTCGCCGGCAAGCCGGCGGACGGCGTGCGATAATTCGCCGCTGCAGCCTTTCGCATCTGCGAAGCGCACTCCTCCATCTCCCCATGCTTCGCAGGGGGAGGGACAAGGTCACGAGTTCCCATGGACATCCTGCTTGCCAACCCCCGCGGCTTCTGCGCCGGCGTCGATCGCGCCATAGCCATCGTCGAGCGCGCGCTGGAATCGTACGGCGCGCCGATCTATGTGCGGCATGAAGTGGTGCACAACCGCTACGTGGTCGACAAGCTGCGCGCCGACGGCGCGGTGTTCGTCGAGGAGCTGCACGAAGTGCCCGATGGCGCCACGGTGATCTTCAGCGCGCACGGCGTGTCGCAGGCGGTGCGCGAGGAGGCCGATCAGCGGCATCTGAAAGTGTTCGACGCCACCTGTCCGCTGGTCACCAAGGTGCACATGGAAGTGGCGCGGCTGGGCCGCATCGGTCGCAGCGTGGTGCTGATCGGCCACGCCGGGCATCCGGAAGTGGAGGGGACGATGGGTCAGTGGAACCCCGCCAACAGTGGCGAGATCCTGCTGGTCGAGTCGCTGGAAGACGTCGCCACGCTGGCGCCGGCGTTCCCGCAGCTGTTGTCCTACGTCACCCAGACCACGCTGTCGGTGGACGACACCAAGGCGATCATCGACGCCCTGCGGCAGAAGTTTCCCGACATCGAAGGGCCGCGCAAGGACGACATCTGCTATGCCACGCAGAACCGCCAGGACGCCGTGCGCCGGCTGGCCGACGCGGTCGACCTGATGCTGGTGGTCGGCTCGGTCAACAGCTCCAACTCCAACCGCTTGCGCGAGCTGGCCGAGAAGCAGGGCGTGCGTTCGTTCCTGATCGACGGCGCCGAACACATCGAGCGCAGCTGGCTGGATGGCGTGGGCCGCATCGGCCTCACCGCCGGCGCCTCCGCGCCGGAAAAGCTGGTGCGCGACGTGATCGCCCGCCTGCAGTCGTGGGGCGCCGGCGCGGTGCGCGAACTGGATGGCGAGCCGGAAAACATCACCTTCGCCCTGCCCAAGGAGTTGCGCGTGGTCGGCGACAACAGCTCCAGCCTCTGACCCGCAGCGCGTGCGGCCCCACGGGGGCGCTTACCGCCCGCCGCTTGCGCCACCCGGCCGCGACAACGTAAAATCCGCGGCTCTTTGCCGGAATAGCTCAGTTGGTAGAGCGGCGCATTCGTAATGCGTAGGTCGCAGGTTCGACTCCTGTTTCCGGCACCAGAACTTCAAGGGCCCGCGCAAGCGGGCCTTTGCTTTTCCGGAGCGAGCCCCGTCGCCCGTGATCCCCGTCACCCTTTCCGGCGTGCCAGTGGCCGCTTGTCGGCCAATCCCTACCGTTGGTCGGCTGGGGGCTGGCTGGCGCGGGCGGCATGGGTACAGTGCGCTCAGGGGTATCAGGGAGAATTCCATGCAAGTCTTGTCGTGTCAGCGAGCCGTCTCGCTGGTCGCATCGCCCAGGCGGACGCGCACGCAGCGCGGCTTCACGCTGGTCGAGCTGATGATCACGCTAACCATCGCCGTGGTGCTGCTGATGATTGCCGTGCCTAGCTTCAAGAACCTCACGGCTTCCAACAGACTCACGACGGCCGCCAATGACATCGTCCACGCGATCAGCGTGGCGCGCATGGAGGCGGTCAAGCGCAACTCCAGTACGCAGTTTTGCAGCGATTCGTCCAGTGCGAACTCCAGCAGCGACCTGGGCAAGGCATGCGGCAACGAGACCGCCGCGGTTTGGGCGATGAACAGCGCCGGGGTCACCCAGGTGCTGGCGGGTGCCCCGGGGCTGGTCGCACCGCTGCAGCTGAAGGGCAACGCGACGGCCCTGATGTTCAACGCGCAAGGACTGGCCCACAAGCCCGGCGTCAGCACCCTCTATGAAGGCGCCGTGGTGGATATCTGCACCAGCCAGATGAAGGGAAACAAGGACAATCATCGGGTGATCACGATGACGGCCGGTTCGATTCTCGCCACCACCACCTCCTCGGGAACTTGCCCCTAGTGATGAACATGACGACAGATCTCATGCCCAATCGTCCGGCGGGGAAGCCCGCCGCCGGCAAGCGTTTCCTGCAATCCGGTGTCGGCCTGATCGAGGTGCTGGTCGCCGTGCTGGTGCTCTCCATCGCCTTCCTCGGCATTGCCGCCCTGCAGGCGATGTCGCTGTCCACCAACAACAGCGCGATGGCGCGCTCCATGGCGACGATCTCCAGCTACTCGATCCTCGATGCCATGCGGGCGGACATGGCGGCAGCTCAAGGTGGCAGCTACAACCGCACCGGCACGTCAGCGGTGAAGGCCAGTGCCTGTCCCGCGGGGACGGGTTCGCTGGCCAACTACCAGATCAGCCAGTGGTGCGGTCAGCTGGGCAAGGCATTGGGCACGGCTGACACGACCAAGGGCGACATCAGTTGCACCGCGGTGGACAAGAGCGCGAACTGCACCATCACCATCAGTTTCGACGACAGCCGCGCCGGAGTCGGTGGCAGCAACGTGCAGCAAGTCATCACCAGGGCCATGCTATGAGCCGCCGTCCCGCATTCCGCCGCCCGGCCGTTGCCGCGCAGGGTTTCACCCTGATCGAACTGATGGTGGCCATGCTGCTGGGCCTGATCGTGATCGGCGGCGTGGTCAGCGTGTTCATCGCCAACCAGCGCACTTATCGCACCAACCAGGCGCTCGGTGACGTGCAGGATGGGTCGCGCACCGCGTTCGAGATGATGGCGCGCGACATCCGCGATGCCGGGCTCAACGGCTGCAACAACAATGGTCGCGTGGCCAATGTTCTCAACGCCCGTCCTGGCGGTACTGCGACGGCGCAATGGTGGGCGAACTGGGGCAACGCGCTGATCGGTTACGACCACAGCCAGACCGACGTGGCCGTGGCCAACGGCACGGCGGAGAAAGCGAGGGTGAACGGCACCGATTCGCTGATGCTGCTGCGGGCGGAAGGCTCCGGCGTCACGGTGAAGCTCAATACCGAACCGGCGGCCACGTTCACCATCAACGAATCCAGTTCGGATCTGCAGGCGGGTGACGTGATCATGGTGTGCGACCCGGATCATGCCGCCCTGGTGCAGATCACTTCCCTGGCCGGCGGCACCATCACCCACGCTGCCAGCGGATCGCCGGGCAACTGCAGCACCGACTTGAGTTTCCCCACGGTGTGCACCAGCACCAGCAGCTACGTGTTCACTCCCAACGCGCAGATCAGCAAGCTGGCCGCAGTCGACTGGTACGTCGGCGTGAATCCGTTGGGTGGCAGTTCCCTGTACCGCATCGGCCTGGAGAACGTTGCCGGCGTCCCCACCCCGAAAGCCCAGGAAATGGTACGTGACGTCACTGGCATGACGCTCACTTATCACCAGTCCGGCAACGCCACTTTCGTCCCCGCCTCCACGGCCGGCATCAACTGGGCCCTGGTCGACGCCGTACGGGTAACCCTCACCCTGGAAAGCGTCGACAAGAAATCCGGTACCGACGCCAAACCGATCTCGCGAACCTTCACCGCCACCACCACCATACGCAACCGGGTGATCTGACATGAAACCTGCCCGTTTTTCCGGCCTTTCCGTTTCTGCCCGGCACCAGCGCGGCGTGGCCCTGGTGGTGGCACTGCTGCTGCTGATCGTGATCACCCTGGTCGGCCTGGCCGCCGTGCGCGGCACGATCATGCAGCAGCGCATGGCGTCCAATCAGTTCGATCGGCAGATCGCCTTCCAGAGTGCGGAAGCCGCGATGCGCGCAGCGCAGGCATTGGTCGCCACCAATCCGGGCGACATTGCGCGCAACTGCCAGGCCGGTGGCGTGTATTGCCAGGGCAATCCATTCGATGATCCGAACCTGGATCAGACCAAGATCATCACCGTCCCTTCGGGCACCGCCGCCGGCCAGTTCGCCAAGAGCAGTGTGGCGGTCAGCCAGCCGCAATACGTGATCGAGAACATGGGCAACTGGTACGACCCCAGCACCAGCACCGGGTACGGTCAGAGCGCCAATGCGCACAACTATGGCGCCCAGGGTACGTCCACCACCTCGGTGTACTACCGCGTGACCGCGCGCAGCGGCAGTCCGGCCACGGTCGGTGATCGTGCCGTGGTGACCTTGCAGTCCATGATCAAGCGGGGCTGACCTGCCGTTTCACCTTGACCCGGCGCATGGGCCTTTCCATGACGCATCCTTCGAGAGCGCTATCGTCATGAACACATCCTTCCGTCCACGCAGCAAGTCCGCCGGCTTCTTCAGCCGCCTGCTGTATACCTGCCTGTCGATCTGGATGCTGGGTGCGGTCTACACCCCGGCGCTGGCGGCCGTCACCGTGGATCAGTCGCCACTGATCATCCAGCGTTCGCTGCCACCGAACGTGGTGCTGATGCTGGACGACTCGGGGTCGATGGCCTGGGATTTCATGCCGGACTGGGATTATCTGGATACGAATCTCGATCCTCTGCGCAACGCGGCGAAGAACGGCGTCTATTACAACCCGGACATCACCTACACACCGCCTCTCAAGGCGGATGGCACGTCCTATCCGAATTCCCCGAGCCTGACTGGGGCTTACAAGGACGGCTTTCGCGATACCAGTACGACGGACGTGACGCAGTATTCCAGCCCGTCCGTAAGCAACAGTTACTTCAAATATTACACGTCATTCACCATTGCTACAAAAAATGACTACGCAGGCACACCCAATTACACATATTCCTGTCCTTCAGGCTATTACAGCTACAGTAAAACAAAATGCCAACGGAATAAGTATCCGTACGACATTATTGATGCTACCGGTACTATATCCTCGTATTCATGTGATTATGGTGATGACAAGAACGGGGCCACCTGTACCAAAACAACGTATTCCACTAAAAACTTTTTTACTTATACAACTGGGTCGGGCGACGTTGAGCATTATGTGGGTGCGACCGGTGATTGCGCTTTGTTGCCATCGGCCAGCAAGGCAGTCTGCGACGACTCGGCGACAACCCAGCAAAACGTGGCTAACTGGTTCTCGTATTACCGTACCCGCATGCTGATGGCCAAGAGCGGCCTGATGAGCGCGTTTTCTACGATGGATCCGACCTTCCGTGTTGGTTTCGGCTCCATCAATGGCAACAACGACGACGGATTGCCGTCCAGCACGGCTACTTACAATTACCGGAAGATTGCGCAGGTTGCGCCGTTCGGCAACGACTATTCGGCAACCCAGAAGACGAAATTCTGGAGCTGGCTGAATGACATCAGGCCGAACAACGGCACGCCTTTGCGTCTTTCCCTGGATGCCGTGGGGCAGTATTACCAGTCTGCCCAGCCCTGGAAGGGCATGGAGTCTGATCCCGATTACACCACTGCGGCGGCCAGTGCATCGCTGGCCTGCCGTCAGTCCTACACGATCCTCACTACGGACGGCTTCTGGAACGGCGATACGCCCGACGGCATCGGCGATACCGATGGCACGGCTGGCCCCACGGTGACCGGTCCCAACGATCAGGGCCTGACCTATGCGTCAGTGGCACCTTACGCCGACGGCATCCTGTCGACTTCCACGGATACAAAGCCTGCCAGCTGCAGTAGCAGCAAGTACGATTTGTACCCGCCGGATGCGACGCACTCCACCTACTACTGTTACCGTTCCAGCAAATACAGCGAGACGACACCCACTTGCAGCAGCGGCTATACGTTGAGTGCCGACCGGGGCACCTGCAGCAAAACCACAACGACGGGCACGAGCTACAGCAACACGCTTGCCGACGTGGCGATGAAGTACTGGAAGGCCGACCTGCAGTCGGACATTTCCAACGAAGTGCCGACCAATGCCGAGGACAAGGCGTTTTGGCAGCATATGGCGACCTTTACCCTGGGCCTGGGTTTCTCGCCGCTGTACTCGGATCAAAGCACCGCAATCCCGATGGACAAGGTGTTCAAATGGGCCAATGGTGATGCTACGCAGGCCATTCCCAACTTTAAATGGCCCAAGCCCACGGGCGATTCCATCAACAATATCGCCGATCTCGCCCATGCTGCGGTCAATGGCCACGGTGGCTTCTATTCGGCCAAGAGTCCCGACGAATTTGCCAACGGCCTGAAGGACGCGCTGAAGCGTGCCTCAGAGCGCGTGGGCACCGGCGCCAGCCTGGCGGCGAATTCCACCCAGTTGCAAACCGGTACGGTCGCCTACCAGGCCAACTACTGGACGGCCAAATGGAAGGGTGACCTGAAGGCGCTGGCGGTGAGCTCGGACGGCACCATCGCGGGTACGCCGGACTGGAACGCCGCCAGCAAGTTGCCGGCAACTTCCAGCCGGAACATCAAGACCTACAACCCGACCGCGGCCGCAGGTAGCCAGTTCGTGGCTTTCAAGGTCGCCTCGGATGGCACGCTGCCTGCGCTTTCCACCGCGCAGAACACCGCCCTGAGCGCGGTGGCTGGTACGGCGACCAACGAGAGCAACCTGATCAATTATCTGCGAGGTGATTCGGCGAACGAGCAGGCCAACGGCGGCAGCTACCGCAACCGGGACAGCGCCATCGGCGACATCGTCAATTCGCAGCCGGTCTACGTGGGTGCTCCCAATCCCAACCAGTTCTACACGGAGTCATTTACCGGTTCGAACGTGTTCTCGACCTATGCGAGCAACAACGCCAGCCGTGCGGGGGCCATCTATGTGGCCTCTAACGACGGCATGCTGCACGCGTTCAATGCGAGCACGGGCGCGGAGAATTTCGCCTACCTGCCCGGCGCGGTGATCACTTCCGGCGTCAGCGCCCTGGCCAGCGTCGATTACGGTGGTTCGGTGGCGCATGGCTTCTTCAACGATGGCGAGTTGACCGTAGGCGATGCCTATATCGGCAGCACGCCGGGCTGGAAGACCGTGCTGGTGGGTACCACCGGTCGCGGCGTGGCCAAGACGGTCTATGCGCTGGATGTCACCGATCCCGCCGACGTGAAGTTCCTGTGGGAGCGTTCGGCGGCCGATGGCAAGACCGACAGCAACTACATTGGCCAGATGACCGGCAAGCCGGTGATCGCGCAGAGCGCCAACGGCACCTGGGCGGTATTGATCGGCAACGGCTACAACAGTGCTGCGGGAAAATCGGCGCTGCTGCAGTTCGATCTGGCTGACGGCACCTTGCACGTGCACGCCACCACCGATACCAGTGGCCTCGCTGCTCCGGCCGTATGGATGGATCCCTCAGGCAATGGCGTCAGCACGGTGGCCTACGCGGGCGACGCCAACGGCAACCTGTGGTCGTTCGCGATCAATACCAGCGCCGGCACCAGCAGCACCGCCACGCCTACCAGCGCTGGCGTCAAGCTGTTCACCGCGGTGGATGACGATGGCAATGCCCAGCCGATCACCGGCGGCATGCTGGCAGGCAAGGACCCGGCCACCGGCAACACCTGGGTGTTCTTCGGCACGGGTCGATACCTGACCACGGGCGATCTTGCCGATGTCAGCACGCAGAGCTGGTACGGGTTGATCGTACAGTCGGGCACCGACGGTCTGGCGGTCACCTCCGACATGACGCGTGCAGACGATCTGGCGAAGCGCAGCATCACCGCCGAGGTCGATGATGGGCGCACCGAGACCACACTTGCCCAGGCTACGGCCGCCGGGACGTCGATCGAAGGGAAGTCTGGCTGGTACATGGACCTGACTTCGCCGGTCAACGACGCCGAGGGCGAGCGGATGGTCACTCCCAACCAGTTCCAGGGCAACCTGTTGCTTGGCACCACACGAATACCCAAGGCAAGTGACCCGTGCAATCCTTCCGGTCGTGGCTGGATCATGTCGATCGATCCTTTCACCGGCACCAATCCGGATGGTCCGTTCTTCGATGTCAATAACGACGGCAAGGTGGATTCGTCCGACTCGATCAACGGCACGCCAGTGGCGGGCATCGGCTACAGTTCGCTGCCGAACAATCCGATCTTCGTCGGCAGCACCATGCTGGTCAGTTTCGACAACGGCACGACCGCCAGCAAGAAGACCTCGAGCTCGACCGGACAAATCCAGCGTGTCTCCTGGCGAGAGCTGATCGCCCAGTAAAGGACTGAATGATGAAATCGCTCTCGAATCAAGGCAGTTGTTTCTCGAACCTCGGGTCGCCGGCGACCCGGGGCCAGGGTGGATCGCGTCGCATTGGCGGCTTCACCCTGATGGAGCTGATGATCACGGTGGTGATCATCGCGATCCTCGCGGCGATCGCGTGGCCGATCTACAGCAAGTACATGGTCAAGACCCGGCGGGTGGCTGCGGAGGGTTGCCTGTCGGAGTACGCGAACTACATGGAGCGGTATTACACCACCCACCTGCGCTACAACAACGATGGTGCTACGCCCCCGGTTGCCAACACCAAGGATCTGGCCAACCTGAGTTGTGCCGGCAATTCGCAGACCGGCCGTTTCTATACCTACGACCTGCCGGCGGCATCACTGACTGTGTCTGCTTACGTACTGACGGCTACGCCGCAGGGCGTGCAGGCCACCGGCGACACGAAATGCGGCAAGCTGTCGCTGGATCAGACCGGTGCGCGCGGTGCCGACGGCACCGACCCGGGCTCATGCTGGTGACGAGGAACGCGACGCGCGCATGACGGTGCGTTGCACGGTTCGGTAGCGATTCGACCACAGGCCTTCCGCTGCAACAGCGGAGGGCCGGTTTCTTTTTGGGCGGTCGCCAGCCGCTTTCTCCGGGCTGCCAAGCCGGATACGAACCGTCGTTCGCGTCGCGATGCGGGGCGGCGGACGGTGGTCCGCCCTGCGGAGTGTTGTGAGTTTCCGTGTATCCGGCATTGTTCGCCCTGTGAGCGCGGGGGTGTGTTGCGCTGCCGCCCTGGCAATGCTTTGATCGACGGTCATGAGCCAGACTGATACCCATCGCGCGATCGATACCGTATGGCGAAGCGAATCCGCGCGATTGATCGCGGGGCTGACCCGCATGTTGCGCGATGTGGGGCTGGCCGAGGAGCTGGCGCAGGATGCCCTGGTGACGGCGCTGGAGCAGTGGCCGCGCAGCGGTGTGCCGGAGAACCCCGGTGCCTGGCTGATGACCACGGCCAAACACCGCGCGATCGACCGCCTGCGCCGCAGCAAGCTGCTGGAGCGCAAGCATGCGCAACTGGTGCATGAGCTGGAGCACGAGCAGGAGCACGCCCACGCGGCGGTGGAGGCGGCGCTGGACGATCCGTTCGGCGACGACCTGCTGCGGCTGATCTTCGTCGCCTGCCATCCGCTGTTGTCGATGGAGGCGCGCGTGGCGCTGACCCTGCGCCTGCTCGGTGGCCTCAGCACCGAGGAGATTGCGCGCGCCTTCCTGATTCCAGAACCGACCATCGCGCAGCGCATCGTGCGGGCCAAGCGCAGCCTGGCCAAGGCCGAGGTGGCCTACGAGGTGCCACGGGGCGACGAACTGCACGAACGCCTTTCCGCCGTGCTCGGGGTGATCTACCTGATCTTCAATGAGGGCTATTCGGCCACCACCGGCGATGACTGGATGCGACCCGCCTTGTGTGAGGACGCGTTGCGGCTGGGGCGCGTGCTGACCGGCCTGATGCCGCGCGAAGCCGAGGTGTACGGGCTGCTCGCGCTGATGGAAATCCAGGCGTCGCGCTCCGCCGCGCGGGTGGATGCGCAGGGCGAACCGATCCTGCTGCTCGAACAGGATCGCCGCCTGTGGGATCACCTGCAGATCCGCCGCGGACTGGCTGCGCTGGAGCAGGCCGGCAGGCTGGGCGGGGCCGATGGCCCGTACGCACTGCAGGCGGCGATTGCCGCCTGTCATGCGCGCGCCCCGACCAGCGAGGAGACGGACTGGGATGGCATCGCCGGCCTGTACGCGACGCTGGCCGAGGTGGCGCCTTCGCCCATCGTCGAGCTCAACCGGGCGGTGGCGGTGGGCATGGCGGCGGGCGCCGCCGCCGGGTTGGCGCTGGCGGACGGGCTGGTCGCCGAGCCGAGCCTGCAGAAGTACCACCTGCTGCAGGCCGTGCGTGGCGATCTGCTGGGGCGCCTGGGCCGTCGCCACGAGGCGCGGGAAGCGTTCGAGCAGGCAGCTGCGCTGACCATGAACCGGCGCGAACGCGAGCTGATGCTTGGCCGCGCCCGCCAGTATGCAGACGAGCCGCCGCCGTGAGCCGGCGGCATCGCCCTTGTTCCCAGCCCACTGCACGTCATGATGGATTCCTGCCTGCGGGCGTGCTGAAGTAGGCCACAAGGGGAAGCATCGTCCACGCGTACCGGACACTGGCGAACGGATGAACAACCAGGAACAGGCCCGCGCCGAACTCAGGGAACGCTTCTACCGGAGCGTGGCCGAGACCCTCGCGCTGCTGCATGCCCAGCCCGATCGCGATCGCGAAGGGGTCATGCAGACCATCGCCGGCATCCTGGCCTCGACCATGGATCTGCCGCTGGTCTGGATCGGCCGGCGCGAGCCGGGCGGCGATGCCGTCCAGGTGCTGGCAGCGGCCGGCCCGGCGGCGGCTTACGCGACCGCGCTCAAGCTCAGCGCGGATGCCTCCATGCCGGGTGGTCGTGGCCCGGTGGGCATCGTGCTGCGGCAGGAACAGGCCCGCACCACGCCGATCGATGCACCGGAATTCCAGCCGTGGCGCGAGGCGGCACAACCCTGGGGCTTCGGTTCCTGCATCGCGGCTGCATCGAGGACACGCGACCAGGGCCAGCTGGTGCTGGTGGCCTATTCCGCCGATGGTGGCCCGAGCCTGAGCGGTGAACTGCTCGACTGGGAGCAACGGCTGGTCGATGAGCTGGCCCGTTTCTGGGACCACCACCTGCTGCTGCAGCGCAGCCTGCGGATGAGCCGCTACCGCGACGCGCAGCGCACGATCCAGCGCGCGCTGCTGGAGCAGCCCGACCCCGAAGCGGTCTACCGCACGCTGGCGCAGGCGCTGGCCGGAATCGCCGGTGCCGCCGCGGTCGACGTGTTCGCCGCCGACGGTGACGACGGCCTGTTGCGCCGGGTGGCCCTGGTCGGACCGCTTGCCGAGGCCATGCTGGCCTTGCCGTTGCCACCGCTGCGCACGGACGCCGGCTTGGTGCCGGCACCCACGCTGGCCTTCATGCAGGGCACGCCGGTGATCCGGCGGCTGGGCGTGGCTCCAGCCGATGGCGACGTCTACGAGGGGCTGTCGGCGCGCGCCGGGGCGCTGGGTTGCTGGCCGCTGTTTTCCGCACCGAACGACACGGCGGCAAATCGGGCGCCGGTCGGCGTATTTGCCGTGGCCACCGTCGAGCCGGATGCGTTCGACGACGAGATGTGCCGTCTGCTGGACGAAATAGCCGAAGCCGCCGGGCTGGCCTTGAAGCAGCATGCCCAGCGCGATGCGCTGCTGCAGGAGCAGCAGCGGCAGACTTACCTGGCGCTGCATGACGACCTCACCGGGCTGCCCAATCGGCGCGCGCTGGATCAGTACCTCGACAAGGTGCTGGCGCAGGCCCGCCGGCAGTCCCGCCAGGTCGCCGTGGGCCTGCTCGACCTGGATGACCTGAAACCGATCAATGATCTTCGCGGCCACGCGGTGGGCGATCGCATCCTGGTCGAGGTCGCCAACCGGTTCCAGCAGGTGCTGCGCGCCAGCGATTACGCAGCGCGCCTGGGCGGCGACGAATTCGTGCTGGTGTTCGGTGATCTGGAGGACGAGTCCGAGCTGGACGAATTGCTCGGACGTGTCGACGCGGCGCTGCGCCGGGCGATACGCATCGACGATGCGGTATTTTCGGTCGGCGCCAGCCTCGGCATCGCGATGTATTCCAGCCAGACGATCGCCACCGGCGAACAACTGCTGCGGCGCGCCGACCAGGCGATGTACCAGGTCAAGGCGCGCAAGCGCAGCCGTTCGCGCTGGTGGGGCATGGCCTTGCCCGAAGGCCAGCGGGATCACACGGTCGAGCTGGATGTGGTCGCCTCGCCTTATGGCGATCACGCCGGCATTCTGCTGCAGGCCTGCCGGGAAACCTGGGAACGCCAGTTGCCGGCGGTGGTGGAGCAGTTCCACGCCGGATTGGGCCTGCACGAAGGCATCGCCAGGCTGCTCGACGTGTTGCCGGCGGCCGACCTGGAAATCTTGAAGATACGTGTCCTGCAGCACCTGCAATTCCTGTTGCGCCCGGACCTGGACATGGACACCCACCGAACGCGGGCCAGCCGGACCGGTCTGTTCCACGCCGGTTGCGGGCTGGAAGAGGTGTGGTTGCTGGAGGCGATCGAACAGTTGCGCGACATCCTGGCGGTGCAGCTGGGCGGCAGCGGACCGAACGATCGCCGCGCCCTGGCCATCCTGTTGCAGCGCCTTGGCATGGAGCGCCAGTGGCAGCTGGAGAGCATGCGCGAGCTGCAGCGTCGCCGGGTGGCCCTGCTGGCCCGGGTCAATGCGCTGGCGTGGTCGGCCGAAAACTATCTCGAACTGATCCAGGGCGTGGTCGATGCGCTGGTGTCGCATCGGGAAATCGCCGCCTGCGCAGTGGGCCGCCCCGACACATCGGGTGAACTGACCTACGAGGCGGTGGCCGGCGTGGCGTTTGCCGAATACCTGCACGCGCTGGGCACCGGCAAGGCCATGCCGATCCGGGTGCTGGCCGGCAGCCAGGACGGCGAGGGCCCCAGCGGCCGGGCCTGGCGCAGTGCGACCATCCAGCGCTGCACGCACTACGGCAGCGATCCATCGATGCTCGGATGGCGCGACATCGCGCTGAGCCTGGGGGTGGTTTCCAACGTGGCGATTCCGCTGTCGCCGGTGCCGGCGACGCCGGCCGTACTGCTTACCCTGTACAGCCCGTATGCCGGCGGTTTCCAGGGCGAGGACCAGCAAGCCTTCGTGGGCCAGATCAAGAGCGTGCTCGACCTCGCGCTGGCGCGCCTGGCGCCGCCGCGGCAGGGCACCGAGCTGTTGCCGTTCTTCGTGCGCGAGCGCTGGCGCGCGCGGGTCGCGACCGACGCATTGCAGATGCACTACCAGCCGCTGATCCGCCTGGCCGATGGCTCGATCAGCGAGTTCGAGGCGCTGGCGCGCCTGCGCGACGACAGCGGCGAACTGCTGTCGCCGGCGCGCTTTCTTCCCGCGCTGGGCGCCGACGATCTGCTGGCGCTGTTCGGCCAGGGCGTGCGGCAGGCGCTGGCCTGCCGCGAAGCCCTGCTGCAGGCCGGCCACCCGCTGGACATGTCGGTGAATGTACCCGCGGCGGCGCTGGAGGATGTGCGCTACGCCGGGGTGCTGTCCGGCCTGCTGTCCGGCAGCAGCTGTCCGCCGCCTTCATTGCTGCTGGAAATACTCGAGTCGCCGATCGGCACCGAACATGACGTGGTACTGCACGGCCCCGGCATGCAATCGCTGCGGGCGCTGGGCATACGCCTGGTCGAGGACGACCTGGGCGCCGGCTACAGTTCGCTGATCCGTCTGCGCCAGTGGCCGTTCGACCGCATCAAGATCGACCAGGCCATCGTGCTGCAGGCGCGGCAGGACCCGCTGGGCACCTTGCGCTTCATCCGTCAGCTGATCCGCATCGGGCACGACCTGCAACTGGAGGTGGTGGTGGAGGGGCTGGAGTCCGCCGACCTGTTCGAGGCCGCCGCGATCCTGGGCGCGGATTTCGGCCAGGGCTATGCGCTGGCCCGCCCGATGCCGGCCGATGCGCTGGCGAACTGGCTGGACGGCCATCGGCATCCGCCGCGCCGGGGCGGGCCGCGAACCGGGCTCGGCGCACTGGCCGGCGAGTTGCGCTGGGAAGAACAGTTCGTGGCGCTGCCGCCGGAGCCGGCGTTCTGGGCAAGGCATGCCGAGGGGGACTGCGATCCGGGCGAGTACCTGCACGGTGCGAACCTGGGCAAGGCGCTGAATGCGAGTCATCAGGCGATGCACGAGGCAGCCCTGGCCGGTCCGCTGGACCCGGTCTATCGTCGCCGGCGCGAGACCTTCCTCGCGTTGCTGGTCGAACACGTGCTGGAGCGGGAAGGCGGTTGAGCGGCCTTGCGCCGGCGCGCGTCAGTCCGCGCGCTTGCCGCGGACGCGTTTCCTGCTGCCGCTGGCGCGCGCGCTCTGCGGTGCTCCGAACGCACCGGCTTCCTTCATCTGCTCCATCCACGACAAGGCGTCGAGGTAGGCCAGGAAATGCTGGAGATAACCGGGCGAGAGTTCGCGCATGAGGGTGAGCGAACGGTGCACCAGACTGCCGGAATTGAGCGGGCCGGCGTTGGCCGGCACCTGCTCGAGCGATTGCCGCAACTGGCTGCGGGCGCGCACGTGCGTCCACAGGCTCCTGAATTCGCCCAGTGATTCGAGCACGGGCAGGGCGGCCTGCGCGGGCGCTTTTCCGGTGACGGCGGAGTCGGCACGAACCGCGGCGATTTCCTCGACCAGCCGGCCCAGTGCACCAGCCCCGGAGGGCCGGGCTGGTGTCGCGGCGTCATCGAGTGCGCCGGTCGAACGCTCGACTTCGTTCGCATAGGCCTCGACCAGACGGGCCAGCCGTTCGTCCAGCATGCGGCGCGCCGTACCCTGCCGATGTGCCGCGTGCCGCTCCAGCGCGTCGATGAGCTGGAAGCGGACGGGGTCCAGCCGATCGGCCTGCCGCTCGCGCCACGCGTCGAGCATCGCCCGGGTTCGCGAGCAGGACTCAGTCACGGGGCGGGGCCGGCTGCTTCGGGATCGGCGACATCTCCACGCGCCGGTTGCGCGCCCGTCCGTCCTCGTCGACATTCGGACTCACCGGCTGCTGTGCGCCGAACGCGGCGGCAAACACGGCAGAGGCCGGCAGGCCATCGGCGATCAGGGCGCGCGTCACGGTCAGGGCGCGCTGGGCGGACAGCTCCCAGTTGTCGGCGAACTGGCGGTTGCCGTCGCTGATCGGGCGGTCGTCGGTGAAGCCGCTGACCATCAGGATTTCATCGCGCGAAGCGAGATACGCGGCCAGCGGCGCGGCCAGGCTCTTCAGCAGGTCGCGCCCCGCGGGTTGCAACTGGTCGGAGTTCAGCGCAAACAGCACGCTGCCGCGGATGCCGATGCGTCCGTTGACCAGGGTGACCCGACCGGCGGCCAGCGGCACGGCCAGCGCCTGCTCCAGCGTGATGCGGCGCTGCGCCTCGATCTGGCGCTGACGCACTTCCTCCTGAAGCTTGCTGGACAGCTGCAGCTGCATGCCGATCACGCCCACCAGGATCAGCACGAACACACCGAGCAACACCGACATCAGGTCGCCGAAGGCGGCCCAGATCGGCGCACCCGCCTCCTCGATGCCATCGGTCTCCCCGCTCATGCAGTTTCGGCCCCGGTGCTGGCGGCGAGCTGCTGCATCTCGCCGATGATCTGCTTCTGCGACAGCATGCTGAGGTCGATGACTTCCCTGGCCTGCGCCACGTAGTAGGCCAGTTGTTCGTCACTGCGTTCCAGCGACTTGTCCAGCGCCGCCTGGATGCCGAGCAGGCGATCCACCAACATGTCGTTGGCCATGCCGAAGCTGTGCACCGCCCCGGTGAGCACTTCGCCCAGGCTGGCCACTTCGGTCGCGCTGCTGCTGACCTGGACGGCTACTGCGCCGAGCTTGCCGGTTTCGTTTTCCACGTGCTCGGTGAAGCGGCTGCTGACCCGTTCCAGCAGATCCGCCGAGGTGGCCACCAGTGCATCGACGGCTGTGCGCTGCTCGGTGGAGGCGTGGTTCACAGCGTCGAGCAAGGTGTCCAGCGTGGCCAGCAGGCGGCTGCGTTCCTCCAGCATGGCGTTGTCGCGGACCATGCTGTCGGACAGTTTCTGGCGCAGCTCGGCAACCACTTCGGCTGCGGCGCGAGGCGCCTCGGAGGCCGCCTGCACCAGCCGGGAAATCTCGGCGATGGTGTCGCTGGCGTGGGCGCGGGTCTGCGCCGAGATGTCCTGCGCGGTGCTGGCCAGGGTGTCGCAGATCTGCTGCTGGCGGCTGGCGGTCTGCTCGCCTGCAAGCTCCCACTGCCGGCCCAGGGTGGCGGTCATCGCCGCGAGCTGCTCGGCCCACTGTGCCAGGCGTGCGCTGTCCCGTTGTTCCAGGGCCGTCTGCAGGTCGGCGTGCGACTGCTGCACGACGCGCACCAGCGACGTCGCGTGCTCCTCGAAGCTCGCCGCCGCCCCGCTCATGGCCTGCTGGTTCCGTGCGATCAGGTTCTCGTTGGTGGCCTGCTGCGCCGACAGCGCCGTGTTCCACGCTGCGGCCGTGCTGTCCGCGGTGGCGTCCAGTCGCGCAGAGACGCTTTCGACCAGGCGGGCCGAGCGGTGTTCGAAGGTGTCGGCGAAGCGCTCCAGCGTGCGGTGCAGCTCCTCGTTCAGCGCATCGTTCGACTGGCGCTGCGCGTCCAGCGCATCGCGCCAGCGTTCCGCCAGCGCATGGGTGCTGGCGGCCAGCCCGCTCGACACGCCGTCCAGCTGCTGCTGCACGGCCCGGCTCACGCTGTCATGCAGCGTGGCGGTTTCGCGCGCCAGGCCCGCCATCGTGGCTTCCATCGCGGGCTGCAGCGCGGCGCCGACGGCCCTCGCGTTCGCCGCCACGCTGTCCTGCATGGCGGCCTCGATGGCAAGGGCCAGGCGTGTGTGGGTCGCCTCGGCGGCGGCGTTGAAGCTTTGCTGGCTGGCCAGCTGGCGTTCGCTGGCGGCAAGTCCCTGTTGCTCGATGGCCGTCATCATCGCCTGCAGGCGATCGACCAGCGCCGGCATCAGTTCGGTCTGTTGCTGCAGCAACTGGAACGAGGCTTCGCGCTGGTGGCTCTGCGAATGGACGCGCAGGGTCGTGGCGATCTTCGTGTCCAGCGCTTGCACTGCCTGCAGGCGCTCGTGCCGGCACAGCGCGGAAAGCAGGCCCAGCATCGCCGAACTCGCCACGCCGGCGATCGAGGTGCCGAACGCAAAGCCCAGGCCCTTGACCGGTGCGGCCAGCGACTCGCGGATGGCCTGCAGGTCGGTGGCGCTTTCCAGCGCCATGCCGGTGCCGCGCAGTGTCGCCATCATGCCCAGCAAGGTGCCGAGCATGCCCAGCAGCACCAGCAGGCCGACCAGGTACGGGGTCAGCACCGGCACTGGCAAGGCCACGCGTCCGCCTTCGATGCGCAGGCGCGTGGCGTTGCGCAGGCCCGGGTGCAGCTCCGCGAGCCAGTCGGTCAAGCGCTCCGGCGTGGCGGACAGCCCGCTGACCGCGCGCGTCAGGGTCGAGGTGGCCTGCCGATAGCGAAGCAGTTCCAGTGCGCCGGCCAGGTAACACGCGGCAATCAGCGCCGCGACCGCGGCGCCTGCCGGATTGCTGCCAAGGTAGCCGGCGCCGATCCAGCAGACGACGGCGAGGCCCGCGCCGAACACGGCGAGATGGAGAAAATTTCTGAACATGACTTCCCGGTTAGCAGGTGCGAAGGGCTGCGAGCAGGCCTTCGACGGGTTGAAAACGAACATCCAGTTCGGCGAGCAGCACGCTCTGCCGGTCCCGGCGGAAGACCTCCAGCCAGGCGTCGGCTGACGTCGATGCGACCCTCGCCGATGCAGCCTGGTGCAGGCGCTCGAAGTGTTGCCCGAGCAGGTCGGGCACGTGGGCCAGCAGCGACTGCTCGCGCGGGCTCAGCGCCGCTTCCATGGCGGCGTCCACGGCAGCCAGTCGCGTCATTGCGACCGATTTCCCGGCCAGCGTGTCGCGCAGGCGGCTGCGCAGTTCACCGGTGGCGGCCTGCATCGACCGCTGCAGGGACAGGTGGCGCTGACGGAACATCGGGTAGTCGACGGCTTCCGGCGCATCGGCTTGCCCGGCCTGGCCACCGGCGCGCCGCGGCGGGCCGGTCGGCTTGGGGTCGCCGACGATGGCGCCGGCCAGCGAGCGGCGTATCCGGGCGCATTCGTCCTCCTCGCTGCCGCAGTCGTGCGTGGCGGGTTGGGCCGGGGCAGGCTTGCCGTCGAGTGCGGTGGACAGGGCAATCGCGTGGCTCCAGTCCAGCCACCGGCCCAGATGGTCGGCGAGCGAAGGCGGGGAGGGCGGTACGTCGTCGTCCACCAGGTTCGCCAGCAGGCGAATGAACGTCGGGCCATGGACCGGGGGCCGTTGAGGAGCTTGCACCATGCGTTTCGCTTGAGAAAACCGCCAGTTTACATGCTGCCGGGGCCGCGGCTGTCGCCGTGATCCGTGCCGCGGCATGGTCACTTCGCGGTCTCCCGCGCAAACGAGAGAAACCTCCCTGGGGATCGCTTCGGATCCATCGGGAGGCGGTGGGCGATGCAGGGATTGTTGTGCGACACCTGCCGCATGAACTGCCCGTCGCTGCACGCACGCTGTGCTTTGGTGGCCCTGTCGAGGTGCCGAAACGACGAAACCGGCCACGGGGGCCGGTTTCCTGTAACGATGGTGGGCGATGCAAGGATCGAACTTGCGACACCTGCCGTGTGAAGGCAGTGCTCTACCGCTGAGCTAATCGCCCGCCGAGAACGCGCAATTTTAGGGATAGTCGCGGGGCGGGTCAATGCTTTTTGCAGCGGCGGCCGTCGCGACGGTCACGGAGCGCTGTGGCGGCCTTGCTAGACTTGCGCCCCTGTCTTCCGCCCAGGCGCGCCGCCGTGCTTCTTTCCAGCCCTCATTTCGATCACATCCTCCATGCGCTGCAGCAGTTCGAGCTGACGCCGTGGAAGATGGTCGGCTTCGCCGGCACCTTGCTGTTCACCAGCCGCTGGTTCGTGCAGCTCTACTACACGCGCAAGTACAAGCGCGTGGTGATGCCGCTGGCGTTCTGGTGGCTGTCGGTATGCGGCAGCGTGCTGCTGCTGGCGTACTTCACCCTGGGCAAGAACGACTCGGTGGGCATCATCTCGAATTTCTTCCCGGTTTTCGTCTCGGTCTACAACCTCATCGTGCATCTGCGCCACCGCAGGAACAGCCTGACCGACGACGCGACCGCGTGAGTCACTCCGGGTCGTAGTCGAGGTTGGAGGCGAGCCAGCGCTCGGCCTCGGCCAGGCTCCAGCCCTTGCGCTTCGCATAGTCCTCGACCTGATCCCTGCCGAGCCGGCCGACCACGAAATACTGGCTGTCCGGATGCGAGTAGTACCAGCCGGAGACGGCGGCGGCCGGATACATCGAGAAGCCCTCGGTCAGTTCGATGCCGGTGTTCCTGGTGACGTCGAGCAGCTCGAACAGCGTGGTTTTCTCGGTGTGGTCGGGGCAGGCCGGGTAGCCGGGTGCGGGGCGGATGCCCCGGTATTTCTCGGCGATCAGCGCGTCGTTGTCGAGCGCTTCGTCGGGCACGAAACTCCAGAATTCCCGGCGCACGCGCTCGTGCATGTGTTCGGCGAATGCTTCGGCGAGCCGATCGGCCAGGGCCTTGAGGACGATCGAGGAATAGTCGTCGTAGTCGGCCAGGAAACGGTTGAGGTGCTCCTCGATGCCGATGCCGGCGGTCACGGCAAAGCCGCCGATCCAGTCGGGTTTGCCGAAGTCCTTCGGCGCGATGAAATCGGCGAGACAGAGGTTGGGGCGCTCGGGCGGCTTGTCCGCCTGCTGGCGCAGGCTGCGCAGCATGGCCAACGGCTGTGTACGGGCAGCGTCGGTGTAGACCTCGACGTCGTCGCCGACGTTGGCGGCGGGCCACAGGCCGATCACCGCGCGGGCGGTCAACCACTTCTCGGCGATGATCCTGTCCAGCATGGCCTGGGCGTCACGGAACAGCTCGCTGGCCTGCTTGCCGACGACTTCGTCGGTGAGGATGGCCGGATAGTGGCCGGCCAGTTCCCAGGCCTGGAAGAACGGGGTCCAGTCGATGTACTGGCGGATCATCGACAGGTCGTAGTCGTCGAACACGGTGATGCCGGGGCTGGCCGGCTGCGGCGGGTCGTAGTGGGCCCAGTCGCAACGAAAGCGCTGCGCGCGGGCCTGTTCCAGCGACACCAGCTTCTTGCCGGGGCCGCGGTTGCGATGGCGTTCGCGCACGTCGGCGTAGTCGGCGCGCACCTTCGCCAGGAAGTCGTCGACCAGTTCCTTGCTGACCAGCGACTGCGCCACGCCCACCGCGCGCGAGGCGTCCTTCACCCAGACGGTGCCCGCCTTGTAGTGCGGCTCGATCTTCAGCGCGGTGTGCGCGCGCGAGGTGGTGGCGCCGCCGATCAGCAGGGGGATGTGGAAGTCCCGGCGCTGCATCTCGCGGGCGACCTGGCTCATCTCCTCCAGCGAGGGCGTGATCAGGCCGGACAGGCCGATCATGTCGGCGTTCTCGGCGATCGCGGTTTCGAGGATCTTCTGCGCCGGCACCATCACGCCGAGGTCGATCACCTCGAAGTTGTTGCAGCGGAGCACCACGCCGACGATGTTCTTGCCGATGTCGTGCACGTCGCCCTTGACCGTGGCCATCACGATCTTGCCGTTGTTCTTGCCGGTGTCGCCGGTGCGCTCTTTCTCGGCCTCGATGTAGGGCAGCAGATAGGCCACGGCCTTCTTCATCACGCGGGCGGATTTCACCACCTGGGGCAGGAACATCTTGCCGGCGCCGAACAGGTCGCCGACCACGTTCATGCCGTCCATCAGTGGGCCCTCGATCACGTCGAGCGGGCGCGTGGACAGCTGGCGCGCCTCCTCGGTGTCCTCGACCACGTACTGGTCGATGCCGTGCACCAGTGCGTGGCTGAGCCGGGCGCGCACGTCGTGCTCGCGCCAGGCCAGCGTCTCGACCTCGGCGGCGCCGCGCTTGCCCTTGTAGTTGTCGGCGATCTCCAGCAGGCGCTCGGTGGCGTCCTCGCGGCGGTTCAGCACCACGTCCTCGACGCGCTCGCGCAGCGGCGGGTCGATGTCGTCCATGATGGTCAGTGCGCCGGCATTGACGATGCCCATGTCCATGCCGGCGCGGATCGCGTGGTACAGGAACACCGAATGGATCGCCTCGCGCACGATGTTGTTGCCGCGGAACGAGAACGACACGTTGGAGACGCCGCCGGACACGTGGCAGTCGGGAAAGCGCTTCTTCAGTTCGCGGGTGGCCTCGATGAAGTCCACCGCGTAGTTGTTGTGTTCCTCGATGCCGGTGGCGATGGCGAAGATGTTGGGGTCGAAGATGATGTCTTCGGGCGGAAAGTCGAGTTCCCTGGTGAGCAGCTCATGGGCGCGCGAACAGATCTCCACCTTGCGCTCGATGGTGTCGGCCTGGCCCTGTTCGTCGAACGCCATCACCACCGCGGCGGCGCCGTACTGGCGCACCTTGCGCGCCTGTTCGAGGAACGCCGCCTCGCCTTCCTTCATCGAGATCGAGTTGACGATGCCCTTGCCCTGCAGGCAGCGCAGGCCGGCCTCGATCACCGTCCACTTCGACGAGTCGATCATGAACGGCACGCGGGCGATGTCCGGTTCGGACGAGATCAGGTTGACGAAACGGGTCATCGCCGCCTCGGAATCGATCAGGCCCTCGTCCATGTTGATGTCGATCACCTGGGCGCCGTTGGCGACCTGCTGGCGGGCGACTTCGACGGCCTCGTCGTAGCGGTCTTCCTTGATCAGCTTCTTGAACTGCGCCGAGCCGGTGACGTTGGTGCGCTCGCCCACGTTGATGAACAGCAGGTCGGGGGTAACAACTAGTGGTTCGAGGCCGGACAGGCGGGTGTGGCGGGTACTCATGTGCGGCGACACCATGCTGTTGCAGCTGTTGCTCCCTCCCCTGCTCGCAGGGGAGGGCTGGGGAGGGGTGAGGCTTTTGATCCGGTTTTTGAGATGGAAGTCAAAAGCGTGACCCCCACCCAACCACCCCCTGCAAGCAGGGGGAGGAGCGACGGTGCGTTCATGCGGCCTCCGCGTCACGCGCAGGCAATGCCCGCGGCGCGCAATCGCGCACCGCTTCGGCGATCGCCCTGATATGCGCCGGCGTGGTGCCGCAACAACCGCCGACCAGGTTCAGCAGGCCGTCGCGGGCGAAGCCGCCGATCACGCCGGCCATGTGTTCGGGCGTCTCGTCGTACTCGCCGAACGCATTGGGCAGGCCGGCATTCGGGTGCGTGCTGACGCAGCTTTCGGCGAGGTTGGCCAGGGTCTGCACGTGCGGGCGCAGGTCTTCGGCGCCCAATGCGCAGTTGAAGCCCACCGATAGCGGGCGGGCGTGGCGCACCGAGTAGTAGAACGCTTCGGCGGTCTGGCCCGAGAGCGTGCGGCCGGAGCGGTCGGTGATGGTGCCGGAGATCATCACCGGCACGCGGGCACCGCGCTGGTGGAACAGTTCGGCGAGGGCGAACAGCGCGGCTTTCGCGTTCAGCGTGTCGAAGATCGTCTCGACCATGATCACGTCGGCGCCGCCGTCGATCAGGCCATGGGCCGACTCGGTGTAGTTCGCCGCCAGTTCCTCGAAGGTGACGTTGCGGAAGCCGGGGTCGTTGACGTCGGGGGACAGCGAGGCGGTGCGGCTGGTGGGGCCGAGCACGCCGATCACGAAGCGCGGCTTGTCGGGGGTTTTCGCGCTCATCGCATCGCAGGCGGCGCGGGCCAGCCTGGCGCCTTCGAGATTCAATTCGTGCGCCAGGTGCTGCAGGTGATAGTCGGCCTGGCTGATCCGGGTGGAGTTGAAGGTATTGGTTTCGATCAGGTCCGCGCCGGCTTCGAGATACGCGTCGTGCACGCCGCGGATGATCTCCGGCCGGGTCAGCGTGAGCAGGTCGTTGTTGCCCTTGAGGTCGCAGCTGCCGGCGTGGTCGTGCGCGTGGCCATCGTGTCCGTGTTCGAAGCGTTCGCCGCGGAAGCCGCTTTCGTCCAGCTCGTGGGCCTGCAGCATGGTGCCCATGCCGCCGTCGAGGATCAGGATGCGCTGGCGCAGTGCATGCTCCAGCAAGGCGACGCGTTCGGGGTGGAGCCAGGGGAGGGTGCTCATCGAACTTCCTTGCAGGTTCAGGCGGGCTTGCGCGCGAGCAGGCTGATCACTTCGAAATGCGGCGCCTTGCGCTCGCGGCTGAGCCGATTGCAGCTCAGGACGTCGAGCCTGGCGGCCCGGGCATAGCCGTCCAGCTGGTCGCTGCTGAAGCCGAGATTGCGGTGGTCGAACGGTTCGACCGCCTTGCCGTGGTCGTGCTTGCCCAGGGTGACGGCGAGCAGGCGGCCGCCCGGGCGCAGCAGGCGCGCGGCTTCCGCCACCGCCTTGGCCGGGTGTTCGGCGTAGGTCAGCGCGTGCAGCATCAGCACCAGGTCGAAGCGCTGGTCGCCCAGTTCCAGCGCGTGCATGTCGCCCTGGATCACGCGCACGTTGGCGAAGGCCTGCAATCGCTTCGCGGCGGCCTCGACCACCCGCTCGCTGGAATCCACGCAGACGATGGAGTGCGCGTGGGGCGCCAGCAATTCCGCGGTGATGCCGTCGCCGGAGGCGATGTCCAGCACGTCGCCGGTGCCCAGCAATTGCAGCAGCGAGCGGGCGAGGGTTTCCCAGGTGCGGCCGGGCGAGTAGTGGCGCTCCATGTCGCCGGCCACGGTGTCGGCCCAGCCTTCCTCGCGGGCGCGGTTGGCCAGCACGCCGGGCAGGCGGGCGGCATCTTCGCGCAGCAGGGCGTCGTCGATGCTGGCGCGCAGCGAGGCGAGCAGGTCATGCTGCGCCTCGTCGCCTTCGTTGTTGGCGCGATAATAGGCGGAGACGCCGGCGCGACGATCGCGCACCAGCCCGGCCTCCTTCAGCTTGGCCAGATGGGTCGACACGCGCGGCTGGGCCAGGTGCAGCACGGCCGCCAGTTCGGCCACCGTGAGTTCCTCGTTTTCAAGCAAGGCGAGCAGGCGGACCCGGGTGGGGTCGGCAAGCAGGCGCAGCACGCTTGAAGCGGTTGCCAGATCCATAATCATCCCTGTATCGCGATACAAAGATGTGTAGGCTAGGCCCCGTTGAGGCAAGCGTCAAGCGCCGACACGCCGGGTGGTTGCCGCGTCGCGCGCCCCGCCACCGGCCATCCCGGCTAAAATGTCCGGGTTTCCCCGTTGCCGGAGCTTTCCCATGGATTTCAGCTTTACCGAAGACCAGTTGTCGATTCAGTCGATCGCCCGTGATTTTGCGCAGAAGCGCATCGCGCCGGTGGCCGCCGAGCTCGACGCGAAGGGCGAGTTCCCGCTGGAGAACATCCGCGAGATGGGCCAGCTCGGCCTGATGGGCATTGAGGTGCCCGAGGAGTACGGCGGCGCCGGCATGGACCCGGTGGCCTACGTGCTGGCGATGATCGAGATCGCCGCGGCCGACGCGGCCACCTCGACCATCATGTCGGTGAACAATTCGCTGTTCTGCAACGGCATCCTCAAGCACGGCAACGAGGAGCAGAAGCAGAAGTACGTGCGGGCGATCGCCACCGGCGAGGCGATCGGCGCCTATGCGCTGACCGAGCCGCAGTCCGGCTCCGACGCCTCGGCGATGCACACGCGCGCCACGAAGAACGCCAACGGCGACTGGGTGATCAACGGCAAGAAGAGCTGGATCACCTCCGGCCCGGTGGCGCGCTACATCGTGCTGTTCGCGATCAGCACGCCCGGCATCGGCGCCAAGGGCGTGTCGGCCTTCATCGTCGACACGCAGCTGCCCGGCTTCCACGCCGGCAAGACCGAACCCAAGCTGGGCATCCGCGCCTCGGCCACCTGCGAGATCGAGTTCACCGATTACGTGCTGCCGAAGGAGAACCTGCTCGGCGAGGAAGGCAAGGGCTTCTCGATCGCGATGGGCGTGCTCGATGCCGGCCGCATCGGCATTGCCTCGCAGGCGGTGGGCATCTGCCGCGCGGCGTATGAGGCCACCTTGCAGTGGTCGCGCGACCGCAAGGCGTTCGGCGCGCCGATCGGCACGTTCCAGATGACCCAGTCCAAGATCGCCGACATGAAGTGCAAGCTCGACGCGGCCACGCTGCTGACCCTGCGCGCGGCGTGGGCCAAGGGTGAGGCGGAGAAGAACGGCGGACGCTTCGGCACCGAGGCCGCGGTGGCCAAGCTGGTCGCCTCGGAGGCGGCGATGTGGATCAGCCACCAGGCGGTGCAGATCCATGGCGGCATGGGTTACTCGAAGGAAATGCCGCTGGAACGCTACTTCCGCGATGCAAAGATCACCGAGATCTACGAAGGCACCAGCGAGATCCAGCGCATGGTGATCGCGCGGGCGGAGACCGGCTTGCGCTGAAGCCGGTCAGGAGTCGGGAGTCGGGAAGAGCGGTGCCACCCGATGCGGTCCGGCTGATCGACGTTCCTCGCTTCTGATAGAAACAGAAACGCCCCGGCTGATACCGGGGCGTTTCTGTTTGGAGCGTGTGGGGCGAGGGGTTATTGCTCGCCGTTTTCGGTCATCAGTGTCCGCGGCGGGGATCCGAATCGAACGACTGCATGCCATTGCCGCTGCGCACGGCGGCTGGCGTGTCGCCGTCCAGCTTGTCGCCGAGCAGGCGGCGCACCACCACGTAGAACACCGGGATCAGCAAGACGCCGAGGAAGGTGGCGAACAGCATGCCGCCGATCACGCCGGTGCCGATCGCATGGCGGGCATTGGCCCCGGCGCCGCTGGAGATGAACAGCGGGAACACGCCCAGGATGAAGGCCAGCGAGGTCATCAGGATCGGCCGCAGGCGCAGGCGGGCCGCGTCGACGGTGGCCTCGCGCAGGGTGCGCCCGGCTTTCTGCTCGGCCACCGCGAACTCCACGATCAGGATCGCGTTCTTCGCCGCCAGGCCGATCACCGTGATCAGGCCGATCTTGAAATAGATGTCGTCGGGCAGCCCGCGCAGCAGCGAGAACACCACCGCACCGAGCAGGCCCAGCGGCACCACCAGCATCACCGACACCGGGATCGACCAGCTCTCGTACAGCGCCGCCAGGGCCAGGAACACGATCACGATCGACAGCAGCATCAGCAGGGTGGCCGCGTTGCCGGACAGGATTTCCTGGTAGGACTGGCCGGTCCAGTCGAAGCCGAAGCCCTTGGGCAGATCGTTGTTGACGATCCGCTCCATCTCGCTCATGGCTTCGCCCGAGGCGTGTCCCGGCGCCGGCGAGCCGACGATCTCCACCGCCGAATAGCCGTTGTAGCGGGTCAGCGAGGGCGAAGACACCTGCCACTGGCTGTGCACCACGGTGGACAGCGGGATCATCTCCGGCGCGGCGCCGGCGGCACCCAGCGTGCTCGGGGTGAAGATGTGCTGCAGTGCCTCCGGGCCCATGCGATAGGGTGCGTCAGCCTGCATGATCACCCGCTTGATGCGGCCGCCGTAGGTGAAGTCGTTGACGTAGACCGGCGCCAGCATCAGGCCGATCGCGTTGTAGATGTCACCGACCTGCAAGCCCATCGACTGCGCCTGCACGCGGTCCACGTCCAGGTGCAGCTGCGGCGAGTCTTCCAGTGCATTGGGGCGCACGCCGACCAGCGACTTGTCCTGGCTGGCCTTGCCCAGCAGCATGTTGCGGGCCTGGGTCAGCGCCTCGCGACCGGCGCCGCCGCGGTCCTGCAGGTACATGTCGAAACCGCCGAACTGGCCCAGACCCTGCACCGTCGGAATGTTGGCCACGAAGATCCGCGCGTCGTGGATCTGCTGCATGGAGCCGTTGGCACGCTGGATGAACTCGGCCGCCGTGTCGTCGCGCTTGGCCCAGTCCTTGAGCTTGATGAAGGCCATGCCGGCGTTCTCGCCCGAACCGATGAAGCTGAAGCCGGTGACCTGCAGCACGCCTTCGACGGCCGGGTCCTTGTTGAGGATCTCGCGCATCTGCGCCATCACCGCCGAGGTGCGCTGCTTGGTGGCGCCCGGTGGCAGCTGGATCACCGACAGCGCGTAGCCCTGGTCCTCCTCGGGCAGGAAGCTGCCGGGCAGGCGCGTGTACAGGAAGCCGCCCAGCACGGCCAGCAGCACGAACACCAGCATCCAGCGTGGCGCGTGGCGCACGGCGCCGCCGATGTGGCCGGTGTAGGTGTGCGTGGTCCAGTCGAACAACTCGTTGAACTTGCGGAAGACGACGTTCTTCTTCTTGTGGTGTTCCGGCTGCAGGAAGCTGGCGCACAGCGCCGGCGTGAACGACAGCGCGAGGAAGGCCGAGAAGCCCATCGACACCGCGATGGTCAGTGCGAACTGCTTGTAGATGATGCCTGACGCGCCCGGCTGCAACGACGACGGCACGAACACGGCAGCCAGCACCACGGTGATCGCCACCACCGCGCCGGTGATCTGGCCCATCGCCTTGCGCGTCGCATCCTTCGGCGACAGGCCTTCCTCGGTCATGATGCGCTCGACGTTCTCGATCACCACGATCGCGTCGTCCACCACGATGCCGATCGCCAGCACCATGCCGAACAGGGTCAGCTGGTTGATGCTGAAGCCGAGCACCAGCATGCCCAGGAAGGTGCCCAGCAGGGCCACCGGGATCACCAGGGTCGGGATGATGGTGGCGCGGATGTTCTGCAGGAACAGCAGCATCACCAGGAACACCAGGATGATCGCCTCGATCAGCGTGTGCACCACCTCGTTGATCGAGATGGTGACGAAGGCGGTGCTGTCGTACGGGCTGAACCAGGTCACGCCCTGCGGGAAGCTCGGCGCCAGCTCGTCCATCTTGCCGCGCACCGCGGTGGCCACGTTGAGCGCGTTGGCGCCGGGCAGCAGCTGGATCGCGAACGCACCGATCGGCTTGCCTTGGTACTGCGTGTCGAAACCGTAACCGCCGGGACCGAAGCTGATCCGCGCCACGTCGCCCAGCTTGACCGTGGTGCCGTCGGGATCGGCACGCAGGATGATGTCGGCGAACTGTTCGGGCGTGGTGAAGCGCCCCTCGGTGGATACCGTGGCGGTGAAGCCGTGGCCCGGCAGGGCCGGGTCCGCGCCCAGCGAACCGGCCGCGAACTGCACGTTCTGCGCCTTGATCGCCGCCAGCACCTGGGTGGCCGACAGGCTGTAACCGTGCAGCTTGTCCGGGTTCAGCCAGATCCGCATGGCGTATTCGGAACCGAACTGCTGGGTGCTGCCGACGCCGGGCACGCGCGAGATCTGGTCAAGCACCTGCGAGCCGACGATGTCGTTGAGACGGTCGCGGTCGATGTTCTTGTTGTCCGAGGTCAGCGCGACCACCATCAGGAAGCCGGCGTTGGCCTTGGCCACCACCACGCCCTGCTGGGTCACTTCGGACGGCAGTCGCGGCGTGGCCAGTGCCACCTTGTTCTGCACCTGCACCTGGGCGATGTCCGGATCGGTGCCGGACTCGAAGGTCAGCGTGATGCTGGCGCGGCCGCTGGCGCTGGACGAGGAGTTGAAGTACAGCAGGTGGTCGATGCCGGTCAGCTGCTGCTCGATCACCTGGGTGACGGTTTTCTCGGTGGTTTCGGCGCTGGCGCCGGGGTAGGTCGCGCTGACCGTCACCGAGGGCGGCGCGATCGTCGGATACGACTCCACGCCCAGGTTGAGGATGGCCAGCACGCCACCCAGGGAAATCAGGATCGCCACCACCCAGGCGAAGATCGGGCGGTCAATGAAGAAACTCGGCATCGTCCGGCTCCGTTACTTGCCGCTGTGCGCGGCTGGCGGCTGGCTCGATGACGAGCTGGCGGGTTTCCACGGGCTGGCCTTGGCCGGCGCACCCGCCTTCACGTTCTGGATGCCCGACACCACCACCTGGTCGCCGGCGGCGAGGCCATCATTGATGACCCAGTTGCCGTCGACCATGTCGGCGGTGCTGATGTCCTTGCGCACGACCTTGCCGTCGGCACCGACGGTCATCACGTAGGCGCCCACGGTGTCGCGCTGCACGGCCTGTTGCGGCACCAGGAACACCTTGTGCTGCTGGCCCAGGTTCGCCTTCAGCGTCACGTACATGCCGGGCAGCAGGCTGCGCTTCGGATTGGCCACCTTGGCGCGCAGGTTGACCGAACCGGTGGACGGGTTGACCGTGGTGTCGGAGAAATCCAGTACGCCGGGCTCGGGATAGTCGCTGCCGTCGGGCAGGGTGATCTTCACGCTGGCCTTGTTCGGATCGGCCAGGGTGACGTTGCCGCTGCTCTGTGCGCGGCGCATCTGTTCCAGCGAGTCGACGCCCATGGTGAAGTTCACGTACAGCGGGTCCATCTGGTCGACGGTGGTGAGCAGGGTGGCCTCGCCGTTGCCGACCAGGGCGCCTTCGGTGACCTGCTGCTGGCCGGCGCGGCCATCGATCGGCGAGGTCACGTTGGCGTAGCCGAGGTTGATGCGGGCCGTCTCGACGTTGGCCCGGGCTGCCTGCACCGCGGCGGCGGCGCTGCGTTCGGCGGCCAGCGCGTTGTCCAGGTCGGACTTCGACACATAGCCCTTCGGCGCCAGTTCGCGCACCCGCCGCGCGGTGACCTTGTTGTTGGTCCAGGTGGCCTGCGCCTGGGCCAGTGACGCCTGGGCCGCGCTCAGCGAAGCCTTCAGCGGTGCCGGATCGATCTGGAACAGCAGCTGTCCCTGCTTGACGTTGGTGCCTTCCTCATAGGTGCGCTTGAGCAGCACGCCGGCCACGCGGGCGCGGACATCGGCGCTGCGATAGGCGGACAGGCGCCCGACCAGGTCGCGGGTCAGTGGCGAGGTCTGCGGCTGGACCTTGATCACGCCCACGTCGGGAGGTGGCATCTGCGGCGGACCCTGTTCCTTGCCCTTGCCGCAGGCGGTCAACGCCAGCAGGCCCAGGCACAACAATGGCGTGCGCAACAACGAGGAATTCATGGAAGCTCCAGAACTGGCTTGAACGGGGGAGGGGGTGCCGACGCGCGCTGCGATGTCGTCAGGAACGAGATACCGCATCTTGCGTCACATGTCCTGTGTCAAAGGTTGCGGGCCTGTCGGCCCGCGTTTCGAACCCGCCGACACGGCGAGAAGCGCCATGCGTAGCGCTTTGCCTGCAAGACTATACCGGCGAGTTTACATTTTATCCGGGGCGCGAATCCAGTCATTGACAGCTGTTTCAAACCGTGGACAGCGCAGTGGCGTCCATCGGCACCTTCATGCGCGACGCAGAACCGCGTGCGGTGGCCGCGATGTTGTCCAGCGGCGTGGACGTCGCGCGCATCGATGGAGGCGGTGCACGCCGGCTTGTCGCGCCAGCTGTACCAGGGCTGACGACGAGCCCCGAACATGCGCCGCAGCATGGTCGGGCGGGCGCTGCGTGGGTGGATTCGCCCGGGTGCGCGGCGTATCCTTTCAAGGCTTTTTACCCGTGTTACCCACCATCGTCTCCACTGAACAGTAGATGCCATGAATGCGACCCATGCGGCGAACGATCCTTCCCTTCCGTCAGTAGTGCTTGCAGAGCTGAAAATGGGCGGTTTCTCGCCCGAGCGCCTCGGTGAGGCGCAGGTTTTCTGCGAGGCTTTCTTTGCACGAGTGGGGGGCGGCGACGCGCATCTGCACACGCCCGTTCAATGGGCCGCACTGGTCGGCAGCCTGCTGGAGTTCATGCAGCAGCGGCAGCATGGCAGCGCCAGCGTGCGCGTGCTCAATCCCGCCGACGCGAATTCGGGCCGCAGCATGTTGCAGATCGTCACCGACGACATGCCGTTCCTGGTCGACACGGTCAGCATGATCGTGTCGGCTAAGTTGCAGATCCACGCCGTGATCCATCCCGTGCTGAAGGTGACCCGCGATGCCTCGGGCAAGCTGCTGTCGCTGGGCGACGCGGCCGGACAGGGCGAGTCGCTGATGCATTTCGAGATCGACCGGGTCGCCGATGCGGCCGAACAGGAGCAGCTGACCGCCCACGTCGAGGCCGCCCTGGATGACGTTCGCGCCGCGGTCAGCGACTGGTCGGCGATGCGCGACAAGGCGCTGGCGATCGCCAACGAGCTGCCGCAGCGCAAGCTGCCGATCGATGCCGCCTCGGTGCAGGAGGCCAGCGAGTTCATGAACTGGATCGCGGCCGACAACTTCACCTTCCTGGGTTACCGCGAGTACGAGGTCGCCGACGCCGAAGGCGATCGCGTGCTGCGTGCCATCGATGCGTCCGGCCTGGGCATCCTGCGCGCCAACGAGCGCTCGATGGCGCCCCGCTCGCTGCGCACGCTGGCGGCCAGCGAATTGCCGCAGTCCGGTTCCACCGATGCGATCATCCTGACCAAGACCAACGCCCGTTCGCACGTGCATCGCGCCGGCTACATGGATTACATCGGCGTGCTGCAGTTCGGTGCCGACGGTCGCGCCGTGGCCGAGCAGCGCTTCCTGGGCCTGTTCTCCTCCAATGCCTACATGGCCCGCCCGCAGGACGTGCCGCTGGTGCGGCACAAGGTCGAGGCGGTGCTGGCGCGTTCGGGCCTCAAGCGCGATTCGTACTCGGGCAAGTCGCTGCGCCACATTCTCGAAACGCTGCCGCGCGAGGAACTGCTGCAGGGCACCGAGGACGAGCTGTTCGCCACCGCGATGGGCATCCTGGAGCTGCGCCAGCGCGCGCATACGCGCCTGTTCATGCGCCGCGACCGCTACGGCCGCTTCTTCACCTGCATGGTGTTCGTGCCGCGTGACCGCTTCAACACCTCGGTGCGCGAACGCATCGAGGCGCTGCTGGGTTCGGCGCTGCACGCCGAGCAGATCGATTCGTCGGTGCTGATGGGCGAGGCCGCCCTGGCGCGCCTGCACATCGTGCTGCGGCCGAAGATCGGCGACCAGCCGAACTATGATCTCGCCGAGCTGGAAAACGGCGTCGCCGGCATCGTGCGCAACTGGCACGACGAGGTGCGCGATGCGCTGGTGGCCCAGCGTGGCGAGCACGAGGGCGTGGTGCTGGCCAACCGCTACGCTCGCTCGCTGCCCGCCGGTTATGTCGAGGACGTGAGCCCGGCCGTGGCCGCCGACGACGTGCACGAGCTGTCCCTGCTCAAGGGCGACAACGCCTTGCGCATGTCGTTCTACCACCCGCCCGAAGAGCCCGAGACGCTGCGCTTCAAGGTCTACCGTTCCGGTGGCGACATCGCGCTCTCCGAGGTGCTGCCGCAGCTGGAGAACCTCGGCCTGCGCGTGCTCACCGAACATGTCTACGACATTCCCGGTGAGGCTTCGCTGTCGATCCAGGACTTCGAGGTGCAGCCGGTCGGCAAGCTCACCTTCGGGGTGGAGCAGGTCGGTGCGCTGTTCGAGGACGCCTTCGAGCAGATCTGGCGCGGCCACGCCGAGAACGACGGCTTCAACCGGCTGGTGCTGGGCGCCAAGCTGAGCTGGCGTCAGGTGGCGATGCTGCGCGGTTACTGCAAGTACCTGCTGCAGACCGGCGCCACCTTCTCGCAGTCGTACATGGAGGAAACGCTCAACCGCTATCCGGCGATCGCCGGCCTGCTGGTCGAGCTGTTCCTGGCCAAGTTCGATCCGCGTCGCGAGGCGCTGTCCGCCGACGAGCTGAAGGCCGCCGGTGCGACCCTGGTCGCCGAAATGCAGGCGCTGATCCCGGCCAACGTGCAGGCCGCCCAGCCGGGCCTGATCGACGGCCTGGGCGCGGCGCTGTCCAAGCCGCGCGCCGACCAGGTGGCGATGGTCGAAAGCGCCATCCACGTGCTGCTGGAGAACGTGGCCAGCCTCGACGAAGACCGCATCCTGCGCAGCTTCGTCAACCTGATCCGTGCCACCTTGCGCACCAGCTTCTTCCAGCAATGGGAAGGCGCTTACCGCGACTACATCAGCTACAAGATCGATTCGCACAAGGTGCCCGAGCTGCCCAAGCCGGTGCCGTATCGCGAGATCTGGGTGTGCGCCCCGCGCGTCGAGGGCATCCACCTGCGCTTCGGCGCGGTGGCCCGCGGCGGCCTGCGCTGGTCGGATCGCCGCGAGGATTTCCGCACCGAGGTGCTGGGCCTGGTCAAGGCGCAGATGGTGAAGAACACGGTGATCGTGCCGGTCGGCTCCAAGGGCGGCTTCTTCGTCAAGAAGGCGCCGGTGGGCGGCGACCGCGACGCGCAGCTGGCCGAGGGCATCGCCTGCTACAAGCTGTTCATCAACGGCCTGCTCGACATCACCGACAACCTGATCGAGGGCAAGGTGGTCAATCCGCATGACGTGGTGCGCCACGACGCGGACGACCCCTACCTGGTGGTGGCTGCCGACAAGGGTACGGCGACCTTCTCCGACATCGCCAACGCGATCTCGATCGAGCACAACTACTGGTTGGGCGACGCGTTCGCCTCCGGCGGTTCGCACGGTTACGACCACAAGGGCATGGGCATCACCGCCAAGGGCGCGTGGGAATCGGTCAAGCGCCACTTCCGCGCGCTCGGCCGCGACAGCCAGACCCAGGACTTCACCTGCGTCGGCATCGGCGACATGTCCGGCGACGTGTTCGGCAACGGCATGCTGCTGTCCGAGCACATCCGCCTGCTGGCCGCGTTCGACCATCGCCACGTGTTCCTCGATCCGAACCCGGATGCGGCGCGCACCTTCGTCGAACGCCAGCGCCTGTTCGCCGTGCCGCGATCGAGCTGGGACGACTACGACAAGTCGCTGATCTCGGCCGGTGGCGGCGTGTATCCGCGCAGCGCCAAGTCGATCCCGATCTCGCCCGAAGTGCGCACGGCGCTGGGCCTGAAACCCGACGTCGAGCAGATGGCGCCCAGCGACCTGCTCAGCGCAATCCTGAAGGCGCCGGTCGACCTGCTGTGGAACGGCGGCATCGGCACCTACGTGAAATCGTCCGCCGAGACGCATGCCGACGTGGGCGACCGCGCCAACAACGCGCTGCGCGTCAACGGCGGCGAGCTGCGCTGCAAGATCGTGGGCGAGGGCGGCAACCTCGGCTTCACCCAGAAAGGCCGCATCGAAGCGGCGCAGAAGGGCGTGCTGCTGAACACCGATTTCATCGACAACTCCGCCGGCGTGGATACCTCCGACCACGAAGTGAACATCAAGATCCTGCTGAACGATGCCGTGCAGCGTGGCGAACTGAGCTTCGATGCGCGCAACGTGCAGCTGGCCGCGATGACCGACGAAGTGGGCCAGCTGGTGCTGTGGGACAACTACCGGCAGAACCAGGCGATCACCCTGATGGAACACCAGTCGGTGGGTCGCATCGGCTCGATGGCGCACTTCATCCGCACGCTGGAAGCCGAAGGCACGCTGGATCGCCAGGTCGAGAACCTGCCGTCCGAAGCCGAGCTGACCGAGCGCAAGAGCCGCGGCATCGGCATGACCCGGCCGGAACTGGCGGTGTTGCTGTCGTACGACAAGCTGCGCCTGTTCCAGCAGCTGCTCGACTCCGACGTGCCGGAAGATCCCTACCTGTCGAAGGAACTGGTGCGCTACTTCCCGCTGCCGCTGCACGACAAGTATGCCGAGCACATGCAGCGCCATCGCCTGAAGCGCGAGATCATCGCCACCTCGGTGACCAACTCGACGATCAACCGCATGGGCGCCACCTTCATGATGCGCATGCAGGAAGACACCGGCCAGGGTCCGGCGGCGATCGCCAAGGCGTATACCGCGGCGCGCGAGATTCTCGACGCGCGCGCGCTGTGGTCGCAGATCGAGGCGCTCGACACCAAGGTCGCCGAGGACACCCAGATCGACGCGATCAAGCAGATCTGGTCGCTGCTGCGGCACATGACGCGCTGGCTGCTCAATCGCCCCGGTGGTTCGCTGGACATCGCGGCCAACGTGGAGCGCTACCAGGCGGTGGTGTCGAACCTGCGCAATGCCTTGCCGCAGGTGCTGACGCCGACTGGCCAGGGCGACTTCGCCTGCAACCGCGAAAAGTGGGAGGGCCTGGGCCTGCCCGCCGACCTGGCGCTGCGCCTGGCGCGCATGCCGGTGCTGCGTGCCGCACTGGACATGGTCGAGGTGGCCCAGCAGAGCGGCCAGCCGGTGGACAAGGTGGCTGGCGTGTTCTACGAGCTGGGCCAGGCGCTGGACCTGGAATGGTTGCGCGACCAGATCGAGGCCTTGCCGGTGGAAGGTCACTGGCATGCGCAGGCACGCGGCTCGCTGCTGGATGAACTCAACCACCAGCACCGGGCGCTGGCCCTGCAGGTGTTGAACCTCAGCGGCGCCAGCAAGGACGTTTCGCCGGTGCAGGCATGGCTGCAGCGCGACGACGCCACCCTGAAGTACACCCGCAGCATGTTGGCGGAAATCCTCACCCAGAACGCGGACTACCCGATCGCCTCGGTGGCGGTGCGGCGGTTGGCGCAGCTGGCGCAGGTGCCGGTGTGAGCTGCCTGCACTGAGGGTTGTGATTTTTTCAACCTCTCAGGTCGGCCAAGGACGGCCGGGCATGAAGCAGTCACGCAAGTGACTGTTTCATGTGAGCGAGTCCGGACATGCGCCGGACTCGCGACAGAAGAAAACCACAGGAAGTGGTTTTCTTCACAGGCTCGGAGGGTTCGGCGCGGCGTGGACCCCAGCCCTTCCCTCCCCTGCGAGCAGGGGAGGGTATCCCGGTGCTCTCGAACTTCGCTGTCGTTTGCTCTGCTCCTCCCCCTGCTTGCCCCAAAGGGACTTCCTTCGGTCGCAGGGGGAGGTCGGGAGGGGTGCTCTTTGCGGGGAGTCACGAACTGGCCTCTCTGTCGTACTCTTGGGCTCTTTCCGCCACCTCGGGGTTGCCATGCGCCTAGCTTTCGTTGCCAGTGATGCGGGCGTCGCGCAGCAGGCGCGGCGCAAGCTGGTGGAGCGTTATGGCGACGTGCCGCCGGAGCAGGCCGAGCTGATCGTGGCGCTGGGTGGCGACGGTTTCATGCTGCGCACGCTGCATGACTGGCGCGAACTGGAAGTGCCGGTGTACGGCATGAAGCTGGGTCGGGTCGGTTTCCTGATGAACAAGCACAAGCTCGATGGCCTGCCCGAGCGGATCGCCCGTGCCCACACGGCGTCGCTGTTCCCGCTGCAGATGCAGGTCACCGATGGCGCCGGCAACGAACACGCGGCGCTGGCTTTCAATGAAGTCTCGCTGCTGCGCCAGAGCAACCAGGCGGCACACCTGGAAGTGCAGCTCAACGACATCGTCAAGCTGCCGAACCTGATCTGCGACGGCATCATGGTGGCCACGCCGGCCGGCTCCACCGCCTACAACCTCTCGGCGCACGGCCCGATCCTGCCGCTGGACGCCAACGTGCTGGCGCTCACCCCGATCAGTCCGTTCCGCCCGCGTCGCTGGCGCGGCGCGATCCTGCCCCATCGCACCGCGGTCGTTCTGCGCGTGCTCGATCCGGGCAAGCGACCCGTCAGCGCCACCGCGGACTTCCACGAAGTGCGCGACGTACGCACCGTGTCCATCCGCCAATCGGGTGACCAGGGCGTACGGCTGCTGTTCGATCCGGAACACAACCTGGAACAACGCATCCTCGATGAGCAGTTTGCGGCGGAGTGAAAGGCGTTTGCTCCCCCGCAACCACCCCGGCTTTGCTAGATTCAATGCCGTCCCCTGACCCGATGCGGAACGCATGACCACTCCCACCGCCGATGCGCACGATCCGGCCGCCGTTGGCGACAACCGACTCGTCGTGGCCATTTCCTCGCGCGCGCTGTTCGACCTCGGCGACAGCCACGCCTTGTTCGAGCGCGATGGCCTGGACGCCTATCGCGCATTCCAGATCGATCACGAGAACGAGATCCTGCAGCCCGGCGTGGCCTTTCCGCTGGTGCAGAAACTGCTCGGCCTCAACAAGCTTGCCGGCGACGTGCCGCCGGTCGAGGTGATCCTGCTGTCGCGCAACTCCGGCGACACCGGTTTGCGCATCTTCAACGCGATCCAGCACCACGGACTGGAGATCAGCCGCGCGGCATTCACCAGCGGGGCGCCTACGTCCGATTACATCGCACCGTTCAAGGCGGATCTGTTCCTCTCCGCCAATGCCGAGGATGTCGGTCGCGCGCTGGCCGCCGGCGTGGCTGCGGCCACCATCCTGCCCAGCACCGCGCCGCCGCGTGCCAGCGAACAACTGCGCATCGCGTTCGATGGTGACGCCGTGCTGTTCGGCGACGAGGGCGAACGGGTGTCACGCGAGGAAGGGCTGGAAGCCTTCCATCGCAGCGAGACCGAGCACGCCGCCGAGCCGTTGTCGGTCGGTCCGTTCCGCGGCTTCCTCACCGCGCTGCACCGGCTGCAGGCGGCGTTTCCGGCCGAGAACTCGCCGATCCGCACCGCTCTGGTCACGGCGCGCTCCGCGCCCGCGCACAAGCGGGTCATCCTTACCCTGCGGCGCTGGGGTGTGCGCATCGACGAGGCGCTGTTCCTCGGCGGCCGCGACAAGGGTCCGTTCCTCGATGCGTTCGGCGCCGACATCTTCTTCGACGATTCCCCGGCCAACGTGGAGTCCGCGCGCAAGCACGTGGCGACCGGCCACGTGCCGCACGGCGTAAGCAATCACTGAGGCCCGGTTCAGGGCTGCATGCCCCTCCACCCCTCGACGCCCGTGAACATCGCGGCCGCGACCAGCAGCGCGCCCACGCAGCGCGTCGCCATGGTCCCGGCGGCAGGCTTGCCGTGCAGCCATTGCCGCGCCCGATCGGCCAGCAAGGTCACGCCGCCGTAAACGCACAACTGGTTGAGCGCGATGATCAGCCACATCACCAGTGCCTGCAGCCAGATCAATCCATCTTCCGGGTGCAGGAACTGGGGGAAGATCGCCAGCATGAACAGGTAGGCCTTGGGGTTGAGCAGGCTGGTCAGCATGCCCTGGCGAAACGTCGCGACACGCGAGCGTGGCTGGGTATCCGGCTGCAAGCCGAACGAGACGCCGCTGCGCATCAGCGAGACGCCGATCCACGCGATGTACAGCGCGCCGGCCAGCAGCAGGGCGTTGAACGCGCCGGGCACCAGCTTGATCAGCACGCTGATGCCCAGCGCCGTCATCAGCACATGGCAGATCCCGCCGGCGACGATGCCGGCCACGGCGGCGAAGCCGCGGCGGCGTCCGCCGGCCAGCGCGCTGCCCAGCACGAAGGCCATGTCCAGCCCGGGCAGCACCACGATGCCAAAGACCAGGGCGAAGAACAGCCACAGCTGTTCGTAGTGGCTCATGGCGCGCCCTCCGCATTCGGATCGGACAACCAGCGCAGGCGCGAGCGCGGGGTCGGGTCCATCACCACGCGCTCCGGCGTGCCGCGCAGCAGGCCGCTGGCGGCGAGCGACTGTTCGGCGGCCGCCAGCCGTGGCATCAGTTGCTTGTCCAGCGTGGCGTTGTCGCGGACCACGCCCAGCCACACCAGGAACGGCCCGTCGTTGCGTATCGGCAGCTGCGGGAAGTTGTTCGGCACGTCCAGCGACACCAGCACGCCGGCCGGGTGCACGCCTTCGACGCGATAGGCGTCGAACGCCGCCTCGGCCTGTTTCGCGAAGGCTTCCTCGCTGCCCTTCTTCACCGCGAAGATCTGCGCGACCACGACACCCCGTGCGCCGCTTTCTTCGGTGACCGGGTCCACCGCAGGCAGCACGCTGACGCCCTGATCCGCGTGCAGCGGGCGCAACAGCATCACGTTGTCGCTGTCGGGCAGGATCGCGTTGACCTTGGCCCGGTGTTCCTTCCACAGCGGCCCGTAGTAGAACGCCGCGTTGACGATCGCTCGCGCGTTGATGTCGTGGAAGCCGCGCAGCCAGGTGAAGCGGTCCGGATGCCCGCGCTCGGCGAACTGACCGAACACCATCGCGCCGAGCTGCTCGAAGGCCTCCGGGAAGTACGCGTCGAAATATTTGACGAAGTGCGCCAGCTCGCCGTCGCTGGTGACGTAACGACGGAACTCGACGACCTGGTAATCCTGCAGATGCTGCACGCTTTCCATCGTGGGGGCCTCGTTGGTGGCGTGTGCCGACAGGGCGGGACCGAGCGCGATGGCCGCGACGGTGCCGGACAACAGTCGTTGGACGTGGTTCATGGGGATTCCTGGCTGAGCGCCGAGTCGCGCGAGACCTACGCTAAGGCACATACAGGTCAATAATCGCCCTGATTTGCCGTTACCATGGCGACCATGGCCAAACCCACCACCCGCGTGCTGGCGGTGCTCGACCTGTTGCAGAGCCACGGCCGCATGAGCGGGCCGGAACTGGCGCGCCGGGTCGGCGTCGACGTGCGCACGCTGCGGCGCTACATCGTGGCGCTGGAGGACCTCGGCATCCCGCTCACCACCGAGCGCGGCCGCGCCGGTGCCTACATGCTGGTCGCCGGCTTCAAGTTGCCGCCGATGATGTTCACCAACGACGAGGCGGTGGCGCTGTCGGTCGGCCTGGTGGCGGCGCGGGGGCTGGGCCTGGCCGAAGCGTCACCGGCGGTGGAAAGCGTGCAGGCCAAGCTGGCGCGGGTGATGCCCGACAAGTTGAAGCGCCACGCGAATGCGATTGCCGACACGGTGAAGGTGGACCTGTTGCCGGCCTCGGGCACGCCGGGCAGCAACGCGGCACTGATCGCGTTGGCGGGTGCCGCGCAGGCGCAGCGGCGGGTGCGGATGCATTACGAATCGGCCGCGGGCGTGCGCACCGAGCGCGAGTTCGATCCCTACGGCCTGGCCTGGCGGGCCGGTGCCTGGTACGCGCTGGGCATGTGCCACCTGCGTCATGGCCTGCGTTCGTTCCGGCTCGATCGCGTGGGCGAGGTGAGCCTGCTCGAACCGTCGTTCCGGCGACCGCTGGGTTTCGATGCGTTGGGTCAGCTGCTGCAATCCATCGGCGCGATCGCCCATGCCCACCCGATCGAGGTGCTGCTGCACACGGACCTGCAGACGGCGCGCCGGGTGTTCTCGCTTGCCTTCGGCGTGCTTGAGCCGGTCGAAGGCGGCGTGCTCCTGCGCAGCAGCGCCGATGATCTCGACTGGTTCGCCCGCCAGCTGGCCGGGCTGGCGTTCGACTTCGAGATCCGCAGGCCTGCGAAGCTTCGCGTCGAACTGGCCCGTTGCGCAGCAAGGCTGCAGCGCCTGGCCGCGACGGCCGCCGGCTGAGCCTTGGCGGCCCTCACACCACCCGCGCGCGCCTCCACCAGCGCGTGACCCTGTCCTCGCGCACGAAGGTGAACAGGCCGGCGCCCAGGATGATCGCGATGCCGATCGCCATCGGCCAGTCCAGCGCGTCGTGGAACAGCACGTAGCCCAGCAGCACCGCCCACAGCATCTGGCTGTACTGGGTCGGCGCGACGTGGTTGGCCGGCGCGCGCTGGGTGGCCAGCATCAGCAGCACCGAGGCCAGCGCGGCGAGCAGGCCGTAGCCGAGCAGGAACAGCCACTGCGCCAGTCCGGGCCAGCGGAAGTCGGCCAGCATCATCAGCCCGGCGAACAGCAGCGAACCGATCATGCCGGCGCCGTACAGGGTGAGGCGTTTCTCGTGGGGGCCGGCCAGGCGCAGCGCGATCATCGAGATCGCACCCGAAAGTCCGCAGAGGATCGCTGCAAGATGGCCGATGCCCAGCACCCGGAATCCCGGTCGCAACACCACCAGCACGCCGATGAAACCGGCCACCACCGCCGACCAGCGGCGCCAGCCCACGTGCTCCTTCAGCACCAGCACCGACAGGATGGTGACGAAGATCGGCAGCAGGAAGATCAGCGCGAACGCCTCGGCCATCGGCAGCGCGGTGAACGCGACCACGGCGGAAATGCTGCCGATTGCGCTGGCCACCGCGCGCACCAGCCACAGGCCCTGGCGCTGCGCCTGCACCACGTCGCGCCAGCGGTCGCCGGGGCCCTTGATGAAGGGCAGGGCGGTCAGCCCCAGCATCGCGCCGAAGAACACCGCCTCGTAGGGTGGCAGCGAGCCCCGCAGCAGCTTCACGAAGGCATCGCTGAGGGCGAACGCGGCGAAGGCCATGAAGCCTAGCAAGACGCCTTTGAACATGGGATTCCGGAGCGGCGGGGTGACCGGCGGGAATTGTACGCGTCGCAAGCCCGCTTTCGGCCTGCGGGGCAGGTCAGCCCGCGCTACAATGCCCGCTTTACGTGCCCTTGCCGGAGCTTCCATGGCTGTCAGTCTGAATCCGCTCGATCTGTACGATGTCCGCTCGCTGCTCACCGACGAGGAGCGCATGGTGCAGGACTCCGTCGGCCGTTTCGTCGACGAGCGCGTGTTGCCGATCATCGGCGACTGCTTCGACCAGGGCCGCTTCCCGAAGGAGCTGATCCCGGAGATCGCCGGACTGGGCCTGCTCGGCGCCACCATCCCCGAGGAATACGGCGGCGCCGGCATGAACGGCGTCAGCTACGGCCTGATCTGCCAGGAGCTGGAGCGCGGCGATTCGGGCCTGCGCAGCTTCGCCTCGGTGCAGAGCTCGCTGTGCATGTACCCGATCTACGCGTACGGCAGCGAGGAGCAGAAGAAGCACTACCTGCCGCAGATGTCGGCCGGCGAGGTGATCGGCTGCTTCGGCCTGACCGAACCGCACGGCGGCTCCGACCCGGCCAACATGAAGACCAACGCCAGGAAGGACGGCGGCGACTGGGTCATCAACGGCGCCAAGATGTGGATCACCAACGGCAACCTGGCGCACATCGCGATCGTGTGGGCGCAGACCGAGGACGGCATCCAGGGCTTCGTGGTGCCGACCGACACGGCCGGCTTCAAGGCGCAGGAGATCCACAAGAAGATGAGCCTGCGCGCCTCGGTCACCAGCGCGCTGTTCTTCGACAACGTGCGCGTGCCGGACAGCGCGCGCCTGCCCAACGTGAAGGGCCTGAAGGGCCCGCTGGGCTGCCTGACCCAGGCGCGCTACGGCATCACCTGGGGCCCGATCGGCGCGGCGCAGGCCTGCCTGAAGGAAGTGCTCGACTACACGGCCGAGCGCATCCTGTTTGGCCGTCCGCTGGCGTCGAACCAGGCGGTGCAGTTGAAGATGGCCGACATGGCCAGGCGCATCACCACCGCCCAGCTGCTGTCGCTGCAGCTCGGTCGCCTGAAGGATGCCGGCAAGATGCAGCCGACCCAGGTTTCGCTGGCCAAGTGGAACAACTGCCGCATGGCCATCGACATCGCGCGCCAGTGCCGCGACATCCTCGGCGGCGCCGGCATCACCACCGAGCACGGCGCGATCCGCCACGCGCTGAACCTGGAATCGGTGATCACCTATGAAGGCACCGAGACCGTGCACGAGCTGGTGGTCGGCCGCGAACTGACCGGCATCAACGCGTTCTGACAGGGGTTTGCCGCGCATGGATTTCGATTCGCTGCGCATCGACACCGAACGCCTGATCCTGCGGCCGCCGCGGGCAGAGGATTTCGACGCCTATGCCGCCAACATGGCCGACGCCGAAGCGGCCCGCTTCATCGGCGGGCAGCAGGTGCGCGCCGTGGCGTGGCGTGGATTTCTGGCATTGAGCGGGGCGTGGATGATCCAGGGCTTCTCGATGTTTTCGGTGATCGAGAAAAGCAGCGGCCAGTGGATCGGCCGGCTCGGCCCCTGGCATCCGGAAGGCTGGCCCGGCACCGAGGTGGGCTGGGGCCTGGCCCGCAGCGCCTGGGGCAAGGGCTATGCGCTGGAAGGCTGCATTGCCGCGATCGACTGGACCTTCGACCGGCTTGGCTGGGACGAGATGATCCATTCCATCCATCCGGACAATCGCGCCTCGCAGGCGTTGGCGCAGCGGCTGGGTTCGACCTGCCGTGGCCCCGGCAGGTTGCCGGCGCCGTATGAGGATTCGCCCAACGAAGTCTGGGCGCAGACCCGCGAGCAGTGGCGCCGGCGTCGCGCATGAGCCACCTGTCGCCTGCGCTTTACGCCACCCTGGCCGAGATCGTGCCCGACCTGCACGTGCAGTGCGTCGATCCGTGGTGCCTGATCGGCAGCACCGCGGCGCTGCTGCTGGGTGCGCAGACCGGCGCGGCCGATGTGGATGTGCTGACCTCGCGGGCGGACGCGGAACGCCTGATGGCGCACTGGGCAGCGCGCCGCGAGTCCGCGTTTGCGCCAGCCGACGACGATCGCTTCCGCTCGCATTTCGCCCGTTTCCGTTTTCCCGGTGCGCCGGTCGAGGTGATGGGCGCGCTTGAACTCCATGTCGATGATCGCTGGCAGCCCGTGCTGCCGGGAAAGCTGGTGCTGGCCGGCGTGAATGGCCTCGCCGTGCCGGTGCCTTCGATCGACGACCAGATCCGTCTGCTTGCAAGCTTCGGTCGCGAAAAGGACGCGCCCCGCATTGCCGCCTTGCGCGCCTTGGCCGCTCCGCTCTTCAGCGTGCCCGTCGTATCCCTCCATTGATGCCGCCTTGCGGCTGCCTGTCCACCCACACGAATTCGCCATGACCGCCATTCCGTTTGCCATCAGCGCTCGCCACAAGGGTTTCAACCGTGCCGAGGTCGTCGACCAGAACTTCATCGAGTTCGTGCAGTTGTGGAATGGCGAGGTGCGCGCCGCGCCGCGCGATGACGCTGCGGTGCTGCCGGGCAGCGCGCTGGATGCCCGCGGTTTCCGCGAGCTGCTCGAGTCGCAGCTGATCTCGCGTCACCTCGACCTGATGGCGCGCGTGCTGCGCGTGCAGAACAAGGTGTTCTACACCATCGGTTCGTCCGGCCACGAGGGCAACGCGATGGTGGCGCGGCTGACCCGCCATACCGATCCGGCCTTCCTGCATTACCGCTCCGGCGGCTTCATGGCCGAGCGCTTCCGCAAGATTCCCGGCATGGACCCGGTGATGGATTCGGCGCTGTCCTTCGCCGCCAGCAAGGACGACCCGGCTTCCGGCGGTCGCCACAAGGTCTGGGGGTCCAAGCCGTTGTGGGTGCTGCCGCAGACCTCGACGATCGCCTCGCACCTGCCCAAGGCGCTGGGCACCGCAGTGGCGATCGAGCAGGCGCGCCGCATCGGCCATCAGCTGCCGATTCCCGATGACAGCATCACGATCTGTTCGTTCGGCGACGCCTCCAGCAACCACGCCACCGCGCAGACCGCGTTCAACACCGCGGCGTGGACGGCCTACCAGAAGCTGCCCGCGCCGGTGCTGTTCTTGTGCGAGGACAACGGCATCGGCATCTCGGTGAAGACGCCGTCGGGCTGGGTGGCGAACAACTACCAGCATCGCGCCAACCTCGACTATTTCTTCGCCGACGGTCTCGACGTGGCCGAAGGCTACGCCCAGGTGCAGCGCGCGGTGGAGCATTGCCGCACGACGCGCCGGCCGACCTTCCTGCATCTGAAGACCACCCGCGTGATGGGCCACGCCGGCACCGACTTCGAGATCGAGTGGCGCAGCATCGAGGAACTGTTCGCGGTCGAATGCTCCGACCCGCTGCTGCGTTCGGCCGGCATCGCGCTGGAGTCCGGCCTGTATTCGAAGGACGAACTGCTGAACCTGTACGAAGCCACCCGCAAGCGTTGCTTCGCTGCCGCCGAGGATGCGGATTCGCGCCATCGGCTGACCTCGCTGGACGACGTGATGGCCCCGCTGGCGCCGTACACGCCGGCCGCGGTGAAGGCCGAGGCCACGCGCGCCGACTACGCCGAGAAGCGCCTGGCGGTGTTCGGCGGCGAGGCGAAGCTGCCCGAGAAGCTGCCGCCGCGGCATTTGGCCATCCAGATCGGCCAGGCCCTGCACGACCTGCTGGCGAAGTATCCCGAGGCGCTGCTGTTCGGCGAGGACGTGGCGCAGAAGGGCGGCGTATATACCGTTACCAAGGGCCTCAACAAGACCTTCAAGGGCAGCCGCGTGTTCAACACGCTGCTCGATGAAACGATGATCCTGGGCCTGGCCCAGGGCTACGCGAACATGGGCATGCTGCCGCTGCCGGAGATCCAGTATCTGGCGTACTTCCACAACGCCTGCGACCAGATCCGCGGCGAGGCAGCCTCGCTGCAGTTCTTCTCCAACAACCAGTACCGCAACCCGATGGTGATGCGGGTGGCCTCGCTGGGTTACCAGAAGGGCTTCGGCGGCCACTTCCACAACGACAACTCGATCACCGCGCTGCGCGACATCCCCGGCCTGGTGGTCGGCTGCCCCAGTCGCGGCGACGACGCGGCGATGATGCTGCGCACGCTGATGGCGCTGGCCAAGGTGGACGGCCGCGTGTGCGCGTTCCTTGAACCGATCGCGCTGTACATGACCAAGGATCTGTACGAGGCCGGCGACGGCCAGTGGCAGTTCGACTATCCGGCACCGGACCAGGCAATGACGCTGGGCGAGGGTCGCGTCTACGACGAGGCGGCGAATGACCTGGTGATATTCACCTTCGGCAACGGCGTGCCGATGGCGTTGCGCGCCGCGCGCACGATCGAAGCGGAGCTGAAGTGGCAGGTGCGCGTGGTCGACCTGCGCTGGCTGGCGCCGCTCAACGATGCCTTCATCGCGGCACAGGCACGGACGGCCAAACGCATCCTGGTGCTGGACGAGGGTCGCAAGAGCGCGGGCGTGGGCGAGGGCGTGATCACCGCGATCGTCGAGGGCGGCTGCGGCGCCACGCCGCTGCATCGCGTGGTCGGTGCCGACACGTTCACGCCACTGGCCGATGCGGCGCTGCTGGTGCTGCCGGGCGAGGCCGACGTGGTGGCCGCGGCGAAGGAGCTGGCGGCGAGGTCCTGACGGACGGCGCGGCGCGATGGCCTACTTGTCCGATTCGCGCCGCTCCACGATGTGCAGGCGCCGGCCCGGAGACGGGGTGGCGCCGCGCAGCTCGCCATCGTCCTGGCGATACATGCAGACCCGGTTGCGCCCCTTGAGCTTGGCGTCGTACATCGCCTGGTCGGCGCGCTCGACCAGCGATTCCACGTCGTCGTCATGCTGGCGGATGGTGATGCCGATGCTGATGCTGAGCAGCGCCTCGGCGCTCACCGGAATCTCCAGACGGTGAATGCGGCGACACAGGCGGGTGGCCACGTGCATGGCCTGTTCCGGCCGCGTGTTGTCGAGCAGGGCGACGAACTCCTCGCCGCCGTAGCGGCCGAACAGGTCGCCGGGCCGCAGCTCGGCGGTCAGCGCATTGGCCACCGCGACCAGGGCGCGGTCGCCGGTGTTGTGGCCCTGGCGGTCGTTCAGCAGCTTGAAGTGATCGAGGTCCAGGAACAGCAGGGCCATCGGTTGCGCCGTGCCGGCCGACAGCAGGGTGTTGACCCGTTCGGTCCAGCCGCGGCGGTTGAGCACGTTGGTCAGCGCGTCGCGGTCGGCCAGCACGCGCACCACATCGCGGTCGTGGCGCAGGCGCAGCGCACGGTCGGCCAGTCCCAGCGACAGGACCACCGCCTCGAAGGCGCCGCCGGCCACGCTGGCGTCATTGAGCCAGTCCAGTTGCGGCAGGGCGCCGTTGACCTGGGCGCTGCTCAACGCGGTGAGCAGCAGCAGCGGCGTCCACCCGACCAGGAAGAACCAGGCCTGCCGCGAACCGCGGGCGGCCGCCACGATGGCGGCTATCAGCAACAGCGCCGCGCCGATCATCAGCAGGGGGTTCAGCAGGATCTGCGCCACGTGCACCAGCAGCGGGATCTGGCTGCTGCGCATCAGCACCAGCTGGATCATGCCCACCGCCAGCGCGGTGATCGGCACCCGCAGCAAGGGCGCATAACGCTGCAGTTCGCAGAAGCGGGTCATGAACAGCGAGGCAAACGCCACCGACAGTGCGACTGCGGCGGGGCCGACCATCACGGCCATGCCTGACAGCCATTCCCATTCGAGCGGATGGAACACGAAGCCGGTCTGGATGCCCTGGATCAGGCAGTAGCAAAGGATGTAGCCCGCGTACCAGGCATAGGTAACGTCCCGCAGCATGCCGGCAAAACACAGGGCCATCAGCACCATCGCCAGCATCACCGCGAAGCAGGCACTGGCGAACACCAGCCATTGCGCGTCCTGCTGCAGGTAGTCGCGCATGGGCTGGATCTCGAAGCGCACCGGCGCCACCAGGGTTGCCGAGGGCTCGAAACGCAGCAGGATCGGTGCGGACGCGGCCATGCCGGCGGGAACCTGCCATGCCAGCCGGCCATGACCGTGGAAGGATGCGCTGAAGTCGTCCAGCGCCAGGGCGGTCGACGTGCTCCCGGCGAACACGGCGACGTTGGCCAGGGTGGGCGGGTAGATCGTCAATACGCGCTCGCTGTTGTCCCAGGGCGGTTGCGGCGCGATGACTACCCAGCTGCCGTCGCCGTCGTGGGGAAAACGCTGCAGCAGCGAAGGGTCGAAACTCTTCAGTGCGCCCTCGCGGTATTCCGCGATCACCGCCGCCGGCGTGTCTCCGCTGCGCACCTGGCGCCAGGCCCCATTCAGCGGCGTGGCAGCATGGGCCACTCCCAGGGCGAGCCAGAGCAAGGTCGACAGCAGGGCGCGCCATGCAAGTGGCGGATGCCGTGGTGTCAGAAGTGTGAGCAGCCTCTCCATCTGCCTTTCTCCGCCCTGCCGAATTCCTGCGGGATCGCACGCGCTGGATCGTGTTGCCGGAAAACATGGGTAAGGTGGCGCCGGCGCATCCCCTGCGCCGGCCGACGGGCCACGGACCCACCGTGCAGCATGCTCCCGACGGGTCGACTATCTAACCTGCCGACCTTTGCGGCCAGTGTCAAGCACGCCCCGTGCCAGTGCATCGGCGGCGCTCGCAAACCTCGGCGCGAGCGCGCTGCGGCGCCCCGGCCCGGTGGCCCCCGTCGCGACGCGGGCGCCGGGACGGGTCCAGTCCGGACCCTGGGGGTCAGCGATGTGGCGCCGTCAGCCCGGTCGGCGCGCGCCCAGCAGCACCAGCACTTCCTGGGCACTGCGGATGCGCTCGCTGGCGCCGGGCAGGTCGAGGATCACCTTCAGTTTGTCCTGGCCGTCCAGCTTGTAAACGCGGGGCAGTTGCTGGATCAGCCTGATGATGGCCATCGGGTCGATCTCGGGTTTCTCGCGGAAGGTGATGCGGCCGCCGTTGGGGCCGAAGTCCAGCTTGCGGATGCCCAGCGGGGTGGCCATCAGTTTCAGGCTGGCCACCGCGAACAATTGCTTGGTGGCATCGGGCAGCAGGCCGAAGCGATCGATCATCTCGACCTGCAGGTCGCGCAGGTCGTCCTCGCTGCGGGCGCTGGCGATGCGCTTGTACAGGGTCAGGCGGTGGTGCACGTCGCCCAGGTAATCGTCGGGGATCAAGGCGGGCAGGTGCAGCTCGACTTCGGTCTCGTGCTCGGAGCTCAGGTCGAAATCCGGCACCTTGCCGGACTTCAGCGCGCGCACCGCCCGGTCGAGCAACTCGGTGTACAGGCCGAAGCCGATCTCCTGGATCTGGCCGGACTGCTCGTCTCCGAGCAGTTCGCCGGCACCGCGGATTTCCAGGTCGTGGGTGGCCAGGGTGAAGCCGGCGCCGAGTTCCTCCAGCGAGGCGAGTGCTTCCAGCCGCTTCTGCGCGTCGGCGGTGATCGACTTGCGGTCGGGCACCACCAGGTATGCATACGCGCGGTGATGTGAACGGCCCACGCGACCGCGCAGCTGGTGCAATTGGGCCAGGCCGAAGTGGTCGGCGCGATTGATGATGATGGTGTTGGCGCTGGGGATGTCGATGCCGGTTTCGATGATCGTGGTGCACACCAGCACGTTGAAGCGCTGGCGGTGGAAATCCGCCATCACGCCTTCCAGTTCGCGCTCGGGCATCTGGCCGTGGGCGATGCGGATGCGCGCCTCGGGCACCAGCTCCTCCAGTTCGCGCACGATCCGCTCGATGCTCTGCACCTCGTTGTGCAGGAAGTACACCTGGCCGCCGCGCGACAGCTCGCGCTGCAACGCCTCGCGGATCGTGGCCGGGTCCCACGCCGAGATGAAGGTCCGCACGGCGCTGCGATGCGCCGGCGGCGTGGCGATCAATGAAAGATCGCGCAGGCCGGCCATCGCCATGTTCAAGGTGCGCGGGATCGGCGTGGCGGTCATCGTCAGCAGGTCGACCTCGGCACGCAGCTTCTTCAGCTGTTCCTTCTGGCGCACGCCGAAACGCTGTTCCTCGTCGACGATGACCAGGCCCAGGTTCTTGAACCGGATGTCGGGCTGCAGCAGCTTGTGGGTGCCCACGATCACGTCGATCTGGCCGTCGGCAAGACGCTTCAGCGCCTCGTTCACTTCCTTGGTCGACTTGAAGCGCGACAGCACGTCGACCCGTACCGGCCAGTCGGCGAAGCGGTCGGCGAAGTTGCGGTAGTGCTGCTGGGCGAGCAGGGTGGTCGGCACCAGCACGGCAACCTGCTTGCCTGCGGTGGCGGTGGCAAAGGCGGCGCGCAGCGCCACCTCGGTCTTGCCGAAGCCCACATCGCCGCAGATCACCCGGTCCATCGCGCGGGGCGCGGCCAGATCCTCCAGCACGGCCTCGATCGCGGTTTCCTGATCGGGGGTTTCCTCGAACGGAAAGGTGCTGCCGAACTGTTCGACCATCTGCCGGTCGATCGGCATCGACTCGCCGCCGCGGGCCTGGCGCTGGGCATAGATCGCCAGCAGTTCGGCGGCCACGTCGCGCACTTTTTCCGCGGCCTTCCGGCGCGCGCGTTCCCACGCATCGCCGCCCAGCGAATGCAGCGGCGCCAGTTCCGGCGCGGTGCCGGAGTAGCGGCTGACCAGGCCCAGCTGTGCCACCGGCACGTAGAGCTTGTCGCCCTTGGCGTATTCGATGGTGAGGAACTCGCCATCCATGCCGCCCACATCCATCGAGGCCAGGCCCTGGTAGCGGCCCACGCCGTGATCCACGTGCACGATCGGCGCGCCGATGGTGAGCTCGGTGAGGTCGCGGATGATGCTTTCCGGATCGCGCGCGGTGCCGCGGCGGCGCTTGCGGTCGCGCTCGCTGCGCACCCGCTCGCCGTAGAGCTCGCGCTCGGTGAGCACGGCGAGCGCGGGTTTGGTCAGCGCAAAGCCCTGTTCCAGCGGCGCGATGGTGATCGCGAACCGCGGCCCCTCATGCTTGGCTCCCTCCCCTGCACGCAGGGGGAGGAGAAAAACGCTCCAGTCCTCGATGACTTCGGGTTTCAACCCCGCCGCGGCCAGCGTCTCGATCAGCGCCTCGCGCCGCCCCGCCGAATCCGCCGCGATCAGTACGCGGCCGGGATAGCTGGACAGGAAATGCCGCAGCGACGTGCCGGGTTCCTCGCCCTTGCGATTGAGCGGCAGCTCCGGCGCCGGCTGGGTGCCGGTGTCGACCGCGTGCTCGTGGCCGGCTTCGACCACTTCCACCCGCAGCCGCTTGTTGAGCTGTTCGCGCAGTTTCTCCGGCGGCAGGTAGAGCTCGGCCGGCGGCAGCACCGGGCGCTCGATGTCGTGCGCGCGCTGGTCGTAGCGTTCGGCGGTCTGCGTCCAGAACTGCTCGGCCGCTTCGCCGGCGCCTTCGCCCAGCACGAACAGCGCGTCGTCGGCGAGGTAGTCGAACAGCGTGGCGGTTTGTTTGAAGAAGAGTGGCAGGTAGTACTCGATGCCGCCGGGCGTGACGCCTTCCTTCATGTCCTGGTACAGCGGGCAGCGGCGCACGTCGATCGGGAAACGTTCGCGCAGGTTGCCCCGGAATTCCTTCGCCGCTTCGTCGGTCAGCGGAAACTCGCGTGCCGGCAGCAGCTCGACCTTGTCCACCTGCTGCTGCGAGCGCTGGGTTTCCGGATCGAAGCTGCGGATCGAATCCACCTCATCGTCGAACAGCTCGATGCGATACGGCTCGGCCGTGCCCATCGGGAAAACGTCGAGCAGGGCGCCGCGCACGGCGAAGTCACCGGGCTCGGCCACCTGGGGCACGTGACGGTAACCGGAGGCCTCAAGCCGGCGCTGTTCTGCGGCCAGGTCGAACTTCTGGCCCCTGGACAGCACCAGTCCGGAACCGGTGATGTGCGCGCGCGGCGCGATCCGCTGCATCAGCGTGGCGATCGGCACCACCAGCACGCCGCGTTTCACGCCGGGCAACCGGTACAAGGTGGCGATGCGCTGCGAGACGATTTCCGGGTGCGGGCTGAACACGTCGTAGGGCAGCGTTTCCCAGTCCGGGAAATGCAGCACCGGCAGACCGCCGGCGAAGATCTTCAGCTCCGATTCGAGCGCCTGGGCGCGTTGGGTATCGCGGGTCACCGCCACCAGCAGGCCTTCGTGCGAACGCGCCGCCTCGGCAATCAGCAAGGCCCGGCCGGAGCCATGGGGCGGCGTCCAGTAGCGGCGTTGCTTCGGGGTGGTCGGCAGGGGCGGGTGCTTGATCGGGCTGGTCATGGGGACGCGTGTGCTGGGCGCCGCCAGAAGTGCCGCGCCGGGGAAAGCGGGCAAGTGTAACGCGATGTGCCGGAGCGCCTGCCGAGCGGGCGAAAAATCTGACGGCGTTGCTCCCTCCCCTGCAAGCAGGGGAGGGCCGGGTGGGGTAGAGCCTTTCAGAGCTTCAGCGTGATCTGCGCCGTGCCCGGTTCGTCCGGCATCATCCGCTGGGTGAAGCCCAGCTCCCGGCACAGCTGCAGCATCGGCCGGTTTTCCAGCAGCACGTAGCCCCACAGTTCGGCGAGGCCGCGGCGGCGGCAATCGTCGACCAGGCGCTGCATCAGCAGGGCGCCCAGGCCACGACGGGACCAGTCCTGCTCCACCAGCACCGAGAACTCGGCACTGTCGGTGGCCTCGTCGACATAGATCCGGCCCACGCCACGCATCTCGGCCGGTTGCTCGGACTCGTCCATCAGCACGCAAGCGGTCTCGAGCGCGGGGTTGATGCGGCACAGGCGTTGGGCCATCGGCGCAGGCAGCTCGGACATCGCGTGCAGGAAACGGCGGCGGATGTCCTCCGGCGACAGCCGGGTAAAGCAGCGCTGCATCGCGGCCACGTCGCTGGCCTGGATCGGTCGCAGCACCAGTTCCCGCCCGTCCTGGGTGCGCACCTGCTCACCCTGCGGGGACGGCACCACGCGGGGACGGGCGAAGCGTTCGCTGCTGCGCGGCGGCAGTGCGGCGTAACGGGTGGGGGCGGCGAAGTCGATGGAAGGGATCATGGCAGCTCCATACTTTTGCGTATTGTGTGCACCGCAGCATGAATTTGCAATGACGGAGGCTGCGGTGGGCTGTCACATGGTTGCGCGCCATGGCATCGACCGGTTCGCGGATGGTGCAGCACGGGAGATACAGACAGAAACGCCTTGGCCCTCCACAATGCGGGCCGAAATCCCCACCGGAGCGATGGCATGGCCCGCAAACCCGTTCGCGGCCTCACGGCGGCCCAACTGCAGGCGCTCTGCGGCTACTGGCCGGGGGTCACCCGTGACACCAAATGGGGTGTCGACATGGTGTTCAGCGTGGGCGGCAAGATGTTTGCGGTGATGCCGTCCGATGGCAGCGAGGGCGGGCGGCTGTCGTTCAAGGTGGACGACGACCGTTTCCTCGCGCTCACCGATCAGCCCGGCATCATTCCGGCGCCGTATCTGGCGCGGGCGCACTGGATATCGATCACCGAACCGCAGCGCTTCGCCACCGCCGAACTGGCCGCGTACATCCTCGACGCGTACACCCTGGTCCGCGCGAAACTCACCAAAAAATTGCAGGCGGAGCTGGGGCCGCTGCCGACACTCAAGGCGGAAAGGGCATGAAACAGCATCTGGGCGCGCTGGCGCTGCTGGTCGCCGATTACGACGAAGCGATTGCCTGGTACACCCGGGCGCTGGGCTTCGAGCTGATCGAGGACACCGACATGGGCGGCGGCAAGCGCTGGGTCTTGCTGGCGCCGCCGGGCTCGCACGAAACGCGCCTGCTGCTGGCGAAAGCGAGCGGCGACGAACAGGCCTCGCGCATCGGCAACCAGACCGGTGGCCGCGTCTTCCTGCTGCTGCACACCGACGACTTCCAGCGCGACTGGCAGCGCATGCGCGCCCAAGGCGTGCACTTCCGCGAGGAGCCGCGGCACGAGAGCTACGGCACGGTGGCAGTGTTCGAGGATCTGTACGGGAACGGCTGGGATCTGCTGGAATTGAAGCGCTGATGCGCTACCAGATCAGGTCGTCCGGCACTTCGAACTGCTTGTAATACTCGTCGTCGGCCTCGTTGCCGGCCGTGGCTTCCGCGTGGCCGTGGTCGAGCACGATCATCGCCGCGTCGCGTTCGCGGACCTTGTCGGCGGCCACGCGGGGCAGCAATTCGTAGCCCTCGCCGTGGCGCACGATCACCAGCGTGCCGGCGGCCAGCTGCGCGCGCAGCGGTTCGTTCACCAGCACGTCCCTGATCCGGTTGCCGTCGGTGAAGCGGTAGGCGATCTCGCCTTCGCGTTTGATCTTGTGTGCTTCGACGATCTGGCGCACCTGCGCGCGTGCCTCGTTGAGGCGCAGCTGCGCATTGCGTTCGGCGGCGATGGCCCGATCGCGCTCGGCCTTTTCAGCCTGCAGGCGCTGCGCCTCGAGCTGTTCGGCGCTGGCGGCTGCGGGCACCTTGCCCTTGTGCTTCTTTGCCTGTTCGCGCACGACCTGGGCGGCCTTGGCCTTGTTGACCAGGCCGGCCTTGAGCAGTTGTTCCTGCAGCGGATTGCGCATGTTCGGGAGGTCCCGGTTGTGCTGGGCCGGCCATTGTAGACCGGGCCGCGGCCCGCTTCAGCCGCCGGCCACGGGCGTGTCCGGGCCACGGCGACGGATGCGCACCTCGAACTCGGCGTGTCCGTCGATGTTCCGTGCGCTGGCTTCACCACCATGCGCCCGGGCGAACTGATCGACGATGTACAGGCCCAGGCCCAGGCCCTCGCTGCGGCTGCCGGCCCCCTTGAAGGGTTCGAAGATGCGCGGCAGCAGGGCGTCCGGCACCTGGCCGGCATTGCGCACGACGATGCGCAGCTGTTCGGCCTCGCTGCCATCGACGGTCACTTCGACCGGTGCGTCGGCGGCGCCGTGCTGCAGCGCGTTGCCGATCAGGTTGGAGAACACCTGGCCGAGCCGGTCGGTATCGAAGCACCCCTGCAGCGCGCCCTGGGTCGCCAGCTCGATGACCCGATCCGGATGGGCCTGCTGCGCTTCGCTGACGGCGTTGCCGGCGATGGTGCCGAGGTCGCCCTCGCGCCATTCGAGGTGCAGGATGTCCGAACGGATACGCGAAAAATCGAGCAGCTGGCCGATCATCCGGCCCATCCGCATGATGCTGGCCTCCATCGCCGCCACGGTCCTGGCCAGCGGGCCGTCCTTGACGTGGGAACGCAGGCTGTCGGCACCCAGCATGATCACGGTGAGCGGGCTGCGCAGGTCGTGGGTGAGTACGGCGATCATGGTTTCGTTGAGCGTGAGCGAGCGCTCGAGCATCTCGTTGCGGGCGCGCAGCAGCACCCGGTTCCGGTGCAGCTCGATGAAGACGTTGACCTTGCTCTGGATCACGTGCGGGTCGATCGGCTTGTACAGGAAATCCACCGCGCCGCTCTCGTAGCCCTTGAACGAGCGCGTGGGGTCGTTGGGCGAGGCGGTGAGGAAGATGATCGGCACGTTGCGGGTGCGCTGCGAGCCGCGCATCAGCTCGGCCAGCGTGAAGCCGTCCATTTCCGGCATCTGCACGTCCAGCAGGGCCAGCGCCACGTCGTGGACCAGCAGCAGTTCCAGTGCCTCGGCGCCGGAGGCGGCCTTGAGGATGTGCATGGTCTCGCTCTGCAGCAGCGCCTCCATCGCCACCAGATTCTGCGGAACGTCGTCCACGATCAGGATGTTGGTGGTCGGCGTCGCGCCGGTGGCAAGTTCGTCGGAGAAGTGTTCTTTCATGCTAGGCAGCGGCCATCCGTTCGCACAGGTCTTTCAGGGTCAGTACCGCCTCGGCGCCGGCGTGCGCCAGCGCGGCGGCCGGCATGAAGCTGGCAACCGCATCGTCCGGTTGCTGTATCCACACGGTGCCGCCGGCACGCCGGACCGCGGCCACCCCTTCGCTGCCGTCGGCGCTGGCGCCGGTGAGCAGGATCGCCAGCAGCCGGCGCGAGAACACGGCGGCGGCGGAGACGAACAGCGGATCGATCGCGGGGCGCGAAAACAGCACCGGCTCGTCCATCGACAGCGCCAGGCTGGACTCGTCCTCCACCAGCAGGTGGTAGTCCGGCGGCGCGAAGACGACGCCTTGTTCCAGCGGCATCTTGTCGATCGCCTCGCGTACCGGCAGCGCGCAATGCGTGGCCAGCAGGTCCGCGATCTGGCTGGGCCGGTCGCGGGGCAGGTGCAGCACCACCAGCACCGGCACCGGCAAGTCGGCGGGAAGTTGCGCCAGCAGTGCGTGCAGCGCCTGCACACCGCCGGCCGAGCCGCCGATCACGATGGCGTCGACGTCGTGGCGCAAGTCGAGGTGGCCGTTCACGCGACCACCTTGCGGTACAGCCGCTGCACCGGCACGCACAGTTCGAAGTCGTGTGCATGCATGCCGAACTGCAGCGATTCCTTGCTGCCCAGGCCCAGGAAACCGCGCGGCACCAGGGCATCGCGGAACAGGCCGACGGCACGGTCCTGCAGGCCGCGGTTGAAGTAGATCAGCACGTTGCGGCAGGACACCAGGTTCACTTCCGAGAACACGCTGTCGGTGGCCAGGCTGTGGTCGGCGAACACGATGCGCTTCTTCAGGCCGCGGTCGAATACCACGCCCTGGTAGGCGCCGGTGTAGTAGTCCGACAGCGAGCGCTTGCCGCCGGCGGCAACGTAGTTGCGGCTGAACCCGGCGATACGGTCCAGCGCAAACGCACCGGCCTCGGCGAGTTTCAGTGATTCGGGGTTGATGTCGGTGGCGTAGATCAGCGAACGCTCCAGCAGGCCTTCCTCGGCCAGCAGGATCGCCAGCGACCACACTTCCTCGCCGGTGCTGCAGCCGGCCACCCACAGCTTGATCGACGGATAGGTGCCAAGCACCGGCAGCACCTGCTGGCGCAGCGCCAGGAAATAGCCCGGATCGCGGAACATTTCCGAGACCTGCACGGTGAAATATTGCAGCGCCTGGGCGAACACGTCCGGCTCGTGCAGCAGGCGATGCTGCAGGTCGCTGGGCCGCTCGCAGCCGAAGCGCATCATCGCGTGGCGCATGCGCCGGCGCAGCGAGCTCACCGCGTAGTTGCGAAAGTCGTAGTGGTAGCGCAGGTACACCGCCTCGATCAGCAGCCGCACCTCCATGTCGAACAGCTCGACTTCCTGGTCCTTCATTATTTCGGGCACCACACACGGCACAGCGAAACCAGCTTGTCGACGTCGATCGGCTTGGCGATGTAGTCGTTGGCGCCCGCCTCGATGCAGTGTTCGCGGTCGTCGGCCATTGCCTTGGCGGTGAGCGCGATGATCGGCAGGCTGGCCAGCTTCGGCTGCTCGCGGATCCTGCGCATCGCGGTGAGCCCGTCCATCTCCGGCATCATGATGTCCATCAGCACCAGGTCGACCTCGCTCTTCGCCAGATACTCCAGCGCCTCGCGGCCGTTGCGGGCGATTTCCAGTTTCACGCCCAGCGGTTCCAGCACGCTGGACAGCGCGAAGATGTTGCGCACGTCGTCCTCGGCCAGCAGGAAGGTACGGCCGTCGAGCATTGAATCGCGCTGGCGCGCGCGACGCAGCAGGCGCTGCTGGTCAGCCGGCAGCGACGCCTCGACGCTGTGCAGGAACAGGGTGACTTCGTCGAGCAGCCGCTCGGGCGAGCGCGCGCCCTTGATGATGATGGTCTTCGAATAGCGCCGCAGCCGCTGTTCCTCGTCGCGGGTCAGCGAACGGCCGGTGTAGACGATCACCGGCGGGAACGCGTATGCCTCGCTGGCGGCCATGTGCTCGAACAGGTCGTAGCCGGTGCCGTCGGGCAGCGAAAGGTCGGTGACCATGCAGTCGAAGGTGCTGGCGGACAGTTGCTGCAGCGCCTCGCCGACCGTACCCACCGCGACGATCTCCAGCTGGTCGCGTGCCAGCAGCAGCTTGAGGCTGTCGCGCAACCGGGTGTCGTCCTCGACGATCAGCAGGTGGCGCACCTCGCGCTGGTGGCGATCTTCCAGTTGCCGGATGGCGCCGATCAGCACGTCGCGCGTGGCCGGCTTCAGCACGAAGCCGACGGCGCCCAGTTCCATCGCCACCTGCGTGCGCTCCAGCGCCGATACCACGTGCACCGGAATGTGCCGCGTCACCGGGTCACGCTTGAGCCGTTCCAGCACGCTGAGTCCGGAAATGTCGGGCAGGCCGATGTCGAGCAGGATGCCGCTGGGCGACAGTTCGTGGGCGGTCTGCAGCGCCTCCTGGGCGGAGCGGGCCACCACGCAGTCGAAATCCATCTCGTGGGCAAGGTTGACCAGTGCCTCGGCAAACGCCGGGTCGTCTTCCACCGCCATGATCAGGCGGCTGGGACGATGGCGTTCGGCGCGGTCGTCCTTCACCGCCACGCCGACGTTGTCTGCCGCCGGAGAGGCCGGCGTCACGGCCTTCGCTGCGGCGGCTGCCGGTGCCGCAACGGGGACAGCTGCCGCAGGCGTTGGCGGCATGCTGGCGTGGCCTTCCACCGGCAGCTCCAGGGTGAAGCAGCTGCCGCGTCCCGGTTCGCTGTCGACGGTGATGTCGCCGCCCATGCGCTGGGCCAGTTCGCGCGAGATCGACAGGCCCAGTCCGGTGCCGCCGAAGCGGCGACTGGTGCTGCCGTCGGCCTGGCGGAATGCCTCGAAGACCACCTGTTGCTGGTCGTGCGGGATGCCGATGCCGGTGTCGCAGACCACGAAGCGCAGGCGTTGGCCCCGCGCCGGTTCGATGCGCAGCGAGATCTGGCCGGCATCGGTGAACTTCACCGCGTTGGCCAGCAGGTTGTTCAGCACCTGCTGCAGGCGCTGGGCGTCGCCGATGATCTGGTCGGGCGTGCCGGGCAGGGCCTCGATCACGAAGGACAATCCCTTTTGCCGGATCAACGGATCGAAGGTGTCGTGCAGGCGTTGCGTCACCGTGGACAAGGCCATCGGCTCGGCCACGATTTCGATGTGGCCGGCCTCGATCTTGGAAAGGTCGAGGATGTCGTTGATCAGCGCCAGCAGGTCGTTGTTGGAGGCGTGGATTGCCTGCGCGTACTTCACCTGTTCCGGTGTCAGCGTCTCGTCCTTGTTGTCGGACAACAGCTTGGCCAGGATCAGCGAGCTGTTCAGCGGCGTGCGCAGCTCGTGCGACATGTTGGCGAGGAATTCGGACTTGTACCGGCTGGTGGCTTCCAGCGAGGCGGCGTTCTTCTTCAGTTCGGCCTGCGCCAGCAGCAAACCCTTGCGCTGGGCTTCCAGCTCGTGGGTACGCTCTTCCAGGTGCACGTTGGTCTGTTCCAGTTCGGCTTGCTGGGTCTCCAGCTCCGCCTGCGATTGCTGCAGCACGCGGGCCTGTTCCTCCAGCTCCTCGTTCGACACGCGCAGTTCCTCCTGCTGTGCCTGCAGTTCCTCGCTCTGTCGCTGGGTCTCCTCCAGCAGTTCGCCCTGTCGCTGGCGGAACGCCGCGGTACGCATGGCCACGCCGATGATCTCGGCACTTTGCTGCAGCAAGGCTCGTTCGACGTCCAGTGGATCCTCGCGCGGGATGCGGCCCAATTCCAGCGCGCCGATCAACTCGCCGTCGGCGGTGACCGGGGTCATTAGCAGCTCGCTGGAGGGGCTGCGGCCCAGCGTCGAGGAGAGCGCCAGGTGGTCGACGGAAAGGTTTGCCAGTCGGCGGGCTTCACCCAGTTGCAGGGTCTCGCCCAGCAGTCCGGCGTCGGCCGGCAGTCGTGCCGGCTGGTCACCGTCGAGCGCGATGCCGCCCAGCAACACCAGCTCACTGCCGCGCAGGTGGTAGAGCGCGCCGACCTGGGCGCCCAGTTGCCGGGCCAGGCAGCGGGTGGCGTTGACCGCCAGCTCGGCCGGCGTCTGCTCGCCGCGCAAGGTCGTGCCCAGCTCGTTCTCGGCTTCCTGCAGCCACAGCAGTCGCCTGGCGTTGCGCCGTGCGTGCAAGGCCTGCCACACCACGATGGCCACGGCCCAGGTCGATGCCGCGCCGATGGCCCGGTTGACCAGAGCCACGCCCGAGCGCATGCCGTCCGGCGAATACCTGGCGCCCACGACCATCAGCAACGCCGCCGCGAAGGCCACGACGAAGGGCGCGGCCAGTCGCCGCTGGAACAGGGTCAGGCCGACACAGACGAAGTAGGAGCACCAGACGGCGTAGCCCAGCGGCGTGAACAGGTCGGCGACAAGGGTCAGCAGGACCAGCACCCCGACCAGGCCGATCAGCAGGGAATCTCGGGTAGTAACGGGGTGCTCCATGGGGTGCTCTGAGTGGGCGAGCCTTTCATGCTAGATGAACGAAGCCGACTCTGTGTGCACGCGGCCTTCACGGTTGTCGGGCCGCGGGGGTCGCCGCCACGCATCGTGCCTGCGGCGGAACGCGGACGGGTGCCTGTTCCTGCACTCCGGAAGGGGGCTTTACAGCACGAAAGGTGCTGTGCATACTGTGTATATGAAGTATGCACAGATCGACCCCGAACTGTTCCTGTCGACCAGCGACAGCACGCCGATGTACCAGCAGATCGTCAACCAGATCACCACCAAGGTGATGGCCGGCGACTGGCCGGCGGGCCAGCCGTTGCCGTCGATCCGCGAGTTGGCCAGCGCCAGCCGGGTCAGCGTGATCACGGTCAAGCGCGCCTACGCGGAACTGGGCCTGGCCGGGGTGATCGTGACGCGGCACGGCATGGGTTCGTTCGTGGCCGAGTCGCCAAACCTTTCCAACAGCCTGTTGCAGGCCGAGTTCACCCAGCACTTCGAGGCCATGCTGGCCTGCGCGCGACGGCTGGGCCTGTCGGCCGATGACATCCGCCAATTGCTTGACGACGAACAGGCCCACGGGTCTGCCGAACCCACCAGGGGATCAACATCATGAGCACCGCCTTCGCCCTGTCCGGGGTGACCAAACGCTACGAGAACTTTGCGCTGCGGGACATCGACCTCAGCATGCCCGAGGGGCAGGTGATGGGGCTGGTGGGCGTCAATGGCGCCGGCAAGACCACCTTGCTGCGCATCCTCGGCGGCCTTGCGCTGGCCGACGCGGGCACGGTCGAAGTGCTTGGCCACGACATGCCGACGCAGCAGGTGGCCGCGAAGGCGGACCTGGGATTCGCCACGGAAGACATGCGCCTGTTCAGGACCCGCACGCTGCGCTGGCACATGGATTTCGTGCGTTCGATCTATCCGGGCTGGGACGAGGTCTACGCGGCCGAGTTGCTGCGCCGTTTCGACCTGCGCGCGGAGCAGAAGCTGGCCGGCTTCTCGCACGGGCAGCGGGTCAAGGCGCTGCTGATGCTCAATTTCGCCCGCCGGCCAAAACTGCTGCTGCTCGACGAGCCCACCACGGGCCTGGACCCGGTCGCCCGCGACGAGGTGCTGGAGGCGCTCGCCGACGTATTGCGCGACGAGGCGCGCAGCGTGCTGTTCTCCTCGCACAACACCAAGGACATCGAGCAGATGGCCGACACCATCACCTTCGTCCACAACGGCACGCTGCTCGCCTCGCGGGACAAGGAATCCTTCCTCGACGACTGGCGCCGCGTCATCTGCCACGGGTCGTGGGTGCCGGACAAGGCCGCCTGGCCGGAGATCGCCGCGGTGCGCCAGAACGGCTCGATCGTGGAACTGAAGGTGCGCCAGTTCAGCGAGGGATTGCTGCAGCGCATGCAGACGCAAGGCGCGGAAATCCGCAGCGCCGATCCGATGAATCTCGAAGACATCTTCGTCACCACCGTACGCGCTGGAGGTGCGGCATGAATCGTTCCCGACTCAACTGGCCGGTGATCAGGCTGCTGGTGGCCAAGGACTGGCAACTGTTCCAGAAGCAGCTGGCGGCGTGCGTGCTCGGCGGCATCGTGGCGTTGTGCCTGATCGGCATGGCCACCGGCTGGAGTTTCTACCTGGGCTCGCTGCTGCTGATCATCATGCTGGTGTGCACCTCGTGCTTCTCGATCTCGAATTCGCTGCTGGTCGAGCGCAAGGAGCACACGCTGGCGTTCGTGATGAGCCTGCCGGTGACCCCGCTGGACTACTACCTGTCGAAGCTGGTCGGCAACCTGGTCACCTTCCTCGTGCCGTTCCTGGCGATGCTGGCCGGAACCGTGCTGGTGATCCTGTACACGCCGCTGCCGGACGGGTTGGTCGTGCTGTCCTTGCTGATTTTCGGGCACGTGTTGCTGGCTTATGCCGTGTCCCTGAGCGTGGCCATGGCGGTGGAGTCCGAGGGCTGGAACATCTTCGCGATGATCGGCAGCATGCTGCTGATCAATCCCCTGATCATGCTGCTGGGGCAGATCCCGGCGATCAATGATCACGTCAAGGCCGACACGATTTATTTCGCTCCCGTCGCGGTGGCGATCCTGCTGGCCCAGGCGACGCTGAGCGTGGTGGTGCTGGCGGCAACCGGCTGGGTGCACTGCCGGAAGAAGTCCTTCTACTGAGCTGATCCACCGTTCCCGCAGAGCGCAGTCCGCGCAGCGGGCGGAGTCGAAGCGCCTTCGCATCCCTGGCCGTGCTGGAATCCGGCCAGGGAAAGGCGGGGTGCAAGGCAAGAACCCTCTCGTGAGTCCGACAGATCCGTTCGGAGGTTTCGCCATGCACGACACCGTGCGTTTTCACTACATGGACAACCTGCGCGCGCTGGCGATGCTGGCCGGGGTGGTCTTCCACGCCGCGCTGGCCTACAGCCCGCTGCTGCACCCGTATTTCCCCACGGCCGATCGCGCGCAGTCGCCGGCCGTCGACCTGGTCATCTGGTTGTTGCACCTGTTCCGCATGCCGCTGTTCTTCGTGGTCGCCGGCTTCTTCGCCGCGATGCTGCTGAACAAGCGCGGCATGGCTGGCCTGATTCTCAATCGGCTCAGGCGCATCGGGTTGCCGCTGGTGATCTTCTGCCCGCTGGTGATCGCCGCGATGAGCTACAGCACGCTGCATGCCGCGGCGTACGTGCAGAACCCGTCGCCGGTCCTGCTGATGATCCGGCAGTTCTCGCAGATGGCGAACCCGCCAGCGCCGCCACCGGGCACCGGGCATCTGTGGTTCCTCTACTACCTGCTGTTTTTCTACGTGCTGACCTGGGTGGCCAGAAGCCTGGAGCTGGGCAAGCCGGGCAACTTCGTGCGCGGCCTGAATCCCGCGTGGCAACTGCTGCTGTTTCCGATGCTGCTGGTGCCGGCGCTGGCCTCGGTGAGCGCTCCGCATCCGGCACCGGAAAGCCTGTTTCCCCAGTTCTGGGTATTCGGCTTCTACGGGCCGTTCTTCGTTTTCGGCTACCTGCTGTCTGGCCACGAAGCGTTGATCGACCGGTTCCGTGGTTTCGCGCCGTGGCTGCTGCTGGCCAGCGTCGCGCTTTACGGTGCATTCCTGTACCTGCTCCGGCGCCACGTGCCCACCGCCGCGAATCCGTCCGCCAGCGTGCCCATCGCGCTGATCGAGGCGTGCATCAGCGTCTGGATGACCTGCGTGTGCCTGGTCGCCGGCCGCTCACTGCTGAACCGCAGCAACCGCCTGTTGCGTTACCTGTCCGACGCGTCGTACTGGGTCTACATCGTCCATCTGCCGATCCTGTTCGTGATCCAGTACCGGCTGATGGACATGGCGTGGGGGTGGGGCGCGAAGTTCACGGTCTCCGTCGTCGCAACCTTCGCGGTCTGTCTGCTCAGCTACCACCTGCTGGTGCGCAAGACCGTGGTCGGCCGACTGCTCGGTGCCCGAATGCCGGTGGCGGGATCGGCCGCGGGGGCCTGACCGGCTTCGCCGCCGCCCTGGCGCAACCGCTCAATCCGCGTTGTCCGGTTCGAAGAAGCTCCAGCGTATGTCGGTGAATTCCGCCTTCATCGCGGCCTCGACGGTATTGATCGCGGCGATCAGTTCGGGGTTGCCGGCGGTGGGCTGCATCCGCGCCTTCACCGCGACCATCACGTCGGGGCCCATCTGCAGGGTGATCAGGTTCAGCACGTCGGCGACTTCGGGGCGGCTTTTCAGGAAGTCCATCAGCTCGTCGCGACGGCGGGGTTCCACGCCCTGGCCGATCAGCAGGGCCTTCACCTCGATCGCCACCAGCACCGCCACCACGATCAGCAGCAGGCCGATCGCGATGGTGCCCGCGGCATCGAACATCAGGTTGCCGGTGAGCATGGTGGCGCCGACGGCGAGGGCGGCCAGGCACAAACCGACGAGCGCGGCCAGGTCCTCGCCGAAGATCACCAGCAGCTCGCTGGAACGGGTCTGGCGGAACCATGTCCACAGATCCTGCCCGCCGCGGGCCTTGTTCACTTCCTCAAGGCAGCCGCGCATCGAGATGCCTTCGACGACGATGCCGAACACCAGCACGCCCAGCGCCAGCCACGGCCACTTCAGCGGTTCCGGATGGGTGAGCTTGTGCACGCCCTCGTAGATCGAGAACATGCCGCCCACGCTGAACAGCAGGATCGCGACCAGGAACGACCAGAAATACAGGGCGCGGCCCCAGCCCAGCGGAAACTCGTCCGACGGCGGCCGTTTGGTCTGGCGGATGCCGAGCAGCAGCAGGCCCTGGTTGCCGCAGTCGGCCAGCGAGTGCACGGCCTCGGCCATCATCGCGCCGGAGCCGGTCACCATGGCGGCGACGAGTTTGGCCACGAAGATGGCGAAGTTGGCACCCAGCGCGAGCAGGATGGCCTTGATCGGGTTGGCGTGGCCGGAAGACATGCAGCTTCAATCCATGGAATGAGGCTGCCCAGTTTACCGGTGGCGCAGAATTTTGCGGGGGTTGGGCGATGACGGGCGGTCAGTGGATGCCCACGCCCACGCCCAGGCCGAAGCGGATGTTGTTGCGGCCCTTGTTCATTTCCTCGGCGGTCCACACGTGCGAGTGCGTCACGCCGACCAGCGGGAATACGTAATCCGCCTCGCCGACCTTGCCGGCACGACTGCCGTCGAGCTTGCCGTCGACGGTCATCATCGCGCCGGCGGGATAGTCCAACGGCTCCACGTAGCCCGGCATCACCGCGACGAAGCGGCCACTGCCGCTGTCGTTCGCCTTCGGCCGCTGCGAGGAGTCGAGCGGGTAGGCCAGCAGCTCGATCTCGCTGTGGTCAGCGAACACCTTGACCTGCACGATGCGGCCACCCCACACGACCTCGTTGCCGCTGAACTTCTCGGGCGTCTGGGCCACTTCGAATGGCGCGGCAGTGACGGTGCCGGTGCTGGTCTTGTAGATCGGTGCGGGTGCGCAGGCGGCCAGCATCAGCAGGGCGGCGGGCATGGCGAGGCGGGTCAGCAGGGAAGCAGGACGGATGCGCATGGACGTGCTCCTGGAGGAAGCCGGATGGGTGGATGCACCGAGCTTAGCGGCGGCCCGGCGGTCGCGGTAGTCGCGAGGCGGGCAGCGGGCTGGGGACGTTCAGCTGGCTGCCGGCTTCGTCCAGCAACCAGTCGAGTTTCACTTCGGCCGGACGCTCCTGTGACAGCAGGCTGGCCAGCACGCGCAGCGGTTCGCGCAAGCTATCGTCGAGATTCCACGGCGCGTTGAGGATGACCATGCCCGAGCCGTTGAGGCGCAGCGGCGAATCGTCCGGGTGCACCAGCAGCTCGGCGCGCAGGATGCGCTTGACGCCGCTGTGCTGCAGCTTGCGCAGGAACGGCTGCACCTGGCTGCGCAGCTTGATCGGATACCACACGGCATAGATGCCGGTGGGCCAGCGCAGCAGGGCCGACTTCAGCGCCTGCTCGATCAGCTTGTACTCGGCTTCCTGTGCCTCGTACGGCGGGTCGATCAGCACCAGACCGCGTTTCTCCTTCGGCGGCAACAGCGCCTTCAGCGCCTCGTAGCCGTCGCGCTGGTGCACATGCACCTGCGGGTTGCCGCGGAACAGGTCGCGCAGCCTGGATGCTTCCTCGGTGTGCAGTTCGCACAACTGGGCGCTGTCGTCCGGGCGCAGCAGGCGGGCGACCTGCAGCGGCGAACCGGGGTACTGCTTCAGTCCCTGCTCATTGCCCTCGCCACCCAGGATGCTGGCGCGCCAGCGCTGCAGCAGCGCGGGCACCTTCTCGGCCGGATGCAGGCGGGAGATGCCGTCCTTGTGTTCGCCGGTCTTCTTCGCCTCGAAACCGTCCAGCGGATAGTTGCCGCTGCCGGCGTGGGTGTCGATGTAGCAGAACGGCGCGGGCTTGGCCTGCATCGCCTCAATCAGGGCGAACAGCACGGCGTGTTTCAGGACATCGGCGAAATTGCCGGCGTGATAGGCGTGGCGATAATTCATGGCGGTCACGGCGGGCGGGGTGGCCGAGTATAGAGCGCCCGGCCCGATGTTCCCCGTGATCGACCGGGCAGTCCGGGCGGAGCCTGCTCCAGAGTTGAGCCCGTCCGCAGCAGCCCGTAAGCTGCCGCGATGAGTCTTTCCCGGCGCCAGCTGTCGCATTCCCGCCCCTGCCTTGCGCTGGCCTGGCTGGCCTGGCTGCTCCTGCTGGTCAGTCCGCTGCAGCCTGCACCGATGGCCATGGCTGCCGGTGTTGCGCATGGTGGCCATGCGGCGATGGCGCAGCATGGCGAGCTTGCCGCCGATGCCGGGATCACGCACGACTGCTGTACGGGGCAACCGTTTCCGGCGGGTGACGTCGCACAACACGCCTGTCACTGCGCCACATGGTGCGGCAGCGCCTTGCCGGCATGGGCGCTGCCGATGCCCGATCGCGTCGCCATGCAGACGCCGCGGGCGACGCCGCGAAGCCCGCTCATGCCGCACGGCGTGCATCCGCCGTTGCTGCGGCCACCCGCCGCCTGACTTTCCTGCGTGTCCCAACTCCCGTGACGACTTGAGCGGTCGAGGCAAGCGTGTCGGGCAACCGTGACCGGCGTCGCGCGTCGACGCCGTGCTGGAGAGCTCCATGAAACCTCTTTCTTCCCGCCCCGATCTGTCGCGGCGGCGTTTCGTGCAAGGCGTCGCGCTGGGCAGCGTGGCTGCCGGCGCGGGACTGCTGCGGCCTACCGGCGCCTGGGCGCTGAACAGTCCCGGCCAACCGGTGGTGCCGGCTGGCACCGACTTCGCGCTGGACATCATCGAGCGCAGCGTCAACTTCACTGGTGCGGCGCGGCCGGCGATCACCGTCAACGGCGGCGTGCCCGGTCCGCTGCTGCGCATGCGCGAAGGCAGCACGGTGAACCTGCGCGTGAGCAACCGCCTGCGCGTGCCCACCTCGATCCACTGGCACGGCATCGTGCTGCCGTTCCGGATGGATGGCGTGCCCGGCCTCAGCTTCGACGGCATCGCGCCGGGCGAAAGTTTCCTCTACCGCTTCCAGCTCCGTCAGAGCGGCACCTACTGGTATCACTCGCACTCGGGTTTCCAGGAACAGAACGCGCTGTACGGTCCGCTGGTGATCGAGCCGGCCGGCCCCGAGCGCCATCCGACCGACCGCGACTACGTGGTGATGCTCAACGACTGGACCGACGAGGACCCCGCGCGCATCTACGCCAAACTCAAGAAGCAGAGCGACTACTACAACTTCGCCCAGCCGACCGTGGCGGATTTTTTCCGCGACGTGCGCGAGAAGGGATTGTCCCGCGCGCTGTCGATGCGCCGGATGTGGAACGAGATGCGCATGAACCCGACCGACCTGGGCGACGTTTCCGGTTACACCTACACCTACCTGATGAACGGAGCGGCCCCCGCGCAGAACTGGACCGGCCTGTTCCGGCCAGGCGAGAAGCTGCGCCTGCGCTTCATCAACGGCTCGGCGTCCACGTTCTTCGACGTGCGCATACCCGGACTGAAGATGACCGTGATCGCCGCCGACGGGCAGGACGTCGAACCGGTGCCGGTCGACGAGTTCCGCATCGCGGTGGCCGAAACCTATGACGTGATCGTCGAGCCCCGGGAGGAGCGCGCATACACGGTGTTTGCCCAGTCGATCGATCGCGGCGGTTACGCGCGCGGCACGCTGGCGCCGCGTGCGGGAATGACGGCGGAGGTGCCGCCGGTGGACCGGCGCGTGTGGCTGGACATGCGCGACATGATGGGCGCCATGCCCCACGCCGGGCACGACGGTGGCCATGCCGCGATGCCCGGCATGGACCACGGCAACATGGATCACGGCAGCATGGCCACCGCACCGGCCGTGCACCACGCTCGCAGCGAATACGGTCCCGGCGTGGACATGCGCGTCGACACGCCGCGCAGCAACCTCGACGACCCGGGCGTCGGCCTGCGCGACAACGGTCGCCGCGTGTTGACCTATGCGGATCTGCACACGGTCGACGGTCCGCTCGACGCGCGCGAGCCCGGCCGCGAGATCGAGCTGCACCTGACCGGCAACATGGAGCGCTTCATGTGGTCGTTCGACGGCATCCGGTACGCCGACGCCAGGCCGGTCCATTTCAATGCCGGCGAGCGCCTGCGCATCGTGCTGGTCAACGACACCATGATGAATCACCCGATCCACCTGCACGGCATGTGGAGCGAGCTGGAAAATCCGGATGGCCGGTTCCAGGTGCGCAAACACACGGTCAACGTGCAGCCGGCGCAGCGGATCAGCTACGCGGTGACCGCCGATGCGCCGGGCCGCTGGGCCTGGCACTGCCATCTGCTGTATCACATGGAGGCGGGGATGATGCGCGAGGTGGTGGTGTCATGACCATCCATCGTCGCGAACACGGGCTCATTCCTTCGCGCTCGGCATGGCTGATCGCGCTGTTGCTGGTGCTGGTGCTGCCGCCGACGGTCGAGGCGCAGAGCGCACCGGCCACGTCGGGCAGCACGGCGCCCATGGCCATGCCGGCGATGCCCGGGATGGATCACGGCGAGATGCCGGGAATGGATCACCCAGCGGCGCCCATCGCGCCGACGGCAACCGACATGCCGGCGCTGGAGCCGCCGCCGACGCTGGGCATGCCCAAGGCGCCGATGCAGGGTGGCCGCCCGCCCGCGGACGCTCGCAGCGGCGATTACTCCGACGGCATCGTCGCCAGCCCGATGCACGCGATGCCCGTGCACGCATCATCCGGCCTGCTGCGGGTCGATCAGCTGGAGGTCTTCCACGGCGACGAGGGCAACGGCCAGCGCTGGGAGATCCGGGGTTGGTACGGCGGCGACAGCGACAAGCTGTGGCTGCGCAGCGAAGGCGTGCGCAGCGGTGGCGAGCTCGAGGACGGCGAGCTGGAGCTGCTCTGGGGCCACGCCACCAGCAGCTACTGGAGCCGCCAGCTGGGCGTCCGCCACGATTTCGGCAACGGCCCGGCGCGCAGCTGGGTCGCCGTTGGCGTGCAGGGCCTCGCGCCGTACTGGTTCGAGCTGGAGGCCACCGCTTACGCCGGGGCCGGCGGACGGACGGCCGCGCGTCTGCGCGTGGATTACGAGTTGCTGTTGACCCAGCGGCTGGTGCTGCAGCCGGAGCTGGAGGTGAATCTGTATGGCCGGCGCGATCCGCAGCGCCGCTTGGGCGAGGGCGTGTCCGATATCCAGTTCGGCCTGCGTTTGCGCTACGAGATCCGGCGTGAGTTTGCGCCCTATCTCGGCGTGAACTGGACACGTCGGGTCGGCGCGACCGCCGACTATGCGCGGCACGACCAGCGGGCGGTGCGGGAGTGGCAATGGCTGGCCGGGGTACGGTTCTGGTTCTGAGATCGCGTATCGTCAGGGTGAGTCGACCCTTGTGGTCCGGTTGACGTATAACGACATGGCACGCGTGGCGTGCCTTCGACGAACCAACGGCAGGCGAGCTTGCAACTGATGCGACGGAGACGGACCTCATCGGGGTGGAGCCAACGCTGTGCGCTGCTGATGATGGCCGTGCTGCTGTCGCTGGTCAGCCTGTCCGCGTCGGCCCAGCAGTATTCGCTGACCACCTACGACCGCAAGTCGGGCCTGGAGAGCCAGGCGATCAACGTGCTGTTGCAGGATCGGCGCGGCTTCATCTGGGCCGGCACCGAGATGGGCCTGTACCGCTTCGATGGCGGCAGCTTCGAGCGCATGGGTGAGGCGCAAGGCTTCAGCCGGGGCGAGTACGTCACCGCGATGGTGCAGAACCCGCGGATCGGCCAGCTGTGGGTGGCCACCCAGTCCGGTCTGCGCGTCGGCGATGGCCTGCACTTCAGCAAGGTGGAGCCCGGGGAACAGCCGCTGGTGGTCGACGTGGGCCGGCAGATGGTGGCGCCGGATGACGGACGGCTGCTGCTGGTGAAGAACGACCGGCTGATGGTGCTTTCCGGTAGCGATGGGCAGGGCTGGCAGTTGCAGCCGATGTTCGACGAAGCGCAATTCGCCGCCGTGCCGCAGCTGCGCCGGATCACCGTGATCCACGCCACGCCCGGGCGCCTGTGGATCGGCTGCGATGGCTCGCTGTGCAGCGTCGATGACGCGGGCAGGGTGACGGTGTACGCAGAGGCCGAGGGCGTGCCCCGTGACACCTGGACGGGCCTGCTGCTGGACAGCCATGGCAGCCTGTGGCTGCGCGGCGTACACCACATGCGCGAGCTGCCGGCCGGCGCCACCCGCTTCCTTCCGCGCGACCTGCCGGCGGCCGACATGGGCGTGGTGAGCGACAACGAGATCCTGGTGGAAGATGCACGGGGCCGCGTGCTGACGCCGACCAATCGCGGCCTGGCACGCTGGGAAGGAACGGCCTGGACCCTGATGGACAGCGCCAACGGCCTGCCCGACATCGAGATCACCGCCCTGTTGTTCGACAGCCACGGCACCCTGTGGCTGGGCACCTACGGTCGCGGCATCTCGCGCTGGAACGGCTATGGACTGGTCCAGGGCTGGGGTCGCGGGCAGGGTTTCGAGAGCGTGCCGAACTGGTCGATCCTGCGTTTCGACGCGCAACACATCTGGTTCGCCAATGAGCTCGGCGGCAGCGTGTTGGCCGACGGCCAGGCACGTCTGCAGCCGTGGCCGATCCGCTTCGATCCGGCGCCGCGCCAGATCCTCAGCCTTGCCCGCGCCGACGACGGCGCGATCTGGGCCGGCCTGTACGACCGCCGGGTGCTGCGCTACGACCCGGCCAGCCAGCGCACCACGCTGGCGGCCGAACTGCCCGCGTTCGTGAAGTTCCTGCATTTCGATCGGCAGGGCCGGCTGTGGATCGCCACCGTCAACGGCATCTACCGCATCGATCAGGTCGACGCGCCGGCCGTGCGCATCCCGGCGACGCAGACCACCGACCAGCAGTGCTCGGACATCGCCGAAGCCGCCGACGGAACCTTGTGGTTTGCCTGCAACGCCGGACTGCTGCGCTTTGCCGGCGGGCAGTGGACGCGCATGGACACCGGCAGCACGAGCATCGCCTCGGGCTTCAGCGCGGTGGCGTTGGGCACCGACGGCAGCCTGTGGCTGGGCGCAAACGAGCCGGGTCTGTTCCACGCCGCGGTGAGCGGCAGCCGGCTGTCGCTCACGCGCATCGTTGACACCTGGCTGGACAACACCCTGGTGTACTTCGTGCGGCGCGACCATCGGGGCTGGATCTGGGTGGGCGGCAGCGGCGGCGTGGACGTGTACGACGGCGCCCGCTGGACGCACCTGTCGCAGGCCGATGGCCTGCTGTGGGACGAGACTAGCCAGAACGGATTCTTCGAGGATCGCGACGGCTCGATCTGGATTGCCACGGCGATCGGCGCCAGCCACATCCTGCAGCCGCAGGCCATGCTGGCCTACCAGCCCGGCAAGGTGCTGATCACCTCGGTGATGCAGGGCTCGGCGCCGATGAAGTCCGGCGACCGCATCCATCTCGGCGGCCGGCACGCCGCGTTGACCGTGCACTACGCGCTGCTGGGGAAATCCTCGGGCGGCCAGCCGCGTTACCGGTATCGACTGCAGGATTCGGAGTGGATCGAAACCGGCGCGAACGTGATCAATCTCGCCGGCCTGCCATCGGGCGACTACCGCCTCGAGATCGAGGCGATCGATGACGACCACCGGACCGTCTCGCCGCCGGCCCAATTCGATTTCGGCGTGCCGCCGCCGTGGTGGCTGAGCTGGTGGGCCGGCCTGCTGGCGGTCTCGCTGCTGGCCTTGCTGATGGCGCTCAACTGGCGCTGGCGTTCGCGCCGACTGCGTCGGCACAACCGCCGGCTGGAAGCGATGGTCGCCGATCGCACCGTCGAGCTCACCGAGGAGAAGCGCGAGCTGGAACGGGCCCGGGCCGAGCTGTACCACCAGGCCACCCACGACAGCCTCACCGGCATCCACAACCGGCGGGCGATCCTCGACCAGCTGGCGGCGCTGCTGGAACCGGGCCGGCGTCCGCTGCCCGGGCTTGCCGTGGGACTGATCGATGCCGATCACTTCAAGCGCATCAATGACACCCTGGGCCACCAGGCCGGCGACGCCGCGTTGCTGGCGATCGCCCGTCACCTGCAGTTGTATGTGCGCGGAGACGACCGGCTGGGACGCTACGGTGGCGAGGAGATCCTGCTGCTGTTGCCCGGCATCGATCGCCCGCATGCCGAGCAGCGCATGCGCGACATCCAGACGGCGGTGAGCGCGGTGCCGCATCACTGGAACGGGCATGCGTTTGCGGTGACGCTAAGCATCGGCATGGTCTGGATCGGCACCGAGGCGACGTCGGTCGAGGACCTGATCCGGCGCGCCGATGCGGCGCTGTACCAGGCCAAGAGTGGCGGTCGCGACCGCGTCGTGGTCGAGGCAGCGCGTGCCGACTGACGCTCAGTCGATGATGTTGTGGCTTTCGGTGGTGCCCAGCAGCTCCGCCTGTTCCGGGCTGCGCCGGCGCCGATGCAGCAGCGGGTGCATGAACACCGCGGCCAGGATCACCGCCACGCCGGCGTAGAACCAGTGATCCAGCTCGTGCTGCTCGCCCAGCAGCACGATCGCCAGCACGATCGCGTAGACCGGTTCCAGGTTGGTCACCATCTGCGTGCCGAATGCGCTCATGTGGCGCAGCGCCACCAGCGCCAGCGCGAACGGCAGCAGGGTGCAGCCGAACGACAGCGCCAGCAACAGCAGCGCGTCGTGCAGGCCTGGCAACACGAAGGCCGGCCCGACGTGCGGCAGCAGCGGCGCCAGCAGGGCGAGGAACACGGTGCCGGTGCCCAGCTCGATGAAGGTCACCGTGAGCGGATCGCCGTGTTCGACCAGGCGCTTGTTGAGTGAACCGAAGAACGCCACGAACAGCGCCGACAGCACGCCCACCGCAATTCCCGCGCGCATGTCGTGCGGCACGCCGCCCACCACCATCACCACGCCCGGCACCACCGCCACGCCGATCAGCAGTTCGCGGGCGTCGAACCTGCGCCGGGCAATCCATGGTTCGATGAAGGCCAGGAACACCGGGCCCAGCGCGATGCAGGTGGCGCCGACCGAAGCATTCGAAAGCTTGATCGCCGCGTAGAAACTGAGCCAGTGCAGCGACACCAGCACGCCGATGCCGGCATACGCCCAGATCAGTCGCGCAGGCATCGCGCGCAAGCCGCGCCAGACCCGGGGCACCAGCAGCAGCGCCAGCGTGACCAGGGCCATCCGCCACAACACCAGGGGCAGGGCCGGCAAGGTGATCAGCTTGCCCAGGATCGCGGTGAAGCCCCACAGCAACACGCAGAAGTGAATCTGCAGACGGGCCTGGCTGACGGGTTGCATGAACGGCATCGCACGAGGAGATGCGGCATTCTAGCGCTCGCCAGCAGTCTTCCGGACGGCAGCCGGCCGCTTCTGCGACGGCATCATCCGGCCGGACTGGCGCAGCTGCTGCAGCACGGTGCGGCAGGTGTTCTCGCCGTTGTCGTCGTGGCTGGGCGCGACCAGGGCGAGCAGGGCGGCAGCCGGCGCCGCGACCACGCTCAACGCCACCGCGCCGGCGCCGCGGGCGATCAGCGGGCCGGGATGCACGCCGACGTTGGGGTTCTTCAGCGTGCCGTTGACGTACAGCGGCGAGCGCAGCGAGAACACGCGGAAGCCCTTGGTATGGGGCGTCACGTCCAGGTCGAGCTTCTCGCTGGCCAGGTTCACCGTGCCGGTCACGTTGACCACCGCGTCGTCGGTGTCGAACACGAACAGGCGCATGTCGAACAGGCCGTTGCTCGCAGCCATGTCGGCGGCGGCGCAATTGATCTCCACGGTCTTGTCGCCGAACAGCTTGCCGATGATGATGTTGCCCACGTTGAGGCCGGCGGTTTCCAGCAGGGTCTTGCTGATCGCGCCGTCGTTCATCAGCAGCTTCAACTCGCCGTCCGCGCTGCCGAGCAGGGCGGCGATGGAATTGCCCTGGGCGCTGAGGTCGGCGTCGCCGTTGATCTCGCCGAAGCTGGTGTGCATCGGCTCGAAGGTGGGGAACAACTGCTTGAGCTTGAGGTGGCGCGCGTCGAGTTTCAGCAGGCCGCGCATCGGCGTGCGGCTGCCGTCCAGGGTGATGTTGCTGCGCACCTTGCCGCCGGCCACGCCGAAGCTGAGCGGGTCCAGGTACAGCGCGCCGTTGTTCATCACCAGGTGGGTGGCCAGCGAGTCGATCGGCAAGGCATCGCCATGCACGATGCGCTCGCTGCTGAAGTTCACGTCGGCGTCCATCGCCTGCCAGCGTTCGGTGCGGAACGGTGCGACCGGCAACAGTTTGTCGGTCGGCTGGGCGGGGCGATCATCGGCGGGCGCGGCCTTCGAACTGCCGCCGATCAGCGGCGCGAGGTCGGCGAACTGCAGCAGCTTCGAATGCAGCGTGCCGGTGAGTTTGGGGCGCTTGCCGCCGGTGACGAACAGCAGATCGCCGGACAGGTCGCTGCCGCCGACCCGGCCGCGGAAATCCTGATAGTGATAGCGGCTGCCGTTGCGGCGCAGCTTCGCGCTGAGATGCCCTTCGGTTGCGTAGGGCGGGGTGTCCGGCAGGGTGACGCCGGTGAGCGGATACAGCTTGGCCATGCTGGAGCCGGAGAACCACAACTGCACGTCCAGCGCGCCCAGGTGCAACGGATCGGTCAGGGTGCCGACCAGCGCGATATGCGTGTCGCCCAGGTTCACGTCGGCCTGCACGGGGAATGGCCGACGGGTGTCCTGCAGGGCGAGCACGGCGCCGGTCTTGCCGTGGCCCTTCAGCGGATTGCCCTGGTAGCTGCCCTCGGCGGTCCAGCCGAACTGGTAGGTGATCGCGCTGTCCGGGCGGTGCTGGCGGTCGGCGGCCTGGTTGTTTGCGCTGTCCGGCGCAGCCTTGGGCGTGCTCTCGGGCAAGGCCTTGCCCACGGCCTTGCTGGCCTGCTCGCGGGCGTCGGCGGTCTGCTGCGCCACGATCTGGTCATAGGGAACCGCCCCCTGCAGCGGTTCGATGGTGGCCTTGAGCCGGGTGCGGCTTGGCGCGTCGTCCAGGCTCAGCTGGCCCCGGTCGAAGCCGACCGTGCCCACGTCCAGCGTCCAGCTCGACGGTGGCTGGTTCCGGGGAAAACTGAAGTCCCAGCTGGCGCGGCCCTGCTTGTCGCGCTCCAGGTCCACGCTGGGCTGCACCAGTTGCAGCGACGGCACCTCGATGCGATGGGCGATCAGCGGCAGCGGCGAAAGCCGGAAACGCAGCGCCTGCAGTCGGGCGAACTGCGGCTGCTGCGCCCACGGGGGATTGGCGATGCTGATGTCGCGTGCGGTGAACTCGGGCCATGGCAGCAGCGAGGCCAGCCCGCTGCCGTTGCGGTCGCGCCGCCAGTCGACGGTGAGGTCGCCGTTGATCGCGAATGGGCGTCCGATCGCCTTGCTCACCTTGTCGCTGATGAACGGGCGCATCCGGTTCCAGTCGAAGGTCGCGATCACCACGACCAGGATCAGCACGACAGCCAGCACGACTCCCACGATCCATGCGAGGACTTTGCGGCTGCGCTTCATGCTGATCTCCTGTCACGTGGTCGCGAAGTCCATCCATAGCCCCCCGCGTGACAAGATTTCGTGGTGAAGTCCCCGCTGGCGTCAGCGGGGATTCATCCGGGCAGCGGCCGTGAGTGCCCGCCCTGGCTTCAGTGCACCGGTTTGGCGTCGCGCACCGGCACGGTGAGGCTGCACAGGCCGACCTTGCCCACCGGCTCGGGGTAGAACGCATTGTGGCCATGGCGACTGGCATCGATCAGGGCCGCGAAGCTGGCGCTGTCGGTGCGCAGCACCTCGATCGCCGGTCGCTCCGGCGCCGGCATGTCGGCGGCCAGGCGCACCGACTCGATGCGGGTGCGGCGGGCGGGATCGGCATAGAAACCCATCGGCTCGGGCCCGCGCGGCAGGCCGGACAGCAGGGGCATGCCTTCCAGCACGCGGCCGGCGACGGCGAGGTTGTGATCCAGCTTGCGCGCCTGGCCGATCACCGCGTACAGCGAGCTGCCGCTGCCGCTGTCCGGCGCCACGTCGCGCGCCACGCCGACCGTGCCATAGCAGTGCGCCACCCACTCCTTGCCGCTGGCCGGATCGCGGCCCACCGGGAAGCCCCCGCTGAAACCGACTTCGGGTGCGTAGACATCGCCATCCGGCAGTGGCGTCCACGGCTGCTTCGCAGCGATCGCGCGGCTGAACTCCGGCGGCAGGGTCTTGCTGGCCTTGCCCAGCGAACGGATCTTGTCCTTGTCGCCGTTCTCGTCGTCGTTCGGATCGCCCCACTGGGTGACGAAGTTGTCCTGCACCCGGATGATCGCCAGCCCGTCGAAGTAGTGCTGGCGCACCAGGGTGCGAATGTTCGCCGCATGCAGCGGGGTGAAATCCCGGGCCAGCTCGATCACCACGCGACCGGTCGGCAGCTGCATCACCAGCAGGTTCTGCGGATCGGGCCTGCGCCATTCTGCGGGCGCGGATTTCGCCAGGATTTCCTTGGTCGTCGGCGTGGGCTTGCCCTGCTCGGCGGCTAGGACAGGCAACATCAGCAGGCTGCAGGCCAGCGCACTGGCAGCGATCAGGTAACGTCTTGGCATGGCAATCCCGGGCAGCGTAAGGACGAAGGCTGCAAGTTAGCAGAGTCCCGTTCTTGGGACTCGGGCATCAATGCTTGTACCGACGCCGTATGTACGCATCGAAGAGCGCCCGATATTCGCGGTCGTAGCACTGCTTCGGAGTATCGGGCGATTCGTTCCGGGCCGCCGGGGTGCGGACGCCCGACCGGTTCGTCTCGCCGACGATCTCCGGTCGTATGGCTTCCAGTACCGCCGGGAAGTAGGCTGGCAGCTCCTGTTCGGCCACACCTTCAGCCATCTTCCTGGCAACCGCTTTTTGAAAATCGCGGTCACTGTCCGCGTGGGCGACCAAGAGCAGCATCGCGTTGGTGGCCACGTCCCCGACTTCCCGGGGCGTCGGAAATCCGTGTCTCGAAAAAATCTCCTTGAGTTCAACCAGGTTGTCAGCGTCCACCTCGCGAAGTTTTTCAGAAGCTGCGCCATCGCTTTCACGCAGGGCGACAGCAATGGCGCGGGCGTTCTGATCCAGCCGGATCATCGTCATGATTCCTGCGCGGAGCCGTTCGTCGGGTACCTTCCGGATCGTTGGGGACTGGTCGCTGAAAAAGACGTTGGATGCCGGCGCCCACGCGCACTGCTTATGGGCTTCCTGCGTTGCATATTGCTGAGCAGCGAGCCGTAGTTGCCAGATCCGGTGGTTCTCATATGCCGAGTAGCCGCCTGCGTGCGCCTGCATGGGAATGGCCAGACTCAAAGCGAGCAAGGCAAGGCTCAGTTTCCTGGAAAAATCCATTTCTCATCTCCTGACGCGCCGAATCTCCTTCAAGCATGTGACATTTCCACATGTTTGCTCAACCGATGAAACCATTCGAGCTGCAACTCTGTGTATGCCTGCTCGCTGCCGGTTGGCCTGAGGCATGACTTCAGGCCCATGTACTAGTGTCAACTTAATACTATGATTCACATCAGTCTAAGCGGCAGTGCGGGTGAGCGGGATGGACGACAGCGTCAGCCAGTTGAAGAAGTTCCAGAAGGAGCTTTCCAGCGGCACCGTGTCGCTGGTGCTGTTGGCGGTGCTGGGGCAGTCGCGCCAGCCGATGTACGGCTACCAGATCGCCAAGCGGCTGGAAGAGGTGGGCGAGGGGGTGCTGGCCGGCAAGCAGAGTGCGCTGTATCCGGTGCTGCGCAATCTCGAAGCCGCCGGCCTGCTGGGCAGCGAAGTCGAGCCGTCCGTCAGCGGTCCGCCGCGCCGCTATTACCGCATCACCAAGCCGGGGCGCGAAGTCCTGCGCGAATGGATCGCCGCGTGGAACGCCACCCGCGATTCCGTCGATAACGTCTTGCAAGGAGGGGTGTCATGAACGCGCCACGCAGCATCGCCGAGTATCTTGAACAACTGCGCGCCGCCCTGCGTGGCGCCGACCCCGCCCTGATCCAGGATGCGTTGTACGACGCCGAGGAACACCTGCGCTCGGAACTGGCCGAGCAGCCCGAGCATGGCGAAGCGGCGATGCTGGAGCACGTGGTGGGCAGCTACGGCGCGCCGGACGAGGTGGCCGAGATCTATCGCGATCAGGAAATCCGCATCCAGCGCGCGTTGCGCCCGCCGCCGCTGCCGAAGCGGCGTTCGCTGGCGGGGCGCTTCTTCGGTGTGGCGGCCGATCCGCGCACCTACGGCGCGCTGTTCTACATGCTGCTGTCGCTGGCCACGGGCATCTTCTACTTCACCTGGGCCGTCAGCGGGCTGTTGCTGTCGGCAGGTCTGTCGGTGCTGATCATCGGCCTGCCGTTCATCGTGCTGTTCTTCGGCAGCGTGCGCGTGCTGTCGCTGGTCGAGGGGCGCATCGTGGAGGCGATGCTGGGCATGCGCATGCCGCGGCGGCCGGTGTATCCCACCCAGGGCATGAGCCTGATGCGGCGCATCGGCCGCATGTTCACCGACGTGCATACCTGGACCACGCTCTGCTACATGTGGCTGATGCTGCCGCTGGGCATCGTGTATTTCACGCTCGCGGTGACCTTGCTCAGCGTGTCCGTCGCCTTCATCGGCGCGCCCCTGGCGATGATGTTCCACAGCGACTGGCTACCCGGGCTGTACGTGGACCACCAGGTTCTCGTGAACTGGGGCTTCGGCGCGCATGCACCGGGTTGGAGCGATGTGATCTCGATGTGCGTGATCGGCATCGTGCTGCTGTTCGCCACCCTGCATCTGGCGCGCGGCCTGGGCCGGCTGCACGGTTACATCGCCAAGCACATGCTGGTGCCGCGCACGACTGACTGAACGCCCGGGCGCCGGTCAGACCAGCTGCAGGTCGCGCGGCCTGGCCTGCGGGAAGACGCTCTGCAACTGCTTGTTCGACAGCTCCCAGGTTCGCGCCAGCAAGCCGCCCAGGACGTCGCGGTAGTTGTTGAGCACCGGGTAGTCGCGGTTCTGCAGCAGGCCGGCGGCGTTCACCGCCACCTGTTCGCCGGCGATGCGCCCGCCATTGACCTTGCCGCCCAGCACCCAGTGCACGGTGCCGTGGCCGTGGTCGGTGCCCCTGTCGCCATTCTCGCGGAAGGTGCGGCCGAACTCGGACAGCACCACCACGACGGTGTTGTTCCATTCGTCGCCCAGGGCGTCGGCGTAGGCGGCCAGGCCTTCGCCCAGGTTGCGCAGGTTGTTGGCCAGGCCGCCGCTGACGCTGCCCTGGTTGACGTGGGTGTCCCAGCCGCCGACATCGACGAAACCCAGGCGGTACTGGTCGCGCATCAGGGTGGCGATGCGTCGCGTCTCGGTGGCGAAGCTGCGGGCGCTGGGCGCGCCGCCGCTGGCCTTGACCATCTCGTTGCGCAGGTCCTCGGAGATCGACGCCGGCAGCGCGAGCCCGTCGGCGGTGGCGGCGGCCAGCGGCGTGCCCTTGTACATGTCGCCGAGGATCGTTGACTGCCGCGCGTTGAAGCGGGCCTTCGGATCGGCCTTCATCGAGATGTTGGGGATGTCCTTGCCGGCGCCCTGGAAACTCAGCGGCAGGTTTTTGGTGAAGGCGATCGCGGGCACGCCGCTGAGCTGGCCGGACAATCGCGCCAGGAAGCCCGAACGGAAGCTGCCACGGTGTGCGGTGGGCTGGCCCGATTCGATGTTGTTCTGGGTCTCGAAGTGGCTGCGCGACAGGTCATCGGTGCCGGCGAACGGCACGAAGGCGAGCTGCTTGCGCTGCCACAGCGGCAGCAGCGATTCGCGCAATACCGGGTTCAGTCCCCACTGCGCGTCCAGCGCGATCGCGCTGTCGGGATTGGCGGGGTCGGGCCTGGCGATCGCCAGGCTAGGTCGTGACTCGTAATAGAAGTCGCTGGCGCAGGGCACCAGCAGGTTGTTGCAGTCGTAGCCGCCGCGCAGGAACACCAGCAGGAAGCGCGGCGAACTGGCTGGCGCGGCGAACAGGTTGCCGCTGAAGGACAGGGCGGGCAGGGTTGCCGCGGAGGCGGCGGCGAGCAGGAATTGGCGACGGTTCATCATGGCTGTGCGGGACCCTCAGCGGTAATTGAAATCCGGCGACGACAACAGGTAGGTATTCCATTCCGCTGCCGAAGTGGCCTTGCCCAATGCCACCCGGGTCGCTTGCGACAGGCGCGGTTCCACCACGGCGCGGTAGAGCGGCGAGTCCAGTGCGGGCACGGCCGGGCGTGGCCGCGGCGTGGCCGGGTTCGGCTCGTCGGTGTCGGTCATGAACAGCTTGTTGCGGCCACTGCCGATCGCGCGGGCCACGTCGAATCGGGTCGCCATCTGGCCCGAACCCGACCAGCTGGCGCTGTCCAGTGGCCAGCCGTCGGGCGTGACCCGGCCGAACACCGGCTCGCCCATCTGGTTGAGCCAGTTGACCAGCGGCTGCGCGTTGCTGATCGGCTGGCCGTCGTAGGCGAGCTTCATCGCGGAAACCAGGAAACGGGTGGGGTCCTTGAACTTGCCCGCCTCGCCGCCGGTCAGCTCCGGCGAATTGAACATCGTGCGCAATACCGCGGCGACGTCGCCGTCGCTGCGCTGGAAGGTTTTCGCCATCGCTTCGATCAGGGCCGGCGGTGGCTGGTCGGCCACGAAGTATTCGGCCAGCTGGCGCGAGACGAAACGGGCGCAGGCCGGTTGCCGGGTGATCAGGTCCACCGCCTGCTCGATCTCGCGATAGCCGCTGCCGCGGATGCGCTGGCCGAGCAGGGTCTTGTCGCTGAAGTCGTGCCGGTCCGGATTGAACACGAACAGGCCGTCGCGCACGAAGCCCGGCCGTGTGCGGCCGAAGCGGCCGGCTCGGCGCGGTGCCGCCGGCGCGATGCCGGCGCCGGTAAGGATCAGCGCCAGTTGCTGCACGTCCTGCTGGGTGTAGCCGGAGCCGACGCCCACCGCGTGCAGCTCCATCAGCTCGCGGGCGTAGTTCTCGTTGGTCTTGCCCTTCACGTTCTTCGCGTTGTCGAGGTATTCCAGCATCGCCGGGCTTTTCAGCGTGGCCAGCAGCAGGTCGCGGAACTTGCCCAGTGCATGCGGCCGGATCGCGTGTTCCTCATAGTCGGCCGCGACCAGGCGCACGCGGCCCTTGGCCGCGTACACGCTGAAGTGGTTGAGCCAGAACCATACGACCTGCTCCTTCAGCGGGTTGCTGCCGTAGATCGCATGAAGCAGTTCGGCCTGTTGCGCCTGCTGGGCCAGTGCGCGAGCCTGTTTTTGCAGGTTCTTCTTCGCGGCGACCCTGGCGTCGCCCTCAGGCATCGACTTCAGCTGGCGCCGCGCTTCGGCGGCCTGGGCCAGCAGTTCCCGCGGCGGCGTGCTGATGGCCGGGTAGCTGGCGATCAGGCGGGCGATGGCTGGCGGCAGCGTGTCGTTGTGATCGGCCAGCTGGACATCGAGCCAGCGCTGGCGGCCGAGCTGGCGGTAGCTGGCCAGGCTGGCCGAGTCGATGCCGAAAGTTGCCCGCTGCAGCCATTGCACGTCGGACGGAGCCAGCGGTCGGCCCGCGGAGTCCGGCGCATGCGCCGAGGCGGCGACAGACAGCAGCAAGGCCGCGGTGAACGGGAGCAGACGGCGATGGAGCCTGCCGTGCCGAGCTTCAAACCGGGCGGTAGAGGGTTGCATGGCGGAACCTTGGCTGGGAGGCGCTGCGCGTCACGGCACCACACAAGGCTTCAACGCCGTGCCCGCCCAACGGATGACAAGGGCGTGGTTCCCGCCGTTCAGAACTCGTCCACGAACTCGATGCTGGCGGCCGCTTCGCCGGCCGCCTCCTCGGCGCGGGCGCGCACGTTGTCCGCGACGCCGTCATCGGGCGTGTCCACTTCGATGCGGTAGACGTGGCCCTCGCTGTCGCTCACCGAGTCGCTGGAGCTGGAGTCGTCGCGCATCCCGGAGACCAGGTCGTCGATCTCCTCGACGTGCTCTATGCGATCGATGCCGTGCAGGGTCGCGATGACGGCATCGGCGTCGACGCGGCTGCCGATCAGGCGGAAGCGGACCATGGGCATGGGATTCTCCTCGGGGCGGCGATGGAAGCTGGCGGCGATGCTGGCATCGGCAGCGCATGCAGAAAGTGATGCCGCATCCGGATCGGCGGGTCGGGCGGGATACCATGGACGCTGCCCACGTTTGCCCGGACCTCCGCATGACCAAGACCTACGACCGCGCCTATTTCGACAAGTGGTACCGCGACCCGCGACATTCCGTGGCGTCGGCGGCCGAACTGCGGCGCAAGGTGGCGATGGTGGTGGCGCAGGCCGAGTATTACCTGGGGCGTCCGATCCGCAACGTGCTCGACGTGGGCTGCGGCGAGGCGACCTGGCGCGCGCCGCTGCGCGCGTTGCGGCCGGGGATCACCTACCGCGGCCTGGACGCCAGCGAGTACGTGGTGGCGCGCTACGGCCGCAGCCGCAACATCGGCCTGGCCCGCTTCGGCCAGCTGGAATGCCTGCGCTTCGACGAGCGTTTCGACCTGGTCGTGTGCACCGACGTGTTGCATTACCTGAAGCCGGCGGAAATCCGCGCCGGCCTGCAAGGCATCGGCGAGATGCTCGAAGGCGTGGCCTTCCTAGAAGTGTTCACCAGTCGCGACGACGTGGCCGGCGACCACCAGGGTTTCGTCTCGCGCGCGCCGGCCTGGTACTTGCGCGAGTTCGGCGAAGTCGGCCTGCTGCCATGCGGCTCGCACTGCTATCTGGGGCCGCGGCTGGAACGGCACATCGCGGCGCTGGAGCGGGCGCAGTTGGCGGGGTGACGAGCGGGGAACGGGGCCCTTCCTCACTCCACCGTCTTGTCCCTGTACCGGCACAAGTCGCGGATCACGCAGTGCGGGCAATCGGGCTTGCGCGCCTTGCACACGTAGCGGCCGTGCAGGATCAGCCAGTGATGGGCATCCTGCTTGAATTCGGCCGGCACCACTTTCTCCAGCTTGTCCTCGACCGCACGCACGTCCTTGCCCGGCGCCAGGCCGGTACGGTTGGAGACGCGGAAGATGTGCGTGTCCACCGCGATGGTCGGCACGCCGAAGGCGGTGTTGAGCACAACGTTGGCGGTCTTGCGGCCCACGCCGGGCAGCGCTTCCAGCGCCTCGCGGGTGCACGGCACCTCGCCGTCGTGCTGCTCGATCAGCAGGCGGCACAGCGCGATCACGTTCTTCGCCTTGGCGTTGAACAGGCCGATGGTGCTGATGTAGCGCTTCAGTCCTTCCTCGCCCAGGGCCAGGATGGCCTGCGGCGTGTTCGCCACCGGATAGAGTTTGCGGGTGGCCTTGTTGACGCCGACGTCGGTGGCCTGCGCCGACAGCACCACCGCCACCAGCAGTTCGAACGGCGTGGTGTACGCCAGTTCGGTGGTGGGATGCGGGTCCAGCTCGCGCAGCCGCGAGAACAGCTCGATCACCTCGGCGCGCTTCACGGTTTCGGCTCCTGCTGCTTCGCCTTGGCGCGGGCCAGCGCGGCCTGCACCGGGTTCACCGGTCCGGCTGCCGCTTCCACGGCAAGCTTGCGCGCCGCCAGTTCGGTCTCGCGTTCGGCGCGCTGGCGTTCGAGGCGCGATTCACGGCGCCGGAAGTGTTCGCGCGCCGCATCGGCATGGGCGGCATCGATCTGCGCGGGCGGCATCGGTTCGAGCACGATGCAGTCGACCGGGCAGGCCGGCACGCACAGTTCGCAACCGGTGCAGTCGTCCGCCACCACGGTGTGCGTCAGCTTCGAGGCGCCGATGATGGCGTCGACCGGGCAAGCCTGGATGCACTTGGTGCAGCCGATGCAGTCGGCCTCGACGATGCGCGCCAGCATGCGCGGATGTTCGATGCCGCAGTCGGGATCGAGTGGCAGTGCGGGGCGATCGAGCAGGGTGGCCAGCTTTTCGATGCCGGCGGTGCCGCCTGGCGGGCACCGGTTGATCGGCGCCTCGTCGCGGGCGATCGCTTCCGCATACGGCCGGCAACCGTGGTAGCCGCATTGCTCGCATTGGGTCTGCGGCAGCACGGCGTCGATGCGGTCAGCGAGAAGGGTGACGGGATCACTCATGCGCGATGGTGGGGCGGGCGATAATCGGCACCCATTGTCACGCAATTGCCGCCGCCTGGAGCGTCGCCATGAAATCGTCGTTTCCCGCTTCGTTGTTGCTTGCCGCCGTGCTGGGTGCCGGTGGCGCGATCGTGCTGACCCATGCCGTCCCCGCGCAGGCGGCGTCGTCCGAAGTCGCGGGCGGCACGGTGACCGTGTTCGTCGATGCCACCCTGGGTTTCCGCAAGAAGCACATGGCGAACCAGCTGACCAAGTCGCACGCCGACTACGCCGCGCGTGGCTATCGCTACGTGGACATGGCGCCGTACGACGAGAACGGCGACCTGGTCGGATTCTTCGTGACTTACACGAAGCAGTAGCGGGCGGGCATGGCGCACGGCGAAAGCTGGCGGGCGTGCGGCTTCGCCTGACCGATTCAGCGGACGGTGGCGCCGGGCTTCGCGCCCTGGTCGGCATCGAGCAGGAACAGGTCGCTGCCGCCGTCGCCGGCGGACAGGATCATCCCTTCGGACAGGCCGAAGCGCATCTTGCGCGGCGCCAGGTTGGCGATGAACACCACGTTGCGGCCGACCAGCTTTTCCGGCTCGGCGTAGGCCGCGCGGATGCCGGAGAAGATCTGCCGCGTGCCCAGCGGGCCGGCGTCCAGTTCGAAGCGCAGCAGCTTGTCGGAGCCTTCGACGAATTCGCACGCGCTGACCTTGCCGATGCGCAGGTCGAGCCTGGCGAAGTCGTCGATGCCGATGATGCCGGCGTCGGCGCTCTGCGGCGCCGGATTCGATGCGGCAGGCTTGGTGTCTTCGGTCATGGGTTTCTTCTTCGGGGTTTTGGGGGCTTCGGCAGGGGCGCCGAGTGAATCCTTCGACGATTCGATCATCGCCTCGATGAGCCTCGGATCGATGCGGCCCATCAACGTCTCGAATGTCTCGATGGTGTGATTGTGCAGGCTGCTGCGGGCGTCGTCGAAGTCGACGATGGGTGCGGCCAGGAATTTCTCGGCAGCGCCGACCGTGGCCGGCAGGATCGGCTTCAGCATGCCGGCCAGCAGGCGGAACGCGCCCAGTGCAAACGAACAGACCTGGTGCAGTGCCTCGCGCTGGGCCTCGTCCCTGGCCATCGTCCATGGCGCCTTGGCGGCGATGTGGCCGTTGACGATGTCGGCCATCAGCACGAAGCGGCGGGTCACCTCGGCGAATTCGCCGCTGTCGTAGAGTTCGGCGACGCCGTCGTAGTGCTCCAGCAGGCTGTTCCACAGGTCCGCTTCCTCGGCGCCGAACTGCGCGGCCAGGCGGCCGTCGAAGAACTTGTGCACGAAGCCGGCGGTGCGGCTCGCGATGTTCACCCACTTGCCGACCAGGTGCGAGTTGACCCGCTCTTCGAAGGCCTTGAGGTCGAGGTCCACGTCGACCGGCGTCTCGTTGAGCATGCTGGCGAAGTAGTAGCGCAGGAACTCCGGATGCAGGCCCGAGTCGAGATAGGTGCGCGCCTGGATGAAGGTGCCGCGCGACTTGGACATCTTCGCGCCGTTCACCGTGAGGTAGCCATTGACGTGCAGCGCGGTGGGCGTACGGAAACCGGCGCCGTGCAGCATCGCGGGCCAGAACAGGCCGTGGAAGTTGATGATGTCCTTGCCGATGAAGTGATGCATCTCGGCGTTGCTGTCGGCGGCGAGGAAGTCGTCGAACTGCAGCTCGGTCCGGTCGCACAGCGCCTTGAAGCTGGCCAGGTAGCCGACCGGCGCATCCAGCCACACGTAGAAGAACTTGCCCGGCGCATCGGGGATCGGAAAGCCGAAATAAGGTGCATCGCGCGAGATGTCCCAGTCCTTCAGGCCGCCGTCCAGCCATTCGCGCAGCTTCGCGGCCACGCCGCTGTTGGCCACTGGCTTGCCGCCGGTGAACGCGCCGGCGAACCAGTCGCGCAGCAGGCCCTCGAACTTGCCCAGCTCGAAGAAGTAGTGCTCCGAGTCGCGCAGCACCGGGGTGGCGCCGGACATCACCGAATAGGGATTGATCAGGTCGGTCGGTGCGTAGGTGGCGCCGCAGTTCTCGCAGTTGTCGCCGTACTGGTCCGGTGTCTTGCAGACCGGGCAGGTGCCCTTGATGTAGCGGTCCGGCAGGAACATCTGCTTTTCCGGATCGAACAGCTGCTGGATGCTGCGCCGGGCGATGCTGCCGGCATCGCGCAGGCGCGTGTAGATCAGCGTGGCCAGCTCGCGGTTCTCGTCGGAATGGGTGGTGTGGTAGTGGTCGAACGCCACGCCGAAGGCGGCGAAGTCCGCCTCGTGGCCCTGGCGGATGCCTTCGATGTAGTTCTCCGGGGTCATGCCGGCCTTTTCGGCCGCCAGCATGATCGGCGTGCCGTGGGCATCGTCGGCGCAGACATAGGCCACTTCGTTGCCGCTCATCCGCTGCGCGCGCACCCAGATGTCGGCCTGGATGTAGCCCAGCAGGTGGCCCATGTGCAGCGGGCCATTGGCGTAGGGCAGGGCGTTGGTGACGAGCAGGCGGCGACTCATGGTGGGCGTGCACTCCGGGATGACTGCGCATTATGGCATGGCCGTCCAAATCGCCATGCGTTGGTAGCGGGCCTGCCGCAAAGAAAAAGCGCGCCGGAGCGCGCTTTCGTGGAGCACTTGCCGATGGGGCTCAGGGTTGGCGTTCCCAGGTCTGACTGCGGCCGACCCACGAGAAGCCGATGTAACCGCGCACGTTGAGCTTCTGGCCGCCGTCGAGCATCGACAGTTTCACCTTGTAGATCTTGCCGGACTTCGGGTCGAGGATCCTGCCGCCATCCCAGACGTCGTCGTCGCGGTGCACGCCCCACATGATGTTCATGCCTTCGACCGGCTTGTCCTTGCGTTCGCCGTCGCATTTGCGGCACATCGCCACGGCGCCGTCGCGGGCGATGTCTTCCGGGCTGCGATTGAGCAGCTTGACGATGTGCGCCTGCAATTCGCCGTTGTTGTCGGTGATCTCGACGATCGACTTGGCCTGGCCGGACTCGTCGTCGATGGTCTTCCAGGTGCCGACCGGGGTGTCATTGGCTGCCATTACGGTACCGGCGCCAAACAGCAGGCTGGCGGCGATGACCCAACGAAATGCGTGCTTCATGGTGTTCCTCCCGTACGAAAGCGTATGGATGGGAGACTGGCGAGGATGGGGAAAGCCGTCAAGCTGCATTGCGCAAATGCTTGCGGCGCCCCGCCGCGCGCCGGCCACGGCCGGTTCGCGCTGATCTGGGTCAGCCGACCGTGGCCGGCGGGCTGGCATAATGGCGGCCCCGCAAATCCCCGAGCAGACATGACACAGGCGAACGAAGCCCTGGTCCGCCAGATCCTTGGCGGCCTCATCGATACCCACACCGGCGCGTCGCTGGGCGAAGCCGTGCGCGCCGTGGGCGTGGACGGCGGCAAGGTGTCGGTGGACCTGCAACTGGGCTATCCGGCGGCCGGCGCCATCGACGCCATCGTCGGCCGGGTGCGCCTGGCACTGGAGGCCGATCCGGCGGTCGAATCGGCCTCCGTGTCGGTCACCAGCCGCGTCCACGTGCACAAGGTGCAGGGCACGCTGGGGCCGCTGCCGAACGTGAAGAACATCATCGTGGTCGCCTCGGGCAAGGGCGGCGTGGGCAAGTCCACCGTGTCGGCCAACCTGGCGCTGGCGCTGCAGGCCGAGGGTGCGAAGGTCGGCGTGATGGATGCGGACATCTACGGCCCGAGCCAGCCGACCATGCTCGGCGTGCACGGCAAGCCGGCCTCGCCCGACGGCAAGAGCATCCTGCCGATGCAGGCGCACGGCATGCCGGTGATGTCGATCGGCTTCCTGGTGGAAGAAGACACGCCGATGATCTGGCGCGGCCCGATGGTCACCCAGGCGATGATGCAACTGCTCACCGACACCCGCTGGGAGCAGCTCGACTACCTGATCGTCGACCTGCCGCCGGGCACCGGCGACATCCAGCTCACGCTGTCGCAGAAGGTGCCGGTGGCCGGCGCGGTGATCGTCACTACGCCGCAGGACATCGCCCTGCTCGACGCGCGCAAGGCGCTCAAGATGTTCGAGAAGGTCGAGGTGCCGGTGCTGGGCGTGGTGGAGAACATGGCCACCCACGTCTGCTCCAACTGCGGCCACGAGGAGAACATCTTCGGCGAAGGTGGCGGCGAGCGCATGGCCAGCCAGTACGGCGCGGCCTATCTCGGTTCGCTGCCGCTGGACATCCGCATCCGCGAGCAGGCCGACAGCGGCAATCCCACGGTGGCGGCAATGCCCGAATCCGAGCTCGCCATGCGCTATCGCGAGATTGCCCGCAATGCGGCGGGACGGTTGTCGCGGCAACCGCGCAACAAGTCGCTGGGCCTGGGCAAGATCGTGGTGCAGGGCGTGCCCGCGGCATGAGGGTGGCGGCGCAGGTGTTGTGCCTGTCCGGCAGCCTGCGCCGCGTGTCGTCGAATTCGGCGGCGCTTGAGGCGGCGTACCGGCTGGCGCCATCGACGCTGGAGCTGTTGCTCTACAGGGGGCTCGGCGACCTGCCGTTGTTCAATCCCGATGCGGAGACCGATCCGCTGCCGCCCGCGGTTGCCGAATTGCGCGAAGCGGTGGACTCGGCGGACGCCTTGCTGATCGCCTGTCCCGAGTACGCCCACGGCGTGCCCGGCGCGTTCAAGAACCTGCTGGACTGGCTGGTTGGCAGCCCGGACTTCCCCGGCAAGCCGGTGTTGCTGCTGAACACGGCGGCGCGTGGCTCGTATCACGCGCAGGAGGCGTTGGCCGAAATCCTCACCACCATGTCCGCGCAGCTGCTGGCGGCCCAGCCGGTGATGGTGGCCTTGCCTGGCGCCGGCTGCTCGGTGACGCAGGTACTGGAAAATGCCGATCGCTGCGCCGAATTGCAGGCGGCGCTGCGGTTGCTGGTGGAAGCGCTGGCGATGCATTGACGGGCTTCGGCTGGCGCCGCGATGCCCTGACCGTGTATTTTTGCCGACTGCGCGGGCCGTTCCGGGCCGCCGAGCCAACCAGCGGAGACAGCGTGAGCATCAAACCCGACAAGTGGATCCGCCGCATGGCCGAGAGCCACGGCATGATCGAGCCGTTCGAGCCGGGCCAGGTGAAGCTGCGCGACGGCAGCAAGCTGATTTCCTACGGCACGTCGAGCTACGGCTATGACGTGCGCTGCGCCCGCGAGTTCAAGATCTTCACCAACATCAACTCCACCATCGTCGATCCGAAGTCGTTCGATCCGACCAGCTTCGTCGACGTGGAGGCGGACGTGTGCATCATCCCGCCCAATTCGTTCGCGCTGGCGCGCACGGTCGAATACTTCCGCATCCCGCGCAAGGTGCTGACGATCTGCCTGGGCAAGAGCACGTACGCGCGCTGCGGCATCATCGTCAACGTGACGCCGCTGGAGCCGGAGTGGGAGGGCCACGTGACGCTGGAGTTCTCCAACACCACGCCGCTGCCCGCAAAGATCTACGCCAACGAAGGCGTGGCGCAGATGCTGTTCCTCGAATCCGACGAGGAATGCGAAACCAGTTACAGGGACCGCGGCGGCAAGTACCAGGGCCAGCAGGGCGTGACCTTGCCGCGTACCTGAATGCGGTGACCGGACGGACCCTTTGGGCACGTCAGTCGTTGCAGTCCGCGCTACACTTCCGTCGATCCGTCGTTTGATGGCTTCCATGTCCGATTGCTTCCAGGAGACCCGCATGATCCGTTTTTCCACGATGCTGAAGCGAGCCGCGGCCGTGCTCATGCTGGGCGGCGTGCTGGTGCTCGCCGGTTGCCACTCCGGCAGCACCAAAAGCGACGTCAACACGGCTTCGATGCAGGGGCAGTTCGACGCCACCATCGAGTCCTACAAGGATGGCCAGTTCCTGCTGGACGGCGCCGTGCTCTCCGCACTCGACATGGGCAGCCACTTTGCCTATCTGAAGGATCAGGGGAAGCTGCCAAAAACCGTTCTGCTGCTGCCCAGCGACGATGCGAAGATCCGCAAGCGGCACCTGGAATACATGGCGCGCATGCAGATGGATTACGGCTTCACCGTGTTCTACGACAACAAGGGCACGCTGACCAAGATCAATCCGGTCGATACCAAGGCTCGTGATCTGGAAGACCATCATGCGCCTTCCGTCCTGCCCGACGAGCAGAAGGGCAAGTCGGCCAGCAGCGGTGGATTCGATCCGGAGAATCAGCACTGATCGCATGCTCGTCGCTGGTGACGGGCCTCCAGCTGCACTGACGGCGGCGAAGTTCAGCCCGCTGCATGGACTACATGAAGAAGGGCTGCAGCTCGCGCTGCAGCCTTTTTTCTGCGCAGTGACCTAGCTGGTGAGCGCGTCGCGCAGCGCGGCAATCAGCTGCTCGCGTTGCGCGGTGGTGTAGGCCATCGCGCTGCCGTTTCCCCATACCGGTCCGGGCCAGGCGGCGTCACCATCGCGGCGCCCGACCACGTGCACATGCAGTTGTCGCACGATGTTGCCCAGGGCGCCCAGGTTGAGCTTGTCAAACGGTGCCACGGCACGAAGCGCAGCGCCCGCGCGGGCCACCTCCTGCCACAGCAGGGCCTGCTCGTGGCTGCCGAGGTCGCCGACCTCGACCAGACCGGCTCGGCGTGGCACCAGGATCAGCCACGGGTAGCGCGCATCATCCATCAGCAGGATGTCACACAGCGGCAGCGAGGTGACCGGATGCGTGTCCGCCGCCAGCCGCGGGTCGAGGGTGAAGTCTGCGGCGCTCATGCGCCGGCCAGGTGCTGGTCGAAGAAGGCCAGCGTGCGCTGCAGTGCGAGCCGGGCGCTGGCCTCGTGGTAGTTCGGGCTGCCATCGCGGTTGAACGCGTGGTCGGCCGGATAGGTGAAGGTGTCCATTTGCGGCAACGCCTCGCGATGCTTCGCCACCGCTTCGGCCGTGATGCTCTGGTCTTTTTCGCCGAAGTGGAACATCACCGGCGCCTTCGGTGTTTCGCGCAGGAACGGCAGGTTGCGTGCGCCGTAATAGCTCACTGACGGCAGCCCCAGGCGCAGTGCGGCGAGCAGGGCGACGGTGCCGCCCCAGCAATAGCCGACCGTGCCGATCCTGCCGGCCGAGCGGATCGACTCGGCGGCGCTGGCCACGTCCTCGAGCGCGCGCTCGAGCCCCAGTTCCGCCACCAGCTGTTTGCCGCGGTTCGCGCCGACCGTGTCACAGGGCAATTCCACGCCGCTCTCCAGCCGGTCGAAGAACGCGGGCGCGATGGCGGTATAGCCGTAGCCGGCGAAGCGGTCGACCAGGTCACGGATGTGTGGGGTGACGCCGAAGATTTCCTGGATCACCACGATGCCGCCCTTCGGCTTCCCTGCCGGCTGGGCCAGGTAGGCCCCGATGCACTGCGTGCCGGAGGTGGGAATGTTGATGGACTGGCCCATGGTGCGGCTCCTGTGGGGGAAGTCGATTCTAGGCATTGTGGCGAGCAGGCAACAGGGAACAGGCAACAGCGAACGCGAAGGCGGCGATGCTCCGGCCATTCCCCATTCCCCATTCCCCATTCCCCATTCCCCATTCCCCATTCCCCATTCCCCATTCCCCATTCCCCGTTCCCCGCTCCCCATTCCCCGTTCCCCGTTCCCGTATAATCGCCTGTTACCCCACAGCTCTTCACGGTAACCCGGCCATGTCCCAGGCTTCGCACAAGATCGGTTTCGTCAGCCTCGGCTGTCCCAAGGCGCTGGTCGATTCCGAGCGCATCCTCACCCAGTTGAAGGTCGAGGGTTACCAGATCGTGCCCAGCTACAACGAGGCCGACGCGGTGGTGGTGAATACCTGCGGCTTCATCGACGCGGCGGTGCAGGAGTCGCTGGATTCGATCGGCACGGCGCTCAACGAAAACGGCAAGGTCATCGTCACCGGTTGCCTGGGCAAGCGCGAGGCGCTGATCCGCGAGGCATATCCGGACGTGCTGTCGGTCAGCGGCCCGCAGGACTACGCCAGCGTGATGACGGCGGTGCACAAGGCGCTGCCGCCGGTGCGCAACAAGTTCATCGACATCGTGCCGGACACGGGCGTGAAGCTGACCCCGAAGCACTATGCCTACCTGAAGATTTCCGAAGGCTGCAATCACCGCTGCAGCTTCTGCATCATTCCCTCGATGCGCGGCAACCTGGTCTCGCGCCCGGTCGACGAAGTGCTGCTGGAGGCCGAGCGCCTGGTCAAGGGCGGCGTGAAGGAATTGCTGGTGATCTCGCAGGACACCAGCGCCTACGGCGTGGACCTGAAATACGCCGAGCGCGAGTGGCGCGGCAAGGCGTATCGCACGCGCATGACCGAGCTGTGCGAAGGCCTGTCGGAACTTGGCGTGTGGGCACGCCTGCACTACGTCTATCCGTATCCGCACGTGGACGAGGTGATGCCGCTGATGGCAGCCGGCAAGCTGCTGCCGTACCTGGACATCCCGTTCCAGCACGCCAGCCCGCGCATCCTGAAACTGATGAAGCGCCCGGGCAACATCGACCGGACGCTGGAGCGCATCCAGAACTGGCGCAGGCAGGTACCGGACCTGACCATCCGCAGCACCTTCATCGTCGGCTTCCCCGGCGAGACCGAGGCGGAGTTCGAGGAGTTGCTGGACTTCCTGCGCGAGGCAGAGCTCGATCGCGTGGGGGCGTTCGCCTATTCGCCGGTCGATGGCGCGAAGGCGAACGAGCTGCCCGACCCGGTCTCCGAGGAGCTGAAGGAAGACCGGCTGGAACAGTTCATGGCGGTGCAGGCGGAAATCTCCGCGGCGAAACTGCAGCGCAAGATCGGCCGCACGATCAAGGTGCTGGTCGACGAGGCCGGCGCCGATGGTGCGGTCGCGCGTTCGGCCGCCGATGCGCCGGAGATCGACGGCAGCGTGCTGATCGCCGACGGCCAGGCGCTGCGTCCGGGCCAGTTCGTCGAGGTGGTGGTGGAGTCGGCCAGCGAGCACGACCTGCACGCACGGCTGGCCCATCCGCAGCTCAAGGTCGTCTAGTACCCGCCATGCGCTACGTCGCGCCGGCTCGCGACTGCGTCGATCCGGCGGTGTTCGCGCGGATGCCACTGGCGGCCTGGCGCGAATGGGCCGATCTGCTCGAAGGCGCGCGCTGGCCAACGATCGACGCGTTGAACCGACACTGGCCTGACGACAGCCGCCCGCGATTCGTGGCGCAAACCGCTGCCTTGCTGGACGACGGCCTGCATTACGAACAGCGCATCGCCGAGCGTGGCCAGATCGCCACCCGTGAAGGCAACTGGCACGACCTTCTCAACGCGCTGGTCTGGCTTCGTCATGCCGGCCTGAAACAGGCGCTCAACGATCGCCAGGTTGTCGAGATCGTACGGATGGGGCCCAAGCGTCGTTCGCGCGCCCAATATGCGTTGACCCACTTCGACGAGGGCGGCGTCATGGTGGGCACCCGCGATCCCTCGCTGCTGGAGCTGTGGAATGCCCATGACTGGCACGGACTGTTCTGGCGCAGGCGGCAGGCCTGGCTGGACGGAACGATCAGGCTGGAGCTGTTCGGTCACGCCCTGCTGGAGCTGGCATTGAACCCGGGCAAGCTGCTGGTGGCCAAGGCGCTGGTGTTTCATGCCGACGCCGGGAGCGATCTGGCGGCGGCGTGCGCCACGGCCATCCGCGCCGGCCAGCTGCTGAATGATCCGCTCGAACTGCGACCGTTGCCGCTGTCCGGACTGCCGGGCTGGGGTGAGCACAGCGCCGATGAAGCCTTCCATCTGAGCACGCCCTGCTATCAGCCGCGTCGCGCGGGGCGCCATTATCCGCCGCCCTTCGTGGCGGGCCAGGCCTGAGCCCACGCCTTGCCCCGCAGGCCGATCACGACTATATACAGTGCATCGGGACGCGGCTCGGGGAGTGCACGGCATTGGCCATCGCAAGCGCTTGGTGGTGCCATCGGCGGGGCAGACGCTGGTTGATGTCACTGGTCGTGGCGCTGTGCATGGCGCTGGTCGGCATTGGCCCTGCAGCGGCGGCGAAGGTGCCTGCTCCCGCGGAGACACCGATCCGTTTCGGCATCCTGCCGATCGGCAGCGCCGCCGAGTCCCTCGAGCAATGGCGTCCCCTGCTGGATGACGTCAGCCGGCGACTGCACCGCGAGGTGGTCACGGTCTCGGTGGGCAGTTATGCCAGCCTGTCCAGCGCGATCGGCGGCCAGCGGGTCGACGTCGCATTCCTGTCCGGCCGGCTGGCCGTCGAGGCGGTGACCCGGCAGAACATGCAGGTGTTCGCGCAGTTCCAGCGCAGTGACGGTGCACGAGGCAACGTGGCCACCCTGGTGGTGCGCGACGACAGCCCGATCCGCAACCTCGACGACCTGCTCGCCACGCCCGGCCAGGGCTGGCGTTACGCCCGCAGCGAGCACCTGTCGGTGACCGGCTACATCGTGCCCGAGGCCTATGTCTTCGCGCCGAAGGGACTCAACTCGGACACCTTTTTCGCCAGCGTGCGGGTGGGCGATCACCAGAGCAACCTGCTGGCCGTGGTCAATCGCGAGGCGGACGTGACCAGCAGCAACAACCCCGACATGGATCTGTTCCGCCGCAACTTTCCCCGCGAAGCGGCCCAGCTCCGGGTGATCTGGCGTTCGCAGCTGATTCCCTCCGGCGTGCTGGTGATCCGCGACGGCATGTCCCGGCGGTTGCGCCAGAAACTCACCGCGATCCTGCTCGGCTACGGCAAGTCGCGCGGCGACGCGGGCGAGCGGGAGCGCGCCGCGCTGGCGCGCATTCCGGATCTCGGCGGCTTCGTGGCGGTGGACAGTCGCGTGCTGACGCCGTTTGTCGACATGCAGTACACGCTGTTGCGGCAACAGGCCAGCCACGGTCAATGGATCAGCCCGCAAGCCCTGCAGAATCGACTGGCGAAGATCGAGCAGGAACATCGGCAGGCCTTGCGGTTGCTGTCGCCGCATGGGGATGCAGACGGCAAATAGGCAGGCGGGCCATCCGGATTGCCGTTCAGACCCCGTCGTCGGCGTAACTCACGGCGACGATCGCGAACTCCGTGGGGCCACCGGGAAGCTCCGCCACGAATTCGTCCTCGACGCGCCGTTTCAGCACCGCCCGCGCCAGCGGCGAATCGATGCTGATGAAGCCACGCCGTGCATCGGTCTCGTCCGGGCCGACGATGCGGTAGCGGACGAGCTCGCCGGTGTCGGTGTTCTCCAGCTCGATGTGCGCGCCAAAGAACACCGCGCGGCGATCGGCCGGTGCGCCTTCGGCCACCTTCAGCGCGGGAATGCGCTTGCTGAGATAGCGCGCCCGGCGATCGATTTCGCCGAGCTGCTTCTTGCGATAGGTGTACTCGGCATTCTCCGAGCGGTCACCCTCGGCCGCTGCCGCGGCCAGCGCCTTGACCACCTCCGGCCGGCGCACGTGCCACAGATGATCGAGTTCGGCCTTGAGCCGTTCGAAGCCCTCGCGGGTGATGATCGCGGTGGAGCCGGGTGAGGGTGGTCGCCAGCGGCTCACGCAGCAACGCTCCTCAACGCTTGCCGCCGAAGATGCCGCCCAGCACGCCGCGCAGGATCTGCCGGCCGAGCTGGCTGCCCGCGGTGCGCACCATCTGCTTGCCCATGGTCTCGATCATGCCCTGGCGGCGCTTGGTGCCGAACAGGGCGTCGTGTACCGCGCCGCCCCAGCCGCTTTCCGCTTCCTTCGCGGCGCCCTTGGCCGGCGCATCGGCCGCCACGGTGGCGGCATCGGCGGCCTTTTCTCCGGCGCGCCTGGCCAGCATCTCGGCGGCCGATTCGCGATTGACGGCAGTGTCGTATTTCGCGCCCACCGGCGAGCGCTGGCGGATGGTGCCGCGCTCGGCGTCGGTGATCGCGCCGATGCGGCAGCACGGCGTGGTCACCAGCACCTGTTCCACCGGCGTGGGCACGCCGCCATTGGCCAGAGTGGAGGCCAGTGCCTCGCCCACGGCCAGCTTGGTGATGGCCTCGGTGACGTCGAGCTTCGGGTTGACGACGAAGGTTTCCGCCGCCGCCTTGACCGCCTTCTGGTCGCGCGGGGTGAACGCGCGCAGGGCGTGCTGGATGCGGTTGCCGAGCTGGCCGAGGATCACGCCGGGCACGTCGTCGGGGTTCTGCGAGCAGAAGTACACGCCCACGCCCTTGGAGCGGATCAGCCGCACCACCTGTTCCACCCGCTGCAGCAACGCCGGCGAGGCGTCGTCGAACAGCAGGTGCGCCTCGTCGAAGAAGAACACCATCTTGGGCTGGTCGAGGTCACCCACTTCGGGCAGCTGCTCGAACAGCTCGGACAGCAGCCACAGCAGGAAGGTGGAGTACAGCCGCGGCTTCATGATCAGCTGGTCGGCGGCCAGCACGTTGATGATGCCGCGGCCGCTCATGTCCTGGCGCATCAGGTCGGCCAGCTCCAGGGCCGGCTCGCCGAAGAACTGGTCGGCGCCGTCACTTTCGAGTTTCAGCAGCGCGCGCTGGATTGCCGCGATGCTCTGCGTGCTGATCAGGCCGTACTGGGTGGATAGCGCCTTGGCATTTTCGGCGGCGTAGGTGAGCAGGGCGCGCAGGTCGGCCAGGTCCAGCAGCAGCCAGCCCTGGTCGTCGGCGGCCTTGAACACCACTTCGAGCACGCCTTCCTGGGTGTCGTTCAATTCCAGCACGCGGCCGAGCAGGGTCGGGCCCATCTCGCTGACGGTGGCGCGCACCGGGTGGCCGAGCTTGCCGTAGATGTCCCAGAACACCACCGGGTTGGCCTGCGCTTTCCAGTCGGTGAGCTTGAGCTTGGCCAGCCGCGCCTTGAGCTTGTCACCCGGCTCGCCGGCGGCCATCGCCAGGCCGGCCAGATCACCCTTGGCATCGGCCAGGAAGCATGGCACGCCGAGCCGCGAGAACCCTTCGGCCAGCACCATCAGCGAGACCGATTTTCCGGTGCCGGTGGCGCCGGCGATCATGCCGTGGCGGTTGCCGTAGTGCGGGTCCAGGTTGACGCTGGTGCTGTCGTTGCGGCCGATCAGGATCTCGGTCATGGCGTTCCATCCGGTGGTGTTTGCGTGATTGTAGCCAGAGCGTCGCGTGGCGGCGTGCGTTGAGTCGAGTCCCCGCGCCCGCTATGGTGGGCGTTTTCCGGGGGTGGTGTTTCTGATGTTGTCGTGTTCGGTGATGCGTTCCATCCGCCTGGCGTCGATCGCCGTGGCGGCCAGTCTTCTCGGTGCCTGTGCCAGCGGCCCGGCAAAACCTTCGGCCCAGGTCGGTGCGCTGTACGGCGAACTCGACGTCGCCAGCAAGGGATACGAAACCGCCTTGCAGCAATCGCGCGAGGGCGACCTGCAGGCCTCGCAGGCGACCCTGACCCGGTCGCTGGATCGCCTGAAGGATGCATCGGCGCGCTGCGGGAATACGGCAGGCTGTGATCCGCAGCGCTTCTTCTCGACCTTTGATCACCTGCTGCGCCTGAAAGACGGTGATTTCGGCGGCGTGCAGGACCTGGACAGCGATGTCGATCCCGCGCAGGCGGCACAGGCCATTGCCGGCAAGACCGGCGCGGCCAGCCTGCCGCAGGCCCAGCGCAGCGTGACCTTGCTGCATGGCCAGAAGCTTTCGCAGCTGATCGCGATGAACGGCCCGGTCAAGGCCGCGCTGGAGATGTGGCTGACCCAGTGGCGGCCGCAATTGATGGACGCGTACGTCAACTATCAATACATGCGCTACCAGATGTGGCCGGCCTACGAGAAGGCGGACCTGCCCGAGGCGCTGCTGTTCGGCATCATGGCCAAGGAATCCGGCGGCAAGGTCCACGCGGTCTCGCGTTCGGGTGCGGCGGGCCCGTTGCAGTTCATGTACGCCACCGGCATGCGCTTCGGCCTGGTCAGCGACGACGGCTTCGACACCCGCTTCGATCCGGCGGCCTCGGCGCGTGCCAATGCCGAGTACATGAACGAGCAGCTGCGGATCTTCAACGACAACCTCGAACTGACCATCGCCGCCTACAACGGCGGCGAAGGTCGCATCCGGCGGCTGGTCGGCGACGACACCTCGGTGAGTTTCTACGATCCGCGGATCTACAACGACCTGTCGCAGGAGACCCGCGATTACGTGCCCGCGGTGCTGGCCGCGGCCTGGCTGTTCCAGCATCCGGACAGCTACAACCTGCGCTTCCCCCGGCTCGACGTCGTGCCCGGCACGATCACCCTGAAGCGGCCTGCGTCGCTGTCGGAGCTGACCGTCTGCCTCGGTTCGGCGGGTGGCATGAGCGACGGCTGGTTCCGCACGCTGCGCAACCTCAATCCCCGGCTCGATCCTCAGGTGAGCCAGCCGGCCGGCACCGTGTTGCAGTTGCCGAAAGTCCTGGAGCAGGCCTACGCCTCGCGTTGCGTCGAGGGTCCGTGGCCGATCCTGGCCAGCGACCTGCACAAGGCGGTCATCCCGGTGGTCGCCACACCCGTGGCCAAGGCGCCGGCCAGGAGCCGGGGCACGAAGAACTATCGGGTGCGCCGCGGCGATACGCTGATCAGCATCGTGCGCAAGCTGCAGTGTTCGAGCGTGCAGGAGATTGCCGAGATGAATGGCATCCGCCACCAGCATCTGCGCATCGGTCAGCAGCTGAAGTTGCCGGTCTGTCGCTGAGAGGTTGTGCTTTTTTCAACCTCGAAGTCCGGCCAGGGATGGCCGGACGCGGATCGGGCACGCAAGTGCCTGATTCGCGTGAGCGAGTCCGGGCGTGTACCGGACTCGCGATAGAAGAAAACCACAGGATCGTGGTTTTCTTCACAGGCGTTGAGCGGCGCGACCGGCGGCCGTTCAGGCGACGGCGGTCTGCTGCATCCAGCTGTCGACCGTGCTGCCCTGGCTCTGCGCTTCCTTCAGTTCGCGCAGCAGCTGCATCAGCTGGCGGTACTGCGGCTGCAGGCTCGCGTGGGGCGAGTTCTTGGTCTCGTGGTAGGCCACGGCCAGCCATAGCGCAATGCCGCGCATCGCCACTTCGGCATTGCCCGAACGGGCGCGCTCGTAGCCGGCTTCGGTGCCCTGGCCCCAGGGCAGGTAGCGCGCTTCGGGGGCGGTGCCGTGCAGGTGCGGGAAATCGCTGCGTGACGCCTGGCCGATTTCGCGCAGGGTGAGGGTGCTGAGGCGCTCATGGCTGCGCTTGGGCAGCGCCCGGACAATGCGTTCGATGTCGCGGAATTGGCGGCCAAGCTGGCGCGCGCGCATCATCACAAGGAATGGCGTCAATATTTGCATGAGATCCCCTCGGCGCTTGAATTCAACCGTGCCCCCTGCGCACGACTCCGACGCGGAGTGTAGCGGGTCAAACCGGTCAATTGCGCGCAGGACGTCACATACTGACGTGTCGCGTCAGGTCGGCCGGCCGCGCCGGCGACTTTCCGAGGGGGCGACCCTCTGCCAGCGGGGCTGCTTCAGCCCGGGCGGTGGCCCAGCCGCTGGCCGACCTGCACGGCCTGCTGCGGCGCGAGCGGATCCAGCTCGGCCATGCCTTCGGGCAACAGCATGATCACGGTGGAACCCATGTTGAAGCGCGCCATCTCGGCGAAGCGCTCCAGGGTGATGTTCTGGCCGGCGAAGGACTTGCGCCTGATCGACGAGGCGTAGGGCGGAATCACCAGGCCGTCCCACACGGTGGCCACCGACGAGACCAGGATCGCGCCCACCATCACCACCACGAACGGCCCGTGCTCGCCATCGAAGTGGCAGACCAGCCGCTCGTTGCGGGCGAACAGGCGGGGGATTGCGGTCACCGCGAACGGCGCCACGCTGAAGATCCGGCCAGGCACATGCACGGTTTCGCGCAGCGTGCCCTGCAGCGGCATGTGCACCCGGTGGTAGTCGCGGGGCGACAGGTAGACGGTGACGAAGCGGCCGTTGTGGAAGGGGGCTGCCGCGGCCTCGTCGCCGCCGAGCAGTTCGGCGGCGGTGTATTCCTGCCCCTTGGCCTGGAAGATGCGCCCCTCGACGATGGCGCCGGACTGGCTGATGCGGCCGTCGGCAGGCGAGACCAGGGCGGCCGGATCGGCGTCGGCACGGCGTGCGTCCGGGCGCAGCTTGCGGGTGAAGAACGCATTGAAGTGCTGGTAGGCCAGCGGGTCGGGCTGCGCCGCCTCGGCCATGTTCACCTGGTAATTGCGCACGATGGTGGTGATCAGCCAGTTCTTCCACGGCGCGAAGGTCCAGCGCGTGGCCCAGTAGACCAGGCGCGACAGGAAGCGGTGGGGCAGGGCGTACTGGAGGAATACTTTGAAAGTCATCCGCCCAGTATAGAGGGATACCGGCGTCGTTCACCCCGGGCACAGGCTTGCGTACGGAACGATCGGCCACTCGTGGTGGAGCCCCTCGGCCCCGCTGCGCTCGGGGCGAACGATTGAGGTTGCTGCTGGCCCGAAGGCCAGCCGGTCCCGCTCCTGGCCGTATAATGCCCGGCCCCTCGCCGCACCCATGGATCGCCGTGACTGCCGAACTTGCCACCATCATCGACTTCATCCGTTATGGCGCCAGTCGCTTTTCGGCCGCCGGGCTGACCTTCGGCCACAGCCATGACAACCCGATCGACGAGGCCACCCACCTGGTGCTGGCCAGCCTGCACCTGCCGCCCGATATCCCGCCTGCCTACGGCGCGGGTCGGCTCACGGCCGAGGAGCGGGCGAACGTGCTGGCGTTGATCGATCGGCGTGTCAACGAGCGCCTGCCGGTGGCCTATCTGGTCGGCGAAACCTGGTTTGCCGGGCTGAAGTTCAAGAGCGACCGCCGCGCCCTGGTGCCGCGTTCGCCGATCGCCGAACTGATCGAGTCGGGCTTCGCGCCATGGCTGGACGAGCGCCACGTCGAACGGGCGCTGGACCTGTGCACCGGTTCGGGCTGCATCGGCATCGCGATGGCCGAGTACAACCCGGAGTGGCAGGTCGACATCGTCGACATCAGCGACGAGGCGCTGTCGCTGGCGCGCGAGAACATCGTGTTCCAGCACGTCGAGAGCCGGGTCGAGGCGATCCGCTCCGACCTGTTCGCCGGCGTGGCGGGGCGCCAGTACGACCTGATCGTGTCCAATCCGCCTTATGTCACCGAGGATGAGTACGCCGCGCTGCCGGGCGAATACGCACACGAGCCGAAGCTCGGCCTCACCTCCGGCATCGATGGCCTGGACCTGTGCCTGCGCATGCTGGACGAGGCGGCCGACTACCTCACCGAGGACGGCCTGCTGATCGTCGAGGTGGGCGAGAGCGAGCACGCGCTGGCCGCGCTGCTGCCCGAAGTGCCGTTCATCTGGGTCGAGTTCAAGGTCGGCCAGATGGGCGTGTTCGCGCTGGAGCGGCGCGATCTCGTCGAGCATGCCGACGCCATCAAGGCCGCGGCTGCCGCGCGCCGCCCGGGCTGAACGATGGAGCTGGTCACCGCGCGGCTGCGGATCGACGCGCTGCGACCAGCCGACGCGCAAGCCCTGTTTGCCTGCCGCGCCGATCCGCGGGTGGCGCTTTATCAGGGCTGGTGCCCGGCCGATCTCGCCGCGGTCGACGAGTTCATCGCGGCGCAGCCGGCGTCGCCTGCGCAGGGCTGGTTCCAGCGCGCGATCCGCTTGCGCGAAGACGGCGCCCTGGTCGGCGACCTGGGTGTGTGCCTGCCCGAGGATCCGCGGGACTCGGTCGAGTTCGGCGTCAGCCTTGCCCCGGCCCGCCAGGGGCTGGGCTACGCCAGCGAGGCCGTGCGGGCGCTGCTGGGCTTCGTCTTCGGCGAACTTGGCCGCCATCGCGTCCACGCCTCGGTCGATCCCCGCAATCTGGCCAGCATGGCCATGCTGCGGGCGCTGGGCATGCGCCAGGAGGCGCATCATCGCGAAAGCCTCTGGTTCAAGGGCGAATGGGTCGATGACGTGATTTTCGCCATGCTCGACCACGAGTGGCGCGCACGGCAGGCAGGCGAGGCCCATCACGGTTAAGCTGTGCCGGTTTCCCTGTGGACGTCCAAACCCCGTGTCCAGCAACGCGTTCGGCAAACTGTTAACCGTCACCACCTTCGGCGAGAGCCACGGGCCGGCGATCGGCTGCGTGATCGACGGCTGCCCGCCGGGGCTGGCGATCGGCGCCGATGAATTCCGCACCGACCTCGACCGCCGCGCCACCGGCCGCAGCCGCTACACCTCGCAGCGGCACGAGGCGGACGAGGTGGAGATTCTTTCCGGCGTGTACCAGGGCAAGACCACCGGCACGCCGATCGCGCTGCTGATCCGCAACACCGACCAGCGCAGCAAGGACTACGGCGAGATCGAACAGACCTTCCGCCCCGGCCATGCCGACTACACCTACTGGCAGAAATACGGCATCCGCGACCCCCGCGGCGGAGGGCGTTCGTCTGCGCGCGAAACCACCATGCGCGTCGCCGCTGCGGTGATCGCCAAGAAATGGCTGGTCGAGCGTCATGGCGTGCGCGTGCGGGGCCACCTGGCGCAGATCGGCGAGATCCGGCCCGCCGCCTTCGACTGGAATGCGGTGGAGCAGAACCCGTTCTTCTGGCCGGATGCGGCCCAGGTGTCGGCGCTGGAGGACTACATCAACGCGCTGCGCAAGTCCGGCGATTCGGTGGGCGCCCGCGTCGACGTGGTCGCCGAGGGCGTGCCGCCGGGCTGGGGCGAACCGATCTACGGCAAGCTCGACAGCGAGCTGGCCAGTGCATTGATGTCGATCAACGCGGTCAAGGGCGTGGAGATCGGCGACGGTTTCGCCGCCGTGGCCCAGCGCGGCAGCGAGCATCGCGACGAGATGCATTTGGACGGCTTTACGTCCAATCATGCCGGCGGTATTCTCGGTGGCATCAGCAGCGGTCAGCCGGTCACCGCCTCGATCGTGCTGAAACCCACCTCCAGCATCCTGATTCCCGGCCACAGCCTGAACCTGGCCGGCGAGCCGGTGGACGTGGTCACCAAGGGGCGACACGATCCCTGCGTCGGCATCCGCGCCACGCCCATCGCCGAAGCGATGATGGCGCTGGTGCTGATGGACCACGCGTTGCGCCACCGGGCGCAATGCGGCGACGTGGGTGCGGTCGCGCCGCGCATCGCCTGACTTCAACCGCAGCAACCGGAATCACGCCGATGACCGACAAGCCGCGCGTCTGGGTTTCCCGGCCCACCTTTCCGGGGGTCATTGCCCGGCTGGAGCCGCATTTCCAGGTGACCGTCGAGGCGGAGGAGCGCAAGTTCAGCCAGTCGGAACTGGCGGCTCGTCTGGCCGGCCAGGACGCGGTGATCGTCGGGCTCAAGGATCGCATCGGCGCAGCCGAGATCGGCGCGGCGGAGCGCCTGCGCATCGTGGCCAACCTGGGCGTGGGCTACGACAACATCGACCTGGACGCCATGAGCGCCGCCGGCATCGCGGTGTCGAACACCGCCGACGTGCTCAACGAGAGCGTGGCCGACTACACCTGGGCCCTGTTGCTCGGTGCCGCGCGCCGGATGAGCGCCGCCGAGCGCTGGTTGCGCGCCGGACACTGGCAGGCCACCGAATTCAAGGCCTGGCTTGGCACCGACGTGCGCGGGCGCACGCTCGGCATCCTGGGCATGGGTCGCATCGGGCAGGCGATCGCGCGGCGCGCACTCGGGTTCGGCATGCCGGTGATCTACCACAACCGCACACCGCTGCCCGAGGCGGACGAGCGGGGCTGCAATGCGCGTCATGTCGACAAGCAGCAACTGCTGCGCGAATCCGACTTCCTGGTGCTGGCGCTGCCGCTGACCACGCAGACCCGCCATGCCGTGGGCACCGCCGAACTGGCGCAGATGAAGCCGACCGCGATGCTGATCAACATTGCCCGCGGCGGCATCGTCGACGACGCGGCGCTGGCCACGGCGTTGCGCGAACGCCGCCTGGCCGGTGCGGCGCTGGATGTTTTCGAGGGCGAGCCGAAGGTTCATCCGGCGCTGCTCGCGCTCGACAACGTGGTGCTCAGCCCGCATATCGCCAGCGCCACCACCGAAACCCGCCGCGCGATGGCCTCGGTGGCGGTGGACAATGTGCTGGCCATGTTCGGCCACGGTCCGCAGGCCGGGCGTCCGCCCAATATCCTCAACCCGAACGTGCTGTGAGCGGCACGGTCTTCCTATTCCGAGAGCAAGCCACCCCATGAGTCAGAAGAGCAGTTACAAGGTCGCCATGGTCGGCGCCACCGGTGCGGTCGGCGAGACCGTGCTGGCGATCCTCGCCGAGCGCGATTTCCCGGTCAGCGAGCTGGTGCCGCTGGCCAGCGAGCGTTCGGCCGGCGGCAAGGTCAGCTTCGCGGGCCGGGACATCACCGTGCAGTTGCTGGACACCTACGACTTCGAAGGCGTCGACATCGCGTTCTTCTCCGCGGGTGGTTCGGTCAGCCGCGAACACGCGCCGCGGGCAGCGGCAGCCGGCGCGGTGGTGATCGACAACACTTCCGAGTTCCGCTACCAGAACGATATTCCGCTGGTGATCAGCGAGGTCAACCCGCACGCGATCGCCCAGTACACCAGTCGCGGCATCATCGCCAACCCGAACTGCTCGACCATGCAGATGCTGGTGGCGCTGGCGCCGATCCATCGTGCGGTGCAGATCGAGCGGATCAACGTGGCCACCTACCAGTCCGTTTCCGGCGCGGGCCGCAGCGGCATGGAGGAACTGGGGCGGGAAACCGCGGCCCTGCTGAACTTCCAAAGCGTGGAGCCGGGCAAGAAATTCCCGGCGCAGATCGCGTTCAATGTCATCCCGCAGATCGACGACTTCCAGCCCAACGGCTACACCAAGGAGGAAATGAAGCTGGTGTGGGAGACCCGCAAGATCCTGGAGGACGAGTCGATCCAGGTGAATCCGACCGCGGTGCGGGTACCGGTGTTCTATGGCCATTCCGAGGCCGTGCACATCGAGACCAGCGAAAAGATCACCGCCGAGCAGGCCCGCGAACTGCTGCGCCAGGCGCCGGGCGTGGTGTTGGTGGATGAGCGCAAGCCGGGTGGCTATCCGACCCCGGTGGGCGAGGCTGCCGGGGCGGACGGGGTCTTCGTGGGGCGGGTGCGCGAAGACATCTCGCACGATCGCGGGCTGGACCTGTGGATCGTGTCGGACAATATCCGCAAGGGCGCGGCGCTCAATGCGGTTCAGATCGCCGAGTTGTTGATCGAGGACTATCTCTGAAATGCGTTTGATCCAGGTATTTGTATTTGCGTGCCTTGTGTCGGCCGGTGCCGCCTGGGCGACGGCCCAGGCCCCGGCCTCGGCGCACGCGCAGCCGGGAGCCGCTGCTGCCGCCCGGGACGGGGGCGGGGTGCAGCGCAAGGTGGCGCGCAGCGAGGCCGAGGTCAAACGGCTGGAACGCGACGTGCAACGGCGGGAATCGGACAGCAAACGGGCCGGCGAACGCCTGCAGGAGCAGGACAAGGCGATCGCCGAGCTGCAGAAGCAGCTGCAGGAATTGCAATCCGGCCAGTCCGGCGGGCAGCATTGAAAGGCGTTGCCGGGGTGAGAACACACCGCAGCAATGCATCGCAAGTATTCGTCGCGCCTATTGTTGATTGGCCTTCATGTAACTAAAGTGGCACCTCGATTGGGGTCGTGGTCGTCAATCGCGGCAACGCCAACCTAGAGAGTTGCGTCAGGATCGTTCGGGGGAACACGCATGAATCGTTCGTTGAAATTGTCGGTGCTGATCGCGCTGGCGCTGGGCACCAGCCAGGCGATGGCCATGGATCTGGGCCAGATCCAGGTCAAGTCGGCGCTGGGCCAACCGCTGCTGGCCGAGATCCCGCTGCATTCGGACAATCCGGCGGAGCTGCAGAATCTCAGCGTCCAGCTGGCTTCCACCGAGGAATTCGCGCGCGCCGGCATCGTGGGCGGACGCACCTCGATCCCGCTGCATTTCAGCGTGGCCAACGCCGGCGGCGCCCATCCGGTGATCCGCATCACCAGCAGCACGCCGGTGGACGATCCCTTCCTCGACCTGTTGCTTGAGGTGAACGGCAAGGCCGGCAAGAGCGTGCGCGAGTACGCGATCCTGCTCGACCCGCCGAATGCCGCCGCGAAGGCCCCGGTGGCGGCGACTCCCGCCCCCGTCCGGTCCGCGCCCCACCCGAAGGCTCCCGTCGCATCCGTCGCTGCAGCGCCGAAGGCGACTGCGCCTGCGCCTGCGGCAAGGCCGGCCGCGCCCGTGGCCGGCAACGGCCAGCTCGGTCCGGTCGAGCGCGGCCAGACCCTGTCCGGCATCGCGCGCGACGTGGCTCCGTCCGGCGTCGACGTGCAGCAGATGATGCTGGCGCTCAAGCAGGCCAACCCTGATGCGTTCTACCGCGACAACATCAATGCATTGAAGAGCGGTGCGGTGCTGCGCGTGCCGACCTCGGCCGAGGCGCAGGCGATGACCATCGCTGCCGCTGCCGCCGAAGTCCGTCGCCAGAACAGCGACTGGCGCGCCGGCGTGCCTGGCAAGCCCACGATCGTGGCCGATGCCGCTACCCGTGCGTCGAGCTCCGATGCTTCCACCGCCGCTGCCGGCAATGGCGACCGGCTCGCGCTGGTGCCTGCCAGGCAGGGCAGTGGCGCCGGAACCCAGGGCACGGGCGCTGGCGACAAGTCCTCTGCCAGCCTGCGCCAGGATCTGCTGCGGAGCCGGGAAAGCCTGGCCAGCCTGCAGCAGCAGAGTTCGGACCTGAAGACCCGGCTGAAGGACCTCAGCGACATCAACAGCAAGAACGAACGACTGCTGTCGCTGAAGGACAACGAGATCGCCGAACTGCAGGCCAAGCTGGCCGCAGCAAGGAAAAGCGCCGGCATGCCGGCTGTTGCCGCCAGTGCGACCAAGGTGGCAGCTGCTCCCGCACCTGCCGCGGCCGCGCCGGCTGCCAGGACCGAGCTTGAAGCGACCCATGCCGGCACGACCATGACGCCGCCTGCGACCGCCACGCCGGCGTTGGCATCCACTGCGGCCAGTGCGCCGGTTTCCTCCGCCACCACGGTGACCACGCCGCTGGCGGACTCGGCGGCCGTCAAGCCGGTCGAGCCGGTCAAGCCGCCAGTGACCAGGCCGGTCGCGCCGCGCCCCGCGCCGACTCCCGCGCCGGTCGAGGAACAGCCGTGGTACATGCAGACCTGGGCATGGGCTGCCGGTGCTGCCGCGGTCGCGCTGCTGGTCCTGCTGGCGATGCTGGGCCGTCGGCGCAAGCCGGCTGCCGCCGCGGCAGCCAAGTCGTCCACCTCGCTGGCCGACCGTTTCGGAGCCGTCCCCGGTGCTGCCGAGCAGGATCTGCTGGGCGATGATGTCGACCAGGAAGAGCTGCTCGACCAGCTGGCCGAGCATCCGGATGACATCGGCCTGCACCTGGAACTGGTCACGCTGTATTACTCGCGCCGCGACGTCGATCACTTCGAGGCGGCTGCCGAGGCAATGCATGCCCACATCACCGACCCGCAGCAGGACGAGTGGCAGGACGTGCTGCACATGGGCGAGGACCTGGTGCCCGGTCACCCGCTGTTCGACCACCACGAGGCGTCCACCACGCACGACGAGGCCGACGCCCATGGCGAGTTCAACATCGACGACTACGCCGATGCGAGCGACGCGCCCACCGTGGTCTCCTCGATGCCGCCGCTGCCCGGCGCCGGCCCGAAGAAGGTCAGCGAGTACAACTTCAACTTCGACCTGACCCATCCCGCCGCGACGCCGCCGGCGCGTCCGGAAGCGGCGCCGGAAGACGTCACGGTGGTGGCGCCCCACGCTCCCGCAGCACCGGCGGAGCCGGCTTCGGACTGGAATTTCGAGGAGGCCGAGCGTGCCCCGGCGAGCCACGACGATGACCGGGATCTCGGTGAATTCAACGACGATCCGGTGGACACCAAGCTCGACCTGGCACGTGCCTACGTCGACATGGGCGACGCCGAGGGCGCCCGCGCCATGCTGGGCGAGGTGATGAAGGAAGGCAGCCAGATGCAGCGTGACGTGGCCAAGCGGCTGCTGGACAGCCTGCACTGAGTTTCCTGCTTTGCTTGTGTGGCATCGGGCCGGCCTAGCCGGCCCGATGCCGTTTTGGCCTGCTAATCTTCGACGTTTCCCCCTCAGGTTCTGCACGATCCATGCGTATCGCTCTGGGCATCGAGTACGACGGCACCGACTTCTGCGGCTGGCAGCGGCTGAAGCAGGATGTCAGCGTGCAGGGTGCGCTGGAGCGGGCGCTGTCGATGGTGGCCGCGCATCCGGTCGAGGTCAGCTGCGCCGGTCGCACCGACGCGGGCGTGCATGGCCGCTGCCAGGTCGTGCATTTCGATACCGACGCCAACCGCGACATGCGTGGCTGGATACTGGGCAGCTGCTCCAACCTGCCGAACAGCGTGGCCGTGCTGTGGGCGCAGCCGGTACCGGACAGTTTCCATGCGCGTTACGCCGCGCGCAGCCGGCGCTACCGCTATCACCTGCTGAACCGGCCGGTGCGTGCGGCGCTGGATGCGCGCTACGTCACCTGGGAGCGCCTGCCGCTGGACGCCGAGCGCATGCATGTCGCCGCCCAGTCCCTGCTGGGCGAGCATGATTTCAGCGCATTCCGCGCCTTGTCCTGCCAGGCGGCGCACCCGCGGCGAAGCGTGCTGGCGGTGAGCGTGCGACGCGAGGGCGAGCAGCTGTTCGTGGAGATCGAGGCGAATGCCTTCCTGCATCACATGGTGCGCAATATCGTCGGTTCGCTGCTGCCGATCGGCCGCGGCGAACAGCCGGTCGAATGGATGGGCGAACTGCTGGCCGGCCGTGACCGCCAGGTGGCCGGCCCCACCGCGGCGGCTTCCGGCTTGACCTTCATCGGTCCACGCTATGAGCGCCACTGGCATCTGCCGGACGAGGTCAGCCAGCCATGACCCGGATCAAGTGCTGCGGCATGACCCGGGTCGACGACGCCGTGCTTGCCGCACGGCTGGGTGTCGATGCGATCGGGCTGGTGTTCACCGCGCGCAGTCGACGCCAGGTCGGCCTGGCGCAGGCCCGCGGCATCGTCGAGTCGTTGCCGCCTTTCGTGGCGACCGTGGCCTTGTTCATGGACGACGAGGCGAGCCTGGTGGAACGGGTGCTGGAGCAGGTGCGGCCATCGCTGCTGCAGTTCCACGGCGAGGAAACCGACTCCTGGTGCGCGCAGTTTGGCCATCCATTCCTGAAGGCGCTGGCGATGGGCGAGGGCGCCGCCGGTCTGTCGCGCCGGCACGACTATCCGCATGCCGTCGGCCTGCTGCTGGATGGCCATGCCCGTGGCGAGGCCGGCGGCAGCGGCAAGACGTTCGACTGGTCGCTGCTGCCGCCAGTGCGCGAAAAGCCGCTGATCGTTGCTGGCGGGCTGGGGCCGGGCAACGTGGCGGAAGCCGTGCGCATGGCCCGACCATGGGCGGTGGACGTGGCCAGTGGCGTGGAATCCGCGCCCGGCATCAAGGACCCGGCGCGGCTGGAAGCCTTCGTTCGCGCGGTGCGCGCGGTTGACGCGGAGTAGACCGCATGCCGGCTGCGATCGAGGAATATGGCCAGCGTGGCCAGCCACTCGAACTGGACGACCTGGTCGGCGGTGAGCGGCCTCGGGTCATCCGCGGGCTGTGCCGCGACTGGCCGCTGGTGGGCTGGGCGCGGCAATCGGATACGGCGTTGGCGCAAGGCCTGGCCGCGTGGGACAACGGCAGCGACGTCGATGCCTTGCTGATGGCGCCGGCAGAGGGCGGCGTGATCGGCTACAACAGCGCCTTCGACGGTTTCAACTATCAGCATCATCGGGTCTCGGTTACCCAGGTGCTGCAGCGGCTGGCCGCCTGCAGCCGACTGCCCGACCCGCCCGGTCTGGCCTTGCAGAGTGCCTTGATCGCCGAGTGCTTGCCGGGTTTTCTCGAACACCATGCACTGGCCTTCCTCGATCCGCAGATCCAGCCGCGCCTGTGGATCGGCAATCGCGTCACCACCCCGGTGCATTTCGACGAATACGCCAACATCGCCTGCGTGGTCGGTGGCAGCCGGCGCTTTACCCTGTTTCCCACCGATCAGGTGGGCAATCTCTACATCGGGCCGCTGGATTTCGCTCCCACCGGGGCGGCGATCAGCCTGGCCCGGCTGGACCAGGTCGATGATCCGCGTTTCCCGCGCTTGCGCGAGGCGCTGACCCATGCACAGGTGGCCGAACTGCAGCCGGGCGACGCGATCTACATCCCGCCGCTGTGGTGGCATCACGTGGAGTCGTTGCAGCCGCTCAACGCGCTGGTGAATTACTGGTGGATTCCCGGCAGCGGCCGTGGCCGCGCCATGCCGACGGCGCTGGATGGCCTGCTTCACGCCATCCTCAGTTTCAAGTCGCTGGACCCGGCCGATCGCGCGGCGTGGCGCACGCTGCTGGAGCATTACGTATTCGGCGAAGAAGACCCAGCGACACACATTCCCGCATCGGCGCGCGGCGTGCTGGGGCCGCTGACGCCAGCGCGGGCCGAGCAGCTGAAAGAGATGATCCGTCGCCATCTGTAATGCGTCGTCGCGGCTCAGCCGCCGGCCAGTTTCTGGCGCAGCCACTGGGCCAGTGCGTCGGCGCGACGGTCGCCGGAGCGCTGCGGCTTGGCCAGGATCCAGTGGCCCGTGGTGGGCTGGAATCCCCACGGCGCCAGCAGGCGCCCGGTCGCCAGGTCGTCGGCCACCAGCGGCGCCGGCGCGATCGCCACGCCCAGCCCGGCGATGGCCGCTTCCAGCAGATGGTAGAGGTGCGGAAAGCCCGCGCCGCCAGGTGGGCGCGAGGGCGGCAGATCCATGCCACGCAGCCAGTCCGGCCAGGCCTGCGGGCGCGAGGTGGTGTGCAGGACCGGCTCGTCGAGGAGGCGGGCGGGCGGCTGTCCCTGCAGCTGCGGCCAGCCGCTGTAGCGCGGGCTGACCACCGGGCCGATCCGTTCCGGCGCCAAGGTGTCGACCTGCCAGCCCGCGGGCCACGGCGGCGCCGACAATAGCAACAGGGCGTCCAGCGTGCCCAGTTCCGCAGCGGGCGATGACTCCTGTGCCGACAGATGCAGGCGCAACCCGGGCAGATCGTGCGCCAGCCGGTCCAGCCGCGGGATCAGCCAGCGCGCCAGCAGGCTGCTGGCGCAACCGAGCACGAACGGTGAGTGCTCGTGGTGATGACGCAGGGCAGCCCAGCTGTCGCGCAATTGCTCGAAGGCGAGGCCGGCGCCCGCGTGCAGCTGTTCGCCCGCCTCGGTCAGTGCCAGTCCGCGGCCCTGGCGCGAGAAAAGTGGTCGGCCCAGCGCTTCGTCGAGCAGGCGCAGTTGCCGGCTGACCGCGCCATGGGTGACGTGCAGTTCCGTCGCGGCCCGGCCCACGCTGTGCAGTCGCGCCACCGCCTCGAAGGCGCGCAAGGCATTCAACGGTGGCAGTTCGCGCCCTGACATGATTGAGTTTTCCTGAGGTATGGAGGCGATCTTATCGCTTTTCCGCACGGTCAACACTGCGATAACCTTCAGGGCATTCCCGATCCGATGATCGGGATCTTCAGTTTTTCGCACAGGAATCCCGCCATGCCCACGATCCAGGACTACCACCGCTGGCCCGACGAGCACGGCCGCTTCGGCAACTACGGTGGCAGTTATGTCGCCGAGACGCTGATGGCGCCGCTGGCCGAGCTGGGCGAGGCCTACGAGCGCCTGCGCCAGGATGCAGGCTTCCTCGCCGAACTCGACCGCGACCTGCAGCACTACGTGGGGCGGCCCAGTCCGGTCTATCACGCCGAGCGGCTGTCGCAGCATGTCGGGGGCGCGCGCATCCTGCTCAAGCGCGAGGACCTCAACCACACCGGCGCGCACAAGATCAACAACACCGTCGGCCAGGCGCTGGTGGCCCGGCACATGGGCAAGCGGCGGATCATCGCCGAGACCGGGGCCGGCCAGCATGGCGTGGCCAGCGCCACCGTGGCCGCCCGCCTGGGCATGCAGTGCGTGGTCTACATGGGCGCGGTGGACATCGAGCGGCAGAAGATCAACGTCTACCGGATGAAGCTGCTGGGCGCCGAGGTGGTGCCGGTGACGTCCGGTTCGAAGACGCTGAAGGATGCGCTGAACGAGGCGATGCGCGACTGGGTCACCAACGTGGCCGACACTTTCTACATCATCGGCACGGTGGCCGGCCCGCATCCATACCCGAAGATGGTGCGCGACTTCAACGCCATCGTGGGGCGCGAGGCGCGGGCCCAGGTGCTGGCGCAATACGGCCGCCTGCCCGACGTGCTCACCGCGTGCGTGGGCGGCGGCTCGAATGCGATCGGCCTGTTCCATGCCTTCCTCAATGATGCCGATGTGCGCATCGTCGGCGCCGAGGCGGCAGGCGAGGGCATCGCCACCGGTCACCACGCCGCTTCGCTGGCTGCGGGTCGCCCCGGCGTGCTGCATGGCAACCGCACCTATGTGCTGTGCGACGACAACGGCCAGATCACCGAGACGCATTCGATCTCGGCCGGACTCGACTATCCCGGCGTCGGCCCGGAGCACGCGTTCCTGAAGGACGCCGGGCGCGCCGAGTATGTCGGCGTGACGGATGACGAGGCGATGGAGGCATTCCACCTGCTGGCCCGCACCGAAGGCATCCTGGCCGCGCTGGAGTCCAGCCATGCGGTCGCCCAGGCGATGAAGCTGGCGCGCGAGCTGCCGAAGGACGGCATCGTGCTGTGCAACCTCTCCGGTCGCGGCGACAAGGACGTGCACACGATCGCCGCGCGCGAAGGAGTCGAGGTATGAGCCGCATCGATCGCCGCTTCGCCAAACTCAAGGCCGCCGGCCGCACCGGGCTGATCCCGTTCGTCACCGCCGGTGATCCCGCGCCCGCGCACATGGTCGCCCTGATGCATGCGCTGGTCGATGCCGGCGCCGACCTGATCGAACTGGGCGTGCCGTTCTCCGATCCGATGGCCGACGGTCCGGTGATCCAGCACGCCAGCGAGCGGGCGATCGCCCAAGGGGTCGGATTGAAGGAGGTGCTGGACTGGGTCGGCGAGTTTCGCGTGCGCGATGCAGACACGCCGATCGTGCTGATGGGCTATCTGAATCCGGTCGAGATCCATGGCTACACGCGCTTCGCGCAGGAGGCCGTGGCGGCCGGTGTCGATGGCGTGTTGTTGGTCGATTGCCCGTTGGAGGAATCGACCGTGCTGCAGCCGCTGCGTGACGCCGGGCTGCAGCAGATCCTGCTGGCTGCGCCCACCACCGCACCCTCGCGTATGGCGCAGCTGTGCGGTTCGGCCGAGGGTTTCCTGTACTATGTCTCGTTCGCCGGCATCACCGGTGCGGCACACTTGAGTACCGGCGATATCGCCGCACGCGTGGCGGACATCCGCACCCGGGCGAAGGCGCCGGTGGCGGTGGGCTTCGGCATCCGCGATGCGGCAAGCGCGAAGGCGATTGCCGGTTTCGCCGATGCGGTGGTGATCGGCAGTGCGCTGGTCGAGCGGTTGTCGGGTGCCACCGACGCGGCGGAAATCACCGCCCGTGCGCAAGGTTTCCTGCAGCCGATCCGTGCGGCGCTGGATGCACACTGAAACGGTCGCCTGGCCGTTTCGGGTCAGGAACGTTTGAGGTGTTGCGATGAATTGGCTGCAGAAGATCATGAACCCGCGGACCCGTCCGCAGGGAACCAACGGCGGCAAGGGTTCGGTGCCCGAGGGTGTGTGGGAGAAGTGCGGTGGTTGCGGCACCGTGCTGTACAAGCCGGAACTGGAGCGCAACCTGATGGTGTGCCCCAAGTGCGGCCATCACCATTACATCAGCGCGCGGATGCGGCTGGACGCGCTGCTCGACGACGGCTCGGCGCAGGAACTGTGGGCCAGCCTCGAGCCCACCGATCCGCTGAAATTCCGCGACTCCAAGAAGTACCGCGACCGCATCACCTCGACCCAGAAAAAGACCGGCGAGAAGGATGCGATGGTCGCCATGAGCGGCAAGCTCAAGGGCCGGCCGCTGATGGCGGTGGCCTTCGAGTTCGCCTACATGGGTGGCTCGATGGGTTCGGTGGTCGGCGAGAAATTCGCCCGCGCCGCCGAGCGCGCGCTGGCCGACAGGAGCGCCCTGGTGTGCTTCTCCGCCACCGGCGGCGCGCGCATGCAGGAAGCGCTGTTCTCGCTGATGCAGATGGCCAAGACCTCGGCGGCGCTGGCGCGCCTGCGCGATGCCGGCGTGCCCTACATCAGCGTGCTGACCAACCCCACCACCGGCGGCGTCTCCGCCAGCCTGGCGATGCTCGGCGACATCAACATCGGCGAGCCGAAGGCGCTGATCGGTTTTGCCGGTCCGCGGGTGATCGAGCAGACCGTGCGCGAGACCCTGCCGGAAGGTTTCCAGCGTTCGGAGTTCCTGCTCGACCACGGCGCGATCGACATGATCGTCGACCGCCGCGAGATGCGCGACAAGCTGGCCGACCTGCTCGGCATCCTGACCCGGGCCGATCGCGCGGCCTGAGTCGAGGCATTCGGTTGGCCATGAGCGATGCCGCCTGCGGGCGGCATCGTCGTATCCGCCGCGGGGTTTTCCACAGCGGCTGTGGAAGTGTTGCGGCAAACCGTGTGGACAAGCGCGACTCCCCACTTGCCGATCAGTGACTTGCTACGCGCTGGTCACCAATTGTCCAGATCGCGGTGACCGGTTTCGCGCGTTCGCCGCATGCGTGCAGCGCCAAGTTTTCCACAGCTGGTGTGGGTGTCTTCTGTACAAGCCTGTGGACAACCGTCGTTCGCCTTTTGCCGGCAGACACTTGGCTCACTTTGTCGATTTTTTGAGCGGTCGCGCGAAGTTCTCCACAGCGATTGTGGAGCGTGCCGGGTAAAGCCTGTGGACAAGTAGGCTATCTGTCTGAGCACAAAGGAACTCGCTACGGCGTGCGCAAAGCCTGCACAGCGAGCCGGCTCGGTGAGGCGGCTCAGATCGTCATCGGCCACAGCCAGATCGACGCGCCACCCACGCCGCCGCCAAGCACGATGGCGGCGAGCACGTCGCTGGGATAGTGCAGCCCCAGGACCACTCGCGAAACTCCCACCAGCGTGGTGAAACCCAGCAGCAAGGGTGCCAGCTGCGGATACCAGGCCAGTGCCACCACGGTGAACCCCACGGCCTGCAAGGTATGCCCGGAAGGGAAACTGAATTCGTCCAGCGGCGGCATGCGGGCGATCACGCCGGGGCAGGCGCGGTAAGGGCGCGGTCGCCGGGTCCAGCGCTTGAGCACGCGGTACAGCAGCAGGGCCGCCAGGCCGGTGAGTGCCATGTGCAAGGCCGCGGCCAGGCCGCGCTGACCACCGAGCATGGCCAGTGCAAGCATCAGCGTGTACCAGAACACGCCGTCGCCGAGCCGGCTGACGATGCCGAAGAGCATGCCTACCACGCGTCGCCCGCCCCAGTGATTGGCGAACACGCAGACGCGGCGATCCAGGGCGAAACGCGGCCCGGGCAGGAGATCAGAAGTGGGCGGTGACGGCGGCGTGCTCATGCAGGTTCTCCTCGGCCATCTCGCGCAGCAGGGTTTCGAAATCGCGGATCACCGATTCCGGTGAAAGCCCGGCCATGCTGGCGCGGGCAGCGCGGCCCATGTGACGGATCAGGGCCGGGTTGCCGGCCAGCCGCACTGCCGCATCGATGAAGCCCTGCGCGTCGCCGGATTCGATGCCATAGCCGTTGACGCCGTGGTCGAGATGTTCGCGTGCCGCGCCTTGCGCATACGCGACCACCGGCAGGCCGGCGGCGAGAGCCTCGATGATCACGTTGCCGAAGGTTTCGCTGAGGCTGGGGAACGGAAACAGGTCGGCGCTGGCGACGTGGCGCGCCAGCGCTTCGCCGCGCTGCATCCCGGCGAAGATGAAGTCCGGGTGCGCCGCCTGCAGTGCGGCCCGCGCCGGACCATCTCCTACCCAGAGGTAGCGCGCCTGCGGCTGTCGACGGCGGATCGCGTCAAAGGCCTCGATCGCCAGTTCGAGATTCTTTTCCGCCGCGATGCGTCCCACGTAAAGCACCACGGGTGTGGCGGCGTCGACGCCCCAGCTGGCGCGCAGGGCGTCGTCGCGCCGACCCGGATGGAAGAGCTGCGTGTCCACGGCGCGACGCAGCACGCGCGCGTTGGCGATACCCATGGCATGCAACTCCCGTGCGAGTGTGTCGGTCGGCACCAGCGTGGCGGCGGTGCGCTGGTGAAAGCGGCGCAGGTAGCCGCGCAGCAGCGGTGCGAGAAGGCCCACGCCGTAGTGGCTGGCGTAGTGATCGAAGCGGGTGTGGAAGCCACTGCACAGCGGGATATCCAGTTGCCTGGCGGCGCGTGCCGCAGACCAGCCGAGCGGGCCTTCCGTGGCGACATAGACCACGTCGGGCCGCTGCTGCGTCCATTGCCGCTGCAACGCACGTCCGGCTGGCCAGCCGAAGCGCAAGCCGGGATAGCGGGGCAGGGCGGCGCCGCGCAACTCGATCACATCGATGCCCGGTTCGGCGCGGGATGGTTGCGGCTGATGCGGCCGCACCAGCTGGATCTCATGTCCGCGCGCGGCAAGACCAGTGGCGAAGCCATGCACGGTCAGCGCGACCCCGTTGATCTCGGGTGGATAGGTTTCGCTGACAATCCCGATGCGCATGACCATGTCCGTGCCGGTTTGCCGCAGCATCGCCGCGCGGCGTTGCGACGGCATGGCGGAGGCATGACGTGGTGCTTACACTGAAGCCTGTTTTCTTCCGCTGGAGACCGACGATGAAACGCATCCTGCTTGCCCTGGCGCTGACGGGCCTGACCGCCACCGCGATCGCCACCGATGCTCCCGTCCTGCCCACCACGGCCGCGCCGGCCGGTGCGGAGGTCTACATCATCTCGCCCGTCGATGGCGCCACCGTGGGTCAGGAAGTCACCGTGCGATTCGGCCTGAAGGGCATGGGCGTGGCGCCGGCCGGCATCGGCAAGGAGCACGCCGGCCACCACCACCTGCTGGTCGACGTGAAGGATCTGCCCGCCGCGGGCCAGCCGATTCCCGCTGATGCCAACCACATCCACTTCGGCGGTGGCCAGACCCAGGCCACGCTGAAGCTCGCGCCGGGAACGCATACGCTGCAACTGGAACTAGGCGACCAGCATCACGTGCCGTTCGAGCCGGCGCTGGTGTCGAAGAGGATCACCATCCACGTCAAGTGATCAGGCGCGGACGGGTGTCGCAGATCGGTTAAAATCGGCAGCTTCGCCTTCGCTGCCGATATCCCGATGACCGTACGCACCCGCTTCGCCCCCAGCCCCACCGGTTTCCTGCACATCGGCGGTGCGCGCACTGCGCTTTATTGCTGGCTCGAATCGCGCCGTCGCGGCGGTGAATTCATCCTGCGCATCGAGGACACCGATCGCGAGCGTTCCACCGACGAGGCCGTGCAGGCGATTCTCGACGCCATGCACTGGCTGGATCTGGATGCCGACGAGGGTCCGTTCTACCAGACCCAGCGACTGCAGCGTTACAAGGAAGTTGCCGACCAGCTGCTCGCCGCCGGCCACGCCTACTACGCCTACGAGAGCAAGGCCGAAATCGAGGCGATGCGCGAGGCCGCGATGGCGGCGGGCGAGAAGCCCCGCTACAACGGTCATTACCGCGACCGCAACGAGCCTTTCCGCGAAGACCCCAACCGGGTGATCCGCTTCCGCAACCCGCACGAGGGTTCGGTGGTGTTCGAGGACAAGGTGAAGGGGCGCATCGAGTGGGCCAACACCGAGCTGGACGACCTGGTGATCTTCCGCTCCGACGGCTGGCCGACCTACAACTTCGCCGTGGTGGTCGACGACATCGACATGGGCATCACCGAGGTGATCCGTGGCGACGACCATGTCAACAACACGCCACGCCAGATCAACATCTACAAGGCGCTGGGCGCGCCGGTGCCGGAGTTCGCGCACCTGCCGATGATCCTGGACAAGGAAGGCAAGAAGCTGTCCAAGCGCACCAGCGCGGTCAGCGTGATGGACTATCGCGCCGACGGCTTCCTGCCTCACGCGATCCTCAACTACCTGGTGCGGCTGGGCTGGTCGCATGGCGACCAGGAAATCTTCTCGCGCGAGGAGATGATTGCGCTGTTCGACATCGGCCACTGCAACAAGGCCGCCTCGCGTTTCGACACCGAGAAGCTGGCCTGGCTCAACCAGCATTATCTGAAGACCGACGAGCCGCAGTCGCTGGCAGCCGAGTTCGAATGGCACCTGCAGCGCGCCGGCATCGATTTCAGCCATGGCCCCGCGCCGGTCGACGTCATCGTGGCCTTGCGCGACCGGGTGCACACGCTGAAGGAAATGACCGAGCGCGCGGCGATCTGGTACGGCCCGATCACCGAGTGGGACGACAAGGCCGTCGCCAAGCACCTGAAGAACGACAGTGCGCCGGCCGTGCTGGAAGCGGCGAAGCTGCTGCTGGCCGAATGCGAATGGCAGCCCGGGCCGATCCACCAGGTGATCGAGCAGGTGGCGGCGAAGCTGGAACTGGGCATGGGCAAGATCGCCCAGCCGTTGCGGGTGGCGATCACCGGCACCCAGGTATCGCCGTCGATCGATCAGACCCTCTATCTGGCCGGTCGCGCCGAGGCACTCAGGCGCATCGACGTCGCCATCGCGATGGCCCGCGGCTGATGCGGCTTCGGTCGATGGCGCACTGAGCGCGGCATGGACGAATGGCTGGCCAGGGCCACCCACGGCGTCGATCCCGACGCACCGGGCGCGTTCTGGCACGTCTTCTTCAACCTGTTGAATATGCTGCCGTGGGCAGCCATGTTCTGGTGGAACCTGCTGTTTGTCGCGGTGGGAGCCTTGCTGGGCTGGTGGCGCGGACGCCTGCTGGAAAGCATCGTCTGGGCCTGGGTGCTGGGGCCGATCGGCTGGATCGTGATCCTGCGCAAGTCCCGCCGGCCGCCACTGGCGAAGCCACCGCCGCTGCCACAGGGCCGCCGCCCGGTACCACGCAGGTAGCGGTGTATGATCCCCACGAGGTGACATCTTGAGCCACGACGCCGCCAGCAACCATCCGCGCCACGCGCACCACCACGACGACGCGAAGGGCTTCGTGCGTGCCGTGGAGCATGCCAGCGAGGAGCGCGGCCTGCGCCTCACCCCGCTGCGCAAGGAAGTGCTGGAACTGATCGCCGCTGCGCACAAGCCGGTGAAGGCCTATGACCTGCTCGACCAGTTGCGCGAGAAGCACGGCAATGCGGCGCCGCCCACCGTCTACCGCGCGCTCGACTTCCTGCTCGAGAACGGCTTCATCCACAAGCTGGAATCGATCAACGCCTTTGTTTCCTGCCATCACCCGGCCGAGGCGCACCAGGTGCCGTTCCTGATCTGCGACGTCTGCTCCAGCGCGCAGGAAGTCTGCGACGAGCGGGTGGCGGACCTGATCGAGGCGCAGGCGAAGGCGCTGGGGTTTCGGCCGCAGGCGCAGACCCTGGAAGTGCACGGCACCTGCCGGAACTGCCGCAAGGGCTGAGGTGCTTCTTCGGGGCTGGCGAAGCGAAGTGTTATAAAGTAACATGTGGTCACCGGACATGGAGTCGCCCCGTCGGGCGGCGCCGGGTCAATCGATGAATCCCGAGCAGTCGAACAAATCCCGCTGGTGGCACCTGGCCGATCGCGTTGGCGCGATGGCCTCGTTCCTGTGCGCGATCCACTGCGCCTTGCTGCCGTTCGTGCTGGCCCTGCTGCCGCTGATCGGCCTGGAATTCCTGGCCGACCACCGCTTCGAGCGCATCTTCGTGCTGTGCGCCTGCATGCTGGCATCGCTGGTGCTGGTGCGCGGTTTTCGTCGGCACCGGCGCAGCCTGCCGCTGCGCCTGGCGGTGCCGGGACTGTCGCTGCTGCTGCTCGGCATCGCCTTCATCGACCTGGGTTCGCCGATCCTGCACAGCGTGCTGGTGACTTGCGGCGGCATGCTGCTGGCGGCGGCGCACTTCGCCAACCTGCGGCTGGACAGCCTCGGCGACAGCGTCCACGAGCACGGTACGCAGTGCGCGCATTGATCACGGGTGATTGTGTAACGGCGAAGCCCGTTCCTAGCATGCAGGGATGAACATGCCGCACCACGACCATTCCCACGACCATTCCCATGACCGTCGCCATGATCACGCGCATCCGGCGAAGCATGCCGGGGGCGGCGCCCACGACCACGACCACGGCGCCGCAGGCGCCGGAAACAGTCGCAAACTCCTGCTGGCGCTGGTGTTGACCGGCATCATGATGATCGTCGAAGTGATCGGCGGGCTGTGGTCCGGCTCGCTGGCCCTGCTGGCCGATGCAGCGCACATGATGGTCGACACGCTGGCCCTGTTGCTGGCCGTGGTTGGTGCGTGGATGGCCACCCGACCCGCCGATGCCAGGCGCAGCTACGGTTATGGCCGGATGGAAGTGCTGGCCGGTTTCGTCAACGCACTGAGCCAGTTCGTGCTGGTGGCGTGGATCGCATGGGAGGCGGTGATGCGCCTGCGCCATCCGGGCCAGATCCTTTCCGGCGTGATGCTGGTGGTCGCCGTCGCCGGTCTGCTGGTCAATGCGCTGGTGCTGCGCACCCTGCACGGACATGCGCATGACGACGTCAACCTCGCCGGCGCCAGCCTGCACGTGCTTGGCGACCTGCTGGGTTCGCTGGCGGCGGTGCTGGCGGCGCTGGCGATCCGCTGGTTGGACTGGTTGTGGGCCGATCCGCTGCTGTCGCTGCTGGTCTCGCTGCTGATCCTGAACAGTGCGTGGCGCTTGCTGCGGAAGTCCGCGCACATCCTGCTGGAAGGCGTGCCCGACGGCCTGGACACGAACGAGATGGAGCGCTCGCTGCGCACGGCGGCACCGGGCATCCGCGACATCCATCACCTGCACGTGTGGCAGCTTGCCTCGGGGTCACGCATGGCGACCGTGCATGCCGAACTGGACGAGCAGGCGGACGGCGCCCTGGTGCTGCAGTCGATCAAGCGCCTGCTGCTGGAGCGTTTCGAGGTCCGCCACGTGACCGTGCAGATCGATCCCGGGGCGTGTCCCGACCCGTCCGGGGACTGTGCGGGACATGCTCGTCGCTGACTATCCCGCCATGCCGGGACGCTGCTATGATGGCAGGCCGTTCATCCAATAAATCAAGGAGTTCCCATGGGTAAGGGCGATCGCAAGACCCGTCGCGGCAAGACCTACCGCGGCAGCTACGGCAATACCCGTGCACACGGCGCGCTGCCGGCCGTGGTCGGTGCCAAGCCGACCGTGACCAAGCCGGCTGCGGCCAAGAAGGCGGCGCCGAAGAAGAAGTCGGCCTGAGCCAGCTTCGCCCGGCATTGCTGCAAGAAAACCCCCGCCTCGGCGGGGGTTTTTGCTTTTGGGGAATCGGGAATCGGTGTGAGACCGGCCGCTGGCTGAACCGGCAGGGCAGGGGCTCGACGAGGGTTTGCTGCATGGCCGCCTGCCATGTATGATGCGCTCCACTGTGTTAACGCGTTAGTACATTATGAAGCGTCGATCGCTCGATCCCGAATCCCCGCCCGGCTCCGCCGAGCAGAGTCTCTGCGAGGCCTTGCTGTCCCTGCGCAACAGCGAGGAGATGGGCGCCTTTCTCAGCGACCTGTGCACGCCGGCGGAACTTGAAGTGCTGGTCGATCGCTGGCGGGTAGTGCCGTACCTGCTCGAAGGCGTGCCGTATCGCGAGATCCACGAGCGCACCGCGGTCAGCATCACCACCATCGGTCGGGTCGCGCGCTACCTCAACCAAGGCAGCGGCGGCTATCTGGCCGCGGCGGCCCGGGCGGCAAGGAAACAGGCCCAGGCGGCAAGGAAGAAGGCATGAAACCGCGTGATCGCCTGCGCATCGCGATGCAGAAATCCGGCCGGCTGACCGAACCGGCGCTGGACCTGCTGACCCGTTGCGGACTGACCTTCCGGCAAAGCCGCGACAAGCTGTTCTGCTTCGGCGAAGGCGAGCCGGTGGATCTGCTGCTGGTGCGCGACGACGACATCCCCAGCCTGATCGCGCAGGGCGTCTGCGACCTGGGCATCGTCGGGCGCAACGTGCTGGGCGAGTTCCAGCTCACCGCCGGGCGTGACGGCGAGCCGCTCGACGAATTGCGGCCGCTCGGTTTCGGCCGCTGCCGCCTGTCGATCGCGGTGCCCCAGGACATGGCGTACGAAGCGCCGAAGGATCTGGCCGGCACCCGCATCGCCACCTCGTATCCCGGCCTGCTCGGCGAGTGGCTGCGCAGCCGCGGCATCGATGCGGGCGTAGTGACCCTGGCCGGTTCGGTAGAGATTGCGCCGAAGCTGGGCACCGCCGACGCGATCTGCGACCTGGTCCAGAGCGGCGGCACCCTGGTGGCGAACCAGTTGCGCGAAACCGATGTGCTGCTGGAAAGCGAAGCCGTGCTGGCCGGTCCGCTGACCCTGCCGGTGGACGAACGCGGCGACATGCTGGAGCTGCTGCTGAAGCGGCTGGATGGCGTGATCCAGGTGCGCGAATCGCGGTTGCTGCTGCTGCAGACCTCGCGCCACACGCTGGACGCGGTGACCCGGCTGTTGCCCGGCGGACCGCAGCCGACCCTGCTGCCGGTGGCCGGCCAGCCGGACCAGCTGATGCTGCAGGCGCTGTGCGCCGGCGAGGTCAGCTGGCGGCAACTGGAAGAGATCAAGAAGGCCGGCGCGCGCGAGATGTTCGTGCTGCCGGTGGAGAAGATGCTTGCATGAAAAGCCTGGTCTGGAACCGAATGGACGAAGCCTCCCGCCGCGAGGCACTGGCGCGCCCGGCGCAGGCGCGTGCCGACGAACTGCGTGGCGGTGTCGAACGGATCATCGCCATCGTGCGCGAAGGTGGCGACACCGCGTTGCGTGAACTCAGTGCGAAGTACGACCGCTGCGCGCTGGAGGCGATCGAAGTCGACGAGTCCGAGTTCGCCGCGGCCGAAGCGGCGCTGGATTCGGTGCTGAAGGCCGCGATTCGCGAAGCGGCCGCGCGCATCGATTTGTTCCACCGTGCGGCCGCGCCGCAGCCGGTCGCGGTGGACACTGCCCTCGGCGTGCGGGTGGAGCGGATATTGCGGCCGATCAGCCGCGTCGGCCTCTACGTGCCGGCCGGCAGTGCGCCGTTGCCGTCGACGGCGCTGATGCTGGGTGTGCCGGCGCGGATCGCCGCTTGCCACGACGTGGTGCTGTGCTCGCCAGCGCGCGCCGATGGCCGGTGCGACGAGGCCGTCTTGTATGCCGCGCGCCTCACCGGCGTGCACAAGGTGTTCAAGCTCGGCGGTGCGCAGGCGATTGCCGCGATGGCCTATGGCACGGCCAGCGTGCCGAAGTGCGACAAGCTGTTTGGCCCCGGCAACGCCTGGGTCACCGAGGCGAAGCTGCAGGTGTCGTCCGACCCGGATGGCGCCGCGATCGACATGCCGGCCGGGCCGTCCGAAGTGCTGGTGATCGCCGATGCCGATGCGAACCCCGTGTTCGTCGCCGCCGACCTGCTGTCGCAGGCCGAGCACGGGCCGGATTCCCAGGTGATCCTGCTCAGTCCGTCGGCCGATCTGCTGGCCAGGGTGGCGGCGGAAGTCGAGCGGCAGTGCGCTGCCTTGCCGCGCGCCGACGTGGCGCGGCAAGCCTTGGCGCAGAGCCGGCTGATCCTGGTCGAATCGCTGGCGCAGGCGGTCGAGGTGAGCAACCGCTACGCACCCGAACACCTGATCCTGCAGGTCGCCGAGCCGCGCGCGCTGCTCGATCGCATCGACAGCGCCGGCTCGATCTTCCTCGGCCAGTGGACCCCGGAATCCGTCGGCGACTACTGCAGCGGCAGCAACCACGTGCTGCCCACGTACGGTCACGCGCGCAGCTACAGCGGCGTGTCGGTGGCCAGTTTCCAGAAGCAGATCAGCGTGCAGGAAGTCTCTGCCGACGGCCTGCGCCAGATCGGCCCGTGCACCGCGACGCTGGCGGCGGCCGAGCAACTGGAGGCGCACCGCCGCGCCGTGACCCTGCGGCTGGAGGCCCTGGCATGAGCGTGCTCGAGCTGGCCCGTGCCGAGATCCGCGCGATGCAGCCGTATTCCTCGGCCCGCATGGAGGCCAGTGGCGGCCAGGTTTTCCTCAACGCGAATGAATCGGCCTGGCCGCCGCCGGGCGACGATGGCCTGGGCTGCAATCGTTACCCGGAACCGCAACCGGCGGCCTTGGTGGCAACCCTGGCCGCGCTGTACGGCGTGCGCCACGAGCAACTGCTGGTCGGCCGCGGCAGTGACGAAGCCATCGATCTGCTGATTCGCGCGTTCTGTCGAGCGGGCGAGGACGCGGTGCTGATCCAGCCACCGACCTTCGGCATGTACGGCGTCTGCGCCCGTATCCAGAACGCGGCAGTGGTCGAAGTGCCGCTGGCGGATGACTTCACGCTGGACGTGGATGCGGTGCTCGCCGCGGTCACGCCCGCAGTGAAGCTGATTTTCGTCTGCACGCCGAACAATCCCAGCGGCCAGTGCGTACCACGCGAAGATGTCGAGCGTCTGCTGCAGCAGCTCGACGGGCGCGCCCTGCTGGTGGTGGACGAGGCGTACATCGAGTTTGCCTTCGAGCGCAGCGTGGCCGATCTCATCGATCGCTACGAAGGCCTCGCCGTGCTGCGCACGTTGTCCAAGGCCTGGGCGCTGGCCGGCGCCCGCATCGGCTGCCTGCTGGCCAATCCCGCGGTGATCTCGCTGCTGCGGCGGATCATGCCGCCCTATCCCGTGCCGCTGCCGTGCGTGGCCGTTGCGATGGCTGCGCTTTCGGAAGCGGGGCAGGCGCAGGCGCGCGAACACCTGGCGGTGCTGCGCAACGAGCACGAACGGGTGCGCGGCGCGTTGGCTGCGCTGGCCTGCGTCCGCGCCGTGCTGCCCTCGCAGGCGAATTTCCTCGCCGTGCGCTTCGCCGATGCCGGCGCGACCTACCAGCGCCTGCTGGCCGCCGGTGTGGTGGTGCGCGACGTGCGGCGCTATCCGAAGCTGGGTGACGCCCTGCGCATCACCATCGGCGCGCCGGCCGAGAATGACCGGATGCTCGCCGTTCTGGAGGGGGCTGCGCAGGATCGGGGTTTCTCCGGAGGATCGGCATGAAGCAGACAAAACTTCTCTTCGTCGACCGCGACGGCTGCCTGATCGAGGAACCGGCCGACGAGCAGGTCGACAGCTACGCGAAGCTGGCCTTGCTGCCGGGCGTGATCGCCGCGCTGCAGCGCTTCATGGCGGCCGGCTATGAACTGGTGATGGTCACCAATCAGGATGGCCTGGGCACGGACAGCTTCCCGGAGGCCGACTTCAGCGGGCCGCACGAATTGCTGCTGAACATCCTCGCCTCGCAAGGCATCCGCTTCCGCGAGGTGCTGATCGACCGCAGTTTCCCGCATGAAGGCCTGGACACGCGCAAGCCTGGCATCGGCCTGGCGCGCCATTACCTGGCCGATGACGGCTGGAGCCGGGCCGCCTCGGCGATGGTCGGCGATCGCGAGACCGACCTGCAGTTCGCCGCCAACCTCGGCGTGCGCGGCTGTCGAGTCGGTTCGCACGGGGTGAGCTGGGAAGCGCTGGCCCACGAACTGCTCGACGCGCCGCGTACCGCCACGGTGGTGCGCAACACGAAGGAAACCCGCATCACCGTCAGCGTGGATCTCGATCGCGTGGCCGAACCGAAGGCACATACCGGCCTGGGCTTCTTCGACCACATGCTGGAGCAGATCGGCAAGCACGGCGGCTTCGCGCTGGAGCTGGCCTGCGCTGGCGACACCCACATCGACGAACACCACACCATCGAGGACTGTGCACTGGCGCTGGGCCAGGCGCTGAAGCAGGCGCTGGGCGACAAGCGCGGCATCGGCCGTTACGGCTTCACCTTGCCGATGGACGAAGCGCAAGCCAGCGCGGCGCTCGATCTGTCCGGCCGTCCCTGCTTCGTGTTCGAAGGCAGCTTTCCTCGCGAGCGCGTGGGCGAGGTGCCGACCGAACTGGTGCCGCATTTCTTCCGCTCGCTGTGCGAAACGCTGGGCGCAAACCTGCACCTGAGCGTACGCGGCGACAACGCGCATCACATGGTCGAGGCCTGCTTCAAGGTGGTGGCGCGCAGCTTGCGCCAGGCGTTGCGCCGCGAAGGCAGCGAGCTGCCCAGCACCAAGGGTGCGCTGTAATGAGCGTGGTGCTGGTCGACGCGGGCGGTACCAATATCGGTTCGGTGCGCTATGCGCTGCAGCGGCTCGGCGTGGATGCGGCGCTGACTTCCGACGCAACGACGATCCGCCGTGCCGACAAGGTGATCCTGCCCGGGGTCGGCGCGGCCGGCCCCGGCATGGCGCGGTTGCGCGAGCTGGGCCTGGTCGAGGTTTTGCGCGGGTTGACCCAGCCGGTGCTCGGCGTGTGCCTGGGCATGCAGTTGCTGTGCGCGCATTCGGAGGAGGGCGACACGGCATGCCTCGGCGTGATTCCCGCGCCGGTGCGCCGCTTCGTCGATGCCCCCGGCCTGCGCGTGCCGCACATGGGCTGGAACACGTTGTCGATCCGGCAGAAACATCCGTTGCTGGCCGGGCTCGATGACGGCGAGCAGGCCTACTTCGTGCACAGCTACGCGGTGCCGACGGGGGACTACACCCTCGCCAGCAGCGGACACGCCGGTGAGTTTTCGGCCATCGTGGCCCGTGGGAATTTCCACGGCATGCAGTTCCACCCCGAGCGCTCCGCCGCTGTCGGCGCGAGGCTCCTGCGGAATTTCCTCAGCCTATGAGCTTCCACATCATTCCCGCCATCGACCTGCGCGAAGGACGCGTGGTGCGCCTGCGCCAGGGCGACTACGCCCAGCAGACCACGTATGCGCTCGATCCGCGGGAGCTGGCGCTGCGTTACCTGCATGCCGGCGCGCACTGGCTGCATGTCGTCGATCTCGACGGCGCGCGTTCGGGCAACCTGGACAACCTGGCCGTGATCAAGGCGATTGCCGATCACGGCATCGATGTTCAGGCCGGTGGTGGCGTGCGTGACGAGGCCGACTTGCGGCGATTGTTCGACGTGGGGGTTCGGCGCGTGGTGCTGGGCAGCGTGGCCATTCGCGATCGGGAACGCGTCGCTGGCTGGCTCGAGGCATTCGGCAGCGAACGTATCGTCCTGGCGCTGGACACCCGCCGTGTCGGCAATGACTGGCTGCTGCCAAGCGCCGGCTGGACCGAGGTCGAGGCAGCCACACTGGACGAGTTGGCGCCCTGGTACGCCGAACATGGCGCACGCCATCTGTTGTGCACCGACATCGAGCGCGACGGCATGCTCGCCGGTTTCAATCTCGAGTTGTATCGGCACCTCACCGATCGCGTTCCCGAGCTTGATCTGCAAGCGTCGGGCGGCGTGCGCTCGCTGGCCGACATTCGCGCCGCGCGCGAAGCCGGCGCGAAGGCGGTGATCCTTGGACGCGCGCTGCTCGAAGCACGCTTCTCGCTGGAAGACGCACTCACATGCTGAGCCGCCGCATCATTCCCTGTCTCGACGTGCGCGACGGCCAGGTGGTCAAGGGCGTCCGTTTTCGCGATCACGTGGTGATGGGCGAGATCGTCGATCTCGCGCTGCGCTATCGCGATGAGGGCGCCGACGAACTGGTGTTCTACGACATCACCGCCAGTCCCGAGGGACGCGGAGTGGATCGTGGCTGGGTCGAGAAGGTCGCACGCGTGATCGACATTCCGTTCTGCGTCGCCGGCGGCATCCGCTCGGTCGACGAGGCTCGCGCCGTGCTGCACGCCGGCGCCGACAAGATCTCGGTGAACTCGCCCGCGCTGGAACGCCCCGCGCTGATCGACGAACTGGCTGCCGCGTTCGGCGTGCAGTGCGTGGTGGTCGGCATCGACTCGCTGCGCGACACCGATGGTGAATGGCGTGTGCGCCAGTACACCGGTGACCCCACGAAAACCCGGGCACTGGCACGCCGCACGCTGGACTGGATGGTCGAGGCGCAACAGCGTGGCGCCGGCGAGATCGTGCTGAACTGCATGGGCAGCGACGGTGTGCGCGCGGGCTATGACCTCGAACAACTTTTCGCCGCCCGGACGATCTGCCAGGTGCCGCTGATCGCTTCCGGCGGCGCCGGCGCGCCGGAACATTTCCGCGATGCCTTCGTCGACGCCGACGTCGACGGCGCGCTGGCCGCCAGCGTGTTCCACTCCGGTGCCATCGCCATCCCCGCACTCAAGCATTACCTGCACGAATGTGGCGTAGCGGTGCGCCGGTGAGCCACGAGGAAGCAACGATGAGCGACAACACCGATACCAGCCGCCTCGACTGGGCCAAGGGTGATGGCCTGCTGCCGGCGATCGTGCAGCACTGGCTCAGCGGCGAAGTGCTGATGCTGGGCTACATGACGGCCGCGGCGCTGGCCGAAACGCAGCGCAGCGGCCACGTCACTTTTTACAGCCGCAGCAAGCAGCGGCTGTGGACCAAGGGCGAAAGCTCGGGTCACGTGCTCGTGCTGAAATCGCTCCGCATCGACTGCGACGCCGACACCTTGCTGATCCAGGCCGACCCGCGCGGCCCCACCTGCCACACCGGCACCTCCAGCTGCTTCGGCGACGGCGCCGACGTGCGCCCGCCGCTGGGCTTTCTCGCCGAACTCGACGCGCTGGTGGCGCAGCGGCACGCCGAACGCCCCGAGGGCAGCTACACCACCAGGCTGTTCGACGGCGGCATTCGCCGCATCGCGCAGAAGGTGGGCGAGGAGGGCGTCGAGACGGCGCTGGCGGCGGTGGCGCAGGGAGATGACGAGTTGCTTGGCGAAGCGGCGGATCTGCTGTTCCATCTCACCGTGGCGTTGCGGGCACGCGGACTGTCGCTTGGGGATGCGGTGAACGTGCTGGCTGACCGGCATCGTGACGGGTAGGGATGCGGGCGCATCGTCGTGTTGCCGATCTCAATCGGCCAGCCGCGCCACCACCAGATCCAGCAACGCCCTCAGCCGCGCCAGTCGTCGCATGTCGCGGTGATAGCCAATCCAGGTCTCGCGCGCCGGCGGGTCTTCGCCCAGGTCGATGCGCCGCAAGCCGGCGAGCGCGTCGCCAAGCGGGAGCGGCAGGACCGCGACGCCGGCACCCTGCATGCACATTCTTGCCTGCACGGCGCGCGCGTTGCTGCGAAACGCCACGCGGGCATTCGGGAGCACGCGCTGCAACCACGCGACGTCGGGCATGTTGCCGAAGGCGCTGTCCATGGTGATCAGCGTGACACCTTCGCCATCGCCGGCGCGGGGCGGGGGATAGTCGGCGGCCGTATAGGCGCCGTACGGCATGTGCAGCAGCTTGCGCGACACGATGTCGGGTTCGTCGAACGGCCTGATGCGAAACGCCAGGTCGGCTTCGCGGCGTGACAGGCTGAGGAAGCGCGTGTCGGTCAGCAGTTCGACGGTGACGCGCGGATAGGCCCGAGCGAATTCCGCGATGACCGGTGTCAGCAGGTGTTCGGCGAACCAGTCCGAGGCGGTAATCCGCAGCAGGCCGTCAAGTTGCCGTTCCTGGCCGGCCAGCTGACGCTGGAACGCGAGTGCTTCGTCCTCGATGCGTTCGGCGTGGTTGAGTACCGCCGCCCCCTCGTCGGTGAGCACGAAACCTTCCGAGGTGCGCTGGAACAGCTTGTGTCCCACGGCGTTTTCCAGCGCCTGCAACCGGCGGCCCATGGTGGGCTGGGTTTGTCCCAGCTTGCGCGCGGCGGCACCGAGCGTGCCCTCGCGTGCGATGGCCAGGAAGACACGCAGATCGCTCCATTCCATCGCGGCACCTCGTTGGGAAGCCCGGTCGGGACTCATGCAATTATGCATGGAGGACGTGCAGAATCTTGGATTTTCAGACGCAATTGGCGGGCGTAACTTGGCGATCACTTCCTCCCACGCCGAGTACGCCATGACCATCGCTTCCTCCATGCAAGCCGCCGTTCTTGAAAACCACGGTGCTCCGTTCCGCCTGACCAGCATCGCCCGGCCCGTGCCGCAGGCGGGCCAGGTGCTGGTGCGCATCATGGCCAGTGGCGTCAATCCGCTGGACCTGAAGATCCGCAGCGGTGCCGCCGAACACGCCCGTCATCCGCTGCCGGCGATCCTGGGCATCGACATGGCCGGCGTCGTCGTCGCGCTGGGTGCGGGCGTCACCGGCTTTCGGGTCGGTGACGAGGTCTATGGCATGACGGGCGGTGTCGGTGGCGTGCAAGGTTCGCTGGCCGAATATGCGGCCGTGGATGCCAGCCTGCTGGCGCTCAAGCCCGCGCACTTCAGCATGCGCGAGGCGGCCTCGCTGCCGCTGGTCTTCATCACCGCGTGGGAAGGTCTGGTGGACCGCGCTCACGTAGGCGCTGGCCAGACCGTGCTGGTGCAAGGCGGCGCGGGCGGCGTGGGCAGCATGGCGATCCAGATTGCCCGTGCTTTCGGCGCGACCGTTTTCGCCACGGACACCGCGGCGCGCGGCAGCATCAGCCAGCAACTGGGCGCGACACCGATCGACCACGAGCAGATGCCGGTCGAAGAACAGATGGCCGTCCATACGGCCGGTCGCGGTTTCGACGTGGTGTATGACACCGCCGGCGGCGCGAGCCTGGATGCGTCGTTCGGGGCCGTGGCGCGTTTCGGCCACGTGGTCAGCTCGCTGGGTTGGGGTACGCACGCGCTGGCGCCCCTCTCGTTCAGGGCCGCCAGCTATTCCGGCGTGTTCACCTTGCTGCCCCTGCTGACCGGCGAAGGCAAGCCGCATCACGGCGAGATCCTGCGCGAAGCCACGCGACTGGCCGAGGCAGGGATGATCAGGCCGCTGCTGGACGCGCGTCAGTTCGAGCTGGCCACGGTCGGCGAAGCCCATGCCTTGATCGAGCAGCGACAGGCGCGCGGCAAGGTGGTGGTCAGCATCCGGGGATGAAGCATCGCGACGGATGGCCATGTCGGAACGCCTGGCCATCCGTCGCGCCGGTGCTTGTCAGTTGTTTCGACGAGATCGTGAAGCGCAGATGTCATCGATGCGGGACGGGGACATCCCCGCGATCGTCAGAGAAACATGCCGCCCGAAGCCTCCACGCGCTGAGCGTTGATCCAGCCGCTGCCCGGGGCGAGCAGCGCCGCCACGGCGCCGCCGATGTCGTCGGGCAAGCCGGCGCGGCCCAGCGCCGTGTTGCCGGCGATCAAGGCGTTGAGTGCCGCGTTGTCGCGTACCGCACCGCCACCGAAATCGGTTTCGATCGCGCCGGGAGCCAGCGTATTGACCCGGATGCCGCGCACACCCAACTCCTTGGCCAGGTAACGGGTGAGCACCTCCACCCCGCCTTTCATGCTGGCGTAGGCCGCATAGCCGGGCAGCGCGAAGCGGGTCAGGCCGGAGGAGACGTTGATGATGCGGCCGCCATCGGCGATCAACGGCAGCAAGGCCTGGGTCAGGAAGAACGGGCCTTTCAGATGGACGGCCATCATCGTGTCGAACTGCTCCGGCGTGGTGTCGGCGATGGGTGCGACCAGGCCCATGCCGGCGTTGTTGAGCAGGAAGTCGAAGTGCTCGCGTTGCCAGTGGTCGGCGAGGAGCTTGCGTACCGCGCCGGCGAACCCGGGAAATCCGCTTGCGTCAGACACATCCAGCTGCAGGCAGGCGGCGCGGCGACCGAGCGCCTCGATCTCGGCCACGACCGAGCGGGCATCGTCGAGGCCGCTGCGGAAGGTAATGATCACGTCCGTGCCCTGGCGGGCCAGGGCGATGGCGGCGTTGCGACCGAGGCCGCGGCTGCCGCCGGTGATCAGGGCGATGGGGGTCGGGAAAGTCATGGCAGATCCTTGGTGTTGGCCGGAACGGTCCGGCGTGATTGGTTGGGTGCCAGACTATTAGTGGTCACGATTGCCATAAATGTTCAGGTTATGATTTGAATGTTCATTTATGGATAACAATGCACATGCACGACATCGAGGCCATGAAAATCTTCGTCCGCGTGGCCGAGCGCGGCAGCTTCACCCAGGCCGCGGCCGACCTGGGTTTGCCCAAGGCCAGCGCATCGAATGCCGTGCAGCGGCTGGAGGCGCTGCTGGGAACGCGCCTGCTGCATCGAACCACGCGCCGGGTCGAGCCGAGTCAGGACGGCCTGGCCTTCCTGGAGCGCTGCCGCGACACGCTGGATGCGTTCGATGAACTGCAGTCGATGTTCCGCGACGACGAACGGCAGCTGCGTGGGCGGCTGCGCGTGGACATGCCGACCACCGCGGCTCGCGCCTTCGTGCTGCCACATCTGCCGGAGTTTCTGGCTGCGCATCCCGGCATCGAGCTGGAGCTGAGCTGCGCGGACCGACGCGTCGACCTGGTTCGCGAGGGGTTCGATTGCGTGCTGCGGGTCGGCGTTCTGGAGGATGTCGACAATCTGGTGGCGCGGCCGCTGGGCCGTTACGACATCGGCACATTCGCCAGCCCTGCCTATCTGGCGGCGCGTGGCGAGCCGCGCACTCCGGCCGAACTGGATGGCCATCGCATGGTGCATTACGCGCAGAACTTCGGCGGCACGCCCGACGGCTTCGAATACGTCGATGCAGCGGGCGTGCACGTGTTCCCGCTCGCCGGCGCACTCACCGTCAACAACACCGACAGCTACCAGGCCGCGTGCGTGGCTGGCCTGGGCCTGATCCAGGCGCCGGTAGCGGGCATGCGGCATCTGGTCGACGCCGGTCTGGTGAAGGAAATACTGCTGGATCATCGCGCCGAGCCGATGCCGGTGAGCCTGCTGTATGCCAGTCGCCGGCACTTGCCCCGGCGCGTGCGCGTGTTCATGGACTGGCTGGCCGAATGCGGCGAGTGGAACGCAGGAACCTGAGCCAGTGCGACGTCACGCCGTCGAGTGCGCCGAGCTGGCACGGCAATCCAGCCGGGCCGCCGACATCCGTGGAGACCCGAAACGCGGGCGGTAGTCGCTTCCTCCGCGCAGGGGCGCAGATGCGCCTTCGGTGTCGGAATAGACGGCTGGCACGGTGCGTCCATCATCGCAGGTACAAGCCATCGGCTTGGGCGCAGTGGACACGGGCGCCGTGGCGGGCGTGAACGGGCTCAACGCATAGGTGGATGGTTGGCCGCCGGCACCGCACAGGCGGCCGGTGAATGCGGTGGAAATCTGCTGCCGGCCGAGCACGAGCGTGAGCCGGGTCGGTGCTTCGCAATGGCCGTTGTCGTAGACGTCGCCCGACACCCAGCGCATGTCGCTGGTGGCGACCGCGCCCGGCGCGAGCGTGATCGGGGAACGCGAGGCGGCATCCGTCCCGGTCGAAGTCTGCGCCACGATGTTCAGCGTCTGCCCGCGTGAATCCGCGAAGCTCGGCAGCGGGCGCGCAGGGATCGTGCAGGCGGCCGCGCCGGTGTTGCGCAGGACCAGCATCGTGCCCGAATGCGACATGCCGTTGAAACGCCCGCCGTCGGGATCGAGGGCGAAGGCGAGCTGCGACGGTGCGCAGGCGCTGATTCGCGCCCTGGCCGTGCCTGGCGGGGCCGCGTCGGCCCGGGTGGCGTCGGTCTGCGGCGACTGCGAAGTACAGGCCATCAGTGCCAGCGCCAGGGCGGCGGCCAGGGAGGTGCGCAGCAGCCTCCGGTCCGAGGCAGCCCCCGGCAGATGAGGGCCTGCTCCGGAAGGCATCCTGCTGGCGGCTGGTCTTTTCATTGCCGGGTTCCCTGGAAGACGGTCGACGACGTTAGCACCCGGATCGCGAAGCTCTTGTCAGAGCCCGGCGATCACCGCGTTACTTCCGGCACTCAAGGGACGATCTCGCAGCATCGACACTGCCGGGAGGACGCCGCAGGGCGAGGTGATGGATCGCGGGGGTTTCACATGACGCACGAAAACCGGCTGGCCCGCTGCGCGGGGCTGGTCTATCTGGTGGTGGTCGTGACCGGCTTCTTCAGCCTGGGCTATGTGCCGGGCAGGCTTGCCGCGCCGGGCGATCCGCCAGCCATGCTGGCCAATGTCGTGGCGCACGAAGCCTTGTTCCGCGCGGGCATCGTCTCTTTCATGATCGAGCAGGTGGCCTTCCTGCTGCTGCCGTTGTTGCTGTTCCGCCTGCTTCACCGCGTCCACCAGCGCGTGGCTGTCGCGATGGTGGCGCTGGCGGTCACGGCCGTGCCGGTGGCGCTGATCGGGGTGATGCATCGACTCGATGCACTGTGGCTGCTGACCGACAGCCATGGCTTGCCGGTGGCGACGGCGACGGCGCTGGCATCGCTTGCGCTGAAGTCGTATGGCCATGCCATTTTCGTGGCCAGCCTGTTCTGGGGACTGTGGCTGTTGCCGTTCGGCTATCTCGTGTTCACCAGCAGGATGCTGCCGCGCCTGGCTGGCTTGCTGTTGATGCTGGGCGGCATCGGCTACCTGGTGGACGTGTTTGCCGACTTGTTGCTGCCGGGATATGCAGACATGGCGTTTTCCAACTACGTCCACCTGCCCGCAGCCCTGGGCGAGATCGGCACCTGCCTGTGGCTGCTGCTGATGGGCGTGCGGGCAGGTGATGCACAAGCTCAACCGAGGAGTGCGACATGAGCCCCGCATCGCTGGTCGACATCAAGTTGCACGTGCGCTTCAAGCTGTCGGCGCTGTGGACGGCGTTGATGTTCTGCTACATCTACGGCGACTACTTCGGCCTCTACGTGCCGGGCAAGTTGCAGGGCATGCTGGACGGGGATGGACCGGTCGGCCCGGTGAGCGAGGCGACCCTGGTCGGTACCGCCTTGCTGCTGGCCGTACCGGGGCTGATGGTGTTCCTGTCGCTGCTGCTGCCGCCCCGGCTGTGCCGCTGGCTGAACATCGGACTGGGAGTGTTCTATGCCGCGGTCATGCTGCTGACCATGCCCGGCGCATGGTGGTTCTATGTCGCGCTGGGCGTGATCGAAGTGGCATTGTCACTGCTGATCGTGGTTTATGCATGGCGCTGGCCCAGGGCTTGATCCCCCGCACCGAGGCGCTCACAGCGGCAGCGCATGGGACTGCTTCACGATCTGGCTGGGCAGGTCGGTCTTGACGTTCTGGATACCGTTGGCGCGGGTGAGATGGGTGGTCTGGAACCGGCGGTAGTCGTCCAGGTTCGCGACGACCACGCGCAGCATCGCGTCGCTTTCCCCCAGCATGATGTAGCACTCCACGACCTGGGGAAGCTGCTTCATCGCGTCGATGAAGTGCTCGATCGTGTCGGCATCCTGGGCGGTCAGCCAGACGCGGGTGAACATGGTCATGCCGATGCCGACCATCGCCGGGTTGAGCACGGCGACATAGCGCTCGATCACGCCGGCCTCTTCGAGCAAACGCACGCGGCGCAGGCATGGGGAGGGCGACAAGCCGACTTCCCGAGCCAGTTCGTTGTTCTGCAAGCGACCATTGCGTTGCAGGGCGCGCAGTATCCGTCTGTCGATGTTGTCGAGCTTGATGGGCATCGGTCTGTCTGCCGTCTTGGCATCATGTGCCAATAGATGACTTGATCATGGAATATTTGGCACCCGATTGCGAGCGCCACGGCTTAGCATGCCTGCCATGAATCCGACTTCGATCCTGCTGTTTGCTGCCACCGTACTTCCGCTGATTTGTACGCCGGGGCCCGACATGCTGTTCATTGCCTCGCAGGCGATTTCCGGCGATGCGTCCGCCGGACGTCGTGCCACCGCCGGGGTCTGCGCCGGCTACGTGGTGCATTCGCTGCTGGTGGCGCTGGGCCTGGCGGCGATCATCGCGACATCGCCGCTGTTGTTCGAAGCGATGCGCTGGATCGGCGTGGCGTATCTGGTTTATCTGGCATCCAGGCTGATCCGGTCCGCGCTGTCGGCGGGCACCTTGGCCCTGCAGCCGGGGGCGGGCGGGGCGCCATTCAAGCGTGGTTTCCTGACGGCCGTGTTGAACCCCAAGGGCATGCTGATCTATTTCGCGATCCTGCCGCAGTTCATGCACGGCAACGGATCGACGACATCGCAGGCACTGATCCTGTCGGCCATTTTCATCGGCCTGTGTGGTGTCGTTTACCTGGTGCTGAGCAGCGTGATCGCTTCGACCGGGGCGACCGGCAACTTCAGCGACCGACGCCGTCGCTGGATCGAAGGCGTGTCGGGCGGTTTCCTGCTGCTGGCGGCGGGCAGGATCGCCGCGGGCTGAGGCTTGGCCAGGCTGCATCTGCCGAAGCCAGTCGGCGTGGCGGGTTACTGCACCCTGGCGGCTGTCGCGGCCGGCGCCCGCGGCTCGAACGGTACCGTCGGCCCGGGCTTGAGGCCCTTGCGCCATCGCCCCAACTGGTCGCGGATGCCGCTGCCGATATCGATCTGCGGCTCGGACGGGGTGAGGCTGTCCTGCCTTTCCCACGCGGCGATGTCGTTGCGGGCCTTGGTGAATGCATCGGCGAAGTTGTCGCTGTGGTTCAGCGCATCGACCAGCCAGGCCTTGCCGAAATAGGTGATGTCCGCATCGCTGCCGCAGCCGAACGAGCTGCGATCGCTGCGGGCGGCGGTGAGCACCATCGTGCCGGGGCCGCGCAGTGGCGGCAGGAAGCCACCGGAATAGCAGGCGTTGATCACCACGACCTTCCACTTGAACGGATGCAGGGCGAGGATGCCGGCGAGGTCGCTGGCGCCGATCGGATCCAGCGGCAACGGGTCCATGTCGACCAGCAACTGGTGATCCTCGCTGCCGTGGCTGGTCACGTAGAGCAGCAGGATGTCGTCGGGCTGCATCGCCTTGCCCAGTCCGTCGAGCGCCATTTCCAGATTGCTCCAGCTGGCCAGCGGACGGGTGGACAGGGTGGCCGGGTTGTTCTCCAGCACCAGGCTGTGCGTGCCGGGCCCGAAGCGACGGGTGAACAGCCGGGCGGCGTATTCGGCTTCGTTGCGGAACACGTCCTCGCCGCCATCGCCGGCGAAGGTCAGCAGGTACAGGTTTGGCCTGCCGGGCGCGCGCGGGCCGAGTTCGGCCAGCGCCTGGCGCATCATCCGTGGCTGCGCGTAGAGGACCTGTTCCGGGGTCGGCGCCTGGTCGGGCCAGCGCTCGACATCGGCAACCGTCGTGTCCGGGTCAGCCAGGTCCTGCGGCAGGATGGCCGACGCGGCGACTGCGGGCGAGGCCTGCGGCGGGACGGCGGATCGGCCCGACCACCATGCATTCAGCAGCACGCCGGCGGCGAGTGCGAGCAGGACGGTCAGGGCGTTGCGCATGACGGCGTGCGTGATCTGTCAGAAGCTGATCGCGTCGAAATCGCGATGGACCGGGTGGCGTGGCGTGGCCGGCAGCGCCTGCGGTTCGCGCACCAGCCATGCGGTCTGGAAACCTGCCTCGCGGGCGGCGTCGAGTTCCTCGACGATGTCGGACAGGAACAGCAGGTGTTGCGGCTGTTCGCCGACCGCCTCGGCGATGCGCCGGTACGACCCGGCTTCGCGCTTCGCTCCGGTTTCGGTATCGAAGTAGCCGGCGAACAGCGGGCCCAGGTCACCTGCCTCGCTGTACCTGAAGAACAGCTGTTGCGCGGGCACCGAGCCGGAGGAGTAGACGTACAGGCGCAGGCCGTCGGCGCGCCATTGGCGCAGTCGTGCCGCCACTTCCGGGTACAGGTGGGCGCGGTAGTCGCCGGCCTCGTAGCCATCCTTCCAGATCATGCCCTGCAGCGCCTTCAGCGCGGTGGACTTGCGGTCCTGGTCGATCCAGCCCAGCAGCAGTTCGATGATGTCCTGGCGACTGGCCTCGATCAGCCCCGCTTCGCGGGCCGCCTCATGCAGCCAGTGTTGCACCTCGGGCCGGTCGCCGTGGGTCTCGACGAAGGCGGGCAGGCGTTTGCGCGCGTACGGGAACAGCACGTCGCGGACGAAGTCGATCGAGCTGGTGGTGCCCTCGATGTCGGTGACGATGGCGCGGATTTCGGTCATGGATTCGGGTTTCGGGATACGCGGGAGCGGGGCGTCGTCCGGGTGCGAGCCGGTTACTGCTTCGCCTGCATGCGGGGAAAGCCGGCGGCGATGTCGTCGCCGGTGAAGTTCGCCACCCAGCCTTCCTTGTTGGTGAACAGCCGGATCGCCACGAAGTACGGCGACTCGCTCATGTCGAACCAGTGGCGGGTGCCGTCGGGCACGCCGATCAGGTCACCCTGTTCGCACAGGATGTCGTAGACCTTGCCGTCGACGTGAAGGGTGAACTGGCCGGAGCCGGCGACGAAGAAACGCACCTCGTCCTCGCTGTGGGTGTGCTCGCTGAGGAATTTCTGGCGCAGCGCGGCGCGGTCGGGGTGGTCGGGGGTGAGGCTGATCACGTCGACTGCCTGGTAGCCCTTCTCGCCCATCAGGCGGTCGATGTCGCTGCGGTAGGCGGCGATCACCTCGTCCTGGCTGGCGCCGGGCACGATCGGCTGGGTGGCGGCCCACTGCTCGAAGCGCACGCCGATCCCGCCGAGCTCGGCGGCGATGGCGGCGTGGTCGTCCAGCACGGCCAGCGGGGATTGCGGGCGGCTTTCGTCGAAGATGCGCAGTCGGCTCATGATGCCCTCAGTCGTTTCAGGTCCAGTTCGCAGGCCAGCAGGAACTCCAGCGCTTCCAGGTGGCGCCGGGTTTCGGCCATGTCGCGGCCCCAGGTGTAGATGCCGTGGCCGTCGATCAGGTAGGCATGCAGGGGCTTGCCCGCCTCCAGCCAGGCGTCGACCCGGGCGACCAGTTCCGGCATGTGCTGGGTGTTGGGGAATACCGGGATTTCCAGCACGCTGTCGTGGCTGTGATAGCCGCTGATGGCCTTCTGCAGCTCCCAGCCCTGCAGGCGGATCACGCCGCCGCCGGCGTACAGGCGCGAGGCGACGCTCTGCGTGCGCGAATGCGTGTGCAGCACTGCCTGCATCGCGGGCCAGCGCCGGTAGATCTGGGTATGCAGCGCCGTTTCCGCGCTGGGACGCGCATCGGTGCCCACGGCGTTGCCCGCCAGGTCGATCAGCATGATGTCGTCGCGACCGAGCCGGCCCTTGTGCTTGCCCGACACCGTGATGGCAGCGTGTGCGTCATCGACGCGCATCGAGAAATTGCTGCTGGTCGCAGGCGTCCAGCCGAGATCCGACAGTTCGCGCGCGGCTTCGACGATGGCATCGGCGCGCTGTTCGAACAGGCTGGCAGGTATCGTGGCCGGAAGTGTCTGGATCATGCGTTTTGGACGTCCAAATGGGGGTCGACTATACCACGCGGCCATCGCCGCCCTGGCTGTAATGAGAGCCATTCTCGCAAGTCAGGAAAGATTTGCCCGCGACGCGTAACATCGGCGCGAGTCCGGGGCAGGGTGCGCCGGATAGTTACGACGGAGGCTTGCCCATGTCGAAAGAACAAGATATCGAATCGCGTCGCCGATTCCTCAAGGTTGCCGCCGGGACCGCCGCTGCGGCCGTGGTCGTCGGTGGCCTGCCGCGCCTTGCGCGTGCAGCCGACCTGCCGCCGGTGACCGAAGCGGATCCAACCGCCAAGGCGCTTGGCTATGTCGAGGATGCCACCAAGTCGACCAACGCGAAGTACAAGGCCGGTGACGACTGCACCAACTGCCAGTTCTATACCGGTGGCGCGACCGGCCGTGGTCCGTGCCAGCTGTTCCCGGGCAAGTCGGTGAATGCCAAGGGCTGGTGCGTGTCGCACACGCCGAAGAAGGCCTGATCGCGCGCATCAGCGGTCGCGTCATCGCTCATGAAAAAAGCCGGCTCTCGCCGGCTTTTTTCATGAGCCCTCGCATGGGGCGAAAGCACGACGCAGATTCCGGACAAAAGTGCGGCTCGGACACGTCAGGCTGAGGAGCTACCCACCTGACAAGCCGAGCCGCGATCCGGGGCCCACTGCCAAGTGATCAACCCGCGGACTGGCGATGATACTCCCGACTTCGCCGAATGGGCGGTCAACTCCTCGATTTCTCTTGAAAAGTTATCGTTAAACTCATTTTAAACAATGAGTTACACACCAACTTCTCAGAAAAATTGTGAACCAGGCCTCGCGCGAACCATTTTTCGCGAAACCGTCATTTAGACGACTTTGAGCACCTTTTGGCGACATTCACCGGCAATCGACGATTTCAGCCTTCAGCGCCGGCTGCTGCTGCGGCCAGCCGCAAGGCGCTGTGCTGGCGGCTGTACAGGAAGTAGATGGCGAAGCCGAGCAGGGTCCAGATCCCCAGGATGGCCCAGTTGAACCAGTCCAGGCTGAACAGCAAGGCGAAGCAGCTGGCCACGCCGGCCAGGCAGGTGAACCAGACCCACGGCACGCGGAACGTGCGTGGCAGATCGGGCAAGGTGTGACGCAGGATCAGCACGCCCGCGCACACCGCGGAGAAGGCGATCAGCGTACCCATCGAGGTGAGGTTGGCGAGCAGGTCCAGCGGGAACACCGCGGCGAGCAGGGCGATCATGGCGCCGGTGATCAGGGTGTTGATGTGCGGCGTGCGATAGCGCGGATGAACCTTGGCGAACACCTTCGGCAACATGCCGTCGCGGGCCATGATCATGAAGATGCGCGGCTGCGCGATGATCATCACCAGGATCACCGAGGACAGGCCGATCATTGCGCCGATCTCCACCACCAGGCGCAGCCAGCCCAGTTGCGGGATGGCCGCCACTGCGGTGACCACCGGCTCGGAGGTATCGAGCAGGGAATACGGCACCAGTCCGGTCAGCACCGCGGCCATGGCCAGGTACAGCACGGTGCAGATCACCAGCGAGACCAGGATGCCAAAGGGCAGGTCACGTTGCGGATTCTTGCACTCCTGGGCCGCAGTCGAGGTTGCCTCGAAACCGATATAGGCGAAGAACACCATGGCTGCGCCGCGCATGATGCCGGACCAGCCGTACTTGCCGTCGCCCTGCGGTTCCGGAATGAACGGATGCCAGTTCTCCGGGTTCACGTAGCGGTAGCCGGCGACCACCACGATGACGATCAGGCCCACCTTGACCAGCACCATCAGCGCGTTGAGGCCCGACGACTCGCGGATGCCGATGTAGCACAGCCAGGTGAGCGCCATCACGATGGCGACCGCGGGCAGGTTGAACAGGTGGCCGGTGACCACCAGGCGCCCGTCGGTGAACGCCAGCGGCGCCTCGGTGAGCGCCACCGGCAGGTGCAGGCCCATGTGGTCGAGCAGGCTGGTGAAATAGCCGGTCCAGCTGGCCGCCACGGCCGAGGCGGAGATGCCGTACTCGGCCACCATGTTCCAGCCGATGAACCACGCAGCCAGCTCGCCCAGCGAAGCGTAGGCATACGAATAGGAGCTGCCGGAGATCGGGATCACCGTGGCGAATTCGGCGTAGCACAGCGCGCTGAAGCCGCTGCAGATCGCCGCGATGATGAAGGAGATCAGCACCGCCGGGCCGGCATGTTCCGCCGCCGCCGTGCCGGTGACCACGAAGATGCCGGTGCCGATCACGGCGCCGATGCCCAGCGCGGTGATGCCCCACGGCCCCAGGGTGCGGCGCAGTCCCGGGCCGTGACCGTGGTCGTCATTGCTGAAATCGGTCTTGCGGGCGAGCAACTGCTTGAGCATGGGATTCGTCTTCGAAGGCGGACATCAGGCTCCGTCGACGGAACCCCTCAAACGCGGCGGCCGGCGTGGTGGGCGCCGGCCGCCGGGTGTCACTGCGCGCTCTGGCGCAATTTGCTGTTGCGGTAGCCGTAGAAGGCGTAGACCAGGAAGCCGATGACGATCCAGCCCACCAGCAGCGGCCAGCGCACCTTGAAGGCCTGCCAGAACAGGAACAGGCAGGCGAAGGCGCCCAGCGGGCAGACCACCCACGGCAGCGGCACGCGGAAGGCGCGCGGCAGTTCCGGACGGGTACGACGCAGCACCAGCACGCCGATGCACACGGTGGCGAAGGCGAGCAGGGTGCCCATCGAGACCAGGTCGCCGAGCACGTCCACCGGGAACAGGCCGGCCAGGAGACAGGCGATCACGCCCACCAGGATGGTGCCGATGTACGGGGTGCGGTGCTTCGAATGCAGCTTGCCCAGCGCCTGGGGCAACAGGCCATCGCGCGACATCGAATAGAAGATGCGCGGCTGGCCCATCAGCATCACCAGGATCACCGAGCTCAGGCCGGCGAGTGCAGCGAATACCACCAGCACCTTCAGCGAGCCCAGCAGGTAGCTGGAGGCGGAACCGGGGGCGACATTGCCGAGCACGTAGTTGATCGCGGTGGCGACCGGCTCGGGCGTGTTGAGCATGCGGAACGGCGTGGTGCCGGTCATGACCGCAGCCATCGCGATGTACAGCACGGTGCAGATCAGCAGCGAGCCGAGGATGCCGATCGGCATGTCGCGCTGGGGATTCTTCGCTTCGCCGGCGGCCGTGGAAACCGCGTCGAAGCCGATGTAGGCAAAGAACACCAGGGTGGCGCCGCGATAGATGCCGCTCCAGCCGAATTTCGAACCGCCCTCGTTCGCCGGGATGAAGGGATGCCACAGGTCGGCATTGATGTAGTTGAACATCACGATCAGGAACAGCACGATCACGGTGACCTTGATCGCCACGATGATCGCGTTGACCGTGGCCGACTGGGTGATGCCCATGTAGCACAGCCAGCTGATCGCCCCGACGATGAGGATCGCCGGAAGGTTGATCAGCGCGCCGGTGAAGACCAGCTTGTGACCGCCTTCGGCGAAGGTCAGCGGAGCCGACGAGAGCGCTGCGGGCAGGGTGAAGTTCACGCCCGTCATCGAGCTGAGCATTCGCAGCATCTCGCCGAAATAACCCGACCAGGCGACCGCCACGGTCGATGCGGCGAACAGGTATTCGAGCACCAGTGCCCAGCCGATGAACCAGGCCACCACTTCGCCCAGAGTCGCGTAGGAGTAGGAATAGGCGCTGCCGGATACCGGCAGCATCGCGGCGAATTCCGCGTAGCACATGCCGGCCAGGCCGCAGGCAAACGCTGCGATCAGAAAGCTGAAAATGAGTGCGGGGCCGGCGAACTGGGCCGCCGCCGTGCCGGTGATGGCGAAGATGCCGGCGCCGATCACCGCACCGATGCCGAGCATCACCAGATGCCGAGCCGTCAGCACGCGCTTGAGAGTGACTTCGCCCTCGGCCCCGCCTTCGACGGGTTCGCCAGCGTCCACGTGAGGCATTGCCTCGATCGTGTGAGTGGCAAATAGACCTTTTATCATCAACTTCCCCTCAGGTGATTTGCCCGCGTCCGCTCTGCGGCGGATGGATGAAACGGCTGGGCAATGGCGGGCCAACATAGCCCATGCGGCAAAGGTTGTACAAGCTTCACTCATGTTGCGGCGAAACATGCCGCGACCGGTTTTCAGGCAGTCGTTCGACTCATCGCGGGACATCCATGCAGCAGCCGATCATCATCATGTTCGAAGCTTTCCAGCGCTACCGTGACCAATGGCAGGGGGAGTCCGCGGTCGTCGCGCAGTTCGAAAGTTTTCTGCATGCGCACGCGGATGGATTCGAGCGCAGCAACGCCGTGGGCCACTTCACCGGCTCGGCCTGGCTGGTCAGCGGCGATGGCAGGCGCGTGCTGCTGATGCATCACCGCAAGCTGGACCGCTGGCTGCAGCCGGGTGGTCATGCCGATGGCGACACGGATCTTGCCGGGGTCGCCCTGCGCGAGGCGGAAGAGGAAACCGGCCTGACCGGTCTTCGCGTCGAAGGCGACATCTTCGACCTTGATCGACACCGCATCCCCGCCCGTGCGAACGAGCCGGAACACTGGCATTACGACGTGCGCTACGTGGTGCGCGCGGGAACCGACGAATCGTTTGTGGTCAATGCCGAATCGCATGCGCTGGCATGGCGGCCGGTGGGCGAGGTGGCCGCTGACGAGACACTCGATGCGTCGCTGCGACGGATGGCGCGCAAGTGGCTGGAGCGGTAGCCCGCCCTACGCGTATTTTTCCGGCGCCGGATGGACCTGGCCGCATTCGCTGCAGGTGCGCGCATCGATCGAGCGGTAGAAGCGTTCGAACACCGGCGGGAAATCACTCTCGATGCTGTCGAGGGTGAAGTACTCCTCGTACAGCTTGTGGTTGCACTGCTCGCAGAACCACATCAGGCCATCCTTCTCGCCGGTCATGCGGCGACGCTCGATCACCAGCCCGATCGAGCCGGCGGCGCGGTTCGGTGAATGCGGCACGCGCGGGGGCAGGTAGAAGATCTCTCCGGCGCGCAGGGGGATGTCGCGGGCCACGCCGTCGTCCTGAACTTTCAGCGTGATCTCGCCTTCAAGCTGATAGAAGAATTCGGGACCTTCGTCGTAGTGGTAGTCGGTGCGCGCATTCGGGCCGCCCACGATCATGATGATGAAGTCGCCGTCGACGATGCACTTGTTGCCCACCGGCGGTTTCAGCAGGTGGCGGTGTTCGTCGATCCAGCGCTGCAGGTCGAGGGGCGGCAACAGGGCCATGCGCAATGCTCGTGGGGAACCAGCTCGCACCATAGCGCCGCCATCGTCACAAAAGAAGCCGCCCGAGCGACCTTGGCGGCTTCTTTTTGTGGCGATCGCAACCTCGCCGTTACGGCATCAGCACCTTGTCGATCACGAAGATCTCGCCGTTGGACTGGGCGACGTCGGCGATCGTGATATTCGCGACATTGCCCTTGGCATCGGTGACGGTCCACTTGCCGTTCTTGCCGGCGACGGTGATCGAGTCGCCCTCGACCGTCTTCAGCATCGCCTTGCCGGCGTGGGCCTTGGCCAGCTTGGCCAGGTCGTGCGCGGTGTATTTGCCCGGCACCACGTGGTAAGTGAGGATATTGGTCAGCGTGGCCTTGTTTTCCGGCTTCAGCAGATTGTCCACGGTACCGGCGGGCAGGGCAGCGAACGCCTCGTTGGTGGGCGCGAACACGGTGAACGGACCCGTGCCTTCGAGCGTCTCGACCAGGCCGGCGGCCTTCACCGCGGCGACCAGGGTGGTGTGATCCTTCGAGTTCACCGCGTTCTCGATGATGTTCTTCGTGGGATACATGGCAGCGCCGCCAACCATCACGGTCTTCTGCATGCTCATCGACTCCATCTGGCCGGCCATCGCCATCGGCACCACGGCAGCGGTGGCCAGAGCCATGGAAAGGCCGATGGCCAGGGCACGCATGCGGGAAAGGGTCTTCATGAATGTTCTCCAGGTTTTCCGCTTCGCGGATTGGAAGCAACTGGAGATACGCAGCTTGCATCGGAACGGATGCACGGGAGCCGCCTGGCATCCAGTGCAGGGTAGTCAGGCCAGCGACGCTCGGTTCAGACCTCGAGTGTGGCAAGGTCGCCTTTTTCTTCCAGCCACGCCTTGCGGTCACCGGCACGCTTCTTGGCCAGCAGCATGTCCATCAGTTTCGGCGTGCCGTCGTCGTCGCCGATGGTCAGCTGCACCAGCCGGCGCGTATCCGGGTGGATGGTCGATTCGCGCAACTGCGGCGGGTTCATCTCGCCCAGGCCCTTGAAGCGGGTGGTGCTGACCGCGCCCTTCATCTTCTCGCGCTCGATCCGCTGCAGCATCGCATCCTTCTCGCCTTCGTCGAGGCAGTAGAACACCTGCTTGCCCACGTCGACGCGGAACAGCGGCGGCATCGCCACGAACACGTGGCCTTCGCTGACCAGCCTGGGGAAATGTCGCAGGAACAGCGCCGACAGCAGGGTGGCGATGTGCAGGCCGTCGGAGTCCGCGTCGGCCAGGATCACCACCTTGCCGTAGCGCAGGCCGGACAGGTCGTCCTTGCCCGGATCGCAGCCGATCGCCACCGCCAGGTTGTGCACTTCCTCGGACGCCAGCACCGACGTCGATTCGACTTCCCAGGTGTTGAGGATCTTGCCGCGCAGCGGCAGGATCGCCTGGAACTCCTTGTCGCGCGCCTGCTTGGCGCTGCCGCCGGCCGAGTCGCCCTCGACCAGGAACAGTTCGGTGCGGGTGAGGTCGGTGGCGGTGCAGTCGGCCAGCTTGCCGGGCAGCTGCGGGCCCTGGGTGATCTTCTTGCGCACGATCTGCTTGGCGGCTTTCAGTCGCGCACTGGCGCGCTCGATCGCCAGCTGGGCGATGCGCTCGCCGGTGCCCACGTTCTGGTTCAGCCACAGGCTGAAGGCGTCGTGGATGACGTTCTCGATCATGCCGGCGGCCTGGCGCGAGGACAGCCGCTCCTTGGTCTGGCCGGCGAACTGCGGGTCCTGCAGCCGGGCGGACAGCACGAACGCGATGCGCTCCCACACGTCTTCCGGCGCCAGCTTCACGCCGCGCGGCAGCAGGTTGCGGATGTCGCAGAACTCGCGGATCGCGGTGGTCAGACCGGTGCGCAGGCCGTTGACGTGGGTGCCGCCCTGGGCGGTGGGAATCAGGTTGACGTAGCTTTCCTGCACCAGCTCGCCCTCGGGCAGCCAGGCCAGGGCGACCTCCATGCCTTCGGCATCGCGCGCCATCTGGTGCACGAACAAGTCGTTGGGCAGGGCTTCGTTGCCTTCGAGCTCGCCGCGCAGGTAGTCGCGCAGGCCGTCCTCGTAATGCCACTCGATGACCTCGCCGCTGGCTTCGTCGGTGAGCTTCATGTTGAGGCCGGCGCACAGCACGGCCTTGGCCCGCAACAGGTGCTTGAGCTTGCCCAGCGACACCTTGGGCGAGTCGAAGTATTTCGCCTCGGGCCAGAAGTGCAGGGTGGTGCCGGTGCGCTTCTTGCCGACCGTGCCGATCACTTCCAGCGGGCTGACCTTGTCGCCGTGCTCGAACGCCATCGCGTACTCGGAACCGTCGCGGCGGATGGTGACTTCCACCCGATCGGACAACGCGTTGACCACCGACACGCCCACTCCGTGCAGGCCGCCGGAAAAGCTATAGTTCTTGCCGCTGAACTTACCGCCCGCGTGCAGCCGGGTCATGATCAGCTCGACGCCCGACACGCCCTCCTCGGGATGGATGTCCACCGGCATGCCGCGGCCGTCGTCGCTCACCGATACCGAGCCATCGGCGTGCAGCACCACCTCGATCGCACTGGCGTGGCCGGCCAATGCCTCGTCCACCGAGTTGTCCACCACCTCCTGCACCAGGTGGTTTGGCCGGGTCGTGTCGGTATACATGCCCGGTCTGCGTTTCACCGGGTCCAGACCGGACAGGACTTCGATGTCGGCGGCGTTGTAGCGACTGCTCATGCGTGTGTTTCGATGGAGAAAAGACGGCAAAGCATGGGGTGCGCAGGTGGCGACGGTCAAGCCGCGCAGACTCGGCCCGGCGGCATGGAAGGCATCAGGACCGCCCCGCTGGCGGTGCCAGGCCGAACAATGTCCAGATCCGCGCATCGAGTTCGCGAGCCAGCCGTTCGGCGTCGTCGCCGGGCAGCCGCTCGTGAATCTGCCGCGCCAGCGCCGCCGCCTCGGCGGACTCACGGCGGGCCGGATCGGGCAGCGGAAACTGTTCCACGTACTGGGTGATGAAGCGTCGGCGGCCAGCGTAAAGCTTGTTGTTGAAGCGGTGGTCGTAGAACGCCTCGATGAAGCCCGAGTTGGCCACGGCCAGCGCAAGCCACAGCAGATCCTCCTCGTGCTGGCGCTCGCACTGCAGCCAGTAGCACTCGCCGTTGACCACGCCGCCTTCCGTATCCATCCAGAACACGGGCTTTTCCGAGATGTCCGGAAAGACCAGTTTCGGGGCGCTCCATGCGGCCGGGTCCTGCGGAACCCACAGTTCGTACCAGCGACGCCCGGCTGCAATGAGGTAGCTGCGTGCCTCCAGCGTGTCGCGATGACGTTCCAGATAGGCGCGCGCGTTCGGGCAAAGACCAAGGTCGGCAGCTTCGCGTCGGCCGTTCACGACCACATGGGGATACAGGATTTCCCGGCGCCGCGATGGTGCCGGCGACATGTCGGCCTTGAACCGGCGCGCGGCGTGGCGCGTGATCAGGGGGCGCAGCAGTTCCGGCCGCCCATCGGGCAGGCCATCCCAGTCATCGCGGATGAAGACCTTGTCGGCGGTGGATTTCACGCCCACGCGGATCTTGCCGATATGGCGGAACGTGGCCCAGGTGTGTGCGGCGACCGTGGCCAGCCAGTGCTCGCCAGCCACGCTGGCCAGGCGCCAGACACCCTCCGTCGTATCGCCATGATCGAGCACGCCATGCCGGACGCGGAAGCGGCGACCGTCGGCGAGGCCCGCCACCTCGTCATCGCCGGCCGCCAGCGCGGACAGCGCATCCGCGGCTTCGGTCGTGGCGGGCTCGCGCGTTTCGTAGAGCGAGGAAAAGCCGATCGCGGCATCGGCGGTACCGTCCGGATTTGCGCCGCGCGCCAGCAGGACGGCCGGCAATACCGCGGCGCCGAACGGCTTGCTGTCGCCCATGTCCCATACCTGCGTCAAACGGAAGCGCGACAACAGTTCGCGCCGCACCGCCTGGCCAGAGCGGGTGCTCATGAAGCGGTTGGAGGTGATCACGCCCGCCACGCCGTCCTCGCTGAGTACCCGCGAGATGCCCAGCAGAAACGGGTAATACAGATCCACCCGGCCGGTCAGGCCGAACTGTCGCGCCAATTGTTGCGCCTGTTGCGCGCCCATGATCTGCGTGCGCACGTAGGGCGGGTTGGCGATGACCAGGTCGAAACGCTTTGTCGTCGTGTTGTCGGACGGGCGGCTGACCACGTCGAGAAAGTCGGCTTGCTCAAGCAGGATGTCCACGTCGGGATGATCGCGACGAAGACGCTCCGTCGCCTGCGCCAGCGCTGCCTGGTCGATGTCGTGGCCGCGCACCTGCAGCCGTTTGTGCAGCGTTGGCGGCAGTGCCGTGAGCAAGGCGTCGAGCAGGGCGCCGTCTCCCGCAGCCGGGTCAAGCACGCGTATGCTTCCGCGCCGGGGGAGCGAGGCGATGCGCAGCATCTGTCGCGCGACAAAGTCGGCGAGGGACGCCGGCGTGTAGGTGGCGCCCGCGGATTTGCGGGTTTCCACAGCGGCGTAGCGCGGGCGTTGCATGAGCTGCTCGTCAGCCTCGTCCATGTTGCGCGTGTCCATCGGCAATGCCTGTGTGTCGTGATGCGCCGTGGCGCGCAAGTCTGCCTGCGACGCCTTGGGCCTGCCGCGTGCGGAATCACACAAGAATGACGCATGTCACGCCGACAGGGCGTGGGTGCACGTTATCCTCTGGCCTCGATGGAGATTTGTCTTTACGCGCCGCATGCGGAAGACCACCCGGAAGCCCCGGCGGAAAGCTTGCTCGGGTTTGCGCCAGGCTACTACGGCCGAGTGGTTGCCACGGTCGTCACGACCTCACCGATACCCCTGCGCCTGCAACGAGAACAGATGCGCGTAATGCCCGTCCTCGGCCATCAGCTGCACGTGGTTGCCGCGTTCGATGATGCGGCCGTCCTGGATCACGATGATCTGGTCGGCCATGCGCACGGTGGAGAAGCGGTGCGAGATCAGGATCGCGATGCGGCCGCCGGAGAGTTCGCGGAAGTGTTCGAAGATGGTGGCTTCGGCTTGCGCGTCCATCGCGGCGGTGGGTTCGTCCAGCACCAGGATGTCGGCGCGTGAGCGCATGAAGGCGCGGGCCAGGGCGATCTTCTGCCACT